>VOFC01001693.1_pt1:0-637500 | contig 708000 bp, 716 predicted proteins | sample 5384161 | NCBI WGS metagenome assembly VOFC01 (sample SAMN12384722, study PRJNA508395) | human gut metagenome | isolation source: healthy gut B | host: Homo sapiens | reverse complement strand
GCCGGTACACGGACAGATTATCAAGCTTTCCAATATAATTTTAGGACCGAGCGGCTCGGCATCATGAATTGTATGAATCACGGATTTTCCGCTCGCATGTTTCAAGCGCATGCAAAATTCATCCGCTTTTTGAAACCGGGTGTCCGTCGAAAAAACATTTTCACTGACAATCGGCTGCAGCGTATAACCTTTTTGCAGCATTTTTCAAATTCACCGAATGATTTTTCCAGTGTGCAGAACGATCCGCAGAATGCAAATCCGATCATGGCCTGGCGATCACTCCCTCCCGTATCAACAGTTCCAGCACGCAGTCGCAAATGATGCCGCCCGCAGTAAACGGCGCTACTTTTCCGGGCAGCGACAGCGCGTGCACAGTTTTGATGCCGCGCGCTTCGGCGGAATTAAAGTCCACACCGCCGCGTCCTGACGCAAGATCGACAATCAAACAGCATTTCTCTAGTTTTTCAATCAGCGCTTTATCGATGATTTTTGCCGGCACCGTGTTAAATACAACATCCGCCTCGGCAATCGCACGCGTAAAATCGCCGGTTCCAAACTTTACAGGAGAATGCCCGCAAACTGCGGCCGCCGCTAATTCCTGCTGCCCACGCGCAGCTACGTACACTGCGGCGCCAATATTTTTCAGCATTGCTGCAAGTACTTTGCCAATCCGGCCATATCCGCATACCAGCGCTTTTGCGCCAAAAACCGTAATCGGCATTTCACGCATGGCAATTTCAACCGCGCCTTCAGCAGTCGGAATTGCATTTTTAATCTGTAATTCCTCGCATTCAAAATAGTCCAACAATGGAATATTGCATTCCTTTGCCGCTTCTTTAATTCCAAAATCAAATTTGCCGCCGATGAGCAAAGTGTCGGCGGGCAATTCATTCATTAAATGAGACATGCGCAATTCAAAACCATCGGCAAACGGCGCGTTTACCCGAACGCCGTCCGTTGAAGCCGGCAATGGCAAAATGACCGCCCGGCTATCCGTTATGGCGCCATGCCAGTCGCCGCACCGCACGGAACGGCCAATATCGCCGTCACGCGCCAACCCCCATACCGCAGTTTCAAATCCCATATCTGAGAGGCGGCGTGCCAGTGCAGTTTGGCGCATATCGCCGCCGATTATTCCAATTTTTACATTTTCATACATGGCAACATCATCCCCCTCGCTTACATAGTATGACATCCGGCGCTGCAAGGTGACACAAAAGCCGCGCCGGCATATATGGGCGCCGCGCAATTCTTTCATTAATTATATATAGATTAAAAACAGCCATCTGCTCGTAAAAAGCCTTCAACCGGCTTTACGAGATGGGCTCCATATTTTTGGCGTTTTTATCCGAATCATGGAACGCAAGCATGCTTCCATGCTCTGTCTCCCAACAAATCTAAAAATCCGGCATTCGCAAAACGAATGCCGGATTTCAAACCGAACAAACTATACTTTCTTATAATCGTTTATTTCCAGTCAACATCGTAGCCGCATGTATACAAAACAAGTTTCTGCAATTCAAACTCATACTCGAAGCTAAACGGATTTTCCTTTCCCTCCGTAACCATTCTTGCAAAATCCATCATCATCGAGTCATAGCGTCCCGCCATTACCGCCGGAGGAACATGCATGTATTTGTCTTGATAGGTCGTCTTTTCGCACATTTCCCGCGTGGAGATCCGCATGGTTGTAGGTCCTTCCAGCGGACGGATTTCTACCGTGGCATTTTCGCCGCATACAACAAACTGACGCCGTCCATAACCGTTTACCTCGGTAGAATTCATGCGTATGACCGCGCTGAAATCCTCATATTCAAACACGGCAAGACACGTATCCTCGGCATTGTTTCCGTTCAGATGCGTCTTTTGGTTCAAACGTATAATGTTTTTCGGTTTGCCCGCAAACATATAGATCAAATCTACCATATGACAGCCAAGGAAAAACATAACCCCGCCTTTAAAATTCTCAAGCCATTTAATTTTTTCCTTGCTATGCTGCGTACACATAGCGGTATCGATTCCCGTCAATTTACCGATCTGACCGCTTTTATACATTTTCAGGCAATGCTGAACCGCCGTATTATACCGATACATGTATGCAAGCTGAACAACCAGATTCTTTTCAGCAGCCTCGGAAAGAATTTGACTAAAAAGTGCAAGATCATCCCCGGCCGGTTTGTCAAGATGAATATGTACACCGCGGTCAATACAGCGTTTGGCAATATTCAACAAATTCAGTTCGTACCCTTCGACAAGCACCGCATCAAGATTCGGAATTGCAAAGAGATCCTCTTCGCTCATAAACGGAATTCCCCGATAGGCCGGCTGATTCCGGCACTGCTCCTCCAGTTCCTTTGTTTCGGCTACGACGCCGACCACCTCGAAAATATCCGGATATTTTCTCACACACTGCAATTTTGCGGCGCTATGGTCATGAAGAACGCCAATATGCCCCAGCTTTATTTTTCGCATGGCCTTTACCTCATCTTTTATACTTTGGTCCAGTCAAACTGAACGCCAAAGGGAAAATCTTTTTCTGTAGCCAGCCTCCTGAATACTTCAGGCGCTTCATCCGGCGTATGTATCTCGGAGATCATCTTTTTTAAATCGATTCGGCCAAATTCCAGAAGCTTGAAGACGGCGTTTACTTCGTCGCGATAATTCCAGTAATGCGGATACGATTCATATTCAGGGCGCGCGCTCGTATGCGCGCCGACCAATGTAATGCCTGGATAGTGAACTTTTCTGTAATAATCAATCGTAAAGTTCGAGTCCCGCGTACAGCCCAAAAGCGCGACGCGTCCCTGACGTTTCATGCAATCGAGCGCCATATCCAGTCCTTCGCCTCTGCCGGTCACTTCAATAGCGACATTTGCGCCGCCGCCCGTCAATTTCTTTACTATCGCAGCAAATTCGGACTTTGTTGGATCCAAAGCAAAATCAGCGCCGATCGACAAAGCAAAACTGCGCCGATCTTCCACCGGATCCACTGCGATTACCGGAGCAAGTCCCGCAGCCTTTGCAAACTGAACCGCAAACTGGCCGAGGATTCCAAGTCCCATAATGATTACGGATTCTCCGATTTCAGCTTGGGTCTTTCTCAGCGCAGCTACCGGAAATGTCGTAATGGTCGCCATAGACGCTTCCGACAGCGTAATAGCGTCGGACGGCAGCTTAACTACACGGCGAGCCTTTACTTTACAATAAGAACTGTGCGTACCGAACAAAACGGCAACACGGTCGTTTTCCTTTACGGAAGTTACATTTGCGCCCGTTTTGTATACGATGCCCGCGCCGCTATAGCCCAAATATCTCGGAAACTGCGGATGCGCGGAAGAAACCGCAAGCGGCGTTCCCCGTACACATTTAAATCGCCGATGAGGTTCGCCTTCTCCGTACCGTTGCTGATCGTTGTATATGCAATTTTAACGATCACCTCATCTTCGCCCGGTTCGCCAATTTGACGGTCCAAAAGTTCCGCCGTGTTCGGCGCAGTAAATACAATTTGCTTGATTTGCATAATCCCAGCCTCTTTTTTTTTACTTAATACAAATATATTATACTGTATTGACCATGTCGAAACAATGTGCTATACTATCAAAAAATACTATATTCTTGCGAACGGGGGACATATGAATACACTTCCGTACATAAACGACTTTAGCATAACTCTGTATAAATTTTATAATTACAGAGTCTCCAACAATCCGCTTATTTACAAAAGGCCATGCATCGGATATATTTTAAAAAGGCGAAGCGGAATTTCTGTACAACGGACACAGTCTGGCGGCAAAAGAGGGCGATTTAATCTACATCAGCACAGGAACACAATATTATTCGATTTGGAAAGGCTCGCCGGATATATACTGGTACTCCATAAGCTACAATTTTATCAATTTCGACGATAAAGCAGAATATAAATTTCAAATACTAAAAAACTATCCGCCGGATCTGTTTGCACAGATTTACAATAAATATGAAGCTAAATCCATGGAAAGTCTCGGCCTCTTTTATATCTTCCTCGAAAAAATGTACACAAATTTAAAAAAAGAGGAGTACGTAAAAGAAAAGGCCGCTGTGCGGCCTGCGCTTGAATATATAGAAAGAAATTATACAGAGAAAATCCCCATTGAATTTTTAGCGCAGCTATGCAATTTCAGCCAAGCTCGCTTCTTTACTTTATTTAAAGCCGCGACCGGCTGTACGCCGATCGAATATAAAAACAATATACTGATCCAAAACGGGGTAAAACTGCTTGCAGAATCACAAATGTCAGTTGAAGAAATCAGCGATACCCTGGGATTTTCGTCCGTGGCTTATTTCAGGCGCGTGTTTAAAAACATAACGAAAAAAACGCCGAAAGACATTCGAAAAATGCAAGATTGATCTCTGGTTACATAATTTTTTCCGCCTCTTTTTTTAAAAAACGGATAGGCGGCATTATTTCTTATACCGCTTGACAATATCATGGATCTTGTGAATATTCCTATGGCTATTCTGCTGGGTGAGGTTGCAGGATAAGAATTGTGTCTATATCTGAGCTGCTGGCGATTGTCAGTATGGGGTGCATAATCAAAATCAAAAGTATCGCCTTTGTATCCAAACGGCTTTCTGAAAAGTTTGGCAAGCTCTGGCTTGCCGCAGAAATGATCTTGTTGGGTACATTCCGTAGCCATGCTCGCCATCCTTATTACGGCGCCAGTCGGCGCACCGGGAATAGACTTCACGTATAAAAAACTGCTCAAAAAAGAAGCAGACGCATAAGTATCACCGCCATATCATACTCCGCCCTGTTCCGCCCGTTCATTCTCCTTTTTCGCAGCATTTAGCACGGTGTTTGGCTCATAAAACCGCTGCACGGCCAATGGCCCTTTCAAGCGATACAAAAAAAGCAAACCGACGGCGCTTACGAAAAATTCCGTCACGGGGAACGAACTCCAAATCCCTGTGGTGCTCGCCAGAAAAGACAGGAAAAAGGCCATGGGAATAATCACGGCCAACCCACGCATGACAGAAACAACATGGGCAGGACGCGCAACTTCAATAGATACAAAATAAACAGACAAAATGATATTCAACCCGGCAAACGGACAAGCCAGAAAATAAATTCGAAGTCCGGGCACGGCAATATCTGTCAAAAGCGCATTGTGATCATGATTAAATAGGCCTGCAATGGATTCTGCACCAAAGAAAATACTGCCATAAACGATTCCCGAAATGATCAGCACAGCCGCAATCGCATACTGAAAAATCTTTTTTACCTCTGAAAACTTGCCGGCGCCGTAATTTTCGCTGAGCAGCGGCTGAATTCCCTGCGCAATTCCCGTATATACGGCAAGCACGACTAAAGACAAGTTGGCAATCACACCATAAGCGGCAACCCCCGCGTTGCCTTCAAACGTCAAAATAATGCTGTTGAAAACAATCATCACCACGCCGGAAGAAGCTTCTGTTATCAGAGAAGGCGCACCCATGGAAATAATTTTGGCGGTCAAACTGCCGGAAATCTTCCACGTTGTAAAATGAAATCCATTTTTTCTTTGTATAAAAAAAGGCGAAAGAATCATTATGCTGATAATAGGAGCCAAACCGGTAGCCAATGCCGCGCCAAACATGCCCATATCGCAGGGGAATATAAAGACATAATCCAGCACAATATTGGCCAGGCTTCCGCCGATCATCGCCGCCATGGAAAGCTGCGGAGCCCCGTCATTCCGCACAAAGCAAAGCAGAACGTTATTCAGTAAAAATGCAGGCGCAAAATTTAACACTGTCTGCAAATAGGAAACGGCCATCTGATCGATTTCCGCATCCGCACCCAGCAGGAAAACGATTGGGGAGGCAAAAAAAGTCCCTAAAACGCAAAATACCGCAGCGGCCGCGGCGGCCAGCATGATCGCATTTGAAAACGTTTGATTTGCGTCCTTTTTTTGTCTTCAGACTTTTTGGATCGAATATTTTGCGCCGCCGCCCATGCCGATCATAAGGCCGCTTCCATGCAGAAAACTATAGACTGGTATGGCTAAATTCAAAGCAGCAAGTCCGTTTGTCCCAAGCCCTCTGGACACAAAGTACGTATCCGCCAATATGTAACAAGACAGGCCAAGCATCCCCAGCACATTGAACGATGAATATCGAATAAACTCTTTCAGGCAGCCGGTCATTTTCATAAAAAACCCTCCTTGACTGCAAAAAAGCCCGCGTTGTGTAACGCAGGCCTACTACACAAAGTGAAACCCCGGCGGGTCAAATTTTTCGAATTATGTTCCCAAATCTTTCACGTTTTTTTGTCAGTTCAATACACGCTTTTCCCGTCATATGCTCAATCGTCAATTCCAGCATGCACAGCGATTCCCATGCACGATCAATCGTGTTTCGGCGATTTTTCTCCGTGTCCTTTGGCGCATACTTCAGCGCCAGTTTCTCAATCGCCCTCCGCTTATCCGATTCATCCTCCAACACACGTATCGTTCCAAACGCAATGACACTTTTAAAACAAGTCGTATATTTTTCCGGAACAACCCGATCTTGACCGATAACGCAAAAAGACACTTTGGAATTTCTTTGAATCGAATCCAATTTATGTCCGCATTTTGCGCAATGGAAATAAATCTTTGCCCCATCGTATGCATAGCTCAGCGGAACGGCATACGGATAACCGACGTCGCCCGAAACAGCCAGCACACCGGAAGCGCCTTTTTTCAAAATCTCGGCGCATTCCTCAAAAAGCAGCGCCTGTTTTTTTCTGCGCATTTCTCTGAACATAAAGCCCTCCAAAATAAAAAGAGACCGTGCTTTATTCCTTCTAAGGCCTAACGGAATAAAAGCATGGTATACCCGGCGGTAAAATTGTATTGATTATATCATAGCTTCTCTTTCGTGTCAAGAAAAATATGGAAATATCCGTAGAATTGAAACCAAGCTCAAATGCCGGGCAGATATATGCGCATGACATATATAATCTCTTTGAATTCGAAATGCAAAAAGGGGAATCTTGAAGATTCCCCCTTTTGCATAAACGTCCGATCAATTATTTCTTTTTCTTTTTTACAACAATTGCCACGACCACTGCCGCAATCACAACCACTGCTGCTACAATACCAATAATCAAGCCCGTGTTGGACGACGCATCCTCCTCTGCAGGCGCATTGCCGTCTTTGGTGGAAGATGGCGTTGTCGCCGGCGTTGTTGCGGTGTCCTCGGAGGAAGCGTTCGGTTTTTCAGAAGATTCGATTTGCTTAGAATCCTCCGGCACCGACGCATCCGTCGTATCTGCACCAGCCGGCGTGGTGACCGTATCCGTGCCGGAGGTATTATCCGGTGCAGTCGAAACATCCGGCGTACCGCTGGTCACAGGCTCGGTCGTAACAGACGTACCACCGGCAATTTTGGCGTTGGGATGATACCCTGCATTCAAAAGAACCGCCTGATCTCCGTAAACGGTCACTTTCAAATTATCAATCCCCACGGTATTCAAATTTGTCAGTGAATCTCTTGTAGAAATAGAACGAAATCCAAACGAACCGTTCTGCCAAAACGTAACGGTCTCCGTATCCTCCCAAACAACTGCGCCCGTTTCAAGATCCGTAATGGTAAACACAAGCGTTTCCGCAGAATGCACCGCTTTCAAATGATAGTTTTTGCCAGGCGTCAAAAGACTTTCGCTAACCTTAATATTGCCGCCCCAAGCGCCGACTTCATTGCAATAACCAACAGCGCCTAATTGTCCGTTATTGCTGATAAACGAAAGATAGCCATAAAAAGCGTTCCCGCTGTCACTGCAGGCCTGCGCCAAATCCGCGCGGGAAATCAACCCAAGCGCAGACTGCGAATTATAAATATCCGCCTCAATTGTATAATCGGTCAAAAGATTGGCGTCGTGATTTGCCGTATACAGAATGAACGAAAAGTTAGCGCTGGCTTCAAATCCCGGCGTAAGCTCCGAGTAGTACAGACGTCCATCCTGAATCACCCATTTGCCGCGATACTGCGTAAAGTCGGCAATTGTGCTCGGATCGGAAAAATCGTTTTCATAAAAAACATACTCCGTCTTGGTCATATCCAAATCAGAAGCCGAAACTTCTACCACATCCGGCACCGTAACCTCGATCGCGGGCGTCAGCAAAGGCTCAACCGCCGCAGAAGTTACGTTCGGCTTATAATCCGCCAGCGCCTTCCCCGCCGCAAGATGATCGCCGACTTCACCGGTCGCCGTAATCTTCAAATTATCAAATCCGACCATATTTAAATTGGTCAAACCACTGTTCATAACGCATGCGCGGAACCCAAAGGAGCCGAGCGCCCATTCATCATTGATTTCGGTATGCTGCCAAAGCTCGGCGCCGCTGTCCTTGTCCGTCACCGTATATGTAATGCTGGTTCCTTCAACCACCACATTCAAATGCAGATTCGCGCCGGGATAAAAAATCGAATCGCTGACCTTTAAATTACCAGCCCAGCCGCCAGCCAGATCTCCGCGCCCAAGCGCCGCTTTTTCACCGGTAAAGCTTGTAAACGCATAATAACCATAGAAAGCATTATTCGTAGATCCAATATCCTGCGTAATATCACAGCGGAACAGCACACCTGCCTGCGTCTGCACATTCAGCATATCCACATCTACGATGTAATCCGTCAAATTCATAACCGCGGGATCTTTCGTATACAAAATGATACCGTGTTCTTCTCCCAGTTGCAGTTCGCCAAGACCAGTCAGCATCAACTGCCCGTCTACAATGCCCCACTCGCCGCGGCACTGCGTAAAATCTTCAAGCGTCGACAGATCGGAAAAATCATTTTCATAATAAAGGTATTCCGCCGCGCCCGCAACCGCTATCATCGCCATAGAGAAAACCAAAACACAAAGAGCCGAGACGACAATTTTTTTCATAAATATTATCCTCCCAAAATTATGATTTATAATTATAATATACTACAAATATATGGCGAAGTAAATATATATTTTTCAGCGATTTGTGCAAAAAATACAACATTCCTGCAAGATCAGCCCCGGCTTGGCTTGAACATATAAAACAGGGACCGCTTGCAGCAGTCCCTGCTTGAAATCAGTACATTATTTCTTTTTCTTTTTTACAATGACCACAGCCACAACCACAACGATAATAATGGCCGCAGCGACAATCGCAACAATCAAACCGGTATTTCCGGAATCTTCACTGGGAGCAGGTTCCGTAGCCGGCGGCGTGGTGCCCGTATCTGGCTTCGTTTCAGGCTTTGACGATTCCGGTGTTGTCGCCGCAGTCGTCTTTTCGGTCTGCTTCGGCTCTTCCGAGTCCGAGGCATCCGGCGCGGAAGTATCCGCCTCCGTGCCGGAGGTATTATCCGGTGCAGTCGAAACATCCGGCGTACCGCTAGTCACAGGCCCGGTCGTATTCGTCGGATCCGCACCGGCAGACGTAGTGACCGCATCCGAACTGGAGGTGTTATCCGGCGCACTGCTGGTCACAGGCTCGGTCGCAACAGACGTATCACCGGAAATCTTGGCGTTGGGATGATACCCTGCATTCAAAAGAACCGCCTGATCTCCGTAAACAGTCACTTTTAAATTATCAATCCCCACGGTATTCAAATTGGTCAACGAAGAGCTTGGATAACTTGGACGAGCGCGAAATCCAAACGAACCATTTTGCCAAAACGTAACGGTCTCCGTATCTTCCCAAACAACCGCGCCCGTTGCAAGATCCGTAATGGTAAACACAAGAGTTTCGTCGGAATGCGCCGCTTTCAAATGATAATTTTTGCCAGGCATCAAAAGACTTTCGCTGACCTTAAAATTTCCGCCCCAAGCGCCGACTTCATTGCAATAACCAACCACGCCCCATTGTCCGTTATTGCTGATAAACGAAAGATAGCCATAAAAAGTGTTTCCACTGTCACTGCAGGCCTGCGCCAAATCCGCGCGGGAAACTAACCCAAATGAAGACTGCGAATTATAAATATCCGCCTCAATCGTATAATCCGTCAAAAGGTTGGCGTCGTGATTTGCCGTATACAAAATGAACGAAAAGTTGGAGCTTTCTTCAAATCCCGGCGTAAGCTCCGAGTAGTACAGGCGTCCATCCTGTATCGCCCATTTGCCGCGATACTGCGTAAAGTCGGCAATCGTATTTGGATCGGAAAAATCGTTTTCATAAAAAACATACTCCGTCTTGGTCATATCCAAATCAGAAACCGAAACTTCTACCACATCCGGCACCGTAACCTCGATCGCAGGCGTCAGCAGAGGCTCAACCGCCGCAGAAGTTACGTTCGGCTTATAATCCGCCAGCGCCTTCCCCGCCGCAAGATGATCGCCGACTTCGCCAATCGCCGTAATCTTCAAATTATCAAATCCAACCATATACAAATTGGTCAGACCGCTATCCATAACGCGCGCACGAAATCCAAACGAGCCAAGCGCCCATTCATCGTTGATTTCAGTATGCCGCCAAAGCTCGGCGCCGCTGTCCTTGTCCGTCACCGTATATGTAATGCTGGTTCCCTCAGCCACCACGTTCAAATGCAGATTTGCGCCGGGATAAAAAATCGAATCGCTGACCTTAAAATTACCAGCCCAGCCTGCGACCGCGTCTGCACGCCCCAGCGCCGCTTTTTTCACCATTATTGCTTGTAAACGCAAGATAACCATAGAAAGCATTATTCGTAGATCCAATATCCTGCGTGATATCGCAGCGGAACAGCGCACCCGCCTGCGTCTGCACATTCAATATATCCACATCTACGATGTAATCCGTCAAATTCATAATCGCGGGATCTTTCGTATACAAAACAAAACAAAAATCCGACATTTGAAGATCGCCGACGCCGGTCAGCATCAGCTGCCCGTCTACAATGCCCCACTCGCCGCGGCACTGCGTAAAATCGTCAAGCGTCGACGGATCAGAAAAGTCGTTTTCATAATAAACGTGTTCCGCCGCGCCCGCAGCCGCTATCATCGCCATAGAGAAAATCAGAACACAAAGAGCCGAGACGACAAATTTTTTCATAAATAATCTCCTTCCAAAAATTATGCCTGCGAACATAATATACTACAAGTATATAGTGAAGTAAATATATATTTTTCAGCTATTTGTGCAAAAAATACAGCATCCCTGCAAGATCAGCCCCGGCTTGGCTTGAACATATGAAGCGGGGATCGCTTACAGCAGTCCCTGTCAGCCTGTCGAAAAAGTATACGAAACAGCAACCCAATAAAAAGGTGCATCCAGAGCGTACATGTGCCGCTCTGGATGCACCTTTTGGTTTGGCAAGTGCCGCACGGCGCGAGCGCGCCAAACCCTTTTGCCAGAAAACCTTTGTTTTTTCAATAGACTCAAACAGAGACTGCTTGCAGCAGTCCCTGTTTGAGATCAGTACATTATTTCTTTTTCTTTTTTACAATGACCACAGCCGCAACCACAACGATGATAATGGCCGCAGCGACAATCGCAACAATCAAACCGGTATTTCCGGAATCTTCACTGGGGGCAGGTTCCGTAGCAGGCGGCGTGGTGCCCGTATCTGGCTTCGTTTCAGGCTTTGACGATTCCGGTGTTGTCGCCGCAGTCGTCTTTTCGGTCTGTTTCGGATCTTCCGAGTCCGAGGTACCCGGCGCGGAAGTATCCGCCTCCGTGCTTACATCGGCAGATGTATCCGCAGAAGTAACAGGGGCTGCGTCAGACGTTACGGGCGCGTCGGAGGCGGCCGGGCCGTCCTGCGAACCATCCTCTATAATCGTCGCTCCGTTATTGATGATCGTCCCCTCGCCGCTAACCTTTTGGAATATACCGCCGTTCAAAATGGCCGTAGAACCGGCTTCAACCGCTATAGCCATATAGCAGGGCTCCAAAGAATTTATGTTCGACTTGCTGACAACATCCGCACCAATCACCAGTGTGGAATTGTTGGCAACGCTAATCGTATTCATCGCACCTTCCTGGAACAGGATAATATCGTCGATAATCATGTCGCTGATCAGCGTAAGCGTCGCGCCGCTTTTCATCTTCATCACGCCGGACGCCGGATTTTCAAGCGGAATCTCATTTTTATAATCGGTTGTTCCGTCATTCGCCGTGATCTTCACCGTCGAGCCGAATTCTGGGAATGTATAATCGCCGCCTATGAAAACTTTGCCGCTGGCAATCATCGTTCCGCCATCTCTAAGTATAGAGCACGCCGCATTGTCATCAAGCGTGAGCAACTGCTTTTTCGCCTCGTCGGCAGACTTGCCGCTGTAATCGTTATTGCCGCTGTTGTAGCTCACATATACCACGGCATCATTGGTTACTACCGGCTCATCTACCGCCAGCATGCTTACCGTTCCCAGTACGGCAAGTGCGACCGTCAAAACGATCGCTAAAAATTTCTTCTTCATAATTTCCTCCAAAACAGCACGTTCAGCGTGCCAAAATTACGTTATAATTATACAACTTCTACATTCTCCTGTCAATACTCTGTATGTTTTTAATATATTGTTTTGATAAAATGTGATTTGTTTGCGGAATTCCGATCCCTCGCAAAACCAAAAGAGACTGAATAAGTATGCGCAAAGCCAAGCGCCGTAAAAAGCCGCAAAAAAAGGCGGACAAGGGCGACACTCATTTTTCTTTCAATACCTACTACACCGCACAGGGCGGTTTTACCAAAGATATAAAAAATGTCAGCTTTTTTGCTAAACAAGTGGCAAAAGCCATTATCATGTATTAAAATAATTGTATATAATCGAGCGTTAAATCGGGATTTGAAGGAGAATAAATTGAATTTAGAACTAATTAGATTAAAACCGGATTGCCAGGATAGAAAATATTTTGAACAACTAAATGATGAAGCTTTTCCAGTTTCAGAACGGATGAGTATGGATGAAATTTTTTCCTTTGCATCTGACACTGATACGGATGCCCTCGGTATATCCTCAATATATATGAAAGTAACATGCCGATAGGATTTGCCGTCCTCTTAAAAATGCGGACTGTGGGTATGTATATTTCATTGCAATAGATAAAAATATCCGCTCAAAAGGTTATGGTGGAGCGCCCATGAAGAAAATACTTGAAGCTTATCCACAATTACAATTAGAAATTTACAAAACTTTGTAAAGTTTTGCGTCCTGTAAAGTCTTATAGGTGAAAGGAGGTGGTAGAGTGACGGAGTTTGAAAAAATATACCGCACATATTTCGACGATGTGTACCTATATATTCGTAGGCTATCCGGCAATGAAGATTTAGCGGAAGAGATCACAAGTGAAGCATTCTTCAAAGCTATGCGTTCTATCAACGGTTTTCGTGGCGATTGTGATATTCGTGTATGGCTCTGTCAGATTGCAAAAAACTGCTATTACTCACATCAAAAAAAAGATCAGAAACACAAGCAGTATTGATGATGTGGAACTATCAGAATTACCGTCGAGTGAAAGCGCAATCGAAGAACAGTGCATGAAGCATGACGAGGCGGCACGGATAAGAGCAGTTTTGCATAAGATATCGGAGCCATACAAAGAGGTTTTTTTTATGTGGAGAGTTTTTGCAGAACTGAGTTTCAAACAAATCAGTCAAATATTCGGTAAATCAGAAAACTGGGCTTGCGTGACCTACCACCGAGCTAAAACAATGATTAAATCAAGACTGGAGGACAAAACCCATGAGAAATGAGTGTAACATCATTCGAGACATTTTACCGCTATATGCAGAAAATATGGTAAGTTTCGATACTGCAGACTTTGTTGAGGAACACTTGAAAAGTTGTGAAGCTTGCCGCAAGGAGTATGAAAGAACCAAAGACCCCCAACCTACACAGGAAATATCGGACGCTACGCCGCTGTTAAAACTTAGACGGAAGATGAAAGCCAAAAGAATACAGACTATCGCACTCACTGCTGTGTTTGTGGTTGCATTACTTGTTTCTGCTTTTGCCGTGCTGGATGCTCCCATTTATCTCCCTTATTCCGAGGAACTTATTACTGCCGAGTCTGTTAGCGATGGCGGATTACGCATTACCTTTGATAAAGCGGTGACGGATTTTGACTACACGATTTACCCTGACCCGGACGGGGATAATTTCTATTATTGTGATATTCAGGCGTGGACTTCTCTTTGGGACAAGTGGTTTTCAAAGGGAAAAGGAGAACTGTCAACAATCGTATTCCCAAAAGAGCCTTATCCTATTATTGCTGAATATCTTCCAAATGACGGAAGCGAGAACATCTGTGTTTACGGAGATATGAATAATGACAGAGGGATTACATTACCGAGGCTTTCCCTCGGCTATTATCTCATACTCGCAGTAGCAGCATTCGTTGCTTTGGGAATTGTATGGTTTCTGACACGAAAGAAAGCAGAATTGCGTATTTGGGTAGAGCGTATTGGCTTGTACCCGATTGCCTACATTATCAGCCATTGTATCGTATCTGGTATAAGCGCGATTTCTTATTCGTTGCCTCGTGATTTCTCCCTTATTGTTTTTATATCCGTCTTACTGTATAGCGGTCTGTTATTGGCACATAACATTTGGCATTTGAAAAAAAGAAATCAAGGAAATCAATTCGTAACCAAAAGAAAGGCATAAAGCCTAAAAATACAGGACTTTCAGAGGATTGAATAGATATCAAATTTGTTGAGCAAATAGCGAAAACAAAAAATGCCGTCTAGAATAAACTTTGCGCTTCATCTCCTTGACGGCATTTTCCACTTTGCTGATAGGCAACCAAGAGAGCGCAAGCGGTCTATCCATTATGAAAATTCCTTAATTTTATGCGGTTTTTAGAGTGCAGTCAAAGCAAGATAAGAATTTTATACCATATTCTCCAAATGGCGTTTCTACTGCATGACAGGAAGAAAAAAGACGGGCAAAAAACAATCGCTTCTCACTCGTCTTTCTTCGCCCCCGCATGGCAGGCAACTACCCTAATTCAGTTTGTTGATGAATACTGTTTATGAGTAGCTACCTCACATACCGCCCTTTTTAAATAAATTATTTTCCGTATTTTTTGGCAAAAGCCTTGATTGCTTTTTCAAAGCAAAGCATCGGAACGCGCGCAGAGCCCGCGCCGATCAGGCCGCCCTGGTAATTAAACATACCGCCGTGGATCTCGGGGCAGATACCCGTCTCAATAACCTTACGAATATCAATACCAACCGGCAGAAAATCAAAATCAAGATTCGGAATCGGAAAAGCGGGATTATGTGTAATGCAAATTTCTTCCATTTCGCGCGTGATGTGAATCGCATCCTTCAGCTTCAAACCGCGCAGGCTGCACACAATCGGACTGGCTGCAGCGGCTATACCGCCCATACCAGCGCACTCAACAACGCAGCTGTCGCCGATCCACGGAAGCTGATCCTTCTCGGTATATTTCGAGGAAGTATAGCGTCCCTTCATCATCGGCGCGGGCGCCGTAAACCACTCGTCTCCGAGTCCTGCCACTTTGATGCCGAATTCCACGCCGTTGCCGCATACCGCCGTCACCATCGTAGAATATTCAGTTCCAACCGCAGAAAGCATGGCGGAACGGCTTGCGCCCTGTCCGATACAATGGAAGAAACGAGGCGTTTCCACCACATAATCCAGCGTATCCAAAATCTGCTGGCGGTCAAAGCCCTCGAGCTTAAACAGTTCCGGCAAAATCTTTTTGTCAAACAGCAGGTCGGCTGCGGTCTGGCGGGTATGGTTTTCATCCCCCATCTGCATACCTTCCGCCAAAATCGGCTTAATAGCCAAGCCGCCCATGTTTTTGAGCACCTGACGGAGCACCGGGAAAAACTCCGTGCGCATTCTGCGCAGATAATTTGCAATCTCTTCAGAATACAGTCCCCAGCCACAGAAACCGCCTTGATTTGGTCCCTCCGCCGGGAACGTGGCGGCGCGTTTTCCGGTCGCTCTGTCCTCTTCGATAAACATGGCGACGCTCTTTGTGATAATCCCGGTTCCCGCACCGACCGTATTGGTGTCCAGCGCGGACATGATCTTAATCTTGCCGGATTTAATCAGCTTGACAGCGTCCTCGTCGTTATCCGCCCACCCCTCAAAACGGCAGGCACTGACCAAGCCGCGCTGATGCAGCATGACCATATCTTCATAATCGATCGGAGGACCGGAATGAATGATCGTATAATCCTCAAGCCCCTCGATCACATCGCCGGCCGGCAGAATATCGACAAGATACGGCTGAGAATTGACGATATAGCCGGCGGCCTTTTCATTCGCGGCTTCCACTTTCGCTTTGATATCGGCGGAAGCGACCGCGTTCAGCGCATCGAGCACCTCGGCACTCTGCTTCACCGGCGGCTTCCAATCCAGTTGCGCCGCCTTTACGCCCTGCGCAACCAGCGCATCATAAAACAACTGCGTACCGATATTGATGACGCGAAGATCGCTTTTATATTCCTTTTGTGCCACGACGCTCAACCCCTTTCTTCCAGAGCCGCAAGGAACGCGCTTGCGAGCTTAGTGCTTTCATAATTGCTTCTGGTCACGATTACACCGGCGTCTGCAAGCATTTTTTCCGCCGCTAGCGTATCCTGCGGATCTTCCAGCGAACCGCAGACATTGGAGATAAAGATCAGATTGCTGCCAGCGTCCTTTAGCGCTCTGCACTCCTTGGCAAACGGCGTAACTGGATCGGCGGCAACACCCGGCCCCATGATAAAGTCCATCGTAACAACGGCGACTGTGGGATCTGCAACTTCTTTTTTGAACCTGCGGAGTTTTAGCATCGGATCGAATACGGGATGCGGCGCCTCCGCCGTAAAATCCTCCGCGCCGAGATCAAGTATGCAATGCCCCTCGCTGACCGAATGATCCGCCAATTGAACCGCATATTTTGTGCTCAGGTTGGAATGGAGCTTGACGCCCTTGTTGTGCTGCGTATAGTAGATCATGCCCTCTTCGGTAAAGGTACCGCCGCTGAACAAGCCGCGAACATACTTCTGCTCGGGTCGAAGCGCCGCAACCTTTTCCTTGACGATTTCGGCGATCTCTTCCGCAGTAAAGCCGACGCTCGGCGTCTTGCCAGTGCAAAGTTCCACGGCTTTTACGGCCGCTTCTTCCAAGCTGTATGTGCCATACACGCGGTGCCCTTCAAACAGCTTTTCATCCGCGCCAAGGAAAATAGCAACCACAGGCTTTGACAGCCGGTCCGCCGCGCCGAGAATCTTAGCCATAACGTCAAGATTTGCCAGCTTTGAAACCAGCACGATCACTTTCGTATCCGGATCGTCGTCGAGGCGGCGCATCCCGGCATGCATCGTGATGCCGCCGATTTCCGGCAGCAAATCGTGTCCGCCGGTACCGATGATCGAAGAAACGCCGAGCCCCAGACGCTCAATGATGCAGGCAACTTCCTGCGCACCGGAACCGGAAGCGCCGACAATGCCCACTGGACCATGACGGACGATACTGCCCGCGCCCAGCGCCACGCCCTGGATCAGACCGACACCGCAATCAGGTCCCATAACCAATCTGCCGCGCTCATTGCCGTATTTTTTAATGTCCGCTTCCTCTTCCAGCGTGACATTGTCGCTGAAAATAAAGACATCAAGCCCCATAGAAAGCGCTTTTTTCGCTTCTGCCGCCGCATATTCGCCGGGGAGTGAAATCTGCACGAGGTCATATCCGTCTTCTCGCAGATCGATTTCCGAAAGCGACTTGTAGCTGACGCCGCCGCTCGTGTTTTTGTGATCGATGATGTCCATAATCATCTGAAGCGCAGCTTCAATCTGCGCTTCGGTCTCGCCGGTGACGGCAAGCGCAAGGTCGTTGGCGGTAATATCTTTCGGCATTTCATAGCCAAGATCCGCCAGCACTTCCAGGTTTGCGGGCGTACACATCTGCGCTTCCGCATTGGAAATGCCCTCCAGCTTTGTTACCTTATCGCCGACAGCCATCAGAGAAACCGAGTCAACATAACGGTTTTGTTTGATAACAACCTTTTTCATTCTCTTGTTCCCTTCTAACTATACTAAATTCAAATCGTTTCTTTTATAATTTGTGCGCCGGCAGGCGTATTGCGGATGACCACACGGTATTTTTCATCCGCATCGTCCGAATCCGTGCGCACATGACACCCTATGGATCCCGTACGCGTATACGCACTGAGCGCCAAAAAATAAGCCGTCTGCAAATCATTGGCCATTCGGATCGTTTGAAACGCAAGCGCAGGAGAAACGCCATCAAGCGACGAATCATCCAATGCATTCAGCATGCCGCCGATTTCATCTACGGCCGAGGAAAGTTCGTCTTTACAGCGCAAAACATTCAGCTTATCCATTAAAATCTGCGAAAGCCGCGCGCGGCATGACGCAAGCAGTTCCTCCGTTACCGGGGTATGACCTGAAAGTGAAAGCGTGTCGCAGACAAAATCCTCCATATCCGCAACGGCGATATCCGGCGCTTTGACCGTCTCCAAATAGTCCGCCGCGCTTTTTCCGGCAATCCCGCCGAACACCATCGTCTCAAGTCCCGCGTTGCCGCCGAGACGATTGGCTCCGTGAAGGCCGCCGGTCACCTCTCCGCAGGCATACAAGCCTTCGACGCCGGTACCGCAGTTTTCATCCACAGCAACGCCGCCGAGAGAAGTGTGCGGCGCTGGCGCAATTTCAAACGGCGTCACGGCGATATCGATCCCCACGTCGGCATACCGCTTGACATAGGAATCATACTGTTCATTCAAGCGCGCGCGGCCGACGCCGGTTGCGTCAAAATAAACGCCGCCGTTTTCCGTCCCACGCCCTTCTTTGATTTCCTTAAAAATGTACTTAGCCTGCACATCCTTATTGACACACTCGCCTTCTTCGCCATACTTCAGCATAAACCGCTCGCCATGCGCATTGCGGAGCACCGCGCCCTCATAAAACATCGTCGTAATGACGCTCTTGCCGCGAATCGCGGCAGGCGCGACGGCCGCCGAAGGTTCAAACTGCACAAATTCCATATCACACAGGTCTGCGCCGGCTCCAAACGCCATGGCAATGCCGTCGCCGCCGATATCCGACATGTTCGTAGAAAAAGGGTAAATATTGCAGAATCCGCCGCAGGCAAGTATGGTCACAGCGGCAAGAATCAGCACATATTTTCCCTCTCGAATCCGATAAACCAGCGCGCCGAAAACTCGCCCGTCATACCGAAAAAGCCGGAGCGCGCGCGTATCCTCCAGTGCGGAAATATTCGGATTTTCTGAAAACTCCCGCCGGACGGCATTCATAATGGCGACGCCCGTATGATTGCCGACGCTGGCCACGCGCGGACAACTGGAACCAAGCGGACGAAGCAGCGAATACTGCCCGTCCTTGCGGTTAAATTCAACGCCGAGTTCTTCCAGTACCGGCCGAAGCTTCAGCGCACCCTCGCAAAGCGCATCCACAAGCTCCGGCTTGCTCTGCGCCCGGCCGCCTTCAAAAGTATCTTTACGAAAACAGTCCACGCTGTCCTCGGGATGCAGCGGCATATTGAAGCCATGTACATACGGCGAAGCGCCGAGTCCGTTGCCGATCATTAAAATCTTTGCATCCGGCTTTTTTTTGCTCAAAGCACGCGCCGCCATCAAACCCGAAAGCCCAGTGCCGATAACCAGCGCGTCGGTTGTCATTACGGAATAATCCATTTAAAATTCTCCTTGAAAGGCATTGGGGAATTGCGCCTTTTACGCAATTCCCTGCCTTTTGTATTCGGTCAGCAATCCCAGATGCAGCCGTGCGCCATCGAACCAACGTTCTTGACGAACAATCTAAGGAATCTATGATAATCGCTCGCGGGGAATTCCCAATGAAATTCGGAGAGCCGCTTGTTCATTTCCTCATCGGAAATGTTCAGCGTAATATTCCGGTTTGGAATATCAATGAGAATCTCGTCGCCGTCCTCGATAATGCCAAGCGGGCCGCCAAGCGCTGCTTCAGGAGACACATACCCCACAGACAAACCGGAAGTGCCGCCGGAGAAACGGCCATCGGTAATAATGGCACAGGAGTTAAAGAGTTCCGCGTGGCCTTTCAGTTCCTCCTGGAAAGTAAACGCCGTGGTGCCGAAGCGCGCTTTCATACCAAGGAAACGAACGACGCACGCATCGCCGGGCTGAATTTTACCGGTACGCAGCGCTTCCAGAGACTCATCCAGCGAATTGAACACTTTTGCTCTGCCCTTATAGGTCATCAGGTGGGACGGCACCGCCGCGATCTTGATGATCGCGCCTTCGGGCGCAAGATTTCCGTACAGAACGCCGATGCCGGGCTCGGTCATAACCGGATTGTCCAGCGTATGAATAACGTCCGGATTATAGACTTTAGCACCCTTGATGTTCTCACGGAGCGTTTTGCCGGTGACCGTCATCACGTCCAGATCAAGCTGAGACGAGAGATTCATCTGAAGCGCAGTCATACCGCCCGCCATATCGAAGTCTTTCACCGTATACATACCGCTCGGCGCAAGATGCGACAAAAGCGGAATCTGATTGGAAGCTTCGTCAAAATATTTCCACCAGGAAATATCGGTATAGCCAGCCTCGTTTGCAATCGCAGGAATATGCAGAATCAGGTTTGCGGAACCGGCAACCGCCATATCGACTTTGATCGCGTTCTTGATCGCTTCCACCGTCATAATCTGGCGCGCGGTGATGCCCTCGTCAACCAGGTTCATGATCTGTTTGCCCGCCTGATACGCGATCAGATAAATCTGGCTGCTGATCGCGCAGGTCGAAGAGTTGTTCGGCATCGTCATACCAAGCGCCTCTGCGATCATACACATGCTGTTTGCCGTAGTCATGGAAGTACATCCGCCGCAAATCCCCCAGGAATGCTCGATCAGTCCGTTGTACTCATCCATATCCATCAGCCCCTTAGCCGCCGTGCCGACCTTATCCTGCGCATGGATGTGCAGCACTTCCTTGCCGCCGTGGATGCCGAGCGGCATATAACCGCCGGTAACGATGATCGCCGGAATATCCAGACGCGCCGCCGCCATAAGATGTCCGGGAACAATTGAGTCGCAGGTGCAAAGGAGAACCATACCGTCAAAGAAGTTACCTTCAACCGTCATTTCAACCTGGTCGGCAATCGAATTGCGGGACGGAACCTCTATGTATTTCGGATCTTTCAAAACCATACCGTCGCAAATGCCGGTCGTCATGACCTCAAGCGGCAGGCCGCCCGCTTCACGAACGCCCTGTTTAACGCGCTGTGCAAGCTTATCGAGATGTACATGTCCGGGGTTGTACTCGTTCCAGGAGTTGACAACGCCGATCAGCGGACGGTCGATTTCCTCTTTGGAATAGCCCATGCCGTACATCAAACCGCGGCGGCATTCTTCAGCCTCGCCGAATTCCCAGCAGCTGCGCATGTCCTCATATTTCTTCTTTTTCAACATTATTCTATTCTCCTTTAAGAAAATATTTATTTGCCGTTTCAGCCAAAGTTATTTTTTTTCTTTTTCCTCAAGCTCCGCTTTCGTCGGCTTTATGTAATTTTCCATATCCACTTTTATATCGAACGCATTCACGGGATTCCCGTCATCCAGCATCTTGTCAATTGCGCCGTCCACCGACTGCCCGCCGTCGATCACGATCGTTTCACCGACGAGGAAACGGTTGGTATCATTGTTCGCAAGGAACAAAATCATAGGCACAATATCGTCTACATTGCCGAGGAAACCAGCCGGGATCTTGCGCAGGAAACCACGCTCAAGATCCGACTGATCATACCGGTCCGTCGCCTTGGTGGCGATAAAGCCCGGCGCGATGCCGTTGACATGAATCCCGTAATGAATCGCTTCGATGCCGAGATTTTTCGTGAACATGTTCAGACCAGCCTTTGCCGCGGTATAGGGCAGCGTTTTTCTTCTGACCCACGTCACCTGCGAATGCACCGAACTGATATTGATGATTGAGCCCTTCGTGCCGTGCTCGATCATATTCTGCATAGCATAATGCGCAAAATAAGCAGGCGCGTTCAGATTCAAGTTGATCTGACTCTCCCAGTATTCCATCGGCATTTTCTCAAAGCCGCCTTCGGGCATTTTCAGCGCGCCGCCCGCATTGTTGACCAATACGTCGATCGTTCCGAATTTTTCAAGGAACTCCTCCATCATACGCCGGCACACGTCGTGCTGGGAAATATCCCCGCCGAAAAGCTCGGCGCGCACGCCATAGCTGCGGCATTTCGCGGCAATTTTCTCCGCCGCCTCTGGATTTTTGTTGTAGGTAATGCCTACATTGCAGCCCTCTTTGGCGAACGCGACGACTGCCGCCGCGCCGATACCGGTCGAGGAGCCCGTAACCAGTACATTTCTGCTCATGCGTTTCCTCCAAAACAATTTATAAATTCATATTTACAGTTCATCCATTTTCATTTTTTCCGAAGCTCTGCTCATAAACCAGACGCGCCGCGCCAAGCGCCGATTGATAAGCGCCGAGCGCGCTGATACGAATCCGAATATGCTCCAGCCGCTCAAGCGGCAGAATATTTCGAATTTCCTCCAGCGTACGGCAAAACAAATATCCGTCCTCACGGCACTGCCCGCCACCGAAAATAATTGCGTTCGGAATATACAACTGAATCATACTTGCAATACCGGAGGCATTGTATACCGCAGCCGTATCCAAAACTTCACGAGCCTGCGCGTCTCCGTCCGCCGCCAGCCGATCCAATGCCTGCGCACTGTCAAAATCCGTTCGTTCAGGAAAACGTTCCCGCGCAGCGCGAACCAGATTGTTCCCGCCGGTATACGCCTCGAGGCATCCCCGAAAGCCACAAGTACATATGTACTTATTGCCCGTAATCAGCATGTGGCCGATGTGCCCGACAGGCCTCCCGGGACGGCTAATGAGCAATTGTCCTTCGGAGACGACGCCGGAACCGATGCCCACACCCAGTCCAACTGTTAGGATATTCTCGCAGCCCGCCTCTTCGCCGAAATGGTATTCGGCGGCGGAGGCGGCCGCCTGCGTGGTCATCGCATAGACAGAAGAAGCGTATTCCGCGCGGATAAAATCGGCAACCCGCAAATTCGCTCCCCAGGGAATGCCGAAATTGCGTCCCGACACGATAATACCGTTTTCAAAATCCACGTTACCGGACACGGCGAGCCCGATTCCCTCCATGCGACTCCGCTCGATCCGCGAAACGCGGATCGCCGTATCAAGGATTCGCTTAAGAAAAACGTTAAACTGCGCTTCTCCTTCGAAACGCGGCGTCGCCGTTTCGTGCATATAGACCGTATTGAAAGACAAATTGCAGACGGCCGCGCGCGTGCTCGCCGCGCCGATATCGACGCCGATATAATAGGCGGCGTCACTGTTGACGCAAAGTGGAATCGTCGGGCGGCCACGCCCCTGCGCCTTTTCGCGCCGCGCAAAGATATAGCCGTTTTCGATCAACTGATCCGTGCATTTGCACATCGTTCCCCACGAAAGACCGGTCAGACGCTGAATGTCCTTTTTGGAAACGTTCCCTTTTCCGCACCGGATCGTATCCATAATCTGCACCGCCGCGCCGTTCATATGCATTCCCTCATATGTTCCCGCACCGTATAGAGCGGCAGGAACAAATATTCAGGCATGACGCCGCCGGTCCAGCATACCAACTTTTCCGCAATCACAGCAAGATCGCGCGCGCCGGCCGCGTACTGCGTATGAACAAAGTCGCGGTACCGATACGTATATGTAAGCGCGTCTTCTAAAAAGAACGCACCGCCGCATGGCCCAGAATCACATCGCCGTAAGGAAGAAACGGATGTCCAAGCACGGCGTTCTCTGCGTCAAGCGCCAGCAATTTCTGCATCGAAGCGCGATAATCGTTCAAATACATATACGCGCCGCATCCCTGCACCAGCGTTCCGTTATGCTGTACCGAATCGCCGCAGATCAGCGTTCCGGTCTCCATATCCAATATACAAACAGCGTCATCGTCATGCCCTGGGGATGCCACAAGCCGAATGCGGCCATCCAAAATATCGCCGTCCCGCAGAATGCAGTCGGGACGAACACCGGCAAGACCCGCCGAGGGCGGCGGACTGTACTTTGGAAAAGCACGGCGAATCTCAATATTGAAGCGCAGTGGATCCGCAAGTTTTAGCTCGGATTTCTCGTATACCGCGATCTGCAAAATCCCCAGTTCCCGCAGCCGGGCAAAGCCGCCGATATGATCACCATGCGTATGTGTGCAAAGCAGGCAATCTATATCCGAAAGACGAAGCGAAAGCGCGGCAAGCGCAGGCAGAATCACTGAATTGACGAGCGCAGCGCTGCCGCCCGAATCGATCAAATAATTTTTTTTGCCGCGGAGCAAAATCACGCCGGTTGTCGTACCGCCAAACGGCACGCGCAGAAGATGTACGCCGCGGCAAATCTCCGTAAATCCGCACATAATGCCTCCTAAAAGGTTTTTCTGCGCCGTTATTTTCTCTTGCAGCTTTTGACTTTTGCAACGACCGCCTGCGCATGCGCCTTAATTTCCTCATAATCGCATGTGCCCTTTGTCGGATGAGTCAAACCAGAGCCAAGCGATACAGCATAGGCGTTGTCGTTGAACCAAGCCTCAATATTATCAATATTCACGCCGCCGACAGGAATGCATCTTGCCTGAGGCAGAGGTCCCATAACTGCTTTGATAAAGCCGATGCCGACCGCGCTTGCCGGAAATACTTTTTACGATGTCACAGCCCGCATCCATTGCAGCGACGATCTCGGTAAAAGTCTGTACGCCGGGCATATAGCAAATGCAGTAGCGATTGCACATTTTGGCAACTTCCAGATTGAAGTTCGGAGCCAGAATGAAAGAAGCACCTGCAAGAATCGTCGCTCTTGCGGTTTCGGGATCCAGCACAGTGCCAGCGCCGACATAAACGTCGAGCCCCTTCTCTTTAATTTCCTGCGAAATGGTTTCAATGATATGAAGCGCACCGGGCGTGCTCATCGAAATTTCCAGAATGGTAACGCCGCCGTCCATGATCGCGCGTGTGCGCGTCATAGCATCCGCCTCGTTATTGTCGCGGACGATACCGATCAGCCCGTTCTTATGCATATTCTGAATCACTTGATGCTTCAAAATCTCCATGATCTATTCCTCTTTTCAATAATCTTTATCTCTGGATACGACCATTGCCGCTGCCCGCGATCAAATTCTCAACGTCGTCCTTGGTAAAGCGGACGAAGTCGCCGTAGATCGTATGCTTCAGCGCACTGCCGCCGATCGCGTACTCAATGATCTTCTGACGATCTTCTCCAAAATGACGGAACGCATAAATAAGCGAGCCGCCAAAGCTGTCGCCGCCGCCGATACGGTCAACAATGTTCGTGATGCTGTATTTGCGACTGATATGGAAATCGCCGTCGCGGAACGCAAGCACGCCCGACCAGTTATTGTGATCGGCGCTGACGCTTTCACGCAAGCTGACCGCAAGCGCCTTGACGTTCGGATATGTATCCATCACGATCTTGGCGAGATCTTTATACATTTCGGTATTCAGTTTGCCGGAATCGACGCCTGTCTCCATCTGAATGCCCAGACACTTCTGACAGTCCTCTTCATTAGCGATCATAATATCTATGTACTTTGCGAGTTCCGGCATGACCTCGATCGGTTCCTTACCCCATTTCCAAAGCTTTTTGCGGTAGTTAAGGTCACAGGAAACCGTGATGCCCTTTTCCTTGCACTTTTTTAAAGCCTCAAGCGTAGCCTCACAGAGAGATTCGGAAAGCGCAGGCGTAATGCCGGTCACATGGAACCAGTCTGCATCCGCGAGGATCTCGTCCCAGTCGAAATCGCCAGGCTTTACAGCGGCAATCGCCGTGTTGTCGCGATCATAGATAACCTTGGAGGGACGCATGTTGGAGCCGGTCTCCGTGAAGTACAGACCGAGGCGCTTGTCGGAAGTTTTAATTGCGCTGGTGTCAATGCCGAAGCGGCGCAGTTCATTGATCGCTGCACGTCCCAAATCGTTGTTCGGGAGCGCCGTGACAAATTTCGCAGAATCGCCATACGCGCTGACCGCTACTGCGACATTCGCCTCCGCCCCGCCGAAGGTGCAGACCATGTTCGGCGTCTGAAGAATCATTTCCCGGCCGGGAGGCGTGATTCTGAGCATCAGTTCACCGAAAGTAACCACTTTTTTCATTTTTGTTTACCTCGATACAAAATTGTTCGGGCGGACCGCCGCCCATTGCTTTACAGCATAATTATAGCGCGCCTTCTCAAAGTAAGTCAAGAGTCCAAAAGGTTCTTTTCTACTAAATTTAGAAACAGTTTACACCTATAATTTGAACTTTTTGTTATTTCTTTAACAACCATGCGCCGCGGTTCACATGATTTATATCACAACCGATTTATTCTTATGTCTTTGCGGCGCTGCTTTTTTGTTGTGCCTCTTGTTTTTGAAGTAAAAATATGTTAAAATATACATACAAAAAACCAGATTTTCGATATGGCTCTGCTTAGGAGGTAGACAACATGCCCATACCAACCCCGCATATTTCCGCAAAAGACAGCAGCTTTGCAAAAACCGTTTTAATGCCGGGCGATCCGCTGCGCGCTCGTTTTATCGCGGACACATTTCTTGAAAATCCTGTGCTTGTCAACAATATACGCGGCGTACAGGGCTATACCGGCACATACCACGGCTCCCCTGTATCGGTCATGGCCAGCGGAATGGGTATGCCGTCCATCGGCATCTATTCCTATGAACTTTTTAACTTTTATCATGTAGACAACATTATCCGTATCGGCTCCGCCGGCGCAATATCGCCCACTCTTAGCCTGCGCGATATTGTCATCGCCATGAGTGCGAGCTATAACAGCGTCTACGCTGCGCAATTCAAGCTGCCGGGCACATACGCGCCAACCGCAAGTTACACACTGCTGAAAAAGGCGGTGGACAAAGCTGAAGAAATGGGCATCGATGTAAAAATCGGAAATATTTTGTCAAATGATTTGTTTTACGACGACGCGCAAAGCACGCTCGAGTGGCAGAAAATGGGCGTACTGGCTGTAGAAATGGAATGCGCCGCGCTGTATATGAACGCAGCGCGCGCCGAAAAAAATGCGCTTTCTATTTGTACGATTTCAGATTCTCTGTGTACCGGCGAAGAATGCAGCGCAGAAGAACGGGAATCAACTTTTACGCAAATGATGCGCCTGGCGCTCGAGATCGCCTGAAAAATCCTCCATGCCAAAATCTTGGAATCAAAAATTGAGGATTCTCTATCTTTTAGACATTCTCCGCAAGGAAACCGATAGAACGCATCCGATGCCGGTCAAAGCGATGATCGCGCGCCTCGAAGAGCGCGGAATCCATGCCGAACGAAAGGCGATATATGACGATATCCGCGCCTTGACGGAGTACGGCACAGATATCGAAAGCCTGCCGGGCAAAGGATATTACATCGGCACACGCGACTATGAACTGGCACAACTCAAAACGCTGGCCGATATCATCCTGGCCGCAAAATTTCTGACGCCTAAAAAAGTGAAGAACTGATCCGCAAGCTCTGCAGCCAAACCAGCAGATACGGCGAAGCGGAGCTTAACCGGCAGATCTACGTGTCCCGCGTAAAAACGCCGAATGAAACCATTTACTACACGGTAGACGCCCTGCACACAGCCATTCGTGACAACCGCTGCATTTCCTTTCGTTATTACCATTTCGACGAATATAAAAATCTGGTCGAACGGCAAAAGCACAAGCTGTATACCGTCAGCCCATGGGCACTGCTCTGGGATGATGAAAACTATTACTTAATCGCCTATTCGGAGGAGGCGAAAGACATCCGGCACTACCGCGTGGATAGAATGGGCAGCGTGAACATTCTCCGCACACCGCGGGAAGGCAAGGAGCGATTTCAAAACTTTGACGCGGGTCTCTACGGACGAAAAATGTTCGGTATGTTCGGCGGCGACGAAACGATCGTGACACTGCGCTGCAAAAACGAAGCGGCTGGCGCGATCATCGACCGGTTTGGAACTGATCCGGCGTTTATCACGCGAAAAGACAGATGCTTCGACGTATCCGTACGTGTGTGTGCCAGCCCGCAGTTTTTCGCGTGGGTATTTGGGCTCGGCGATCTTGTCAAAATCGTTTCTCCGGATGAAATCATCACGCAGTTTCAGAATTCTCTGAAAAAAATTGCAGACGCCTATCATTAAAGCCGGCGGGAAGCGGCGCTGCCTGCTCTGCTGCACTTTCGCAAGCTTTTTATTATTGTAACCGCTTTATACCAAATAAAAATGCGCATACAGAGCGGACATATGCCGCTCTGTATACACATTATGGTTTGGCAAGTGCCGCGCGGCAACGCGCGGCGCGAGCGCACCAAACCCTTTCACCAAAGGTTTTTCAACAGACTCAGACTACAGCCTCAAAAAAGAGGCGGTAGTCTTTTGTTATCTGAGCCTTTTGACCATTCCTTTCAATTATTTTTTATAGTATTCACGAATGGCGGCATTCGCTTTTTTTATGCATCGTCAAGCTGCTTCGAAGTGATTTCACCGCCGCGTGAGGTAATAAGCTGACGAAGCACATATCCGTTGCGGCGGCGCATTCCGTCAAAATTGAGCCCCTCGCCAAAATCTGCATCCTTAATAGGACAAATATCGCGAAACAACTCTGCGACAATCTCTCTTGGATAGCGGGTGTCCAAAATAAGCTCCTCGTAAACCGTATTTTTGGTTATAACGGGAACAAAGCGTGTGTCGTCTTCTACGCTTACAACCGCAGAAAGACGAATGTCGCGGCTGGACGCGCCCACTTTCATCTCATAATCGCCGCTGATTACACGATAGTCGCCGACCTTTACATCGTATACAGAAAAAGCGCGGTCATCAACATGGAATACAACCGTTTTTTCTTCACCTGCTTCAAGCTCTACTTTGTCAAAGCTGCAAAGCCACTTTTCAGGTCTTGCAAAATTAAATGAACTTTCGCCTATAAAGGTCGATGTAACAGGGTGAGGACAGGCCGAGGCATAAAGCTCGACGATCTCCTTACCCGCTCTGTCCCCTACATTCTTAATAGTAACGGTAACTGTGCTTCTTTCTGCCTTGATTGCGGTATATTCAAACTTTGTATACGAAAGTCCGTGCCCAAACGGGAACAGGACATCCATCTTCTTTTTATCGTAATAACGATAGCCTACATAAATATCCTCTCCGTAGAAGCACGCATCGCCGTCGCCCGGGAAGTTGAGATAAGCAGGATTGTCCTCAAAGCGAATCGGATGCGTTTCCGCAAGTTTACCCGAAGGATTAACCTTGCCGAAAAGGATTCTCGCAACTGCGCCGCCGAGAGCCTGACCTCCGAGATATGCATGAAGAATCGCCGGAACCTTATCTACCCACGGAAGCTCATTCGGGCTTCCTGCCATAAGCACTACAGCTACCTTTCCGCAAACGCCGCACACAGCTTCAATCAGTTCATTATGCGCAGGAGGAAGCTTCATATGCCTGCGATCACGACCTTCGGTTTCATAGGAATTTGGAATACCTGCAAATATCACCGCCCGGCCGCATTTCTTCGCCGCTTCAACTGCTTCTTCTATAAGTTCGGGCGTTGTTTCATGCTTTTCATCATAGCCCATAGCATAGGTAATCTCCATGCCATTTTCGGCATTGAGATACTCCGTAATATCATCGACTCTCAGAGGTTCTACATGACTGGAGCCGCCGCCTTGGAAACGAGGTGCTTTGGCAAAAGTTCCGATAACCGCAAGCGGCTTGCCGCTCTCAAACGGAAGAAGATTTCTTTCATTCTTCAGAAGCACCATGCATTCTTCAGCCGCCTTTGCCGCCGCAGCATGATGCTCGTCTGCCGAGAACGTTCCCTTTATATCTGCAGGAAGATGACGGAAAATAACGCGGAGAACATTGGCAACAGAGTTATCAATTTCCTCTATGGTAATCACACCGTTTTTATACGCCTCAAGTACCTCGGCATCGCGCACACCCGCCGTGGGCGGCATTTCGACATCGGTGCCGGCTTTATATGCCGCAACACGGTCGCTGATTGCGTTCCAATCGCTCATTACATAGCCTTCAAAGCCCCATTTGCCACGTAAAAGGTCGGTGATAAGCTCTTTATCCTCTCCTGCGTACTTACCGTTAACTCGGTTGTAGGCGTGCATAATAGTCTGCACGTTTGCTTCTCTTACCGCTATTTCAAATGAACGCAAATAAATCTCATGAAGTGCTCTTTCACTTACATTCGCGCTCGTGGAGAATCTGCGTGTTTCCTGATTGTTTACGCAGAAATGTTTTGCACAAGCGGCAACGCCCTCTCCCTGAAGTCCTTTGATAAAACCTGCCGCAATCCTGCCCGAAAGTAGCGGATCCTCGGAATAGTATTCAAAGTTGCGTCCGCAGGTGGGTGAACGCTTGATATTCATACCGGGGCCGAGGAGAATAGAAACCTGCTCGGCGCGGCATTCCTCACCTATATATTTGCCAACTCTACCGGCAAGCTCGGGATCCCATGAATTTGCAATTGCGCACGCAGGCGGAAAACAGGTAGCCTTTACGGTGTAATACTCTCCGTTTTCGTTTTTGCGCGTTTACGAAGTCCGTGCGGTCCGTCACACATCATAATCTCGGGTATACCGAGTCTTTCAAGATACTCTGCATGCCATGCATCATGTCCCGAGCAAAAGGAGATTTTCTCCTCAACTGTCATCTGCGAAAGCAGTTCTCTGATTTTGTTTTCCATAATTTTTCCTTACTTGACTAAAAGTTTGTATAAAATCAATAATACATCCAAAAGATTGATCTTTCCGTCGCCATTCATATCCGCTGTATGTACGCTTACGGCAGCATCCGAATTGAATACGCCCCTTAAAACGATGAGCAAATCAATCGCGGTAATCTTTCCGTCAAAGTTAACATCGCCCTTGAGCGAAACGGGAATCAACGTTGCAAGAGTAAGTTCACCATCCTTGACGATATAGCCGCCGTCACCGTAGGTAAGTGCAGTATTTTCGCTTCCGAGGTCGCTTCCGGTCACAGTGGAGCAATCGATGAAAGTGAAGTAATCCGGCTTCTCATAATTTGCCGGAGGGATCACGTCGCCGTTTACGGTATAGCATTTGGCTATCTCAAATACAAGCGTATTTGTGGCTGTATAAGTCTTGCCGACAACACCGCCCATTTCCTCTTTGCCAGTTGTAGTGATAGTGCCAAGGTTTACGCAATTATCAAGATTAGCACCTGCATTCAATCCGACAATGCCGCCCGATTCATATCCGACATCCGTGGTTACATCTCCTTTATTGAGGCAGAAGCGGATGTTCGGCTCCTTGCCGTCAGTAGCGCTTAGCGAATAAACATATCCGACAATACCGCCCATGCGTCCCATAGTAGAGGTCACATCGCCGCAGTTCATGCAATTTACAATCTCAGCGCCGCCGCCTGATTTAGCCTGATTAAGACAGCCTGCGATTCCGCCTACCTTGACTCCCCTGGCCGGACACTTCGCCGTAATTTTTACAACAAACCACCTCGCAAATACCTGCTCCGCTGTCATGAACGATACCGACAATACCGCCGACAGCAGCTTCGTTTCCACCGCTAAAAGAGGAAACCGCACCGTAATTCGTACAGTTTTTTATAACAGTACCCGCATTGGTACTGCCGGCATAAAGATAACCTGCGATTCCGCCTACGCCTTTAGCGGACTTTGTCGTATTGTTATATGTTACATCGACATGACTTGTACAGTTTACAATAAAGGAGTTGGGATCAAGCGTACCGACGATGCCGCCTACGACCGCATCACCCGCCTTTGAAGAGGAAACATCGCCGTAAACCGTAAGGTTGCGCACCACGGCATTCTTCACCTTTCCGAAAAGGCCGTAATCCTGCTCGGTAGAAGTGGTAAGAGAAAGTCCTTTTATCGTATGTCCCATACCGTCAAATACACCCGTAAAGTTGGTCGCATTTGTACCGATAGGACCTTGTCCGCTTACGTTTGTCAGATCAATATCCGTGGTGAGATAGTATTTGCCGCGCCATTTTTTGCTGTCGCCCATAAGTGCGATAAGTGCATCAGCGGTAGAAATTGCGGTATACGCATCTTTAATAGGCGTAAGTGTAAAATAATCAAAATTGCCGCAAGAACGATTCACGGCGCTCTTTACTTTTAACGTTACTCTGCCTTTCGGAAGCACGACTGCGCCTATTTCCATATCATTTACAGAAGACCAACCGCCTGTAAAAACAGCATTAAAGTTTGAAAGCTGTTCTACGCCGTTCACATAAACATGAAGTGCGTTTGAATTGGGATCCGAGGATGCATTTGCAACACCTGCGGCGAGTATATATATCCCCGCTTCCTTGACATCAAGCGTATATGTGAGATAGGGAGTCCAGCGGTCAGTCGCACGTACATATGCCATTACCGTACGGCTTTTACTGATTTCAGGACGTGCATAGCCATGCTTGTGCGTATAATTCTCTGCCTCAAATACAGTTGTGCCGTCAACAGTCACAACAAGAGAATCGTCAATAAGCCTTTGTCCATCAGGCATCTTTGCAAGCAAATTCATCACATAGGTTGCGTTTTCTATAAGCAGTGAACGGCTGATTGTTCCATTTGCCACAGCTTTTTTAAGCGGAGTGGAATCAAGTTTATCTTCCGAACCCGAAGATTTTACATTGTTGCCTGCGATTACCTCATTTACAAGACTGGAATCATTTGACCAGTCGGTAGTAACCATGCCTCCAAAGCCCCATTCACCGCGCAAAATTCCGCGGAGAAGCTCTGCGCTTTCTGCGGTTTCAGTGCCATTGAGCTTATTATACGAGGTCATTACCATGCTGACCCCCGCCTCAACCCCCATCTCAAAGGGTACGAGATAGATTTCACGAAGCGCGCGCTCGGACACGTTAGAGGACATTTCGCTGCGTTTGTATTCCTTTTCATTTGCAACAAAGTGCTTAATTGAGCAAGCAATGCCGTGCTTTTCAACACCTTTAATAAGTGCGCTCGACATAATGCCAGAAATCAGCGGATCTTCAGAATAGTACTCAAAGTTACGTCCGCACAGAGGATAGCGGTGAATGTTTACGCTCGGTGCAAGCCATACATCAACTTCGGAGCGTAAACATTCACGGCCGATAACGTCGCCGAGGACTGCCATAACATCTATATTCCATGTACATGCCTGTGCAGTTGCACACGGAAGTCCCGTGCCCTTGGTGGAAATGCGAATGCCTGCGGGTCCGTCGCTGCTTGTCGCAATCGGAATACCGTATTTTTCAACCATTTCTTCGGTGCCGCCCCACGCCTTTGTGGAGGTAGATGCCTGATGCGTCATAACGGCAATGTCGCAAAGCTCATCGTTTGACATCTGAGAAAGAAATTCCTCAACCGTAATCTCACCGTTCATTACCTCGGCAAACTGATACGGTTCTGTAACATCCGTCTGCGCTTTGTAAACGGGGGTATGCAAAAGGTCACTACGGAATTCAGAGGTTTCGCCTACCGTTTCAGTGCCGTCAAATGTCATGCGCTCAAAAGAAGTCGTAGGTTCGCAAAGTTGGGTGAGTTGTTTTACTACACGGAGTTCCGCCTCGTTGTGCGTGCCTACCACAACAACATTTTTAACGCTGTTGCCTACGTAAACAATATAAGCGCCCGCTTCCATAACATATGCGGATTTATATCCTGTCGTACCTAGATCGTCATAAGATGCCATGGTGTCAATGTCAAAGGAGACGGAGAGAATTTCGCTCTCACCTGCGGATAAAAGCGACGTCTTGGCAAAGCCGCAAAGTTCCTTTGACGCCTTGGAAAGAACGGCATTGCCGCTTCCCTTTGAGGGGCGCAAAAGTATACCTGAAGCACCTCTTTGCCCGCAACGCCACCTGTATTTGTGACTTTAGCGGTAACGGTAATTTTACCGTTTCCTTCTGTATATGTAACATCGGAGATATCAAATGTAGTATAAGACAGGCCGTATCCGAAGGGATAGTCTACATCTACGTTGAAGGTTTCAAAATAGCGATAGCCCACATATATATCCTCATAATAGTTTGCGAAGTCTTTATTCTCATGGAAGCTCTTATAGCTTGGGTAATCTTCAAGTACCTTGGCATACGTATCAACGGTTTTACCCGACGGATTTATATCGCCGACAAGCGTTTGGCAAAGCACATCAACACCGCGAATGCCAAGATATGTCGCCGTGATTACCGCATCAGCATAAACGCCGTCAACACGTCCATTTGCAAAGCCACAATTTATCATGCTGCCTGAATTGAGAACAACAATAACGGGCTTGCCATTAAATGCTGCGCATACCTTTTTTAGCTCTACCTTTTCGGCAGTGGTAAGGAAAAAAGATGCCTTGGAATTGTCGCTGCCCTCAAAAGAAGTGCGGTTGACAATAAAAACTGCTTTGTCTGCATATTCTGCCGCTGCAGCATATTCTTCGTCTGTTGGCGAATATGTGAAGTCCTTGCCTGTAACCGCCGCAGCCTTATACGACTCGAAAGTGCAGTATAAACTCCGCCAAGTTTGCCGTTATTTACATAAGATGCAAGTACATCACAAGGATTTTTCGGCGTTTCGGACGGCACAAAATAACCGCTTCCGCGTCCCATCAGGAAAAAGCCGCCGGTTTTTCCATCGGTGTAAACCTGACCATCGCCAAAAATTGCGATCTTGTCGGCCGATGTGAGCGGAAGCGCGTGATTCTCGTTTTCAAAAGCACCATGGCCTCCGCTGCCGCTGCATATGACTTGTCTGCTCCATCTGCAACGACATATGCGCCTACCGAAACAGGCAGTACACCGCATACAAGCCATGCTACGATCAATATACCGATAATTGAACGCAATTTCATATATACCTCCAAAAACATAATCTTCTACTTGTATTATAGCAAGAATATGATATAATAAAAGAAAAATGCTGCAAATTGGTAGAATTTTTTTGCGATTTGGAGAGCAATATGGCCATTACATATGAGACGAAATGGAGCGGTATCCACGCATGGCGCAGACAAAAATCCAGTTTCATGCATTTGCACGCACACGACTATGTAGAAATATTATACGCACGAGGCGGAGCGTGGACCTGTTATATTAATTTTAAAGAGTATAAATTAAACAAGGGCGATATCATTTTCGCATTTCCAGGGCAGATACATGGTCATGAATCAACAAATTATGAAAACATAGCCCTGCTCTTCCCGAAGAATCTGCCGATATACGACGGAGTTTTTTGCAATATGATACCCCAAAGTCCCATGCTTTGCAATGCGATAGATGAAGAAACCGATGAATTGTTCCGCAAGGCTTCAGAGGCGAACAAAATGCCATCGCCGTATTCAAAGGGGATTGTCCAAGGGTACATATCGCTAATTCTCGGCCGGCTTCTTCCCCTTCTTCACCTTATCTCCGCAAACCCAAACGAAGTCTCAAAAGAAGAGAAACTGATAAAATACTGCTCGGCGCATTACAGAGAGCCGATAACGCTTAACTCAGTAGCTGATATGCTGGGCTATTCGCCTACACACCTTTCGCATCTTTTTGCGAACAAATTAAAAATCGGTTTTTCAAAATTCATAACCTTAATGCGCATCGAGGATGCAAAAAAGATGCTCAGAGGCGATAAGCACATTACGCAAATTGCCCTCGACTGCGGATTTGGCAGTATACGCAACTTCAACCGCGCATTCAAGGAAGAGACCGGCAAAACTCCAAGCGAATACAGAAGCAGCAAATAAAGCGTTGTAATATAATCTGTGCATAACGATAGCGCATACCTTTTTTCTCTCCTTGATGCAAAAAGTCCAGCAAAAGCTGGACTTTTTGCAAGATTGAGAAGCATGAGAATTCTTGCTTCTTTTTACTTTAGAATTATTCCGCATCCGCTGCGGCATCTGCTTCAGCCGGCGCATCCACATCCGGCTCGGACGCAGGCTCCTCTGCTGCGGCAGCATCCGCTTTTTCCGCATCCTCGATCAGCGCCCGAATCGAAAGGCTGATCTTCTGCTTTTCATCATCGATATCGATGATTTTTGCTTCAACCTCCTGCCCGATTTCCAATACATCGGAAGGTTGCGCAATCTTTGTCCTTGAAATCTGAGAAATATGGATCAAGCCATCCGTTCCAGGAACAACCTCAGCAAAAGCGCCGAACGGCGTAAAGCTGACGATCTTCACGGTTGCAACATCGCCGACGCTATACTTATTTTTAAACACAAACCAGGAATTCATCTCGTCGGTTTTGTAGCCAAGCGAGACCTTACCGGTCTCTCGATTGAACTCCTTAACGTAAACGTCGATCACATCTCCGACTTTAACCACCTGCGAAGGATGCTTGATGCGCTTCCAGGAAAGTTCGGAATTATGCACCATGCCGTCAACGCCGCCAAGATCGACAAACGCGCCGTACGTGGCCAGGTTTTGACTGTGCCCATATAGTGCTTACCGACCTCCACGTCCGCCCAGAACGCGTCCTCTTTTGCTTTGCGCTCTTCCCGAAGCACCGCGCGGATCGACGCGTAGGCTCTATGCCGCTGCTCGTTCAGGTCAATGATCTTGACGCGCTGCGTCGTTCCTACAAGCGCAGAAAGATCGCCGCCTTTCGGAACGCCGCTGAGCGACGCAGGAATAAATACGCGCACACCCAACAGCGAGATCAAAACGCCGCCCTTGACAGCTTCTACGATCTTGCCCTCTAGCGTTTCGTCATTCTCTTTCGCTTCTACGATATGCTTCCAGTTTTTATCCGAATCCACACGCTTTTTGGACAGCATGGCAATGCCGTCAAGGTCGCTGACTTTAATTACAAACCCCTCTACCTCGTCGCCGATCTTGAACAGTTTGTTCAGATCAACGCCCGCCTCGTCGGTAATCTGGTCGTATGTAATTACGCCAGTGGCTTTCGTGCCAAGGTCAAGACGGATTTCATTGTTTGAAACCGACATTACTGTGCCGACTACGGTATCTCCTGTATTTAAAGTTTTGAATGAAGAATCAAGCAGTTGTTCGAAGTTTTCCGCTTCTGTGTTCATGGTTTTATATACCTCCTCTATTATACCGCGCGGCGTGGAAGCCCCGGCAGTAATACCGATATGCTGGCATCCGGAAAAGACGTCCGGTTCAAGCTCGGCTGCGCACTCGATTAACACACAGTTCTCACACCGGGAAGACGCAATTTCAAACAGTTTTTTGTATTTGAACTTTCCTTTCCGCCAATTACGATCATCCCGTCGCACTGAGCCGCAAGAGCCGCAGCTTCCCGCTGACGTTTGTCCGTAACATTACATATTGTATCAAAAATTATCGCGTTTGTATATACTTTTTTTTGAATTTTTTCTCACAATTTTTCCAAAGCGCTTTATTTTGAGTCGTCTGCGCAACCAAAATAACCCTTTTTTGCGTGTCCGCATCTTTTTCAATATGTGCATCCAAATCCGCTTCGTCGGAAAAAACCACAACCGGTCCCTTTGCGTAGCTGACGATAGACTGCACTTCCGGATGCGCGGAATCCCCCATTACAAAAAGCGTCGTATCCGCATCCGTGTTTTCCTCTACAATCCGATGGATCTTTTTGACAAACGGACAAGTCATATCCTCCAAACGCAGATTCGGATACCGTTTAAGGAGCGCGCGCAGGCATGCTTCATCCTGCCTGCGGATTCCGTGCGCGCGAATCACGATACCGACCGGTGCGCCGTCTTCGGCAATTCGTTCCGCGCCGCCCGCTTCAATCACACGCGCGCCACGCCTGGCAAGGCCGGCATTATACACGCTGTTATGAATTAAATTTCCAAGAAGGAAAACCCGGTAATGTCCGTCTGTCAGCGCACGCTCGACAAAATCAGTCGCACGCTTGACGCCAAAGCAAAAACCGGCTTCCCCCGCTACCGTGATTTTCATCGGTCTATCTCCCTCTCCCGCAACGCGAGAATCCGGTCAAATACCAAACGCGCTGCGCGCGCATATTCTTCTTTTCCGCCCGAAACAAACCCAAATTCTTCATAACGGATCGGCTCCCCGATAATGACTTCTTTCTTGCGTAAAAAACGATACCGATAATTTTTGACCCGAATATACACAGGAAGCACCGGCGCGCCGGATCGATAAACCAGCATGCCGATTCCGCTTTTAACCTCCGTTTTTGCCGGATCGATCCCAGGACGGCGCGTCCCCTGCGGAAACATGGCCACAACTTCACCGGCACTCAAAAGCGAGAGCGTTTTTTTGATTGCGGCTACGTCGCCTTTTCCGCGATCGACCGAATAAGCGCCAAGCGCGCGAATCAGCGGTGCGAGCAGCGGTATACGAAACAACTCAGACTTTGCAAGGTACCGAAGCTGCCGCCGCAGAGAAACGGCCAGCGCAAGCACATCCATCAGCGCCGTATGGTTCGAGCACACGATCAGCGGGCCGTCCGCGGGCTCATGCTCCGCGCCGGTCGCGCGGACGCGCATGCAAAACCGGATCGCCCCCGCGGCATACCGACGGAGCCACAGATAAAACCCGCGGCGGTTTTTATCCGCGCTCAACGCGTTTTTTTTTACGCCAGCTGCATGCACCGCGGGCACGGCGTCTATCCGGAGAGCGGGCAGCTTTTGAAACACGATCTCAAGCGCAGCGCTGATACTTTCCTCAAGCGTCCGCTCAGACGTATCCAGCGTGACCGCATCCGGGGCAGGACAAAGCGGGGCGACGTCCCGCCCGCTGTCCCGCGCATCCCGCTCCTCAATCGCGGCCAGCGTTTCGGCAAAACCGACAGTCTCTCCCTTTTCAGCCAACTGCGCCACGCGGCGCCCGGCGCGGGCCTGCGCTGATGCGGTCAAAAAAATTTTTACGTCCGCATCTGGCAAAATCACCGTGCCGATGTCGCGCCCGTCCATAATAACGTTATTTTTTTTCGCCATCTGCCGCTGCATATCAAACAAAAACGCACGCACGCGCGGCACTGCTGAAACGACCGAGGCATACTTGGAAATCAAGGGCGTCCGAATCTTCTCCGTGACGTCCTCTCCGCAAAGATACATACGCTGAACGCCGTCTTCATACCGGAGATCCAGCACAACCTCCGGCAAATGCGCTTCGATGCCCGCGCTGTCCTCTAAAGACACGCCTGCGCGCTGCATATACAGCCCGACCGTGCGGTAAATCGCCCCCGTATCCACGTATACAAAGCCAAGTCGCTCCGCAAGCGCCTTTGCGATCGTGCTCTTGCCCGCGCCGCTTGGCCCGTCAATCGCGATTCCTATCATTGAATCCTCCTAAAGCACTGCGTTTTCCGCCGCCAGACGCGCGGTGGAAAACGCGATTTGAAGATTAAACCCGCCGGTATAGGCATCCACGTCGATCACTTCGCCACAAAAATACAACCCTGGCACTTTTTTCGCCTCCATCGTCTTCGGCGACAACTCCCGCACATCCACGCCGCCCGAGGTGACGATCGCTTCACGCACCGGACGCGCGCACCGAACCGTCAGCGTAAAATCCTTCAAAAGCGATACCAGTACGCGCCGCTCCTCCCGCGTCACAAGATTGACCTTTTTTTTCGGATCGATCCCCGACCGGCGGACAATAACCGGGATCAGCTTTTGCGGAAGCAGTGCGGTCAAAGCATTTGCAAAATCACGATTCTGATTCTTCGAAAAATCAGAAAGCAGACGTTTATCCAGCGTTTGCGCATCCAGTGCAGGTTTAAGATCCAGAGACAGCCTATACCGCCCCGGCTCAATACCACTAAGATGCGCAGAAGCGCTGAGGATCATCGGACCGCTGACGCCGTAATGCGTGAACAGCATTTCACCAAAGTCCGTATAAACGATCTTCCCGCTTTCCGTATCGAAAACGCGAAGCGCCGTATTTTTCAAAGAAAGCCCCTGCATTTCGGCCGGATCGCGTTCCTCGGTCACGAGCGGAACCAGCGAAGGGACTATTCGGGCAACCGATAGCCCCATTTCCCGTGCAAAGCGATAGCCGTCTCCGGTTGAACCGGTCAGGGGATAAGACGCGCCGCCGGTAGCCACGATCACGCGATCGAAAGTAAAGCGGCCGCTCTCCGTTTCCAAATCAAAGCGGCCGTCCTCATCTGGCGAAACGCGGCGTACCGCCGCGTGCAGCCTCCGGACGCCGTTACGATCGCCAAACCGTACCAAAGTCTCCGCAATATCCGCGGCGCGGTCGGATACAGGAAACACGCGGTTTCCCCGCTCGGTTTTCAGCGGTACGCCCAGCGCCTCAAAAAAGGCCATCGTATCCGACGGGGAAAAACGATGCAGCGCGGCGTATAAAAACCGGGGATTCTTCGGTACATTGGCGATCACGGTCTCGATATCGCAATTGTTGCAGACATTGCACCGTCCTTTGCCGGTGATACGCAGCTTGCGCCCAGGCAAGCTGTTTTTTTCAAACAAAGTCACATGCCCTGAAAGTTCGGCCGCGCGTCCCGCCGCCATAAGCCCTGCCGCGCCGCCGCCAATGACTGCGATCTCCATTATTCGTGCACCTTGGCGTATGCGTTATATTCGTCCCAGATTCGCTCCAGTTTGTCAAACACTACGTTTAGTTCCGGCTGTATTTCTTTCGCAATAGCCACCACCAGCGCGTTCAGGATACTGAGCGGCGCTACAAACGAATCCACAATGGAGGCCATATCGCTCCGGCATACCAAAATCTGACTGGCATACGGGGCAATCGGGGAAAGTTTGCTATCGGTCACCGCAATGACATTGGTCCCCTGCTCCTTGGCATATGTGACCGCATTAATCAGCCGCGCACTGTAGCGCGGGAAGCTGATCGCGATCATTACGTCGTCTTTATTGATCCGGAATATATGTTCAAACATCTCGCTGCCGCTGGTGGTCTGAACCAGCCGCACGTTATCGAACATCAAACGGAAATAATGCGTCAGAAAACTAGCCAGCGCGCTTGAGGAACGCATACCGATAATATAGATATTCTTCGCGCCGATGATCTTGCGCACAGCCTCCGAAAAATCCGCATGGCTGATCTCGTCCAGCGTCCGGCGGATATTGTCGATATCCGATTCCAAAACGCTGTTCAGAATATCGCCGTTTCCGATACGCGTATTGGTCACTTCCATACGCTGCTTGGTCGTAAGCCGCGTACGGATAATTTCCTGCAAAGTATGTTGCAGCCCCGGATAGCCGTCGAAGCCGAGTTCTATCGCAAAGCGCACTACCGTGGACTCCGAAACGCCGACTTCCCGCCCTAGTTTCGAAGCCGTCAAATAAGCCGCTTTATCATAATTATGAATCAGATAATTCGCGATTGTTTTCTGGCCTTTGGAGAACGTCGGGAGAAGCTCCTCGATCTCACGGATCAGATCTTTTCTCATATTCTATCTCTTTTCAATTCATGTTGATGATGTAAGTTGCTTCAGCCACAAATCAGTATACCACAATATTGCAGGAAGTCAACAAAAATCCTGCAAAAAAAGTCTTCTGCAGGGCAGTTTTTGCAGGATTTTCCGCAAAGGTGGCAATTCTTATTCATTTTTAAAAATGCGGCCAAAAAAATTCCCGCAATGCGGTCTCGCAACGCACAGGGTCGATCAGATATCCGCATGCGTGCGCCGCGCCTGGCACAATCACCAGCGCCTTTGTCGCGGAACAAGCTTCATAAGAAGCCAGCGTCATTTCCACCGGCACAAAATCATCCGCGCCTCCATGCACAAACAAAACCGGAATGGCGTTCGACGCCATCGCCGTAAGCGTTGACGCCTCGCCAAAACGAAAACCCGCGCGGCGTGCTGCCAAGCGTTCCGTCATATTCAACAGCGGAAATGTTCCCAGATGAAATTGGTTTTTCAGCACGCTCGAAAAAATATCATGCGGAGAGACAAAGCCGCTGTCTGCGACAATCCCGCGCACCTGCGCCGGCAGTTCGAGCGCGCAGGCCATCAATACGGAAGTAGCCCCCATCGAAATCCCGTCCAAAATCAGCGAATGATCCGCACCGAAAAATTCCACGGCAAAACGCGCCCAACTGAGAACGTCCCGCCGCTCCCGCACGCCGAATGTGATGTAATCTCCTTCACTTTCACCATGCGCCCGCTGATCGATCAGCAAAATATTGAAGCCCGCATCCCAGTAAAACGGAATGATCCCGGAAAAGTCGCGGATACCGGACGACCGGTACCCATGAACGAGAATCACCGTTTTTTTGCTTTCCCCGGTACAAATGGCATGGCCGCGCAGCCAAAGTCCGTCAAAACTGCGGATCTCCACCGGAATTTTTTCTAAGCTTTCATACAAAGCCTCCCCACGCGAAAGCATTTCTTTATGCGCGGCAAGCTGTTGTGCAAAATTGCCGGAACCGGAACTAAAATTCCCTTTTCGTTCAATCCCCATCCGAAAAAGCGCACGGCTAACCAGAAGCAAAATCAAAAGCAGCAAAAAAGAACCAAAAAAAGCGCCGCAGTCACAACCGTCCAAAACAAAATCATCAACTCCCTGCTGATTTTAGCATGTTGCTGCCGTTTTTACAACCTTTTTCGAAAAAATGCTTTACCGAATGAAGAACTTGGGGTATACTACACTCAGAAAATAGACTGTCTTAAGGAGATCGATGCAAACATGAAACGAACCGACATTTTTAAAAGCATTTTGGCCGTCACGCTCGGCGCACTGGTCTATGCCCTGTCCATCGTTTTTTTCTATGATCCAGCGTCGATCGCGCCCGGCGGATTGGCCGGCATCGCCATCATCATCAGCCATGTGACCAATCTTCCGACCGGTACGCTGATTCTGCTTCTGAATATTCCACTCTTCATTCTCGCGCTTCTGAAATTTGGAAAAAAATTTGTTTTTCTGACGATCTATGCTACCGGACTCTCCTCCGTGCTCATGAACCTCTTAGAGCCGCTCGCCGCGCACGTGCTCCCGCTGACCGACGACATGATTGTCATTGCGGTCTGCGGCGCGTTTTTAGACGCGCTCGGCCTCGGCACCGTTTTCCGCGCCGGAGGCTGCACGGGCGGCGCAGACATCCTCATTAAATTTTTGCGGCAAAAATACCGCCATATTCGAACCGGCGGCATGCTTTTGATTTTCAATTCCGCCGTCGTCGCCTCTACATTTTTCGTCTTCGGCGATTTCGAAACGACCATATACTCGGCGATCGCGATGGTAACGGCCAGCTTCTTTTTGGATAGGATCCTCTACGGCGGCGACAGCGCGAAGCTTGTCTTTATCATCAGCGACAAATCCACAGAAATCACGAAAAAAATCATTTCCTCCATGCAGGTGGGCATAACGCTGCTCTCCGGCGAAGGCGCATACTCACAGAAACATAAGGACGTCATGCTGTGTGTGGCCAAGAAGCACACTTTCCCCAAAATACGCGATGTCGTCAAGAACACCGATCCCGCCGCGTTTATTATCGTTTCCAGCGCGACCGAGATTTTCGGCAAAGGCTATAAAAGCCAGTATACGGACGAACTTTAAACAACAAAAAAAATCTGCAGTGAACAAAGCGGCTGTACACGCCGAAAACCCGTTTGCAGCCGCTGATTTGATTTGCGTACATATCTTAAATCGTGCAAAGTATAAAAAGTAGATGAAAAAATACTCGAATTTTTATCCAACATCTCTAAAAATTTCTGTTATAATAGATTACAGAAATTTGATTGTTGGAAAGGAAGTCTCCAATGGAACAAAACAAGCGCCCGAATATTCTGTGGATATGCACGGACCAGCAGCGCACCGAAACGCTCGGCTGCTACGGGAATCCCTTTGTCCGCACGCCGAATATCGATAGCCTTGCGACGCACGGCATCCGTTTTACCAACGCCTACGCGCAAAGTCCCGTCTGTATGCCCAGCCGCGCCTCATTTTTGACCGGACGGTATCCAAACACCTGCGGCGTGCGCTATAACGGGCAGGATATGCGCGCCAGTGAGGCCGAGTATCTGATTCCGCGCCGTCTTCGCGACGATGCGGGCTATACTTGCGGTCTTTGTGGAAAGCTGCACCTCGGCATCGGCAATCCGGCCGTAACGCCGGTAATGGAACACCGCATCAACGACGGATACGACTATTTCGCATGGAGCCATGAGCCCGGTTACCGATGGCCTACAAACGGATATTCCCTCTGGCTGAGCGCCTGCGGCAAATCCTACAAAGCTCCGCCGCGCCCGGACTGCAAATATGTCCGCCAAGGTATGCCAGCCGAATACCACCACACGAAGTGGTGCGCCGACCGCGCCATCGAGTTCATGGAGAGCGCAAGCCATTTTGACCGCCCGTGGCTATTTTCTTTCAACTGCTATGACCCGCACCACTCTTTCGATCCCCCTCCGGAATACCTTGAGCGCTATCTTCCCATCCTGGATCAACTGCCAATGCCCGACTACACCGTCGGGGAACTGACGTGCAAATCGCCTATACAAACCCGAAATCACTACGGCGCTTACGGCAAAAAAGATTATTTTGTCTACGATGAAATGACCGAGCGAGATCACCGAATGCTCCGCGCCGCCTATTACGCCATGTGCGACTTTATCGACGTGCAGGTCGGCCGAATGCTGGAATCTTTACGCAAGACGGGACAGCTTGAAAACACGATCGTCATTTTCCATTCTGACCATGGCGAAAGTCTCGGCGACCACGGCGTGTATCTGAAAGGACCGTATTTTTACGAAAGCGGCATTCGTGTTCCGCTGATTATCTCCCGCCCGGACAGCTTTTTGGAGGGCGTCACCTGCGAGGCGCTGGTGGAACTGCTTGACATCGCCCCGACGCTTTTGGAAGCATGCGGGCTGCCCCCTTGCCCCGGCATGCAGGGATATTCCATGCTGAGACTGCTTACCGGAGAAGCCCCCCTCGACCATTTCCGCGACAGCGTATTTTCCGAAATCTACGCCGATACGCCGGACGCCGAACCGGATACATACAGTTCCATGGTGTTTGACGGCCGGTACAAACTGACAAAGATTCACGCCCTCCCCGCACGCTACTGCGAAGGCGCCGTTCACGGGGAATTGTACGACCTGAACACCGATCCTACGGAAACGAAGAATCTCTACGACGCCCCGTCCATGGCGGAGGTGCGTTTCCGCATGCTGGAACTGCTCTGCGACCGCATGGCGCATACGCGCGATCCCATGCCGATGCACCGCTACCACAAAAAACAGGATTTTCTTTCCAAAGCGACGCTGATGTAAGCAGACTGCCGAAAGCGTATACATAAGTTCTTTGACAGACTCAAGCGGCTGTCAGCGCGAAAACGTGCTGGCAGCCGCTGAATATTTATCTCAATGAAACAGATCCGGATTCCATTGCCGGTATTCGTTTACTGTTTCTTCCGGCATAACGCCGGCATAGTTAAATTCCATAAAGTCCGCTTCGCCCGTGTACGAAAAATTATTAAATGAAACATAAAACGTATCGCCGCCGTTTTTCATTTCCAAAATAAACTCGCATTCCCCGCTGCCCGCACCCGGCCCGGCGTAGATCGGACGTATGGAGTCATACGCAAGATCGTTAGGCAATTTAAGCGAGAGCCTGCCAATGGATACTCCGCCGTCGTCCGTATAATATACCGCAAAATCCCGCGCCGGCGCCTCCATATCGCAGTTTCCCTCCGGCGTTCGCTGCCGTATCAAGCAAAAAATACAGGTAAATCCGGCTCGTAGGAATTTTATAGTAGAATAAAACCTGCGCACTTTCATTCGGAATATATGCACCAAACGCATCCGGATCAAAATTTTTCCAGTCTTCGATCCACCCCATCTCCGCAAGAGACGCCAGCGTGTCCGCATCAATATCGAAAAATTCGCCGTCGCTCAGTTTTTCAATCCCATACACCGTCGCCTGCATCGGGTACGACTCATCGGCCGGGCCCATTTCTACGCGAATGCGATCACCGGCAGTCAGATGGTCAAACGCAACCAAATCATTCCCCGGTCTCATCACGCACGGTCCGGAATCGTCGATTACGATCAGATGCGCGCCGTTGTCACACAGAAGATAAAGCCCCTCCTGATATAAACGGGATTCCGGAAACGTTGCTTGCGGCTCTTTTTGTCCGGCAAACGAGCATCCGGCTGAGAAAAAGGATACAAGAACCGTCAAAGCGGCAAGAACAATTCTGTTTTTACAGTTGTTTGCTGCCATAATAAAATCCTCCTTATCCAACGCGCGCAGTTCGATCCAAATCAAACCAATATGACTCAAATTACAGCACCGTTTGTATAAAGTATAGCACACCGGCAAGTATTTATCAACTGAGGCAATTAATTCAACCTAAAGTTGAAAAAAATTATAAAATTCTACAAAAAGTTGCTGGTTATTCTGTAAAAACCATGCTATACTGTAAATAACCGATCGGAACACAAAAAACACGGAGGGAAATTTATGTCAACAACATTCGGCGACAGACTACGCGAAAGACGGAAAAGTGCCGGCCTAAGTCAGGAACAACTGGCTGAAAACTGCGGCGTCTCGGTACAAGCAGTCAGCAAATGGGAAACCAATCTTTGCTACCCGGAGGTGCGGCAACTCATGGGTATCGCGGATTTGTTTCATACATCCGTAGATTTTCTGCTCGGGCGTGAGTCGGCAAAGGACGGCTGGGACGAACTTCCGGACGACGGCGTGCTCCGCGTGCTGCAATACCGCGGCAGAACGCTTTTTGCGGTGCGATAATTGCACCCCGAAAGAATATATTCCGCTGGCGGCCGACGCCGCAGAAGGTTTTACGCTGCAGATAGAAATCTGGGGCTGCGCAGATATCAACGGAGACATTACCGGAACTATCCGCGCCGGCAACGCTGTAAACTGCAAAAACATCGGTGGAAATCTCAGCGCCGACGGCAATGTAAACTGCGGCAACGTCGGATCCAAACTCAGCGCCAACGGCGACGTAAACTGCGGAAATATTGGGGGCAATCTTGACACAAGCGGCGACGTAAACTGCGGAAACATTGAAGGCGACCTTGACGCAGGCGGCGATGTAACCTGCTTGAATATTCGAGGAGATGTAAACTGCGCAGGGGATCTGCACTGCAAAACAATCACCGGAGAAGCGCATTGCGAGAGAGATATTTATTATGAAAGATAAAGTGGAGCGCAACACCTCCCTGCCGAAACAACCTGTCGAAAAATATACGCAACAGAGCGCAGAATAAAAATATGCACAAAGAGCGGGCGCGCACTGCTCTTTGTGCATATTTTTAACTTACAGACACCGCTCCTGCGGCGGGCGCATCACAAGCTTTTCCGTCGAACAAACAACGGCTTTCCGGCAGGCTCTGCCTCCGATATGCGGCGCTGCCGCATATCGGAGGCTTTTTTGCCGAAGGAAAATCAGGACAAACGTTCCGCGCTTTGCCGCATAATTATTTTTCCAGCACAGTCCAGTTTCTAGGCGATTTCAACTGCGCCCACTTTTCATGCCGGCCGTCGGACTTCATCTCATAGCTATGACTGTTGGTAGCCTCCTGTACGATCAGATAATACCAGGCATTCTCATCCGAATTATCCGGCCAGCATACCATATCTTCCCTTAAAATATCCGCCGCCGTTTCCGGCTGCCGGCAGAGCACTCGGTTGACAAGCGCCATCGCTTCCGCTCTCGTTATACAATCATTCGGCCGGAAAAGCCCGTTGTCTCCGATCACCCAGCCCAACTCTGCCGCGCTGTTAATCTCTTCCTCTGCCCAGTGCCCGGCTATATCGCCAAATATATCTTCACCCGCATACGCCGCATCACTGAACCGCGCCGCAATTACCGCAAACTCCGCTCTGCTGATATACGCATCCGGATCAAACCGGTCTTCACCCCGGCCCTTGAGAATATTTAGTTTGGCAAGTGTCGAAATGGCCGTATTATACCAATCGCCGGTAACTACATCGCGAAATGCGTTATCTTTTGTATAATTCTCTTTCCGCGCCTCATCGGTAAGCAGGCGGAAAAAAGATCGTCGCGACTTCCGCTCTTGTTATATTGGCCTCCGGATAAACCAAACCGTCCTGCCGCCCGACGATATATGCGTCATGCGCATCCGTCAGTAATGACGGTTGTCTTTTGTTTATTTCGGACCACTTGGCGTATACGGTCATATGCCCCGTGATCCGCACGCTTGTCACGGCTTCTGTCAGCGCTTTATCCGCATACCAGCCCTCAAACACGTTCTCCGCTTTGACCGGTTCATATGCATCCAATTCTACAACCGCGTTTTTGATTTCGTTATACTGCTGATTTTTGATCCGCCGTTTGTTTCAAACGTAAGCGTATATTTCAGCGTGCTGCTGCCGCCGCCTGTTTTTTTGCTGAAACTATACGTGTATTCTTCAGGCGACGACGCTGAAATCGGATTTTCCGGCGCCGGATCCCAGCGGCCGCCTTTATATCCGCTGTTTGCCTGCATTCCGGTCGGAATCTCCGCTGCCGCCGTACCGTCCTCACTGTTATTCCCGTCTCCATCCTTTAAAGTCAGCCAGAGCACCTTGTCCGCGCTGTCATAACCGTCCCATGTTCCGTTTACTACTTTAAATACGATCTTTTTCCGGTATTCTTTCTCTTCGGCTTCCCAAACCGCCGTATACGTTGCGTCCTCTGTTACCGTTTCCGCTATCGCCGGCGTCCATCCCTTGAATTCATACCCGTCGCGGTTTGGTGTTCCAGCAAATTTGGGTGTTTCATCTCCTGCAAGCAGCCCTTTCGCGATCTGATCCGCAAAAACCTCTTCCCCGCCTGTGCCGTCCGTATACGTCACGGTGTAAGTTTCTTCCTCATCGTCCGCTTGACCGTTCCCGTTTCGGTCTTCTTTCCACTGTGCGGTATACACCGCCGTGCCGGTCACCTTTTCGGCAACTTCGGGCGTCCATCCGGCAAACACATATCCTTTTCGTACCGGTGTTCCGTCAAATTTGGGCGTTTCATCGCCTGCAAGCAGTTCCCTCGTGATCTGATCCGCAAAAACCTCTTCCCCGCCTGTGCCGTCCGTATACGTCACGGTGTAAGTTTCCACATCCTCCCAAATGGCGTATACATCCGAATCTTCTGAAACAGCATAAAGCGAATCGCTGATAATTACGCCATCTCTCGTTTCACTCCAGCCGATAAAGCGCCGGTCTCTTGGTATGGAAAAACTGTCGATCTCCGTATAATCCATCAAAGAAAAAATAACAGGAGACCATTTTGATTCGTTCAGCGTACTTATTTTACTTTCGGTAGCCGTGTGATCGCTGTCACCGAAATTATCATGGTAAGTCAAGGTAATTGTCTTTGTTTCAGGCGTTATTTTCTGCCAAACAGCATAAATTGTGAGATCATGGCCAATACGGATAGCCTCGCCGGACACATACTCCGGCAAATCTGCATTTTTATCGGTGCTCCAGCCCAAAAACGCATAGTCCTGTCTTGACGGCTTCTCGCTGCTGATGGTAAATACACCGCTGCTGTCCGCAGTACTTACAGATTGATCAGCCGGAGCGCCGCTGCCGCCGTTCGCATTATAATTCAAAGTATATGTATACGTAGGATCCGCTTTAAAATAATAATACGCGGTGTTTTTCCATTTGCCAAAAGCGCGGACGCGCCCTCGCTTCTTTTATTCGAACCGCTTCCCGCCCAACTGATATACTCTACGCTGCCGACGCCGCTCCACAAAGTGTTTGCATAGGGCAATCGAAAGGAATTGTTATTGACATTATACTTTCCCCAAATCGACCGTAATGTCATAGCCGCTTATTTTTGTAATCGTATATCCATTGATCTTGCCGCCCACTTCTACTAAAACGCCCGTAGGCGTCGCGATAGACGGATGCAAAACGACCGTACTATTCGAAGCGGCAAAAATATAAAACGGCAAAACGGACGCAAGCGTTATTAAAGACAGCAGCGCGGCTATCGTCTTTATGAATTTATGCATTTTAAATGACCTCCTAAAAATGTCAACAGGCTAAAATTGTCCGCCAAAGATACGTTTGTACTGGTTAGACTTTGTTGAATTTAAATCTGAAATAGAGCCGCATCTCATACGGCTCAAACCAATCTTTCATTTTCTGCACCCCTTTCTCACAACATAATTTGCATTATGTTGTACTTCCCAAAAGAAATTCTGAATATTGACCGCAGAAAATGTAAGTATTTTAGGAATAAAGACATAAAAACCAGACCAATGAACAACCGTTGTTCTCATTGGTCCGGTTTTTATGTCTATAATGATGAAAATTCAAGTACCCGTTGACAAATCGGAGTTGAATAGTATAAAATTGGAATAGTTATGTAAGAGCCAGTTTAGCATTAACAACATAATGCAAATTATGTTGTTTTTTATATTCTCATGCAAAGCCCCAATTTCTGAATGATCTGCCGTAGTATATTCCCGCTTTCATACAATATTTGTCACGGGGATTCGTAAAATTATTTCAAAATTTTTTCTAACACCGCAGTAAACCGAGCTTTTGCAGTTGCATTTTATGGATTTCTCCGCTTTCGATAGTATAAACCCTTGTAGTTTCGATGCTGGAATGTCCCAAGATGTCGGCAAGTCTTACGATATCCTTTTTCAGAGAGTAAAATGTTTTTGCGAAAAGATGACGAAAATTATGGGGAAATACTTTGCTCTTTGCAACATTGGCCCTTTCGCATAAGTTTTTCAACATCTTCCATACAGTGTGCTGCGGTCAAGAGGTTTGCCGCTTCTTGTTATGAACACCGAACCACTTTCTATATTTTGTTGCTTGATATAAGCTTTCAACATTTTACATAGTTGTTTTGGCAGAAACACTTGCCGTATCTTGCCTTTACAGTTTATAACAGCTTGCCCTGCGTTTACGGCTTCACAAGTTACATATTTTAATTCCGAAATTCTCAAGCCCGTACTGCCTATAGTCTGCATAAGATAATATAATCTTTCATTCTTTTTGTTTTTTAGCTGCTGTCAATAGCCTTTCATATTCGGCTTTTGACAGTTCTTTTTCTTTATCGGCAAATATCCGGCGTTGTATTTTTAGAGTTTTTACTTTCAAATCATACCAATTCATATATATAAATAAAGCATTTAGCGATGATAAAATCGAATTTACACTCTTTGGTGCGTACTTTTCACAAAGTTCCTTTTTATATTCAACCACTACGGATTTGTCAACTCCTTTACCGCCGAGCCACTCACGGAAGAAACGAATATCACGCATATATTTCTCTATGGTGCTGTCACTCTTTTCGTCCTCGTACAGATATAGTTTAAATCGATTTATGATTTCATTAGTAATAATTTTCAAAGTTAAACTTCCTTTCAAGGTCTTTATATTTATTATAACCACAAATACACCTTGAATGAAAATTCCTGTAAATATAGTTCAAGGGCATACCGCCAACAAAAAGCGGTATGCCCTTGAAAGTTATTATGCTATCTACTTGTCAGCTTCAATAAATTTTTGAAGTATTGCCGCCGTTTCGGCTCTTGTAGCATTATCCTGCGGTGCAAAGTTCTTATTATCCTTGCCCTGCATAATGCCTTTCAACTTGCAGTACATAACTGATTCCACTGCATAATCGGAAATATCCGCAAAGTCAGTGTAATCAAGTTTAATTGCCCAATTATCTGTCGGAGCAACATCTTTTTTACTTAGCGTAGCGGTACATAATCGCCGCAATCTGTTCTCTTGTGATGCTTTGGTCGGGTACAAATTCTGTTTCGGAATAGCCTTTGATTATTCCGTTCTGCTGTCCCCAAACAACTGCTTTTGCATAATAAGCGTGCGATCTTATGCCATAGCGTACATCTTCCATTTCAATAAATCCCCCCTACGCGGCACAACCACGCAGGCGGATTTTCTAATTTTTATTGACTTGAAAATACAATTAAAATAGAGCCGAACGTTGTATGCAATTGGAAAAATTTACATGTTTATGTAAATTTTCCTTTGAAACGCCCCATATCTTGCTATATAATAAAAAAGTAACAGTACAAGGATAATCGGGTCGGTGCTGCACGCCTCAATATGCAGAATATCGCTCCATATGCCCTACGCGCAGATAAAACATGCATTTCAAAGCGATATCAACCAACCCGCGGACTTACAAAATGATCAAACGATACCTGGAATGCGACGTGTATGAAGCCCTGCAAGGCAGGCTCAATTTTATTTTCAGCGAATTTGAGAACATCTATGTATCGTTCAGCGGCGGCAAGGACAGCGGACTGTTGCTGAATCTGGTTTTAGACTACATCAAGCAAAGGCATATCGCCCGCAAAATCGGCCTCTTTCATCAGGACTTTGAAGCGCAGTACTCCATGACAACGAAGTATGTCGAGGAAACCTTTGAAAAACATCTCGATATGGTCGAGCCTTATTGGGTATGCCTGCCGATGGCGACACGCACTGCGCTGGGCAGCTATGAAATGTACTGGTACCCCTGGGACGACCAAAAAGAAGCGCTTTGGATACGCGAAATTCCGAACAAGCCCTATGTGCTTCGGCTGCAAAACAATCCGTTTTACTATTATAAATATAAAATGCATCAGGAAAATCTGGCCAAGCAATTTGGCCGCTGGTACCGGGAAATCCACGGCGGTGGAAAAACGATCTGCCTGCTCGGTACGCGCGCCACAGAATCTTTGCAGCGGTACAACAGCATTGTGAATAAAAAATACGGATACAAAGGCTGCTGCTGGATTTCAAAAACCTTTAAAGATGTCTGGTGCGCCTCGCCGCTATACGACTGGACGATTTCGGACGTATGGGCGGCAAACTGCAAATTTGGATATGCATATAATCCGCTGTACGACCTGTACTACAAAGCCGGCCTGACCCCCGACCAAATGCGCGTAGCCTCTCCGTTCAACGATTATGCACGGGAAAGTCTGAACTTATACCGTGTGCTGGAACCGCAAACCTGGGTGCGGCTGCTTGGGCGTGTACAGGGCGCAAACTTCGCCGCCATATATGGGCGAACGTCCGCAGTAGGATACAGAAGCATTCGTTTGCCGGAGGGCCATACCTGGCAGTCCTACACCGAGTTCCTTTTAAAAACGCTTCCAAAACGACTTGGCATGCGCTACGCCGAAAAATTCCGAGCTTCCATTCAATTCTGGCGCGAGACCGGCGGCGGCCTTTCCGAAGATACCATCGCGGAACTGACAGCAAAAGGATATAACATCAGGCGCAACGGCGTATCCAATTACACACTGGATAAGAAGTCGCGGATTATATTCGTCGGCAAAATCCCCGACGATACAGACGATATTTTTACCACAAAAGATATTCCCAGTTGGAAACGCATGTGTCTTTGCATTCTGAAAAATGACCATAACTGCAAAACGATGGGATTTGGAGAAAGCAAGAAGCAGCGGGAAAGGATTGCACGCATCAAACAAAAATACAAAAGCCTGGAGGATCTGTAAATGGAATACCGCAGCCCTGTTTATGCAGTACGGGCCGTGCCCATCGAAAAAATCGTTCCAAATACATACAATCCGAACGCGGTCGCCCCGCCGGAAATGAAGCTCCTATACGACAGCATAAAAGTGACGGATATACGATGCCAATCGTGTGCTATTACAGTTCAAAAGAAGACATCTACGTCATTGTGGACGGCTTTCACCGGTACCGGGTCATGCTGGAACACGACGACATCTATCAGCGCGAACGCGGACTGCTCCCCGTTTCGGTGATCGACAAGCCGATGGATCAGCGTATGGCCAGCACCATACGCCACAAACCGTGCCCGCGGCTCGGCACGACGTCGAACTCATGAGCAATATTGTCAAAGAACTGCACGAACTGGGCAGAAGCGACGCATGGATTTCAAAACATCTGGGCATGGACAAGGACGAAATTCTGCGGCTAAAGCAGATCACCGGACTCGCAGCGCTTTTCAAGGACATCGGCTTTAGCCGGGCATGGGTTCCCGATGAGGAAGAAAAAAACCAGGCATCCGGAGATTAAAGCGCTCAGCAAAATGCGAATTTTGTGCTTTTTCTCAATTTCTTGGTTGTAAATTATATTAAAGCAACGCAGCGTATCACTGGTTGTATAGGCTTAGTTGTGTATTCCAAAATTCAAAGTATTGTCCTTTTTTCTGGAGCAATTCATTATGAGTTCCGCATTCAGCGATCTTTCATCACAAAAAAACAATACTAAATCCGAATATAGAACCGCTTGCAGAGCAAAGCAAAGGCAGGACGGCAATCGCCGTCCTGCCTTTGCTTTGCTTGATTACTGACGTATAGTGATTCCAAGCGAGCGTTCAAGCGCGCCAAGGATTTTCTTTGCCGCTTTATCCGCTTCCTCAACCGTAAGCGTATGATCAGCAGCGCGCAGCGTAATACGGAAAGTCACGCTCTTTTTGCCCTCTCCGATCTGCAGCCCGCGATAAACGTCGACTAAACGCACACTTTCCAAAAGCTTTACGCCGCCCGAACAAATTGCTTTCTCAATTGCGCCGATCTCCAAAGATTCAGCGCACACAAAGGAGAAATCACGCGCAGATGCCGGGAATTTCGGCAGCGGACGGTATTCCGGCTCCTCTCCGCGCTTTTCAAAAAGAATCTGCAGGTCGATTTCCGCCGCATATACCGGCATATCCATGCCGTAATTCTGCGCAACTGCCGGATGTATCTGGCCAAGAACGCCAAGACAAACGCCATCCGCCAAACGGATCTCCGCGCAGCGTCCGGGATGATAGGACGGATTGTCGATCAGCCGCACGTATTCCGCACGGACACGCGCATACTCAAGTACGGTCTCACACATGGACTTGAGCCGGTAAAAATCGCCTTTTCCATAAAAACCAAGCGTCAAAATTTTGCGTTCATCCGGCAACGTATCCGTTCCGGTGGGGATATAGACGGTCGCCATTTCATAGAGTCCGACGTTCTCATTGGAAAAATTGGCGTTGCGCGCAAGTACCTCCAACATAGAAGGCAGCGCCGTCGTTCGCATGACGCTGGTATCTTCACCCAGCGGGTTGGAAATCGTAACGGAATTCCGCAGACTGCTGTCCACAGGCAAATTGATTTTATCATAGTACTTCGGAGAAATAAACGAAAATGTATTAATTTCATAAAGTCCCATGCCGCAAAGTACCTGATGCAGGCCATATTCAAAGCGCTGCGGCGCATTGCGCTGTCCCTGGGTCATATTGCCGGAAATACCGGTAGAACGAATCTCGTTATACCCGTAAATCCGCACGATTTCTTCCGCAAGATCGTTCATACACGCTACATCCTCGCGGAAAGACGGAACTTCAACGCAGTCGCCGTCCACCTTGAAAAACAGGTTGGTCAGCACCTGCCGCATATACGCTCCGCTGACGCTGATGCCAAGAAACCGATTGATCCGCTCCGGTTCGAGTTGAATAACCGTGCGTTTCTTCTTGCCCGGATACACATCCACAATACCGCTGACCACCTCGCCCGCGCCGAGCAGATTCACAAGCTCGCAGGCGCGTTCCAGCGCAGGATAGGTATTTTCCCGATCGAGTCCTTTCTCAAAGCGTCCGGAGGACTCGGTCCGCATGCCGAGCTTTCTGGAGGTAACGCGAATGGACGGGCCGCTAAAGCAGGCCGACTCAAATACAACCGTTTTCGTTCCTTCTGTGATCTCGGAATTTTCACCGCCCATCACGCCCGCCAGCGCGACCGCCTTGCGATCATCCGCAATGACGAGCATCCCCGCGTCCAACGTATGGTCTTTTCCGTCCAGCGAACGAAACGCTTCTCCCTCTCCGGCACGACGCACTGTGATGGCGCTGCCGTCTATGCAGGCATAGTCGAACGCGTGCATGGGCTGTCCGTATTCGAGCATAACATAATTGGTGATGTCCACGATATTGTTGATCGGACGAACGCCCGCAGCGCGCAGGCGCATGCGCAGCCAAAGCGGCGAAGGCGCAATTTTCACATTCCGCACGACGCGAGCCGTATAACGCGGGCAAAGTTCGGGCGCGTCGATCTTTACTTTCAAATAATCATTGACGCTGCCGCCCGCCTCCTGTACCTTTGGAGCGGGAACATGCAGCGGCCGGCCAAAAGATGCGGCCGTCTCACGGGCCAGACCGATCACTGACAGGCAGTCCGGACGGTTCGGTGTGATTTCAAACTCCACGACGTCGTCCGACAGCATCAGCGCTTCCCGGATATCGCGTCCGATCATCGACTGAAAAGACTCGTCCAAAATGCAGATGCCATCCTCAATGGCCTTGGGCATATCGTGCAGCGTCAGCCCAAGCTCGCCGATAGAACAAAGCATGCCGTTAGACTCAACCCCCCGCAGCTTGCCGGGCTTGATGACAACGCCGCCGGGCAAACGCGAATTCGCTTTGGCCACCGGTATCAGGGCGCCTTCAAAAATATTTTGTGCGCCGGTCACGATCTGTACGGGCACCACTTCACCGGCATCGACCGAGCAGATCTGCAAATGATCGGAATTTTCATGCTTTGAAATTTTTCAGAATTCTGCCGACGACTACATTCTCTATATCGTCGCCAAGCACCGTAACGCCTTCTACTTTAGAACCGGTGGCCGTCATGCGGTCGCAGTAGTCTTTGTTCGATATATCCCGGACATCGACAAAATCAGAAAGCCATTTTCTAGAAAGATTCATCTGTCCGCCTCCTTACCGAAACTGCCTGAGAAACCGAATATCGTTCTCGTAAAGCAGCCTCATATCACTGATATTGTATTTGCGCATAACAATTCGCTCGATTCCCATGCCAAAAGCGAATCCGCTGTATTCATCCGGGTCGATATCACAGCCCCGAAGCACATTGGGATGCACCATGCCCGCGCCGAGAATCTCGATCCAGCCTTCCCTTTGCAAAGCGCGCACCCTTTTCCGCCGCAGACAAAACAAGAAACGTCCACTTCGGCCGAGGGCTCGGTGAACGGGAAATGATGGGGACGGAACCGGATTTTCGTATTTTCACCGAACATTTTTTTCGCAAACAGTTCCAGCGTACCCTTCAGATCCCCCATCGTAATGCCTTTATCCACGACAAGCCCTTCAAGCTGATGAAAGAGCGGCGAATGCGTGGCGTCCACAGCGTCCGAACGATATACGCGCCCCGGCGAAATCACGCGGATAGGGGGCCGCTTTTTCTCCATCGTACGCACCTGCACCGGAGACGTCTGCGAACGAAGCAGAATCTTGTCCGTTACATAAAAAGTGTCCTGCGTATCCCGCGCGGGGTGATTTTCCGGGATGTTGAGCGCCTGGAAATTGTAATAATCATACTCGACTTCCGGCCCCTCCGCGATCTCAAATCCAAGGCCGATAAAAATATCCTCAAGTTCGGTCTGCACAATCGAAAGCGGATGCCGCGCACCGCGCGCCAATGATTCGACCGGCATGGTCACATCCACCGTCTCGCCGTCGAGCCGCTGCTGCAGTGCCTCAGCTTCCTGCGCCGCGCGCCGGTCTTCAATACGCTGCTCAATATACGCGCGCACTTCATTGGCCATCTGCCCGATCTTCGGACGCTCTTCGGCGCTCAGTGCCCCCATGCCGCGCAGCACGCCAGTCAGTTCTCCCTTTTTCCCGAGATACTGCACACGGATCGCTTCAAGGTCGGCATTGGCCGCCTCCAGCTTTGCCGCCGCTTCAGCTTTGATTTTTTCCAGCATTTCTTTCAAATTCAAAACGCCTCCTATTCTTTATACAATTAAAATTTACGCTGCAAAATATTGACTTGCCGATGTTTAAGCCCGATCTATACGGTCAAAACAACCTTCGGCAGACAAAAAAGTCCGTCCCAACCATATTGGGACGGACATTCAGACAAATATCCGCGGTACCACCCGCATTCCGACATAAAGCCGACACTTTACCGCTCTGTAACGGGAGCGCCCGGACCGGGCTACTTCTGATTCACCCTGCCGGCTCCGAAGCGAAACGCACATGTCCAAACGCAAAACCGCTCGCAGCCCAGGCGGTTCTCTCTGTATACGCTTTGCCGGACACAGCAAACTTCATCTATGCCTTTAATATTAGAATTATAGCACATTGCCGTGCAAAATGCAATACTTTTTTCAACCGACACGATAGGTCAGCGTGCGCACAAAGGTTTCGCCCACTTCCGCTTTTTCAATTCCAAGCTTTGTCTCCCATACATGATCCGTATGCGTCAGGTCACTCATACCGCACCACGGCTCGATGCAGAGGATCTGCATCTTCGAACCTACGCCCCAAAGACACATGTACGGAAAATTCCGAATACCCATTTCGACGAAACGTCCTGATTTTTTAGACAGCAGCGTGATCGTATCCGCCTGCACGTTGCCATACAGCATCGGACCATTATCAAAAAAATGTTCGCCGACGAAAATTTCGGCGCTGCCCTTGGTCAGCGGCGTCTTCCTGCCGGTCAGCAGCCGGGTTCCCGGCTCGCTTTCCAAAAGCTCGATCTCCTGAGGACGGTCAAACCGCAGGACATAATCGTCGCCGCTTTCGGAAAGATCGATCGGACAATAAAAGCCGGGATGTGCGCCGAGGGAGAAATAGATCGTCTGATCGTCCCGGTTGACAACCTCCAGGCGCTGCTCCAGCACGTCCTCTTTAAGTGCAAAAATTACGCGGAACAAAAAGGCATACGGAAAGAAAAACCGCGTTTCAGGATTTGCAGCCAATTCCAGCACAAGCCGCGCATTTGACGCTTCCGCAGCCGTAAACTCCATGTCCTTGGCAAATCCATGCATGGTTGCCGGATATTCTTTTCCCCCGATAATCGTGCGGTCATGCGCAATGCGTCCCGGATTCGGGAACAAAAGGATCGAATGCGCATTCCATATTTCCGCGCCGGGCTGCCATAGATATTCCTTTTCCAGCGCTTTGGAATAGAGGCTCTGAAGCTCGGCCCCTTTTGTATCCACCATAACTTTTAATTGTTCATTTTCCAATATGTATTTCAAAATCTTACCCTCTTGCATTCAATTTATTCATTTGATTCAATAAACCAACAATCACGGCACCCGCCTCAGACAGGGATTTCCACCCATTCCTCCGGCGAAACCGGACGGCCGAATACCGGCACGTCTTTATCCCAGGTGAAAGGCTGGGCGCGCATGCCTCGACCCGTCCATCCGCCGTCAGCGTCCCGACGCGCATGATAGATAATAAAATCTTCGCGGCCATCCACGCTTTTCGTAAACGAACAATGCCCGGGGCCATAAGCGCCTTCGTACTCGCTGAACACCGGTTCGCCATATTTTTGCCAGCATTTCGGATCCAGCGGATCTCCGCCGCGAAACGTCAGTCGCCCGAGACAATAGTGCCTGCACCAGCTTCCGCTGGCGGAATAGATAATATGAATGGCATCGTCTTTATATAAGATCTGCGGCCCCTCGTTCACCTTAGGCAGCAGTTTGCCGGATTTTGATACCCCCGCGCCCCGGCACTCCCACGCATGATCCGGCGCAGAAAGCAACACGCGTTCGCCGCAGATTTCCGCCGGAGAAGACATGGGCGCGATATAAATATTCTGTACTCCATCACCAGCCTTCTCCCAGCCCGACCAGACAAAATACAGCCTGCCGCCAAAAACCAGCACCGTGCCGTCGATCGCCCAGCAATCCGAAGGATCTGTAATTTTCCCCAGCATTTTGTAGACGCCGTCCGGACGTCCGTTCTCCGATTCGAGAACATACATTCGATGATTTGCATTGCAGCCGTCGTCCGCAGCAACATACAAATACCACCTGCCGCCGATCAAATGAATCTCAGGCGCCCAGTAATTCTTGGAATACGGCGTACCCTCCGGCGGCGCAAATACATTTTTTCCGTCCCGGCTCAGCTTATGAATATTTTCCGCGCTGCTGACATACAATCCGCCCGCCGCGCTGTAAACATAATAATATTTTCCTTCAAAAAATACAACGAACGGATCCGCGCCGTCTTCGGTAATCGGATTTCTGAACCGCTCTTTCATCCCATCGCTCCCATTTACAAATTAGTTTACAAAAATAAATGCTCCTGCAATATAGTACCATATTGATATAAATATGGCAATACAAAAAAATCACTGTTTTGTTTTGAATATTAAAATATATTTTTGGCAGAATTTTTAAATTGGTATTGATTTTTAACGTTTCATATGCTAAAATGTATTTTGCGTTGCAAGCGCATGCTTGTATATGCATCTTTGAAATAAAAAGAATTTCGTTGAAATTTTTGGAGGATAGCTCGGACATGAGTACTTTTGAACTGATATTGGGAATCATTCTTTTAGTCTGCGCGGTTTTTCTCGTGATTGCGGTGCTGATGCAACATGGCAAAGCGAAAAATCTGTCCGGTACGATTGCCGGCGGCGCGGAAACTTTTTTTGGAAAAACCAAGGGCAAAGCGATTGATAAAATGCTTTCCACGGCGACAACTGTGGTCGCGATCGTTTTTGTCGCTGTCGTCATTGCCGTATATGCTATCCAGCCCGACATCAATTATAACGCGAATGTGGATTTCGGCCTTCCGGGCGCAGAAGGCTATGAAGGCATTGTGACAACGGCCGACTCCGAAGATGATCACGATCACGAAACCACGTCAGCCACCGAAGATACAACCACGCCGGCTGAATAAATCAAATTACGAGTTTACAGAATCCGCTTTTGGTTTATACTAAAAAGCGGATTCCTTTATTATCTTCATCTTCGATCTTATCCCCCATAACAAAACGAGGTTAACTTAGCGCATGCGAAAAAAGAATTCAAAAAAAAGCTTCTCCCATCATGCGGAAAAACGCGCAGAAAAAAAACGCGCGGCCGCGGGAGAAGCTGTAAAGCATCAAAATAAAAGTGGGAAAGCGGCGCATAGCGCACGTACGACGATCATTGAAGGCATTTTCTCGGGAAGCGAACGGGGGTTCGGATTTGTGACGGCCGATGAGGGCTTTCACTTGACCGACGATATTTTCATTCCTGCAAAAAATTGCGGCGGTGCCTTAACTGGCGATCGTGTTGCAATCCGCGTAAAAAAGCGCGATCTGATTCCAAAACCCGACCGAAAATACCATGCGGAGGGCAGCGTCTGCGAGATCAAGCAGCGCGGGATCGAAACATGCTGCGGCACCTACTTTGAACGCGGACATACAAGGCGCGGCGCTCCCGTCTGCCGCGTGCGTCCCGACAATCCGCATTTTTTCTTTGAGATAAAAGTCGCGGCGCATCCCGAAGCCGCCGACGGCGACAAAGTGCTCTGCAAAATAACCGATTACGGGGATCAAACGCGCGCGCCCAAAGGCGAAATTCTCCGCGTACTTGGCCGGGCAGAATCGCTGGGCGCGAACTACGAAGCCGTATTGCTGGAACATGGCATACGCACCATATTTCCCGAGAAAGCCGTTTATGCGGCGGAAAAAGCCGCCGCGACGCCGCTTTCCACAAGCGGCCGGCTGGATCTGCGCGACAGCGTAATTTTTACAATCGACGGCGCGGACGCAAAAGATTTGGACGACGCGATTTCGCTTGAGGTCACACGCGACGGTTACATCCTCGGCGTGCATATCGCCGACGTATCGTATTATGTGCGTTACGGTACGCCGGTAGACAAAGAGGCGTTTGCCCGCGGCACGAGCATATATTTTACGGACAAGGTCGTGCCTATGCTGCCCGAATGCCTCTCGAACGGCGCGTGCTCGCTCGATGCAGGGACAGACAAATACGCGCTCAGCGCGCTGATCACGCTGGATCATACCGGCGCAATCACAGACTGCAGAATTGAGAACACGATTATCCGCTCCAAAGTACGCGGCGTTTACAGTGAGGTAAACGACCTTTTCAGAAACCACACGCATTCTCCCTACTATGAAAAATATAAGCCAGTCTACAAACAGCTTTTATCCATGTACCCGCTCTATAAAATATTGGCGCACCGTGCAGACGCTCGCGGGGTGCTGGAACTGGAAAGCGCGGAAGCCAAATTTATTCTGAACGAGGAGGGCATGCCGGTCGATATTATCCGGCGCAGCCGGGGAGACGCCGAGCGTCTGATCGAACAATTTATGCTGACGGCAAATGAAGCCGTCGCGCGCTATATGTGCATGCATCAGCTTCCCTGCGTCTTCCGCATTCACGAAGCGCCGGACGAAGACAAACTGACTGCATATAAAAATTTCATACACAATGCAGGGCTGTCCATTCTGTCTCTGCGGCAAAAGAAACTGACGACCGCCTCGTTTGCGCCGATCCTGCGCGAAGCGGAGGAAAAAGGTATCGCGCGCGTCGTATCCCGCGTGACGCTGCGCGCGCAGATGAAAGCAAAATACAGTGAAAAACGCGCCGATCATTTTGGGCTAGGTCTTTCTTACTACTGCCACTTCACTTCCCCAATCCGCCGCTATCCCGATCTCTCCGTGCACCGGATTTTAAAATACGCCTTAGAAAACGGTGCGGGCGCCGCGGTATCCAAATACGCGCGCTTTGCCAAAGCCAGCGCCGAAGCCTCCAGCGATAACGAACTGCGCGCCATGACGGCCGAACGGGATATAGAGGATCTCTATAAAGTCATCTATATGCAGAAAGAAGTCGGCGGCATATTCGACGCAGTTATCAGTTCCGTAACGCCGTTCGGTCTTTTCTGCGAACTGGAAAACACCTGCGAGGGATTGATACCGCTTGAAAAACTCGGAGAGGGATTTTCATTTAACGAAGCCGCGCGGACGCTTGGCCGCGGCAAAACCATATACCGCTTAGGACAGCCGATGCGCGTCTGCATTACCGAGGCCAATGTCCTGCGCCGCCGGATCTATATGGAACCAGCCGAAGAAAATTTGCCTCAGGAATAGAAAAACCAATCGTAAAACCGCACGCCGCTCCGCATGGAAAGCGGCGTGTTTTCTACGTCTTTCCATTTTGCAACGTACAAAGCGCCGCCCGTAAATTTCAAATTTTGCGCCGCAATATCCGCCGCACACAGATCAGCGTCGCCAGGCAGCGCGCGGCGGACGGCGTCGCTCTGCCGCATCGCATATACAAGCGCCGGAAGCGTATCCGGAAAAAGCTCGCTCTCCATACGGCGCAAAAGCATTTCACCATAAGCGACCTTGACCACAAACGGTTCTCCATGCGTCCCTACTGCAATGGCCTTTGCCAAGTACTCCCCGGGGCGCCACCGCGCCTGCACCAACGCACAGCGCCGCGGATAAAAGCAAAACTGCGCAGATTTTTTTCATACAATCCACCTCATACTTCAAATTTTACCGTTTGCCCTCGGAATCACGCCGAAATTTCCATAGAGGTTGAAACGGTTATCATATGTAGTGTGAGCAAAAAAACGGCGCGCACGCGAGGCAAATAATGAGAAATTCCGCAACGGTTGACTTTAAGACGCGCATATGATATATTTAACCTGAAAAATGTTTAAGGATCAAATAAAATGTCAGTCATCAAAAAAAGAACGGCGAAAGCCGAAATCGTTTCCACTATCCTGCAATACGACACAGAAGACCGTTTGACGCTTCACGGCGGCGCGGACTCGTCGCGCACTGCTGCAGCGTCCGAAACCACGACCCTGACCACCGACTGCACAATTTCCGAGGAGAGCGGCCGCATTGAAATCGAATACAACGAGTCTGAAATTACCGGCATGGAAGGTTCCACAACCCGCATCTGCTTCGATCAAAAAAATCCCACGCTCGTAAGCCTTACGCGGGAAGGAACCGTTTCAACCGCGCTGGTTTTCGAGCAGGGCCGGCGTCATTTCTGCATGTATGAAACGCCCTATTTTCCAATCGAGCTTTGCGTAAGCACTGTGCATATGAACAACGCCATTTCTTTCAGCGGCGGCGTCTTCTCCGCAGAATATCTGGTGGAGATGGGCGGCACGCTGACTGAAAAAACCAACCTGAAACTTTCAATTTTGAACTGAGGTCAAAAATGGCTGCGATCGATATTAAAAAAGAAGCAAAAAACCCCTACGGCGCTTATCTTCTGTTCGGTGAAGAAGACTATCTGAAGCGATATTATGCCAGTGAAATTCGCCGCGCCGTAGTCGGCGATTCCCCGTACGCGCCTTTCAACCATATTTTATTTTCCCCGGACAACTTTACCGCCGGCGCAGCAGCCGACGCGCTCGTCACGCCACCAGTCTTTGAAGAAAAAAAGCTGATCGAACTTTGCGCGTTCAATTTTAACGAATTAAAAGCGACCGAAACGTCCGCGCTCTGCGATTTTCTCGAAGAAGCAAAAAACTACGACTACGCGGTTATACTCATAAACATACCAAGCGGCGCGCTGGATTACGGCATTGCGAAATCCGGGAAGATCAACCGCCCCTCATCACTTTTCAAAGCGCTGGACGCGGCGGCGAAAACCGCCTACTTTCCGCGCGCCGGACTCCGCCAGCTAAACGCATGGGCAGACAAACATTTCGGAACTGAAGGCATAAAAGCCGGCGAGGCGGAACTGCGCGCCCTGATCAGTCTTGCGGGCAGCGATATGATGACGCTTGCGGGAGAAATCGAAAAACTGTGCGCTTACCTGCACACACACGGACGCAGCCAACTCACCGAAGCGGACATCGAAGCGATCTGCTGCGAAACCGGTCAACTCGAGCCGTTCGGTCTGTCCAACGCCATCCTTGCAGGAGATCCGGACAGCGCGCTCGCGATCCTCTGCCGCATGGAGGAAAAACGCGCACGGCCTGCGGCCGCTTTCGCCGGCATATACGGCACATACATCGACCTCTATCGCATCCGTGTCTGCCTGGACGACGGTATGCGCGTGCCTGACATTGCAAAGCGCCTGAAAATGAACGAATACCGCGCAAAAATTTACGCGGCGGCCGCCGCCAAACATTCGCTTGATAAAATCAGCGCAGTTCTGTCTTTATGCCAAGAGGCGGACCTGCAAATCAAAAGCGAAAACAGTGATTTCGGCCGTCTCGAAACGCTGGTCTGCGAGGCGGCACGTCTATGAGTGAAAAAATACGCCTCTCTCTGCCGGTGATCGTCGAGGGAAAATATGACAAAATCAAGCTGGAGTCCATACTGGACGCAAAAATCATCACGACAGGCGGTTTTGCTCTGTTCAACAGCCATGAAAAAAAAGCGATCATACGGCGGCTCTCGGAACGCGGCGTAATCGTGCTCTGCGACAGCGACGGCGCCGGTCAAGTCATCCGGTCGCACATTAAAAGCATGCTGCCGCCCGAAAAGGTATTCAACCTCTACATCCCGCGCATTGCGGGAAAAGAGAAACGCAAGCGCGTTCCCTCCAAAGAAGGAACGCTTGGCGTGGAGGGCATCGACGCGGACCGCCTGCGCGCGCTTTTTCACAAATTTGAGGATCACAGCGCAAAAGAACACATTGAAATTACAAAACGGGACTTTTATCTGCTCGGCCTCTCCGGTGGACAAAACAGCGCGGCGCGGCGAGACGACTTGGCGCGCGCGTTCGGCCTGCCCTCGGGCATGACCGCAAACGCGCTGCTGGACGCGCTCGGAATTTAATTGCCAGCCTTTCAGAAGTGGAAGATGCCGTAAAGAAAAATATAAAGTGAGGATATTTCGGATTTCAGCCGACTAAAAAACAAATGGAAAAAATCAGAGAGCTTTGCATAAAATACCGCGAAATCATTTCCTACGTTTTTTTCGGCGGGTTGACGACCGCCGTCAATTTTCTGACCTACGCGCTGCTTGCCGACGTATGCGAAGCGGACGCGCTGGCCGCGCAGCTTACCGCATGGACGGTATCCGTACTTTTCGCTTTCGTGACGAATAAACTATTTGTGTTTAAGAGCAAAGAAACCGAAAGCCGCGGACTGTTTCTCGAATGCCTGTCTTTTTTCGGCGCGCGCGGCCTGTCCGGCATTATAGAGAACGGAGGGTTCGGCCTGTTTGTCACACACCTCGGGTTTAACGCCTATATCGTTAAATTTTCACTTGCCGTCTTCGTGGTCATTGTGAATTACGTGCTCTCTAAATTTTTCATATTCAAAAAGAGGTAGGTACCGCTTTATGAAAAAAAAACTTGTATGCTTGAGCGCTGCACTTTTGCTGTGTACCGGCATGGTCTCCTGCCAATCGGCCTCAAACGCCGATATGCTGTATTCCGGCACGGAGAAATACTATGCCGGCTCGTATTATAATAGCGATATGGCCTTGCAGACGACCGCCATGTACAATTACGAAGCGAATTTCGACGAACAGGAATCCATTTACAAAGACACCGCTGACATGCCGTCCGCCGTCGGACTGCAAACCGGCGGTACGGAAACGGTTCTCACGGAAGAAAAGCTGATTTATACAGTCGATATCGCTTTGGAAACCGAGACCTTTGAAAATGCGATGGAATCCCTGCATCAAACCGTTTCAGGCGCCGGCGGCATTATTATTTCAGAAAGCGCCTATAATCTCGGCGGCGTCAATCCGAAAGGTTCGCGCACTTTGAATCTGACCGTCAAAATCCCCATGGAAAAGTATACCGACTTTCTGAACGGACTGTCCGCCGATTATAACGTCGCCCGGCTTCAAAGCAACGTAGAGAATCTTACGGCCCGGTACTATGACAATGAAAACCGCTTGAAATCCTACCGGATTCAGGAGGAGCGTCTCTTTGAAATGCTGGAAGCGGCTGAAACCGTATACGATATGCTGGAGATCGAATCTCGCCTATCCGACGTCCAATATCAGATCGAAGCGCTGGAAAACACGCAGCGCACAATCGATACGGACGTCGCTTATGCCACGTTTTACGTCACGCTGGAAGAGGTGACAAAATATACGCCGGCCGCGCCGAAAAACTTTGGAGAGCGCATTGCGGACGCCGTTTCCGGTTCCATTGAGAATTTCGGCGAAGTTTTGGAAGGACTGCTGATCGCGCTGCTTTACCTACTGCCTTACCTCTGCATTTTGGCGATTCTGCTAGCCGTCATTTTAATCGGCTATAAGCACGCAAGAAAAAGACGGCAAAAGCAGCGGACGGCCGCCGAAAATCAGCCGCCGCATACGGCGGACAAATAAAACAAAAGGAGATAGCAGAATGAAGATACGGATAATTGCCACGACGATATGCACAATTCTTCTGACCTCCGCGCTTTTATTCCTTTTTGGATGCGGCAGTCAAAAGGCGCCGGACAGCACGAACGCTTCCGATAAAAATTCAGACGACGCCGGCAATGCGGCGCGCGCGGTGAATCTGATGTCCGGCGTTACGGCACATGCGGTCAGCACAAAAACAGGCCGTACAGATCCTGACGGAACAAAGGCCGTCATGGATTTTTCCGTGCAGTTGTTTCAAAAGAGCATGGAAACCGATGGAAACACGCTGATTTCACCGCTTTCCGTTCTTTATGCCCTTGCTATGACCGCAAACGGAGCAAACGGCGAAACGCTTTCACAAATGGAAGCGGCGTTGGGGCTTCCGATCGATCAATTGAACGAATACCTCTATGCCTATATGCACGCGCTGCCTGTCGGCGATAAATATAAACTTGACGTGGCCAATTCCATCTGGTTCAAAGACACCGGAACCTTTACGCCAAATCAGGATTTTCTGCAGGCTAACGCCAATTGGTACGGCGCCGGAATCTACAAAGCTCCGTTCAATAACGATACACTGAAAGAAATCAACGCATGGGTGAGCAAGCACACGGACGGCATGATTCAGAATATCCTAAATGAGATCCCTCCAGAAGCCGTGATGTACCTCGTCAATGCACTTGCCTTTGACGCGGAATGGCAGGACATCTATATGGAAACGCAGGTTCGAGACGGTACGTTTACAACAGAAGAAGGCACGGCGCAGGATGCGCAGTTCATGTATTCAAAAGAAAACCTGTACCTGACCGATGAAGAGGCCGCCGGATTTATCAAATACTATGCCGGGCGCAAATACGCATTTGCCGCCCTTCTGCCCGAAGAAGGGGTACACATCAAAGACTATGCCGCGTCCCTGACCGGCGAAAAGCTGACTGCGCTTCTTTCCGGCGCAAAGCGATGCCATGTAAACGCGGCAATCCCGAAATTTGAATGCGCATATAGCGCAGAGATGAGCAAAATCCTCAAAACTATGGGAATAACCGACGCCTTTGACGGTGCCAGAGCAGATTTTTCGGGCATTGGTTCTTCAACCGAGGGCAACCTGTACATCAGCCGCATTTTGCATAAGGCTTTTATCGCCGTAGATGAAAAGGGTACGAAAGCAGGCGCAGCGACCGTCGTGGCTGTGGAAGCAACTTCCGCTTTGATCGATCCCGTCGAAATCAAAACCGTTTATCTCGACCGGCCTTTCCTCTATATGCTGATCGACTGCGAAAAACCAATCTGCCGGTTTTCATCGGCACCGTCATGGATATAGAGCAATAATATGTAAAAATACAGGAGAAAAGCTCCGGGACCGAACTTTAGCTTTCGGTCCCGGAGCTTTTGCCCGATTATGCGGTTAGAAAATAACCGGTCTTACTCCGTTCACTTCCCGAACGGGCGGGTACGCGTCAAAGCGGACGGATATGTTTTCGGCTGCATTGTATAGACGTCAAAAAGATTATTCAGCCACCTGCCGCAAAGAGCGGGCCACTCGGCAAATCCGGAGGCTACGCCGTCCTGTGTTTTCGCCGTTACGGCATTTGCCAGCGCAAGTCCATGAACGCCGTCCTGCGGAATGTGCAATTCAAACGGAATACCATGCTCCGCAAGAGCCTGCGCAAAAAAGCAGGGTATTTTCAACCGGCACAAGCTGATCGAAATATGTATGCATAAGAAAACAAGGCGGCGTCTGCGCGCCGACATGTAGGTGCAGCGCGATCCGTTTTTGCTGCGCTTCACGCATTTGCCCGTTTAGTCCGGCAAGAAGAATATCGATCGATCCTTTATGCGTTTTACCGACCGACGCAATTACAGGATAGCAAAGGACAAGCGCATTCGGCTTGTTCTCTTCTCCGCTGCATTTCGCAAGCGCCTGAATTTCCGGATCGTTCCAAAAAACGCCGAGCGAGGCGGCAAGATGCCCGCCGGCAGAAAAGCCCGCTACCGCAATACGTTCCGCAAAAATGTTCAAATCATCCGCTTGCCGGCGAATCAGTGCAACCGCCTTTGCAAGATCGACCAGTGAATTGGGAAAAGCGGCATACTCTTTAATCGAATATCGCAAAACAAAAGTTTGATAGCCTTGTGCGGAAAAAGTCAGCGCAATCGGTTCCGCTTCTCTGTCAGAAGTATAAGCGTAGCCGCCGCCAGGACAAATGACAACCGCGGGGCGTTTGTCGAGCGCAGGCAATTCGGTGCTCGTATCCAACAAATAAGCGGTCAGCGAGACGCGACCATCGTCTGCCAAATTCAATCTCTCAATTCTCATATTTTTGCTCCTTAAATACAAAGATGCAAATCACAGGAAACAAACAGGCTGTATTTTTCACGGCCATAATCAGCCAAAGCTTAAAAAGCTCTCGATTTAAGCCAAAAACTGCGGTCAAGACAACAAACCGTCCTGCCCACAGCTTTCAAACCGGTTCAATTTTCAATCAGCGAAACCTTTTTCATCCGCATATCCGTGCGCGGCCTGTCCGAATAATCCGCGGCCACAGCCGCAATTTCATCCACGACTTCCATCCCTTCGACCACCTTGCCGAACGCTGCATACTGTCCGTCCAGATACGGCGCATCGCCATGCATGATAAAGAACTGCGAAGAAGCGGAATCCGGATGCTGCGCGCGTGCCATCGAAACAACGCCGCGCGTATGTCCGAGCGGATTATCGTGTCCGTTCATTTTAAATTCACCGGGGATGTTGGTTCCCGAACCGCCGCAGCCGGTTCCGGTCGGGTCGCCGCCCTGTATCATGAATCCTGGAATTACGCGATGAAAAATCAGACCGTTGTAAAAGCCCTCGCGAACTAGCTTCTCAAAATTGGCCGCCGTAACCGGCGCCGCGGAATAATCCAGTTCAATCCGGATGATCCCGCCGTTTTCCATTTCAATTTGAATCATTTTTCCAATTCTCCTATCTAAAATTTTCAACAAACCAGACCGCCTCGGGCGCAAGCTCGAATTGCCGTCCGCAAAGATAGCCCAGCACACCGCGCGTATCTGCAAAATCGAAACGGAGGCGATAGGAATAAAGAGCCTGAAATCGATATCCCTGCTTTTTATCCTCGCGGTTCACACCGTATTTCCCGTCTCCGAGCAGCGGATGCCCGATCTCGGCGAATTGCGCACGAATTTGGTGCGTCCTTCCGGTCAAAAGCTCGACTTCAAGCAGAGAATTGCCCTCCCGCTCTACCAAAACCCGATACCGCGTTCCAATGCTTTTGGCGTCTCTTGGTTTGTTTTGTGCATCGTATATTCTGACGGTATTGGTTTTTGCGTCTTTCTTCAGCCAGCCGCGTAGCGTCCCCTGTTTTTTCCGCAGAATCCCATGTACGGCGCATAAATAGAACTTGGCGATCTGGCCGCTACGGATCTTCTCATTCATCTCCCGCAGCGCCCCGGCATTTTTCGCCAAAATTACAATGCCCCCGGTATTGCGATCGATACGATTGCAGAGCGCGGGCGCAAAGGACTGCTCCGCCGCAGGATCATAAGCCCCGCTCTGATAAAGATACGCCTTGGCATGAAGCAGCAGCGTGTCGTTTTGCCCGGCCGCGTCGTCATGCACAAGCATACCCGGACGTTTATTGAGCAGCAGGATATTTTCATCCTCATAGACAATATCAAGCCCCGGATGCACACGAGAAAGCGTCTCGGCCTCTCCCCGTTTCTCCCCGCCGCAAAAAAACTCCTCGGGGATAAAAAGCTGCAGCATATCCCCTTCACACAAAATCTGCCCGTTCCCGGCGCGGCGTCGATTGACTTTGATTTTCTTCTGCCGGATCAGCCGGTACATCAGCGCAGGCGGCATGCCGTAGAGCGTCTTGGAAAGGAATTTATCCAACCGCTGTCCGGCGTCGTTGCAGCCGACCGTCAGTTCCCGCATCGCTTATTTCGTACCAAAAATACGGTCGCCCGCATCGCCGAGACCTGGCAGGATATATTTATGTTCATTCAGCTGCCGGTCAAGCGCCGCCGCATAAATATCCACATCCGAATGCGCGTCCTGAAGCGCCTTTACCCCCTCGGGCGCAGCAACCAGACACATAAAACGAATGTTCGTCACTCCGCGCGCCTTCAGCATCTGAATTGCATCAATCGCGCTGCCGCCGGTCGCAAGCATCGGATCCACCACGATGACAATGCGGTTTTGGATATCTTCCGGAAGCTTGCAATAATATTCGACCGGCATATGGGTGTCCGGATCACGATACAGCCCGATATGTCCTACTTTCGCCACCGGAACAAGCGTCAAAAGTCCGTCCACCATGCCAAGTCCCGCTCTTAAAATTGGAACAATTGCAAGCTTTTTGCCGGAAATTTTCTTTGCCGTCATGGTCTCAAGCGGCGTTTCGATCGTATAGGATTCCATCGGCAAATCGCGCGTGATTTCATAACCCATCAGCATCGCGATCTCTTCCAAAAGCTCACGGAAATCCTTAGAGCCTGTGCTTGTCTGCCGCATAATCGACAGCTTATGCGTAATCAGGGGATGATCAAACACATGCAGTTTACTCATTTTTTCTCCAATCCGCCTATCGGCATCTTAAAAACTCTCTTGGTATTATACAATATTAATCCTTTCATTGCAAGTTCTTTTCCGAATTTTGTTTACTTGCGCCGGATTTTGTGCTACAATGGGAAAGTCTATGGAGGAGGTGTGCGCATGCAGCATAAAATCGGCGTATATACGCTCGGATGCAAAGTCAGTCAGTACGAAAGCGAAGCCATACTGGAAGAAGCGCTGCGGCGCGGATTCTCCGCTGCATCCTGCGACAAAGAATGCGACGTCTGTATTGTTAATACCTGCACCGTTACGGCAGAAAGCGATCGAAAATGCAGGCAGCTGATCCGACGGCTCGCGAGCCGTGCGCCGAATGCCAAAATTTTAATTTGCGGCTGCTATGCGCAAACCGCGCCGGAACAATTATCCGCAATTGAAAACGTGGACTATATCTGCGGCACGCGTGATAAATTGAGCGTCGTCCAGCGCGCGGTCGAACTGCTCGAGGGAAAACAAATTCCAAAGATCGAAGTGCGCACCCTTGACGGCGCGCCCTTTGAGACCATGAAAATTGAACGCGCACCGCGTACGCGCGCTTATGTCAAAATCGAGGATGGATGCGAAAACCACTGCGCATACTGCGCCATTCCCGCGGCACGCGGCCCTGTGCGCTCAAAGCGAATCTCGGACGCGCTAGAAGAAATTCGGGGACTCGCTGCAGGCGGCGTACGCGAAATTGTTCTGACAGGCATCGAAACTGCGTCTTTTGGCGCAGACACCGGTGAAAAGCTCGGCGATCTGCTTTATTTATGCGATAATATTGAGAGTTTAGCTCGTATTCGTCTTGGCTCACTGGAGCCTACGCTCTTTCGCCCGGCATTTATCCGGCAAATTTCCGGCCTGAAAAAACTGGCGCCGCACTTTCATCTGTCCCTGCAAAGCGGATGCTCCAAGACGCTTGCCGCCATGCGCCGGAAATACACCGCTCAAACGGCGATGCAGGCGATTCAAAACCTCCGTGCCGCCATTCCCGGCGTTCAGTTAACCGCCGATTTCATCGTTGGCTTTCCCGGCGAAACGGAGATGGATTTTGAGGAAACATTGGCTTTCGCCGAAGCTGCGCATCTCCTGTCAGCGCACATATTTAAATACTCAAAAAGATCGGGCACGCCGGCCGCTCTCTTTCCCGACCAAATCCCCGAAGCGCTCAAGCACGCGCGCTCCGAACGCTTAATCGCATGCTGCCTGGCAGCCGGTCAAAACTGCTTGCAAATGGAATTGGCTAAACAACCGGTACAACAAGTGCTGTTTGAACAAATGACCAACGGTTTCTGGAGCGGGCACACCGCCGCATTTATGGAAGTGCGCGTATATGAAAAGGCCGACTTGCGCGGCAAACTTTTGCCCGTGCTGCTTTTGGAATGCCGTAGCGGCTACATGTTTGGAAAGTTATATATAAATACAGAATCGGAGAAATTTTTATGAAAAATTTGCAGGAAAACATCGTACCCGCCGTAAATCAAGTAAAGCAGCTGGTCTTTCCGCATGAAAACAGCGGCATTCGGATTTTGTTTGCCGGCAACTCCATAACCAAGCATTCGCCCAAACCGCAAATCGGCTGGCACAACGACTGCGGTATGGCAGCCTCTGCCCCCGAAAAGGATTATGTCCATCTTTTGATGCAAAAAATATGGAAATACGACGCCAATGCAGCCTACTGCATCGCGCAGGTAGGCAGTTATGAAGCCAATTTGTTCACTGCTTCTCCCGAGCAGAATTACCGCAAAGCGGCCGAATTTCAGGCAGACATTCTTATTATGTTTTTCGGCGCTAACGTACCCAAAAGCTACGATACCGATCCGAATCCGCCAAAAACTTTCGGCAGGGCATATGAGGAAATGAGAAATTTTTTGAACGCCGGCAATCATGCCGCCGTCTTCCATTCACAGGGCTTTTACATCCGTCCGAAGCTGGATGCCGAAAAGCTGGCGGTCGCAGCAAAATACGGGGATTCCTTTATGCGCCTCGGCGATATCGTCACCCGTAAAGAAACGCACGGACAATTCAATCATCCGAGCGATCTTGGCATGAAACAAATTGCCGAAGTATTTTGGTCACATATTGAACCGGCCGTTCGGGCTCTTATAATCCAAAACGGCACTGCACAAAGGAATTTTTAAAAAATTGTGTTTTTCTATTGCTTTTTGAAAATTCCTGTGCTATAATATTAGTCGTTGTGTTAGAATCATAAGAAAAGACTCTATAGAAGTGCTAAGTGTAGGAGGTGCAATTTACATGGCAAAATGCAGTGTATGCAGCAAGGGCGTCACATTCGGTCACAATGTTTCGCATTCAAACCGCAAAACCAACAGAACCTGGAAGCCCAATATCCGCAAAGTCAAGGCTGTGGTCGGCGGAACACCGAAAACGATTTACGTATGTTCCCGTTGTCTCCGTTCGGGTAAGGTCGAACGCGCTATATAAGAAGACAGACTTACGAAAGAAAGGCAGACCGAAGGTCTGCCTTGTTTTTTACCCGGAAGGATTTTATGCTGCTGCTCGGCGCTTTGCTCCCGGCTGAATGTCTGGATACATTGCAAAACGCGACATAGAATATGCCGTTTTACCGGAAAACGCAGTGCGCGCTCATCTGCTGTGTGCACATCCAGACATCTCCATTTTTCAGTTAGGCCATATTTTTTCACAACCGAAGACTATTTTTCAATAATTTCAGCTGTCTTTGCCCAAAAAGGCAAAGCGCTCGTCGTCCCCGTGTTCGAACATTTTGAAAGCGCATTCCACATGAAAAAATTCGCACGGCTCTGCGTCGGCTGGTTTTTCCGTCATATCGCTTGCCAAGGCGCCCCTTACAGACTGCGGCAGCGCAATCAAACAATAAGAAAGAATACTCAGAATGAAAAAAACAATGATTTCAAAATCCGCACGCGTCAAAGCCTGGATTTGGCTGTGTTTTGGCGCGCTGTTTCTCGGTTATTACCTATGCGCAGTGGCGTTTGGCGGATTTAAACTATCGCTGATCTGGATCTGGGCCGCCGGCGGCGCCGTATGCCTCCTATTTGCTGCGCTGACTTTTCGCTTTGGCCGGCTGCCGGTTCCGAAATGGCTGTTTCGAATTTTGCTGGCCGCTGTGCTACTCGTCAGTCTTACGTTTATCGCCGTTGAAAGCTTTGTGATTTCCTACATGGGCAATGCGGGGACGGACGGGCTTGATTATATCATCGTGCTCGGCGCGGCGGTGCGCGGCAGCCGCCCAAGCAACACCCTGCTCTGGCGCATTGATACCGCATACGATTATTTGACACAAAACCCGCAAACCATAGCTATCCTTTCCGGAGGTCAGGGACCGAATGAAGACATCAGCGAGGCGGAATGCATGTTTCGTGTGCTGACCGAACGCGGCATTGCACCCGCACGCCTCATTTTGGAAGCCGAGTCCACCAGCACCTATGAAAACATGCAGTACAGCTTGGAACACGTTGAACCGGGAAGCACAATTGGCATCGTCACAAGCAACTTCCATGTTTTCCGCGCTGTTAAAATTGCGGAAAAATTATCCGGCATGCCAGTGGAAGGCATCGCCGCTCCGCACAAAAATTCGCTTATCCTGCACTACATGGTACGGGAATTTGCGGGTCTTGCTTCCGAAACACTGCGCGGACATATCTTTTGATTGGGGTGAATGTTGTGCTGCTAAAAACCATTCTTGTCTGTCTGATCGCCGGCGCGGGCGCCGGTCTTGGCACCGGCTTTGCCGGACTCAGCGCCGCGGCGGTCATTTCGCCGATGCTGATTACCTTTTTGAATATTGACCCATATCTGGCGGTCGGCATTGCGTTAGCTTCGGATGTCCCGGCCAGCGCCGTCAGCGCTTTCACTTATGGAAAAATAAAAATTTGGACGTGCGCAACGGTCTTATTATGATGCTGACGGTGCTTTGCTTTACCCTTGCAGGAAGTTATATCGCCAGCCTGCTCCCTTCTGCGGCGATGAGCGGCTTCTCGACCGTTATGACGCTGCTGCTCGGCATCAAATTTATCCTAAAACCTGTTATGACTACAAAAGAAACCATGCGCACCGTATCCGCCAAGCGGCGAGCGGTACAGTCAGTCCTGTGCGGCACCGGCATCGGCTTTATATGCGGATTTGTCGGCGCAGGCGGCGGTATGATGCTGCTGCTTGTTCTGACTGCGGTTCTGGGGTATGAACTGAAAACGGCGGTTGGCACTAGCGTATTTATCATGAGCTTTACGGCACTCACTGGTTCTATTTCTCATTTTGCCTTACAGACGCCAACGAAAGATACCCTTCTGCCGCTGGTTTTATGCGTCGCTTTTACGCTGATCTTCGCACAGATCGGCTCAATCCTCGCCAATAAAGCCAAACCCACTACGCTAAACCGCGCGGTCGGCATAATTCTGGTCCTCATCGGCCTTATTATTCTATCGGCCAACTATCTGTTCTGAGCGCCGTTACCAAACAGCGGACATAAACCGCACATAAATGCAGCCACAGCGAAAAGTTAAGCCCACCGGTTTTTACCAGTGGGCTTAACTTTAGTCGTCCCAGTCCATTTCGTGCTCTAAAACCGCTCCGGTGAAGCCGTCAATGGTGTACTCATACTCTATACCGTCATACTTAAACTCCACCTCGTATTCTAAGCAGCCGTCCTTATAGTCCCGCTCCACTTTCATAGCAAAGACTTGCGACTCCTCCACGCCCGCATGATTCAAAGCGGCGGTCTTGGCTCCGCTCTCACCGATATCGGAACCGGAAACAGCGCTGGAAATTTCATGCCGCTCCACGTCATAGGATAAAACCGTCCCCGTAGCCGCGTCGATCGTGTAATCATACTCGGTGCTACCTACCCAGAATTCTACCTCATACTCCAAGCGGTCGTCCTCATAGTCCTGCTCCACTTTCATGCCGGTGACCTGCGACTCTTTTACACCCGCATGGTTCAAAGCGGCGGTTTTGGCTCCGCTCTCGCCGATATCGGAACCGGAAACGGCTCTAGAAGTTTCATACCGCTCCACGTCATAGGATAAAACCGTCCCCGTAGCCGCATCGATCGTGTAGTCGTACTCCGTGCTGCCTACCCAGAATTCTACCTCATACTCCAAACGGCCGTCCTCGTCGTCCCGTTCCACTGTCATGTCGGCGGCCTGCGACTCTTTTACACCCGCATGGTTCAAGGCAGCCAACTTAGCTTTCTCTATACCAATGTCGATGTCCGCCGTCTGAACAGTGTCGCCGCCAAAAATATTGGCTCGACCGCTGAACACTTTTCCTGTCCAGGCATCCACCATATACTCAAACTCGCCCAATGCGGGATGTTTCAACTCCACCTCATAGTGAGGCATCTGATCGTCCAGTTCCGAATCTACCTCGCAGGTTACCGAATCCATTGCCAATGTCCCGGCGTACTCTTCAGCCGCACAGGCGGCCTGCGTCTTTCCGACCGGCATCGCGGGCGCGCCGATCTTAATTAAATCCTTTAGCTCCTCCACGCTGAGACCGGCCAATTCCTCAAAGTCCAATTTACTGTTCAGTTGCAGCGCTTGATTAACTAAAGCAGCTTTCCCGCTGGAAATATTGTTTGTCCTGGCCTGCTGATCCAGATCCGCGTCCAAAGTCAGCGCCTGGCTCAAAACCGAAGCGTTGGAGGCGTTGGCCTGCAAAACGCCGTCTACAGCGGCAGTCAATTCCTGCCGGAGCCGCGCAGCACGATCCGCGTCTTTATCTTCCACTGAAATCAAAATAGCGGAAGAAATACTATCTAAATAGCCGTTTTTCAGCAAAGCACCTACGATAGCATTTACCGCCACATCCAGCTTTGCGCCTTTCAGATCCGCGCCGCCGCCCATATCAGCCAAAACCAGTTCCGCATCCGCATTCAGTGGGGAGCAGACAATAACTTTCTCGCCTCGGTTAACTTTCAGTTCGATGCTGGGGTTGACATCCAGAGACACCACCGAGGCCACGGCGTTGACCTGCCGATAGTATACGCCCCCGCCTGCGCCCATCACAATCAGAGCCAAGCAAGCGGCGATCAAATTTCGCACCCATTTTCCATTCTTGTGTGTTGTCATTTGAATCACAGTTCCTTTCCGCGTCTCACAGCGCGAGAGGACCGCGTCCACATCGTCGGGAGCCGTGCGAGTCACCGCTTGGGACAGGCGTTGTTTCCATTCCTGTTTTGTCACATGCGTTCCTCTCCTTCCAGTTGGACTCTTAATTTTTTCAATGCTCTGTGGTATTGAGACAGGACTGTGGCAAGAGGGATTTGCAAAACCGAAGCGATCTCCCGATGCTTCAGGCCGGTCACTGCGTGGAGCAACACCACCCGGCGCTCCCGATCGGATAGACGCGCCAGGGCATTTTGCAGCAGTGCTCGATCTTCCAGCGTGACAGCAGCTCTTGCGGGAATGGCGTCCCATTCCCCATCCTCCAGCGTCTGACTTTTTCCCCGCTCCCGCAGGCGCATCAGAGCCAGATTCCGAGCTACGGTCAATATCCAAGCCAAAGGCTTTCCCTGGGGACGGTACTGGGGAACACTGTCCCAGATACGTACAAAGGTATCCTGGGTTACGTCCTGGGCATCGTCGGCGTGCTTAAGGTAGGACAAAACCAAACCATATACCGCCGTTCGTGTACAGTTGTACATCTGACCAAACGCCGCCCGGTCGCCGTTTGCCACAGCGGCCAGCAGACGCTCCAACTCCCTCTGATCCGGTATGCCGCCATATTCGATCGCCGGTGCCTCCAGCAGAATCCACATATTCCACTTCTCCTGTCACCTATACAATGCACAAAAAAGGCGTTTTATTGCACTGATGGAAAAATTTTTCTTTTATTTTTTCTTGCAGCAAACACCGCTGACAAGCACGCATCAAAATATGGAACATCCGAAACGCACCGGGCTCTGCGCAATGTCCTCGCAACTTAAGCAGGCGTTAAAACCCATCCCCAAGGTTATGAATCCTCTTTCAAAAACGCAGGTAAAAACTCCGCCGGGATATTTTGAGTCACATATCCGCATAGCGCCGCCCGTGTCGTGTGGTTTCCATAATAAGAAATGCCGTGGTTTTTCGCTTGTTCCTCCGTATAATCTTCCAAAAGATAAATATGGTTATTGTAGAAATTCTTATTGAAATCAAACACAGTCGGTATAAACAGCGCATTCTCCACGACAACGGCCTCATTTCCCAGCTTCACAAGATCAAAGGACAGCATGCCGCCAAGCATGTTGTAATCCGACGCCATCTCCGCCATAAAATTTCCAAGCGAATATATGCAAAGCGTGCGCCGATCCCCGTTTTCGATCCATTCAATCGGCTGAATGACATGCGGATGATGCCCCAAAATCACATCTCCGCCGCAATCGCTAATCAGCTTTGCGATCTCACGCTGCTGCTCGTTAACGCGAAAGGTATTCTCATATCCCCAATGTATAGAAACAACCGTAACATCCGCAAGCGCCTCGGCCTCGGTCACTTTTTCACGGATAACCGCCTCATCGATATAGGGAATGTAAACCTCGCTGGACGCCGGCAGAGTCAGCCCGTTTGTTCCATAGGTGAAAGCCAAAAGCGCAATTTTAATCCCATTTTTTTCAAGCACGGTAATCGCATCAAAATCTGCCCGACTCCGATAAGCGCCAATGCGCGTAACCGGCTGGCTTTCCCAATAATCAAGCGTGGCCAAAAGCCCGCTCTCTCCCCGGTCCAGCATATGATTATTCGCCATGCCGATAATATCAAATCCTGCGTCTACAACCGCGTCTCCAAGCTCGGTCGGAGAATTGAAACGCGGATAGTAGCTCAAATCATACCCGTCTCCGCACATCAGCGTTTCCTGATTGATATATGCCAGATCATGGTCTTCAACAATCGGTTTGATATCGGTATACGACGGCCGAAAATCATATTTCAGCGCTGTTCCCTCGGCGTTTTTCTGCGCATCCCGCACGTTGCCGTAATAAACCATATTGTCCCCCGCGGCAATAAAAGAAACGCGGTGTTCCTTAGGTTCCTCTACCGGAGCGACGGGCGGTTCGGTAGCGATCGTCGGCGCAGACGAATCAGACGCGGACGACTCCAGAGAAACCGGCGGCGTCTCTGTTTCGCCGCACGAAGCCAAAAGCAGCAAAGTACAGCACAAAAGCAAAAGCAGTTTTCTCATACACGCTCCGTTATCTGAAAGAATTCTCTCCGCACAAGACATTTGTGCGAAGGATAGAATAAGAATCGTCCGGCACGCCGCAGCGCGCGCGAAGAATGCGCACCAAATATTCGGGATTCAAAAAATGCGCGCTGTCGGCGGAAAGTCTTGCGGCGATTAGCAGTTTGTCGTCTTGTAAAAAGACGGAAACGCTTCGGATCTGCGCGGAAATATCCGTTTCCCGCTCGCCGCTCTTTGTACGCTTCAAAACAATCAGCGGAGACGAAGAAAGCGCGGCGGCACAGCCGGCCGCCATGGTTTCACCGGCGCACGGCAGATGAAAGCGAATTTCATAGTCCGCATGCGTAATCGAGGAAAACTTCATCTCGGGCAGATAGACATCCTGTATCGAAAGTCCCTCAATGCCGCTGTCGCGCAGACGGGAAGCAAGATCGGATATATTCACCTCTTCTGGCAAACCGGTTACCTGTACGTCCACAAATTCACAAACGCTTTCGGTCCCAACGGACAGCGGCGTCGCAAAGACCAAACGCGGATGGGGTGAAAACCCCTCGGAATACCAAACCGGCACACCCCGGCGAACAAGCAGCCGGGTAAACGTTCGATGGAGATCCAAATGTGAAATATATTGGAGCGCGCCGGTCTTGGAAAACCGGATACGCACCGCCGTATGCGGAACTGCATCTCTTACGGGCAGCATGTACGTTCACCTCCAAGCCTGTTCGCGCCGCACCCGGCGCACTGCTCCCGGCAGTTCTGCGTCGGAACATTTTGATAGGCGCGTTCGCGTTCGCGCAGTAAAAACGCTTTTGTCACGCCGCAGTCGATTACATCCCACGGCAAAATCTCATCCAGCTCAAAGCCGCGCGTCGTATAAAAATCGGGATCAATCCCCGTTTCTTTAAAAATTTCCATCCACCGGTCAAAATCAAAATACTCCGACCATGCGTCAAACTGCACGCCGCGCTTGGCAGCTAATTCCAGCGCCGCAGACAGACGCCGGTCTCCGCGCGCAAACACAGCCTCCAGATAAGAAACCTTCGCTTCATGATAATTATAAACGATCTTCCGGTCGGCAATGCAGCTTTTGAGCAGTTCCTGCTTGCGCATAAGCTCCGCATAACTGTCCTGTTTTTCCCACTGGAAGGGCGTAAACGGCTTCGGTACAAAACAGGATACACTGACCGTTACCGAAGGACGTTTTGCCCGATTATGGTTCGGATTGGCATAAAAAGCGTCCAAAACCCGTTTGGCCAGCAATGCGATCCCCTCGATATCGGCATCTGTCTCCGTAGGCAGCCCATTCATAAAATACAGCTTGACCGAGGTCTTGCCCACGTCAAACGCCACGTTGACCGCGCGCAGGAGATCTTCCTCGCACACATTCTTGTTGATCGCATCGCGCAGCCGCTGCGTTCCCGCCTCAGGCGCAAAGGTCAAACTGCCGGTACGCACGGTAGACACCTTATCCATAAGCTGCCGCGTAAAGCTATCCAGGCGCAGCGAAGGCAGCGACAAGCTGATATGATGCTCGGTCGCATAATGGGACAATTCGTCCGTCAACGCTTCAATCTCAGAGTAATCACTGATAGACAGCGACGACAGCGTCATTTCATCATAGCCGGAATGCGCATACATACATTTCGCATCCGAAACCAGCTTTTCCACGCTCTTCTCGCGCACCGGGCGGCATACCATCCCCGCCTGACAAAAACGACAGCCCCGAATGCATCCCCGATAGACCTCAAGCACCATTTTATCCTGTACGGTCTCGATATACGGCAAATAGGTCTCTACAGGATAATATGCCTTGTCGAGATCCCGAATGATGCGCTTGCGAACTTTGGCGGGAACGCCGGCTGCATCCGGCGTATAGGCGGCGATGGTTCCGTCTTCATGATACGTCACCGTATACAAAGACGGAACGTAAAATCCCTCTATCTGCGCCGCCTCGCGCAAAAAACGCGCCTTTGTATAGCTTCCGTCGGCTTTCATAGTCAGATACAGGTGGCAGAGTTCCGGCAGTGCCTCCTCCCCTTCTCCAATTGAAAACAGATCAAAGAAGGGCGCTAACGGCTCCGGATTATAAGCGCAGTGACCGCCGCCGACTAAAATGGGAAATTCTTCTCCGCGTTCTTTGGCCCGAAGCGGAATTCCGGCAAGCTGCAGCATATTCAAAGCGGTGGTATAGCAAAGTTCATATTGGAGCGTAAACCCGACAAAATCAAATACAGACAGCGGATCTCCGCTCTCATGCGCGCAAAGCGGCAAATGATGCGCCCGCATCTGCGCCTGCATATCCGGCCACGGCGCAAACGCGCGCTCGCACCAGATATCCGGCGACTGATTCAGCGCGCCGTACAAAATACGCATACCGAGATTGGACATCCCGATCTCATAGGCATCGGGAAAACAAAAAGCGAATCTACATTTCACCGCATCCTTGCTTTTGAGGATCTGCCCATACTCACCGCCGCTGTAACGGCCGGGTTTTGAAACTTTTTTCAACACAGACGAATCGTACATACTGCCTCACTATTCCTATATGATAGGGAAAGCCGCCATGACGGCGGCTTTCCTAAATCGGTCGAAAAACCAAAAGTTTTCCGAATCGCAGCCATGTTCGCTTGCATTTTTGCGCCCATACAGCGCCCGTGCGGCGAAACACGCCGGTCAGCGATTATAAACAAACCTTCGCGATAATCAGCGCAGGCACCAGCCAAAACAACTGATAAATTGCCGTGTACAAAGAGGAAACCGTACCAAACAAGTTCATACAGCATAAAAAGATCATCAGCAACGCACAAATCACGGTAGACGCGATACGAACGGCTTTCATCGTGCCGATCACGCGGGAGACCCGGTCACACATGGTCACCGCATTCACAAGGTCATTGACGCCGCTTTTGGAAACAACGCCGCTGTCCGCACGGCCGCCGCGGACGCCATTTTCAAAATTCTGCCGCCGCACTACCTTGACCGGAAGCTTTGAAATATCGATAAAACGCGCAAGAAGCTCGTCGCTGATATTGGAATCGCCGGTCAAAATCACCGAGGCCACGCCGTGCTTCGCAAGCCGGCGGACAATCGACTCAAAACCACCGTCCAGCATATACCGGATAAAAAATTTTGCACGCAGTTCCCCGTCCTGCGCTAGATACATCGTTGAAAAATGTTTGCCGCCGAGTTCATCGCTGCGATCAGTCACACGGAATCCGTTTTTCTCCATATAACCGGCGTTGCCGACATACAGCATCTGACCATCCACCTGTGCGCAGACGCCATTTTCACAAATGCGCTCCAACTTTGTGCGGTATGGTTTAGGACAATCGGTAGTCATCAGCGAAAACACATGTCTGAGCGGACCGCCGAGTCTGCTGAATAGAGCGCCCATCTGCTCGATGATCGTTTCGATGTCGCCTTTTCCATAAATGCGAAGATTTTCCAGCGCTACGCCGTAAGAAGGAAACGCATCCGCATCGTCGAAACAAATCAGCGTAGTCCCCGCATATTCTTCCACTGAAGTCTCTCCGACAATGGCGCTCTCCTTTTTATAAACTGCTTTGCCGCCTTATACAGCGGATAACTAGCCGACAAAAAGATCGTAGCCGGTAGACCCAGCATGATCGCTGCATTAAATACCCCAAACGCAGTATCCACCGCATTGCCGCCTGCCAAACTAAAAATAAATGCGCCAATCGCGACGGCAAAAATGACCGGTACCAGAATACGGTTGATGCCGGCATCGCGCGAACTGCGCTTGTCCGTTCGGGAAAAATAATTTTCCACAAAACTACACTTTTCAACACGCAACACCTGCGCGTCTTCTCCTGCGGTATAATCCTCCATGCCGGCAATTCCCGAAGTCTCCTCCGTCGACGCCTTTACCGCGACATATTTCTGCGCCGCATCGGAGGAAACAATATCAAAAGCCAGCTTCTGACGCCGGATATCCAAATAATCAAACAATTTGACCGACAACGCACAAAGCCCCGCAGAAAAGTTATAGATCTGCGACGCAGAACCAAACGCACAGCTGACAACGTCGCAAATCACCGTAACCAAGACCGCAAGCAAAAGCACGCTGTCTCCTGTAATCTGAAATTTCAGCAAACTAAGGGCGCCGTTTGCCAATTCCCGATAGCAGAGCGCGCCGAGAATCAGCAATAACTGAAGCGCCGCCATAGAATAAACCACCGGATAATACGCGGCATTCAACGCATCCGGCATTTGTACGCCAAGCGCCGGCAGGCACTCCAGTGCGAAAAGAAAAAGCACCGCCGCCAGCGCCGCCAGAAGCTTCAGCCCGGAGCATCGACTCCAACGCTTATAGTCTGCGGCAATATCCTCCCTTTGACGCTGATATGTGAATTCGTCTTTCGGCGAATCAATCGTTTGGGGAATTTTTGGAACGCGGTTTTCCGTCACAGCCTCAAATTCAGGCATGTCCACATCCGGCGTCCATGCTTCCGCCTTTTCCATGCCGAGAGCCTGTTTAATCAGCGTATAGTCCGTCCGGTCGTAATCGACTGTCTGCGCCTGCGTTTCCGATTGTTTTCGAAGCGCATGCGCATCTTTTTTTCTCCACCCGGGTTATGTAATATACCCGAGTATGCTTGGACGTAGGCGTTTCACGCGGCTGATCCGGTTCCGCCTGACTCGCCGACGAAGCACTCTGCTTGCGCTTTTCCAATTCGCTGCGGGCAATTCCCCAAGCGGCCAAAATATCCTCTTCATTCACGGCGGATAAAGCTTCGCTGCCCATAGCGCCGGCCGCTGCATCCGGCAAATCGCGATCGGAAGACTCCGCCTCAAGCGGCCGGACGGGTTCTTCCAAAACCGCTTTAGGAACCTCTTCCGTGCCGGCGTCGGCAACCTGCGCCAACTCAGCATCCTCCTGCTCCGGCTCTGCGATATGCGCGTCCGCATCCGTGCCCAATAAATCGTTCTTCAATTTTTCCAGCAATTCATCAACCGACATTTCTTTGTCTCTATTTTCTTCCATACCACAAGTTCCTTTCGTAATTATGGATGTCGCTTTCCGGCCACAGCCGCAAGCATAACCGCCGCAGCGCAGGATACATTCAAAGAATTGACATTTCCGAAATTCGGAATGCCGACCCGGAAATCACATTTTTCAAGGACGAGCCGCGATATGCCGTTTCCTTCGCCGCCAAGCACAAGACACGTAGCGCCGCTGAAATCAAGCGTGCGGTAATCCTCGCCGCCGCTTTCGGCGGCATAAATCCAGAGTCCCTTTTTTTGAAGCTCCACAATCGCATCGGCGATATTCGTCACTTTCGCCACTGCCATATGCTCGAGCGCGCCCGCCGAAGCCTTCTCCACAACCGCAGTAATCCCGCTGGCACGCCGTTTGGGAATCACCACGCCATGCGCGCCGAATACATCCGCGCTGCGAATAATCGCGCCAAGGTTATGCGGGTCTTCCACACCGTCAAGAATCACAACAAGTGGCGGCTCCCCGCGGCCGGCTGCGACAGAAAGAATATCGTCCAGCGTACAATATTCTTTCTGCGCGGCCAGCGCAACGACGCCCTGATGGCTTGCGCCGCCCGAAAGGGCATCCAACTTGCGTTTATCGGCTTCAATCACTGGAATTTTTCGTTCCAACGCCTGCGCAATCAGCAGCGTAATCGAGCCGGAACGCTCACCGCGCTGCACAAATACCTTATCGATCGAACGTCCGCTGGCTAAGAGTTCCCGAAAAGCGTTTCTGCCCGCAACAGTCCCCTCAGAAACTGCGCCAGCCGCAAAGTTCTCCCCGCCGCGCCGGTCTGATCTTTTTTGATATGGCATACGTACCCCTTTCACAGAGCAAAAATCTACAAATCATATACTGTAAGTATAGCATAAAATCCCATCGTTGTATAGAGAAAAAATGAAATATTTTGCGAAAAATCCCGAAAGTAATCGCGCTTACCGCCATTTCCTTTATCCAATTGCGGCCAAAACAACAAAACGGACACCCGCTTTGGCGGTATGTCCGTTGACTGTTGCGTCCTGTTCCGTTATCCGTTGTGAAATTCACGATATGGCTAAATGCACAGGCCGTTTCAGATTCGGCAGAAGAGGCTCAGTTCTCTTCTTTCATTGCGGCGAAACACTCGCTGCAATACACCGGTCTGTCGTTTGAAGGCTGGAAAGGAACTCTTGCTTCCTTGCCGCATCTTGCGCAAACCGTCGTGAAGTACTCTCTCTGAGAGCGAGCCTGCGACTTTCTTGCATCTCTGCAAGCCTTGCATCTCTGCGGCTCATTCTGGAAGCCTTTCTCTGCGTAGAACTCCTGATCACCTGCCGTGAACACGAACTCAGCACCGCAGTCCTTGCACTTCAAAGTCTTGTCCTGATACATTGCTTTTTACCTCGCTTTAAAATTAGGTTGAATATTTTTGCCCCAAGACGGATTTAAACCGACACCTTTGCCATACAACGCTCTGTGCTTTAAGCTATTCGGGCATATAGACCGGCTTGTTATACCGGATTATGAAACAATTTTTTCAATTTAATTTTTATTCTGCATAAAGCGTTGTCAACCGACTTTTCGCTTTTTCCTACTCGAGCCGCAATCTCGAAATACGAATATCCGCCAATATACAATTCAAAAATCGTATATTCCAATTCGGAAAGTACGCTTTGTATTCTCCGGCTTAGTTCCCGCATGGACTCCTTGTCCAAAAACAGGCTCTGCGGATTCAAACTGCTGCTTTCTGCAAACTGCTCTTCTTCGGCAATATCCTCAATATTCAGTGTACCGCTCTTTTTCCGACATACCGAAGCGTGTCCGCAATCCCATTGACGATGCAAATTTTTGCAAACAGACCAAACGTTACGCCTTTTTCCGGATTATATGCAAGCGCGGCGCGATAGAGTGAAACCAGAGCGCCCTGCCGCAAATCCTCAAGATCGGCGCTGCTGAAGCTATGCGTATACCGTGCGACTTCGCTTTCCAAAAGCGGAGCATACAACTCGGACAGCCGGACAAACGCGCCGCTGCTCCCTCCTGTATACGGGTTATCAGCGCTGCAGTCTCTTCCTCTGACCGCTCATGTTTGTCCCCGCCCACAGCACTACCTCGCACTTACATAACTCTATTTTTCATTATACCATTAATTTACATAATGTCAATAGGAAAGTGTAAATATTTTTTTGTAAAATCTGCACATAAATAGAAAATTCAGCACTTTTTTGGCAGAAATTCCTGTTTAACCAACACCTCGGAACCCATTTCAGGCAAAAATCCGTGCAAACGCCTTCAATTCAATAAATAATCCACTTCTCCTGCGAGTAGCGCCATCATTCCTTTATAAATCACGTCCGGACGTTCTTCAAAATTGGCTTTCATACGCTCAATTCGAACCGCCGAATCATCCACTAACTGAATATGTAAGATCTCCCGATCCATCTCGGTAATCACGCATTCGATCTCATATTTTCCGTCATCCCGCTGCGCGGTGCGGCATTTTACTTTTGCGCCGCGCTTACGGAAAGAAAGCAGTTTCAGCGCGCTTTTCAGGCTGTTCTCACGAATCGAACGCAAAAGATTGCTTTGAAGCTGGCTGACCACAGCGGAGCCCAGCGGGGAGATCCGATACAGTGTTCCATCCTCGCCGGCTTCTTCCACGATATGTCCCATATCGAGAATTTCGGCAAAGCACTCGGCAAAATCAAAATAGTTGACATACTCGTTCTGCACGACGATATCATTAATCGTGGCAAAATCCAGCGGATAATTGATATTCTGCAGGAGGTAAAGTATGAAGATCTTGATATCGTTTTTATTGGTCAGCCGCGTCTTCAGCTTTTTCACACTTCTCCCCCCTTTCCGCAAGGTAAAATATATTTTATCATGCCGGCGCAAAACAGTCAAGCTAAAAAAGCGAAAAGCGCATACAAAGCACGGTTTTTGTCGCAGATGTGCTCTATATGCGCTTGCCGCCGTAATTCAATTATTCTTCCGGCACATACACATAATTCTTGTAATTCACTTTAGAAAAGATTCTGTACCCAAGATACGAAGACTTCAGCCCGGACAATTCCTTGCTGACCAAATAGCAGTCTTTGTTGAATACGACTGGCATGACCGGCATCTGATTCATCAAATAGGCTTCGGCTTCCGCCAAAATATCCGCACGTTTGGCAATGTCCTTCTCGGCAAAAGCGCGCTCGATTATTTCATTGTATCCTGCGTCGTTGAATCCGGTCAAATGCGGGAAGAAATCATAAGTTTCACTGGACATATCAATTCCGTTTCCAGAAAATTCAAGCGCAAATGCGGCGAGCGCCGGGAACGCATCGGTCGAAAGCATGCTGATATCCACGGCGAGCACATCAAAATCACCTTTTTCATACGCTTCCTGTACCGAATCAATATAATAATCGATTTCTTCCGAGTTTTCAACAACCGTTTCCATTGTCGCAGTCAGCGGCTTTAGTTCCACGCGGAAGCCAAGTTCGCTCCAAACGCCAGCAATATATTCCGCAACAGCCTGCTCTGCTTCATTTTGTTTATAGGTAATCGTAAAACTGCCGCTTTTTACACCTGCCTCGGTCAAAAGGGCTCGCGCGCCGTCCAGATCCGCCGTCGTGCTGAGCACACCCCCGTGTACGTCGCGGAAACTTTTTCCGCTTGTCGCATTGAATACCGTATTGGCAATGAGTCCGGTCGCCGGATCCGCATAAACCAAAATATCGGCAATCGCTTTGCGGTCAATCGCCATAGACAGCGCGCGGCGCACCCGCGCGTCTGCAAACAGCGTGTTTGCGGTATTGAACATATAGGTATAAGTAGAATTTGCGTCGGTTACATGCGCCTGTTTTTGCAATTCAGCGCGTTTAGACAGCGGGACGTCGCCCATATATAAAAGACTGCCCGCCGCATATTCAGCATAAATCGCCTCGAGATCGTCGGCATATGCGCGCTGACCGGAGGGTCTGTCCTCTTCTTTAATAAAGTGCACCAGAATCCGATAGGGCGTAACATATTTATCCAGCTTATCCTCTTCGGTATCGCGATAATAGTAGTTATTGCGCTCCAACCGCATCGTATTTTCATCCCGGTCGATGGATTTGATGACAAGCGGCCCGTTTGTGACCAAAGTCGCATGCCGGCGAGACCAATATCTGGAATTGGAGGCAACAGAATCCTCACGTAGCGGAACCAAAGACAGGCTGGCAAGATTCTTTTTAAAATTCTCATAATCAATCTTGCCTTCAAACGTAATCTCCAGCAGATATGTATCCAGCGCCACGACGCCCAGATCGTCAATGGAAGCGTCTCCCGCTTTGACCGCGCGCGCATTTTTCACTTCGTACAAAAGCGCCGCCGCCGTACTCTTGTACGTCGGCTCCATCAGCCGCTTCCACGCATAGACAAAATCGTCCGCTGTCAGCGCGCGACCGTCCGACCACTTTGTCTCCTTGATGGAAATACGCATTTTATACTCTTCAGAAGCTGGATCCTCTGTAATCTCGACTTGATTGGCCAAACCATTGGTCAGCTTTCCTTTCTCGTCGAGGCGGAAAAGCCCCTCGTAAATCAAGCCCAAAATTTTAACAGAAGCCTCGTCCGTAATATCCAGTCCAGGATCGAACGTATAAAGATCTCCCGTTATATACGCGTTGAAAATATCGCCTTTATCCTCGCTGCTAATGTCAATTGAACCGCCGCAGGACGCAAGCGGTAAAATCACCGTCACCAAACATAAAATCAGAGTTATGACTCTTTTCATCACAACCGGTCCTCCGAAATCCGTAATACATTTTTACTTATGCGCTTTCGCATAAATTGGCTTTTATATTATATCATTAAATTAAAATGGAATCAATGAAATTTCGGCGAATTTTTATTATTGGGAAATCTGCACAATCGCCGTTTTTCATTTTTGTTATAAATAACGATCAAAATTTTGATTTTTCAATGACAGTATACACCATAATTCCTTGCCTGTCTATGCTAAACTATGTATATATGGAACCGTCTGGGGGAAAAATTTTTCCCGAGGTGATTCAAAATGAACAACTACAGCATCCACACAGACCTTGCCTGCGAATCCGAAGCCTCGCACGACGGCGGAAAACGCGGCACCCAGTATTCAGAAACAGACAAAAACGGCTTTAAAACTGCTCGCCTTGCCGTACTCGACAAAACCGGCGAAGAAGCAACCGGTAAGCGCACCGGCACCTATATTACAATTTTCTCCGAACTGATCTGCAATCTTGACGAAGCGCGCTTTGAATCGCTTGCGTCGCTGATCGCCGAAGAAATTGACAGTCTCGCGAACAACCTGCTCGGGGGCACGCCATCCTGCGTCCTTGTAGCCGGACTCGGCAACCGCGAAATCACGGCAGACAACATCGGCCCTAAAACCGTCGATAAGCTCACGGTAACGCGCCACATCCAACAGCATGACGCCGCATTGTTCAATCGCTTTGGGAAAGTTCCGCTGTGCGCCATAGCGCCGGGCGTGCTCGGACAAACTGGAATTGAAACTGCCGAACTGCTCAGCAGCATCAAAGAATGCGCGTCGCCGGATTTGATTATCGCGATCGACGCGCTGGCGGCGCGCTCTACCGAGCGGCTCGGCGCGACGATCCAAATTTCAGACAGCGGAATTTTTCCGGGCAGCGGGATCGGCAACAAACGCAGCGAGATCAGCCGGGAAACTATGAACATTCCTGTGATCGCCATCGGCGTTCCGACCGTTGTCAATTCCGCCACGCTGGTCTACGACGCGCTCTGCCGCGCGGGCTATACGCAGATCGACGCACAAATCGAAAAAGTGCTGCACGAGGGAGAAAGTTTCTACGTTTCTCCAAGACAAAGCGATACGATCAGCGAACGTGTCTCCGATATACTTGCCCATGCGATCGACGAGGTTTTCCTATATTGAGGAGGTGCTCCTATGCAACCGCAAATACACAACGAAGCAGAATTGATTGGGCGGCAGTGCCTGCCGCCCCCAACTGAAAACCCGGTTTCGAAGATTCCGCGTACAGGAAACCGGCGCTATGCGATGCAAAGCTTCGCCTGTATATTCTGCGCGGCCGCCGCCCTGCTCGTCCTCTTTGTCTGTGCGCTCGACAAAATCGACGAGATCCGCGAGCGCGGCTTACTGGAATACTTGAGCGAAGAAGTTTTAAAAACTAACGGCGGCAATCAAAGTCTCGGCGATCTGATGAGCGCCGCCGCCTTTGGGCACGGTGATACACGCACGGATATCGAAGCCGCAAAAACGGATATCCCGGCGCAGGCGCTGCCGATTCTGCCGCGGATTTTTTACATACCAAAAGAACAGATCGCAGACGAAATCTATCTGGAAAAAGAAGAACTTGAAAAAAAGATATTCGAACTGTACTCTTTTGATTATTCAAAGGTTCCCGCAAAAAATACGCGATTATTCCAACCGATCTTTCCGCAGCGAAAGATACCGATCTCAAAAACGATACTGCGTTTAATATCAACATGGACGAAATCTCCAAGCAGGCAAAACTGCTGGAACCAGTCACGCCGGGCGCCGAGCCACTGGTTTTGATTGTACACACGCACGGAACGGAAAGCTTCTCCGAAGAAGGTTCCATCTATTACGATGAACAATACAATCAGCCGCGCAGCGAGGATACCTCCAAAAATATCGTTGCAGTCGGCCGTGTGCTGGCAAACGAACTCAATGCGCGCGGCATCCCGACCCTGCACTGTGAAATCATGCACGACAAAGAATCCTATATCCACGCCTATGAACGCAGTTCAGAAAGCATTGCCCGTTATCTGGAAGAATATCCTTCCATTCAGTACGTATTTGATGTTCACCGCGATTCCATCATCCGAAGCGATCTTTCCAAACTTCGCCCGGTCACACTGTACAAAGGGGTTCCCTGCGCACAATGCTGATGATGATCGTCGGTTCCAGTGAAAAAGGCGCAGGGGAATATGACTGGCAAAGCAATCTCATCCTGGCGGAAGCCATACAGCAACGCCTGCTCTCCAATACGCTCGGCATACCGAGGCAGCTATATCTCCGAGGCGCTTCTTACAATCAGCAGTTAGCAAAGCACGGCCTACTTTTGGAAATTGGAAGCTGCGGCAATTATCTGAGCGAAGCGCAAACCGCCGCAAAGGCATTTGCAGAAGCTTTTGCAAATACGCTGCTTGGAAAATCGTAACATTTGCCTCCTAACAATATAGAAAATATATACAAACCCCAAAATACGGCCGCCGCTTAAAAAGCGGCGGCCGTCAGCTTGCCGAAAAAGTATACGAAACAGACAACTAAGTAAAAATGCGCATCCAGCGCGGACATGTGCCGCTTTGGATGCGCATTCAGGCTTGGCAAGTACCGCGTTTCGGCGCGCGGCGCGAGCGAACCCATGCTTTTTTTCAAATAAAACCTTTGGTCTTTTTGAAAAGCTCTGAGCGCCGCCGCTTTGAAAGCGGCGGCGCTCTTTTCCTATTTCTATATTACCGCAATATTCATTGATTTTTCTTCGAACACGCATCGCCCATCGGGCAGCTTGCGCAGCCGCAGCCACAGGAGGATTTTCCTTTTTTTCGGTTTCGAATCATTCGGACAAGAATTCCCGCAACCACCGCGGCCAAAATCAAACCAACAAGAATCGTGCCTAAGTTCTCTCCGATCCAGGAAAGCATACAAATTCCTCCTTTCGTATGAATACCCCTTAATTCACTCTGACTTTTCAGTGAGCTTGGTCGCTTCTTTGTAGGGTTTTGCAAGCATATAAACCATAAAGCCAAGCACCAAAACCGCCGCAATCAGGCCAATCACGTTTATACCGCCGGTAAAGACAGAACCGATCTGATAAACCATCAGCGAAACCGCATAAGCGAATACGCATTGATAACCAATGGCAAACCAAGTCCATTTTGCGCTGTTCATTTCCCGTTTAATCGCACCGATCGCCGCAAAGCAGGGCGCGCAAAGCAGGTTGAATATCAGGAAAGAGTAAGCGGCCAGCTTAGTCATCCCTTCGAAATCAAGTACGCCGAATACGCCGACAACCTCTTCTTTGGCGACCAGCCCCATGATCGTCGCAATTGTCGCTTTAATATTGCCAAAGCCAAGCGGTGCGAAAATCCAGCAAACGGCGTTTCCGATAATGCCCAGAACGCTGTTCTCCAGTTCCATTTCCCGGTCAAAGAGGAATTGTCCCTCTACGACGCCGAAGCAAGATCCGAGCCAGATGACGATAGACGACAGCAGGATAATGGTGCCCGCTTTCTTGATAAACGAGCTTGCTCTCTCCCCCACATGCTGCGCAGAATGTTGCTGACCGTCGGCCAGTGATACGCCGGAAGTTCCATGACAAACGGGGCCGGTTCGCCCGCAAACATCTTGGTTTTCTTCAGCATAATGCCTGAAACGATGATCGCGGCAATTCCAACGAAATAAGCGCTGGGCGCCACCCACCACGCACCGCCGAACAAAGCGGAAGCGATTAAAGCAATGATGGGAAGCTTTGCACCGCAGGGAATAAAGGTCGTTGTCATGATCGTCATACGGCGGTCGCGTTCATTTTCAATCGTACGGGAAGCCATAATGCCGGGAACGCCGCATCCAGTGCCGATCAGCATGGGAATAAAGGATTTGCCCGAAAGGCCGAATTTCCGGAATACGCGGTCCAATACAAAGGCAATACGCGCCATATAGCCACAGGACTCCAAGAACGCCAAAAGGATAAACAGAACCAGCATCTGCGGAACAAAGCCGAGCACCGCGCCCACACCGGCAACAATGCCGTCAAGCAGCAGTCCTTTCAGCCAATCGGCGCAGTTCACAGCGTCAAGGCCGCTTTCAATCAGCACCGGAATGCCCGGAACCCATACGCCATACGTCGAAGTATCCGGAACATCCTCCGCCTCCAGCGCGGCATCCACCGTCTCGGAAATGTCATAGCCTGCTTCCGCAAGTGCATCGGCAAAAGAGCCGTATGCTTCGTCAAACGCGCCGAAATCTCCGTCTTCCATAGCATCCAGAACATCGCCGGCGCCGACAACGCCGGCATCCGCAGCCGCACGGACGATCGCTTTTGCGTCGCTTGTGAAAATATTTTCTTCGGCATATGCGTTCATATCCTCTTCATAGGCGGACGATCCGATGCCAAACAAATGCCAGCCCTCGCCGAATAAACCGTCGTTCGCCCAGTCGGTCGCCCATGTTCCGACAGTAGAAACCGAAAGAAAATACACGAGGAACATAACAACTGCGAAGATCGGCAGCGCCGCGAAGCGATTGGTGACGACTTTATCAATCTTGTCCGAGACAGAAAGCTTTCCGGCAGATTTCTTCTTATAGCAGCCTTTCATGATCGAAGCGATATACACGTACCGCTCGTTTGTAATCAGGCTTTCCGCATCATCGTCGCACTCTTTTTCAGCAGCACAAATGTCCTCTTCCACATGATCCAAAACTTCTTTCGGAAGCTTCAGCTGCTGGAGCACCTTGTCGTCCCGCTCAAAAATCTTAATGGCATACCACCGCTGCTGTTCGGCAGGCATCGTATGTACGGCAGCCTCTTCAATATGGGCCAAAGCATGCTCGACAACACCGGAAAACGTATGCATCGGCACGGTCTTTGCAGATTTTGCCGCCTCCATCGCCGCTTCCGCCGCTTCCATAACGCCGGTGCCTTTCAGCGCGGAAATCTCAACGATTTGGCAGCCCAGTTCCCTGGACAATTCCGCAATGTTAATCTTATCGCCGTTCTTTCTCACCACGTCCATCATATTAACGGCGATCACCACGGGAATGCCAAGTTCGGTCAGCTGCGTAGTCAAATAAAGATTTCTTTCCAGATTCGTACCGTCGACGATGTTCAAAATCGCGTCCGGACGCTCGCCGATCAGGTAATTCCGTGCCACTACTTCCTCAAGCGTATATGGAGACAGCGAATAAATTCCAGGCAGGTCTACAATCGTGACGCCGTCATGCTTTTTCAATTTTCCTTCTTTTTTCTCCACCGTAACGCCCGGCCAGTTGCCGACAAACTGATTGGAGCCTGTGAGCGCGTTGAACAACGTGGTTTTTCCACTATTCGGGTTGCCCGCAAGGGCGATTCGTAAATCCATTGCTGTTATTCCTCTCCTTCATAATTAGCTAAAACTAACTGGAACTGCAAAAAATATAGGGGGTCGCCCTTTCAAAAATTATTCCACTTCAATCATATCCGCATCCGCTTTCCGAATGGACAGTTCATATCCGCGCACGGTTACTTCGATCGGGTCGCCGAGCGGCGCCACTTTGCGAATATGTACTTCCACGCCTTTTGTCAGCCCCATGTCCATGATGCGCCGCTTTACCGCGCCCTCTCCATGCAGTTTGACAACTTTGACCGTATCGCCGACTTTCGCCTGTCTGAGTGTGTTCATTGCCGTATCCTCCTAATTTTGATATGATTTTGCAATCAAATCATAATTTTTTGCGCCATTTCCCGGCTGATCGCCACGCGGGTTTCTTTCACATTCACAATGATATTGCCGCCGAGGGTGCTGATGACGGTAACACTGCCGCCCGCTACAAACCCTAAATCCTCAAGATGCTTTTTGACATCCGGATTTCCTCCAACCTTTTTGATAATATTTTCTTCGCCGACATTTGCAAGAATCAACGGCATCATTGCGCATCCTCTTTTCGTGCTTTGTATTCGAATCGGCTTTGGCCGATCATAAATCCATGATAACGCCACATGTTAGCCCTTGCTAACCTATATTATGGTACTCGTTTTTCTTTTTTTTGTCAAGAGGTCTGCGTCCAAAAATCACCTTTCCGTTTCAAAATCAGCACTATATCCAATTTATTGTCGGACATCCTCCGCTCTAAATGTACACATTTACTATTCTCCATGCATTGTTTTCGTACGGTTCTGCACACACGAAGCATTTTGTATTTTTGAAAAAACATTTCTGAAAAATCTGTTGACAAATTCCTCCGAATTCTCTATCATAGAATAGAAATTAAAGTGAAATCAAACGCGTCAAAACGAATATTTCCTTTGACGACCGCCAAAAATTATATGCTTGCCGCATCGCAGTGAAGCCGATCCGCCCACCTCGTTTTTTGCGGCGAAAAACGTCAAATGTACAAAACAAGTATAAAATCGCGAGGAATAAAATGTTAAAATTAGAGCATCTCTCCTGGGAAACGCCGGACAAAACAAAAATCCTAAACGATCTGAACCTGACGATACCCGATAATAAACTGATGGTCATTACCGGCCCCAACGGCGGCGGCAAAACCACGCTTGCAAAAATTATCGCAGGGCTCTATACCCAGACCTCCGGTAAAATTCTTCTGGACGGCTTTGATATCTCCGGTCTCGATATTACCGAACGCGCCAGAAAAGGCATAAGCTTTGCTTTCCAGCAGCCCGTTCGTTTCAAAGGCATCACGGTGCGCCGGCTGCTGGAACTATCTTCAGGCAACACGCTGAAAGAGAATACGCTATGCGAAATGCTGAGCCGCGTCGGTCTCTGCGCACGGGAATATATCGACCGTGAAATCAACGCTACGCTCTCCGGCGGCGAGATCAAACGCATTGAAATCGCGTCGGTGCTTGCGAGACACACAAAGCTCTCCATCTTTGACGAGCCTGAAGCCGGGATCGATCTTTGGAGCTTTACAAATCTGATTCAGGTATTCGAGCAGATCCGCCAAAGTCTTACCGGCACGCTCATCGTCATTTCCCATCAGGAACGCATCCTGCAGATTGCCGATGAAATCGCCGTCATCGCAAACGGAACCGTTCAGTCGGTAGGTCCCAAAGACAAGATGCTGAGTCAATTGCTCGCCGGCAAAGAATTCGTACCGGCTTGTTCAAAGCAGGAGGCGATGTTTCAATGAAAGAAATCACAAAAGAACTACTTCGCCAAATATCCGGACACGACGGCGTTTTTACAGGCGCATACAATCTCCGGGAGGACGGCTGCTGCGCAGGACGGCAATCCAGCGCGCATATTAAAATCGAATCCAAAACAGATCAGCCGGGGCTGGAGATCCGCGTCGCTCCCGGCACATTGGGAGAAACGGTGTCCATTCCCGCCTGTGTCACGCACGGCGATGTAGACGATTTGGTCTACAATGATTTTTATATCGGAGAAAATGCCGACATCACAATCGTAGCGGGCTGCGGCGTGCACACCGACACCGGAGAACCCGCGCGGCACAACGGCATCCATCGTTTTATTCTCGAAAAAGGCGCCAAAGTAAAATATATTGAAAAGCACATCGGAACCGGAAAAGGCGCAGGTCTTCGTTCGATTGATCCGGTTACGGAAGTAATACTCGGCGAAAACGCCGTTTTGGAAATGGATACGGCGCAAATCGGCGGCGTTGACCGCACTACGCGAAAAACCAACGCGACGCTGCAGGCCGGCGCGCGCCTTTTCATCCGTGAACGGATCCTCACGGAAGCGGACCAACAAGCGTTTACCGAATTTCATGTGGAACTAAACGGAAACGGCGCCGGCGTAGATCTGATATCCCGCTCGGTCGCAAGAGAACATTCCCATCAGGCATACCATTCGGTTATCGTCGGGAACGCTCCCTGCACCGGCCATTCGGAGTGCGACGCGATTTTGGCGGATTCGGGCACGGTGGACGCGGCTCCGGAGCTTCGCGCACACGACAATGACGCGATTTTGATCCACGAAGCGGCGATTGGAAAAATCGCAGGCGAGCAGATTATGAAGCTGCGAACCTTAGGGCTTACCGAAGAAGAGGCGGAAGCTACGATCATTAGCGGCTTTTTAAGCTGAGCAAATTTTCAGCTTTTGTCCGCAGAGCACACGGCGTACTTTTGATTGGGTTAAAAAAATAATCGACGAAATAAGGAGGCTTTTGTATATGCATTTACAGGAATCCGGCGAGATGTATCTTGAAACCATTCTGGTTCTTTCAAAAAAAAGCAGCGCTGTACGCTCGCTCGATGTCGCCGAATACATGGGTTTTTCAAAACCCAGCGTCAGCCGCGCCGTCGGGTTGCTGAAAAGCGGCGGCTATGTCGTTACCGACGAAGAAGGCTATCTGCTCCTGACAGAAGCCGGCCGGGAAATCGCTGAAAAAATTTATGAACGCCATACGCTCCTGACAGACGTTTTAACGCGGCTCGGCGTCGACAAAAATGTCGCCGCAGAAGACGCCTGCAAAATCGAGCACGATATCAGCGACCAATCTTTCAAAGCCATCAAACAATACGTGCGCAGACATATGTAAACCGCAAAAAAGGACGCCGGCCGCGTCCTTTTTTGCAGGTTCGGCCTTTTTAAGCGCCCATTGGTATTTCCTGCCGGTTCAAGTGCGCGATGCAAAAAAAATCCTTCGAACACTGGTCTGTTTTGCGTTGACTTTTATCCATGAATATGATAGAGTGTACATGAAGTTTTTTGTAGGATATATGCGGTATATAAATACGGATCGAGGTGGAAAAGTGCGGGAAACGATATTTTTTATAATAATCGGCTATTTATGCGGCGGCATTTTGTTTGCAAAATGGCTCGGCGAACTGCTGTGCAATACGGATATTACCGCAAACAGCCGCGACCACAATCCCGGAACCGCCAACGCCTTTATGTTCGGCGGCTTTTGGTGCGGTACCATCACGCTTTTTTGCGAACTTTTAAAAGGCTTTCTTCCGGTTTTTCTGTATCTGCGTACAGTTCCGCTTTCCAGCAGTCACGGCGGTCTTGCGTTTGTCATGGCGGCGCCGGTCGCCGGTCATATTTTCCCCGTTTTTCATCATTTTCGCGGCGGAAAAGGGATCGCCGTCTCTTTTGGATGCTTGATGGGATTGTTTCCCTATGCGCTTCCGGCATTGATTTTGGCGTTCGTCTTCATCTTTTTTTCTGTTATCGTGGTAGTATCTCCGCATTACTACAGAACATTTTTGACATACGCTGCCGCAGCGGCGCTGATGCTGATCTATGCCGGCGATTTCCGGATCGTCTCAGGTTTTGGTCTCATTTCAGCGCTGGTCACAATCAAACTGATGCTGAGCGCTGAAGAAAAAGGAAAGTGCAGGATACGGCTGCTATGGAAGCGTTGATTTTATCATGCGGCACAGGAGGCGGTCATAACGCAGCCGCCGCTGCAATCGCAAACGAACTGCGTTCAAGAGGACATCAAGTAGAAATATTGGATCCATATGCGCTTGTCGGAGACAGACTGGCAATCACAATCAGCAACGCCTACATCCGATTGGTACAAAAACTACCGGGCGCTTTCGGCTGCCTCTATTTCATCGCCAATCTCGTCAGAAAGCTCCCGTTTGTCTCTCCGGTCTATCTAATCAATCGAAAAATGTCCAAATATATGCATCAGTTTCTCGCAAAGCGGCATTTTGATGTGATCGTGATGCCGCATTTGTTCCCCGCGGAGATTTTGACCGCCATGAAAAAGAAAGGGCTAAAATTACCCCTAACGCTATTTATTGCAACAGATTATACCTGTATTCCGTTCACCGAAGAAACCGCGTGCGACTACTACGTCATCCCCGCCAAAGAATTAACGGAAGAATTCTGCCGCCGCGGTCTCGCGGAAGAAAAGCTGCTGCCGCTTGGGATTCCGGTAAACGCGCGGTTTTCTGCCGGCGATACGCCGGTCGAAGCCCGGCGCAGGCTGGGTCTTGACGGCGAAACACCGTATCTTTTGATCTCCGGTGGTAGCATTGGCGCCGGCAAACTCCGAAAAACCGTGCGCTGGCTCTACGAAGCCGCAGACAAAAAACAACGCTTGATCGTCATTTGCGGCAACAATGAAAAACTGTATCATCAACTGCAAAACGAATATTCCGGCGACGCGCGCGTACAGATCCTTTCCAGAACCGATCAAATGGACGATTATATAAAAGGCTGCGCCGCATTTTTTTCCAAACCAGGAGGACTCTCCTCAACGGAAGCCGCGGTAGCCGGCGCTCTGCTTGTCCATATATCCCCGATTCCAGGATGCGAAACCCGAAATGTGGATTTTTTCTCCGAGCAAGGCATAAGCATCGATGCCGGGAAAGACAAAAAGCAGCTTCTTTCCGCCTTAAACCGATTAAACGATCCGCAAGAAGCGCAGAAAATGCGCGCAGCACAGCGTAAATATATCAATCGTTTCGCCGCACGGGACATCTGCAATTTTATAGAAAACCATATATCCTGACGTTTCTGTATCCCCGATTGAAAATCAAAATTTTTTTGATACAAGGAGCTTTCCCGTTATGATTTCAAAAATTTTAAAATTCAGTTTTTGCATCCTGACGCTTTTCTTTGCCGCATGGCTGTGCGGATGCGCATCTGATCCGGCGAACTCCCCGGATACAGAAAATTCCGATTTGACGTCCGATCCTGCGCCGGAAACGCAGCTTATCGAAATTAAGAACGGCATGTTCATCGGGCAGACCGGCTACATGCAGAACACCGGCGCAATCAGCAGTGCGGCGGATCCCTCCGTTTTGTATTACGATGGAAAATATTATATGTATGCAACCTCTATCGGCACCGGTTTCAAATGCTGGTCGTCCGAAAACTTGTCCTTGTGGACAGACGAGGGCGTATGCTTTAAGTCCGGCAGCGGCTCAGCATGGAACAAAAGCTGCCACTGGGCGCCCGGCGTCGTATACTACAACAACCTGTTCTACATGTTTTTTACCGCCAGCCCGCAGCCGTCCGGTCAGAAATATGAAAAATTATACATGGGCGTAGCAACATCCGAATCACCGACCGGCCCATTCGTCAGCATTTCCGAAGAGCCGTTTATGGGCGAAGACAAGGTCGAGATCGGCGTAGTGGACCCGTATGTTCTGTTTGACGACGACGGCTCGATCTATTTATATTACAATTATGACCGCCGCGCACTCGGCGGAACTTTAGACATCTATTGCGTGCCGATCACAATAGACAAAACCGATGTCCGCATAACCGGCGATCCCGTATGCGTATTGCAGCCTGAATCGGATCCAAACAGTTGGGAACGCAGCCAGGGTACGATCGTAGAAGGCGCCGTCGTGCTCAAGCATGGCGGAAAGTATTATTTGATGTACAGCAGCAATTCCTATGCGAAGCCGGAATATGCAATGGGCTATGCCGTATCCGATTCCCCGACGGGTCCATTTGTAAAATATGAAGGCAATCCGATTCTGCATTCCAACGATTCCGTAAACGGTCCCGGACATAATGATTATGCCGTTTCGCCGGACGGTACGGAATACTTTTGTGTTTATCATACCCATAAGTCGCTTGGAGAATATACCGGACGTACGGTTGCGGCGGATCGTATCGTCTTTCTTGAAGACGGCACGATGCTTGTAGATGGCCCATCCTATTATATCAAAAGTCCGCTGCCCTCCGGAACAAAAAGGGCTGACGCGCCTGCAAGACGGCTACAGCCTGCAAACCAACTGCAAAACTGTTTCCGGCGATCTGCCATTTCTGTCCGATCATTTGACCTCTTTTGCAGACCGGGCGGTCCGCTTTGAAGACCAAAATACGGTGCGGATAGATATAACCCTGGATTCCCCCTTGCGCGCTTCAACAGCTATGGATTTATCCGCAGGATGCAGAAAATGCGCCCGCAACCGCCTCCCTGATTATCAACGATCAATATATTATCCGGGATGTGAAATTTTCCAATTCTACAAGACAGCCATGCGTCTTCCTGCTCGACAAGCTGCCTGAGGACGTACTGGTTGAAACTGTACAAATCGAATTTGCCCTGGACGAAAGTGAAAGCGGATGCACACTGACGGAAATAATCCTCTGCGCGCAGGAATAAACACGCGGAATTTTTTAAGCCGCTTAAACGCCGTCTAAACCCGATGCGCCCTATCCCCACTAAAATACAAAGAACCGCGGAATTATTGGATTTCCGCGGTTCTTTTTTGTATAAATGTTTTGTTTGCCAGCAGTCTATTTTAATAATTCTCTTGTCTGACCTCAAAATAGCTCTGCGGATGCGCGCATACCGGACATACCTCGGGTGCTTTTTTCCCGATGACCAAATGCCCGCAATTGCGGCATTCCCACATCGTCTCTTCGCTCTTTTCAAACACTTTCTGCATCTCCACATTGCGAAGCAGCGCGCGATAGCGTTCCTCATGCGATTTTTCAATCGCGGCAACCATACGGAATTTTACAGCCAACGCATGAAACCCTTCTTCTTCTGCCTCTTTGGCAAAAGTGTCATACATATCCGTCCACTCGTAATTTTCCCCTTCGGCCGCATGCAGAAGATTCGCTGCCGTATCTCCAAGTTCGCCAAGTTCTTTAAACCACATTTTTGCGTGTTCTTTCTCATTATCCGCCGTCTTCTGGAAAATCGCCGAGATCTGTTCGTACCCTTCCTTTTTCGCTACGCTGGCAAAATAAGTATACTTGTTTCTCGCCTGGCTCTCGCCTGCAAACGCAGTCCAAAGATTTTTTTCCGTTTTGCTGCCCTTAAGCTCCATTGTCGTTCCTCCTATATTTTTAGGAATAATTCCTAAATATATCTCTATTATACGCTTTTTTTCTTCATTGTCAAGTTTTTTCTAAAATTTTTGTATTCCAACCGTCATGGAAACCGATAAGGTTCCAGTTCTTTTTTGTCTTGAAAACTTATAATAACGCCCAGCCTGTTTCGGTTATTCGAAACGGGCTGGGCGCTTTTTGAAAAGCAAAATGAAAGACTTATCTTTCTTCAATATACGCGCAGGCGGCAAGTGCGGCGCCAGCGCCATCCGAAATCGCCGTGGCAATCTGCCGCACTTGTTTTTTGCAGCAATCTCCCGCAGCAAAAATTCCAGGCGTACCGGAAAAGCCGTTCTCGGCCGCCAGAATATAGCCGTCCTCCAACCGAACAACATTCGAAAACGCCTCGTTTTCGGGCGCAAGCCCTACCGCGATAAACACCCCGTCTACAGACAGCATCTGCTCGACACCACCGGCATCCGCAATCCGCACCGTTTTGAGCACCGCGTCGCCGCAAAATTCTTTTACCGTAGAGCCAAAATAGATCTGGACATTCGGCTGAGCGCCAAGGCGCTCAATCAAGCGCCGCTCTCCGGTAAAAAAGTCAAGATTCTGTATCACCAAAACCGTTTTACAATTTTGACAAAGCAGGAGCGCCTCTTGGAGCGCCGAGTTCCCGCCGCCGACCACCGCAACCGTTTTCCCCTCGTAAAAAGCGCCGTCGCAAACTGCGCAGAAAGAAATACCGTCGCCGATATACTTCTCTTCGCCCGGCACACCGAGTAAACGGTGCTTCGCACCTGTAGCCAAAATCACTGCTTTCGCCGTATATTCCCCAGCATCCGTTACGACGGTTTTGACATCTCCGTCCCGCAGCGCCGTCACTTCGGCGACCTCTACCTGCGCGCCCTGAGCCAGCACCTGTTCTACCATACGATCGGCAAGTTCACTGCCGCTGACCGAAATAAATCCCGGATAATTTTCTATTTTGGGAGAATAGGTCATCTGTCCGCCGAATCCGCCTTTTTCAATAATCAAAACCCGTCTGCCTCCGCGGCAGGCATACAGGGCGGCGGTCAACCCCGCGGGGCCGCCGCCGACCACAATGACATCATACATGGACACAGCTTCCTTTTTGCGCAATATAGGTTCGTATACCGGCAACACCCGCAAACTTCCGTTCGCTTCCCACGCCGGTAACGACGAGCGTCGGCGCTTGCTTTAAACCAAGCGATGCGGCAAGTTCCTTATTGTCCTCGACGAAAAGTTTTTCGTAACCAATGCCGGCATCGTCCAAAAGCTTTGCTGCGATCTTACAGTTCGGGCAGGTCTTTGTCGCAAACAACACCGCCGTTTCGGCTTCTGGACACGCCGCAGCCTCCTCCGGCATGTCCGGCTCAGGAATCCCGTGCCGTTTCAGCACGCTGGCTGCAATATCATATTCGCGCCGGTCCTTAAACTCATGCGCCTTGCCGTCGTTCCAATTCTGCACGGGCCGGTAATAGCCGGTAATGCGGCTGTATACCTCTGTTTTTTCACCGCAATGCGGGCAAGTGTACTGTTCACCAGCAAGATAACCGTGCGCCTTGCAAATCGAATATGTAGGAGATATCGTATAATATGGTAGTTTATAATTTTCGGCGATTTTACGCACCAAAAGCGCGGCTGCTTTCCAATCGGGCAGTTTTTCACCGATAAACGAATGGAATACCGTACCCGAGGTATACAGCGTCTGCAATTCGTCCTGAATATCCAGAGCCGAAAACAGATCATCGGTATAACCGACCGGCAAGTGAGAACTATTGGTATAATAGGGCGCGCCTTCGGCGCCGCCAGCCGTGATAATGTCGGGATAACGCCGGACATCATGCTTTGCCAAGCGATACGTCGTAGATTCAGCCGGGGTCGCCTCCAAATTGTACAGATCTCCGTATTTCTCCTGATAATCCGACAAGCGCTCCCGCATATGGTTCAGCACATCTTTGGTAAACGCCTGCGCCTCGGATTCGGTCAAATCCTTACGGATCCAACGGGCGTTGAGACAAGCTTCGTTCATACCGATCAGCCCGATTGTGGAAAAATGATTTTCAAAAGTGCCGAGATAGCGCTTGGTATACGGATACAATCCTTCGTTCAAAAGCTTTGTAATCACTTTGCGCTTGATATTCAACGAGCGCGCGGCTACGTCCATCATATGGTCGAGACGTTTATAAAATTCCGCGCTGTCAGCCGAAAGGTACGCGATGCGCGGCATATTGATGGTTACGACGCCGACCGAACCGGTGCTTTCCCCGCTCCCGAAAAAGCCGCCCGATTTTTTGCGCAGTTCACGCAGGTCCAGACGTAGGCGGCAACACATCGAACGCACGTCGCTTGGCTCCATGTCGCTGTTGATATAATTGGAAAAATACGGCGTGCCGTATTTGCTCGTCATTTCAAACAGAAGCCGATTATTCTCCGTCTCCGACCAGTCAAACTCACGCGTGATCGAATACGTCGGAATCGGATACTGGAAGCCGCGGCCGTTGGCATCGCCCTCAATCATAATCTCAATAAAGGCCTTATTGATCAGATCCATTTCCGCCTTGCAGTCGCCATAGGTGAAATCCATCTCCTTGCCGCCGACCAGCGCGGGCATATTTTCCATATCTTTCGGTACAGTCCAATCCAGCGTAATATTGGAAAACGGTGCCTGCGTACCCCAGCGTGAAGGCGTATTCACACCGTATACAAACGCCTCCAGACTCTTTTTCACCTGATCGTAGTTCAGATTATCCGCCTTTACGAAAGGAGCAAGATAAGTATCGAACGAGGAAAATGCCTGCGCGCCCGCCCACTCGTTCTGCATAATGCCAAGGAAATTGACCATTTGATTGCAGAGCACAGAGAGATGCTTTGCAGGAGAAGAGGTCATTTTGCCGGGAATGCCGCCAAGCCCTTCTTTAATTAGCTGCTTCAAAGACCATCCGGCGCAGTATCCGGTCAGCATGGACAAATCATGGATGTGGATATCCGCATTCCGATGCGCCTGCGCAATTTCATCGTCATAGATTTCGGAAAGCCAGTAATTGGCCGTAATCGCCCCAGAATTGCTGAGAATCAGGCCGCCGACCGAATACGTCACGGTCGAATTTTCCTTAACGCGCCAATCGGTCACTTTGACGTAACTGTCGACGATCTCCTTATAATCCAAAATCGTGGATTTCATATTGCGCAGTTTTTCGCGCTGCCGGCGATACAGAATATAGGCCTTAGCCACCTCCGCATAGCCGCCCTGCACAAGCACCGCTTCCACGCTGTCCTGAATATCCTCGACAGAGATCAAACCGTCTTTGATCTTGGGCTCAAAGTCCGCCGTGACTTTCAGCGCCAAAAAATCGATCACGCTTGGATGAAAATTCACCTCGCAGGCTTCAAAAGCCATTTCAATAGCCTTGGAAATCTTAGAAAGGTCAAAATCTACAATTTTGTTGTCCCGTTTTTTTACATGATACATAAAAAGCCGTCCTCCTGTCGTATCTAGTCCGCCCAAAACGATCCGGCGGAAAACTGTCAGCGTTTATACGATACCACAGTTTGGACGGCTTGTCAATACAAACCACAATATTTTGATTATTTTTTCGTACCACATACTACATATTGTATACAAAGCATAGAGCCGCGCGCCGCACAGCGGCCGTTTTGGCCATGCAGAACCACGCCGTTTTCTACGCCGCTTACTGCCTGCCGCGGCATACGGCCGACTGCACAAACGGGCGCACGGCGGCCAGACAAGCGTCAAGCAGCGCGTCGGAAACAGCAAAGCTGCCGCTGCCCACAAGATCGCCCGAATCCCGAAAAGGCTGTAAAAAATACCGCTTAGCACCGGCGATCCATCTGCCGATCGATTCAAAATCTTTTGGCGTATGAAAAGCGCCGGTCACTGTCGTGCGAAATTCGTAGTCCACACGTCCGGACAGCAAAAAGATACCGACGCCTGAACGCCGGAAAGCGCCTCGGGCGCCACTCCCGCGGTCTCTGCATATTTTTCGGGGGCATTTTTTATATCCATCGCGACATAATCGACCAAACCCGAATCAACCAGCATGCGCAGACGCTCCGGGAACGTACCGTTGGTATCAAGCTTGACCGCATAACCGAGCGTGCGGATCTTTTGAAGTAAATCCCCTGCATCCGGCCAAAGAAGCGGCTCTCCCCGGTCAGCACGACACCGTCCAGGAGTCCTTTCCGCTTTGCAGAAAAGACAAAATTTCCGTCTCCGTCACTTCCGCAGCAGCCGGGCGGACCACCAGCCCGGCATTATGACAAAACGGACAGCGAAGATTGCACCCGTACGTAAACAAAATAGCCGCAGTCTTGCCCGGAAAATCAAGCAGCGTCAGTTTCTGCATTGCCTCAATCCGCATGATATCTCCCCCCCAAAAAGCTCGTCACCGCTCTGCGAAGCGCCGCAGCCAAATCAACAACATGCCGAAATGCCGTCCGCGAAGAAAAAGCCCCGCGGCATACGGGGCTTTTTCTTTTACCGCTATGTAAAAATACGCGAAATTATTTCAGCAGTCTGAACTTACCGATCACAGGCAGTTCCTTAGCCTTTCCGGTCACAGCATTGACAATGCCGAGGATGGCCAAAACAAACAGCAAAAGAGACACAAGGCCGGAGACAACCGAGAACAACGCCACCAAAGCAGTGACGCCGGTCAAACCGAAAATGACGCTCAAAATACCGGAGACCACACCCCACGCGATTTCAACAATAAACAGAATCAATCCCTGATTGACATGAAACCGTGCATATTTTGAATTATTGGTCGCCAGCAGCGGAATCAAAAGCAAAATTCCCAAATAGGAAAACAACGAAAGAACCTTATTCCGCTCAATATCGCCGGAATCAAATTCACTTGTACGATCGGCGGTATTGCCAAGGTTCTTCATTTTGTTCTCAAAGGAAGTCCCGCCGGATGCATTGCCGGTCTCCGCAGTCGATGCACCACAGGCGTCACAAAATTTTGTGTCGTTTGAAAGTTCTTTTCCGCACTTTGGACAGAACATAAAATACCCCCACTATCCATAATTTTTCAAATTGTCCGGCAAGTGACAATCCACTATATACGGTACAGTTCTATTATAGAAGTTTATGCCTTTCCTGTCAAGAAAAAAACAATTAAAATTATATTTTTTCAAAGATTCGCAAACACCATACCAAATACGCCAAGAAAACAACAAAAATCCGCGCCAAAAGATCGAGCGCCCCGTCTCATACAAGCGGAGCGCTCGAAAAAATTATGCGGATTTTGCAGCGCGCCGCTGAAAAACTTTAATCAGTTCAACAATCGGAATCGTAAGCGCAGCAAGCCCAATCGCAATGATATATTCAAAGAAATCAACCGAAGTAAAGCCGAACGCATCCGCAAGGAAAGGCACTTCGCAAACCAGCGTCGTGGCGACAAGGCTCCCGATGGCCGCAAGATTCAGCACTTTGTTCATACTGCCGAGGCGGAAAATGCTGCCGCGCTGAGAGCGCATATTAAAGCTGTGGAAAATCTCCGCCATACTCATTGTCAAAAACGCCATCGTCATGCCGTCCGCACTGTTTGTAATCTCCCAAATACCGCTTTCAATATAGTGCCCGATAAAATAGGAGGCCAACGTCAGCAAAGAAACCATTACGCCCTGATAAGCGATATCCGCGCCCATGCCGCCCGAAAAAATTCCGGCCTTAGCCAAGCGGGGCTTGCGCTGCATAATACCCGGTTCCGCGCGTTCCATCCCCAGCGCCAGCGCCGGGAAGCAATCGGTGACCAAATTAATCCAAAGCAAATGTACCGGCTGTAAAATCGTAAAACCAAGCAGCGTTGCGGCAAAAATACTGATAACCTCGCTCATATTGGAGCCGAGCAGAAACTGGATCGCTTTCCGAATATTGTCATAAATACGGCGCCCCTCTTCTACCGCGCCGACAATCGTCGCAAAGTTATCATCCGCCAGCACCATATCGGCGACATTCTTGGTCACATCCGTACCGGTAATCCCCATCCCTACGCCGATATCCGCCGACTTGATCGAAGGCGCGTCGTTTACGCCGTCGCCGGTCATCGCCGTCACGTACCCTGCGCCGCGCCATGCATTGACGATCCGGGTTTTATGCTCCGGCTGCACGCGCGCATAAACCGCAATATCGCGGAACTGTTCCGAAAAAGCCTCGTCGCTCATTTCATCCAGTTCGGAACCGGTAATGGCGCGCCGACCATCTACAAGGATGCCGAGTTCCTTTGCAATGGCCACCGCCGTATCGATATGATCTCCGGTAATCATGATGGCGCGGATACCGGCGCTCTTGCATTCCTCAATCGCGTCCTTTACTTCCGGACGCACGGGGTCAATCATGCCGCAAAGGCCGATAAAGCACAACCGGTTTTCCAGCGAGGCCGGTTCATAAGAATTCGGCGCCGCATCATACATGCGAAACGCTGCGGCCAGCACACGAAGCGCGCGATCTGCCATCGTTTTATTGGCCTTTAAAATCCGCTCACGGTACTCCTCGGTCATCGGCACTTCCCTGCCGTTTTCCAAATACGACGTGCACCGGCGTATGATCTCGTCGGGCGCGCCTTTTGTATACTGTACGAATTTACCGTTTACCGCATGTACGGTGGACATCATCTTGCGCCCGCTGTCAAACGGTGCCTCGCCGGCGCGCGGAAATTTTTCTTTCAGTTCATTCTTTTTCAGGCCAAGCTTTGCAGCAAAAGCCACCAACGCGGCCTCGGTCGGCTCGCCGGTCACCGTGCCGTCCGCCGAAAGCTCCGCATCCGAGCAAAGCGCCATTGCGCTGGCCAGTAGCTTTTCATCTCCTCCGAACGAATCGACGACGGTCATTTTATTCTGCGTCAGCGTACCGGTCTTATCCGAACAAATGATCTGTGCGCATCCCAGCGTCTCCACCGCAGTCAGCCGCCGTATGATCGCATTGCGCTTTGACATATTGGTCACGCCGATCGAAAGCACGACCGTCACAACCGCTGCAAGCCCTTCCGGAATCGCAGCCACAGCTAAAGACACAGCGACCATAAACGAATCCATGATCGTCTCAAATGCAAAACCGTCGCGAAGCAGCTGAACGCCGAAAATCAGCACGCAAATCCCCAGCACCAGCCAGGTTAAAACTTTTGAAAGCTGCGTCAGCTTGATCTGCAGAGGCGTCTGTCCTTCTTCCGCACGCGCAAGCGCATCCGCGATCTTGCCCATCTCGGTATCCATACCGGTCGCGGTCACAACAAAAGTACCGCGGCCATAGGCGACCGTGCTGCCCATATAAACCATATTCTTGCGGTCGCCAAGCGGAACTTCCCTTTTCTCCCGCAACTCGATGATGTCAATAAATTTTGTAACCGGAACGCTCTCGCCGGTCAGTGCCGCTTCTTCGATCTTCAGGCTGGCGTTTTCAATCAGCCGCCCGTCCGCCGGCACAGAATCGCCCGCTTCCAGCAAGACAATATCGCCCGTCACAAGATCCTCGCTCTTTACCTGACATACCGCGCCGTCACGCAGCACCTTGGATGTCGCCGCGCTCATCTCCTGAAGAGCTTCGATCGCTTTTTCCGCTTTATTTTCCTGATAAACACCGAGCACTGCATTAACAATGACGACGAACAGAATGATAACGACGTCCGCGACGCCCTCTCCCTCGTAAATCGAGGTTACCGCGCTGATTGCTGCCGCCACCAGCAAAATGATAATCATAGGATCGGCCATCTGCTTAAAGAACTGTTTGATAATCGAATCCTTTTTTGCCTCGCGCAGCTTATTTTTGCCGTTGACAGCCAGCCGCTTTTCCGCCTCAGAAGAAGCAAGCCCCCCTCGGCTGGCCGAAGTTTCTTCCAGAACCCGGTCGATGCTCTCGGAGTAAAATTTCATCTTGTAAAAAAACGCTCCTTTTATACTTTAATTTATATTAATTATTTTTTCATATCTATATAACTTACATATTGAGATTTCCGCCGTTTTATTCGCGCTATAGAAAAGACTCATGGATAGGGAAAACCTATCCATGAGTCTTGTCATTTCATTCAAGCCAGGCAAAAGCCGAGTGTTGAACTTGAAGCGCAAGCGCGCCGACTACTCCCTCACGGAACAACATAAGTATAGCACAAATTTTTGAGAGTGTCAATCGTTCCAGAAAAATTTCCCTTTTTTCTTTTGCCAGGGCCGTTCATTTTTCAATTTTGCCCTCGATCGTTTTCAAACCTTCTTCAAACACCGACCAGTCGGTATGCCAGCGCAAATTCTCCAACCGGAACGCACAGGGCCATGCGGGCAGCCATTGGGAGGGACCAAACGGCTTGACGCCATGCCGCCCCCAGCGCGTATGGAAAATCGCCTCATCCTGCGCCCCGGCCGGCCGAATCCGGCCGTTGATATACTGCGTACCGTCCGAGATACACTGGCATGCATTGCACCAAAACGCGGCCGCACGCTCGCGCCACTGAACAAAGCCCGTAAGTTCATAGAGCTTTAAAAACGAAAGAACATCGCGCAGCGCATATTGGTCGAGCGCTTGGTGCGCAGTGGAAACCGACGTGGAGCCAAACGTATCATAATCCATCTTCTTAATCAGACAATCCTCCGGATACCGCACGGTAAAATGCATCATCCAGGTGCAAAGATACCATGCGATTTTCTCAGCCGCCCGGACGTAGCGTTCGTCGCCAGTCACGTCATGAAGCGCCAGCGCATCGCGGAGCAGCGGACTCGAAGATTCCTTGTCGATGCAGTAAGTGTCCAGCGCCCCCGCCGTCGTAAAGCCGTCGCGCTCCAGCGCGCCGTAATAATAATCAAACGCGCGCACGGCGCCGTCGAAATATTTTTGCTCGTTCGTTTTACGATACGCGGTAATCAGCGGCAGAATCAGGAAACAGGCGATGGTTCCCTTTTTGGTCAGCACCTTGCCCGTTTCATCCCAAGACTTTGCAAAGGCACCGTCCTCGTCCTGATTTTCCAGAGCAAAATCGCAGATGCCGAGCGCCGCCTCCAGATACTCCGGCTTGTCAATCCCGGCTTTTTGAAGAAGATCGTACGCCTCAAAATACCCGTCGGCCGCGCCGCCGATGTTGCACGCGTCGTTCTGAAGCAGAATCTGCCCGTCGGCCGTGCGGCGGAATTTTTTCCCGGCAAAACCGATATGCGACTCATAGGAGCATTCGCCCATCTTCCATCTGTCCGGCTTATAGTCCGCCGGATACTCCCCATAGCGCCAGTCGTCAAAATCAATGCGCGCGGCGACGTGCCCCGCCGGATACCGGCCAAATTTCAGCCAGCTGTCATGCGCTTCCAACGCCTGCTCCAGCTTTTCCCGGTCGCCGGTCTCAAGATAATCCCAAATAAAAGCGTTGGCCATCGACGCACTCTGCCCTACCCAGCTAATCTCATACCGGTGCGCCGTCTTTTGGTACGAGGTAAGTCCAAGGTGCCACTGCGCGCCCATCGTAAACGCAGCAAACCCGTTTTTCTCCCGTTCAAAAAGATACCGGCAGTATGCAATCGACAAGCGGTAAAGCTCTTTGGCGGAATATGATGGCTGGATCGCATGGCCGTAATAACGCCATGCGAAATCCAGAAGCGAAGCATAGCGGTGACGGGAACCGTCCGACGGATACACCTGAAGAATTGCCGCAAAATCGCTGCGCGACTCCATATGTCCCTGAAACGCCTCGGCCCAGAAATGGCGCTGCAGCGTCTTTGGTCCCTCCTCTTCCGGGAACAGCAGCGCATGATGCTCCCCATCCTCCTCCAGATACAGCGAGCAAGCCGTGTTGTCATTTGCTTCTGCCATCAGGGCAAGACTGCCAAACGTGTTTTCGCTGTATGTACAGGATGGAATGGTACAGCGGTGAGAAGCAAACGTCCACGGCGTCCCGTCGCAGCGGTCACCCACATATTCAGGCGTCGTTCCCCAGCCGTTGCCGTTGTAGCTCACCGCCGGAATCATTGTAAAATCCGGTTTGCCGTATACGACGATTTCCATCCGCATCCGATCGACCGGCGCAGCGGTATGCCGTCTCCAGCGCCACGCCCCCGTTTCCAACGGCTCAAAGCTGTCTTCCGCCCCCTGGGCTGAAAGAATTTTGGCATAGGGTTTGCCGTCGATACACAGCAAAGTCTCCTCGCCGTTTTGAATGATTTCAGTCATATATTCTCCCCCATCTCAGCGGCTAAAAACCGCCGTACTGTTCGCATTGCACATCTTTTATAACTATAACGCTGCACCGGCGGCAAGTCAACAAGAATTTTCAGATTTGTTATTTTGTGTTTACTTTAGGGAACAACGTGAACAGGAGAATTTCTTTTTCTCCTGTCGTCGGGCCTTGAAAAAACAAAAGAATATGGTATAATTAATTTAAAAGGAAGCGGCCTTAGAATCAAAGCGTAAAACACGCTCCGCTTCAATTCGTCCTTTAGGAGTCGCTATGAAACACCCGATTTTTATGTGTATCTGTTTGCTCTGCGTTCTCTTTGCGCTCGCCGGCTGCCAAGCCAGGACGGCCATGCCTCTCGACACGAGCGAAGAAAGCGCAAGTTCGGCAGATGACTCTGAACGCACTGAAAATACAAATGATTCCACCCTGACCCGCGACGGAGAGCAGATCACGATCCGCAGTCTGGCGGATTGGGAAGAATTCAATTATGACGGCAATTTTTCGGACAATTGTCTGCTGTTCCTCTCGCACCTAATCGGAGAAGGCTCAGACTTCATGGAATTCGATACGGTAAAAATCAGCGATTACACCATCGTACGCGATCCCAAAGCCTATGAGCAGTATCAACTCTATTTTGAATTTACCGTTTCCGAATCACAGTTGGATACGCTCCCCAAAGGCGCCTATCGCACACTGGTCAGCGATACCGTGGACTGTTTTGTAGAATTTTTAGACGAAGACCCGCGCGCCGGGCATCCAAAGGCGGAATTGCCCGAATCAGGAGAAAGATTTTATCAGATGCTCCAGACATGGATCTATTCGGCATACGGATGGGACTGCCCGCCTACGGCGAAACGACGGATCTTGCCCTGCTGTGCAATTTTATCTGCCGGCAGTACGGTAATTCTTCCGAACTGGCATTTGAGGAGTTTCTGCGGCTCGCAAAAGAAAAATTCGGCGCTGTGCCAACGGAAGCGTCGCTTTCCGAACTGGAATCCCTGACTTACCTCCAAGACGGGGTACGCATGATCCAAAGCAGTGCGCTCGGCGGCGTATGCCGCTATGCGGTCACCGGATATAAAAACGAGAATGGGGTCCATTATCTGACCGTACAGTATTACGCCGAATGCAATGCGTTTATTCCATCATATCTAGTCGAATACAAAATCACCGACGACGAAAAATGGCTCGGATATGAAATTTTGAGCAATTCCCCGTATAAACCTTACGGATTGCACGCGCGCTTCAGTTGAACCACGTTTTTTTAAAATCTCATATTTAAAAAAAACTTCTTGGGCAGCGTTTCCGCACCCGCGCACAAAGAAACGCGTCTGCGCCGTCTGAGCCGTATACAAAAAAACTTTTTATTGACATTTTACGTTTGCGATGTTACAATGATTTTGGAATAGAAAAAGGCTATGATGGAAAGAGTAACAGCCGCTGAGCATACAGAGAGAAAAGCGTATGATGAGAGCTTTTTATGGGAAACGTCTGTGAAAACCGCTCCGGAGCCGCCGGTGAAATTCATGAAGCCGCGCCGTATGTCTGCGTTAAAGACAAGGATTGATAAAAATCCATAAGTAAAAATTTAAGGTGGAACCGTGCGTCCTATGCACCCTTAATTTCTGTTTTTCACAGATGTTAAGGGCGCTTTTTCTTTTTTAAAAAATTTATAAATATAAAGGAGGCTTTCATCTATGAAAGTCATTTGCAACGACGGAACAATCCGTGAATGTACCGACGCCGCAGAAGAACTGCATATCATCCGGCACACAGCCGCGCATATTATGGCGCAGGCTATAAAAAGGCTTTACCCCGAAGCGGATTTCGGCTACGGCCCCGCAACCGAAAAGGGCTTTTATTATGACGTAGATCTCGGGGATACAAAGCTGGACGACAGTGATCTTGCCGCGATCGAAAAAGAAATGCGCAAGATTGTCAAAGAAAATCTGCCGCTCAAAGCCTTTATCCTGCCCCGCAAAGAAGCCATAGAACTGATGGAAAGCCGCGGCGAAAAATACAAAGTAGAGCATATCGGCGATTTGCCAAAGGACGCGGTAATCAGCTTTTATCAGCAGGGAGAATATATCGACATGTGCGTCGGCCCGCATCTGTGCTATACCAAGGCGCTCAAAGCCTTTAAAATCACACAGCAATCCGGCGCATACTGGAAGAACGATAAAAACAACAAAATGCTCACGCGCATCAACGGCATCGCTTTCCGCACGCAGGAGGAACTGGACAGCCATATTCAGGCTGATGGAAGAAGCCGAAAAACGTGATCACCGCCGGATCGGCCGCGAAATGGGTCTGTTCATGCTCTGCGACGAAGGACCGGGCTTCCCGTTTTTTCTGCCCCGCGGCATGGCGCTGAAAAATGCGCTGATCGACTATTGGCGCGAAATCCATACGCGCGAACACTATGTAGAAGTTTCCACGCCTCTGATTATGAACCGGCAGCTTTGGGAAACCAGCGGACACTGGGATCACTACAAAGACAATATGTACTCCACCACCATCGACGACGCGACCTACTGTATCAAACCAATGAACTGCCCCGGCGGCGTCATGGTCTATAAAAGCGTGCCGCACAGCTACCGGGAACTTCCCATGCGGATCGGCGAACTCGGACTTGTACACCGGCATGAGCTGCGCGGCGCGCTGCACGGCCTGTTCCGCGTCCGCTGCTTTACGCAGGACGACGCGCATATTTTTATGCGCCGCGAACAGATCACGGACGAGATCATGGGCGTCGTGCACCTAATCAACGAGGTATACAATAAATTTGGCTTTAAATACTATATTGAACTGTCCACCCGTCCCGAAAACAGCATGGGCAGCGACGAAGACTGGGAAGCGGCGACCGAAGGGCTGCGCGGCGCGCTGGAAAAACTGGAACTTCCGTACACCGTTAACGAGGGAGACGGCGCGTTTTACGGTCCGAAAATCGATTTCCATCTGGAAGACAGTCTGGGCCGTACCTGGCAGTGCGGCACTATCCAACTCGATTTCCAGATGCCGCTGAACTTTGATCTCGAATACACGGACGAAAAAGGCGAAAAGCAGCGCCCGATCATGATTCACAGGGTCTGTTTCGGTTCTATCGAGCGCTTCATCGGCATCCTGACCGAGCATTTCGCCGGGAAATTCCCGGTTTGGCTTGCGCCGGTGCAGGCAAAAGTCCTGCTCGTCTCCGAAAAAAGCGCTGGTTACGCCCAGCGCATATACAATGCGCTGCGGGCGGCGCATATTCGCTGTGAAATTGACAACCGCAACGAAAAAATCGGCTATATGATTCGGGAAGCGCAGATGGTCGACCGCGTGCCCTATATGGTCGTCGTCGGGCAAAAAGAAGCGGAAGAAAACACCGTTTCCATTCGCAGCCGCGATACCGCGGAGACAACTACGATGCCGTTTGAAGAATTTCTGGCGAAAATCCAGCGTGAGATTCAAGAACGTATTTAAATGCAAAAAAGACAAGCCGCTCGAGCTTGTCTTTTTTTGCGCAAACTTTTGACGCGCACGCCTTTTGTCCTGCGCCAAACTTTTCACCGCCGCGGATATGGTTTCGTTTCGTCCGTTAAACCTAAAATATAATCGGTAGAAGTTTTGAAAATTTCCGCCAGCCGGATTAAAGCTTCAATCGGCAATTGCCGCTGACCGTTTTCATACTGAGAATACGTATTCTGCCGTATATTCAAAAGCGCGGCCAATTGCTTTTGCGTCAAATCCGCATCTTCCCGAAGATCCCGCAGGCGCATCTGTCTCACCTCCACCGTTTTCATTTATTTTTTACTGTTTTATTATAGAAAATCATCTGTAAAATATTGACAAATATCACAAATTGTGATATGATTCGTTCTGTTGCATTCCAATGAATTGCAACTGCTATTTTCGGCGGCCATCCCTCTCCCAAAACAGTGAAGCTGTTGTGCATGCATCCTTCAGCTTTAACGTGGCCGCCATAAATAGAATAACCCGATCCATACTTCGTTTTTTGATGAAATACGGACCGGGAAAAACGGCGGGGAAAGCATTTGCTTTCTCCGCTAATTTTTTAATATTTCAATTTAATGAAACGATTTATGCCATAAAATAACTAGGAACCCGAAAGAAAAGCGCCGTGATCAAAACAGCGTGGGAAAAAGAAACAAAACTTTGCGTATCTCGGCATACAATATCGGAAGATCCGACATTGGAAGCGGATTTTTACCTCGGCCGCATTCAAGCGTAAAGGCCGGTACGCCCAGCTTTTCGATACAGAAATCGGTCAAGCCGCCGTATGCCGCGGGGCCGGACGGCTCAGCCAGCTTATATCCACAAAATGAAGCCAGACGGCGCGCGGCAGCCGGAGAAGCGGGCGGACATTTTCCGCCGCTTGTATAATAAATCTCCCGTCCCTGCGTATGCAAAGACATAACGGCAGCGGGACGATTAAAACGGAGGTAATTGCAAAGCGCGCCGGTTTCCGGCTCGCTTTCGGGATGCGCGCCCGAATAGCGCGTCGGGCTTCCGCCTGTAATCCCTAGAGATCTCTCAATCTCTTTATATGCTGAAAAACCACTGTCATAGTTATGGTTGAGATCCACGCCGCGCGCATTTGCCTGCCAACCTGTAAAATCTTCCGATCCGTTCATGGCAATCAGACGGGCATACATCAGATTATCCCTGGATGCACCGTTGACGGCAATATCGACGCCGTCCACATTCAGCACCGGCACGAAATATAAACTCCTGCTCCGAAGAATATAATCCAAATTGACGCCCATCAGTGTTCCGTGCCGCTCCGCCAATTCGGCAAGCTCCCCGAGAAACCGCATAAGCAGCGCGCCGGTTATCCCTTCCGCGCCGTGATGCGCGCCGATATAATAAAACTCCTTGGCTCCTTCTCCCACGCGAAACATCGGAATCGCACGGCCCATAATGCTCTCGGTAAGGTAGGAAAATTGAAGGAATTCATAGTTTTTTGACAATACCCATGCACACTCTATCAGCGCCGAATAATCAAATTTAGTTCCGAGCGCCGCCCGAAAGGCCGCGCGTTCACTGCTCGTCATACTCTTCCCTCCCGCATATGCGCACTCAGAAAACTATATTCCTCTGCGGGACCAAATATGACCGCTTCATACCGCATAAACGCATAAAACAGATTGGATTTGATTTTCGTTTCATTTCTGCGATTGGATCATAAGAAAGGAAGCGACGCCGCAATCAAAAGATTGCGGCGCCACGGGCAAATCTCAAATATATTTTTGAAACTTAGTTAAAAGCGTGTCAAAAAAGTATTTACACAAATCAAATACTATAAAAGTTTCGTAAAAAGACGGCTTTGCCGTCTTTTTTACCTTGTGGCCGCGCGAGTGACGCGTAAGCGGCGCAAAGACGCGAGTGAACGCGGTCTTTTCTGTCGAAAAACTCTGTTTTTCGACAGTCTTTAACATGAATTGCAAAATCTAAAAAGAACGTCCGCCCGCATGACCGCCGCCGCCGGAACGCCCGCCTCCCGAACTTCCACCGCCGGAACTTCTGCCGCTATGCGAACTGTCGCTGCTGCTGGAGATTACCGTTACGGCAACCGTTTTATTCACAAAGCGGTCATTTTGTTCCGTCAGATTGAGCGCGGTGTATTTTTCCAGCGGATATACAGCGCCGCGCTGCTTGGTCTTATAGCGGGCATATACGCCGGCAACAGAGCAAACAGCGGCAAAAATCCCGATAAAAGCGGACAACGGCAGCGCATCAAGCATCCGGCGGCCAATACTGCGTGTTTCCGTATAATCGGCGTAACCGTAATCCCCATATCCATCTTTGCTTGGTATAAACGGCTCTTCATTGGAAAAATACGCGGAGGCAAGCGAACAGAATATCTGCGCAGCCTTGGCATATTCCCCGTCCGCCATATAAATCAAAACCGTATCCAAAATATCGTCGCTCTCACGGTTGGAAAGCTGAAACGCCGCCTCGCCTACATCCCGGTTATACTGATACAAGTTGAACGTACGCGCCTGCATATCAATATCAAGCAAAATCATATCAGCCGCGCCGCCGGCATAATCAGGCAAAGCCGTCAACATATTGCCGGAGCCATACTGCATCACGACCACGCATAAAAGGCCGCTTTCCTGCATAACGGCTTCAAAGTCCTTTTCCAGCGCTTCACGTTCCGCATCAGTCAGCAATTCCGCATAATCATATACAAAGGTATATTCAGTTGCAAAAACGCAAAACGTCCATACGGCGCAAAACAACAGCACAGCAATGAATCTGATTTTCACAGCAGCAGACCCCCGATCAGCATACAAAGCGCGGTAACGCCTGTAAGCAGTGAAAAGAATAAGGCGAGCAGCTTGCGGCCGCTGACCGGCAGTTCGCCATAAATTTTGCCCGTATGGCCATTCATCGCGTACGTATACGTTTTTCCGCTTTTCTGATATGTGAGGATCCAAAGCGGCATCAGCGCATAATCCCAAATGTATTTTTCAAGCTGCGTCTGGCAGTTTACTCCGGTAACCGTCGTGTATCCGGTCATCGTATTGCTCAGCAAATTGGCCGAATACCGATTGATCCGTCCGCGCACCTCATCTTCCACACGGTCACGCTCTATATTTCGCTTTTTAGCCAAAAACCCGGACAAGTACGTCATGGTAAATTCCTGAAGCGCTTCCGGCGGAAAAGGTAAAATCCCCTCCAGCATTTTTTTATTTTCCTCGCTGATGGCGCTGGTCGCGATATCTTCAAAATGGATGCCGCCGCGACGGAAGAGACGGTAATTCGAGGTTTCCGTGTATAATTTATTCCCGCGCTTCCATGTCCGAATACGCGTCGCATTGGCGGAAGCGCTCGCGGTCACGTCGGCATCGGTCAGCCAAAAGGGAAAATAAACCCCTCGAATCTGCTCCGCATGCGCTTCGGAGAAAAAGTCACGCGGAGCAAACCATTTCTTGCGTGCAAAGTCCAGAAAACGGGATTTGGCCTCTTTTTGATCATAGGCAAACGGTATGATTTTGTGCGGGCGGAGTTGGCCGGTCAGCCGCCCGGAACAAACGACCGGATTATGACAGTAATAACAAATATCCGCCACCGTATTTTCATCGGCAAAGACTTCGGCGCCGCAGTTTGAACAGGTATAAGAAAGAAGATTATCGCAATATGCCTTGTTTTCCTGTTCGTCTTCCCGGCTTTCTTGTGCGGCGGCGCCGTCCGCCGCCTGCGCCCGAATCTGTTCTTCGGTATATTCGGACAAACAATATTCGCACTTAAAAAGCTGACTAGCCGAATCAAAAGCAATGCCCGCGCCGCAAGAAGGGCATTTGTAGGTCACAACCGACATCGATTATTCCTCTTTTTTTCTGCCGCAGTTGGAGCAAAACTTTCCTTCATTTTCAGCGCCGCATACACGTCCATTTCACAGGCTTCTTTGCGCCGCACTGCGTGCAGAAATTTCCGCTGTTCTCCGCGCCGCACGCGCATTTCCATGAAGTGTGGACAGGCTTTTTCGAGCCACACTGCGAGCAGAAATTTCCGCCTTTGTTCTCCGCGCCGCACGCACATTTCCAAATCCCGGGATCCGGCGACGCGGCCGGCTGGGCCATCGTCTTTTTCGCCTGTTCCTGCATCTGCGCACTGTTCGTTTCGGTCGCAGCGCCCATAAAATTGCCCGCGGCGCCCATGCCCATACCCATGCCCATAAACGCCTGCGCGCTGCCGCTCTCGTTGCTGCCGGCCGCTTCAAAACCGCGCGCAATCGACCCCTGCACATACCCTTCACGTACAGACGCATCGGAAAGCATTGCGCCCTTATTGCGCATTTCAATCAATTGTTTGGATTCCTCATCATAAGAAATGCTGGCAACGCCGACGGCCGCAACCTCAAAGCCGCGTGTTTTCTTCCATTCCTCGTCCAGTTCATCAGCCATATACCTGGACAATTCAACCGACTTTGAGGCCACATGAGAAATTCGAACACCATCAATGGACATTTTGTTGATTGAAGCCGAAAACGCACTTAAAAACTCCGATAAGTACTGCTCATTGATATCGTTGATATCCACATGCTCGCTGTTTTTCGGAATCGCTTCTTTATAGAATAAAATCGGATTGGTAATTTTTACGGAATACGTGCCGTGCGCGCGCAGAAACAATTCGGAGTTATAAAAGCTGTCAAAATAATTGACCGCAGCGCGCGTGCCAAATTTAATGCCTTTGATTTCCTGAAGATTCACAAAATACGCTTTCTGCGTATAAGAAGGCGTACCGCCAAACTTAAAACGCTGCCATACATCCTTCAACGCATCGCCGAACTGGCCGTTAAAGAGCGACGGCGCACCCTTGTTATCGACTTTATAATAGCCCTCCTCCGCGGTATAATCTACGATTTTCCCGCCGTCTACCAGCATCATAAACTGATTGGGATATACATGGATGACCGATCCATCGCTGATGACATCCTCCGTACCCTTCTTGTTGGAAGAACGCGCGCCGTTATGCACCAAAACGCCTTTGGTAAATACCGTCGTGTCGCTCATCTCATACGGCTCGATCGCATCCAGCCACTGGTCGCCAAGCGCGCCGCCAAGCGCGCCGGCCGCTGCTTTAATAATACCCATCGTTTTTTCCTCGCTTCATAAAAATAATCAGATTGGCACTGTTTTTATTTTACTGTATTAACGCTGTTTTGTCAATCTTTTCGCAATCTCGGAAAGAAATGATCGGCATACATCTACGCGCAAAACGGTGTCCGGTTCAAAAATTTGCAAGCAGCCGCATCCCGGACTTGACATACGAAAATTTTTATGATACTATAAATTCTACAGTCTGCCGGAATTTCTATGGAGGGATATCGAAGCGGTCATAACGAGGCGGTCTTGAAAACCGTTTGGGCGAAAGCCCACAAGGGTTCGAATCCCTTTCCCTCCGCCAAAAGCCTAACGCATTTGCGTTAGGCTTTTTGTATTTTTGAGCCGCAGTTTTATTTGTCGAAAAAATTCACCCGGGTAAACTTGTCAACATACAATGCATTAGACAGTATCCACAGTGGCAAATACTGTCGAAATCAATCATGAAAGGAGAGATTTCATGTTAGAATTATCTGATTATCCCGATACCGGTCAAGTTCGGGTTTATGATATCGAGGCGATTTCACTGCCGATCGTCTATAACAAATTCGGTGACCATGATCCGAACGGACTCATGTATGTCCTCAAACAAGACTCGAAGCGTATTCAGCAAAAAGCAAGAGAATTGTTCGCTCTGCCTACGCCTCAACCCTGCGAGGAGGTACAACCACTGGTCATTCGGGCAAATGTGGGCGACACGGTGCAAATCAATTTTGAAAACAAATTGAACCGCCGTGCCTCTATCCATGTGCAAGGACTTTCTTACAATGTACTAAATTCCGACGGCGCAAATGTCGGTTTCAATCCCGATACTACGACCGACCGCCGCATTCGCTATATTTGGAAAGCGGACAAAGAAGGGGTTTACCTGTTTTCGGATATGGCAGATACCCGAAGCAATGACCAAGGCACCAATGTGCACGGTCTGTTCGGTGCCATAATCGTGGAAGCGGCAGGCTCTTTTTGGTCGGATCCGATATCCGGAAAGCCGTTGGACAGCGGACTGTTTGCAGACATTTACCATCCGGCAAAACCCGCGTTTCGTGAATATGCTGTATTTTTCCATGACGAGCTAGAAATCAACACAAAGGACGGACAACCGCCTATTGACCCGCATACAGGACTCCCAAACGGTACAACTGCTATCAGCTATCGCGCAGAGCCAATGCGCAACCGTCTGCCCATTAGACCACCACGGCGATCACACAGATACGGCAGAAGATATTTCCATGAGTTCCTGGGCGTACGGTGACCCTGCACCTCCTATTTTAAAAGCGTATGTCGGAGATCCTTCCAAAATACGGCTAATCCACGGCGGAGTACAGGAAACGCATGTCTTCCATCTGCACAATCACCAATGGCGGCTGGAGCCGGATGACCCAAAATCTACAATCATTGACTCTATCTCGATCAGTCCGCAGGAATGCTATACGCTGGATATCCTATACGGCGCGGGCAGCTTTAACGGCATGATCGGAGACGCTATCTTCCACTGCCATCTCTACCCACACTTTCACGAAGGAATGTGGACGCTGTGGAGAATATTTGACCGTCTGCAAGACGGAAGCGGATTCTATCCGGACGGAACGAAAATTGACGCGTTGATGCCGCTTCGTGACCGTCCGCTGCCGCCTAAAAAAGATAAACTGCACCCCGGATATCCGAATTTTATCAATGGAAAATTCGGCGAAGAACCGCTGCAGCCGCCGCTCGGAATTCTAGCAGAAGATGAAGGAAACAGCCCGAAACCTTCGCCGACCGAGGAAGCAAATTTTGCCTCAAACTTTGTACCAGGCGCACTGTATACGGATACCTGCCCATGCGGTACGGATGAAAATATTAAGGTGTTTGAAATTGCAGCGGTACAAGCAAAACTGATTTACAACCGCTTTGGATGGCATGACCCCCAGGGCCGATTTTTTGTATTGAAGGAAGAGATCGAAAAAAGCCGGCACGCTGGATGATTATCTAAAAAAAAGGTAGAGTGCGGAGAGATCCGACCCGAACCGTTAGTGATCCGCGTCAACGCAGGCGATTGCATTGAAATACGACTGACAAATCTTTTGCCAGAATTTATTGAGGGCAGCGCCTTTCAGTTAAAGACGCTGACCGACATCGTCGGGTACCATATCCATTTGGTAAAATTCGACACCATCGTGTCCGACGGTGCGGCAAACGGATGGAACAATATTGCGGGTGCACGAAAGTATGAAACGATTGTCGAGCGTTTTTTTTGCCAACGAAGAACTGAATACAGTGTTCTTTCACGATCACCTGTTTGCCAACATGCACCAGCAGCACGGCATGTTCGGCGCCCTAATCGTGGAACCCGCCGGTTCGATCTTTCTTGATCCCAAGACAGGACAGGAAACAACCAGTGGTACAAAAGCTGTGATCCGCACTGCCGACGGCAAGTCATATCGGGAGTTTGCGCTGTTTTTGCATGATTTTGCCCTGCTGTTTGACAAGGACGGAAATCCGCTGAATCCGCCCGAGCATCCCGGCTCTGACGATGACCCGGGCGTTATGGGCATCAATTATCGCTGTGAGCCGATGCGCGAACGGCTGAAAAAGGAAAATGACCCTGCTCATATTTTCAGTTCCTTTATATATGGAGATCCCGACACACCGATTCTCGAAACCTATCCCGGAGAGCCCATACGCATCCGACTCCTAGACGGTGCACACGAAGAACAGCATGTCTTTAATATCACCGGACTGCCATGGCGAAAAGAAATCACAGATACCGCTTCTCCGCTGGTTCAATCGCAGACGATCGGCATTTCCGAGGCGTTCAACCTGCATATTGACGAGCCCTACCCCGCAGGCGATTATCTGTATTACTCCGGCGGAATAGACGATTTGTGGCTTGGCATGTGGGGAATCATACGCGCTCATTCTACGCCGCAGAAGGATCTGCCGCCCTTATGCGGCATCCGTCCGATCACTTCTGTGCAGCCGCCGCTTGAAGCAGTCGTACGCAAATTTGAAATTGCCGCCATTCAGAAAAACCTTATTTATAACCGTTTCGGCGATCACGATCCGGAAGGCTTAATTTTTGTTCCTATGGAGCAGGCACACGATATATTGCGCGGAAAGAAAGAACCGATACCGCTGATCCTGCGCGCAAACGCCGGGGATTGGATTGAGGTAACGCTGCATAATCTGTTTGATAAGGACACGCCGATCAAGCATAACGAATATCCCTCTGTGCCGTTGGATCTGCTCCATGTCCCAAGCAACAGAGTTTCGCTGAATCCTCAATTTTTAAAATATGATCCGATATATTCCTCCGGAATCAATGTCGGATATAATGCTTCGGAACAAACAGCTGCTCCAGGAGAAAGCATTCGATATCTGTGGCACGCAGATAAAGAATACGGCACCGTTCTGCTAAATTCCTTCGGCGATTTGCGCAATCACCGGCATCACGGATTGTTCGGCGCTATTATCATTGAACCTGCGGGAGCAAGATATTATAGCAGCATTCGACCCATGAAAGAGAATTACAAAGAACAAGCTGTTATCACCGCACCGGGAATGGACGCATATCGCGAGTTTGTTCTGTTCGCCCACAACGGCATCCGCCTTCTTGATACAGACGGTACGCTGATCAAAACAACCGAACAAGGGCTTGCAGACAATGAAAACGGACACGGAGCGCCCGACCATGAGGATACCGGCGAAAAAAAGGTTACAACTATCGATCGGAACGCTTTCTAAACCGTCTAAATCGCAATCAACACATCGCAAAGATATTCGATTCCAAGACACACGGCGATCCCGCGACGCCGCTGTTACGATCCTATACCGGCGAGCGGGTCATGATCCGTCTGCTGATGCCTGCAGACAAACCGAGAAATATCAGCTTTGTGCTGCACGGTCATCGCTGGAAGGCGCAGCCTGAAGATCCGTTTACCCGTACGATTTCCGCTCAAGGCGCAGTCAGCGTCGGCAACGTCTTCAACATCCAACCGGAAACAATATGCGATCCCGGCGATTATCTATATCGCTCCGGCTCGCTAAGGTGGGACGTAGAATCTGGCATGTGGGGGATTCTCCGTATAAAGAAACGCGGTATCCGATGCCGCTGTGAATCCACTTGCCGTAATGTAAAACAGTGGTGGGATAAAAAGAGAGGCAAGTTGTAAAAATATAATTTCAAATCACCGTAATTTTACTGAAAAGTTGCGGTGATTCTTCGTATATAGTAGAAAAATATTGAATGATATAAAATGAACCGGCAATAAAAATGATGAAAATACGCTTTTTCATACCACGCGAGTTCATTCGCATAACAATAGACATCCAAATCGCGCTACCTTTTTAAAAGGCACTTCTGCCAAAGTGCTTTTTTACTTATCCAGCATTCTGCATAATCGTTCATAGCTTATGCACACAAAAACCATATCTATAGTCGTTTTATTCCTGTAAACATCCGTTTTTCTTATGAAACCGGGCGCGGTTTTACAGCGTCCATTGGACAAAACCTTATGCAGGCGCCGCACCCGCGGCATATCTCGCCATCAATTGAGAACGCGCCCTCCGCACTGATCATGATCGCACCGAAAGAACATTCCATATCGCAGGTTCCGCATCTGATGCATTTGCTTCTGTCAATATAATATTTCATCTTATCCTCCCGTCAGGCTTTCTTGTCCGCTCTCTTATGATGCTTTATCATGCGAAGCTTCAGATAAAGCTTCGGCATATGATTGACGAGACAGTCCCTGAACATATTGCGGACGGCGGCATAGCGATCATGCCACCGCACAAGAAATTTGTACGGTACCCTTTTGCCGGTGACGCGGCAATCCAGCCACTTTTCATAAACCTTGCCGATGCGCCCAGACATTTTATACGCCCACTTATACCGGCGAACGAAATGCATAAAGTATCCCTCAATAAACAGCACCTGCTCCTCCGGGAACTGGGGCTGCACAAGCGGGACCCGCCTTTTCGTGAAATCCCCCGCCGGAATAAAGCCCGCCGCTTTCGAAATTTCAAAGAGCGGCGTCCCCTCATAGGGATAAAATATGTTCGGAATCACACGATCGCTTCGAATACGTGCATTCAGCTTGATCGTCTTAAGTGCACGGCGGATATCCTCATACGGCAGTCCGATGATGTTATAGGTAAGCTGCGCGATGCCGTACTTGTGGAACCAGTTCGAACACCGGATAATCATTTCGTCCGTCTGATAGCGCCGCAAATATTTAAACCGCATTTCGGGATCGCCCGATTCAAGTCCCATGTCGATCGTATAAAATCCGGCTTCTTTCATTTTTCTGACAGTATCTTCGGTGAGAATATCAAACCGAATATTGCCCGTGCACGGAAGCCCAATCTCATTTTTATACATCTCAATAAACCTATCGAACCAGTCTGGAAACATATTAAAAATCGCATCTCGGAAATTTATGAATTTGATATACGGATGTTTGGCGATCAGCGTTTTAAGGTAAAGTATCGCGTTTTCGGGCGAGCGGAAGCGCGCATAAATTTTCCGATTTGGATATACTTTGCGAAAGTTTCCGTTTCCGCAATACGTACAGTTATAAAAGCACCCGCGGCTTACAACGGCAATAGCGGTATTGACCTTTGAAGATTCGAGATTGTCATAGTCAAAAAGGTCGAAATCGGGAATAGGCAGGCGATCAAGATCGGAAAAAAGCGGCGCGATGGGATTGTGTTTAAAGGAACCGTCGGACATCTTAAAATAGAGGCTTTCAATGTCCGTATAGTCTTTGCCGGCGGCCATCCTGTTGCATAGTTCCAGTTCGGGATATTCGCCGTCGCCTACGCACACGCAGTCGACCCCCTCTGCGGCGAGCACCTCATCGGGCACAAGCGTGCAATGATAGCCGCCGCAGAGGATGAAACTGTCCGGGTATTCCTGCTTGATCCACTTAATATAGGTCCGCACATCGGGGAACGCAGTCGTGCGCACTGAGATTCCGATCACATCAAATCCATCATTGGCCTCCCAGCACTTTTTGAACTTCTGTTTAAAATCCTCCTCGGTGTGCAGATAGAGCAGATGCATGAGTTTGACATTGTGTCCACCTTGCTTGAGGACGGCGGAAATCGACGCAAGCCCCTCCATATAGTTGCCGCCGCTCGATTTGCGGGTACAGTCGCGATCCGTATAATCCGGATAGATCAGCAGCACGCGTGCACTGCGTTCGTGTAAATCGGCCATAATCGTTTATCTCTCCATATGTCTTCAATAAAAAACGCGCTTATCTCGATACAAATATTGTATCAAAATCAAGCGCGCTTTTTTCGAAAATATCCCTGCGGTATTCCTATATTTTCATACGGAAATTCTCACGATTTTTCTACGAAAGCGGCAGCGTAACACAAAACTCTATGGTCTCATCCTCGCTTTTTGCCGTTATCGTCCCCTGATGTAGCGTTATGATCTCTTTTGCAATGGCAAGTCCAAGACCCGCGCCGCCATTGTTCGAACTACGGGAAGCATCCATACGGTAAAATTGCTCAAACAACCGGTCGAGTTTCTCCTCCGGAATCGTGCTGCCGCTGTTAATAAAGCGAATCGTCACGTTGCGGTCGCTCTGCGCAGCATAAATCTTTATCACGCTGTTGTTATAACAGTAAAATACCGCATTGCGCAGCAAATTATCAAATACGCGCTGAATTTTGTCCGCATCGCAATTTATCATAATATTCGGCGGCAAACCCAACTCACATCGCAAATTTTTCTCAGAAAGAATCGGCGCGAATTCAAAAGCAAGCTGTTCCAGCAAACGGCTCAGGTTGACCGTCGAATATTCAAGCGTAATATTTGAAAGACTAAATCTTGTTACATCGAAAAGCTCGCCGATAAGTTCCTCAAGCCGCTCCGCTTTTTCCAAAGAGATCGATAAATATTTATTTCGGAGTTCTTCAGATATTTTCGCCTCATCCCGCATCAGCGTCAAATAACCAATTACGGACGTCAGCGGCGTTTTCAGATCATGGGCAAGATAAACGACAAGATCGTTTTTTCGCTGTTCTGCAAGCGCCGCATCCTGCTTCCTTTTGGCAAGCGTATGTTTGATTGTATTGATCTTTTTTTCAATCGGACGCAGTTCAGAGCTAAGGCGGACGTCTTCTTCACTTTCCTCAATCAAAGCGTCTATGCCTCTGTGGATTTGCAGGAAATACTTGATAAACTGATTCAGTGAAAAACGGAAAATGACGAAGAACGCAATGATAATCGCCGCCGCAAAATACAAATCTATATAGTTGCGGACATTGGCATAGTAATACTGCCGTGCATGCTCAAAATCCAAATGAAAAAATTTTTGAAATATTGCCACGATCCAATTGGCAAACCTGCCTTGAAGTATACATATGTAAAGAAACCCAATGATACCGATAGAAATGAGGGCCATAAGGACAATTCTTAGGAACAGTTTTGTGCGGAGTTCGGAATACGCTCCATACTCCTTTATATTTCTATTTTTCAACGGTATAGCCCACCCCCATACGGTTTTTATAAATTTCGGCTGCTTTGCAGACTCTTTCAATTTTTCGCGAATCCGGCCGATATGCGCCATTACGGTGTTGTTATTATTAAGATACTTTTCTCCCCCAGACAGCTTCAAAAAGCTCCTCGGAAGAAACGACTTTGCCTTTGCGCTCGCATAAATACCAAAGCACAGAAAATTCTATCGGCGTTAAAGGAACCTCTTTGCCAAACAAAAAGCATTTATGCGAATTTTTATTAATCAGCAATCCCCGAATGTCAAATTCAAGGGGCGGTTCCGCTTCAGTTTTCACAGGTACATTATAACGCATGTAACGCCGCAATTGCGTCTTTACTCTTGCCACGACCTCAAGCGGATTAAACGGCGGTGATATAATCATCCGCACCGATCGTAAGCCCTTGTATCTTATCGCCGTCGGCAACCTTTGCTGTCAGCATAATCACAGGATAAAAATGCTTTTCTCTGATTTTTTGGCATATATGAAACCCGTCTGCATCCGGCAGCATAACATCTAAAATTGCAAGATCGAGTTTCTGCATCTCAATACATTTCAAGGCGTCTGTCCCGTTATAAAATTTATAGACAATATACCCGTCATTTTTTAAATAAAGTTCGATCAGGTCGGCTATTTCCTTTTCATCATCCACAATTAAAATTTTCTCATCCATTTTCATTCACCTCATACTTCTTTGACGATCAAACGCGCTGGAGCCACATACTGTATAGTTACATTTTTTCTACGCGCTTTTCATACGCGATTTTTCATGCTGGGCAGACGATTTTCAATCGCATCTTGACAGCCGCACCCGCTGCATATTCAGTTGGAGCAAGTGCCCCGGCAAGGCGCATGATTGAAAGCCGTTTGATCCCTTTACGAATAATATACACGTAAAACTTGATTTTATCAACCTGTATATGGGAACGCACTCAAAAAAATATATACGCTGATTTGTCGAAAATCATCGTAAAACCACAGCGAAAATATTCGGTACGTACCTATCACGTACTTAACCCCACCAAAAACACAACATATAGTTTCAAAAACAAAGAGGAGCCACAATATATTGTGACTCCTCTTTGTTTGGCGGAGAAGGAGAGATTCGAACTCTCGAACCCTGTTAGGGGTTACGCGATTTCCAGTCGCGCGCCCTCGACCAACTAGGCGACTTCTCCAAACGCACCATCGGCGTGCTTGTATATAATAGCATAAGCCAAGTCAAAAATCAAGTAGAAATTTAAAATTTTTAAGCGTTCGCATAAAAAACTGAAATATGCACTGCTTACTTTCGCCGCTACTTTTATCCACCCAAGCTTTTAAAAATTATTTTTCCCTTTTTTCAAGCTTTTTATTGAAAAGCCAAGAAAATTACAGTACAATAAACTCAAATTTTTATGAAGAAAAACGGGTAACCGGCAATGAAGCAAACGCAGCGCCAACAAAATCCATTTCAAAACACGAACTCCAACAAACGATATTATACCTATAACTATTATCTGCGCAATACTTTCGGCGGAAAATGCGTCAAGATTCCCATAGATATCGGCTGTACATGTCCAAATATCGACGGTACACGCGGATATGGCGGCTGCATATTTTGCTCCGGCCGCGGCAGCGGGGATTTTGCGCCGCCGCCAACGTTGTCTATACGCCGTCAATATGAGATAGGCTGCGAAAGGCTGAAGTCAAAATGGGAAATTGTGCGAACGATCCCCTATTTTCAAGCACATACGAATACGTATGCGCCGACGGCGTTTTTGCGCGAAAAATTTACCGAAGCGCTGTCGCTTCCCGGCGTGGTAGGAATAAATATTGCTACCCGCGCAGATTGTCTAAACGCCGAGGCGCTCAGTCTGCTTTCCGAATTGGCCGAAAAAACGACGCTTACCGTAGAACTGGGCCTGCAGAGCGCCAGCGACGAAACCGCACGGCGGATCAATCGCTGCCACACATATGCGGAATTCTGCACCGGATATGCGGCGCTGCGCGCCGCCTCTTCCAAACTCCAGATCTGCGTGCATTTAATCAATGGCCTGCCGGGTGAAAATGAAAGTGATATGCTGGATACAGCCAGTGCGGCCGCCAATCTGCATCCGGATCAAATAAAATTTCATCTGCTGCATGTGCTGCGCGGTACTGTATTGGCCGAAATGTATACCCGCGGTGAATATTCGCCGATGACGCAGGAGCGCTACATCCGCGTGCTGGCCCAGCAGCTTGCGCTCCTTCCCCCTGATATCGTTATCGGCCGGGTGACCGGTGACGGCGCGCCTGAGACGCTGCTAGCGCCGTTGTGGAGCCGAAAAAAGTTCGGCGTGCTCAATGCACTCGACCAATACCTATATGCACAGAACTTATGGCAAGGGAAAAATGCAGAGAAAACTTGTCCATAATTTACAAAAAACCGTCTTTTATTCTACGAACATACTGCAAAAAGTTCAAACAAACTATTGAAAAGTGCTTCCGCTTTGCTGTATAATGATTATATTAAACTTGCAGAAAAGGAGCGAACATTATGGCGAACACGATAACCAAAAACATCCGGAACATTGTGCTTTTGGGGCATGGCTCAGCCGGAAAAACCTCTTTGGCAGAGGCAATGCTCTTTTACAAAAAGCTGACCGACCGACTCGGAAAAACAACCGACGGAAATACGGTCTGCGATTATGATCCTGAAGAAATCAAGCGCGGCTTTACGCTTTCGGCCGCCATGATTAACTTTATACACAACGATATTAAAATCAATGTTATTGATACGCCTGGATACCTTGGCTTCAAAGGCGAAGCCAAACAGGCGGCGCGCGTCGCCGACGCGGCGATCATTGTAGTCGATGGCCGCACCGGCGTACAGGTCGGTACGGATCTAGGCTGCGATTATGCGACCGAAGCAAAAATTCCCAAATCATTTTTCATCAACCGTTTTGACGACGGTGAGGCGCGCTTTGCCAAAGTGTTTTCAGCGCTCCGTGAGCGCTACGGCGTTGCGGTTTGTCCGATTTTCATCCCGATGATCGAAGGAGACCATGTCGGCGGCTTTTTAAACCTGATTGACATGAAGGTATACAAATATGATGACAAAGGCAATTTGTCCCACGGCATCAGTATTCCGTCCGATTTTGTCGGCACGGCACATGAATACCGCAACATGCTGCTTGAATCCATCGCGGAAACCAGCGAAGAATTGATGGAAAAATACTTTGCAGGCGAGGAGATCACGCGCGACGAGGCCGTGGAAGCGATCCACCAGGGGATCATAAACGGCGGGATCGTTCCGGTGATCTGCGGCTCTGCGGCCAAGGTATGGGGCGTCGGCCCTCTGCTGGACGTAATCGCCGATTCTTTCCCCCGGCCGACGGCGCGCGGCGCAGAGCATTCCGTAGACGGAAGTGAAATTGCTATCGAAAAAGACGGCGAACCCGCTCTGTTTGTATTCAAGACCATCGCCGATCCTTTTGTGGGGAAAATGACGTTTTTCAAAGTGATGAATGGCGAAGTGCGCCGCGATATGACGCTGAAAAACGCGCGCGGCGGCGAAGAAAAGCTGAACAAGATCTATACCGTGTGCGGCAAAAAGCAGACGGAGGTTAATTCACTTTGCTGCGGCGATATCGGCGTCACCGCAAAACTGAACGACACCAATACCAACGATACGCTGAGCACATCCGGCAAAATTCGATATGCGCACGTGATTTCGCCGGTTCCTTATATGGCCAAAGGCATAGTCCCGGTAGCCAAGGGCGATGAGGATAAAATTTCTCAGGGCATCGCTAAATTGTTAGAAGAAGATTTGACGCTGCGCTTTGAAAACAACGCCGAAACCAAACAAATGCTGATTTACGGTCTTGGAGACATGCATTTAGACGTCACTGTCGCCCGTCTGAAAGCGCGCTACGGCATCTCTGTTGCGCTCGAAAAGCAAAGAATCGCTTATCGCGAGGCCATCAAAAAGAAAGTTTCCGTCGAAGGCAAACACAAGAAGCAGTCCGGCGGGCACGGACAATACGGGCATGTCAAAATCGAATTTTCTCCCAGCGATACCGAGGGGCTGACGTTCACCGAAAGCATTTTCGGCGGCAGCGTGCCGAAAAACTTCCACCCCGCCGTGCAGAAAGGGCTGGAAGAGGCCATGAAAAAAGGCGTGCTGGCCGGATTCCCAATGATCGGCCTGAAAGCCAATTTATTTGACGGATCTTATCATGACGTCGACTCCTCTGAAATGGCCTTCAAAATGGCGGCGTCTATTGCGTATAAAGAGGGCATGAAGCTGGCGGCACCCGTCCTGATGGAACCGGTCATGGCGCTGAGCGTATATGTTCCCGACTCTATGGTCGGCGACATCATGGGCGACCTCAATAAACGGCGCGGCCGCGTGCTCGGGATCAATCCCGATGAAAATAAACACGGTTCTACCATTATAGAAGCGGAAGCGCCGCAGGCCGAATTACTGGAATATACTGTAGCGCTTCGCTCCATGACGCAGGGACGCGGACGGTATGATATGAAATTTGTACGTTACGAAGAAGTACCCGCGCCGGTGGCCGAGAAAAATCATTGCCGAAAATAAAGCCAATCTTGAAGAATAAATACGCGCTTCTTGGCCCCAAAGCAGCCGGGAGCCGGTCAATATGACCGGCTCCCGGCTGCTTTTTATTACACTGTCTTGGGAGGACAAGGTAATCACTCATCAAAATGCGCGATAAGGCCCGCGACTGCAATCGCAGCGCAAACCGGAAGTCCAATATAAAATGGCACGGCACCGCACTCCATGCCGCCGATCATCCCAAGCGCTGCAACAAAACTGGCTATCGTTGCAGCCACGCGCAGATCCAGCGCGCGCAGCCGCAGAAAGGCCGTCTCAAAAAACGCACGAAGATAGAGCCATAGGATTCTCACAAGCGACCGGTTTTTCTTTGCGCTGACATTTCCACTGTATGTATAAGCGTTATATGCGTTCATTTTTGCACCCTTCCTGCATTTTTGTTTTTTCTTGTGTCTCTATTTTATCACCACTATTGGAAAATGTCAATACATTTTTTTAAAATTATTTCCTGTTTTGAAAAAATATTTTATCTGTTTAGAAAAAATATCAAAAAATGTATTTACTTTTTGGATAATGAATGTTATAATCGAATTAATTAAAAATATATTTGACTTTTTATCCAAATTTGTAAAAAGGAGCGCCGTCCATGAACTTTTCCGAGCGAGTCAAAGCTATAAAAAGGAAAAAGGAATCACCAATGAAATGCTGGCGGAAGCCAGCGGCATTCCGATGGGAACGCTCGGGAAGCTGCTTTCCGGGTTTACGGAAGAACCCAAGCTCTCGACTGCGGTGGCCATAGCCGGCGCGCTCGAATGCGCCCTTGAGTACCTTGCCACCGGGCATGACAGGCTCTGCCTCACCAGGGAAGAAAGCGCACTGATTGAAAAGCGCCGAACGCTGGACACGCACGGTCTGCGTATCTGCGATTATATATTAAACGAAGAATATATGCGCTGCTGTGCAGACGCGAAAATGTCCGCGCAGAAATTCCCGAATCCATTTTCCGCAGCTGTACAAAAGCCAAAAGCCGTGAGAAAACGCGGATTATACCGCTTTATGCGGACCGAGTATCCGCCGGGACCGGCGTGTATTTGGAATCGAGCAGCGCCTCGGCCATTCGGATTCCCGATAATGAGAAAACGAAAGAGGCCGACTTTGCCCTGTGCGTCTCCGGCGACTCGATGGAACCGCGTTTTTCGGACGGCGATATTTTGCTGGTTCACAGCGCTTCCGAGGTGAATCCCGGCGAACTCGGTATTTTCGTGTGCGACGGCGAAGGATACTTTAAAAAATTCGGCGGGGACTGTCTGCTCTCCTTAAATCCAAATTACGCGCCGATTTCGATTCCCGCTTTTTCCGAATTTGCCTGTCGCGGACGTGTGCTCGGTTCCCTGCGCTCAAAAAAATAAATCCGGTTTGCTTTCTCATATTGCTTTTCACTCCCTTTAATGGTATAATTAAATTCAATCCACGTTTTTACCGTTTAGCCGGCAATGTCCCATTTGTATCTATACGGACTATAACGGCCTAGCGTTTACTTTGCTATCTGTTGAAGGGAGAATTCCATGGTCACCATCGGCATCGACATTGGCGGCAGTACTACAAAAATTGTAGGCTTTTCCTCCAGAGATGATCATCGGTTGATCGAACCGATCGCCGTCCGAGCCACAGATCCGATTACTTCTGTTTACGGCGCGTTCGGAAAGTTTATCAATTTAAACAATCTGGAGCTTTCCGACATTGAAAAAGTCTCAATCACCGGCGTCGGCTCCAAATATATTACCAAACCACTCTATTCTCTGCCCTGCGAAAACGTGCCCGAATTTCGCTGCATTGGCCTCGGCGGACTGTATCTATCGGGGCTGGATGAGGTCATTGTCGTGAGTATGGGTACCGGCACGGCCTTAGTACATGCCCGCCGCGACGGAGAAATCGAATATCTCGGCGGCACCGGCGTCGGCGGCGGCACATTAGTCGGCTTATCAAAAAATTGTTGGATATCGGTTCCGCCGAGCATATTTCTGAACTGGCAGCAAACGGAAACCTCGATCATATTGATCTGCGCATCAAAGACATTACCATGACCAGTTACGATCTCCCCGAAAATATGACCGCCGCAAATTTTGGAAAGGTCAGCGAACTTGCGACAAAAGAGGATTTTGCACTCGGACTGATTAATATGATTTTTGAAACGGTCGGAATGATGGCCGTATTTAACTCCCGAATGCACAAAACGAAAGATATTGTTTTAACCGGGAATTTGACGCAGATTCCACAGGCGGCAGAAATTTTTCATACGCTTTCTCAAATGTTTGACGTACATTTTCTAATTCCAAATCGGGCGCAATATTCAACCGTCATCGGAGCGGCGCTCTGCGCGCTTTAAAACGCGTTCAGGAGGAATATGAAACCGAAAATGATATTGTTTGACTACGGTCAAACGCTGATTGTCGAGCCCCAGTTTGACGCGAAGCGCGCCAATCTCGCAGTCTTACAACATGCTTCCGGCCACACAAATATGACGCCGGATGAAATCTGTGCATTTTCCGAAAAATTGTTTTGTCTGCTCTCCGAAAAAGTGCGCAGAGACTGCCGGGAGATCGATGATGTAAAATTTCAGCAGCTTCTGTATGAATATGCCGGCCTTACGCTGGACATTTCTTACGAACAGGCGGATCTTCTTTTTTGGGATACCGCTACGCACGGCTCTTTTGCCTCGCCGGGTGCTGCAAAAGCGCTTGCATATCTGTATGAACAAGGCATCCGCACCGGCGTAATCAGCAATCTTTGCTTTTCGCAAAAGGCGCTGAAAACAAGGCTGGATCGCTATCTTCCTGACAATCATCTGGAATTTATCATTGCCAGTTCCAGCTACATTTTCCGAAAACCCGAGACCATATTATTTGAAATCGCACTCCGCCGCGCCGGCCTCGCAGCGAAAGAGGTCTGGTTTTGCGGCGATAATCCCACGGCGGATATCCAGGGCGCTTATAATGCCGGCATGCATCCTGTACTGTATACCGGTGCGCATATGCGTGATTATTCTACGCTGCCTGATCTCCCGTTTGATCAGATCGACTCTTTTTCCGATCTGATTACGCTCGTTGAAAACGCTTGATTTTTTCTTTCTAAATTTAGTTATATCACTTTGCAAGTCCCATAAATGGGACTTGCAAAGCATTTTTGAAAAACTCAAACCAAAACGCTGCGCATATTGTGGCTAGGAAATATGAATTATGTTCGATTCTATATATCAGATTATGAAATCTGGCTCCGTAATCGGGATGTTCCTTGAAGTTGTACCAATTACTTGTTTGGTGGGACTTATTTATGCAATTTATCGCTTCGCCAAAATCAAGAAGCACAAGCTTTCTGTTGTGTGGGGAACAGAAATCATGCGCTGGCTTTTTGTATGCTATCTGACAGGGCTTATCAATCTTATCCTTGTTCCGAGCAATCTTTGGGGCTGTATTTGGTTTTTCTTGAAAAACGGCTATAAAGGTGCAGATTTATATCCGCTATTTTCCGGCAGCTTTAACTTTGTGCCAACACTCATAAAAGTTTTTACAGGAGAATTGACCGTTGGCCGTTGGGTGCAAACCATGCTAACAGGAAATTTTCTCATGTTTGTACCCATGGGCTTTTTCCTGCCGTTTGTTTCAGAAAAAATCAACATACGAAGCATTCTGAAAATCTCCGTTGCTATCCCGATTCTTGTAGAAGTGGTGCAGCCTATCGTTGGACGCAGCTTTGACGTTGACGATCTGATCTTGAACTTTGTCGGAATTATGGCCGGTTACTTTATTGCAGTCGGTATTAAGACTTTGGTAAGGAAGAAAAAGCAATTATGAAAAAGACGGGGAAGAAACAAATTGCTTCTTCCCCGTCTTTTTTGCCCTCTGCATAGCAGTTACCCGATTTCAGCTTGCCAGTTGATGCTGTTTTACGCGCAGATGTCCCATGCTTTCACCCTCTTGAGTCTGCAACATCTGTTTTCAAAATCACCGATTCAATCGCCGGTTCAGGCCAGCGCGCGCTCCAGCCAAATGATTCCAACATCCAGCGCATCGTATAGACCTTTTTTCTCTCCTTGCTTTATAATCCGCTCAGCGAAAGATCTATTGGGATCCGTAGAAAGAATCTGTATGAGAATTTTATCCGGGATCTCCGTATCCGCAAATTTTTTATAAGACAGAATCAGCATATACAAAATACACGGATCCGTCATGTTTCCATAGCAAATCGTATCATGCTCGCGCACAAACGCCCTGCCCTTGTATTCGATATATTTTACATCGTCCGCCATACCACTGCTACCTCCCCATTATTATACTTATACTGATTATCATACTATAATTTTCATTGCTTGTCAACTTTTTTACTTGGATCCGGTGCATTTGCATAGACAGCTTGTAAAAAAGCAAGCGCCTCTGTACGTGTATTTGGTATTTTTCCATCAAACACCGCGTATAACACTGCATGCAGTGCCTCTCCTACCTGCTTTCCCCGAAGCGAGGTATACGTCAGCACATCTTGGCCGCCAATTTGTAGATCACGGATAGAAAGACAGCTTTCCTCAGATAAAATTCTCTGCAAAAGGCGGTAAGTTTCCTGATTCCCGCTTTCATACATATCGATCTGTGCGCGGTCCAAAGCAACTTCCCGGCCAGCATCGGCTAAAATGCGGCGCAGCGCAGGTGCAGAAAGTTCAATCAACGGCGGGCAATTCAAAATAGACGTCACCCGGTTTGAAAAAGCAGAAGGCGGTTTCAAACTGCAGACATGTTCCTTTGCCCTAGAATCGCCAAGCAGCAAAGCCGCAAAGCGAACATCCGCACGCAGAGGCAGCTTTTCGATATAACTTGGCGCGCAGCAATTCACCTTCGGCGCAGAAAAGATATGGTTTAAAACGCCGCCCGATAATATTTGCCCAAGCACGCCCGCAGCCGCACGGCCGCAAAGCAGTCTTTCCAATTCCGTAAAAATCCGCTCTCTCGAAACCAAAAACAAACGCGGCGCAAGCGCAAACGCAGCTTCAAGCGTGCACGGTTCAATCTCAAAATCAAGAACGGAAGCAAACCGAAACGCACGCAGAATCCGGAGCGCGTCCTCAGTCATGCGCTTCATAGGATCGCCGACCGCACGCAGGCAGCGCGCATGAAGATCCCGCTGCCCATCATACGGATCCAGAATATGCGCAGAAACATCCATTGCCATTGCGTTGACCGTAAAATCCCGCCGAGAAAGGTCCTCTATCAAGCTATCCGAAAAACGAACAAAATCCGGGTGACGCCCGTCTCCATAGCTCCCGTCCGTGCGAAACGTCGTCACTTCTACAGCGGTGCCGCCGTGCAGAACGGTAACCGTGCCATGCTGCACGCCGGTCGGGATCACCCGATCGTCAAAGAATACCTGCGCGATTTCCTCCGGACGTGCGCGCGTTGCCGCATCAAAATCGTGTGGCATCTGCCCGCGCAGGAAGTCACGAACGCAGCCGCCGACAAGATATGCTTCAAAACCATGCGTCTCCAGCTTGGAAAGCACATATTGTACATCCCCAGGTATCCGCATCACACCTTCTCCTCTCCGGCTTCGTTCGTCCATATTCCCAGTATACGGTTTCGACAACACCGCAATCGTTAAAAAAGCACCTGCTTGCGCAAGTGCTTTTTGGTGACCCGTGGGAGAATCGAACTCCCGATTCCGCCGTGAAAGGGCGGTGTCTTAGCCGCTTGACCAACGGGCCATTGGTAGCGGAAGTTGGACTTGAACCCACGACCTATCGGGTATGAACCGATTGCTCTAGCCAGCTGAGCTATTCCGCCTCATCGCGATCCCTCAAGGCATCGCGAAAATTAGTATACCATAATCCCAATATATTGTCAACAGTTTTTTGCAAAAAATGCAGACTGAAAATAAAAAATCACCGGGGAAAACTAGAATCCCCGGTGTACCGTATATTTATATTTTTCCTTCAATCGAATCTACGCCTTGACGGAGCGCCGACCAATCGTCCATATAGCGAAGTGTCTCCATTCGAAACGCGCAGGGCCACATAACCAGCCATTCGGACGGATTGAAAGGCGGGAGCAAGGGTCTGCCCCAGCGGGTCTGAAAGACCGCCTCGTCTTGGCTGCCTGCCGGACGGACTTTTCCACGGATGCACAGCGTTCCATCCGAAATCAACTGCGACGCGGCGCACCAAAGCGCCATGCCGCGCTCATGCCACTGTTTCTTTCCGGTAATTTCCGCAAGCTGCAAGAACGCGCGGACATCGCGCAGGCAATACTGGTCCACAGCATTGTGCGCGGTGGAAACCGCAGTGATTCCAAGCGTATCATATTTGATTTTAGCCAGCGTCGTATCCGCAGGGTATTTTGCCGTATAATGCATCATCCACGTACTGATATACCAAGCCACATCCTCCGCGCAGTCCACGTATTTCTGCTCATGCGTCACATCATACAGTGCGAGCGCAGCGCCAAGCAGCGGCGAAGAAGATTCTTTGTCGATGCAATACGTGTCCAGCGCACCGGCTGTCGTAAATCCATTATCATCCAGTTCTTTATAATAACAGTCAAATGCCCGCACAGCGCTCTGCAAGTATCTATCGTCACCGGTACGCTTATATGCCTCAAGAATGGCCGGAATCAAAAACGCGCCAATTGTGCCGTTTTGCTGGCGTACACTGCCGTCTTTGTTCCAGCTTTTTGCAAATTCGCCGCTCGCAAGCTGCCGGTCAACAGCAAAATTGACCATCCCCATAGCATAATCAATGTACTCAGGACGCGGCGTACCGCATTTTTCCATCAGATCGGCCGCCTCAAAATACTGAAAAGCGCCCTGCCCTAAATTGCAAGCGTCGATCGGTATGTCGCGCGTCTGATCCGACGGCGCGCCATCAAATTTGATCTGTACAAGCCCTTCCACACCATCGATCTTCGTATATTTCGGCCATGCATCCAAACACATGCTGGCCTTTTCATAAGCATCTTCATCGCCGGTGCGCAAATACTCGCAAAGAAGCGCATTAGAAGCGGAAGCACTCTGACCAACCCAGCCGATTTCATATTTAATCTGATCGCGTTTTGCAAAAAAGCAGGTGGATTTATACCATTGCAGACCGCGATTAAACGCAACAAAGCCATCCTTTTCGAGCGTCCAGAGCGATTTCATAAAAGCGATGCTGTATCGCCACATGTCCTCGGGCTGCATCGGTGCAGGGATGGGATGTCCATAGTACCGCCATGCAAAATCAAGCAACCGGCGCACAGAATGCCGCGGGCGGTCTATTGGAAAAGCAAAAATAATTCCGCAAAAAAGATTGCGAGGCTCCATCGCGCCCATGTACGGCGGTTTCCACTCATGGCGCCCAAGCATTTTCGGACCGGCTTGTTCCGGCCACACAAGCGCATGCCGCTCCATGCCGTTTTCCGTCTTATAAAGCGAACAACTTGGCGTATCGTCCTGCTCGGCCATCAAAGCGACCGCATAGCGGCTGGCCATCTCCGTATATGTGCAAGCCGGTATCATAACACGATGCCATTCATAAGTCCACGGTGTGCCTTCAAACCGATCCCCGACATATTCCTCGCTGTCCCCCCAGCCATTGCCGTTGTAATTCACGGCCGGCACCATCGTATATTCAGGCGCCGTCCCGGTATCAAAGGCAAGCTGCATCTGATCTACCGGCCGATCAAGCTTCCGCGTCCATCTCCATGCACCGTCTTCAATTTTTTCAAACGAATCTGTGGCGCCTGCCGCAGTGTCAACTGTCAGCAGCACCACATTTCCATCAGTCAATTCAAAACGGTTTCCCTTTTTCAGAAATTGAAAATTTTTCATTTGCATACCTCATGTATTATCTTTTTTCAACAGTACCATTTTATCTTAATATACACCTGGTTTCAAGGATCAGATGGACTTTTCAGTACAAAAATTTAAACCACTTTGTGATTTTTTTGAAGTTCTTATGAATTTTTCACGCATCGCTTCCTTTTGCAAAAAAACAAGTATAATAGATATGGGAGCCAGTTCTGTAAAGCAAGCTTCGCGGTATATGCCACAGTCAAAATTGAAAGCTACGAAAAAATGTAAATACTGCGTTAAAAGACACAGGGAGGAATTAGATGAATTTATTATTTTTTTTAAAACCTAAAAATTATGTTACATACCTTACGCTGGACAGTACGCTCCGGCAGGGACTTGAAAAAATGCGTAACAGCGGATATGCTGAAATTCCAGTAATAGACAAAGACGGATTGTACGCAGGAACCGTGCGGCAAGGAGATTTTCTGTGGAAAATACTGGACGGCGGATATACCGATATACGAGACGCCGAAAACGAACCGCTCCATACCATTGTCAGCCGCCGCATTTTGCCGGTACATATCGACACCACAATGGACGACCTGCTGACAAAATCTATGGATCAAAATTTTGTGCCTGTGATCGACGACCTTGACTCTTTTGTAGGCATCATCACAAGGCGCGATATCATAAAGTATTTCATAGAAAAAAACGGCAGCGCCACAATTACCGCGGCCAATCTCTCCAGTTCTGTCCAGTCTGTCAAACTATAAAAAAGCCAACCGAAAAACCAAAGGTTTATCGGCTGGAAAAAACGGATTAGTACGCTTAGCCGTGCGCTGTAAGACGGCGAGCGGCGAAAGCGATTATACGTATAAAAAACGGCACAGAGCCTCTCTTTATGCAAAATTTTATTGTATTTGTGTTTGATTTCTTAAACAGAAAGACGGATAGCTTTTCGCTATCCGTCTTTCTGTTTAACGACATAATATGGAACGTGTACAACAAACCAAATGATTTAACCTACGATACCCGAGCGCTCAATACCCTGCACCAAATATCTCTGACAGAACAAATACATAATCACCAGCGGTATAATAATCATCAGGCCGCAAGTGTTATTGATCGCAGTATAGTAGAGCGACTGTCCGGCGTATGTCGTTTCCAGAGATTTCGGGATTCCGACAATATCCGGCATCAGCGTAATCTTATTGGTAGAGAAAAACATCTCGGTGTAAAAATCGTCCGTCCACTGCCAAGAAAACGCAAACAGGAAAATCGTAATCATCATCGGGACAGACAGCGGCAGAATGATCTGCAAAAATGTTCTGAGCGTTCCCGAGCCGTCGATATACGCACTTTCCTCCAGTTCGTCCGGCACGCCGCGGAAGAACTGCCTCATCATAAAGATGTATAAGCCGTTCTTAAACGCAAGCCCCGTCACCGAAAGAATGACCATCGGCCAATATGAGTTGGTGAGTTGAATGCCGGTGCCGTTAATCAACTTGATAATTCCAAAAAGATCGAACCAGCGGAATTCCATAAACATGGACAGATACAGCGTATTGTGCGGAACCACCATGGTCAGAATCACCGCGCCCATAATCAGGCTGTTGCCCTTAAATTTAAACTTGGCCAAACCATAGCCGACAAGGCAGCAAACAAAGGTCTGCAAAACCGCCGACGTAAGCGACAAAAACAACGTATTCAAAAAAGCCTGCATATAATTGTTTTCAAAGAAAATCGCCTTATACTGGTCAAAAGTCGGATATTTAGGGATCAGCATGACCGTAACATCGATAAAATCCTCGGGGCTCATAAACGAGGCGGTAATTTTCGTAAAAAATGGATAGAGCACGATGTACGACACGCCAAGCAAGATAATGAAGCGAAACAGATACCAGACAATGTTTGTGAAAAAGGACAGATGACCAAACCGAGCCTTCAGACGTTCGATCAGAGGAGTTCTGTCAAAATCCACTTTGATTTTGTTCTTTGATTGCTTTTTTATAACGGGTGTTTGATTCATTTTCTACTCCTCCTTTCTCAGTCTCTCTTCTGATAAAACACAAACGCCGACATGATACCGCAAACCGCAGCAAGTATCAGTATAATCACAAGGAAGTACATCCAAGCCATTGCAGAACTAAGCACGTTGCCGTCGGGCGTAGGATATACCGAGTCGATCAACTGCATCATCACATTGGATTCGGTTGTAAACGAATCTATGATCGTATACACAGCGTTAACCAAAATCATCGGACTAATCATTGGGAACGTGATTTTCCAGAAAGTTTCCCATGCCGTTGCACCGTCTATCCGGCAGGACTCATAAATCGCGGGGGAAATAGACTGCAAGCCGGCAAGGAAAATCAAAATCTGCACACCGGAACGATTCACGATGCTGGAAATGCCGTCTACCGCAGCGGCGACATAGGAGACGAGCTCCGTTCCCACTTTCATATTAGAAAAGAGCGCTTCAAGATCAATAGCCGAAGACAGCACCGCGGCGGTACTCTGCCCCGTACCGGTATCAATCCGGCAGAAGAATCCATAAACTCCATCAGGTTATTCTGAGCGTCGATCGCTTCAATCAGACCAGTAGACAATATAACCGGAATGAACAGAATTGCACGGAACGCCGCTCTGCCGACAATTTTATTGTTGAGAAGCACCGCAATGAAAAGCGAAAAAATGACGATGGCAGGAATTTCAAGAATCAACTGCCGGATACTGGAAACTAAGGTTTTCACAAAATCCGGATTTTCAAACAGCGCTTTTTGATAGTTGGAAAAACCTACCCATGTCGTGGTATAACCGCCGGTACGAACCGGATCGATCTCCTGAAAGCTGAACTTGATCGAATCAAAGATAATCGGCAGATAGATCAGCACAAATCCAACGACAAACGGCAGAACGAAGATCCATCCTGCATGCGCCTTTCGCTTGTCAAGCGATGCCGGACGCCTAGTCTTTTTGGCAGAGGAAGTACGGACGCCTCCTACAGCTTTTGTATTATTCATCTGCACTTCCCCCTTATTTGATAACCACATAGCCGTAACTGTCTACGGTATAGGTTTCGCCGTCCAGTATCGTAGTAATCGCATAGTTGTTGTAGTTGAGAATAAACTGCGTGCCGTTCTCATATGTCACATGCACAATGCTGTCGTCGTCGGTCGTATATTTGGTATAAACATACCCATCGGCGGTCTTCTCAGGCGTTTCTGCCTTTTCAATTGCAACACGGTCATCGATACTCTCGCCGGCGCCGATGGTTCCCGCCAAATACTCTTCGCGCATTTGCGCCATCATATCTTTGCGCGCGTCTTCATATGCCTTTTCTTCGGCCAATTTGTCCGCTTCCGCTTGTGCTGCCGCATCGGCGGCCGCCTCAGCCTCTGTAGGCACACGCTCTCCGATTAAGAACTCATGGCCAACAATCAGAGAAGTCTGCACATCACGAAGCAATTCGTTCAGTTGATTGTAGCGTTCTACCAATTCATCACGCCAGATGTCATACCGAACCGAATAGTACTTGCTGAGCATATAATCGTCTTTCAAAAGTTCCGTATTATCGTAGGAGAGGATAAAATACAAACCGGCGCCATTTTCAATGGCTCTCAGAATCTCAAAATCTATATCGCCGGCCATGTTCAGCGCGGAACCCGTAAATTCAACGCAGCCATGCAATACAACGCCCATAAACGGCACAGAAGCGCTTGCATACAGCGAACGGCTGCTTTGCAGGGATACGCCAAGCATTTTATCCACATATTTCCATGTGTATATGTTGCCGCTCGTGCTCATCACACTGGACATATCCGCATCCAACTGCGCAAAGAACTTCTCCACGAAAACTTTGGAATCGTTGCGGTTATACGGCTCATCGCTGTCAAAGTCAGAATTCAGCGCACTGCCCATCGTAGAAACGGAAATCGCACTATTGCCGTATTTCAGATAATTCTTCGAGAATGTTTCATAGAAGTGCGAAAGCACAGAAGGAGAAATACACAGCTTATAATAAGAAACATAAGACTGAAGCGACGCATCGTATTCACGCAGGCTGGAGTAACGATCGTCAATGGTTTTTACGATATGTTTGCTGTAGCGCAGCCCGTCAAAATTTTCGTGATTCTGCACATAAGCAAAATCAAAATCAGGATATACGCCGAAGCCTTTTTCGTTGGCATACGCGATCAAATCCTCAAAACCATCGGCGCCGCCCGCTTTCTTTTCCCATTTCAGCTTATACGGAACCGTTGGATACATGCCGCCGTTCGCAAATCCGGTCAGTTTGAAATCAATATTGGTAATTCCGTTTGCAGCCAACTCGTCGTACATGGTTTTGATATCCGCGAAAGTCGTCATCGCCTTATCTACGGTCGTCGGTATAGACAAAACCTTTTCAATGGTCTGCGTGACGCCAAACGATTCGATATACAGCGGAATATCGTCTCCGACGTCTTCATCGGTCAGGCGGGTCAGTGTGCCATTCTCCAGCAGATAATCACGGTAAGCCCGCGCCATGCCCATCCAGCTGGTCTCGTAATAATCCTCAATGCCCTTTTCTTCCGCTACGGTTTCATCGGTCAGCATGATATATTTGATCTTATAGCTGCCGACATACTTGCGGCTGGAAACCACTTCGATCGCATTGCTCGAACCAACGGAAATGGAATCCGAAAGCACATAAGAATCCTTGGGACGCGGATTGAACGAAATCTGAACCGAATTATAGTTGTGCAGTTGGTTCTCATGCTTTGCGGTAATTTTCGTCAGCGCGTCACCTTCCTCGATGATCGCTAAGAAACCGCGCTGCTCCTTTACACGAACCGCTTCCTGTACGGTGGTCGTCTCGGTAACCTCTTCGGTAATCTCTTCGCCGGTCTCCGGATCGACCGTTGTAACCGTCTTTGTGATCTCTTTTTGCGAATCTACATACTTGATCTTCTGAACGGCCTCACAGATTCCGAAAACGGGCATACGCATGACATCCTGATTTGCCGCGCCCTCCAGCGTTTGATATGCGAAATCCATTCCGTATACCGTTCCGGCAATCGACGTATTGCGTCCGGAGAACTCGGCGTAATCCATCAGCGCGCCGCTGCCGTCCGGAATAAAGGTATACCCCTCATTGGTATACGTTCCCGCACCCATGTAAGGCAAAAGCGTAATATTCTGCAGCTTATACAGCGTTTCGTCAAAGCGAATGCCGTTTGCCGGGAGCGTAACCTCAAGCCCATCTTCAGTCAGAGTGTATTCGAGAGACATACGGAATACCGGTGTCGCCAGCGTCTGCGCCTCATACTGCGTCATCTGATGGTCATATTCCATTTCCTCATAGGTGTAATCAGGCGCATACGTTTTGATGATATTTTCCATCATGGCAAGTTCGCGGTTTTTAATATCCGAAGTCAGCACATAAATCGCCATGTTCTTGGAAGCCGGATACGATTTCAGCATTTCGTCGCGAACGGTCTGCGGCAGCGTCGTATCCGAAGGATCCTTGAGATCATAGAAAGAGATTACTTTCTGATAATACCAATTTCTGTCGATATTGGAAAGAATCTCCTCTTCGAGACGCTCTTTGGAAATCATGCGGGGCACCAAATAATTTGCATTCGCGCGGCCGATTGTATATTCTACGCGGACGCCGCTCTTAATGTCCTTAATTACAATCTGCCCAAGCTTAGCCGCATCTGCATAAGAACTGTATTCCTTTGCCGTGCCATTGTCGTTGTAGCTGACCAGAATTTGAGAAAGAAGTTTGTTCTTCGTCGCTTCCGTTCCTTTAGAAGCAGCCACGCTATACGGATTTGTAAACAGAGCCTGCCCGGAAGCTTTATCGACAACCGCAACTTCCGCAGTTTTAGGCTCTATGTACAGTTCATAGCCGAATTTATCCAGCTTTTTTCCATAGTGGCAAGCTTATCTGCGTCTGTAGCGAAAACTTTGGTCGTATAATCCGGAAACACATCTTCCTCGGTCTCTTCTTCATCCGCAGCAAAAACGCCGAGAGAAAGAAAAGCGAGTGAAGCAGCAAGCGTCAGGAGCGCCAAACCAAGCGATATTATTTTTTTCATTTCTTCACACTCCTTTACTTACATTCTATATTGCAGTTCCACGACGATATTGGTTACAAAAGACACCATATTGCTGACAAGGCTCGTAAACAGGATGCCAATGAACATGACGATCGCCATACCGACAATGGTCGCCACCGTCATAACCACATTTTTGCCTAAAGTATAATCATGCGTCGTTTGACTGCCAAAGAAAAGCAATAGTCCCGTCCAAATAAATCCGATGTTAGTAAGCAGCGTCAGGATATTGGTCTCTCCGGCCAATACCACGTTAGAAATGATCGTAACGGGAAGTATCGTCAGCACCAGCGGGAACAGCGCATAGCAGCTGGCCACAAAAACATCCTTAAAGCTGCCCTCGCCTTCAAACAGCGTTGTCAGGCACCAGTTTGAAATTACCCACAGCATGAGCGGCAATAAGACGGAAACTGCTTGTGAAAAAATGTTGGTATAGTAAGGCGTCGGCTGAACGATATATCCCCGTCCAATCGCATTATAATAGAACGTGAGGATCGTCAGCGCCAAAATGGTCACCGCCGCGCGCACTGAGCCGCGCTTTTCATGTTTCAAATCCCAAAATCCATCAAACGGATGATAGATCAGATGGAAAACGTAAAGCAATTCTTCCCAATAGGTTTTCTTGCCGACTTTGAGCGCAGTGTCCCGATTTTTCTTCTTTGTATATTTACTAAATTTTCTCCACAAGAATACTAGCACGATCACGCCAACCGGGAGCAGGAGGAAATAATCGTTGATCCACTGCTTTCGCACTTCCTGAAACGCGGCGGAATAATTGGACGTATCATAAGCCGCCTTATAATATTCCATCGCCTCGGTGTATTCGCCCGAATTATAAAGCGAACGGCCGATACCGATATAAGCAAGATCAAAATTGGAATTGCGCTTTAAAATCTCCTGCCAGTATTCGATCGCTTTATCAAACTGGCGGTTCTTTTCATTTTCAACGGCGGAGATCAAAATATCGCCGTACTCCGTACGCTTATAGACCGTAAAGAGATCGTCGCTCTTATCGAGCAGAAGCATGTAATCGCCCTGATACGCGACCGCCTCAATGTTGGTCAGGTTGCCCAAGCTGTCCGCCGCTGTCGCCGAAAGCAAAGAGAAGATTTCCGTTCTGATCGTACGTATAGACCTTCTGGCGCTTTTCGTCGATGATCGACCACGTTCCGGCCGGACCGATCGCAACGTCGATCAGCCGGGAAACGGAAGAAGAGTCGACATTGACTTCGCCGGCCGGCGCAAAACGCGCCAGACGGTTCATAACCTCTTTACCGGCTGCATTGAGCTTTTTAACCGGAGAATAACGGGCGGATTTGTTTCGAAGCTGCGCATATTGGTTTCTAGCGCTGATGGACGAAGACGTCACATAGATAAAGCCCTCGTCATCCACCGTAATATTGTTATACTCTGTAGGGATATACGACGCCGAGGATTGTCTCTGCGCCTCGGTCTGGAACCGGCGCCAGATAATATCCCAGACGCTGTATGTAACCTTCTGCGCCCCGATAAAACCGGTAAATTCACCATCCTGAGTCAGCACGATTACGCCTTGATACGTCGTAGAAGAAATGACAAAAATCCGGTCATATTGGTCAACCGCAACGGCGACCGGTTTATAGATGGCTTCCTCTCCAAACAAAGCGCTTGTAGGTTTGCCGAGAATCTTTTTAAAGCTGCCGTCCCGATTGAAAACAACAATTCGGTTTGCGTCGGTATCGCAAACATAAATACTTGTATCCGTTGCAAATACGCCCGAAGGATTGGTAAAGCTGTCTGGAATCCCTTGATCGTTGATGAAATCCGTAATCGTAAACGCCAGTTTATAGTTTGGATCGGTTACGATCAGACGATTGTTGGCCGCATCCACAAGATAGACGTTTCCATCATCATCCACAAAAAGATCGCGGGGATCATCCATTGCCTTGTCGAGGCCGATATAGCTGGAATCGACGTTCAAAATCGGCGTATATACCGTGGGAGACGTGCGCGGCCAGCCGTCGGTACCATAGGTATACGTGACATACGGCTCTACCGCACTGGCTACCGGCATGAGCGCAAACAAGAGCGCCAATGAAAGAAGAAGTATTTTTTTCAGTGTTTTCATAATTGAATACCTCCCTCAGTCCTTCATACCGCTCGAGCCCATTGTTTCAATAATGTTGCTCTGACAGATAATAAATACGGTGATCGGCACGATCATCATAATCACCGTCGCCGCCGCGCCTACGCCGGCACGCGCGATACCGCCGGTAACAATCTGATTAATCGCATAGTTAAATGATTTCAATTGCTCGCTGTAAATATAGATTGAACTGCCCGCGTTCCACAGGCCTTTGAAAGACTCGATCATCAGCGTCAGCCAGGCAGGCTTAACCATCGGCATCGCAATGACCCAAAACGTCTTGAATTCACCTGCGCCGTCGAGGCGCGCGCTCTCCAAAACCTCTGTAGAAACGCCGGTTTCCATAAACTGCTTCATCAGGTACAAGCCAAGCGACGTGCAGAAAGCCGGAACGATGCGCGCAAGATACGTATCCAGCCAATGCAGCGAACTCATCGTTAAAAAGTTTGCAATCGCGGTAACCGTCTGATGGAACATCAAAGAGTACACAACCATGTTGAAAAAGAACTTATTTCCCGGAAAATTCATTTTAGCCAGCGCATACGCCGCCATAGAAGAAAGCAGCAGGTTTCCGAACGTACCGGTAACGGAAACGAACACAGTATTAAATATGTATCTCGACAGCGGCACATAGTTTTCGCTCATCAGCGTAAACAAATCTCCGAAATTGGAAAACGTGGGATGCTGTACATAAAAGCGCGGCGGGAACATCCAGAGTTCGTCAAGCGGCTTGAGTGACTGACAAATCACATAAAACATCGGCAGGAACATAAACGCCCCCATGAGGACAAGGAAAAGATTAATCCCGAAGTCGCCGCCGCCGCTGCGGCTGAGGACAACTTTATGTTTGCGCGTTCTTAATTTAGCCATATTACTGTCCTATCTTCGATAATCCTTTCTTTATAATTAGGTTGGCGCCAACCATGATAACAAACAAGATGACTGCAATCGCCGAAGCATAGCCCATCTCGTAACGCTGCCCGCCATAGTCGTCCAAATGATGCATGATGGTATGCGCGGAATACTCGACCGACGGGAAGCCGCAAAGCGCGGTAACGATAGATCCGAAGCCGAACGATTGCGTTATGGAAAGCACCGCACCAAACATCAGCTGCGGGCGCATATACGGCAGCGTAATATACCAAAGCTCCTGCCACCGATTGCGAACACCGTCGACCGCCCCCGCCTCATACAAATGCCGCGGCACGTTCTGCAGACCTGCAATAAACGACAGAAACGCCGTACCAAGCGATGTCCAAAGCGCAACGACGATACACAAAGTCATCGTGTACTTTTTATCCTCAAACCACAAAACCGCATCATCAATAATGCCCAAATTTAAGAGCGTACCATTGACCCAACCATAAGAGTCGGAACTAAACAGGGTCTGCCACACAAGATACACCGAACCAGAAATGGACGGCGCATAGAAAACAAGCGTTACAACCGAACGCACCTTCGGCGAAAGCTCATTGATAAACCATGCGATAAACAGCGAAAGCAGATAGGAAACCGGCCCGGTAATACAAGCAAAGACCAGCGTGTTCTGCGCCGCCAGCAGAAAGATATCGTCGTCCAAAAACAGCCGAATGTAGTTATCCATAAAGAGGAATCTCGGCATTTCCAAAAGGTTGAAATCCGTAAAGCTGAGCACAACAGACAAGATAACCGGGAATACCGTGAAAATAAAGAACAGGATCATAAAGGGCGCGATCATCGCATACGCAACTTTGTTCTTCTTCATTTCACGCCATGTCCACTGCGCTTTCGTCATCTCTTTTTCTTGCCGTCGGACGCTTTACTGCCGTGTTGTTTGACATGAATTTTTTCTCCTTTATATAATATTCGAAAATGTTTGAAACCCGGGAGCCGGATTTTGCAGGCCCCGGAAAAGCGTCCGCTTTTTAATTTGCGCCGTGCGCGGCAAGGTATTCCTGCATCTGCTGATAAACCTCAGGCGAATTTTCATAAGTCCTTCCGAGCGCCAACGTAGGCAGGTCAAACTCTTCGCGCTTTCTCGTGATTTCCTTGTTAATCGTGTTCACATATTTCTGAAGCTCGGTAATCGGATCCTTGCCGTCGTTGATTACCGCAAGATAAGCAAAGTTGATATAGCGGTCAAAAATATACGATCCGGGATAGTTGGTATATGCCGCGAGATTATTGAACTGATCCATCAGCGCCTCATACTCCTGCGTAGTCCAGGGCATCTCCGCCAACGCATACATATTCGCGGTGTTGTACTTTGCCGCCTGGCCAATCGTCGTAACAAGGTCGCTGCCGTACGCGGCCTGCGCCTCATGCCCGCAGTACCACCGGATAAACTCCCATGCGCTCATCTCATCCTCTGCGCCATGCAGCAAAATCGTAGCTGCAACATTGTTGAACGCATCGTAATTCACCGTGCCATCTTCACGTACCGATCCGGGCAGCGGAACCATCTCCCAAAGACCGTCGATCTCCGTAGCGAAAACCGTCAACTGGTTATATGTGGTGGAATAATCCGCAATCAAAATCGGCATTTCTCCGGTTCTGAAACGGTTCGGACCGTCAAATTTTTTGGGAAAGAGTAGTCCGTAAAGAAACGGGTATATTTTTCAAAAGCTTCCAGCGCGACATTGGAATCCAGGTCGCAACGCAGGCCGTCGTCGGCAAAACGGTCGCCGCCCATCTGGAACAGGAACATGTCATACTGCCGGTTCAAGCCGATCGACATGTTGTTCGCCTGCAGCACAGGCAGCATCGCCAGCACATCATCCCAAGTCTTTGGGATTTCAAGTCCAAGATTCGATAGGACGTCGATGCGTACAAACATCATCATAAAGCCTGCGCGCTCGGGCATGCCGTAAGTCGAACCATACAGCGTCACCGGCTCGACCGTCTCGGCGTTGAACTCACTGATCAGTTCGTCAAAGCCTTCATAATCGTTCAGCGGCAGCACCGCGCTCCGAATCGCATAATTGATAACATCTACGTCGCTTGCACCGAGGAAAACGTCCGGCCCCTGTCCGGAAAGCACCGAAGGAAGCAGCGTGCCTGCCGCGACCAGCTTCACGTTGACGGCTATATTGCTGTCCGGCGTAAAGTCACTGGAAACCAGACTCTTCAAAATTTTCGCCTGGTCACGTCCCTGCGTCGTCCAAACCTCAACCGTATGATCCGCTGCTTCTGCGGAAACCGCGCCCATCATGCTGTAATCCGTAAAGAAGCTTGCGATGAACGCACGAAGTTCAAACATCACGGCCTGACCAAAACTAGCGTTGGCTTTCGGCATCTCGGCGGAGACAGGCTGAATCATTATGTAATCGATTCGCAGCGGCTGCGAGCGCACGTTATTCAGCCAAGTTCCCAGCGTACCGATATAGGTCTTCAGATTTGTCAGGTTCGGCGCGATCTCGTCCTCATCCGAGCCCATCCTGTGCAGAAGAAAAGCTACTTTATCAAGCGTTGCCGTCTGCGAACCTTTTTCGCCGCAGAGTTCCGTGATATAATCGGAAACCGCATACAGGTTGCGGGATTCAATCAGCATGGTTTTGATGGTATTCGGCATCAAGCGGGAGAACCCGTAGTCGCGGTATTCATCCGGATCGGCGCCCGTCAGTTTCAAAACCTCCATATAACAATCATTGATATTATTCAGCGAAGAGGTTACTTGACGAATGATGTCCGCAAAATCACCGAGTCCGACTTCTATGCGCAGGGTATGCCGTCCCGGGGTCAGATAAAATTCAAAAACAGTCTCGCCGTCCGTGACGTTTTCGCATTTCCAGTCGCTGGAATAATCAAAGCGGAGATTATAACATTCCTCAAAAGGCACCTCTCCGTCCAAATAAATCGTCCGGGAAGTAAACATGCCCGACAGATCATTCTGCTTGAAACGGAACGCGATGGCATAAAAGCCTTCGTCATTGACATCAAATTCATACTCCACCCATTGGCCGACGGTCTTGAAATTCTCGCTGCCGCCCATAAAATTGAGAAGCTGCGCCGTCGGATCCTGCGGAGATGTGATTGCGCTTGTGCGGTCGGTCAGCGGATAAATCGACTCGTCCGACTGCGTAGTCGGGAATTCCGCTTCCAGATGGATCACATCGCTTCCCTGTTTGTATGTGTACTGCGCTTTATACGCCTCATACGATATCATATCCTCCTGCGGATATAGGCGAATGGACTTTATGCTCATAGGCTCGCGCGTCGCTTCAAGAGAGATGGTGTTTTCGCCCGCTTCAAAATAAAACTGCAGCGCGTTTTTGTAATATCCGGTAGAGTCTTTGACCGTATAAGTCTGCCATAGATTCGCTGCCATGTTATCCGGCCGGATATCATTGCCGCCTACGTCTTTCTGAAAACCTACGGTGCCGTCCTCATGCGTCGTATAAGAAGGCGCCCAGCGTTTCATAATGGTAAGCGTCCGCGCCTCCGAAAAAGGCACCTTGCCGTTCACATACAAAATGCGCTCTATATCCGTAGATTTTTCACGGCTGTCCGCATCTCGCGCGGCGTCCCCCGCATAGCACTCGAGTTCCACGCAGTAAAGCCCCGCCCGTTCCACATTAAATTTCCAAGTCACCATACCGCTGGACGAGGTATATAGAGATTTTTCCATGTCGCCGCCGACATCCGTCAGCACCTGGATACCCGAATCGGTCGTCGCCTCAGGCAAATAGTCCAAAGCGTTGATCACAATCACGCCTGTCCCTTTCGGAGAGGCAGCGTGTTTTTCAAGGTACGTCTCGTAGTCGATCGTATTCAGAATCTCATTCCACTCCGCCATGGTACGACCGCCGGAAGTATTCGCAGTTTCCGCCGGCAGATCCTCGGCAGCCAGCACCGCCGGACAGCCGAACGCCATGATCAGAGCTAAGAAGAGAGCCAACGCTCTCGACAACTTCGTTCTCATCATAAATCTTGTTCCTCCTGAAGCAGACGCTTGAATTTGCGCGCGCGTACGCGCGCACGCGCACATTTAAATTAAAGAACCGGAATCGCAAGCCGTATTCTCGTACCGATTTGCCGCAGCACGAAACAGCGCGCAATCCCGCAGGACAAAATGCACAATCCATCTATAAACAATGTCTGTTTTTGCAATTTTTTCAACTGTTATGTGCAAAATTACCCATAAATGTACTCATATATTCTAGCACACCGTCACATTGTTGTCAAGTGGGGTTGTTTCAAGGTTTTTGCGTATTCGCAGTTTAAAGTTCGGTTTTTTCGTTCTATTATATTGTATAGCCCCCGTTTTCATGACAAGCCCTAATTTATAAAAAAAACGCCACCTGCACAAATTTGCTTTTTTGATAATTTAATTATCTAAAACGTTCCTTTTTATGCAGATAATTTCTTATTTTTTGTAACATTCGAATTTAATTTTTATTGTTGTTTAATCAAATTTACATATTTGCTTGCTTTTTTCTGCCATTTGCCGCGCGCGTTGGCCTATTCTTTTTTTGTGTAAAAATCACAAAAAAAAACGATCGATTTCTACACATGTACAAATTGCACAATATTTTTTATCGAATCAAGTTTGAAACATTTGCCTCTGTGTATTTTTTAATTTATCGTTGTATAATTAATCTAATATATTAAAAATATTCCTAATAAGCGGCGCATTGCCATTCTTTATGTTGCGTTTTATTCTATTGTGTTTCCCATATACTTTGTTCTCAGCCCAATATTTATTTCGTTTTATTTTATTATCCTGGGAGAATTGACATTTTATCAGCCATAATCTATAATAGGAAGTAATTTGATTCTGGAGGAAACGCTATGAACAGCATCGGAATCGATCTCGGCGGAACCAACATCGCCGCAGGCATCGTCGATACAAACGGAACCATTTTAATCAAGCAATCTGTCCCCACAAAAGCCGCGCGGCCGCGCGAAGAAATTTTATCGGATATCGCGTCTCTTTGCCACAATATCCTTCAAAAAAGCGGAGAAACGCTGTCGGACATTCGATTAATCGGTCTGGCCGTGCCGGGCGGCGTTGATCCGGCAAGCGGTCGGATCCTGTTTACACCGAATATCCCGTTTTCGGGCATCAATGTATGTGCGATCCTATCGGATATGCTGGACGGCATCACTGTAAAGCTTGTAAACGACGCCAACGCTGCCGCCCTGGCCGAAGCGCGGGCAGGCGCGGCGAAAGATGCCGAAAGCGCCGTGATGATTACACTTGGAACCGGCATCGGCGGCGGCGCAATCCTGCACGGGAAAATTTACACCGGATTTAACGGACTGGCCGCCGAACTCGGGCATATGGTCATAGAAAAAGACGGCGCGGCCTGCGGCTGCGGGCGGCGGGGCTGTTTCGAAGCATACGCCTCCGCTACAGCGCTGACACGGCTGACGCGTGAAGCAATCGAGCGCTGCGCGGCCAAAGGAGAGCAAACGGCGATGTCCGGCGACAAAATCAACGGACGTACGGCTTTCGAGGCATTCCGCAAAGGCGACGACGCCGCCAAACGCGTTATCGACGTCTACATCGGTTACTTGTCCTGCGGCATCGTTTCACTGATTAATATTTTTCAGCCGGAGGTCTTTATTATCGGCGGCGGCCTTTCTGGCGAAGGGCAGTTTCTGCTCGATCTGCTCGAACCAAGAATCCGGCGGGAAGAGTTCGCAAGGGAGCCCGCAAAGCGCACACAGCTTCGCATTGCAAGCTGCGGAAACGATGCGGGGATTATCGGCGCCGCCATGCTGGAGGAATAATTCATGAAGAAAACTTTAAAGTTTATCGGACTCTTTCTCTTCTTTTCTGCGCTGGCCTTCCTCCTCTATATGCAGAATCCGCCCGCCGGACTTTATACACTGCTGGGGACGACCTGCTTTGCGCTGATTTTATTCGCCAGTGCTTCCTGCCTTGTCGGGAGCGAACTGCTCAAAAAAATTGAAGACCTGGAAAAACGCACGTTTTGGCTTGAAGAGGAAGTCCGAAAAATAAAAGGCAAAAAAAATGGCGACGCCGAGGATACAGACGATCTGACGCAGTAACCGGCATAAAAATATTCGCAGCCCAGCCATCGGGCTGCGAATATTTGAGCCGGATCGAAAAGCCTTTGGCTTTTGATCGAAAAGTTCGCACTGCGCGCCGCCCTGCGGCGCTGCCAATCCAAAATGCGCATACAGAGCGGCTATACTCCGCTCTGTATGCGCATTTTTACAAAGACGCAAGCATACTATACAAAATTTATATTTGGGAAATTGTTACATATTTTTCACACAAAAATGCAGGAGTCGGATTTTAATTGTTCAATTTGAAGCTGTTTTATCCAAACATTTTGGGATATTTTTGCCATAAAATGAACTTTTGTTAAATTCTTCTTGCATTTTTCAGCAGATTGTGTTAGAATAATCGCACAACTTTAAATTCTCTATCGGAGGGGACGGTATCCATGGGACTTACACTTACTGAAAAAATACTGAAAGCGCATGTTGTAGACGGCGTTTTTGAAAAAGGCCGTGAAATCGGCCTCCGCATTGACCAGACGCTGACGCAGGACGCCACGGGCACGATGGCTTATCTTGAATTTGAAGCAATGGGCATTCCGCGCGTACGCACCGAACGTTCTGTCGCTTATATCGACCATAACACGCTGCAGAGCGGCTTTGAAAATGCGGACGATCATCGTTTCATCGGTTCGGTTGCCAAAAAGCACGGCATCTATTTCAGCCGTCCCGGCAACGGAATTTGCCATCAGGTTCATTTGGAACGCTTCGGTGCGCCGGGAAAAACGCTCATCGGTTCCGACAGCCATACGCCGACCGGCGGCGGACTTGGCATGATCGCCATCGGCGCAGGCGGCCTGGACGTCGCCGTGGCGATGGGCGGCGGCGCGTATTATATCACCTATCCGAAGATCGTCAAAATCGAACTTACCGGACGCCTGCGCCCGTGGGTGGCGGCAAAAGACGTGATTCTTGAAGTGCTCCGCCTTTTGACTGTGAAAGGCGGCGTAGGCCGCGTCATGGAATATACAGGCCCAGGCGTCGCCACGCTCTCTGTCCCCGAACGTGCCACCATCACCAATATGGGCGCGGAACTCGGTGCAACCACTTCGATCTTCCCCTCCGACGAAATCACCCGTGAATTTCTCGCGGCACAAGGACGCGCCGAGGTCTATACGCCGCTCTCGGCCGACAGCGACGCGGTCTACGATGAAGAAATCCATATCGACCTCTCAAAGCTCGAACCCATGGCAGCCTGCCCGCATTCGCCCGACAACGTCAAAACGATTCGCAAACTTGGAAATATGCCGGTCGATCAGGTCTGCATCGGTTCCTGTACAAACAGTTCCCTTCTGGATATGCTGAAAGTCGCATATATTTTAAAAGGAAAAACCGTTGCACCGAACGTATCCCTCTCCATCGCCCCCGGTTCAAAACAGGTTTTAACGATGCTGGCGGAAAACGGCGCGCTGGCCGTGATGATCGCCGCCGGCGCCCGCATTTTGGAATCCGCCTGCGGCCCCTGTATCGGAATGGGCCAATCGCCAAACTCCGGCGGGATTTCTTTGCGCACCTTTAACCGCAATTTTCTTGGACGTTCGGGCACAAAAGACGCGCAGGTCTATCTCGTATCCCCCGAAACGGCGGCGCTCTCCGCGATCAACGGCCATCTCTCCGATCCGGCCGAACTCGGCCAAATGCCTGTCTTTGAACTGCCGGCGCAGTTTCTCATCAACGACAACATGATCGAGCCGCCCGCATCGCCCGAAGAAGCGGACAAAGTGGAAATTCTCCGCGGACCGAATATTAAGCCCTTTCCCGAAACGCACCCCCTGGAAAACAGAATCGCCTGTAAATGTTCGCTGAAGGTCGGCGACAACATTACGACCGACCACATCATGCCGGCCGGCGCGAAAATCCTACCGCTCCGTTCCAATATTCCCGAAATTTCCAAGCATTGCTTCGCCGTATGCGACGAACACTTCCCTGCCCGCGCCAAAGCGCTCGGAACCAGCGTCATTGTAGGCGGCGCAAACTACGGTCAAGGGTCGTCCAGAGAACATGCGGCGCTTGCGCCTCTGTATCTGGGCGTAAAAGCGGTCATTGTAAAAAGCTTTGCGCGCATCCATGCGGCCAACCTGATTAACGCCGGCATTCTGCCGCTGACGTTTTCCGATCCGGCGGATTACGACAAAATCTCCGAGGGAGACGAAATTGTGCTGGACAACATTTTTGACGCGGTACGCAAAGGAGAAGCCATATTATCTTTGTCAAACGGCACGCAAATTCCGCTGTGCTGCGCACTGACCGACCGGCAGATCAATATTCTGCGTGCTGGCGGTCTGCTGCCCTACACCAGAGAGACAAAATAACATCAGATGATTGATAAGGAATGAAGAAATGAACGAATATACCGAATACATAGAGAGCGCCGCCAGCGCTTTTAAAACGCTGCTTGCCGAACAGACGCAGCGCACAAAAAAAATGGAAGAACTGTCACGCCCGGTAGAGTACGCCTCGCTTGACAAACTGATCATCGGCGTTTGCGACGGCGACGGCATCGGCCCCATCATCTGCCGGGAGGCCGCCCGGACGCTCGAATACCTCTTAAACAGCAAAATCAAATCCGGCCGCGTAGAACTGCGCCGCATCGATGGGTTGACGATCGAAAACCGCACGGCAAAAGGTCAAAGCGTACCAGACGACGTGCTCGCCGCGATCAAAGAATGCCATGTCCTGCTGAAGGGGCCGACCACGACGCCAAAGGGCGGTACAGGCGCGCCGGAACTCGAAAGCGCGAACGTAGCGCTCCGCCGCGAACTCGATTTGTTTGCGAATGTGCGCCCGGTATCCGTGCCGGAACTCGGTATCGACTGGACCTTCTACCGGGAAAACACAGAAGGAGAGTATGTGCTCGGCAGCCGCGGCGTCGAGATCCCAGGCATACTGGCCTGCGATTTCAAGGTTACGACCGACCACGGCACCGAGCGGATCGCGCGCGCCGCATACAATTTTGCGCGTCAAAACGGGAAAAAAAGAACATAGCGATCGTTACCAAGGCCAATATCATGAAAAAAACCGATGGAAAATTCGCGCGCATCTGCCGCGAAATCGCCGAGCGAGAATATCCCGAACTCTGTATTGAAGACTGGTACATCGATATTATGGCGGCCAACCTGGTCAATCCGTCTATTCGTTCTCGTTTCGAAGTGTTTGTCCTCCCCAACCTTTACGGAGACATCATCACCGACGAAGCGGCGCAGATTCAGGGCGGCGTAGGCACCGCGGGCAGCGCGAACATCGGCGGGCGCTATGCTATGTTTGAAGCCGTCCACGGCTCCGCGCCGCGTATGATCGAAGAAGGCATCGGCGAATACGCAAATCCCGCAAGTATTTTAAAAGCCGCGGAGATGCTGCTTCGGCATATCGGTTATATTCCTGAAGCCGACCGTCTTGCAGCCGCTATGCGCATCTGCACGGGCGATGCCGCTGCACTGCGCGTCACCGGCGACCGTGACGGAGCCAAATGTGCCGAATTTGCGGACTATCTGCTCGAGACACTCGCCGCGCTCTGAAACGGCGAACCGCGCTTTTATGCGGATGCAAAATTTCACAGAGAAGGAGATGACATTGTGTCCGAATTCGCTTATATAAAAGATCTTGCACGGCAATGTGTCGAAAACAGCAATATCGACGCATCGCTCTATAAAACCTATGACGTCAAGCGCGGACTGCGCGATGCGGACGGCAAAGGCGTTCTGACCGGACTGACTGAAATTTCCTCGGTTCATGGAACCAAAGAGGAAAAAGGCAGCAAAGAATACTGCGACGGCGAACTGCGTTACCGCGGCATCAACATATACGACCTTACCGAAGGGATCGCTGCGGAAAAGCGATACGGCTTTGAAGAAACCGTTTTCCTGCTTTTAATGGGCAAACTACCGAACGCAGCCGAGTTAAAGGAATTTTCAGCTTTGCTTGCCTCTTACCGGTCGCTGCCGGACGGCTTTGTACGCGACGTCATTATGCGCGCGCCCTCGCAGGATCTGATGAACTCCCTCGCCCGTAGCGTTTTGACCTTGTATTCCTATGATAAACTGGCCAACGACATCTCCATTCCAAATGTACTTGCGCAATGCCTGCAGCTCATTGCCGTGCTGCCGCTGATCACCATATATTCCTATCATTCCTATAACCACTTCATAGAGGGACACAGCCTATACATCAATACGCCCAGCCGCAGTCGGTCGATGGCCGAAAACATCCTTCTCCTACTGCGCCGGGACAAAAAATATACCGAACTCGAAGCGCGGATCCTGGACATTTCTCTGATCCTGCATGCGGAACACGGCGGCGGCAACAACTCGACCTTCACTAATCATGTCGTCACCTCGTCGGGCACCGACACGTATTCCGCGATGGCCGCCTCGCTCTGTTCTCTAAAGGGACCGCGCCACGGCGGAGCGAATATTAAAGTCGTCCATATGTTCGCCGACATCATGGAGCATGTCCGGCACTGGGACGACGATGAAGAAATCGAAGCGTATTTGTCCCGGATCCTCGATAAAGAGGCCTTTGACCGCAGCGGTCTCATTTACGGTATCGGACACGCGGTGTACACAAAATCCGACCCGCGCGCGCAAATTTTCAAAAGCTATGTTGAGAAACTTTCGGTTGAAAAAGGCCGGAGAGATGAATTTGAGCTTTACGTCCGCGTCGCCGCTATCGCTCCGCAGATGCTTTACCGCCGCAACGGGACGAACAAACCTATCTGCGCAAATATTGATTTTTACAGCGGTTTTGTTTATTCTATGCTGAATCTTCCGGAGGAACTGTTCACCCCGATTTTCGCCATAGCGCGTATCGCAGGCTGGAGCGCGCATAGGATCGAAGAACTAATCAACAACGGAAAAATCATTCGTCCCGCTTATATGAGCGTACAGCCGGATGCGCCCTATATCCCGCTGATGCACCGCAAATGACCATTTCTAAAATGCTTAGCAATCGCAAACAACAATCATGACAAAAAGAAAGTGAATAAATTCACCCATAAAATACAGGAGCATGATGACTGAGTTCCATCATGCTCCTGTATATTTTCTATGGTTTAGCTTTTGAATACTAAGGCTACATTCGCACATAAGAGATTCACATTCGTTGTTTACAGCAATTTTCCTTTGATAAAATCGTGCGCCCTCACACAGCGGCTCTAAAATTTTCATTTCCTTTTCAGCATAGGCAATACAATTCATCTGCTGGAACAGCTTCATGCAAAATCTCGTACATTTCCGTACATAAACTGCCATAGTAATTTTGTTTCAGTTCTCCCAATTCCAATTCCTCCAAACTGTACTTTATTTTTTATGATAATCGGCTCAATTCCCGCTTTCAATGCTGATTTCATTGAATATCTTCAAAAGATCATCCACGCGCGCATTTTTCTTTTCCTCGCCCCGGATATCTACGACGCATTTGCCGACGTGCATCATAATCAGCCGCGTCCCGTATTCCACGGCAAAACGCAGATTATGCGTCACCATGAGCGTGGTGATTCCGCTTTTTTCTACAAACCGGTTGGTCAGCCGCATGATGATTTCCGAAGACTTTGGGTCCAGCGCTGCCGTATGCTCATCCAAAATCAAAAGCTTCACGTCGGTCATGTTTGCAATCACCAGCGCCAGCGCCTGCCGCTGGCCGCCGCTGAGACTGCCGACCGGCGCATTCATACGATTTTCAAGGCCGAGTCCGCATTCCTCAAGCAGCGTGCGATACACATCTATACGCTTTTTATTGATGCCGCGTCCGAGCCCGAAAGTTTTGTGCTTATTGTCGGCAAGCGCCATGTTTTCGAGAATCGTTAAATTTTTGCAGGTCCCTGCTTTCGGATCTTGAAATACCCGCCCAATCCATTTTGCGCGGCGGTATTCGCTTAGCTTCGTGATGTCGCGCCCGTCAAACAGGATTCGTCCGGAATCGGGCGGCAGCGTTCCGCAGATAAAATTGAGCAGCGTGGTTTTTCCGCTGCCGTTGGAACCGATGACCGAAACAAATTCTCCGCTTTCTACCGTCAGGTCAAAACCATCAAACAGCGTACAAGCGTCCGGGGTTCCAGGATTAAAGGTTTTCGTAATCTTTTCAAGCGTCAGCATATCCGCTCCCCTTTCGTTTAAGCAAGCCACTGAGCATCAGCGCAACGACAAACAGCGCCGCCATTAAAAAGCTTATTGTAATCTGACGGAAGCCCAAGCGAAACAGCCACCTGCAAACAGCCCTTATACAGGACGGTGCCGATGATGACCATGGTCGTCGGTTTCATCCAGCGCAGCCTGCCAAAGAGACTCAGACCGATGATGACGCTGGAAAGTCCGAAAACCACCATCCCCGTACCCATGGCCGTATTCGCCGACTCGTTTGCCTGCGCGACGACCGCGCCCGAAAGCGCGGCCAGTCCGTTGCCAAGCGCGAGCCCTAAAATTTTAGACACGCCGGGATTTCTAGCCAGCATCGTACAAAATTGTTCGTTGGCGCCTGTCGCGCGCAAAAGCAGGCCGGATTTGGTTTTCAGATACCAATCCGCCGCAAATTTCAGCAAAGCGACGATCACAACCAAAATAATCAGCTTTTTCAGAGGTATACCGCCGATCATTTCCGGCACAAACGCAACCGCCGGACTGCTGAAGATCGTCGTCATACCAAAAATGGAAGCGATCGACTGCCCGCCCGTACCAAGTTTGACAATAACCAGGTTGACCGACAAAAGCGCCGTAAACATCAGAATACCGCAAAGCAGCGGACGTATGCCGAGTTTTACATGCAAAAGTCCGGTCACCGCCCCGGCCGCACAACCGGCTGCAAAAGCGGCAAGCAAGCTGAGCCACGGATCCGCGCCCTGCAGAATAAGCACCGCCGACACAATGGCGCCGAGCGGAAGCGTGCCGTCCACGCTCAGATCCGGAAAATCCAAAATGCTGTAAGTCAAATATACGCCGATGGCAAGGATGGCGTATTTCGCGCCCTCTTCAAAATGATTTTTAAAATATTGACGATTTCCACAATACGCGCTCCTTAAAAGCAGACTTGCAGGGGAGAAATCCCCCTGCAGTCCACCGGATAAAACTCGAATCAATTGCCGCCGGCCGTAGTCACCTGCTCGGCGGAGGCATATGCGGCGGGCAACGCAATCCCAAGCTGCGCCATCACATCGGTATTGACGACAGGCGTACTGTCCGCAATAACCAGCACGGGCGTCTGCGCCGCGCTCTGCCCGCCGCGAACGGCGAGCGCCATATCGGCCGTCTTTTCGCCAAGCGCAACATAATCGAGAGATGCAGCTGCGATACAGCCTTTTTTCACCTGTTCAATCTCCGAACCGTATACCGGAATGCCGGCTGCTTTCGCCTGTTCCAGCAGAGTCGTCATATTATCCACCACATTGTTGTCGGTCAGATTGGTTACAGCCTCCACATCCGGCAGCAGATTGGCGACAACGGTCGGCAGTTCGGTCGCATCGTTGATGCCCATAGACACGATTTCAATCCCAGCTTTCCCTGCCTCTGCTTTCAACGTCTCAAGCTGAGAAAGCGAGTTCGGCTCGGTCGTGGTATAAATGACGCCGAGCTTCGTGAGCGCAGGCTGGAAAGCCCGAATCATAGCGACCTGCGCCGGAATATCAAACGCATCCGCGGTACCCGTACAGTTATTGCCCGGCACGTCGACCGACTGCACCAGTTTTGCCGCAACCGGATCGGAAACCGCGCAGAAGATCACCGGTATATCGGACGAGGCGCTACGCACCGCCGAATAAGCCGCCGTAGCCGCCGGCGTCGCAATCGCGATAATCAAATCATACTCGCCGCTCGACGCCATACGCGCCGCATAGCTCTGGCAGTCGTCAACCGGGGACGTAGAAGAGCCCACTTGAACTTCATATGCGATGCCTTTTACTTCCAGTACATTCTTTATGCCCTGGCAGCAGTTATCCAGCGATGAGTGGGGCATGAACTGAATAATGCCCACCTTCTTTTTTCGCCGGAATTTCCGCCGCATCCCGTAAAACAAAAACCAAATGCAAGAATCAACGCGAAGACAACCGATAATTTTTTTATGCTGTTTTTCATTGTTTTTTCTCTTTCAAAGCAAAATTTTTAAATAAATATAAATTGTGTTAAACGCCGCGCTGCATGCCCGCACGCCATCGTCTTGTTCTGCCGTACATATCGGTATCCTCCACAAAAAAGAAAATAAAAAACTGTCTATTTTTGTCCCTTTTCAGATTCGTGTTGCTCAGTACTGATTATCAAAACCATTCGTCAAAACATCGAAAGCGGGGGAACTGTCTTTTCAGACAACTTTCCAATAAACTGAAAGCCGTCAGCCAAATGTTTTTTCTAAATAGTTCTTTATATCATCCCTTGAACGGAAAATATAAATGCTTTTCTCATTTTGGTATCTATCAATTAGTTCATAGACTGCGGGCATTTCATTCTGTGGAAAGTTCAAAATCCACTGCCTGAATTCTTCGTCAAATTCTGTTTCTACCCATGGCATATCCTCACGAGGTTTTCCTATACGTGATTCTGCCGCCGCAAGACATTCATCTACCGGCAAATCCAATAAAAATACGGTATCGCAAGATTGAAGCCGCATTTCAAGCGTTCTACTATAGTTTCCATCAATGATCCATTTGTCTTTTGAAATAATTTCTTTTAACCTATGATCAAATTCATCCCTACTGATTGTTGTCTTATCAGGTTTGTGCCATAACATATCAAGATAATATAAAGGCAGAGAAGTTTTATCTTTCAACTTTCTTGCAAATGTACTTTTTCCCGAACCCGGACAGCCGATAACGATTACTTTATCAAACATGGATTTTCTCCTCCAAATGTACATTTGCTGCGCTGATTTTATCATGGAATTCGTTTCCGCTCAATATGTTTCTATAAAATTACCGAAGTTCTCAATTGGCAACACTTCTCTTAAAAGGAACCTATTTTTTAAAGGTTGACAAATAAAAAATTCCTATCCCATAAAATGGGACAGGAAAAATCAAACCTGCGGTACCACCCAAATTCGCACAAATGCGCGCTCACCGTGTACAATCATACACATGCGGTATAACGGCCGCTGCCGTCGCCCCTAACCGAAATCCGGCTCAGTTTGCCCTCGGAAGTCCATTTCCAACCGCCGCCGTTACCGCAATTCCACCATCTGCGGCTCTCTGAAACGTCTGTATAGAAGGTACTACTCTTCGTCACAGGTTTAAAAGGTGCTCTTTAATTTATTGTTATCTTATCATATGTAAACAGATTTGTCAAGAGAATTTTTCAATTTTTTTAAATCGTTCCGCATAGAATTCCATTCATAAAAAGCAGCGCAAAGAGTAGCCATACCCGCCCTTTGCGCTGTTTTCAGTTTGGGCAGCACCGCACATTCGCGGCGTCCCCATCTTGTTGCTGTCTGAAAATTTTTTCGACAGACTTCTGCGATATACCCTGCGGTCTTTATTCCTGTACGCTTTCCTCACGCGAACGGAACAAAAAAGCGATATGCACCAAATTCCTGCAAGTGCAACCAAGGTATATATGATACGGCTGACAATCGCCGCCTGACCTCCGCAGATCCAAGCCACCAGATCGAAGCTGAAAAGCCCGATTGCGCCCCAGTTGAGCGCGCCAATGATGACCAGAATAAGCGCTATTCTGTCAATGACCATCTTTTTCTACCTCTTCTCAAAATTTTGAGTCAAGCGTTTCCGCTCATCTATAGTTTGACCGAACGGCAGAAAAACATGTTAGAAATTTTTACCTATATTTTTGAACCTAACGTCTGATTATTTCAACTCAAGCATCAAGACGTGCGCGCTGTCCAGCGCGTGAACATCCGTATAATCCTCCTCCGGAATGCTGAGCCCGTTTACCGCAGCCAGCGCCTCCGGCGCAACGTGATACTGTTTGGAAATCGTCCATAAGCTTTCGCCTTTTGGATAAATCAAACAAACGGGATGCACATTTTTCTCATAACGCTTTGGCGCGGAAAAATCGATTTTTCCCACAATCTGCGCTTCCTTGCGCTGAAGTACGCGCATGCAAAGCGCAATCTCCGCATCGCACACCAGATTATCTCCGTCAAGGCGGCTGCGCGCATTCACAAGCGTCGCTTCGGCCATAACTTCCGTTCCGTCCGGCGTCTCACAATCAAAGGAAATTTTAAACGGAACCGTAAATTCACCCGAAGTTTCTCCGCTTTCCGTCGTATAGATAGAATTCATCGCACAGCGGCCGGAAACCGAAATTTTTCCGTCGCGTGCAGTGGCCTCTTCCACCTTTGCTTCGCCTGAAGTATCCAGCACCGTAACCGCGTCGGACGCACCGGCGGCATTTTTTGCCACACTGCCGCCTATATCGTAAACGCCGCAGCGGGAGAACAGCAGCCGGTCGGTTTCCAGAGGACGATACTCGATTTTTCCCTCCGCCGTCTCCGAAAACGCATCGGTCACTGCACGAATTTTTCTGGGCTGATCTGCTCTGCCCTCAATCGCTAAAATCACTTCGAGCATAAGGTTGGAATTATCGGACGAAACACCGGCTTCTGTAGAAATGACCCGCGCTGAAGCGGCGGCGGTCGTTCCTTTGAATATCAGCCTCCAAAAACTCATCAAAAGGAATCTTCTTTTTGAAGCATTTTCGGCGCGCCCGCCTCTAAAATAAGTACCTTTGCATAAACGTCGCCGCGCACGCCGACGCCGCCGTCGGCAGCGCGCGCATCGGTCACCGCCGCAGTCGCACCGCACCAAAGCGGTTTGATTTCCGCTTTTCCGCCGAGTTCTATAGAGTCTGAAAGCTCCACATCCTGCGCGCGCAGCAGAAGCGTGTCCACGCCGTCAAACTCGCCGTACAGTTTATGCAGACCAGGCATCTCTGCGGCCGGAAGCTGCTCTTCCGAAATATCCTCCCGCGTATATATACAGGGCTGTGAACGCAGACGGGTACGTATGTTGATTTTTCTAGGAGCGCTCAGGCGGTACGTAACAGAATCCACTACGACGTCCGCCGACAATTGAGGATCCTGCCCTTCGGCCAGCGGAACGCTGAAATCATATTTAGAAGGCAGCACAGTAGCGCTGACCTCGCCGTCCTCGCCCAAATAAATCAACGTATGCAATACGCTGCCCGACATCTGCGCCTCGGTGCCGTTGATGTACTGCGCAGGCGGAAGTGCGCGCGCTTCCATGCGCAGCACTTTCTGAACCTTGGGCATATAATCCGGCAAAATAAATTCTCCGCCGCTCTCGAACAAGATGCTCCCGCCGTTGCGGATACGCTGCGCCGTATTTTTTCCGGACAGAACAAATTCCTTTTTCTCGCTGTTTTCGGGTCTCATAGAATTCTCCTTTTATCAAATTTTTGTTTGCTAAATTCTATGATAAAAACAAACGAACTATGCGCCGTGCCCAAAAAGTTGTCCCGCTTACCGGAAGCTGAGCAAGCGGGATTTTAATTCTATCTGTATACGCTTAGCCTGAGCCGCTGCCGCGGCATCCAAGACTTTATGTCAATGATGTTCTTGCCGCTCATCTCCTGCTCTCTTTGATTTCTATTTTTCTGGGCAGAATTGTCCATCAGAAAAGCCTTCGGGAACCCTCGCTTAGCAGACGGTACTCTTTGAGAAAAATAAAGTGCGGGCCTCCGCCCGCATAAAAAGCATGACTCTTTAAAGATACCTCTATGTTGACAGCGTCTCACAAAGTACCTATCTTCCCAAAACAATCTATGCGTTTACCAGCTTGACACGCAATGAAAATTCCATCTTACGCAAAACAGACGGTTTGCAATGGACGATTACGCACAAAATTTGTGCAATCGTCCGCTTCACGAAACACAACACGCGATGCCTGCACAAAATTTTGTTTTAACCTACAAAAAACGATAAACGTTGTATTGACAATATTTTATTCGTATGCTAAAATACTGTTTTGTTCCGAACAATTGTTGAAAGGTATTGTGACTTTCACACACGGAGAGGAGGAAAGATTAGAATGGAAAAAAACTGTGGAGCATGGATCAATATCCTATCCCACAAGCTTAAAAAGCGCATGAACGCCAACATGCAAAGCCTGGGCATTACTGGAGTGCAGAGCCGCATAATGCACTATATCTTTGTGAAATGCACCGATGGGCCGGTATTTCAGCGCGATGTGGAGAGTGCCTTTGGTCTAAGCCGTTCCGCCGCCACCGGCATTTTGCAGTTGATGGAAAAAAACGGCCTGATCCTGCGCGAAAACGTAGCCAGCGATGCGCGGCTGAAAAGTCTGATCCCCACGGAAAAGGCAGCGCATCTGGACGCACAGATTGGCGAGTATCTTCATCAGACCGAGCAGTGGCTGACGCACGGCTTGTCAAACGCACAAATCGCGTTATTTCTGGAAACCGCCGCGCGTATGTCCAACAATCTGGATAGTTAGCCGACGCCAGTTCAAAATTTCCATAATTATTTTCATGACGTACGGCGCCTGAGCGCGTTGGTTGTGTCATATTTGAAGGAGGAATATCACGTATGATAAAAACCCTTGCTCGCAGTATCCGCGAGTACAAAAAGCCGGCCATTCTGACGCCGCTTCTGGTCACGATCGAAGTAATACTGGAATGTATCATCCCGTTCAGCATCGCCAATCTGGTAAACCAGATGCAGGCTGGCTGCGGTATGGATGTCATCGTCAAATATGGCATCCAACTGGTGATCACGGCTATTCTGTCGTTAATTTTCGGCGTCGCGGCCGGCAATACCTGCGCCACCGCTTCCACGGGCTTTGCACGTAATCTGCGTAAAGATATGTTCTACCATATTCAAGACTATTCTTTTGAAAATATCGACAAGTTCTCGGTATCCAGCCTGGTTACTCGTATGACCACCGACGTTGTGAATGTACAAATGTCTTTCATGATGATCATCCGCGTGGCCATCCGGGGCCCGTTAATGCTAATCTTTTCGTTCATCATGGGCTTTGCCATGGGCGGGCGCTTGGCTATGATTTTCCTTGTCACCATCCCGCTGTTAAGCATCGGGATGGTGCTGATCATCCGCGCGGCTACGCCGATTTTTCGCAGGGTATTCCGCAAGTACGATGCGCTGAATGATTCGGTGCAGGAGAATGTGCAGGCCATGCGCGTGGTGAAAAGCTATGTGCGTGAAGAATATGAAAAAAAGAAATTTGCTGCCGCCGCCGAGGATGTTTGCAGGGATTTCACCCGTGCCGAGCGAATTATGGCTTTCAACAACCCCTTGATGCAGTTCTGCGTGTACGCAGGCATGGCATTTGTGCTGTCCTTCGGTTCTTACGCAGTTATCACCAGTCAGGGCGTTGAAATCGCCGTAGGCCAGATGTCCGCCATTCTTACTTACAGCTTCCAGATTCTCATGAGTCTGATGATCCTGTCCATGGTGTTTGTAATGATCACCATGTCAATAGAATCTGCCGAGCGTATCGTCGAAGTTCTGTCCGAAGAGAGCAATCTAATCAGCGCCAAGGACGCCCTTACTGAGGTGAGGGACGGATCCATCGATTTTGAGAACGTCAATTTCAAGTATTCTAAAAAAGCCGAACGTATGGCACTGGCCGATATAAATCTGCACATCAAATCCGGTGAAGTCATTGGCATTCTGGGCGGCACAGGTTCGTCCAAATCCACACTGGTGCAGCTGATCCCCCGCCTGTACGACGTTACCGAAGGATGCGTTAAAGTGAGCGGCGTGGACGTGCGCAAATACGATCTGGAGGTTTTGCGCAACAATGTGGCTGTGGTGCTGCAGAAAAACGTGCTGTTCAGCGGCACCATCAAAGACAACCTGCGCTGGGGCAATCCTAACGCCACCGATGAAGAGATGCTGGAGGCCTGCAGGCTGGCGCAGGCTGACGAGTTCATCCAGCAGTTCCCTGACAAATACGATACATGGATTGAACAGGGCGGCGCCAACGTCTCCGGCGGCCAGAAACAGCGCTTGTGCATCGCACGCGCGCTGCTGAAAAAGCCCAAGGTGCTGATTCTGGACGATTCTACCAGCGCCGTGGACACGCGCACGGACACGCTGATCCGTCAGGGGTTTCGTGAATTTATTCCCGAGACAACGAAGATCATCATCGCCCAGCGTGTCGCCTCTGTGCAGGACGCCGACCGCATCATCGTGATGGACGGAGGGCGCATCAGCGCCATCGGCACCCACGATGAACTGATGAAAACCAGCGAGATTTATCAAGAGATATATACTACCCAGAATAAGGCAGGTAATCAAAATGGCGAAGAATAAAACCAATACCGCCCCCACCTCAACTGCCCGGGGCCAGCGCGCGCCCAAGGGCGTACTGCGTCGGCTGCTGCGCACCCTGTTCGAGTTCTATCCCGTGCTGCTGCCGATCACGCTGGTGTGTATCCTCATCAACGCCGTTGTCAGTTCCGTCCCCTCGGTATTTATGCAAAATATCATTGCCATCGTGGACGACAGCTATAAAACCGGCGATTGGTCCTCTGTGTCCGGCAAGATTCTAGGTTTTGTGGGCATTTTGATCATAATGTACGTTATCAGTCTCATCGCCGGCCTGCTCTATACCCAGCTGATGGCCATTATCACCCAGGGATCTTTGAAAAAACTGCGTGAAAAAATGTTCAGTCACATGCAAAATTTGCCTATCATGTACTTCGACACCCACGGCCGCGGTGACATCATGAGCTATTACACCAACGACATCGACACCCTGCGCCAGATGATCAGTCAGAGTTTACCACAAATGCTGATCTCCGGCGTGACATTGCTGACAGTGTTCTGCATTATGATGTATTATAGCATGATCTTAGGGCTGATTGTGGTGGCCGGCATCATCTGCATGGCTTTTTTGGCTCGCTATGTCACGAACCGTTCCTCCAAATACTTCCTGCGCCAGCAGATCACTCTGGCTAAGGCTGAAGCCTTTATGGAAGAGATGATGACCGGTCAAAAGGTTATCAAGGTATTCTGCCATGAGGAAGATGCCAAGGCCAGCTTTGACAAAGTGAATAGCGAGATCTTTTTCAATGCCCGCAACGGCAACCGATTTGCCAACATTCTAATGCCCCTGCTGAGCAACATAGGCAACATAATGTACGTGGTGGTAGCCTTGGCGGGCGGCGCGCTGCTGCTGACCGATGTACCCAACATCAGCATCTCCGGCATGGCTTTCAGCATCAGCATTGTGGTGCCGTTCCTGAACATGACAAAACAGTTCGCCGGTGCCATCGGCCAGGTGTCCAACCAAGTGAACATGGTAATCATGGGCCTTGCGGGTGCGCATCGCATCTTCGCGCTGCTGGATGAGCAGCCTGAAACCGACGAGGGTTATGTCACTTTGGTAAATGCCAAGGAGAACGCCGATGGCAGCATGAGCGAGTGCAAGGAGCGCACCAATGTCTGGGCCTGGAAGCATCCACACCACGACGGCACCATCACCTACACCCGCCTGCAAGGCGATGTGCGCTTCTATGACGTGAATTTTGGCTACACGCCGATAAAGACTGTGCTGCACAACATCTCCCTATACGCGAAACCCGGCCAAAAGGTGGCCTTCGTCGGCTCTACCGGCGCTGGCAAAACCACGATCACAAACCTCATTAACCGCTTTTATGACATCAGCGACGGCAAAATCCGCTATGACGGCATCAATATCAATAAAATCAAGAAAGCGGATTTGCGCCACAGCCTGGGCATCGTATTGCAGGACACGAACCTTTTCACCGGCACAGTGATGGAAAACATCCGCTACGGCAATCTGAATGCACATGACGAAGAATGTATCGCTGCGGCAAAGCTCGCCGGCGCGGACGACTTCATTCGCCGTCTGCCCGAGGGATACAACACAATGCTGCGCGGCAACGGCGCGAACCTCAGCCAGGGCCAGCGCCAGCTGCTTGCTATCGCGCGCGCGGCTGTGGCTGACCCGCCTGTGATGATCATGGACGAGGCAACTAGCTCGATAGACACGCGCACTGAGATCATTGTGCAGCGCGGCATGGACGCGCTGATGACCGGACGCACCGTGTTTGTCATCGCGCACCGTCTAAGCACCGTGCAAAACGCCAATGCCATCATGGTATTGGATCACGGCCGCATTGTTGAGCGCGGCACCCACGAAGACCTTATTAAATTGAAAGGCACCTACTATCAATTGTACACCAGCGCGCTGGAATTGGATTAACACACCCCACGAACAGCCCCGCAGACAACGCAATCTCCGTGCCCCAGCCCTCCGCAATAGGAGCGCCTGCACGGAGATTTTGTTTTCGGACCAAAACTTTCAAAAAAGCAATACAAACACCAAAAAAATATTTAAAATTAGAATTCTTATCATAATTCCGATTGCAATCCTGGCTGCTGTGTTCGTGCGTCTGTTTAATTTTAAAATACAAGCAAACGAACTATGCGCCGTGCCAAAAAAGTTGTCCCGCTTTGCTTTCAGCAAAGCGGGATTAAAATTTTGTCTGTATTCAGCTCATCTCATATCCGCACTCGTCACAAATGCCATCTTCCTCAAGATCTCTATGCCCGCCAAGTTTTGCCGTGCAGTAATCCTGATACGTATAGCTGTTTACCGACGCGTTCAAAGTATTCAGCGACGGATCCTGCTCATAATATTCATTCGGATCCCCGCCCAAGAACTGATAGGAATCCTCGACCGCGCTGGGAACGCGCATGTCCGTATATACGTTCACGATGCAGTTCGGAAATGGCCGCGGACAGCCGTGTATATCAAATACTTCGCCTATATCGCCCTTTAATACTACATTGGTGATATAGTCAATCCCGACCGTCGCTTTGTTCAGCGTCGTCACATAGAAATAAGTAACCCATAGCTCTCCGTCCACAATGATCGTGCCTTCCGCCGGCTGGGTAATATACCCGTCGCCGCGCGAGAATGGCGACAGATATTCAACATTCAGCATATCAGCCGGATTGTGTGAACCGATCGTAATTTTGGACTGTCCGTCATTGGTGGACGCATTGTAATTCCATCCCCCAATAAAGCGGTAATTGCCGGAACGGATCGTGATATCCGAGTTGATCGTCTGTCCCTCGGCATTCGCTCCGGGGAAGCCGCCGATCACACACAGCTTGGCATCGGTACAGTTCAGCGTATCACCGTCAACCGTCACCGTTCCAAAGTCCTGAACCGTAATCCCCTCTCCCATCACCAGCTTGTGATTTTGCGCACAAATTACAATATTTTCATCTGAAGAGAGCGAGCAAATGCCGAGATGCTCAATCGTCATATCCCCATTCAAACGCAGGCGCTTTATGCTTCCGTCAAAGCAGAGTGTTCCGCCGTCGCTGCCGCCGGTCAAAATGATATGTCCGTCGAAAGCGGGCGTAGAATATCCATTGGGAACGACCACTGCGCCGCGCACCTCAATCGTCACTTCACCCAACGGACGCACCGCCCATGTGGCATACCGAACCGCTTCTGAAAACGATGCAAAGTGCAGCGGCGACGTACCCGATACCGGGGGCGGGTTATTCGGCGTATAATCAGTTCCAAGATTGCTCACAATGATCCGGTCGCTCAGCGTGTCGGTGTCATATACGCGATAACGGGCATTGCATCCCGTGCAGCGCATGGTTAAAATCTTACTGCTCGCACTGTAGCCATATCTGGCAGTTCCCTCATGATTGCTTGGATCTTTCACCGTTTCATACTGCGTACCCAAATCCCGCCCGCAGAGATCCGTACACCGCACCCGCATCAAAGCGCCGTGCGCGCAGGTTGGAACCGCCAACTGCGTCTTTGCCGTCGTCCTGTGCCGGCACTGCTCATAGCCGCACAGCGCACAAATCAAGCGTCCGCTGCTCTGCGTCTGTATATCGTGTCCGTATACCGCGCAATAAGCCGAAAGCGGCTCGCTGCCGGTATGCGCGCCGGCATATATATCCGAAACGCCGCTTATAAACCGTACAGCACTGTCTTTTGCATCGGTGGCCTGATCCGCATACACATTCAACGTGCAGACCGCGTCGGATTCAGACAAACAGCTTTGCGGAAGCAATGCGTTGGCGCTTCCCTCTACAGGCGACTTCAGCGCCCAGTTCACAGTCATGCTGCCTGAAAATGCGTTTTGGGTAAACCAAAATGGCTCTGCGGTACTAAAGCCCGCATTCAAAAACACGGTGACTGTGGAATTTTCAGCCGTCAGAGGCTCGTCCGCTTTGACACCGAACAAACCAGGGCAAAGATAGCGCACCCAGAGCGTATCCGCGCTGTTTTTTACGCCTAAATTGATTTTGGTGTGACCGCCGGTGACATTCACTGCGCTGCCATACCACGCGCTGACCGACCAATACTCGCCCGAATGCACAAAAAGTTCTCCGCCCGCAGCGCTGCATTGTGTCTGCACCGTGCCGCACGGACAAAAAACCGCAAGACGCACCCGCGCGCCGCTGTAAGCATGTCCGCCATGAAAAGATACGCTGTTTTCGGAGCCGGTGATTTCAATGCCTTCCCCCATAGTCAGCGTATGGTTGTCCGCAGTAAAAACCACGCCTTTGGCGCTGTTGTCCGTGATTTGAATCTGCCGGAATTCCGTATTGCCCCGCAGATGATAATGGGCTTCACCGTCTCCGATAAAAACGAGTGCAGCGGCATCGCCGTTTCCCGCAATTGTAATTTTTCCCGTATGTACCGGTTCTGCAAAGCAGGCATTTTCCGAAGAAGTGACCGTTACGGCATCCTGCACATAAATCGTACCACCGCCCGTACCTAAAACCGCATATGCCCGCGCCAGACTTTCCACAGGCGCTTCCGCCGTGCCCGCTGCCGTGTCACTTCCTGCGCTGGAGACGTATACGTCCACTGCCGCCGCGGTACACATCAGCGCAAATATACTCAAAATGATGCCGAATATCAAAATATACTTCTTTTGCATTTTTATTCTCCTAAAAATTCATACTGCTTAAATGTCAATCAAAAAACCGAAAGAAGATGTAAACCATCTGTCACAATGTCTCGCAATAAAGTCACTTCTTCATTTGACCAGATAGGAACAAAATTTGCCGTCCATATAGTAGGTATACCCAAAACTGCTGATGACGATCGCTTCTCCCGGCGCGTTCGTCATGGTGTTGGTCATACCCGTGACCAGATTCGCCTTATTGTAGGTATAGGACACGGTCACCTCGCCCGTCGTCTGGCTTGTACGGTTCCCGTTTGCGTCATACGTATAGGTCGTCGTCTCTCCGCCCTCGGTCACCGACACCAGCCGGTCAAGCCAGTCATATTCATATGCAGCGCTGCTCTTCTGCACATTGCCGACGGTCAGCGTATATCCGCTTTTTCTCCACTCCCAAATGCCGTAAACATTTCGATTACGCTTTATTCATTCTTTTCGGGAAATTCATAATCAAATGGTTTCCTGACTTTACCAATAAATTTTTTATGTGAAGCTCCAAAATGTACATAATTGCTACGCGCTTGATTCAAGCTTTCTTCATTTGCTCCTCCTTCAAAATCAGGATCTTCAAGTTGTACAATATCATCTTCCCAAAAACATACTGGACAAATATTATAATTACCTTTACTCTCCTCCGGTAATGTATAATATCCACAGCATTCACATTTGAAAAGCATTATTATTTCTCCTTTTTTATTTTCCAGGTTGCCGATCAAAGTAAGATTGTCTACCAGACGGCTTGAAAAATGTTTTTGTAGTTCCATCTGCATTATATGATCCAAAAGAATTCGTTTGAGGGTCATATACTCTTATAATCCCATCATTATCTATTTTTACTTGATACTTACTTCTATTGTTATAAAAACTATTAGCTTTTTTAGCATAGTCTTGATAACTTTTAGCATTAAAGTCAGCACCATGTCTATTATAATGATCTATTAACGTGTCCGAGTTGCCCCATTTATATGTCTTTGAAACAGATACTAATTTTTTAGCTAATTTTACAGTGCTATGCAGTATTGTAGCAAATTGCACTGTTTCTTCATAAGCACCAGCAGTCCGTGTTGCTAAATCATCCAACTGACTGTCTGTTAGTTCCGTATTTGGGTCAAAAAGAGTATAATTGTTAATTAGGTATCGTAAATCTCCAGAAAGACCATCCCACACACTTTGACCCATAACACTAATTAAATTGTTAATGCTTATTTCATTTGAAACTAATGCCTTACCTACAGTATATATGGCAGAAACTGAACTAGTTACTTTTTGGATAACATTCCATATAGCACTTGCTGACAAGTTTTCTGCAGTAATTTTTAAGCCTTCAATTCCTACTTTTAATATAAAATTGGGGTATTGAGCAATAGTTAGGCACCCACTTGGATCCACATACATAACGGGGTTATTGCAACAATACGTATACAGATTAAGACTCAGCGGGTCGGATGCATTCATATATCCCCATGCGTCCTGCTGGGTGAATCTCCCGTTTGCGGGATTGTAATACCTTGCGCGGAGGTAGTAGGTTTCGGTCTCCGCATCAAAATATTCGCCGCAGTAGAGGAACGGATTCTCGCTTGTCCCGATTTGCTCTGTGATATTCCCGAACGCATCATAAGTATAGCATACCACAACGGCGTTGTTCTTCACCAATTGTATCACATCGCCATGCGCGTTGTATACATAGATTTCGCCGTCAGAGTTATGCGTGCGATTTAATCCGTAGTAGTAAACCGTTGCCTCCGTGCCGCCTGCGTTGTACTCATATACAATATTCATCCCATTGTATACAAAGTACTTCGTTGCGCCGCCAACCGTCTTTGCGCTCCGCAGTCCGCTTGGGTTGTACGCATAGCTTGCCGTGGTTGTCCCGTCCGTATAGCCCGTCTGTTGACCTCTGCTATTGTACGTGTAGCTCTTGCTCCCCGCACTCAGCGTGTTCCCGTTTGCGTCATACGTGTATGCGATGCTTTCTCCCTGCGTCGTTTCACTCAGCAACCGGTTGTTCGCGTCATAGCTATACGTGGTGACCGTTCCCGCGTTATTCATATGGACGCGGTTGCCTCTGGCATCGTAGGTATACGAAATCGTATCGCCATCTGTAGTCTCGGACACAAGCCGACCTGCGCCGTCGTAGATATAGGTTGTGGCGCTCGTATTGTTTAGTATGGTTTCGGTCTTGGTGCGCATATTGCCGTCCGTATAGTAGGTATACCCAAAGCTGCTGATGACGGCCTCTTCTCCCTGCGCGTTCGTCATGGTGTTGGTCATACCCGTGACCAGATTCGCCTTGTTGTAAGTATAGGACACGGTCACCTCGCCCGTCGTCTGGCTTGTACGGTTCCCGTTTGCGTCATACGTATAGGTCGTCGTCTCTCCGCCCTCGGTCACCGATACCAGCCGGTCAAGCCAGTCATATTCATATACCGCGCTACTCTTCTGCACGCCGGTCACCGTCAGCGTATATCCGCTTCTTCTTCCCCGGAGATCATAGGTATACTGTTTGACCGCTTCTCCCTCGGTCTCGGTCAGCACATTTCCAAGCCCATCGTAGGTATATGCAACGGTATTGCCGTCTGTCGTGACCGAACGCACTGCGCCGGTTGCGGTATACACAGTGATTTTCTCCGACAACGGCTGCGCCGCGGACGCGTTTGCATAGATTTCCTCGCTGACTGCCTTGCCGAGCGCGTTGTAAGTATTACAACTGTCTTGACGTCATCTGAAACGTTTCCTCCACATCCCTAATTCCACTTACCGTGATGGAAAGACGATATGAATCATCTTGGTGTATCTTCTGTCAAAAAATATTGATCCATTATTGTTGGAAACCGCACCTTATAACGACGTATTCTGCACTTTCTATATAGAGAAAACAAGAGCAATTTCATTTGAAGTATAGTTCTTTGCCGATTATACGCACTATCTTTCAGCAATAATATTTGCTCATTCAAATACTGTTTCGCTTTACGCATATTATTCATGCGGATGACACAATCTACAACCATAGCCATGCAATTAACATCTACGCTCCATGTCGAGATCAATTCATCGCACAATGCAATGGCACTAGACCATTCCTTGCAGCAATAAGCTAAAACGAAAATATCTAATAAATCCCCAACTTCTTTTTCTGCAACAAGATCACACAAGATACGAACAGCTTGCTCTTTTTTGAAAATGTAACACACAAAAAGCATATGGAATGAGGATGTCATGCCGGGAAATTTCAATTTGTTGAGAATCAAGAATCCGCGAAAAACAATCCGCAGCTTCTTGATATTTCTTTTGCCGCATCCAAGTTATGCCCAAATTAAACAAACAAATGCAACTATCTTTCCATGCAAGAGCACGAGTAAAAGAACAAGCGGCTTCTTTGTAATTTCCCAAAGCAAACGCCACTTCTCCGATTGCAGCATAGTTTTCATAAGATTGGCCAAGGTGGCCGGCTTTTTTCAGCATTTTTAATCCGCGTTTTCTACCATCTTTCACTTTACCATTATGCAATCGAATACCCTCTTCAAAATACAAAACGCCTAAATTATGTAACGACTGATGTGTTAAATGCTGTTTTAAATTATTTTCCAATGCTGTTTGCGCTTCCCCATAACGTCCATCATTTAAAGCCTGCATTGCAATATCATTAAGATTCATAAAACGATCTCCTAAAAACGATCATGGTAATACAGCAGCCACCCCGTAACTCAATCCGCCAGTCTCCGGAGCTAATACTGTTGCTACTCCCCATTTTATAACTTTCCATAATACATAACCTCCCACTACAATTGCTGCACCAGTTCCAGCAGCTTCAGCAATTTTTTCCCCTTGGTTGATAGTAGAAGGTTCAGGAATATTTGGTCGTTTGCCTTTTCCGGCACGTTCTTTTCCACCAGGATATCTATTAGTGTAGCCATTACCATCCGGACGCTCTACATCCCAATGTCCACCACCATGAGCTTGCGGAGATCCATCTGGAGCAGGAACCCATATATTTCCATTTTTATCTACCCATCCCCGTTTTCCATCTGCGGTTTTTCCGGAACGAGGGCCATTTCTTGGCGCAATATACCCATCAGCTTCTGTAGGTGGAACATCCTTAGAAACATATGTAATACCATCTTTAGTAGTATATTCAAATGGTTGTCTATATTTAGAACGTATTGATTCAGCAATGCTAGCATAAACGATTTGTTCTTTAGATGACACTTCAAACCATTGGTTTGACATATATTTCAGTTGTGCTAATTCATCCGAGGTTAGATGCTCTCGATCCCACTCTGTTACGATATGCCCACTTGGATCCACATACATAACGGGGTTATTGCAACAATACGTATACAGATTGAGACTCAGTGGATCGGATGCATTCATATATCCCCATGCGTCCTGCTGGGTGAATCTCCCGTTTGCAGGATTGTAATACCTTGCGCGGAGGTAGTAGGTTTCGGTCTCCGCGTCATAGTACTCCCCGCAGTAGAGGAACGCATTGTCCGATTCTCCGACAGTGGACGTGATATTCCCGAACGCATCATAGGTGTAAACGATTATTATTTATGGATATTTCATTTTTCACCCAAAAAATTAAATTTTATTATTCAATTGTCCATTCGCCATTCATATAAATCAAATATTTTTTTTATAACGTTCATTGTTTAAGCATTGGTTGCTTATGTCATCAAAATCAGTTACAGCATCCACCCCACGTATTGAAATCCTAAATTGCTCATTCTGAACTTCTATTCCATTGAAGTCAATACATAATCCGTCAGCTGAAAAACAAGCAATCTTTTCCTTTTATATTTGACGGTATCGCACATACATGAATACATTGTCTTTGAAATGATTTGACAATTTTTCCACATATCACATCTATAATATCGAAAACATTTTTATAGTATACTTTACAATAAAAGGTATCGTCATGCGATAAATACAAAAAACGATTATCTAGGCAATTGAATATGGGCTTCTGACGGGCGCGGAACATATGTGCTGCAAACAGTAAATCTGCGATATCATTGTCACTAAGTTGTAATAGATTAGAGTGCGAATTATAATCTATAAAACAAAAATCTCCATATTTATAATCTTTGCTATGCAACAGTTGAGCAATTTCATCTGATCCCTCAAGTATTTCAAATTTATTGTAGCAGTGTTCTCCTATATAATCTGATTTTATCAAGAGCAAATTTTTTATCGGAGAAGTTTGTAAAGATATAAAATCCTGAAAGGAAATACCTGTATAAATTGCTTTTGTCTTATCTATTTTTATATATAAAAAAATTACTATACACAAATTACCTCCAAAATAGTTATTTTTTCTCTAAAATATAGGCGCTAAAGAGGGCAATGTATAAAAAATGGGATAGTTATCGAACCGGAGTTGATAAAAGGTATATAAAATGTTTCATTACTTTCATAAAATCCAGTAGTAGTGGTTCGCAAATCAATGTTAGTAGGTCCAAAATAATATTTAAAATAATCTTCCTGACTACATCCTGGGAGAGAGCCAAGACCAGTTGGATCTTGTAATAAGGTTACTACTCTTCCATTCGGATAATGAATAATTGTTTGATCATATCCCAAACCAATTTCAATTTTATTCATCCATTCATTTTGTTTCTTCGTCCAATCCCATCCTTTTTTTGAAGCAATGCTCGTAATACTTTCTTAGGCGGATTTCCAGAGGAGTTATTATTTTTATCATGGGGGGATCCATCTTCATTCTGAGAATATTCTTCCCCATCACTATAAATATGAACATGCCTTTGGTAATCTTTTCCTTTTGTTCCTCTTTCAATTCTTCCTCTCCATCCATTGCCCAAGTCAAAAGTGCTTGAGAGAACAGCAAAAAGTGTTGCATCGTTAATATACATTCTAGAAGACTCTATATAGCTGCCATTCTTATCATTAGCATAAAATTGTGCATTTTGTCCATCCAAAAGCACGTTTGCTATACCTTTCTGAGGGTCCCAATTAACACTGCCTCCTAATGCTTCAATTATTGCGCGAATAGATACATTTTCTAATCCCCATGGATCAATATACATAACAGGATTATTACTACAATACGTATACCAATTCAAACCACTTCCTATCGGGTCTTCGCTACAAAACCGTCCGTTTGCAGGATTGTAATACCTTGCGCGGAGGTAGTAGGTTTCGGTCTCCGCGTCAAAATATTCGCCGCAGTAGAGGAACGGATTCTCGCTTGTCCCGATTTGCTCTGTGATATTCCCGAACGCATCATAGGTATAGCTTACCAAAACGGCGTTGTTCTTTACCAATTGTACCACATCGCCATGCGCGTTGTATACATAGATTTCGCCGTCAGAGTTGTGCGTGCGATTTAATCCGTAGTAGTAAACCGTTGCCTCCGTGCCGCCTGCGTTGTACTCATATACAATATTCATCCCATTGTATACAAAGTACTTCGTTGCGCCGCCAACCGTCTTTGCGCTCCGCAGTCCGCTTGGGTTGTACGCATAGCTTGCCGTGGTTGTCCCGTCCGTATAGCCCGTCTGCTGTCCCCACTCGTTGTACGTGTAGCTCTTGCTCCCCGCACTCAGCGTGTTCCCGTTTGCATCGTAGGTGTACGCCGTGGTTATGCCTCCGGTGGTTTCACTCAGCAAACGGTTGTTCGCGTCATAGCTATACGTGGTGACCGTTCCCGCGTTATTCATATGGACGCGGTTGCCTCTGGCATCGTAGGTATACGAAATCGTATCGCCGTCTGTAGTCTCGGACACGAGCCGTCCTGCGCCGTCGTAGATATAGGTTGTGGCGCTCGTATTGTTTAGCAATGTCTCCGTCTTGGTGCGCATATTGCCGTCCGTATAGTAGGTATACCCAAAGCTGCTGATGACGGCTTCTTCTCCCTGCGCGTTCGTCATGGTGTTGGTCATACCCGTGACCAGATTCGCCTTATTGTAGGTATAGGACACGGTCACCTCGCTCGTCGTCTGGCTTGTACGGTTCCCGTTTGCGTCATACGTATAGGTCGTCGTCTCTCCGCCCTCGGTCACCGACACCAGCCGGTCAAGCCAGTCATATTCATATACAGCGCTACTCTTCTGCACATTGCCGACGGTCAGCGTATATCCGCTTCTTCTTCCCCGGAGATCATAGGTATACTGTTTGACCGCTTCTCCCTCGGTCTCGGTCAGCACATTTCCAAGCCCATCGTAGGTATATGCAACGGTATTGTCGTCTGTCGTGACCGAACGCACCGCGCCAGTTGCGGTATACACAGTGATTTTCTCCGACAACGGCTGCGCCGCGGACGCGTTTGCATAGATTTCCTCGCTGACTGCTTTGCCGAGCGCGTTGTAGGTATACCTTGTCACTTTGCCGTCCCGCTGGGTGACAGAAGTTACATACCCCAGGGCGTCATAAGCATAAGTTTCGCTCTGCTCAAGCGGGTCGATGAGACTTGTATTGTTCCCCCTCTGGTCATAGCCGTACTGCGTATGGCTGTACCCCGACGAGTCGAGCGCCGCCTGCCAGGACGCGCTCAGTCCAGTATACATGTCCGTCCGGTCGCCCGCCGCATTGTACGCATAGTGCGTGTATTCCGTTTTTCCCGTACTGATTTCCTGCGCGATGTCGGTCAGACGGTTCATGCTGTCGTAGCTGTATTCGATCCGCCGCATCACTGGCACCTCGTCCGTATCCGCCTGTGTCAACCATTTTTTCTTGACGGTATTGCCGTTTCCGTCATAGAAATACCGCGTAATCGCACTGGCCGCCTCGCTCACCGGCGCCACCGTCCATATCAGCCGTCCCGCGTTGTCGTACGCATAGGTTGTCACATTGCCCCTGTAGTCGCGCTCGCTCACCTTTCGCCCCAGTCCGTCATAGGTGCAGATTCGCTTGTTGTATCCGTCGTGCGTCTCCGTCAGCACATTTCCCCGATAGTCATAGGTATAGCTGCCGGTGGTCACTACCACATCCTCCGGCACGATATCGTCCTCCGGAATTTCGTCCTCTACGGGTATGGTATAGTAGCTGCGCACAAGGTTCCCTACATAATCATATTCATACTTTGTAGCTGCCCCGCCGGTTTCCTCCCGGACAATCTCCCCAGATTCGTTTATGTCCGTTATCGTGACGACCGCTTCCGCATAGGCGTCCCCCTCGATCGTTTTTGTCACCCGCAGCAGCTTCCTTGTGTAGGCGTCGTCATATTCACTGGTCTCGCGGTATACAACGCTGTTCGTCCGGTCATATACCGCTTTTTCGATCACCCGGTCAAACAGATCATACGTATAGTATACCGTACTCGCCGCGCTGCTCCCTCGTCCCGTCGCTTCCGCCGTCACTCGTCCCTGTTTAACGACTATGTGAGACTGGCCATATCACTGCCACCGCAGTTACGTAGACGATTACCATTCTACAAAAATCTTGCTTTGCTTCTCATATACGGAAATTTAGCACAACTTCCTCTCTTTCGTATCCCACTAATAAAATTTTAGGGCAAAATTTCTGCGTCTCTACATTCAATTGCTATTATTTCTTGATTGAAAATATAAAATATTACATTCTCAAAGCAAAACTTTCTATCTGGTTCTCTTGCCTCATCAAATATTAAGAAAAAATGTTTCTGATCCTTTGAATCAAAATATAGACTAGAAATCCTATTTTTTTCATGAATAGGCCTAACTATAAAATTACTGCTATTTACACTGGGAATTTTATAGGAAGAATAATCTAAAATCGATTCTTTTCTAGTTGGGAAAATACATTCAATTCCCCATAATTCTCTATCTGGACTTAACCATAAAAGACAATACTCAGATTCTCGATACGGGAGGCAATCATCTGACAAACAGTTTGAAGTTATACATACAGTTTTTGCTTGATCTGCGTATTCTACAGAATACTTAATTTTCTTAAAATAGTATTGTTCTATATTTATCATTTATAATGCTCCTTATTGCAAAAATTTTTCTGGCCAAATACCTACTATTTCATTACTCGTTGGATTGACAAAGACTGAGGTTCCCGTGTTAGGATTTACATACTGCAAACTATTATTTTTTCCAGGAACTGGTGGTGTCTTTAAAGCAGCAATAATATCGTCCGGCATAATATCTTTTCTACCAGACTTAAATAATGAATTATAAGCATGCGTATTTAATTTAAAAAGTTTGCTTTCCCACTTTAAAACCATTCCGCATCTGATCAAAAACCGGCCGCCGTTCCGCGCGCAATTCAGGATTGCCGTTAGCACTATATATTGGTTTTTGGGAGCGGCGATTATCAAGAACATTTAACGTACCGGAATTCATCAATTCGACGCCAAAAGAAATAACACTCAAAGAACCAGCTTTGACAACTTCATAGGTAGTATCGCCCATAAAATCTTTGGCGGGATTTTCGCGCAGTAGAGGAATGGGTTTTCGCTTGTTCCGATCTGCTCCGTGATATTCCCAAACGCATCATAGGTATAGCTTACCACAACGGCGTTGTTCTTCACCAATTGTATCACATCGCCGTGCGCATTGTATACATAAATCTCGCCGTCAGAGTTATGCGTGCGGTTCAGGCCGTAGTAATAAAGCGTAGCTTTCGTGCCGCTGAAGTTGTACTCGTATACGATGTTCATCCCATCGTATACAAAGTACATCGTCTCACCCCTGACCGATTTTCCCATTCGCAGCCCATTGCCGCCGTACGCATACATCGCGTTCACATCGCCGTCGGTATAACGATACTGCTGCCCAAGGACATCGTACGTGTAACGTTTGTCGCCCGCCGTCAGCATATTCCCATTTTTGTTGTAGGTGTACGTGGTCGTTTCACTGCCTGTCGTTTCGGTCAGCAGCCGGTTGTTCGCGTCATAGGTATAGGTGGTGACCGTTCCCGCGTTATTCATACTGACGCGGTTGCCTCTGGCGTCGTAGGTATACGAAATCGTATCGCCGTCCGTAGTCTCGGACACAAGCCGCCCTGCGCCGTCATACGCATATAGGCCGTGACACTTGTATTGTTTAACAATGTCTCCGTCTTGGTGCGCATATTGCCGTCCGTATAGTAGGTATACCCAAAGCTGCTGATGACTACCGCGCCCTGCGCGTTTGTCATGGTGTTGGTCATACCCGTGACCAGATTCGCCTTATTGTAGGTATAGGACACGGTCACCTCGCCCGTCGTCTGGCTTGTACGGTTTCCGTTTGCGTCATACGTATAGGTCGTCGTCTCTCCGCCCTCGGTCACTGACACCAGCCGGTCAAGCAGATCGTAGGTATAGCTCGCATGGCTCTTCTGTACGTCCATCACGGTCAGCGTATATCCGCTTTTTCTTCCTCGGACGTCATAGGTATACCGTTTGACCGCCGTTCCTACAGTCTCAGTCAGCAAATTTCCAAGTCCGTCGTAGGTGTATGAAACGATATTGCCGTACGCATTCACCGACCGCACTGCGCCGGTTGCGGTATATTCGGTGACGGTTTCCGAGACCGGCTGCGTAGCTGTCTTGCTTGAGTAGATATTTTCACTGACCACCTTGCCAAGCGCGTTGTAGGTATATCTTGTCACTTTGCCGTCCCGCTGGGTGACAGAAGTTACATACCCCAGGGCGTCATAAGCATAGGTTTCGCTCTGCCCAAGCGGGTCGGTCAGCGATATATTGTTCCCCCTCTGGTCATAGCCGTACTGCGTATGGTTGTACCCCGACGGGTCGAGCGCTGCCTGCCATGGCGCGCTCAGCCCGGTCATCATGTCCGTTCGGTCGCCTGCTGCATTGTACGCATAGTGCGTGTATTCCGTTTTTCCCGTACTGAGTATCCGTCGTGCGTCTCCGTCAGCACATTTCCCCGATAGTCATAGGTATAGCTGCCGGTGGTCACTACCACATCCTCCGGCACGATATCGTCCTCCGGAATTTCGTCCTCTACGGGTATGGTATAGTAGCTGCGCACAAGGTTCCCCCTACATAATCATATTCATACTTTGTAGCTGCCCCGCCGGTTTCCTCCCGGACAATCTCCCCAGATTCGTTTATGTCCGTTATCGTGACGACCGCTTCCGCATAGGCGTCCCCCTCGATCGTTTTTGTCACCCGCAGCAGCTTCCTTGTGTAGGCGTCGTCATATTCACTGGTCTCGCGGTATACAACGCTGTTCGTCCGGTCATATACCGCTTTTTCGATCACCCGGTCAAACAGATCATACGTATAGTATACCGTACTCGCCGCGCTGCTCCCTCGTCCCGTCGCTTCCGCCGTCACTCGTCCCTGTTCGTCATAGTAGTATTCTTTCTGCAAATCTCCTGAGGCATAGTACACCGCCTGAAGCCGCCCAAGTCCGTCATAGTCGTATACCACCGCTTCACGGCCGCTCTCCGTCACTACCGTCGTATTCGCCCCGGTGTCATACGCATACGCAGTCACGCTCTCGTCCGGCTTGGTAACCATAGTCACGCGCCCGCGGTTGTCATATCCCGTCGCCGTCACATTGCCGTTTCCGTCCGTGGCCGTCACCACCCTCCCCATCGTGTCATACGTATACGATTGCGCAAGATTCGCTATGGCAAAACCCTCCGCGTCCTGCATCCCCGTTATGGTCTGCGACGCAAGGTTCGCTCCGCTGTATGTATAGCTCGTGGTGATTCCCGCCGCGTTTGTTACATTCACACTTGGATACTCGCTTTTCGTCAGCACCCGGCCCGCGCTGTCGTATGTATATGCCGTTCTCGATTGCAGGACCCCTTGGTATACACGCAGGTCTCCGCGATGTTTTTCTTATCCTCCGTCAGCGTGTTGGTTATTTTCACCGTGGTTCTGCTGTCCTGCCTGTATTCCACGCTCAGCGGCAGCTGATAGGTCCCGTCATACGTATACGTCGTGCGGTACTCTGTACTTGATGGGTTTGCGTACCCTTTCGGCGGAGTATACGTCAGCGTATTGCCGTACTCGTCGTGCGTATACGTTTCCGTCACCGCCATGAATGTCGTGCCGTACCTCGTCGTTGTGATCCCGCTCGGCAGTTCATACGTATCATAGGATGTACTCACACGCTGTTTCAGCGTGTTCCCGTCGTACGTCTCCTGCTGCGTACACAAATGCTTACTGCTGAACGTATACTTATCCGATACCGTTTCTCCGTTCGGCATCCGCCTGCTCACTTTCGTACTATAGCTCTTTCCCATGCTGTAGTCGTCGGTATATGTGTACGCAGTATACCCCTCTATCCGATTGTCCGCCGCATTCTCCAGCGCGTACCGCTCCGTCAGGCGGTATATGTTCAAATGTCCCTGCCATCTTCTCGCGCGCAGTTCTACATCCCGCAGCGCGTATGCATAACGCAGCTGCGCGCCGGTATCATACTCCACCGCCTCAAGCAGCGCATAGCAGATCCCGTCGCCCCCGCTGGTATAGCTGAAACTATACGTCCCCTCGCTCAGCGCATACCGGAACGACGTCGTTTCTCCATCCGGGTACACGATCTTATCCAGAACATAATTGTTCTCTCCATAGTCCTCGCTCTCCAGCGCGCGGATATGCAGCACAGTCTCGCTCCCGTCCGGCGCCGTCACCGTCACGGTTTTCCCCGTCGCCGTCTCCGCATAAGTGATCGTCGTGCTCCGCCCCGCCGTATCGATGATTTCCGACGGACGCCATTCGTCCTCCACCTGCGCATACTTATATGTGACTGTGTTCCCAAAACGGTCAACCTCCGCAATCAGAAGTCCTTCGGCGTTGAAGTAGTAGGCCGTCCCGTCGGCAAAGCTCAGCTTTTTATAAGCGTCAAACTGCCCGTTGCTGTATGTCTGGTCCATACTCAGCGCCATATCTTTCAGCAGATAGCCGTCGATGTCGTTTCCGTAGATCGTATAACTCCCTTTGTCCGGCAGTACCAAACGGTCGGTTATCCAATTTTCTATCGACGGAATATTGAACGACCACCCCGCTCCGATATTATACCGCTTTTCGTTATATGTCTGCGTTTTGTCCCTGCCATAAAATACCGTATTGTTAGCCGTTTCAATCGCCACATTCAAAAATGTTGCATTTCCGACGTAAAAGGTCGCTCGGATCGTTCCCTCAAACGCCGTCTCCTCCACCCACGTCCGCTTCCAGATCGTCCGCCCGTCGCTGTACGTCCCGTCCGCAGCAGCTTCTGTCCCCGACACCTCGGATGTGCCTGTCTTGAATAGTTCCCCGCTATATCCCTGCGATGAAAATGTATAGCTTTCCTGCGGAATGTTCGGGTTGCTCTGTGTGCTCTCCAGCACAAGATACGGATTCTCCACCCAGCGTATAGTTCGGGTATTGCTCAAAACCTCTCTATGCTGTACTTCGTCCACATATGGAGGATTCAATACAACTGTTTCTCCTTCCCGTTCTTCCAGCGCCCCTATACATTCCATCGCTTGATCCATTTCAGTATAGTGTTCGCTCGCGTCGGCGCGTTCCTCGACCCGAACCTCCTCGCCGTTCCAACCCGTTACATAGACCACACTCGTATACGTGCATCGATAGAACACTTCTGATCCCGGTACACAATACCCATACTGATCCAAATAGCTGTCGGCCGAATTGTATTCCACACGCAGGTCGATATCGTTCCCGTTTACGCCCGGTATCGTCACCAGTGATTCCGTATACTGCAATGCACCCGTATTCAGTTGGACCCGCTCCCGCTCGTCGATCCGCACGTCAAAGGGCTGCGATACCGCTGTGATTTGGAATTCATCTTCTTCCTCATCTCCGCTCGCGCTCTGCACCGCCGCCGCTTCTGTTTGCTCCGGCGTCTGCGGCGCCCCGCTTTCGCCGGCTTCCGGATTCAACATTTCCGCTTTCCCGGCTTCCGCTTCCTCCGGCCGCTCCCCGAGCCCTGCGCCGTGTTCCTGCATTCTTTCCGCCATATATTCCGCGGCTTCTTCCGCCAAAATCGTAAATGTTCCCGTTGCCGTCAACATGGCCACGCTCAGCAGAAGTCCTATCCCTCGCTGCCATTTGCTGTATCTTTCCTTCATTTTTCCTGTCTCCTGTTTGCTCTATTGTCCGGGGCTACCGATTGCCAAGGTCAAAAAAGCGCAGGATCAGTCTTTCTCCGACTGCCCTGCACCGGTAATATTTGCCGCAGTCTGCGATCGTAAATTGTTCATCGTTGTTTGGGTTCATAACGGCGTATATACTGCGCTGACGCTCAAATACTTCAACTGCGGCTTTTTATCCATATTTTACCACACATTCCAACCCCTGTCAATACTCTGTGGCAAAATCGTGTCTCCTCCATCCCCGCCTATTGTTCGCTGCCAAACACAAAGGCGTGCCTTTTGCGGAAAGCAACTTTCCGCAAAAGGCACGCCGTCTCTATATACATCCGCTGCCGCCATAACTCGACGCGCTTTCAGCATTCAGATATCCTCAAATTCAACTTTATAAAGTTCGCAGAAATAATCAAATTGATACAGCCAGGCAAGCAGCTGTGGGCGGGACATAAGCTGTCCAAACCAGGTCTCGCTGTCGCTCGCCAGCATTCGGTCAAATGCCTCCGTATCCATGATCTGCGCCAAAATCCCGCAGGGAGAGGCAAGACGCCGGCGCAGCATATCGAGAACTTCCTGCTCATACGCCGGATTGTGCGTCTTCGGATACGGACTTTTCTTGCGGTGCAGAATTTTTTCGGGCAGAACATCCTGCATTGCATTGCGCAAAAGTGCTTTTTCCACCTGATTTTCAAATTTGATCTCCCACGGAACGTTATAGACATATTCCAAAATTCGATGATCTGCAAAGGGAACGCGCACCTCGAGCGAAGAATACATGCTCATGCGGTCCTTTCTTTCCAAAAGCGAAGTCATGAAAAAGCCTGTGGAAAGATGCGTAGCAATCCGGGACTGCCGCATGCTGTCACTATCATCCTCCAGCGTATCGCACCCCGCCAACCATTTTTTATACAGCCCTGAAATATAAGCGTATCCCTCGTCCGGATCCAAAAGTCCGTGCTTCAGCAGCCGTATACGCGCATACGGATCATGGATCCACGGAAAGAAATCCCGATACAGCATTTCCGGACGGTAAAACCACGGATAACCGCCGAAAATTTCATCCGAACACTCGCCGGAAATGGCAACCGTATGCCGCGCTTTCACCCGCCGGCAAAAATACAGCAGCGAAGAATCGACGTCCGCCTGCCCGGGCATATCGCGCGCCGCCGTGGCCGCTTCAAGACATCTGGCGACCTCCTCTGTCGGCGCGGTCAGCACCGTATGATCGGTTTTCAGCCATTGCCCCAGCCATCTTGCATACTCGTCGTCTCCCTGTGGTTGAAACAGAGACTGATGGAAGTTTTCCCGATTGCCTTCATACTCGAAAGAATAGGTCGAAAGCGTCTCTCCCTGCTCCCGGTAAGCTGCCGCGCCGATGGCGCTGAGAACCGAAGAATCAAGCCCCCCGGACAAAAAGGTGCAAAGCGGCACATCGCTGACAAGCTGCCGGCGCATGGCGTCCTCTACAAGCTCACGCACCCGCCGTACGGCATCCGCCCCGCAGCCGTCAAACGGCCGGGCGTGAAGGGACCAGTACCGGCTGATCCGGGCGCCGTCAGCGTCCACAACCATATATTCGCCGCCGCAAAGTTCAAAAATATCCCGGAATACGCCGCTGCCCGGCATTTTTACCGGCGCCAGAAACCAAAGCTCAAAAAACTGTTCGCGCGAGAGCACCGGACGCACATCCGGATGCGCGAGCAGCGCTTTGATCTCCGACGCAAATAAAAGCGCGTCCCCAGCGCGCGTGTAAAACAAAGGCTTCACGCCAAACCGGTCGCGCGCAAGAAACACCCGTCGCTGCGCCTCGTCATAAACCGCAAACGCAAAAATACCATTCAGATGCGACGCGCATTCATCCCCATACAATATGTATGCCCACAGCACGACCTCGGTATCGCAGTTGGTCTCAAAACTCGCGCCGCGCGCTGTTAAATCGATGCGCAGTTCGGGCGCATTGTAGATTTCTCCGTTATAGGCGATGGTATATTGCTTTCCGCGATAACTTCTGCACATCGGCTGCTTGCCGTTCTCAATATCAATGACCGCCAGGCGATTATGATGAAATCCAACGCCGGGAAAAATCGCTGTACCGGTGGAATCCGGGCCGCGGCGCGCCATTGTCCCGCCCATCGTCTGAAGCAGCGCTTCATCCGGAACGTTTTCATTTTTTAAATCAATAATTCCGCAAATTGAACACATAATAACTCCTCCGTTAGCTACTGTTATTTTATGCGCATCCGCGAAGAAGTTTAAAAAAACGGCCCCATTTTGGGTCGTATGAGACTATCGAAAAACTCCGTTTTTCGATAGAAAAGACCGCGTTCACTCGCGTCTTCGTGCCGCTTACGCGGCACTCGCGCGGCCACAAGGTGTAAAAAAGCCGGCAAAGCCGGCTTTTTTACACAACTTTTATAGTGTTTTGTTTTTGCAAAATACTTTTTCAACAGACTCAAACGGCCCCATTGGGGCCGAAAAAATGTTATCCCGGACGTTCCGTGCAACATATACCCCGGCAAGCGCACAGCAAAGCGCAAAAACCGTTTTCAGAAAATGCCGGGAATCCAGTGCGCAATCCAAAATCCGGCGGCAAAAGAAGCCGCGTTGGAAATCAGCGCATAACAAACCGCCTTCCCCCGATTTTGCGGTTCGGCGCTGTACCTTTGCAGCAGCAGCGCATAAAGCACGGCCTCGATCACAAAAACGGCGATTTCAATTAAAAAAGATAGCTGAAAGTGAAAACCATGGAACCGGAATTGTAATTTATGATATTCAGCAGCACGTTCAGCAGAATCTGCGTAATCACATTGACAGGCACAAGGAAGGAAAACAGCCTTTTCTCCCGGTATCCAAAAAGCCATGCGATCCCCAGTTCCAGCAAAACGGTAAGGACAGTGCGCGCCGCAAAAGAAACAATTTCTAAGGTATAATCATAGCTTTTTTCCGCGATCAGGCCACCATTCTGACGCCCGGCCAAATCGACGGTGAAATAACTGTCAAAAAGCATAGCGCGTATAGATTGGGCTAACATAAAAATCGCCGCTATTTGGAAAATACAGCAAAACTTTAAAGGTTGAAGGCGGATAATACGTCCACTTCAACTCGCCGGTTTCCGAACAATCCCACCATACCTGCAAAAAATAAAAGCCGTCCGTGTCCTCATACTGTGTAAACGCCTTCCAGATCTCGTATTCGCCGTCCGGATAACGCGCGTCCGCCTCTGTGCCGTCCCACGCTGAGGCCGGACCGGTAGACATGGATTCTGACAGGAGCGTGCCATAGTATGTCTCTCCTGCGATTCCGGTAAACGAAATCTGCACGGAGGGCTTGGGGCCCATATCGGCATAAGCGGTAAGCGGCAGCGCCATAATCATCAGAACGCAGGCGGCTGCAAGCGTCAGCGCTTTGTGCACTTTTTTCACGCCGGATTTCTCTCTCATAGCAAATCACCCGCTCTCAAATTTCAGGCTGTCTGTCTGAAAACCACAAAACCGCCATGCCGCGGCCGCTTATTTCAAAAATTCCGGTAAAAACGCATCATCCGTATAATCGGTTATATACTTTTTCAGCGTATCAAAGGTAAAGGAGCCCCAGTTATTCGCGCCGTGCTCTTTCGCCAGCGCCTCCGTATAATCCTCCATCAGATACAGACGCACATCATAGCGGACGGCTAGCCCCTGTGAGTCTTTTTTTTGGACGTATCAGTCTTATAATGGCTGATGACCGGATTAACCAGCGCGTTTTCAATATGGATCGCGCCGTCGGCATCCCGAACAATATCAAAAGTTAAAATCTCTCCGACCATGTTCTTTCCGTATAGCATGGTCGAACACAGATTGCCGAGCGAATACGCCACAAGCGTTTGATTCCCGCTCTCGCCGGTCAGATACTCCACCCCGCCCACGACATGCGGATGATGCCCTAAAACGACGTCCACACCCAAATCGGCGCAGAGCGAAGCATATTTTGACTGTTCGGACGTCACGCCGAATTCATCTTCCGTTCCCCAGTGAAAAGACACAATCACCACGTCGGCCTGCTGTTTGGCTAGTCCAACCTGCCGGGTAATATCATTCGTATCCGCATAGGGAATCAAATATTCGCTCGAAGCGGGCAGATCGTTCGCATGCGCATAATTGACCAGCGTCGTATAGCTGAGAAAAGCGATCTTCACGCCCGAATGCTCGACGATACGCACCGTGTCATAATCCTTTTTGGTATACCCACCGATCATCGTAACCGGAAGAGAATTAAAATATTCGATGGTGTTGATATAACCCGTTGCCCCTTTATCGAGCATATGGTTATTGGCGATATTGAATACATCAAACCCCGTATCGATCAGCGCCTCGACCATCTCTTTCGGCGCATTGAAATTCGGATAGCCCGAAATGCCGAGATCCGTGCCGCCGACCGGCGATTCCTGATTGACAAAAGCAATGTCCGCTGAAGAGATCAGTTCCCGAATCCCTGAAAAAATCTCCGAAAAATTATATTTTTGGGCGCCCGATGCAAGCGTAGAGGCCGTCGCCACAACCGAATCGTGCGGAATATTATCCCCCGCCGCAGCCATGCGAATGCGCGTTTCTTCGCCGGACGGCGTTAAAGAAGTGCCGGACGTATTGAGCGTAACGGGCGCAAGCGTCGCCTCGGTCGTCCGCGCGGAATCATCCGAGCCGGAAACAGGCGGCGTTTTTTCCCCGCAGGATGTAAAAGAAAAGCAAAAAAGCGCACAAAGCATAAAACAAACGAATTTTTTCATAAGCACCTTTCCATTTTGGGCCTTGCCCCACAAACGTTAAACGGCGGATCTGCCGCCGGAAAAGGAAAACAGCCCCGCCGCCGGATTCAGCAAAGGGACATCTTGCCAGATCGCTCTTATTTTAGCACACATGGAATACTTTTTCAACTATTTTTAGATTCTTACACCGGATTTACAACTTTCGACGCCGCCCGGTGCTAAAATTGAGAAAAACACGGAGGTTTAAAATATGATACACAAAAATACCCGTGTCGTCTCCGAAAAAAGCGGAGATATTCTCCGCGCCGCAGTTCTAGGAGAAATCGACCATCACGGCGCGGCGGGACTCAGAGACGAGCTCGATGAATTGATCTGCGCATCCCGGCCAAAAAAGTGGAGCTTGACCTGTCCAAAGTGGATTTTATGGACAGTTCGGGACTTGGAATCATCATGGGCCGGCACGCCACAGCGGAAAAAATCGGCGCGGCGCTCGTGCTGAAAAACCCTGCACCGCGCGTCGCAAGGATCATAGAGCTTTCCGGCTTAAACCGCATGATTCCCATTGAATATCAAAACGTCGGAGGTTCAGACAATGAGAAGTAAATGTACAAATAAGCTGTCCGTAACGCTGCCCGCGCTCTCGATCAATGAAAGCGCGGCGCGTGCGATCGTCAGCGCCTTTTGCGCACAGTTGAATCCGACCATCGAAGAATTGGCGGATATCAAATGTTCGGTTTCCGAAGCAGTCACCAACTGCATTGTGCATGCATATCGCGAAAAGCCCGGTGAAATTTACATAACGGTCAAAATTTTTGATACGCGTAAAATTCAAATTGAAATAAAGGACAAGGGCTGCGGCATCGAGGACACCGAACTGGTGAAAACTCCGCTCTACACCACAGATCAAACCGGCGAAAGAAGCGGCATGGGCTTTGCGGTCATGGAAAGCTTCATGGACAAACTGACCCTGCGCTCGACAGTCGGAAAATACACCAAAGTCACGCTTTGGAAAAAGCTGTCGCCCCTTGAAATTGATTGAATGGAAATCGAAACCAACGCAAAATATTCCGAAAATGCCGCGCTGATTCAGAAATCTCAGGCAGGGGATGAGCGCGCTACTGAAGAACTGATCCGGCTGAACATGGGCCTTGTCCAGAGCATCGCGCATAAATTCGGCGGCCGTGGAACCGATTTTGAAGACCTGATCCAAATCGGCACCATCGGTATGCTGAAAGCGATCAAAAGCTTTGATCTTTCGCGCGGGTGCGTGTTTTCCACCTATGCGGTGCCGCTAATTTTTGGAGAGATCCGGCGTTTTTTGCGTGACGACGGGCTAATCAAAGTATGCCGCCCCCAGAAAAAACTCGGCGCGCTGCTCATGCACGCAAAAGAACAGTACACCGCCGAAAACGGGACCCCGCCGCGGATCGACGATATCGCAAAGGCTTGCGGCGTTTCCCCTGAAGAAGCAGCCGCAGCGCTCTGCGCGGTATCCCCCGCCGTTTCCCTGTCCGAGCCAGTTTTCGGAGAAGAAGAAAACTTTACGCTTGAGAGCACGCTGTTTTTTCACAGGACGAGCAGGAAAAAATGCTGGAAAAGCTCTCCTTAACCGAAGCGCTGTCCAAATTACCCGAACTCTGGCGCAAAATTGTCATTCTGCGCTACTACCGCGACCTCTCTCAGCAATCTACCGCGGAAATCCTCGGATTGTCTCAGGTAAAAGTGTCGCGCGAAGAAAAAAAACTGATGGAATTTCTCCGACGCGAACTGTCTTCCTGACACGGTTATCTTTGTGGGCGCATCAAGGCGGCGCTCCGCCGCAGGACGCTCCCTTTAAAATAAAAACGATTGATGATCCTGTTTTTTCGCAAAAAGCATATCCGTTGCTTTTTTGACAAGTTACGGGCGGCGCACAGCCGCCCTTTTTTTTGCTGAAAAACGTCCAATCGAACCGACCTGTACGAAAATGATATGGAAACAGCGTTATACTGTGCAAAGGAGGAGTTACCATGGCAAAATACACCTGCGTACTGACAGGAAATTTAAACGCGCTCTTATGCAAAATCGAATATGAAATCTTAAACGGCAGCGTTTCGGCGAGTTACGAGGACGGCTGCGACTGGACGGTCGGCGATGTGCAAATCGCCATGCGCGTGTATGAACGGTACAGTTTTGCCGGCGGGAACCGCGTCAGCCTGAGCCTCACCTTGGCCGCCGGGCAGGACGGTGTGATCCGCCTTTGCGCCGTCACGGCGGGCGGCAGTCAGGCAGTATTTTGGAAAGTCAATACCTTTGGCGAGGAAGCGTTTCTCGACTGTCTACGGGAAGCAGTCGAAGCTTACAAAAGCGGAGAAAAATAGTCAAAACAGTGGGACTCCGGCAAGGAGTCCCACTGTTTTATCCGCACAGGCACCCGCCCAGCAGGCGCGCTTTTACCCCAGCAGTTTTTCGATTTGATCCGCCGCAGCGGACAAATAATCGTTTTCCGCGAGTTCGATCGCGCCTTTATCGCAAAGAGAGGCCAATCTATGATCGAGCGGCAGCCTGCCGAGGACGTCATAGCCGAATTCCGCGGCGGTCTCATCAATATGACTTTTTCCGAATACATTCAGCTTTTTGCCGCAGTCGGGGCAAAGCACATAACTCATATTTTCGACCAGCCCCAGCACCTTTACCTTCATCAGCGCCGCCATATTGGCGGCTTTTTTGACGATCATGGAGACGAGTTCCTGCGGTGAACTTACAATCACGATGCCGTCCAGCGGAATACTCTGAAATACAGTCAGCGGCACGTCGCCCGTGCCGGGCGGCATATCCACAAACATATAATCCACATCGTTCCAGACGACGTCCGTCCAAAACTGTTTGACCGTCCCCGCAATCACCGGACCGCGCCATACAACGGGCGCGGTTTCGTCCTCAAGCAGCAGATTGACGGACATGACCTCGATGCCTGTTTTCGTCTGTACGGGATAAATGCCGTCTTCGCTCCCCTCCGCACGCTGATGCAGTCCAAAAAGCTTTCGGAATGGAGGGACCGGTCACATCCGCGTCCAAAATAGCCGTCCGATACCCGCGGCGCTGCATTTCTACCGCCAGCAAAGAGGTCACCAGCGACTTGCCGACGCCGCCTTTTCCGCTGACCACACCGATCACATGGCGTATGTCGCTGAGCTTATTCTGCGGTTCAAGCAGAGATTCCGGTGCGCCGCCGCTCCTTGAAGCACAATCTGCGCCGCAGCTTGAGCAGTCGTGCGTACAGCCGCTCTGATTTTCTTCTGTTTCCGCCATCACTTTATACACTCCCTATCTATTTAAATACATTCGATGCTAAGCTGCCCACCGGCCGCATCCAGCTTGGCTATGCGGACGCGCGCATTGTAGCCTGCGATAATTTTTTCTGCAAGCGCATCCTCGACATGCGTCTGAATAAACCGGCGCATATTTCGCGCGCCGAATTTGACCGAATAAGACTGTTCGGCAATCAACTTGGTTGCGGCCTCGGTATAGGTCAGCGTGATCTCTTTCGCTGCAAGCGCGTCGCGCAGCTGTCCGAGCATCAGACCGGCGATTTTTGCGAAATCCTCGCGCGTCAGCGAATTGAACGTGATGATCTCGTCCACCCGGTTGATAAACTCGGGGCGCAAAAAGCCAAGCAGCGCTTTTTCGGTTTTATCCTTGGCGGCAAGGCCGGCCCGTTCCGCAAACCCGGAAACCGCGGCCGCGGCATCCGAGCCCGCGTTCGTGGTCATGACGATCAGCGTATTCTCAAAGTTGACTTCCTTGCCGTGCGCGTCGGTAATCCGCCCGTCGTCCAGCACCTGAAGCAGAATATTCAGCACATCGGGATGCGCTTTTTCGATCTCGTCGAACAGAATCACGCTGTACGGCCGGCGGCGGATTTTTTCGGTCAACTGCCCCGCCTCGTCATAGCCGACATAGCCAGGCGGCGCGCCGATAATTTTGGAAACACTGTGCTTTTCCATAAACTCGGACATGTCGAGGCGAATCAGCGTCTCGGGCGAAGAAAACAGATCCGCCGCCAGCGTTTTGACAAGCTCGGTCTTCCCAACCCCGGTCGGACCGGCAAAAATAAACGAAACCGGCTTTCTCTTATAGGAAACGCCTGCACGATTCCGTTTGATGGCTTTCGCCACCGCGTCAACCGCCTCGTCCTGCCCGATGATCTTTTCTTTCAGACGGCCGGCAAGCCGGTCGATCCGATAAAATTCATTTTCGGTGATCTCCGTCGCGGGAACGCCCGTCCATATCTCAATCACGCGCGCCAAATCCTCGGCGGTCAGTTCAACCGCAAGACACGCGGGCTCCAGTTCCCGCAGCCGCTCGGACACCCGAAGTTCGCGCGTACGGACATCGGCGAGCCGGCGGTATTTTTCCTCCAAATCATCCTGCTCGCGTTCAGGCGCGCCCTCAAGCGCGGCTTGCTCTTTGCCAAGCTGCTCAAGCTCGTCGGAAAGCTCCAGCCGCTCATTGAGTTCACGGCTGGACAGTGCGCGGTAAGAGGCCGCCTCGTCTAAAAGATCGATCGCCTTGTCCGGCAAATACCGATCCGTGATATACCGCTCGGAAAGCGTCACCGCAAGCGAAAGCACGCCGTCCGGGATCCGGATTCCATGATATTCTTCATAATAATGCTTGATGCCTTCCAGCATCCTGACGCTCTCCTCGACCGAAGGCTCGTTCACCGTGACCGGCTGAAAACGCCGTTCCAGCGCGCTGTCCTTTTCGATGTACTTCCGGTACTCGGAAAGCGTCGTCGCGCCGATCACCTGAATCTCGCCGCGGGACAGCGCAGGCTTTAATATATTGGCGGCGTTCATACTGCCCTCCGCATCGCCCGCGCCGACAATATTATGCACTTCGTCAATGACAAGTATGACATTTCCAGCCTCTTTAACCTCTTTGAGCAAGCCTAGAATCCGCGACTCGAACTGCCCGCGGAACTGCGTCCCCGCCACAAGCGCGGTCAGGTCTACCAGATACACCTCGGCCTCTTTCAGCCGGTAGGGAACCTCGCCAACAGCGATCTTCTGCGCCAGCGCCTCGGCAATGGCGGTTTTGCCCCACGCCGGGCTCTCCGATCAAGCAGGGATTGTTCTTTTGCCTGCGGCAAAGGATCTGGATCACGCGCGCAAGTTCGCGCTCGCGTCCGACGATCCGGTCCAGCTTGCCCTCGCGCGCTTTAGCCGTGATATTCTGACAGTAAGTATCCAAAAATTTTCTTTTCGGCGGCTTTTGCGTTTCCCCCTGCTTGGCGCCACGCCGCGGGCCGGTTCCCGGCGCGCCGCCAAGATTGCCGCGCAGCAACTTATTAAAATCAATCGCGGGCGCGCCGCCGCTGTCGGCGGCGGGGGAATCTGCGCCCTCCTCCGGAATCATCTCCTGCATAAACCCGTCAACATCGTCGGTCATCTGATCGAACTCCTCGTTGCTGATACCCATTTTTTTCAAAATATCGTCGATTGGCTTGATACCGAGTTCTTTTGCACATTTCAGGCAAATCCCCTCGTTTTTGGATTCGCCGTTTTCCAACCTCGTTATAAATACCACAGCCATTCGCTTGTGGCAGCGTGCACACATCTCCATTCAGGAACCTCACTTTGTTTTATTCGCCCGGATGTACTTTCTGAAATACTGCACCAGCGCGCCGGTCGCAAAAGCGATCATCACTACGCAGATTACAACCGTCCATATCCGGGCGTCCGTCGGCGCGGCGAACGCGTCGAGCAGCAGAAGCGCCGCGATCGAGGCATAAAATACGCAGACCGCGAGCTTACCGCAGAAACTGCTTTTTACCACAATATTCTTTTGCCGAAAGACGAACATGGAACCGACTAAGATCAACAGTTCCTTCGCCACATAAATCGCCAAAAGCCATACGGGAATAATATGTTTAATGTAAAAAACACACCAGCACAGTGCACTGCATCAGCTTATCCGCAAGCGGATCGAGCACTTTTCCAAGATTGCTGACCCAGTTATTTTTTCTTGCCAAATAGCCGTCGACCACATCGGTCGCCCCCGCTATAAAGAATACAAGCACCGCATACCAGATATGCTTCGGATAGTCCCAAAAAAACAAACAGACAAACACGGGAATCAAACACATCCGGATAACGGATAAAATATTGGGAATATATTTTTTCTGCATTCTATACCTCCAAAGTCCTGCATGCGCCGGAAGTTTCAGTACTTATAAGGCGAAAAGCCGTACAAAAATTTTGCGATGCAGGTACGGTCGATCACATCCCGGTAGGCAAACGTCTCGTCGATCGTCCCATAAGTCTTGCAGAGCGCCGCGATTACATAGGAGATGATGACCCCGATCAGCAGCGCCTCCGCCGCACCAAACAGCAGGCCAAGCAATTTATTCGTCCCATGCAGAACCGGGAGCTTAGCAAAGCTGTCCAATATAAGGCAAAGAAGATTCAAAACGATCAGCGCCGCAAAAAAGATGGCCGCAAACGCCAGAATATTGGAAACCGTTCGGGCAATGTTTTCAGCCATTCGGCCGGAAAGATCCAAAACATCCCCCTCCGTCGCATGCTCGGCGCCCAAAAACTCGGCGAACAGCGCATCAATATTCACCCCGAAAACGTCTGTTATGTTTCGGATATTCTCGGGAAGCTCCGAAAAGAATGCATGCAGATCAAACGTACCGTCCGAATTTTCCGCCGCACGCGCAATCAGACCGCTAAGATAACCGCTGATCTTATCATACACAAAATGATCGTAAAAAACAAGCCCCAGATCTTTATAAAAAATCGCCGCGGCCGCAACAGACACAACCGTAGAAAGCAGCCGAAACACCGATACGATAAAACCGCGCCTCACCGCGTTGAAAATCACAGCCGCCATCAGCGCGACAAGAATCAAATCGATTGCAAAATACATAACAACCTCACTTTACAGTAAAAGACTTTGCATAATCGTCAAAACACACGATCACCGAATCTTCGCCGCCTGAAATCAGCGCCCGGCCGCCTGTGGGAATTTCTTCCGTCCGGCCGCCCGTTTTATCGAAAGCCATTAGTTTTCCATCATACAAAAGAAAGACGCGCCCCGACTCCGCCAGCAAAACATCCTGCGCCCCGCGCGCCGCCGGGAAAGCAAAGCTGGTCCCATCCGTAAAAAACGCATACAGACCGCACGCCGCCCCCGAAACGTTTTCCTGCGTATACACGCAAATCCCCGCCGCAAAAGCGCTTGCACGCAGGATATCCGAAGTACCAAACGACGTGGAAAAGCTTTTTTCGCCCGCGGAAGAATAAAAAATCAAAGAATGATCCAGCAATAGATAAAATCCCTCTGTAAAACCGCCGCAAAGCAGCGGAAATCCATCGGAAGAAACGGAAAAATCCAGCGTCTCGCTGCCTGGACTGTACACAGAAAGTGCCGCGGTAAAGCCGCCGTCCGCCTCCGCGCATTCGCAGATCAAAAAGCGCCCGTCCGGTCCGTATGCGATATCGGTCACATAGCCCGACCGCGTAAGTTCGCCGGTCAGCTTAAAATTGCGGTCGTACAAGCGGACAAGGAATCCGCCGGTCCGGTTTTTCAGAAGAACTGCAAAACTGCCGTCTCGGGCAACGGCGCCGTCGTAAATCGGATAGTCCAGCGTTTCCTCATAAACCCGGCTGAGCGAATTATAGAGGTAAAACACCATGCCGCCTGTGTCATACACAATCATATATTTGGACGACGCCTCAGCGACCGGCGCCGAAAGGCGCACGCTGTCCTCAAATGACCGCGCGCCGAGCGCGCGGCGCAGCGACACGCCGTTTTTAGAACAAACAGCGACGTCGCCGCGAAAATTCAGATAAAAATTGCTGCTTTCCGCATTATAATAGACCGTATCCGATCGTGCACCCGCATTTCCCGCCGCATCCATATCCCGGAGAAGATACCGCAGATTGTCATACGTGATATTGGAACGATACGCAAAAAGGACAAGGACGGCGAAAGCGACCATGAGAAGAAGCAAAAGATACCTTGTCGTACGCAGCTTTACGCTGATTCGAAGATAATACGCATTTTCCTGCGCTCCAGCGGCACTTTCTTTTTCTTTTTTCATGCGTCTCCTCCTTTCAGCTTAGCATTCCCTAACAGTATAGACGGTTATCCGTAAAAACTGCGTTCAGATACAATCCTTCAGGCGGCGCGGTGACGCCGGCCGCCGTGCGGTCGCGCGCCTTTAAAATTTCATCCATTCCCTGCACGTCTAGCTTGCCAAACCCGGCCATCGTCAGCGTGCCGGCAATGATGCGCACCATATTATACAAAAATCCGTCAGCCGAAACGCAAATTTCAAGCAGATCGCCCGAGCACCGGACCGCGCAGCGGTTCACCGTGCGGACCGTATCCGTAATTTTGGAGCCCGAAGCCATAAAGGAAGCAAAATCATGACGGCCGATGAGCACGCCCGCGCAGCGATCCATCCGCTCCGCCGCATCCGCCGCCCAGCCGCCGGGCAGATGCCAAACGCGCCCGTAAAGGAACGGATCCGCGATGGCAGCAGTATAAACGCGATAGAGATATTCTTTGCCGACAGCGTCATATCTCGGATGAAAATCTTCGCAAACCTGCGCCGCGCTCTTGACCGCCACGTCATGCGGAAGCCGGACCGACAGCGCGGCCGGTATCTTTTCAGCCGGAATGGCATTTGCCCCCGGCGGAACTTCCAGCGCTGCGGCAAAATCGAGCGCATGAACCCCGCTGTCCGTACGGCTGCAGCCCGTGATCCGGCAGGGGGTCCCGAACAGCGCCGACGCAGCGTCGGTCAGCGTTTTCTGCACGGTGCGTACACCAGGCTGATACTGCCAGCCACAAAAGTTTGTTCCCAGATATTGTATGCGAAGCAAAAATTTCATGCGTTTTGTCCTAAAAGCTTTCAAATCATAATATATGGCAGGAAAATATTACAGAGTGCGATGCCTGCAATATACAGCGCCCCAAAACCAAGGCAGATCGCGTCGGTCCGGCTGTACCGCAGTACCTTCATTCTGGTCCTTCCCTCTCCGCCGCGGTAGCACCGACATTCCATCGCCACGGCCAGGTCGTCCGCACGCTTGAATGCCGATACGAAAAGCGGCACCAAAATCGGAATCAGCGCACGCGCCTTTTTGAGCAGGCCTCCGGTCTCAAAATCCGCGCCTCGTGCTTTCTGCGCATCCATAATTTTATCCGTCTCCTCGATCAGCGTCGGAATAAACCGCATAGCGATCGTCATCATCATCGCAAAATCATGTACCGGGACATGTAGGCGCCGCAGCGGATTCAAAAGCTGCTCGATGCCGTCGGTCAGCGCGATCGGCGTCGTGGTAAAGGTCAAAATCACACCGATGCCGACGACCAGCAACACAATGCGAACTGCCATAAAGAAAGCAAAAATCAGCCCTTCCCGATATATATGGATAAATTTCCATGAAAACAAAAGATGCTCGCCCTGCGTCCAAAAAATATTGATGACCGCGGTAAATAAAATGATCGCCAAGAGCGGCTTTACCGAACGCATCACCGACCTTGCCGGAACGCCGCTCGCCGCGACAAGCATCAGCGTAAACAGAAAGACAAAAGCAAAGCCCGGCGCGCTTTTGACAAAAAAGAGCGCGACGATATAAACCAGCGCCAATATAATTTTTGTGCGCGGATCCGCTCTGTGCAAAAGAGAATCCCCGCCGAAATACTGCCCAAACGTAATATCTTTAAGCATCCTTCGCACCTCCGAGAAGCGGAAGAATCGCCCGAACAGCCGCCTCCACCGTATAAATGTCGGCTGGCAGCGGCATACCCGCCTGCCGGAGCCGGCTACAGATGCGGGTAATCTCCGGGACGCCGAGTCCAAGCGACTGGAGCTTTTCCGCGTTGCCGAACACTTCGCTCTGCGTACCGTACAGACAAATCCGGCCGTCGCTCATCACGGCAAGGCGCTGGCAGCAGCGCGCCATATCCTCCATACTGTGGCTGACAATCACGACGGTCGCGCCGCTCGATTTCCGATACAACTCGAGCCCGGTGAAAATATCTTCCCGGCCTTTCGGATCAAGTCCGGCCGCCGGCTCATCTAAAATCAGAATCTCCGGCCGCATCGCCATAACACCGGCTATCGCGGCGCGGCGCTTCTGCCCGCCGGAAAGCTCAAAAGGCGATTTGTCCAAAAGCGAATCCGCAAGTCCTGAAAACGCCGCCGCCTCGCGGACACGCTCGGCGATTTCAGCTTCGTCAAGCCCCATATTGCGCGGGCCGTAAGCAATATCCGACCGAACCGTCTCGTCAAACAGTTGATATTCGGGATACTGCATCACCAGCCCTACGCGAAAGCGGACGCGTACGATCTCTTTCGGACTTTCCCAAATATCAGCTCCGTCCAGCAAAATCCGCCCGCTGTCCGGGCGAAGCAGACCGTTGAACATACGCAGCAGCGTAGATTTTCCGCAGCCTGTATGCCCGATTAGACCGGTCATCAAACCCTTTTCGATTTTCAGACTGACATGGGAAAGCGCCTCATTGGCCATCGGTGTTCCCTTGTCATACGTATAGCATACATCCTCAAGTTCCAAAATCGTCATTGGCTTGTGTCTTATACCTTTCCAATATGCGGGCCGCGCAGCCCTCTGTGTCAATCGGCGCGTCCGAAAACGTCACGCCGTTTTTCGCCAGTTCAAATAAAAGTTCCCGTCCCTGCGGCACGTCCAGCCCAACGGCGCGCAATTCTTCTACATTTTGAAACACCGCCTCCGGCGTCCCGTCCAAAAACAATTCCCCGTCGTTAATTACCATAACCCGGTCGGCCAAAACGGCCTCATCCATATAATGCGTGATATGCAGGATCGTCATCCCGAAATCCTGATTCAGCCGCCGGATGGTCCGCATCACTTCGGCACGGCCGCGCGGATCCAGCATCGCGGTGGATTCGTCAAATACGATGCATTTCGGCATCATGGCGATCACACCCGCAATCGCTACGCGCTGTTTCTGACCGCCGGAAAGCCGGTGAGGCTGGCTGTTCCGAAATTCGTACATACCGACCGTGCGGAGCGCGTCGTCCACACGCATGCGGATCTCTTCGCGCGGGATTCCAAGATTCTCGGGGCCAAACGCAACGTCCTCTTCCACAATAGTCGCGACAAGTTGGTTGTCCGGGTTCTGAAACACCATGCCCACATCCCGGCGAACCGCAAAGACCGCGTCGTCGTCCAGCCCCGCGCAGATTTCATGCCCGCCGACCGACAGCCTGCCGGAAACCGGCAGCAGAATCGCGTTGAGCAGTTTGGCGAGCGTCGATTTCCCGGAGCCGTTGTGCCCGAGCACAGCGACATACTCTCCCCGCTGCACCGAGAAAGAAACGCCGCGGAGCGCGGGCGTCGAAGCGCCGTCCTCGTCCGTATATTCATAACATAAATTTTCCGCAAGTATAAATGGTTCCGCCATGCAAGATTCCTCAGCCTTCAAAATTCATAGCGCACACTCGCTCCGCACGGGAGCAGAGCGCCGCTCGCCCGCACAGGAAGCGCAAGTTCGCCGGCGCTGCCCGCGCCGCCATGGAACGGTCGGATGCGCAGATCGGCGATATACAACATCGAGAGCGGGGAAAGTCCGGTCGTATACGAATTGATCAGGAAAAAGAGCGGCTTGTCCGAAAGCAGCTTTCCTGCCTCAGCAATCAGCGCATCGATGCATTCCTCGATCTTCCAGACTTCGCCCGCCGGTCCGCGGCCATACGACGGCGGATCCATAATAATCCCGTCATACCGGCTTCCCCGGCGAATCTCCCGCTCCACAAATTTTTTGCAGTCGTCTACGATATAACGGATCGGCGCCTCGGAAAGTCCGGACAGCCGCGCGTTCTCTTTGGCCTGCTGTACCATGCCGCGCGCCGCGTCCACGTGACAAACGGCAGCGCCAGCCGCGGCCGCAGCGACGGTCGCGCCCCCGGTATACGCAAACAAATTCAATACCTGTACAGGCCGGTTCGCAGCGCGGATCCGCGCCGTTATCCAGTCCCAGTTCGCAGCCTGCTCCGGAAAAAGGCCGGTGTGTTTGAAGCCCATAGGACGAATCTGAAAACGCAGATCACCGTAGCGAATCGTCCAGCGCTCGGGCAGACGGTTTTCCCGCCAGGCGCCGCCGCCGCTTTTCGAACGCCGGTACGAAGCGTCGGCCCGCGTCCAAAGTCCGGACGCGCGCGTGTTTTGCCAGATCACCTGCGGGTCGGGACGCACAAGCGTATATTCTCCCCACCGCTCCAGACGCTGGCCGTCCGAGGCGTCTATCAGTTCGTAATCCTGCCATTTATCGCTGATCCACATAGGTTGCTCCGTCATTTGTTATAGTATCCGCCGATGCGGGAAAGCGCACTGTGCCCGTGGCACATGGCAATCGCCAGCGCATCGGCCGTATCGTCCGGTTTCGGCGCCTGCTTCAATCCGAGCAGCGTCGTCACCATGCGGATGACCTGCGCTTTTTCCGCGCGGCCATATCCGACAACCGCCTGTTTGACTTGAAGCGGCGTATACTCGCCGATCCTGATGCCACGCTGCCGCGCTGCAAGGAGCAAAATCCCGCGCGCTTCCGCCACAACGATCCCGGTTTTCTGATTGGTGTTGAAGAAAAGCTCCTCGATGGCCATATGTCCGGGTTTGTATTTGTCCATGATCGAACATACGCCCTCGTACACGGCCATAAGGCGCTCGATCGTATCCGTACCGGCCTTTGTTTGAATCGAACCGAAATCCACGACCCGAAACGCGCCGTTTTCATAATCAAGCACGCCCCAACCTACAATCGCAAATCCGGGGTCGATCCCAAGTATCCGCATACGTTCCCTCTTTTGTAAAAAATCCCAATATAATTCAATCGTATATTATAGCACATACCATCCGATTAGTCAAAGCTTTTCCCCGAATTTCGAAGAATTTAATAAATTCTTAAACCGCGCGGCTCCTAAAATAAAATTTTTGGTTTACTTTAACAGCTTATTGTGCTATAATTTACCATGATCGCTTTTGTATAATTTTGCCGCCGGCGCTTTGCGTGCAGCTGGCAAATACCGGATTTTCATAACGTTTCGGAGGTCTACTTTGAAAATACTCAAATTTTGCACCGGCGATATTCTGGAAATGAAAAAGCCGCATCCCTGCGGCGCCAATACGATGCGCGTTGCACGCGTAGGCAGCGATATGCGGGTGATCTGCACCGGCTGCGGACGCGACCTGACGCTGCCGCGTGAAAAGCTGGAGCGCGCGGTCAAAAAGATTTTGCCTGCCGCCGGCGACGCGCCTGCCGAATAAGGCGGCCTATTTTTTAAAAGGATTCCGAATATGAACGAAAACAAACTTACGCTGTACCCCCGCCGCTACCCCCTCGCTGTGGCAGAAAATCAAAAGCTGCCGCCGCGCCTATTTGTTTTTCGCATTCCTCACCCCATGCCTGCTCATGTACGCCGTCTACTATGCGTTCGGCATGTACCCCCTCGGAGACGAATCGGTTCTTGTGCTCGATCTCAACGCGCAGTACGTTTATTTTTTCGGCGCGCTACGGCGCGCGATTTTTGGAGACACAAGTCTGATCTATTCTTTTTCCCGCGCGCTCGGCGGCGAATTTATCGGCATTTTCGCCTACTATCTGTCCAGTCCGCTCTCGTTTATCGTGGCGCTGTTTCCCGAGGATATGATCCTTGACGCGCTTCTGGTGCTCTTCACGACAAAATGCGGGCTTTGCGGGCTGACGCTCGCCTATTACCTCGACTGCCATAAGGTCGGGAACAAGCTTTCCCGCATCCTGTTCGGCACGCTATACGCCCTCTCCGCTTATGGCGTCGTCTACCAGCACAACACGATGTGGATCGACTGTATGTTTCTGCTCCCACTCGTCGCGCTCGGAATCGAACGGATGATCGCAAAGCGCAAATACCTGCTTTTTACGCTTTCCTTAGCGATAGCGATCTTTTCCAATTTCTACATTGGCTATATGCTCTGCATTTTCTGCTTTTTCTATTTCTTCTACGCGTATTTTTGCCTGGATCGCAATCCGCTGCGGGAAAAGCGGCACTTTCTGCGCGCATTTTGCCGCATGGGCCTGTTTTCTCTAATCGCCGTCGGCCTTGCGGCCGCGATCATCCTGCCTACCTATTATTCGCTGAACTTCGGCAAAACCACGTTTTCCAATCCCACCTACGGCTATGCGCCGAAATTCGATCTGCTCGACCTTGCCGCCAAGCTGTTCATCAATTCCTATGACACGGTGCGGCCGGAGGGGCTGCCGCTCATCTACTGCGGAATTCTGACCATCCTGATGGTTCCCTTTTTCTTTATCGACCGGCGCATTCAAATGCGTGAAAAAGTCGGGAGCGCTATTCTGATCGGATTGTTTGTCCTTTCATTTTCAATCGACGCGATAGACAAATTCTGGCACGGCATGCAGGCGCCGAACTGGCTAAACTACCGGTACAGCTTTATGCTGATATTTCTGCTGATCGTCATGGCGGCCAAAGCGTTCGCAGGCGTGCGCAGGATCCCTGCATCGCAGATCGGCGCCGTCGCCGGCGGCTGGCTGATCATTTTGCTCATGGTTCAAAAACTCTGCGAATTTCATGAAAGCGATCTCAACCGAGATCTGCTCTGCATATACGTATCCGTCATTTTTATCGGCATTTATACCGGGGTGCTCGCGCTCTTTCGAAAAAAGCGCTATCGGAGCGCGGCCGGTGCCGTGCTGACGGTCGTGATCTGCGCGGAAATGATTATCTCCGGCGTAACCTCGATCTGTTTTTTGGACGACGACGTCGTATACTCGACGCGCTCCTCCTATCTGAACAACAAGCATCGGTACGAGGACAGCGTAGATTGGATTTTGGAAAACGACACGGGCTTTTACCGGTTTGACAAAACCAAACACAGCCTGATCAACACGCCGATGGCACTCGGTATCCGCGGCTTTACCAACTCCACCTCCACGCTCAACGAAAAAACCATCAGCTTTCTGCGATACATGGGACTTTCCTCCAAGTCGCACTGGTCCAAATATTACGGCGCGACAGCCCCCTTCGATTCCCTGCTGGGCGTAAAATATGTCATTGTGGACGGAGAATACGATATTCCCTCCGACTATGTGCACCTCTACAGTGGAAATGAGACCGAAGTATGGCAGAATCCGCATGCGCTCTCTGTAGCCTATGCGGTCAGCAGTGCGGTGAAAGATGTAAAACTCGCCTATCCGGACAACTACTCGGACGCCTTGAAAAACGGCGAAATCGAACCCTTTACCGCCTATTACACCCCGCCCGAACGAATGAACGTTATGATCTCCGAGATGCTCGGCCTGCCAAAGACGCACGAAGTTTTCGTGTCCGTAGATTACGAATCCTCAGACAGCAATCTTGACTACGCCTATGTGGCCGGCCACGTAAAATATACACCTAAAAAATCCGATTCTTCCGCCTCGCTTTATTATGAACTGAAAGCGGAGCGCAGCGGGCAATTTTTCATGTATCTGCCGACCGATTATCCGCGGGAAGCAGCCGTTAAGGTCAACGGCAGCGACCACGGCACCGTGCTCGGCAACGAAACCAACCGCATGATTTCGCTCGGCAGTTTCGAGGCGGGCGAGCGCATACGGGTCACGCTAACTTTGAAAGGGGACAACCTGTATCTCCGCGCTGACGAGCCTTATTTCTGGACGCTCGATATGGACGAATACACGGCGCTCTTTGACAAGCTTGGTGAAAATCAGTTCGAAATCAGCGAGTGGAGCGAAACCCGTTTTTCCGGCACCATCGTGATCCCAAAAGAGCGAACAACCGTATTTACGTCGATCCCCTATGACGAAAACTGGCGTGTAAAGATAGACGGGGATCCGGTTTCAACTTATGAACTGTTTGACGCGCTGGTCGCGTTTGACGCAGAAGAGGGTACGCACACGCTGGAAATTCAATATGTGCCAAGCCAGCTTTACACTGGCCTCATCATCAGCGGCTGCTCGGCGCTTTTGCTGCTTGCCGTATGGTTCCTTGACCGGCGTCTCGGCCGCCGCCCCCGTCCGGCGCCTGCAAAAGAGACGCTGGAAGCGCCCAGCGCGGAACCGGCAGCGGAGGCTGAAAAAAATCTGAACAATACCCCGGAAGAACCCGGCGTCGAGCCGCAGCAAATACCGGACGGCGGCGCCGATGGAGAAACCGGCGTGCAGAAGCCCAAAGGAGACTAATTTCATGTTTTATTATATTTCCGGTACGCTGGCGCATCGAGAAACCGGCTGCGCCGTGCTGGACTGCGGAGGCGTCGGCTACCGTCTGACCATTTCACAAAATACGCTGGCCGCGCTCGATCCGCTGCTTGGCAAACCCGCAAAACTTTTCACGCACCTGGCCGTGCGTGAGGATGACATAGAGCTTTTCGGCTTTTTTACCGAAGATGAACTGCATACGTTCCGGCTGCTGATCGGCGTTTCGGGCATTGGGCCGAAAGCCGCCATGGGCGTGCTCTCCGCTTTTACGCCCGACGGCCTTGCGCGCGCGGTCGGCGGCGAAGATATCAAAGCGATTTCGCGCGCCAACGGGATCGGCGCAAAAGGCGCGGCGAGAATCGTTTTGGAACTCAAGGACAAGCTGTCCTTTGCAGCCCCGTCCGCCGCCCAGACCGAAAATGCCAAACCCGCGCCGTCCTTTGGCGGACAGATACAAGAAGCGGCGGAGGCGCTCGCCGCGCTGGGCTACGGACGCAGCGAAATCAGCGCGGCACTGTCAAAAATCGACGCTTCCGGAATGGAGTCAGGCGAAATCATCCGGGCGGCGCTTGCACAATTTATGAAAGGATAACGCATGGACAGCTTTTACAGTGAAGACATGGATCTGGAAAACCGGATCGTCAGTTCCTCTTTCTCCCCCGAAGACAGCGACAGCGAACTTACGCTGCGCCCGAAAGTGCTGACCGACTACGTCGGGCAAGAAAAAGCAAAAGAAAATCTAAAAATCTGCATTGATGCCGCCAAAATTCGCGGCGAAAGCTTAGATCATGTGCTGCTGTACGGCCCGCCGGGACTCGGGAAAACCACGCTCTCCAATATTATCGCCTCCGAGATGGGCGTGAACATTCGCACAACGTCCGGCCCCGCCATTGAAAAACAGGGCGATCTGGCGGCGCTTTTGACCAACCTCGGCGAAGGAGACGTGCTGTTTATCGACGAGATCCACCGCCTCTCCCGGGCGGTGGAGGAAATACTCTACCCCGCCATGGAAGATTTCGCGCTGGATATCATCGTAGGCAAAGGTCCCGCCGCGCGCAGCATCCGCATCCCGCTTGCACGCTTTACGCTGATCGGCGCAACGACGCGGGCGGGACAGCTGACTACGCCGCTCCGCGACCGTTTCGGACTGCTGCTGAAACTGGAACTGTATACCAACGGCGAACTTGCGCAGATCGTCAAACGAAGCGCAGCGATATTGCACGCGGAACTTGACGAAGCGGGCGCGATGGAAATCGCATCCCGCTCCCGCGGCACGCCGCGGATTGCGAACCGCCTGCTCAAGCGCGTGCGCGACTATGCGACCGTTCGCGGGGACGGCCGCATTACCGCAGAGATTGCCCGCACAGCGCTCAGCGCGATGGAAATCGACCAACTTGGCCTGGACAATACAGACCGCCGGATGCTGGAAGCGATCATCAAATTTTACGGAGGCGGCCCGGTCGGTCTGGAAACGCTGGCTGCAACCGTAGGCGAAGAAGCAGTCACCATCGAAGACGTATACGAACCGTATTTGATGCAGATCGGCTATCTCTCGCGCACACCGCGCGGACGATGTGTCACCCGCCTGGCCTATGAACATCTCGGCCTTCCCTATAAACCGGCAGAAAGCGGCGGCGTGCAAACCAGTATTTTTGACCAGAAGACAGACGAATAATCTAGCCAAGCGAACGTGGAAAATCTTGTGAAACATTTTCTGCGTTTTTCCTATTTTCTCAGCGCTTCCGGCGCTGGCGGCAGCGCAAAGAACGGCCGGGCGCAACAAAAGCAAAGACTAAACCAGACGACATTTTACAGGCGCAGACCGCCGAAAGCCGATTTCCCTTGCTTCCTGCATCGCCCATTTCGCGGCGCAATTTGCGCCAAACACTGAGAGCAGGCGCAGCTTTATGCCATGTTCGTGCAAAATATGAAAAATCTCTCAACTTTTTTTCATAAATATTGGCAAAAAGGAAATTGACGTCCTGCCTGCATGTATGCTATGATTGCAAAGGAAAATTTATTATTTTGGAGTATACACCGTGCAGATACTATACGAAAATTTACTTGAAATTACTTGGCAGCACATCGTAATGTGGCTGATCGGCGGTCTTTTGATTTATCTGGCAATCAAACGGGATATGGAACCGACGCTGCTGCTGCCTCTAGGCTTTGGAACGCTTTTAGTCAATATACCGTTTTCCGGCGCAATTACACAGATCGCAGAAAACGGAGAGGCCGAAGCCGGCGCGCTGACCACGCTCTTCAACGCCGGTATTTCCAATGAATTATTTCCGCTCATTCTCTTTATCGGCATCGGCGCTATGATCGACTTCTCGCCTATTTTGGCCAGCCCCAAGCTCATGCTGTTCGGCGCAGCGGCGCAGTTTGGCATATTCTTTACATTCTGCGTAGCTTCTATGTTCTTCGATCTTGAAGACGCGGCCTCTATCGGTATTATCGGCGCGGCGGACGGGCCTACGGCCATTGTCGTGGCGCAAAAGCTCGGTTCCGCTTATCTCGGCGCGATCATGGTTGCTGCTTACTCGTATATGGCCCTCGTACCGATCATCCAGCCGCCAGTCATTCGGCTTCTGACCACAAAAAAAGAGCGTATGATCCGGATGCCTTACAAAGGCGACAGCGTCTCTAAAACCACAAAAATTCTGTTTCCAATCGTCATTACGGTCGTTGCAGGCGTAGTGGCGCCTTCATCAGTCGCGCTGATCGGATTTTTGATGTTCGGCAATCTCATTCGGGAATGCGGCGTTCTGGATTCTCTCTCCGAAACTGCGCAAAAGGTTTTAGCCAATCTTGTGACGATCTTCCTCGGTCTCACGATCGCCGCGCAGATGCAGGCTGAAAAATTTCTGCGCACTGAAACGCTCCTGATTCTGGGCCTCGGCCTCTTCGCGTTTGTCTTTGACACGGCGGGCGGCGTAATCTTTGCAAAAATCCTGAATCTCTTCTCCAAGGAAAAAATTAATCCGATGATCGGTGCAGCGGGCATATCCGCGTTTCCGATGTCCGGGCGCGTCGTGCACAAAATGGGGCTGAAAGAAGATCCTCAGAATTTTCTGCTGATGCATTCAATCGGTGTCAACGTTTCCGGACAGATCGCCTCCGTCATTGCAGGCGGTTTGATTCTCAGCTTTTTCGGTTAAGGAGGATTCATTGTGCAGTTCAATCCAATGCATTTCATCGACAACCTCTATTATATGGGGATCGGCATGGCGGGCATTTTTATCGTCATCGGCCTGATTATTCTGATAACTGTTTTATTAAATAAGATCACGGCAAAAAAAAAAAACCTCCGGCGAAGATCTACAAAATAAAAAAAAATAAAACAAAATAAAAATGTCATCCAGAGCGGACATGCGCCGCTCTGGATGCGTCTTTAGGCTTAGCAAGTGCCGCCGCACCAGCGACGAGCACCCCAAGCCTAAAACAAAGTTTTTTGACAAACTCAAAGGCGGTTTCCACTCCGAAACCGCCTCTTTTGCAACATCAAAATGTCCGTCACTCACCGAAAGCCCAGCGCATCAGCGCCAGCAACGGCCGGCCGTTCTCACACGAACTTTCGCCGTTTGAAACCAAAAACTCCGAAACGGCATCCGGGGAGGTCAGCGCCGACAAGCTCAAATTGGCACGACGGAATTTCAGCTTGCTGCTCTCGCTCTTATCGTTTGTGCCGCTGCTGCATACCGCATACAGGCGGCCGTCGAGATACTCTACACAGCACCAGATCTGATAACCGTTTGAAACCTGTGCAATCGGATCCGCAAGTTTTTCAAAGGAGGAAGAAACGCCGCCTGTCGTCGGCACAATTCCACTGTTCAGCGTGACCACGCCTTTTGACACAATGACGTCCATGTTGCAGTTATATACCGCTTTTTCAGCAGGCGTCCCTATATAATCTTCGTCGCACATATAGGAAACCGCGATCCGGCCGTCACCCAGCGTTGTAATATACGGCGCAGCGCAGCGATCGCCTGCCGTAATATTCTGCGGCGCGGCAATCGGCACAGGCGTACTCCAGCTTTTGCCGTCCGCCGAGCGAGACATCGAAATTACAAATGGAGACTGGCCATAAACGCCGTTATAACTGCGGCGGTTGTAGTCAAATGCTTCAAACACCATCGCAAAACTGCCGTCCGAAAGCTGCGTCACAACCGGCATGCCGTCTCTCGAATTTCTGGAAATGCCGTTGATCGCCACGCGCTGCGTTTTGTTCCATGTTTTTGTCTCAAGGTCATACGTTACATAACAGATATTCTGCTGCGCGCCGCCAACGATCCCATCCAGATCGTTGGCATAGTACAGCGCCAGCGTGTCCTCGTCAATCTGAATAATAAACGGTTCCCAGTAGCCGCGAAAAGCGCTGGCAGTGTTTTCAACCAAAATTTCCTCATTTATGAAAGTCTCGGCATTGTCATTGCTGTACATTACCCGAATCGACGTATAAAATTCTCCGGTGGTATAATTTGCGGTTCGAGCGCGATACGAAAGCATGACCGTGCCGTCCATTAAAACAAAAGGCTGCCAATTTTCACGTACCAAAGTATGCGTTTGTCCGCTGGAAGAAACAACCGTGGTCGCGCTGTTCTGCGTCACGTCCTTTCGAACCCATGTTTGGCCGCCGTTTACACTTTTGCGGATCGTGCCGCTGTTTGCCAAAATCAGCGTTCCATTACTCAGTATATCCAGCCGCGGATAGCCGGCGACATTCACCAGGCGGAACCGCGGACGCAGCCTCCCAAACCACAGCCTGCATTCCGGAAGCGCCCGCCGGCATCATAAGCATCGCCAGTAATAAAAAACTCGAAACTAAAATCATACAAAATTTTCTCATAGCGTCCTCTTTTCATAAAAAATTGATGAAATATTGTGATTCTATTATAGAATAAGCACATAAGATTGTCAATAAATTCCAAATATTTTTATGTGTATATTATTTGATTCTTTTATAATAAATTATAACAATTGGAAGTTTTAATCCAATCTATCCGTTTTTGAAAACTTATTTTTCTATGTGCTTGCGTCAGAAAAGCATGGATATTCGCTTCGCACGCTGCAAAGGTGGCGCTTGCGAAGCAAAATGCGCATAAACAGCGGCGCTTACCCGCTCTTTATGCGCATTTTTATTTCATCATTTATCCAGCATACGCTTTCGGTTTGCAGCGAAAAATACGGCCGACAAGCTCAAAGTACTTTCGATAAAAAATCCACCGTCCGGCGATTTTGCGGATGTTCAAAAATATCCTCCGGTGTGCCTGCCTCCAAAATCTTCCCTCCGTCAATGAACAAAACTCGGTCGGCAACCTCGCGCGCAAATCCCATCTCGTGCGTAACCACAGCCATTGTCATGCCGTCTGCCGCCAGTTTTTTCATGACGGCAAGAACTTCGCCGACCATTTCCGGGTCGAGCGCGCTCGTCGGCTCGTCAAACAACATAACTTCCGGCTCCATGCAGAGCGCGCGTACGATTGCAATCCGCTGCTTTTGTCCGCCGGAAAGCTGCGACGGATAGCTCTGCGCACGGTCAGACAGCCCAACGCGTTCCAGAAGTTCCATCGCTTTCGCTTCCGCCTCTTTCCTGGATCGCTTTAAAAGCTTCATCGGCGCGATCGTCATATTTCTCAAAACCGTCATATGCGGAAACAGATTAAAATGCTGAAATACCATCCCCATTTTGCGCCGGTGCAGATTGATATCTACTTTCGGGTCGGTAATATTGACGCCGTCGAATTCAATTGTCCCGCCTGTGGGCGTCTCAAGCAGATTCAGCGAACGCAGAAACGTAGACTTCCCGCTGCCTGACGGGCCAATGATGACCACGACCTCGCCGCGCGCAATGGACACGGATACGCCGTCGAGCGCCTTGATTTTTCCGTCTCTGTAATAAACCCGAAGATCTTCGGTACGGATCAAAACATTACCGTTCATTGCTGCGCAGCCTCCTTTCCAGCTTTCCAACCAGCCATTGCAGGAACATGACGACAATCAAATAAACGATAGCTACCGCAATCAAAGGCATAAACGCGCTGTACGTAATGCCCCGGATGATGTCACCACCCCGCGCCAAATCGTTGAGTCCTATATACGCTGAAACCGAAGTCTCTTTGAGCAGAACGATAAACTCGTTGGCAAGCGCTGGAAGCACAGCTTTAAAGGTCTGCGGCAAAATAATATACCACATCGTCTGCGCATAATTAAAACCGAGGCTGCGGCCCGCTTCCATCTGCCCCGCATCCACAGCCATAATCCCTCCGCGACGATCTCTGCGACATATGCGCCCGAGTTTAGGCCAAAAGCAGATAATGGCCGCAATAAATTTATCGATGCCGGCCGGCATAAAGATCACAAAATAAATGATCATGAGTTGGACGAGCACCGGAGTACCGCGCAAAACGGTCAAATAAATCCGGCAGATTGCATTGGGAAATCTCAGCTTGCCGGTCTTTTCGTTTGTACAGCGGACAATCGCAACCAAAAAACCGATAACAACGCCGATAATCAGTGCAAAAAAGGTCACGCGAACGGTCACCCAAAGGCCCTTAACGATATACTTCCAGTTTCCGTTTTGAATAAAATTGCGCTCAAATTCGTATTTTAAATTATTCCATGCGCGAATGACCGGCACCGACACATCCGGCTGACGGCTCGTATAAGTAAGAGAAAAGCACTCGGTTAAACCTTTTTTTTAAATTGGTATTGACCGTAACCTGCGTCCCGCCGATTTCGATGGAAGAAAGCGCCATGATCTCTTTGGCCGCCGATACAACGCCGCCGAAATAAGCGTCAACCACTTCATCCGAGGTATAAACCTGAAAACCGTCTGCCGTCTCATACAACGTCACGATCACCTCGCTCGATACAGGCTCCGCCTCCGAAAGAAGCGTCAAAAGCTTTGAATCAATCTTCAGCTTCAGCTTGGTCGAAGTCATTTCAATGCCGGTAACCGGATCCTTGGTATCCATATCGAGCAAAAACGCGGCGTTATCCAAAATTACACGCTTTGCATCTATGGTATGAAAGACGCATGTCACCTCGATATCCTTTGTTAGACCATAATCCAGCGACAAAATTTCAAACGAGCTTTCGGTCTCTATGTATTTTATGGAATCGCGCGCATATTTGCCCGGCATCGTCGAAAAAGCGTCCGTAATGAGCCGGCGCGCCTCGTTCTCGGTGATCTCGGAAGCAGCCATATTTTTTTTTTTTGGTATACAGCCAGCCAAATAAGACGGCTGCCGCTGTCAAAACGACGGCGATTCCGATCAGCAGAAATTTTTTTCTGTTCTTCATACCTTTATCCTTTGCGCCGCGCCCGTATGTCAAACGAACAAAAATAGGAGCAGCGTTCCCCTGCTCCTATTTTCCCGCAGCCTAATTATTCAGCAGAGATATACTTTGCAAGAATCGTATCAATCGTGCCGTCGGCAATGAGCGTCTCCAGCGCGCCGTTGATGGCGTCAAGCAGTTCGGTATTGTCTTTGGCAACCGCGATCGCATATTCCTCGATCGCATAATCGGTTTCAAGAAGGGTCAGCCCCGTATTGGACTGCACAAAAACTTTGGCGGGTTCATTGTCGATGATCACAGCGTCCACATCGCCGCCGATCAGCGCCAGCACCGCATCCGCGCCTTTTGCATACTTAATCACATTATCTTCGCCAAAATCCTCAGACGCGAAAATGTCTCCGGTCGTCACCAACTGTACACCGATCTTTTTACCGTTCAGATCGTCCAGGGATTTGATATCGGACCCCTCCTTGACGATGACCGACTGAATTCCGGTCGCATAGCTGGAAGAGAAATTCACGCTCTCCAGCCGCTTATCCGTGACCGTCATGCCCGCTACGCCAATATCGACGCCGCCCGAAACGACAGAAGCAATGATCGAATCGAACTTCATGTCCTCAATCACCAGTTCCATGCCAAGCTTGTCCGCAATGGCTGCCGCAATCTCTACATCGATACCGACGATCTTTTCATTATCATAATACTCATACGGCGGGAATTCCGCATTGGTGCCCATTTTCAAAACTTTTTTGCTGTCGTCGGGCGCGCTGGTATCCGTCGTATCCGAGGAGGCATCCTGAGCCGGCGTGGATGAACTGGCGTCAGGCGTACTGTCCGATGTGCTGTCAGGCTCTTTTTCACCGCAGGCGGCAAAGCTGGCGGCACACAGTACGAGCGCAAGCGCCGCACAGAAAATCTTTACAAATTTTTTCATAACTTTTGTTTCTCCTGTAAAAATGTTCGCGGGTTCCCCCGCGCTTCCAATAGTATACGCTAATAAATATGCATTGTCAATAGATAAAAATGCACAAAAACGCCGAAAAACAGCCGGCCTTCCAAAGACGCGTCCCCGGCGTCAATCATCCGGGGTAAGCAGAATTTCTCCAGCGACGCTCTGTGCAAAGAAATGTCGGATCTGCGCGGGATCCATCCCGTTGCCGAGCGCCCACATCAATTTTGTAACCGCCGCTTCCGTCGTCATATCATAGCCCTGGATCACGCCGACGCCGAGCAAGCGTTTTCCCACCTCATAGACATCCAGATTGCTGCCGTCGTAAAGGCATTGGCTGCAAGTCACCACCGAAACGCCGCGCTCCGCCAGCATACGAACCTTGCCTGCAAGATCGCGGTGCAAAAAATGCATGCCGCCGACGCCGAACGCCTCGATGACTACGCCCCGGTAGCCCATCTCGCAAAGCTTGTCAAAGACCGTCGGGGAAAGTCCTGGCGTGAGCTTAATCAAAAAAACGTCCGTGCTGACCTGATCGCACAGTTTCGGCACGCCGCGCAGCGGCGGCAGCACATCCCGGTAAATTTTGAGCCCCGCTGCGGTCTCTGTCGCAGCATAGCGCATATTGACGCTCTCAAACGCGTCAAAGCTCTCGGCGCGCACTTTTACGGCGCGGCAGCCGAGCATGACTTTTCTGCTGAACGCCACAAAAACGCCGGGACAGCCAGACGCCGCCATTAGAAACGCCGTCCGCAAATTATCAAAGGCGTCGGACACCGGACTCTGCATGGGCAGCTGCGCCCCGGTCAGCACGACAGGCAAATCAATGCATCTCAGCATAAACGAAAGCGCGGATGCCGTATAGGCCATCGTATCCGTACCATGCGTGATCACGATTCCGTCAAAGTGCGTACGGTTTTCAAAAACACAGCGCGCAATACGCGACCATTCCTCCGGCTGGATATTGGAGCTGTCCAGCCGCATCAGATCGCACACCTTCACATCGTAATAAAACCGCAGACGATCGATCTCCTCCGCGAGAATCTCGCTTCCAGCCGGAACAAGACCGTCCGGGCTTTCCACCGAGGCAATCGTGCCGCCCGTGGTAATGAGCAGAATTTTCTTTTTGAATTCCATCTTCTATTTTACCCTTTTTATTATTGATTCTAACATTTTCCTCTGTGCATTGCAACTTCTTTCTCAAATATGAGCCGTTTTCCGCGTTCTGTATTGCAAACGCCGTCAAATCATGCTACAATAAAAGCATATCTACATAGGGGGAATGACTTTGGGCACGCGAAAACAGGAAATCGGGCTTGTTTCTATATGCCTTTGCATTTTGGTCGTTTTCATCCATGTCAGTTCTTGGACGATTCAAGTCATGGATACGCAAAGTATTCAATTTATCTTTCTGATGATCCCCTGGCGGCTCAGCGCTTTTGTTGTACAAGGCTTTATTTTTCTGTCGGGGCTAAAACTTTTTTTATCGCAAAAACCGTTTTCATACAGCGCTTTTCTGCGTTCCCGCGCCAAAAAAATCCTGCTCCCTTATCTGATCTGGATTGGCATCTATTATGCCTTTTTTATTATGATCGGCTGGTATCGTTTCTCCATACGCGATCTTATAGAATATATTTTTCTGGGCACGCTTTGTTCGCACTTTTATTTCGTCGTCATTATCGCGCAGTTTTATCTACTGCTGCCGATTTTCCGAATGCTGTTTTCCCGATTCGATGCGAGACTGCTCTGCGCCGCCGCGCTGCTGATTACCGTAAGTTTCAAGCTTTTTGTCCATATTCAATATGAGGACCGCATGTTTCCCGGCTATCTTCTCTATTTTACGCTTGGTGCGACGGCCGGCAAAAACTACGAAAAATTCTGCACCCGGATCCAAAAGCGCTTTAGCCTTATCTGTGCCGCTTTCGCGCTATTCGCCACCACAGACGCTTATTTTACATGGCGCTCCATGGCGCGCGGAGAAATTTTCCCTTGGATGGAGGCGCTACACATTGCTTACGCGATCTCCGCCATTCTCTTTTTCTTTGGACTGTGTCTGTATATCTCAAAAGCCCTCAAACGTCCGCTCCAGTTCATTTTCATATGTGAACGATCCACCTATATGATTTATCTTTCGCATATCCTGCCCATTTATGTTGCAAACGAACTGGCTGTACGGCTCTCTATCACCGGCATGGCGGCGACGTTCCTCTTTCGCGCGGTCTTCACGTACACGACCGCTTTTGCCGGCTGTATCCTGTATACGGCTGTAAAGGAAAATTTTCTTCATAGGAGAAAGAAAACCGTATGATTCATACAAAAATCCTAAACAGCGGCATGCACGCGCTGTTCGAAGAGCAGCTTGCCGCGCACGAATGTTTCGGCGGCGCAGCCGCCGTCACGGAAAACGGCGAATTTCGGTTTTTGAATCTTTCGGCGGTCCGCGCTTTCCCCAAAATGGGATGTTCCGCCTCGCCTCGGTCACAAAACTTTTCACGGCGGCGGCGATTGTGCGACTGGAGGAAGAGGGACTGTTAGAGACCGGCGCGCCTGTTTCCCGTTATCTTCCAGGCTTCGCCCGCATGACAATCGGCGAGATCACAGAAAACGGGCAAATCTATGCCCGCGCCATGCCGGCCCGTGAAATCACACTTTTTGATCTGCTGACGCACACCGCGGGACTTGGCGCGGACACGCTCGGCAACCGGGAATACGCGCTGATCCCCGCTGAAAGCAAAACCTCGCTTGCAGCGGCAGTCGATTACTATGCCGGGCATTTTCATCTGGCATTCGAACCGGGAACCAAGACGGCCTACAGCGGTTTTGCCGGATATGACGTGCTGGCAAGGATCGCGGAAACAGTCAGCGGCGCAAGCTATGGCGCGCTGCTGAGCGAACTGTTTTTCATGCCGCTCGGCATGCGCGACACAACTTTCTGTCCATCGGAAGAACAATGGAGCAGACTGACGCCGGTACACAAGCGGATCGCGGGGCAAGATATCGAGGTAGATTTCCGGCATACGCTGTTTCGCGGCTTTCCGGTCAGCTATGAAGCCGGCGGCGCGGCGCTCGCCTCCACCGCGGCGGATATGGCCGTCTTTCTCAGCATGCTGGCCTGCAAAGGCGTCTATGCAGGCACGCACGTGCTGAAAGAGGATTCCGTGACCTATATGCTTTCCCCAAAGCTTCCGCGCGGGCTTCCAGGCCTTACGCGCGGCGAAAACCGGGGGTTTGGATGCATCGTACACGACGGCGCCGGACGCCTCCCCCGCGGCACTGCCGTATGCCACGGCGCATACGGCACGCACGCGCTGATTTTAGCAGACCGGCAAACCGCAGGTATCCTGCTCAAGAATTCTTACGTCGATATGTCGGAAAATCCCCGTGCCGCGCTTGCGTTTGAACAAACGCTTCTGGCCGCCTGCGGCCTGCGCGCGGCGGAATCAAACGAGTAAACATACGCAAAGCTTTCCGTTTCCCTCAAAAAGCGCGCCGTACCGCATAAAATCCCGCCTGCCGCGCATACTGCATGCGAGGTGATTTACATGAAACGTGAAAACAGCGGACTCGGCGACATTCCGCTCGGACTCGGCATGGCGCTCGCACAAAATCCGGCGGCGATGAAAACGTTCGCCGATCTGCCAAAAGAGCGCAGAGAAGCTGTACTCGCACAGGCAGGCGCGGTCAAATCCAAAGCGGAAATGCGGCGTCTTGTTGCCGGCCTTGCTGAAAATTCATCCCTGCCTCTGGAATAACGGAGCGCCTTGGGCAAAACGAAAAACGGATACACGGCAGCTTGCCGTGTATCCGTTTTTCAATCAGTTAAGCAGCGCAATCCCGAGGTTCAAATATCCCGCAAAAGTTACCCACAAAAGATAGGGGACCATCAGCCAAGCGGCGGTCTTTGAAACACGGGAAAACAAAACAATGGTAACCAGAATCAAAATCCACAGTACGATCAGCCAAAAAAACGCAAAAAAATACCACTGCAGGTTAAAAAACCAGAAAGTCCAGAAAAAATTAAATACCAGCTGAATTCCATAAACTTTCAGCGCGCGCTCCACTGCCTGCTGCGGCGCACCCGAATTCAAAACAAGATAAGCGGCGACGCCCATCAATATGTACAGCAAAGTCCAAACCACGGGAAACAGCCAGCCCGGCGGAGACAGCGGCGGTTTGTTCATCATAGCGAACGCGGCCATGCCGCCTCTGGAAATCAAGCCCGCGATCCCGCCTACGATCAGCGGGACGGCAACGCTGATCAGCAGCGTTTTCCATCTGATTTTCAATGTATCACCCCCCGCTAGTATATTTTCATAACCGCCGCATTATGACAGCGGGGTACAAAATACACATAAGGGGTTTCAGCAATACCGCAAACAGGAGGCAGCGCTCTTTTCAAAAGCGCGCCGCGTTAAAGCTCGGAAAGCCTATGCAGACAGGGTTCAAGTGAAACGCCTTCTCGGCTTGGCGTATCAAATCCCATCGAAAAATCAATCACATCCCGGACAAATGCGCTCGCCGCAGCCACAGCGGAGGGAAATGCCGCGCCGGACAACAGCTTGCCGAGCATCACGCTGGCAAACAATTCGCCCGTCCCCGGATACGCGCCGCCGACACGCTTCAAGCTCACAAAAAAGGGCGTACGGTCCATAGAGGCCGCCGATACGTCCAGCCCAGCCGTCACAATATTTCCCGCGCCCGCGGCAATGCCCGTAATGACAACCTTCTGCGGTCCAATTTCAGACAGCGCGTATAAAAGCCCGGCAACATATTCGGTCAGCGCGCGCTCCGGCATAGACGCGGTATCTTCAAAAGGCCTACCGCACAACATGCACGCTTCCGTCAGATTCGGCACGATGATATCCGCCCGCGCGCACAGCGCATGCATTCCGCGCACAATCTCGGGAGCGCAGGCGGAATACAGAGCACCGTCGTCTCCGAGCACCGGATCAACCAAAACCGTCGCGTCCCCGCCGCCAAAGCGCGCGACAAACCGCTCGATCAGCCCGCACTGTGCGGCGGAGGCCAAAAAGCCGGTATAGATTGCATCAAACCGCAGGTTCAGCGCCGCCCAGTGCGCCGCGATCTTTTCGACCGAATCGCTGAGATCCTTGAAATAATACCCCTCGAAACCGCCCGTATGCGTCGACAAAAGCGCCGTCGGAAGCGGCACCGTCTGTATCCCCATAGCAGAAAGCGCGGGGATCACGACGGTCAGCGCACAGCGGCCAAATCCCGATAAATCATGCAGCGCGGCCACGCGCCGGATGCGTTTTTTTTCCACAGCAAGCGCTCCTTTTGTATTTTAGAAAATCCACCTGCAGTTCCTTTGCAAGCGCAGCAAGACATGCGATCGTTTTTTTTGCAGAAATACACAGCGCGCTGTTTTTCTGCGCTTCTATCATACACGGATTTGCCGGAATTTGCAAGACCGTATTTTTGATTTTCTGCCGGATATGGCTTGACACCGCGCCTGCAAATGTTATATAATAGATTTGTGTAAATATGCGGCGGCTTATATCGTGGCCGGCCCCGACTTACATATTTCCCTGAAACTTTACAAGGAGGTACGATTGTAATGGGAATTTACATTACGGTCGGTGCCATCGCCTTGGTTGTGGGATTGCTGCTGGGTGCGCTGATCGGCGCGGCCTACCGCAAAAAAGTTGCCGAAAAAGAAATCGGCAGCGCGGAGGAACAGGCGGCAAAAATTGTTGAAGACGCCATAAAAACGGCGGAAAGCAAAAAGAAGGAAGCACTTCTTGAGGCAAAAGAGGAAATTCTGAAAAACAAAACCGAATCGGAAAACGAACTCAAAGAACGCCGCAAAGAAGTCTCCCGGCTTGAACGCAGAATTCAGCAAAAAGAAGAAACACTTGACTCAAAAACCGATGCAATTGAGAAAAAGAACGAACTTCTGAACCAGAAAATCAAGGAAACGGAAACGCTTCGCGACGAGATTCAAAAAACGCTCGATTCGCACCTTGCCGTGCTGGAACGCATTGCAGGCTTTACGAAAGAACAGGCGAAAGACGAGCTTTTATCTCGCGTGGAGACGGCACTGACGCATGAAAAAGCGCTGAAAATTTCTCATTTCGACGAACAATTCAAAGAAGAAGCGGACGAACGGGCGAAAAACATCCTTTCGCTCGCGATTCAAAGATGCGCGGCCGACCATGTCGGCGAAATTACCATCTCTACGGTGCAACTCCCGAACGAGGACATGAAGGGCCGCATCATCGGCCGCGAAGGCCGGAACATCCGCGCGATCGAAACCTTGACCGGCGTCGATCTAATCATCGACGACACGCCGGAAGTCATCACGATATCCGGTTTTGACTCGGTACGGCGCGAAATTGCCAGGATCGCCCTGGAAAAACTAATCTCAGACGGACGCATTCACCCTGCGAGAATCGAAGAAATGGTGGAAAAAGCGCGCAAAGAAGTGGACGCCTCCATCAAACAGGCCGGAGAAAAGGCAACGTTTGAAACCGGTGTGCACGGGCTGCACCCCCGAAGTCATCAAACTGCTCGGCCGGCTCAAATACCGCACCAGTTACGGGCAAAACGTGCTCCGCCATTCCGTTGAAGTCTCGCTTCTTTCCGGCATCATAGCCGATGAACTGGGCGCGGACAGCGCCGCTGCAAAGCGCGCCGGACTTCTTCATGACATCGGCAAAGCGCTCACCCAAGAAGCGGAAGGCTCGCATATCCAGCTAGGCGTTGAGGTAGCGAGAAAGCACAAAGAATCCAAAGAGATCATCAACGCGATTGAAGCGCACCACGGCGATGTGGAAGCGGCGTCGATTATCGCATTCATCGTGCAGGCGGCGGACGCTATTTCAGCGGCAAGGCCGGGCGCACGGCGCGAGGATCTCGAAAATTATATCAAACGCCTCCAGAAGCTGGAGGAACTGGCAAACGATTTTGCCGGCGTCGAAAAGACCTACGCAATTCAGGCCGGGCGCGAGATTCGCGTCATGGTCAAACCCGAACAGGTTTCCGACGATCAAATGACGATTCTGGCGCACGAAATCGCTTCAAAAATTGAAAGCGAACTGGATTATCCAGGCCAGATCAAAGTACATTTGATCCGCGAAAGCCGGACTGTGGATTTTGCAAAATAAGCACGGTATTCTTTCTATATACATAGAGTTGGTAAAGCGTTTTCCGGCCTTGGCCTGACGATAGATTCCTAATTATGTATATAAAAAACTGTTTTACAGGCGGCTGCCGGAAACCCGCAAAAACACCTGCCGGTTTCTGCGCGCCGCATTCTGTAAAACAGTTTTATTTTTTTTCCAGCCAATAAAAGGAAGTGAAGCTTATCATGAGAATTCTATTGCTCGGCGATATTGTCGGCGCAAAAACGATTCAATATCTCGGAAAAATGCTGTGGGCGCTTCGCCGCGATCAAAGCATCGACATGGTCGTGGCCAACGGCGAAAACGCCAGCGATATCATGGGTCTGTCCGCCGAAGATGCGCAGGCGCTTTTAAATTACGGCGTGGACGTCATCACCGGCGGCAATCACACCTTTCACAATCGCTCGCTGTACAGCATGCTGGACAATTCCCCCTTCCTGCTGCGCCCCGCAAACTGTGCGGACGCAGCCCCCGGCGTAGGAAGCACGATCTTTGAATGCTGCGGCACGCGCGTATTAGTGCTGAATCTGCTCGGTATGATGTCGCTGGACGCATACGCCAGCCCGTTTGATACGGCAGACCGCATACTGAAGAAGGAAGCAGGAAAATTTGACTTTGCGCTGGTAGATTTTCATGCGGAATCTACGGCGGAAAAAGAAGCGCTCGGCTACTATCTGGACGGACGCACGGCCGCCGTATTCGGCACCCATACGCATGTACAGACCGCCGACGCGCATATCCTGCCGGGCGGAACGGCGTATATCACGGATCTCGGCATGTGCGGTCCCGCCGACGGTGTTCTCGGTACCGACCGCGACGTGATTTTAAAACGGTTTTTAACTGGTACGCCGCAAAAATTCATTCCGGCGGACGGAGACATCCATTTGCACGGCGCCCTGCTTATTATGAAAGAACGCAAAGCTGAGCGCATCGAACCCTTTCGGCTGTAGCAGATTTTCCAAAAGTTTCGCAAAACTTCATTTGTTTGTCACAATTCTCTGTTATACTTCTGGCGTAGAGTGATAAATATCATATTATAACAACGCATCAGAATTCATTAATAAGACGGAGGAAGAGACATGAATGTACTGAAAGTATCATCGAAATCCAGTGCCAATTCCGTAGCGGGCGCTCTGGCAGCAGCAATCCGCGAATCTTCGGAGGCGGAAATTCAAGCCATCGGCGCGGGCGCGGTCAATCAAAGCATCAAGGCCATCGCCATTGCTTCCGGATTCTTAGCGCCTGTCGGAATTACCTTATATACGCAGCCGGTATTCGAGGAAATCGAAATCGACGGCGAAGAGCGGACGGCGATTCGTTTTCGAATTTTGACTACAAAAAATTGATTTTTTGACAAAATAACTCCGTATTGGCGTCAAACATCCAACGAATCATAAAATTGTGCACAAATTTGTTCTAAGTACGGCTTGAAAACAATTTTTAAATTTTTTCGCCAAAAATACTTGACAAATCTACCAATTACTGGTAGTATAGTACTGACAATTCGAGTTTCTGTAAATTGTACATACACGAGAGGAAGAGTTTATGAAATCCACCGGAATTGTTAGAAAAATTGACGGCCTCGGCCGTATAGTCCTGCCGATTGAACTGCGCAAGCGGCTTGAAATTGCCACCGGAGACGATATTGAGATTTACGTCGAGGGAGACAATATTATACTGGCGAAATACGCACCGAGTTGTTTATTTTGCGGCAGTAAAGAGTATTTGACTCTTTTCGAGGATAAAAATGTCTGTCGTGCATGCCGAAAGAAATTGGCAAAAGGCGACACAAAATAAAACACTCAAACGGCGGCTGTTCAGCCGCCGTTTTTCACAATATTCAGCGCCGACGCTGATTCTGCAAATTTATGCTTTTTCATCTGGACTATATGCAGCGTTTGATGTATAATTGAAGTATAGGAAATTGAATGTTCGGGAGGTACGCTATGAAAAAAAGGGGGCTTTTTTCTCTGCTGGTACTCGCGTTTTCCATCCTGCTTACAGCAGGAGCGCTTGCGCTGGATACCGTATATGTCAACGACAGCGGTACCGGCGACGGTACGCGGGCGGAAACGCCGCTCGGCTCGCTCCGCGACGCAATCGCGTCGATTGCAAGCGAAGGCGGTCAGATCGTCATTACCGACGCCTATACGCTGTCCGAGCCTTTTGAAGAACCGGCGCATTCGGCGCCTGTCACCATTACAGGCGGCAAGCTGATTCTCAATCACAGCCAATACAGCCGGTATTTTTTAAGCGGTCCCGTAACATTTGAAAATCTGCGCATCGAATACGGCGCGGATAATGCCATCGCCACGGGCATGATCGTAGCGCGCTTCAATACGCTTGTGCTTGGCGATGGTTTGGAAATGGCAGATGGAAAACTGTTTGTCGTCGGCGGATACCAGTTTCCAACGGAAGAAACCATCGATACAAAGCGAAATTCCCAGATCACCATAAAAAGCGGAATGTATTCTACCGTTGTCGGTTTTTCCCGCGGCAACGGCGCCAATACATTCCGCGGCACTTCCTATATCACGATTGACGGCGGCGTCATAACAAATTTGTACGGCGCCTCTCTGAACGGTCAATATTCGGGCAGCACGGAAATTACCGTGAACGGCGGAAGTATCGAAAATCTTTTTACTGGCGGCGATCAGACCCGCCGTCTGAACGGTGACGCCACGGTAACGATCAACGGCGGCACGATCGGCAATCTTAATATCAATAACGTCATGGGGCACGCCGCGGTCTACTATCTCGGCGGCAGCGTAACCAGCATGTCCAAACAGACCGCCGAGGATATTTTGCATGCGGTACAGGACGGAAAAGCAGATCTGACCGTGCGAAAAGGAATATCCGCAAAAGCTTTTGCCAACGTATTCGACACAGCCGTCTATGAGGACGGTACGCCGCTCACTGGCGAAACACCAACAAGCGGAGAATACGAACTACTGGACGACATACCCGAAAAAACCTCAGTCACGGAAGCCAAAATCTATGTTTCAAACGCGGGACAGGGCGACGGAAAGACGGCAGATACCGCGCTCGGCGATTTGGAAGCCGCTTATGCGGCACTCGACGGCGCCGACGGTACCATCGTGCTCATCAATGAGATCAAATTAGACGCCGATTTTACCGAGCCGGCACATAGAAACAAAATTGTCATTACCTCCTATGACGGCGATCAATATTATAACGGCTCCATCAATTTTGGAGAAAACCGGCGTTTCTTCTTCAACGGAGATACGACTTTCGAAAATACGCGTTTTGAATATGCAAATACGCTGCTGATGGTTGGAAGATTCCATAACGTCGCTTTCGGCACCGGACTTCAAATGCCCGAGACGGAGCCCGGCGTCCGTCAGTTGTTTGTGCTCGGCGGATACCAATTTGATACAGCAGAACCGATTCTTACAGAGGTAAACGGCAGCATCACGATTGAAAGCGGAAACTATTATTCCGTGATCGGCTATACAAGAGGCGTCCCCACAGACACATCGTATTCTTTTTAAAGGCAGGCAAACGATTCATATCAGCGGCGGCGTCCTATACCGCGTATACGGCGGCGGCGTACAGGCCAACACGTTTGACGCCGTACAGATCAATATCAGCGGCGGCACAATTTCCGATTCCATCATAGTTGGCGGCGATCAATTCTATTATGCGAACACCGCGATCCTCAATATTACCGGAGGGCAAATCCAAGCGCTACATTTGCAGAACGTGATTCAGTCGACCGAAGTCAACTGGGTCGGCGGTACGATCGAATCCATGGATATCATATACGGGAAAAGCGACGATGGGACAACAGACGTCGCCGCGCTTGCTGAATATGCGGTGTATACGCTGAACTACAAAAATGTAACGCCGTCGGACGAAATGTGCGCGCTGTTCGACACGATCGGATTGAATCCGGCGATCACACCGGAAAAAACCGATCCAAAATTTCATGCCGTGCGCACCTATGACAATCAATTTTCCGATGTAACGGCGGACAAATGGTTTTATGAATATGTTAAAACCGCATACGAATACGGGCTAGTCAACGGCATGAGCGATGCGACATTCTCACCGGATCATCCATTTACGGTCGCGCAGGCGCTGACGGCAGCAGCCAATATCCATACCGCCTACTGCGGCGCAAGCGTCGCGGCTGCAACTCCCAGTCAGGCATGGTACGCGCCGTATGCGGAATACTGTATTGAAAACGGCATAATCATCGAATCTCAGTTCGACGATTATACTCGGAAAATCACGCGCAAAGAAATGGCGGTCGTATTTGCAAATATCCTGCCGGATGAAGAATATACGGCGCTGCGCGAGGGTTTATGCCCGGATATAACCCCGGACATGGACTGCTATTTGGCGGTGACCAAGCTATATCAAGCGGGGATCATCAGCGGAGACGATCAAGGCAATTACCGTCCGGACGACGAAATGATCCGTAGCGAAGCGTGCGTGATCTTTGCCCGGATCGCAGCAGCCGGGAAACGCGTAAAATAAAACAGGAAAACAGCGTTTGAACAATTTGAATATGCAAAAACCGCCGGGCAAAGCAGTTTTGCCCGGCGGTTTTTGCGTGATTTTCCGCGGTGTTATCCCGTATCTCGGCGTGTTTGCCGAGCGCAGCACTGCAGCGAGAAATTGCAGCCTAAAACGCGTTAAAGCATATGGACAAACGGTTGAGCTAAATACCCATGTTTTGGGAGATCATGCGGTATCCGTTACAAATGGCAAATCACTTTTCCTATTTACCTATTATATAAATGCAGCCTTGGAAAGACCCATATCCTACGCAAAAATGGCGTCTTTACGTAGTACGATACGGCCGGTCTCGCCAATAACAATTACAGCGATTTGGCAAACCGTTATTTTCTGAAAACAATGGCGCGCCGGGCTTTGAATGCCGTCCCCGAAAATATTTGTTTACCGGGGCTACGGAGGATTTGCTGATCTACGCACGGAGCGAGACGAACTGCGCTGCGCAGAAAGCTCTGCGGCGCCGACAGACGGAGAGCCGATATTGACGGTTAAACAGCATTATTCAAACGCCCATTCACCATCGCGGAAAATCGGCGCCGTACCGCCGCCGCGCAGCGAAGCCGTAATGCAGAGATCAGGCGCGCCGATCATAAAGTCCTCATGGATCATCGAGGTATTCACGCCCATTGCCCGGCACTCCTCAAGCGTGCGGGCGCCGTAATTTCGAATCGTATTGGCAAACCCCTCGCCAAACGCCAAATGGCAGGCTGCATTTTCATCAAACAGTGTGTTGTAAAATAAAAATCCAAGCTGTCCGACCGGCGAAGAATGAGGCACCAGCGCCACCTCACCAAGATACGCCGCGCCCTCATCCATGGAAATCATCGTCTCCAAAAGCGATTGATTCTTTTCCGCATGAACCTGCGTGGCTTTTCCCTGCGAAAACCGGATCCAAAAATTTTCAATCAGCTGTCCGTTATAAGACAGCGGTTTCGTCGCATATACGATCCCCTCCGCCTGGCCCCGCATCGGACTTGTAAAAACCTCCTCCGTAGGAATATTCGGATTGAAAAATTCACCGCCAAGCGTATGCTCTCCGCCGCCGCAAAACAGCGCGTCCGGAATCATGCCGACGGTAAAATCGGTTCCGTTTGACGACGAATATCGCAGGGACTCAATTTCAAGTGAATTCAAATACGCGCACCGACGCGCAAGCGCGCGATCGTGCGCCTCCCAGTCGGCGGCAGGATCGGCTCCATCTGCACGAGACGCATGCAGAATGGCTTCCCACAATTTTTCCTCCGCCGTCCCCGCGCGCAGGCCCGGAAACACTTTCTTTGCCCATTTTCTGCCCGGAACCGCGGCGATACACCATTTATAACGATTATCCATACGGTCGTGCAAAGGCTTCAATACTTTGTATCTTCCCTGCGCGCCTTTGGCATATTTTTCACGATCCATGCCGCAAAGTCCGTCCGGATCCTCGCTTACCAGATAGATTCTGACCGGCAGTATCTGAATATAATGTTCTAGTTTGGCAATCTCCCAGTCTTCAACCGACGACAGCGTTTCTACGCTGCGATAACGGACATGCAGTTTTTGAAGCGGCTGATGCGCAAACTCTACTGTGACCTTTTTGGCGCCTAAGCGGTAACAGGCTTCTGCAACATATTCCACAAACTGCGGCTGATCCAGTTCAGCCGTAATCACCACCTCATCCCCGCTTTGAACATGCGCGCCCGCACATGCGATCAAAGCGGCATATTTTTTTAACAAGAAATTTTCATAATATCCTCCGATTCTACCGCACAAAGGCGTCAAAAAGGCGCCTGCGGGCGCCTTTTATGCAAAATTTTTCTAAAATAACCGTATTATTTGATCCGCACCATGGATGCGACCTCGTCCGCATGATCTTTAAATTCAGACGACCAAAAATACTCCGGCAGGAACGTACCGCCGTATGCTTTGGCTGCGCTCCGATCATAATCCAGCAACTGATAAAAGTCGCATTCGATCTCTTCGGGCGCGATCCGGCAGGAACCGTATTTCCGCTCGAATATATGCTCGATATGATATTCTCTGAGCGTCTCCACCAGTGCCTTAATCGCCTTGCGATAGCCGCTGGTCTCAGAAGCGCGCTGCACCGTAGTACCGACCCAGAGCTTTTCAATTATTTCATAGGTCGACACAGCGCCGCCGCGCTGACAAATGCAGAGCGCCGCAAGTTCTTTGGCTTTTTTCGTCTTGAAATTCACACGCTCGCCATCCACATACAGATCAAATTTGCCAAACATGTGCGCTTTAATACGCTTTTCGAGCTGCGGCTTCATCAGCCGGGCACGGCGCAAAACATCCAGAACGTCATTGCGGTTATACGGCTTGAAAATAATATAATCCGCTTTCATCTGCATGGCGCGTCCGGCAAAATCCATATGCGCGGTAACAAAAATAATAATCGTCTCTTTTCGAATCTCGCGTATGCTCGAAGCAAGTTCAAAACCATCCATCTGCGGCATATCAATGTCCAAAAGCGCAATATCTATGCGATGATCCCGCACATACTCCAGCGCCTCCAAAGGCTTGGAAAAACTGGCTACCACCTCAAAATCAGGCAGGTCGCTGCACTCCATTTCAAACAGGCGAAGCTCAATTAAGTTGTCGTCCACCAACATCATCTTCATTTTTGTATCCTCCTTTATGTTTTTTGAATACACAATTTCTGCCGTTGTTCCAACACCCGGCCGGCTCTCAAAACTAAGCCGGCACCCTGCATACCGGCGCAGCCTCTGCCGTATGTTGGTGATCCCGACGCCCTCGTGAAGTTCTTCAAATCCAACGCCGTCGTCCATTACCGTTACAAAAAAGCTGCCGTTCTTTTCCCGGACTTTTATCGTGATATTGCCTTCTCCCTTCGGGAACACGCCGTGCCGAATCGCATTTTCCACAAGCGGCTCAAGCGTCAGCGCCGGCACTTCAAAATCTACGGTTTCAATATCATATTCCACATGCAGCGCACCGTTCATACGAACACTGGAAATCCGCGCATAAGCCTCGACCGCCTCAAGCTCCTTGGGAAATGGGACGATGCCGCCTTTGGCGTTCACCGCTTCCACATGCGAACGAATATATTTGACAAAATCATCCGTGAGGCGGTAAGCCGCGTCCGTATCCATTTTAATCAATCCACGAATCATATTCATGGTATTGTAAAAGAAATGCGAACTGATCTGCGTCAAAAAAAGCTCGCTCTCCAAAAGGGATTTCTGCGATTCAACTACCGCGGTCTTTTGCTCCAGCACAAGCAGCCGCCCAATGTCCATCATAATATAAACAGCCATGCACAGAACAAACGCCAGCATACCGTATTGAAACAAATACGAGACCGGAAACAGCGTGCGGCTGCAATAGACAATCAGACTGACGGCACAAAAGATAAACAGGATCAGCATGCCGGAAAAATAAAACGCATTGCGTTCCATGCCGCCAAAAATCAGCTTGACCAACATATATCCCAATACGACCGCCACAAGCAGGCAAAAAAAAACGGAACCGCGGCGCTGAGTTCAATTTTTCCCCAAAAGTACAGCAGATACGAAAATACAGCGGCAACTACATCCACCGCGCTGAAAAACGGCGCAAAGCGAGAAGTATGCGAACCGCAATTATGAATAAACATCATGGCCACGCCGGGCAAAAGCATGAAACTGACGCATTGGAGCGTATAATAAAGAATGCCGTTTTGAATGAATAGGAGAAAAAGCCCACTGTCCGTACCGATCCAAACCGCTGCAAGCAGAACCGTCAAAGCCAGCCAGATGTGCACGCGCCGCACGGGACGGATACGCATCAGCAGATGCGTAACGCTCAGCGCGATTTGAAAGGCCGCAAAACAGCCAATATACCGCAAATGATCGCCGTATCCATCTGCTGCGAAAGAATATGCGCATAGATCTCACCCGCACTGCCAAGCGACATGTACTGAATGGGATAGACGCCGTCGTCAGCCGCCTCAAACCGAACGGTAATACGATCTCCGGCCGCAAGATGCGGCAGTGCAACCGTAAAAAAACGCATAGCGTACGGCATCCCGAAATTTACATTTTCCACAGAATCCGTATATGTATACACAAGCGAATCATTGCAGAACACAAAAACAGAAGAAACGCCAGCCCGAAAGCCAAGCATTTCCCCCGGCTCCGCATCTTTTGTCACTGTTTTTGTAATCTGCGCGCAAGAATCGGAAACCCAAAGCTTCATATGCGCTCTTTTTCCGGCAACAGTCTCGACCTCAAGACCGCTTTCTTCATATATCCAGCCGCCGGCAAAAGAAGGCGCCTCAAGATCGACCACAGACGCAAAGGACTTGTCCACACCGTCATTCAGAATCCCGACTGAGAGAAAATACAGCCACAGCAGTATGCCAAGCGCCGCACATACAATTGCAGCGCCCGCATATCCTGGAAGCCTTTTCGTTTGCATGCCGACCTCCTAACACATTTTTGATCGTTATTTGTACTGGATGTATTGTACCGCAAAAAAATGGTTTCGTCAACCCTATTTTCTAAATTTTCCATATTTTTCCTATTAATTTTTTTGGAATATTTTATAAAATTCTATATACGCTTGCGAAATGTCAGATTATGTGGTAAACTATACTATACGTACGCAGAAATGCAGTTGCGGATCTTCTGAATACGGCGGCAAAAATGCGCCGCCGGATCACGCGGCCGTAAGCTAAACGGAGGGGGCACCTAAGCCCGCAAACACACGCTATGAATAAATTCTTAATCCTTGCCTTTCTGTTTGCCGCAGGGTGCCTGCTCGGGTGGTGCATAGAAGTCCTGTTCCGCCGTTTTTCGCCGCAGAATAAAACGCGGCAGTGGATCAACCCCGGATTCCTGACCGGCCCTTATCTGCCGCTCTACGGTTTTGGACTCTGCGCGCTGTATCTGCTCGCCACGCTTGAAACGTTTATTCCCGTTGAAAACGCAGCCCTGCGCAAGCTCCTTCTATTTGCCGTCATGGCGGCTGCCATGACCCTGCTGGAATATATTGCAGGACTGATCTTCATCAAACGGCTGCATATTCAGCTATGGGATTATTCGGGCATGTGGCTGAATCTTGACGGCATCATTTGCCCGCTGTTTTCCCTTTGCTGGGCGCTGCTCGGCGCAGCTTATTACTTTTTGATTCATCCTTATATCTTGGACGCGCTGATATGGTTTTCTGAAAACTTGGCATTTTCTTTTTTTATCGGCATGTTTTACGGCGTATTTTGTATCGACCTGTGTTATTCTTTCCGCCTGATTTCCCGAATCAAAAAATTTGCCGAAGAAAACAAGCTGCTGTTTCGGTATGACGAATTCAAGACGCACGTGCGTCAAAAAACCATTGAGCAAAAACAGCGGTACAAATTCATTTTCGCACTCGGAGAGCATGCGCATCTTTCGGAAAATTTACGCAGCTTTCTGGAGAAGCAACGCGAAAACAACCGGCTTACAGGGTTGAAAGAAAAAATAAACCAACGAAAAAATTCCCGGTTCTGAAACAAGAAAGCGAGAAACATACAAAGCTATGGAAATGCTGTGGAGTATTTTTTATGTGATCTTTTTAGGGATCGTTTCGCATTTCTGGGGGCAAGCGCTCCCGCGCGAGCGGTTTTTGGAAGATCAATTTCCCTGGCGCGCATTTGCTTGGGAAAAAGAGGGCGGCATTTACCGGCGGGTAGGCGTTCACAAGTGGCGCGAAAAGCTCCCGGATATGAGCCGCTATCTCAGCGATATGGTACCAAAACGCTTTTCCACACACATGACGCTAGATGAAGTGCAGATCTTGATCAAAGAGACTTGTGTAGCCGAATATGTACATATTTGGCTCTGCATTGCTTTTTTAGGCGTGCTTTGGATTTGGAAAAACTCAACCGGAGTATGGCTATGGCTGATCTATACCGCCTGCAATATTCCGTATATCATTATTCAGCGCTACAACCGCCCACTGCTGTGCAGGGTGCGTCAGCGGCTGATTTTGCGAAATACAAGATGCTCCTCTGCCAATACGCTGTGCGCGCACGGCGATACAGAACATCGCGCGGCAGAGGAAAACGGAGGCAACTTATGATCGATTACCGTGGATTCCGCTTTTCAAAGCTGAATACGCCGGAATTTTCTCATTTAAAATTATTGCTTTACTGGATCGTTTACGGCGCGGCCTTTTTCTTTGTGGAACGGGTAAGCGTGAATCGAGACTGGAACTATATGTACTGCGCGCTGGACGACTTGATTCCATTTTGCGAGTGGTTCGTCATTCCCTACCTGTTCTGGTTTGTTTATCTAATCGGCATGCTTTTATATACGCTGCTTTACGACGTGCCCTCTTTCAAACGCATGATGTGGTTTATCATCTGTACATATACGCTGACGATCGTCTTTTATTTGATTTATCCCACCGCGCAGGGGCTGCGGCCGGAAACGTTTGACAGAGGTAATATCTTTACCCGTTTTCTGTCTTGGTTTTATACTTTTGATACAAATACCAATGTAAATCCCTCGATTCATGTAATCGGTTCAATGGCGGTGCTGTTTACCGCGTGGAATACGGAGCGTTTTCGGACGCGGGGATGGCGCGCTGCGTTTACCGTCACTGCGTTTTTAATCTGCATCTCAACCGTTCTCATCAAGCAGCATTCAATCATAGACATTATCAGCGCACTGCTGCTCTGTCTTATCTTTTATCCGATCATATTCAAAAGCCGCTTGGCGGAAAAAAATCGTTCTCCAAAATTCAAACCGCAATTGGAACATAAAAAAGAACAAAAGACGCCGGAAAACATACGCTGACCAAGCGTCTCGGCGCCAAGTTCCGTCAAAGAGCGGAATGAAGCAAATCATACAGAATACTAAGGAAGGAAGTTATCCTATGCGTATCGACACCAAATGCCTGCAGGCAGGATATACGCCGAAATCCGGCGACCCCCGCGTGCTGCCGATCTATCAAAGCACAACGTATAAATACGACTCCTCAAAAGCGCTGGGCGAATTGTTTGATTTACAGCGCGAAGGGCACATGTACACGCGGATTTCCAATCCAACCGTCGCCGCCGTAGAAGAAAAACTCTCGGCGCTGGAAGGCGGCGTCGGCGCGCTCTGCACCTCGTCCGGACAAGCGGCCAGTTTCATTGCGATCGCCAATATCGCCTCAGCCGGCGACAATTTTGTGAGCCTATCCTCGATTTACGGCGGCACCGTCAATCTTTTCGCTGTGACCATGAAGCGCTTCGGGATCGAGGTGCGTTTCGCTACGCCCGAAATGACCGACGCAGAAATTGAAGCGCTCTTCGACGCGCGCACACGCGCCCTCTTTGGCGAAACGATCGCCAATCCCGCGCGCGTGTGTTGGATATCGAGCGCTTTGCCGGCCTTGCGCACAAAATGGGCGTTCCGCTGATCGTGGACAATACCTTCGCAACCCCCGTTCTCTGCCGTCCGTTTGAGTTCGGCGCAGATATCATCATTCATTCCACGACAAAGTACCTCGACGGCCATGCACAGGTCGTCGGCGGCGCGATTGTGGACAGCGGGCGTTTTGACTGGGAAAAGGACAGCCGGTATCCCGAATTGTCCACGCCGGATGATTCTTATCACGGCGTCGTCTATACGAAACAGTTCGGCCGGGCGGCTTACATTACCAAAGCACGAGTACAACTTATGCGAGATCTTGGCGCCGCACCCGCGCCGCTCGCCGCTTATATTCTGAATCTCGGCATGGAAACGCTCGCTCTGCGCATGGAGCGCCACTGCTCAAACGCCCTGACCGTCGCGAAAATGCTTCGGCAGCATCCCGCCGTCTCTTTTGTAAACTATCCTGCGCTCGACGGAGACAGCGAATATGCGCTCGCGCAAAAATATCTGCCGAAAGGAACCTCCGGCGTGATCGCGTTCGGCCTTCACGGCGGCCGGGCGGCAGCAGCAAAATTCATGGATTCCCTGAAGCTTGCCGCGATCGTCGTGCACGTAGCGGACGCGCGTACCTGCGTTTTGCACCCTGCTAGCACCACCCACCGCCAACTGACCGACGAACAACTCCGGGACGCAGGCGTTCTGCCTGAACTCGTACGCCTTTCGGTCGGCATTGAAAATCCGGAGGATATTTTAGAGGACATCCAAAACGCACTCGCAACGCTCTGAGCGCAGGAGGTACTTATGCCAATCAAAATACCGAATCTGCTTCCGGCCACTGGAACGCTCGAGAGCGAAAACATTTTTGTTATCACGGAAACGCGGGCCGTCACGCAGGATATCCGTCCGCTTCGGCTGCTGATCCTGAATCTGATGCCGACGAAGATCACGACCGAAACGCAGCTTGCGCGCCTGCTCGGCAATACGCCGCTGCAAGTCGAAATGGAACTGTGCAAAACCTCCACGCACAAATCCAAAAATACTTCCGAAGAACATATGCTCGCCTTTTACAGGACTTTTGACGAAATCCGGGACAACCGCTACGACGGCATGGTCATCACCGGCGCGCCGGTGGAGCGGATGGCGTTTGAGGACGTGGAATACTGGGACGAACTGTGCGAAATCATGGAATGGAGCAAAACCCATGTGACCAGTACCCTGCACATCTGCTGGGGCGCGCAGGCCGGACTGTACTATCACTACGGCATCCAAAAACGGCCGTTGGATAAAAAAATGTTCGGCGTGTTCCGGCACCATGTGGAATATAAGCGTTCAATTCTTTTCCGTGGATTTGACGACGTGTTTTTTGTTCCTCACTCCCGTCACACAGCGGTAGACCGCGCCGATATCGAAGCCTGCAGCGCGCTGCGGATCCTTGCTTCATCGGAAGAAGCGGGCGTATACGCAGTTATCGCCGGACATGGCCGGCAAATTTTCATTATGGGCCACTCAGAATACGATGCGGATACGCTGAAGCTGGAATATCTGCGTGACAAAAGCGCTGGCCTGCCGATCGAAGTCCCAAAAAACTATTTCCCAAACGATGACGACACAAAAGAACCGCCGGTCACCTGGCGTTCCGCAGCCAACCTGCTCTATTCCAATTGGCTGAACTACTTCGTCTATCAATCCACGCCTTACGATATCAAAAATGTCGGTACGCCCGAAAAAAACGGCTGCGCTTCGCATGAAGCATGACGCCGCTTTCCGCCGCGCCAATACGAAAAAATTCTGCGCTGCACGGAGATACGTTTCGTAAGGAAGCTGACACCCGCTGAAATGCACTTGCTTTTCGGCGGGTACTGCTTTATAAAGAGTTAATCAACCAATAGACAGTCCGAAAAGGAGAGCAATATGTTAAGTAAAAATGACTTCCCGGTGCTGGAATTTGATGATAACCCAACAGCAAAATTAAATCCGATAAATCTTGCGTATGGAAATTTGAGACAAACAAAATGATAATCACATTCTTCCCGGAAGTTGTGAACAGGCTGGTAACGAACGGACAAATTACCAAGGAGCGGTCGGTACCCTGCGAAAATCCTTTGATGATCTACCGCTTTACAGAGCAGCCCGATGTGTTGTTGACACTCGGACAGGTTGGCTCCTGCTTGTGCGGGGAATCTGGATTTATTTCATGCAATGGGCATTACGAAAGTCATGTTCTGCGGCGGAGGCGGCGTCCTTGACCGTAACATCGGGGTTGGCCAGATCCTAGTGGTAGAGGGAGCCATCAGAGATGAAGGCTTTTCTTATCAGTACATTGCGCCGTCAAGGGTAATTCATACAAATCCGGAAGTTACTGATAAAATCAAAACATATCTGAAGCAAAGCGACATTCCATATCTTCGCGGCCTGACTTGGACGACAGACGCTATTTTCCGGGAAACAACCGACCGAATCAGCAGTAGAAAAGGGGAAGGCGCGAAAATTGTGGAAATGGAACAGGCCGGGTGCATTGCCGTTGCGCAATTCAGGAACTTTGCCTATGGCGCGTTGATCTATGGCGGGGATGATCTTTCAGGAGAAGAATGGTCCGGAAGAGGCTGGAATAGCCGCGAGGGGATCCGGCACGATTTAGTTATGTTGTGTAAAAAACTGGTCGGGATCATTTGAACAGGCTGGACAATTTTAATTTATCGCTCTCCCCCACAGGCGCTTCCCTGAAAGTGTCATAGTGGAATACACAGTATAAAAAGGGCAAGGCAAACCAAAATGGTCTGCCTTACCCTTAACTTCTTTATGAGAGGACGTCCTGACAGCGCGGAATTTTTTTAAGTGAAACGCACGCGCAGTTAAAATAGGCACGCAAAAATCAAATACATAACCGGCTGGTGCACAAGATAAATAACGAGTGAACGGCGTCCAAACCACTCAAGCAACTGACTTTTGCCCCGCTCCAATATGTGCATCCAGCCGTTTTCATTCCACACGCGGCAGAAAAAATAGCCGGCGATATACAGAAACAGCCAAGGAAACAGAGAAAAATAATCCGAGGAATAAAAGCCATTCGGCGGGAATCCCAAGTATGCCGTCAGCAAATTTCGATATAACGCGCCGGGCAGCTTGTACAGATTTAAATTTTCAAACCCCAAATACCCCCGATTTATATTTCTTGTCAGCGCAAACAGCAAAAAGGCTGGCCAAAAACCGATTTCGGCAAGACATTTCTTCAAAACAGGCTCAAGCAAAAACACAAGCAGCATACAGGAACCAAGCAATGTCAGCACGCCGCACAAAATCCGGTTCTGCGGTACAAAAACAACTGTGGCAAACGATACCAAAATGCCTGCAAGGAAAACCTGTATGCCTCTTTTTAAATTTTTTTTCTTCCCAAAGGCTGGCAAAAACCGGACAGAAAAATGAATGTCCAGCAAATATACTGCTGCCATATATAGGCAGCCTCCGACCGGTACCACTGCCAACGAAAATCCAATACATATACAAAATCCCATACTGCGTGGTAAACGATCATATTGAGAAGCGCAAATCCCCGTATGCCGTCTAAAACGGCATATCGTTTTTCGGTCATATTCACTTTTCTCCGTACAATTTTTTTACAATAGCTTTTTCTAAATTATAGCTTTCAGAATTGAAAATGTCAAGCACGCAAAGCGGCGCTCTGCGGTTCATGTGAGCCGCAGAACGCCGCTTTGGTTTTATAATCAATGTTTAATGATGAAACAGTCGCATACCGGTAAACGCCATGGCAATGCCGTATTTATTGCAGCAATCGATCACGACGTCGTCACGGATAGACCCACCGGGTTCGGCAATATAGGAAACGCCGCTTTTTCTTGCACGCTCAATGTTATCGTCAAACGGGAAAAACGCATCCGAGCCGACGCTGACACCGCTGACTGCAGACAAAATATGCCTCGGTTTCCTCCTTTGTCAGCGGTTCCGGGCGCCGGGTAAAGTATTTCTGCCAAATTCCCTCAGCGCATACGTCCTCTTCATTTTTATTGATGTAGCCGTCGATCACATTATCGCGGTCAGGACGGCCAAGCTCGGGTTTGAACGGAAGCTCCAGCACCTTTTGATATTGCCGAAGCTGCCAGGTATCCGCTTTCGTCCCTGCAAGCCGAGTGCAGTGGATGCGGGACTGCTGCCCTGCGCCGACGCCGATCGCCTGTCCGCCGACAGCATAGCAGACCGAGTTTGACTGCGTGTATTTCAGCGTAATCAGCGCAATGATCAAATCGCGTTTCGCCTCTGCGGGAATATATTTATTTTCGGTCACGACATTGGAAAGCAGAGATTCGTCTATTTTAAAATTGTTTCTTCCCTGCTCAAAAGTCACGCCGAAGACCTGTTTTTGTTCCTGCTCTTCGGGGACGTAATTTTCGTCGATCCGCACGATATTGTACTTTCCGCCCCGTTTGCTTTTCAGAATCTCCAGAGCTTCTTCCGTATATCCGGGCGCGATAACGCCGTCCGATACCTCTCGTTTAATCAGCTTTGCGGTAACCGTGTCGCACACGTCCGAAAGCGCAATCCAGTCTCCGAACGAACACATACGGTCCGTCCCGTGCGCCCGGGCATAGGCGCAGGCAAGCAAAGACGAATCAAGATCCTCAATATCGTCCACGAAACAGGCGCGTTTCAGCGGTTCCGGCAGCACAAGTCCAACGGCCGCCGAGGTGGGGCTGACATGTTTGAACGAAGTCGCCGCGGGCATGCCGAGCGCCGCTTTCAATTCTCGGACAAGCTGCCACGCGTTGAATGCGTCGAGAAAGTTGATATAGCCAGGCTTGCCGCAGAGGATTTCAATCGGCAGATCGCCGCCGTCCCGCATGAAAATCTTCGCCGGCTTCTGATTGGGATTACAGCCATATTTCAGTTCAAACTCTTTCATTTTTCTCTCCTCATTTGTTTTTATTGACCATACGATTCTGAATTTTGCCGTCCGCAAGGCGAACATAACGAACATACAGAGAAATCCGGTTCGCTTCGTTTAGATGACGCCAAATCTCATCCGTAAAGGCGTCGATATCATCCGGAATCCGCACGCGCTCCGGCTCGCCCGTAAAGGTCGGAATCGGACTGCCATCATGATTGTAGGTGTGCAGGAAATGCCCGAGTCCGGCAAGCGGCGCATAGGAAAACGTAAAGCGGTTGCAGGCGCTGCCCGCCGCGTCGGCGCTTTTCAAAATGCTCATTTTATAGGAAAAAGCCTGTCCTGAAAAAGTCAGCATAGCGCTGATGCGGGGCGTAAAGTTCGGCGCGTCAGGCTCAAAAGCGCGCGTATCGAGCGCATCCTCGAAGCGTCCGCCGTCCTTGACAAAATCATAGATCGTATCGGTCTGATCGCCGTTGGTCACGATCAGGCAGTCGTTCAGACGGCGAAGGGGCGAATAGATAATCAGCGAGGGATCCTCTACCTTAGACGCGTCAAACGGATGAATCACCACCTCGTCTCCCTGTTCCACAAACACGCGATTTCGGCTGTTTTCACTTCGTCCCATGATGAAATACGCCGCGGCGGCATACCGCGCATCCTCGCTCATACCAACGACGATCCCTCTCCCAACATAAGAATTGCCGGCAAGCAGCGTTCCAATGCTCTGCACATCATAAATACCCATGTCTCTCCTCCAAAAAAACAAGGACAGCCCCCAAATCAGGACTGCCCAGACGGTCGGCTCGTATAATTTGTCGCTCCCCTGCGGTGCTCCGCAATTCCGTCGGTTACGGCAAACTTCTTTTTCATTTATTTTACTATTCCGCGCGTTTTTTGTCAAGTACAATTTTCGCATACGCGGCAAGCGCGGCGTCGTCATAGCCGCATTGCCTTGCAAAATCATAGGCGATTTGCCATCCTTTCGCCATTGACGGCGCAAAATGACAATCGCAGCTTAGCACGACAGGCAGCCCGTACTGCCGTACGCGGCGCAGAATCCGCGCCGACGGATACGGCGCCGTCCTGTATCCTCGGGTCACTGCGCCGCTGTTGATTTCTACAATTTTTCCGCTTGCCGCGATCTTTTGCAAAGCGCTTTCCCATGCCTGCACATAGCGCGGAGCTTCCTCGTCAAACAGGACGCTTCTCTCGTTGAACTTGACCAGCGTATCAAAATGCCCGATAATATCCACAAAAGGCAGATCCGCAAGCTTTGCCGCCTCGGCAAAATAATCCTCGGCAAAGCGCATCCAATCCCCGCCATACAGCCGCGCAACACCTGCGCGCAGAATATCCGCGGACTCGTCAATCGGCAGGCATTCTCCGTTTTTAAACAGATAATGCACCGAACCGATGACAAAATCATAGCCGGCCGGCAGGTCGTCGCTGTAGAGGTCATGCTCGATGCCGCAGAGAATTTTGATTCTGTCCGCATATTCGTCCCGCAGCGCGCCGATCTCCGCACGGTAGGCCGCCGTTTTCTCACGGCTCATACAATAATTCGGGTCGAAGGACGTATAGGCGTGTCCTGAAAAGCCAAGGGCGTCAAACCCACCCGCAACGGCCGCCTCTGCCATGTCGCGGGCGCTGCTGCGGCCGTCGCAGTATGTCGTATGCGTATGAAAATTCGTCTTCATCATTTCGTCATTTTTTCCTGCTTAACTTTGTGATCGATGACATGACGGGAGGCCAGTTCCCTGCGGATATCGTCAGCCGAAAGGCCCATCTCGGTCATTAAAACCAGCACATGATAAACAAGGTCGGAAATTTCATAAATCGTTTCCGCGCGGTCGCCCGCCTTACCCGCAATAATGACCTCCGTGCACTCCTCGCCTACTTTTTTCAAAATTTTGTCTATGCCTTTGTCAAACAGATAGGTGGTATAGGAGCCTTCTTTGGGTTCGGTTTTTCTTCCCTCGATCAGCTTCTGCAAGCCGTCAATCGAAAAACGCTCCGCGCCGGACGTCTCATATACCGTCTCAAAAAAACAGGAATCCGCACCGGTATGACAGGCGGGGCCATCCTTGTGCACAAGCACGGTGAGTGCATCCCGGTCACAGTCCGCCGTGATCCGCAGAATGTGCTGATAATTGCCGCTGGTCTCGCCCTTTTTCCAAAGCGTCTTCCGAGAGCGGCTGTAAAAAGCAGGTCATACCTGTTTCCATCGAAATTTTCAGGCTTTCCCGGTTCATATAAGCCAGCGTGAGCACCCGCCCGGTATCCGCATCGGTCACAACCGCGGGAATCAGTCCGTTTTCATCAAATTTCAGCGTTTCAATATCAAACATAAATCAAATCCTCACATTGATATGATTTTCCCGGAGCACGCGCTTGAGCTCCGGAATTTTTACCGTACCGAAATGGAAAATGGAAGCGGCAAGCCCCGCGTCCACCGCCGGCAGCGTCTGAAACAGCGTCACAAAATCCGCAATGCAGCCGGCGCCGCCCGAGGCAATCACCGGCACGTGAACCGCGCGGGAAACTGCGTCGAGCATTTCCAGATCAAAACCGCCGCGCACACCGTCGGTGTCGATGGAATTGAGTACGACCTCGCCCGCGCCCTCTCCCACACAGCGGCGCAGCCACTCGACCGCCTCAAGTCCCGTATCTATACGACCGCCCTTTGGCAAATACATGCAGCGCGCCGCCGACGCGCTTAACATCAGCCGAGATAACTACGCATTGGTCGCCGTATTTTTTCGCCGCCTCGCCAATGAGCGCAGGGTTGTCGATCGCGCCTGTGTTGACGCTGACTTTATCCGCGCCGCATTTGAGCACGCGGTCAAAATCCGCCACCGAGCGTATGCCGCCCCCCACCGTCAGCGGAATGAAGATCTCGGACGCAACCGCGCGCAGAATGTCCGTAAAAAGCGCGCGTCCCTCGGCGGAAGCCGTAATGTCGTAAAAAACCAATTCGTCCGCACCGCTGTCGCTGTACAGGCGCGCAAGTCCAACCGGCGAGGACACGTCGCTTAAATCTTCAAAATTTACCCCTTTGACCACGCGGCCGTCCCGCACGTCCAGGCAAGGGATGATCCGTTTGGTAATCATTTTGCCGCCTCCAAAGCCTCTTTTAAGTCGATCGCGCCGGTATAATAAGCCTTGCCGATGATCGCGCCGTACAGATCCAGCGCGCGAAGCGCCTGAACGTCCGCTAAGGTAGACACACCGCCCGAAGCAATCAGCTTTACGGTATAACGCCGGGCAAGGGACGCATAGAGCGCACGATTGGTTCCAAGCATCGCGCCGTCGCGCGAAATGTCGGTGCAAATCACGGTAGAAACGCCGATTGCCTGCATTTTTTCAAAAAACGCATCCACCGTATACGCGCTTTTCTCCGTCCAACCGCGGATCGCGACATACCCGTCCGCAAGATCCGCGCCGACCGCGACGCGCTCGCCGAAGCGCTCGATCGCCTTTTGAAGAAAATGCGCGTCGGTAACAGCTGCAGTTCCCAAAATCACGCGCGACGCGCCCGCTGAAAGATAGGCTTTTGCCGTTTCCATATCGCGAATGCCGCCGCCAACTTCCAAAAATAAATCCGTCTCCGCACAGATGCGCCGGACGACCGGCAGATTCGGCGTGCCGCCAAAGCGCGCGCCCTCAAGATCGACCACATGGATAAAGCGAGCGCCTGCGCGCACAAAATCCTTTACCACAGAGATCGGATCCTCGCTGTATACCGTCATTTGCGCATAGTCGCCTCTATACAGACGCACCGCCTTGCCCTCATATAAATCAATCGCCGGAAAAATATTCATACGCACGCCTCCCCGCAAAACGCACGCAGGATCGAAAGCCCTACTTTTCCACTTTTTTCAGGGTGAAACTGGCAGCCGTACACATTGCCAAGCGCAACCGCCGCCGTCAGCGGCGCGCCGTACTCGGCCACCGCCACGGTCGACGCGCCGCAGTCCATCCCGGCAAAGGAATGGACGAAATAGACGAAATCACCCTCCTGAATATAACGGAATAAAGGATTTTGAGGCTTTGTAAAGCGCAACGCGTTCCAGCCGATATGCGGAATTTTAAAGCTGCTTGGAATCACCTCCGAAATCGGACGCACGCAGCCTGGGATCAATCCAAGCCCCATATGCTCGCCATACTCATAACTTTTCTCAAACAAAAGCTGCATGCCAAGACAAATGCCAAGCAAAGGCTTTCCTTTTCGGGCTTCCTCACACACGATCTTATCCAGCCCTCCGGCGCGGAGCTTTTCCGCAGCGTCCGCAAACGCGCCCACGCCGGGCAATACAAGTTTATCCGCCGAGCGAAGCGCTTTTTCTTCCCCGCTGACGCAGACCTCGGCGCCGACGGCCCGAAGGGAAGACGAAAGCGAAAACAAATTTCCCACGCCGTAATCTACGACCGCAATCATTCAAGCACCCCTTTGGTCGACGGAACTTCGTCCGGATGTGCAGGATCCAGAGCGACGGCGATGCGCAGGCTGCGCGCCGCGGATTTAAACGCACCTTCAATAATATGATGCGAATTCTCACCCACCATCTGCCGGATATGCAGCGTCAGCCCCGCGTGCCGGACAAACGCCATCCAAAATTCCTTGACAAGCTCGGTATCGAACGTTCCGACCCGCTCTGACGGAATCCGTAGGCCAAAACAAAGCAACCCGCGCCCCGAAAAATCGGCCGCGCTTAAAATCAACGCCTCGTCCATCGGAAGCAGAAAGCTGCCGTAACGTTGATCCCGCGCTTCTCGCCAAGCGCGCGGGCAAACGCCATTCCAAGGCATATGCCGATATCCTCCACAGTATGGTGATCGTCTACCTGAATGTCGCCCGCGCACTGAACAGTAAGGTCAAAACTGCCGTGCTTGGCAAACAGCGTGAGCATATGATCGAGAAAACCGCACGCCGTATTTATATCACTTTTGCCGGAGCCGTCCAGATTCAGCGTAAGGCGTATGGCGGTTTCCGCAGTCACGCGGTTGATTTCAGCCGTTCTCATATTCTTTCTCCTTCAAAATTCCCCGTACCGCCGCAAGCAGCGTGGCGCATTCCTCGTCGGTTCCGACCGTAATGCGATTGTATCCGGCGATGCGCGGCGCATCGAAATGCCGCACGAGCACGCCGCGCGCGCGAAGCCGCGCGTACAGTTCCCTGCCGCCAATGCGATCGCTCTTTGCAAACACAAAATTCGCCTGTGAGGGCAAAACCGTAAAGCCCAGCGCGCGGAGCCCATCGGTCAGCGCGGCGCGCGTACGTATGATTTTTCTGCAATTGCCCGCATAATACCCGTTCTCCGCAATCGCCGCCTCGCCCGCCGCCAGCGTCATGCGGTTGACATTATACGGATTGGTGGAAAATTTGATGCGGTTGAGGTCGTCAATCAGCTCCTCGTCCGCAATAGCGAAACCAAGCCGGGCTCCTGCCATGGAACGCGATTTGGAAAACGTCTGCACGACCAGCAGATTCGGATACCGGGCGGTCAAAGGACAGACGCTCTCCGCGCCGAAATCGACATAGGCCTCGTCGATCACAACCACGTTTTGCGGATTGCTGCGAACGATCTCTTCCAGTTCGCACACCGGCAGCGCGCATCCGGTCGGCGCATTCGGATTGGCGATCACGATCAGCTTGTTTTTGCCGCAGTAATCCCGAAAATCCAGCGTAAAATCCGCCCGAAGCGGAATGCGTTCGGCCTCGACGCCGTGCAGCGCGGCAAACACGCTGTAAAAGCCGTATGTCACATCCGCGAAAGCCGCCTGCCGCTTTTCCGTACAAAACGCCATAAATGCAAAATTCAAAATATCGTCTGAGCCGTTGGAAACAAAAATATTCTCCGGCAAAACACCATAATGGGCGGCAAGGCTTTTACGCAGAGACAGGCAATCCGGATCCGAGTACAGCTGCAGCCGCGCGGCCTCCGCCTCCACTGCCGCCAGCACGCCGGGAGACGGCGGATAGGGCGATTCGTTTGTATTCAGCTTAATCAACGTTTCTCCGCGCGGCTGCTCACCGGGCGTATAGGCTTCTAGCGTTTGATAATCCGTATGCAAAAACCTGCTCATTCCGCCTCCTCCAGCCGCACGGTCGCGCTGCGCGCGTGACCGTCCAGTCCCTCCTGCTCTGCAAAGCGCGCCACATCCCGGGCAACCGAAGCGAAAGCTTCTTTGGAAAAATACGTATACTGCGATTTTTTGACGAAATCATCGACTGAAAGCGGACTGGAAAAGCGCGCCGTACCCGAAGTCGGCAGTGTATGGTTCGGCCCGGCCAGATAATCGCCCAGCGCTTCCGGACAATGCCGCCCCAGAAAGATCGATCCCGCGTGTTTTACCGCAGCCAGATAATCGAACGGGTTGTCTACCATCAATTCAAGATGCTCGGGCGCGATCTCGTTGGCAATATCTACGGCGCGCATCAGATCGTCGGTCACAATAAGTTTTCCGTTATTGTCAATTGAAGCGCGCGCAATCTCCGCGCGCGGCAGCAGCGGAATCTGCCGTTCAATCTCTGCGGAGACCGCCTCGGCCAGCGCCATACTGTCGGTCACAAGCACCGCGCTTGCCAGCCGGTCATGTTCGGCCTGTGAAAGCAGATCCGCCGCAACGTGCTCGGGATTCGACGCGCTGTCGGCCACAACCAAAATCTCGGACGGCCCCGCGATCATATCGATGGACACCCGGCCAAATACCTGCCGCTTGGCTTCGGCTACAAACGCGTTTCCGGGGCCGACAATTTTGTCCACTCGCGGAATGCTCTTTGTGCCATAAGCCAGCGCGGCGACCGCCTGCGCGCCGCCCACGCGGAATACCCGGTCCACCCCTGCGATCTTCGCCGCCGCTAAAATCGCGGGACTGACCTTTCCGCCGTTTGACGGCGGCGTAACCATGACCAGTATGCCGCAGCCCGCGATCTTGGCGGGAATGCTGTCCATCAGCACCGTCGAGGGATACGCCGCCGTTCCGCCCGGGACATACAGCCCCACACGCTCGATCGGCGTGATCCGCTGTCCCATCACCACACCGTCCCGCTCACAGGCAATAAAACTTTCGCGCACCTGCTTTTGGTGAAACGCGCGGATATTCTCCGCCGCACGCTCCAGCACGCGGATAAATTCTGGCGGAACTTCGGTCAGCGCAGCATCGATCTCCGCCTGCGTCACCTCCAGTGAAGACAGCCGCACGCCGTCGAATTTCTCACAATAGCGATAAAGTGCCTCGTCCCCATTTTCCCGCACGTCGGACAAAATACCGGCGACCGCGTCCTCCACGTTCGCAGAAGCGTCCGTACGGGCAAAAAGCGCACTGTTGTCTACCTCGCCGTATTTAAAAATTTTAATCATACTGTACCTGCCTTTTTGCCGTCGAGCGCGGCAGCGATTTCCATAATTTTTTCACTTTTAAACTGAAAACTCGCCTGATTGACAATCAGGCGCGCGCTGATTTCTACGATCGTTTCGACCGGCTCAAGGTTGTTCTCCTTCAGCGTAGCGCCCGTTTCCACAATGTCCACAATCACATCCGAAAGCCCGAGGATCGGCGCAAGCTCGATCGAACCATTCAGATGAATGATATCGATGTCCCGGCATTTTTCCGCATAATAGCGCTGCGCAATCGTCGAAAATTTCGTTGCTACGCGCAGCGTCCGTTCGGGATCATCGCAAAAACCGGTCTTTGCGGCAACCGCCATGCGGCACCGGCCCATCCCAAGATCCAAAAGCTCATATACGCGCGGCGCATACTCGAGCAAAATGTCCTTGCCGCATACGCCGATATCCGCCGCGCCGCGCTCGACATAGATCGCGACGTCCGACGGCTTGACCCAGAAAAAACGCACGCCTGCCGCCGGATTTTCAAAGATCAGCTTTCGATTGTTCTCGCGGATCGAGGGACAGTCGTAGCCCGCTGCCTCAAACGCGGCATAAGCCTTCTCGCCAAGCCGCCCTTTGGGCAGCGCGATATTAATCCATGTGTTCAACGACTTCGATCCTCCCTCCTGCAAGCTTGACCAGCCTGCGATAACGCAGCCCGTCCGGCACGGCGCGCGCCGCAAATACCTTCCCCTCGGCCGAAAGCCTGCCGACGGCGCCGAGTACGCGCGCAGCGTCCTCCTCTTCTGAATAAAGCAGCAGCGTATCCACATCGTAAGGCGAGCGTCCGCCGCCGAGCCGCTCGATCTGATCCAAATACACGGCAAAACCGATTGCGCCGGCCTTTTTGCCGAGCCGCTGCATCAAACGGTCATAGCGTCCGCCCGAAAGCACGCCGGCCGGCACGCCGCCCACAAATCCGCGAAAAACAAGACCGCTGTAGTAATCCATATTGTTCGCCACCGAAAAGTCAAGGCGCACACGCCCGGCAAGCCCCTCGGCCGCAAGCGCTTTGCAGACCGATCGAAGTTCGGAAACCGCTGCGCGAGATTCACCATTTGTACAAAGCGGCTCAAGACGCGCAAATATCTCCGACGGCTCTCCGTACATCTGCGAAAGCACGCAGAGTCGCTCGCAGGCCTCCTCGCCGCCGCAAGCGCCGGCAAACGCTTCCCGAATGCCGTGCGGATTGCGCTCACCAAGACAAGCGAGCACACGTTCGCACGCCCGGCCATCCAGCCCGCTGTCCGCAAGCAGGCCGGAGGCGACACCCGTATGCGACAGCGCGAGCACATAGCCGTCCGAAATCGTAGCAAGACTGCGCAAAGCGAGTGAAACAACCTCGCATTCGCTATACAAATCGACGTCGCCGATGCATTCCAGCCCCGCCTGCATGATTTCCCGAAACGCATGCGTACCGTCTGATACGCGGTAAACATTTTCATTATAATACAGCTTTTGCGTAGCGCCGCAGAGCGGCGCCGCATTTTTAACGATAGAAAGCGTCACATCCGGTTTCAGCGCCATCAGCCGCCCATTGGTATCGTTGAATGTGATAATCCGGTCGCTGATGAGAAAATCCTTATTGCGCACGTAAAAATCATATTCCTCGAATTTACTCATTTTGAACTGGGAATAGCCGTACTTTTTATACAGCGCGCGCAGGCGAAATACAACCGTCTCTTCATATTTCAGAACGTTTTCAAGCGCCATCCTTATCCTCCCCGCCGCGCAGACGATCGAGCGCCAGCCGATAGCCACCGCTGCCGTAATTCAGGCATTTGTTGACACGGCTGATCGTAGCCGTGCTTGCGCCGGTCTCTCTTGAAACCTCGCTGTACACGCGCCCCTCGTCCAGCATCCGTGCCACGCTGAAACGCTGCGATATTTCCAGGATTTCATTGATCGTACAGGCATCCTCGAAAAAATGATAGCATTCCTCCACCGTACGGAGCGTGAGAATCGCCCGAAACAGGCCGTCCACCGCTTCACTGTGCAGTTTATCCATACGCAAACCCGCCTTTCGGAATTTTACTTTATTATTGTAGCACTCTACTTCGCTAAAGTCAATGGGCTGCTGCAAAAAAACTGAATTTTTTTCAGCATTTTTGGACCGCGTCAGTCAAAACGCCTCGGCGCAAAACGGCGCACGCAAAAATATGTCCCCGTCCTGCACCTTTTCCAGCGCGCCGCATATATTAAGAATGGGCGGCAAACTATTCCTCCACTTTGCCCGCGAGTGTCTTTTTTCCGCCCAAGAGAGCCGGATACCGGCTCTCTTTTTACGTAAAAGCCCCGCGGCGCGGGCACTTGGCGCTTCTTATGCCGGAAATCATTATTTTGCAATCAAAGCCCGGCAGACATGTACATCCCGCGCCTCGATTTATCCTTTTTTTTTATGAAAATTCCATAGATTTCGGCTTTTTTAAAATAGGATTGAAAAAATGCCGGATACTATGGTAAAATATACTAAAACCGGTTTTGGAAAGGCAGGAAGCGATATGGGCAACATTTGGCACGATATGAATCCAAAACGCATTACGCCGGCGGACTTTGAATGCGTGATTGAGATCACCAAAGGCTCAAAGAAAAAATATGAACTCGACAAGGAATGCGGCCTGCTTCGCCTGGATCGTATTCTGTATACCTCGACGCACTATCCGGCCAATTACGGCTTTATCCCGCGCACCTACGGCGACGACAATGACCCGCTCGACGTGCTCGTGCTGTGCAGCGAATCCATCGAACCGATGACGCTTGTCCGGTGTTACCCGATCGGCGTCATATCCATGATCGACAACGATCGAAACGACGAGAAAATCATTGCGATCCCATTCAATGATCCAACCTACAACCAGTACCGGAGCATTTCCGAACTCCCCGCACATATTTTTGACGAAATGCGCCACTTTTTCAGCGTATATAAAGCGCTTGAAAATAAAGAGACCGCCGTCAACGAAGTCAGCGGTCCCGATGAAGCGATCCGGATCATATCGGATGCGATCTCCCGCTATATCGACGAATTCTGCAAATAAGCGCGGCTGCGCGCATTCAATTCTGAATATTTCTGATGAATAAAGGATAAAAAATGACAAACATCGCAATACTCGGACTCGGCGTTGTCGGTATGGGCACCGCCGATCTTTTGGAAAAAAACAAAGCGTTGATCTCCGGACGCCTCGGAGATGAAATTCACATTAAGTACATTCTCGACCTGCGCGATTTTCCGGGGACGCCCTACGCGGACAAAATTATTCATGATTTTGAGTGCATCCGGCGCGACCCGGAAATCGCGCTGGTCGCCGAAATGATGGGCGGAGCGCATCCCGCCTATGATTTCACAAAAGCCTGCCTCGAGGCCGGAAAAAGCGTAGTGACCTCCAACAAAGAGGTCGTCGCGGCTTTCGGCGCGCAGCTGCTCGCCATAGCCCGCAAACACAGCGTAACCTACGCCTTTGAAGCCAGCGTCGGCGGCGGAATTCCGATCATCCGTCCGCTCTGCAAAGACTTTGTCTCCAACGAAATCTCCGAAATCAGCGGCATCCTCAACGGCACGACAAATTATATTCTGACCGAGATGCTCGAAGCGGGCAAAAGCTATGATGAAGCGCTGGCCGAAGCGCAAAAAAAGGATTTGCCGAAAAGGATCCGACGGCCGATGTAGACGGCATCGACACCTGCCGCAAGATTTGCATCCTCGCCGCGATGGCGACCGGAGTGCTGCCCGAGGCAAGTCGTGTGAAAACCCTCGGGATCCGAAATATTGACGCGCAGGATGTAAAGCTGCTTGCGCGCGCAGGCGCGTCCGTCAAACTGCTCGGCCGCATGACCGCGTCTGGGGGCAAGCCCTGCTGTATTGTCGCTCCGTTCGCAGTTTTTGAGCAAAATCCGCTTGCGCATGTAAACGGCGTATTCAACGGGATCATCGTACACGGCGAAACACTGGGCGACACCATGTTCTATGGTCAGGGCGCGGGTGCCGAGCCTACGGCGAGCGCGGTATGCACCGACATCGTCTCCATTCTTCGGGACGGAAACGGAAGCTTCGCTCCGGTCTTTACGCCGGCCGATGAGCAAAGCGCGCTTCCCTCCTCTGTGTTTTGCTGCCGCCGGTATATCCGTACCGATCGAGAAGTTTCCGAGATCGTCCAGCGTTTTGGACCCGTACAAACGCTGGAGGATGCATATATCACCGAGCGCGCATTCAGCGAAGAAGCGTTCGACACTCTGTCCGCAGACCTTGAACCAAAATCCACGCTCCGCGTATTCTGATAGTGGGCTGAATATGCAGGAAGCATCCCGGCAACGGACGGGCAAGGCGGCATACGGCCGCCCTGCCCGTCTCTTTTCTCTTCCCGCCCCCTACGATACGGAGAACGATTTATGTATCTTACCGACATACGCGGATTTTCTTCGAAATCCGATATTTACTTATATCTGTTTACGCGCGCCGAGATGCCCGTGGTACTCGGACGCATTCTGGAAGCAAACGGCCGTCTGGAAGCACTCTCGCTCGCCGGAGATTTTCTGATCGTTGGCACCGCCTGCGAGCTTGAAGCAGAGCGAAAACGGATATTTTCAAAAATCACCATACACGGCATGGGTATCCTTGGAGACAAAGGCATTTCCCGTCACTTCGCACAATTTTGCAGGCTTTATTCGGTGAGCCCGTTTCTGACCGCGTTTTCCGACATGGGCATCTCCTTTTTTGTGCCCGAAAGCGAACGCGTGCGCATCTTGGACGCGCTCTGCGAATACTTTCCGATGTGGGCATAAAACCGCCTGTGCTCGGCGACGACTTTCTTTGAACAGGCCAGTACGGCGGCCGTGTTCAAAAGCATCATCACACATAGAAGAAAATCGGAAACCGTCCATACAGCGGCCGGCGCCGCTACCGAGCCGATAAACAGCGACAGGCAGTAAAAGACCAAATATGCCTTTTGCGCCGCCGTGCTGCCCGTAAAATACGCGAGACTCTGCAGGCCGTAATACCCGAAAGAAACGATCGTTGCAAACGCAAACAAAAAGACAAATACGCTGAGTATTCCGCCAGCGGCCGCGCCGAAAAAGCGCTCAAAGGCGCGGGCGCAGATCAAAACGCCCCCGCCGCCGATCCCGGCAAGATCGTCGCCGAGCGTCAGCAAAATAACAAAAGCCGTCAGCGTGCACATGAGGATCGTATCACAAAACACCTCAAATATCCCAAACAGTCCCTGTCTTGCAGGGACTGTTTCTTTCGAAGAAACATGCGACATGGTAGCCGTGCCACATCCCGCCTCGTTTGAAAACAATCCTTTGACGATCCCCTGCCGGAGCGCCGGAGACAAAAAAAACCAAGCGCGCCAAAGGCGCCCGCCGCGGGCCGGAAAGCATCCCGTACAATCAAGGAAAGCACGGCAGGAATATTCGCAGCATTTGCAAACAGAATCAGCAAAGCGGCCAAACAATATCCCACGCTCATGGCGGGAACGATATAGGTGGAAAGCGAAAAAACATTAACTCGAAATAAGAAAACCAAAGCCGCCGCAAGAGAAATCAAAATACCGGTCACCACCGGGGAAAGCGAAAAACCGGACTGCGCCGCTTCTGAGATCGCGCTGCTCTGAATCACGCCGCCCATCGCCGCACTGTCGAAAATCAAGAGCGCCGCAAACAAGGCGGCCGCGGCTTTTCCAAACGCTTCTTTTCATATAATAGGGCGCGCCGCCGCGAAAACCCGTTTTGTCTGATTTGCGCGTCGCCATGGCAAGGATGATTTCGGCATATTTTAAGGCCATCGAGAGCAGAGCGCCCACCCACATCCAGAAAACAGCACCAGCGCCGCCGTACAAAATCCCCAGCGCCACCCCTGAAATATTGCCTACGCCCACCGTACCGCCAAGCGAAAGCAGCATTTGCCCCGCTCCGTTTTCCAGCGGCATAGCGCGGAGTGCGCGCAGCGGGTGCCGGATATAAAAAGCGCGAAACCGAATGGTAAAATACAAGCCCGCGCCAAGCAGAAGCAACGCGGCCGAAACCGACAAAATATATTGATTGACCTGTTCAAGTGCTAAAATCAACGCCGGCATCACGCATCACCTCAAAAAGAATATATTCAGCCAAAGCGCCGCAAATGACCGAAGCGATCTCCGATTTCCGCTAATTTTTACCGCTTTTGTGAAGATTTTGCGAAATTTTAATTTTTTTCAAAAAAGGTATTGATTTTTTGAAATTTATATGATACAATATACCATAGTTAGCACTCATAGGTTTCGAGTGCTAAACGGATTTTAAAATTTGCCCCGCGCGGGCTTCATTATGGAGGTATATTATGACATTGAAACCGCTTTCAGACCGCGTTGTCGTGAAAATGGTTGAACTGGAGGAGACGACAAAGAGCGGCATTATCCTTCCCGGTACGGCGAAAGAAAAACCGCAGGTTGCTGAGGTCATCGCTGTCGGACCGGGCGGAACCGTGGACGGGCATCCGGTCACGATGACCGTCAAAACCGGCGACAGAGTCATCACCAGCAAGTATTCGGGAACCGAGATCAAACTGGGCAACGACGAATATGTAATTGTCCGTCAAAGCGATATTCTCGCGACGATTGAGTAAGGGAGGCAGAAAGATATGGCAAAGGATATTTTTTACGGCATAGAAGCAAGAGACGCGTTGGTGCGCGGCGTTGACAAACTGGCCGACACAGTGAAGATCACGCTTGGCCCCAAGGGCAGAAACGTCGTATTGGACAAGAAATACGGAGCACCCCTGATTACCAACGACGGTGTGACCATCGCGAAAGAAATTGAACTGGAAAACGCCTCGGAGAACATAGGCGCGCAACTGGTCAAGGAAGTCGCTTCCAAGACGAACGACGCGGCGGGCGACGGCACGACGACCGCAACGCTGCTTGCACAGGCAATGATTCATGAAGGCATGAAGAACGTCACTGCCGGAGCAAATCCGATGGTCCTCCGCAAAGGCATGTCCAAAGCGGTCGACGCAGCGGTCGCACAGCTTGTCGCAAACTCCAAAAAAGTAAACGGCTCCGCCGATATCGCAAGAGTCGGTACGATTTCCTCCGGCGACGAAGTGATCGGCAAGCTGATTGCCGACGCAATGGAAAAAGTTACCGCAGACGGCGTCATCACCGTTGAGGAATCAAAGTCTGCCGAAACCTACTGCGAAGTGGTCGAGGGCATGCAGTTTGACCGCGGCTATCTCTCTCCCTATATGGCAACCGATTCGGATAAGATGGAAGCGGTTTTGGACGATGCCTATATCCTAATCACCGACAAAAAGATCTCCAACATTCAGGACATTCTCCCGTTGCTCGAGCAGATCGTGCAGTCCGGCAAGAAGCTCCTGATCATCGCGGAGGACGTAGAGGGCGAAGCGCTGACAACGCTGGTGCTGAACCGCCTGCGCGGCACGTTTACCTGCGTTGCTGTCAAAGCTCCGGGCTTCGGCGACCGGCGCAAGGAAATGCTTCAGGACATTGCAGTTCTCACCGGCGGCGAAGTGATCACCTCCGACCTCGGACTTGAACTCAAAGACGCGACCGTAGAGCAGCTTGGCCGCGCAAGACAGATCAAAGTCAACAAAGAAAAGACCATTATCGTAGACGGCGCAGGCGCGAAAGACGCCATCCAGGCCAGAATTGCACAGATCCGGACAGAGCACGCTGCCTCCACTTCTGAATTCGATAAGGAAAAACTCAGCGAGCGCCTTGCAAAACTTGCAGGCGGCGTAGCCGTTATCAAAGTCGGCGCAGCGACCGAAGTGGAAATGAAAGAAAAGAAGCTCCGCATCGAAGACGCGCTCAATGCAACCAAAGCGGCCGTGGAGGAAGGCATTGTTCCGGGCGGCGGCACGGCATATCTGAACGTGATTCCTGCCGTGGCCGAGCTTTGCGACGGCGCGGACGGCGACGAACTGGTCGGCATCAAACTGGTGCTCAAATCTCTGGAAGCGCCCCTCTACCAGATCGCGGAAAATGCAGGACATGACGGCGCTGTCGTTGTCGACAAAGTCAAAAACTACGGCAAGGACGGCTATGGCTTCGATGCATACAACGAAGTTTATGTCGATATGATGGAAAAAGGCATCGTCGATCCAACAAAGGTCACGAGAAGCGCTCTGCAGAATGCCGCTTCTATTGCCTCCACCGTTCTGACGACAGAAGCGGTCGTTGCCAACCAGCCTGAACCGGAACCGGCGGCTCCCGCAGCGGGCGGCGGCATGGGCGGCATGTATTAAGCCGAAATTCGCTGCAAACGACTGATTAAATTAAAAACGGTGTATACCGCGCAAAGGCGCGGTATACACCGTTTTTACCTCAGTAAATCCTCATACTTCTGATCAAGCACATACGCAAAGGCGGCCAATTCCACATCCGTTACAAACCGCTTCCCGCATTCGATGCGCTGTATCGCGTTTTTATCAATGTCCAGCCCGGCCAGCTGCAAGCGCTCGGCCAGCGCCCGCTGGGAAATCCCCATTCTCTTTCGAAACGAGGCGACATTTTTTCCGCACAGATTGTTTGTGCCGTCGTGCGCTCTGTTAATGAACATAATTTTCATCCTTTTTGACATTTACTACTTGTCAACATGAAAATTATATGCTATACTTGAGAAAAATATGACATTCACTGAATGTCAATATCGTTAGGGGGATTTCTATGTCTGATACCACAACCGCAACCAAATTTTGCAAGTTCTGCGGAAAAGAAATTGCAGCCGACGCAATGCTCTGCACACACTGCGGGCGGCAAATCGAGGAATTTAAGCAAAATACGCAGACACCAAACATCGTCATCAACAACACAAATACCAACACAAACACCAATATCAACGGCACCATGTTTAAGAAACCAAAAAACAAGTGGGTCGCGCTGTGCCTGTGCTTTTTCCTCGGCGCCTTCGGCGCGCACAAGTTTTACGAGGGAAAAATCGGCATGGGTATACTCTATCTGCTCACCGTAGGACTGTTCGGTATCGGTGCGCTCATTGATTTCATCGTCCTTCTACTGAAGCCCAATCCGTATTATATCTAACCCTGCATTTTCAGCGCATTCAAAAAAAGCGATCTCCGTCAAGGCGCGGAGATCGCTTTTCTTTACGCTTGGGCGGCAGGCTAACCGACACGGAAGCCGTCCGCCGCGCGCCATTTGCGTTTCCAAACGCCGCCAAGGCAGGCTACGACCGAAATCAGCGTGCCGCATACCCAGCCGACAGGCCAGGCATACCAAATACCGTCCGAACCGTAAGCAGGAGACAGAATATAGGCAAACAGGACGCGCAGAATTAAATCGGTAAACGTAGAGATCATAAAAATCAACATAGACCCCGCGCCGCGCAGCACGCCGTCCGAAATCAGCTTTGCCGCGGCGATCAGATAAAAAGGCGCGACAATGCGCAGAAAACGCAGTCCCACCGCAATTGCTCCGCCGGTCTGCGCGTCGGAGAAAAGCCGCAAAAAAGTTCCCCCGAAAAAAACATAAAGCAGCGCCGCAGGAACCGCCAGAGCATAAATTAAGACAAGTCCGCACCGGTACCCCTTCTGTACACGGTCTATCCTGCCGGCGCCGAGATTTTGAGCGGTAAAATTGGACATGCCGTTTCCAAGCGCGGTAAAAGAAGTGATGACCAGATTGTTGAGTTTGATCGCAGCCGCATAGCCCGCCGTCACGACCGTGCCATAGCTGTTGATAACGCCTTGGATCAAAATATTGCCGACCGAAATAAATCCCTGCTGAAGCGTACTCGGCACCGCAACCACCGCAATTTCGCCAAGCAGCTTCCATGAAAACAGCGGAGCGCGTCCGCCGCCGACATTTCGCAGTTTACGAAATACAAAAACCACGGCAAGCACACAGCTTACGCCTTGACAAATGAACGTCGCCCACGCGACGCCCGCGACGCCCATATCAAACGCCGTGACAAACAAAATATCCGCCAAAATATTCACGACTGAAGATGCCGCAAGAAAAACAAACGGCGTTCTGGAATCGCCAAGCGCGGAAAAAATGCCGGTCGAAATGTTGTAAAAAAACAGAAACGGGAGCCCCCATATATAAATAATCAGATACAAAAGGCTGTCGGCAAAGATTTCATCTGGCGTCAAAATTGCGCGAAGGAGCCAGCCGCTGAAAATAAATCCCAAAATCATCAGCAAAACGCAAAGCACGCCGGTCGCGATCAGCGTCGTATACACTGCAGTTTTCAGCCTCACGTATTGCTTTGCGCCGAACAGACGTGCCACAATGACAGAGCAGCCGATATTGCATCCAAACGCAAACGCAAGAAAAATCAGCGTGATCTCATAGGAATTGCCCACCGCAGCCAACGCGTTGTCGCCGATAAACTTTCCGGCAACCAAACTGTCCGCAATATTGTACAGTTGCTGAAAAATAATGCTGCCGAGCAGCGGAAGCGAAAATTGAAGTAAGACCCACTCGGGTTTGCCCACCGTCAAATCTTTGTTCATATCAAGACCCCTCTTTTTTGCCTTCGGAAACAAAACGCCGCAGAATGCTTTTATTATCATGCGTACCAAACAAAGCCTAAATTCTACCGAATAAACCGTTTTACGGTTTATTCGGTAGACATTATTATAGCACCGGGCTCGACAAAAGAAAAGGCATTTGGGGAATAAAATTCCGATTATTCGGCTTCAAGTCCCATTTATCGGTCTGCTCTTTGCTATACTGCTTTTTGGAGGTGATCTTATGCATTCAGCTAATGAAATTTTGCAGACAGCGGAATCCGTACGCAGCCGCTTTGGAACCGGCAATCCGTTTCAACTCGCGGCGATGTGCGGCGCGGAAATCATGGTCTGCGAACTCGGCCGGCTGAAAGGACTTTACAAAATCGTGCTCCGAAACGCATTTATTGCGCTGAACGCCGCGCTGCAAAGGGGAGGAAGCCGCCGCCGTATGCGCGCATGAACTCGGCCATCATATCCTGCACCGGCCTTACGCGGCATCCGGCTTCACCGACGCATCTATATTTTTCACAAATCGGCCGGCAGGAATATGAAGCCGATCTCTTCGCCGCGGAACTGCTGATTTCAGACAAAGACTTGCTGACGGCGCTTCAAAATGGGCACAGCATTTTCGAAGCTGCGACGCTGCTTGAATGCACGCCGGCAACGCTGGATATGAAAACGGAGTGCCTGCGTTTGAAACAGAAAATACGCTGATATTTTTCCAAAAAATTTCCGGCGCCATATTCCACTTTTCCAAAATTTGTGCTATTATGGATACAATACATTTCCATTTTTAACTGTCGAGGTACATGATGCAAAATCAAACGTTGAACTATACCGAAACTTCCAAGATTCCCGAGCGTCTGAGCGCGGGCTGGAACGCGCTGGTATATCCGGCGCAAAACGGCGTCCGGCTGCTGTATCAGCTTTATCTCCCGCAAAATTTCGATCGTTCAAAGCAGTATCCGCTGCTGCTTTATATGCACAGTTCGGGCGTGCGCTGCGACGACAACTCGCATATTTACACCGCTGAAGCGAAATTTCTGCGAAACTTTGAAGCAAGCCAATACAAAGACGCGGCGATCGTACTGGCGCCCTGCTGTCCCAAAACTGACAAATGGGTCGGCGTCGAGCGTTGGGACAGCGAAACGTTCGATGCGAATTCCCTGCCGCAGACCGCACATATGCAGGCTGCGATCGAATTGTTTTCAGACGCGCGGACAAACCTGTCCGTAGATCCCACGAGGCTGTACACCGTTGGCCTTTCTATGGGTGCGTTCGCGGTCTGGGATATGTTGGCCCGGTATCCGCATACTTTTGCGGCGGCGATCCCTGTCGCAGGCGCGGGTTCACCCGCACAGGCCGCACAGATGACCGGCACGGCGATCTGGATTTTCCACGGAACCAAGGACGCAGCGGTCCCCTATGCAAGCGCGCTGGCGATGCAGAAAGTGCTGATCGGCGCGGGCATGCGCAATCTACGCTTTGACGCGTTTGAGGGCGCGGGACATGGAATTTGGACGCGAATGGCCGATACAAAAGGACTGTGCGACTGGCTGTTCAGTCAAAAACGGAGTGACTTGTCATGAAACTGATTCTTTTAGACGCCGCTACGCTCGGCGAAGGATTGGATTTTCAAAAACTCAGGCAATTCGGCGAACTGACGATCTATCAAAATACAAAACCGGAAGAAGCGCCGCAGCGTCTCTTGGACGCAGATGTCGCCATTGTTAACAAAATAAAACTCGGAGCGGACAATCTGCAAGGCGCAGCGCATTTGAAGCTGATCTGTGAGTTCGCAACCGGATACGACAACATCGATCTCGACATTTGCCGCGCACGCGGAATCGGCGTCTGCAATGTCCGGGGCTATTCCACGCACAGCGTGGCGCAGCTTACCGTTCTGATGGCGCTGACGCTGCTCGAAAAGCTAGGCGCCTATACGGAAGCCATTCAAGCCGGCGTATATCAGCAAAGCGGCGTTGCAAATCTGCTCTCCCCCGTCTACCATGAACTCTGCGGAAAAACTTGGGGCATTGTCGGCGCGGGCGCAATCGGCAGGCAGGTAGCAAAAGTTGCCGAAGCATTCGGCTGCCGTGTGCTCGCTTTTACCCGCACGCCGTCCGAAACGCTCTCCTGCGTTCCGCTAAGCACGCTTTTATCCGAGTCCGACGTCGTTTCTCTGCACACCCCGCTAAACGACGGAACGCGCGGGCTGATCGGCGCGCCTGAGCTTGCGCAGATGAAACGGGATGCAATCCTCATCAATGTAGCGCGCGGCGCAGTCACCGACGAAGCGGCCGTTGCGGCCGCGCTGCTTGCGGGTAATCTCGGCGGATTTGCCTCGGACGTCTATTCTATCGAGCCTTTTCCAACGACGCACCCGTTCCATGAGATCCGAGCCCTGCAAAACGTTCTGCTAACGCCGCATATGGCCTGGGGCGCGCTTGAGGCAAGACGCCGGTGCCTCGATGAAATCGTTAAAAACATTGAAGATTTTCTAAACGGCGGTTCCAGAAACCGTATAGATTTCTCCCGCCGCTAAAATAGTTACATCGTCGTCTTACGTCAATCCGGCGCACACAACTGCAATTTTGGAGGATATATGATACAGGATGATTTTCTCGTCCTAACTATCGGCAAGCAAAAAAACATCGCGCTAATCGCGCACGATTCAAAAAAAGCCGCACTGATCGACTGGTGCGGACAAAACCGGGAGATATTATCCCGGCATTTTCTGTGCGGTACAGGTACGACCGCGCGCATGGTCACCGATGCGACCGGTCTGCCTGTCAAAGGGTACAACAGCGGCCCGCTCGGCGGCGATCAACAAATCGGCGCAAAGATCGTCGAGGGAAAGATCGATCTCGTGATTTTCTTTTCGGATCCGCTGACCGCGCAGCCGCATGATCCGGATGTCAAAGCGCTGCTGCGCATCGCACAGGTTTATGATATTCCGATTGCAAACAATAAAGCCTCGGCGGATTTTATCATCACCTCAAAATTTATGAACGAAGAATACGATCATACCGTTATCAACTATACAAAACAAATTCAAAACCGGGCAAAAGCGCTGAAATAGCCGATTCGTGCGTCTTTGGCGTAAAAATATGGCGCAGATGAAAAGAAAGGACGGACGCAGTTTTTTCGTCCGTCAAAAAAGCCAATCAACACCGTTGCCCGGCTTGCCGGATCCGCAAGCGAATCCATTTTTAAAACGCGGCGAAAAACGCCCTGCCGCAAAGCTGCCAACGCTCCGCGGACGACAAAAAAAGAGCGGATTCCGCTCCCTTATATTGAAAAAATATATATTTTTAAAAATAGCTTGTCCGCGCCCAATGTGCATTGCCCATAGGGGGGTAGGCAATGCACATTTCCGCCCATTTCAGCGCGGCGGGCGGTCTGTTGTAGCGCCTCTACATTTACTAGTATAAACCATATTTGTGACCGTATGATGATGGTTTTCAGAAAAATAAAAAGAAACTGAGAAAATAAATCCGCACCGGTTCAGCACTCCATCTGCCGCCCTGCTGTCCGATACGGCGCAAGCAGCGCCGAAAGCTTTTCCACTGTTTTCGGAATCGACGCGCCGCGCTCGTCCACCACAATATCGGCGTACCGCTCGTAGAGCGGCGCTCGCTCGCGATACAGGTCGTAAATACTCATTCCGCGGCCGATCGCCACGCCTCTGTCTTTCAAATTTGCCAAACGGAAAGCGATCTCACGCGCTTCGGCGCGCAGGTATACGGTTACTGCGTTTTTTTTCAACCATCGCATGGCACGATCCGAATAAACTGCGCTTCCACCTGTGGCAATCACAGTATCCTCACAGCAGATCGAAAGCAGCGCTTCCTCCTCGCAGCGAAGAAACGCTTCGATCTCGTCTGTGTTGATGATCTCCTGCAGTTTCCTTTCCTGCCTCTGCTGAATTACAAGATCGGTATCGCAAAAATGCATTCCCTCTGCCTTGGCCAGCACAACGCCCACCGTGCTTTTTCCGCATCCCGGCATTCCAATCAAAACAATGTTCACTTACCTGCGCCTCCCAAAGTCAATCCAAGCGTTTTGCGCCGGTATTCCATCGGCGTCATGCCCATCTGCTTTTTAAATGTATTGGAAAAATGATGGCTGTCTGAAAAATGCAGCATCTCCGCGATTTTCTGAATATTCATATCGGTTTCTTCGAGCATATTTTTAGCCGTTTCAATCTTTTTTTTGCAGAATATACTGTTTGGGCGACAGTCCAAATTCGTCTTTGAAACAGGCTATAATATAGGACTTGCTGAAAAAAAACTTGTTGGCGATATCGCCAAGCCCGATATTAGACTGTATGTTTGAATCGATAAAATCCCGGATTTTATAGGAAGCGGGCGCATGCGCATCACAAAGCGAATCGCACGTCAATTGATCCAGCAAGCGAACAATGTACTTAAAAACGTTTCGATAAATCGTCTGCTTGGTGTGCGCGTCGATCCGCGCGCATTCATCCAGAATCACATCGAAGGTCTTTCGACAGTCCATTTGCTTGATAACGATACCGCTCTGTAAATTATAAAGCAGCATCATCTCATTCAGCAGCCGCCCGCCGACATTGATCCAGATCTTGGTATATGGATGCTCCGGGTCGCAGTAATATTTATGCAGATGACGGCTGGATAAAAGATAAAAATCTCCCGCTTTCACCTTATAAACTTCATGGTCGCACTCTACATAGCCCATTCCCGAAATTACATATTCAAAAACGTACATATACTTGTAAAACGGGCTTTCCATGCATTTGCGGTCTATGTAATAACTCTTATCCGGATAGGTGATTCCCGCTTTTTCTATGCAAAACGTTCCCTCATATTCAACATGTGAATTAATAAATGCATATTTTTCCGTTCCCAGCCGGTAAATATTATATTCGTTCATCGACGCCTCCGAAAAAACTGAACCTATACGGTGAAAAAACACAAATCACCATACGAACAAAAAAAAAAAATCCGGTTATATTTGAATTATTGGACATCTCTGTACTGGATTATAATGCATTTGTGAAAAAAAGTCAATCCAGTTCCCCGCTTTTCCGAAACAAAGCGCAAAAATCAAAAAAACGAGAAACCGCCTTTCCATCAAATGGAATGCCTGTTTTTTATCAAAAAGTATTGACAATCTAATACAGATATGCTATCATAGATACGTTGCCGAAAGGTAATCGTGCCGGAGTGGCGGAATTGGCAGACGCCCGGGACTTAAAATCCCGTGAGGTAACACTCGTACCGGTTCGAGCCCGGTTTCCGGCACCAGTAATATCGCGGGGTAGAGCAGTTGGTAGCTCGTCGGGCTCATAACCCGGAGGCCGCAGGTTCAAGTCCTGTCCCCGCAACCATATCGAGTGTTCATAACGGATTTGAGTTATGGACACTCGATTTTTTTGTACTTTCGAGTTTCTTCGCTATGTATGGAGCAGGTTTTTATTCCTGCTCTTTTGTTTTATGCGGATTTAGTAATATACTCGACGACTACACCTTTTCGGGTATCTGCCTTGTAATTACTTCCGCATTCGGGTATCTCAATATACCCGATAAATTTGTAATGGATCATAATCCTTTGACTGCGGTTTTTACCAACGCCTTCGGTTTCATAAACCGTTATCTCATCTATGAGTTCTCGAAGAAGCGGTGCAGTCAATTTTTGCATTTCCATAAATCTTCGGATAGCACCAATAAATCGGTCTTTATTCTGTTGCATTGTGCCGAGATTGTTTATCCTCTCGTTTAAGGTTGCAATCTTGGTTTTCAGTTCCATACGCTCTACCTCGTATTTGTGGGATAACTGCATAAACCATTCATCCGTTACCTTGCCTGAAATATTGTCCTCATAGAGCTTTTCGTAAAGCTCAGCAACCTTTTGGTTTCGTGTCACACAGCGTTGCAGTTCGCCTTGTAAGGCTTTTTGCTCGTTGATAATATCCTTTTGTGTCTTTTGAGCAAGTAGGTCAGCAAAGGCTTCCTCGTCGCTCTGTAAGAACGTTGCCATTCGCTTTAGTTCAAGCATTACCACTTGTTCTATAGCATCGGCTCGGATATAGTGCCGTGTTTCGCAAGTTCCTCTTGTATCCACCTTATAGTTGGAGCAACTGAAATACTGAATATCCTTGTTTATGGTATTTACGTGCGACCATAACTTGCTACCGCAATCGGCACAATAGAGCAAATCACAAAACATATTCTTTGGGGCATTATCCGCTTTAGGTGCTCGGCGTTTGGTTTTCTTGGTGAGCTTCTGTACCGCTTCAAAGGTTTCACGGTCAATAATCGGCTCGTGAACATTCTTGAATACCGCCCAATTTTCTTCAAGATTAGGAATACGAGCTTTGTTCTTGAATGACTTTGAATAGGTCTTGAAGTTGATTACATCCCCGCAATATTCTTGTTGAGCAAGTATCTTGGCAATGGTGGTTTTGCACCATTTGTACGGATCGGGTTGGGCTTTCTTTCCGCCTCTGCCAAGACCTTTTTCTCTCCAATATGCCATTGGGATTAACACCTTTCGTTCTTGCAGGATTCGGGCAATGGTTTCGTTGCCTTTGCCCTCCAAGCACATACGGAATATATCTTGCACCACTTGTGCTGCTTCGGGATCAATAATCCATTTCTTTTTGTTCTCAGGCGATTTCAAGTACCCGTATGGTGGTTGGGAAAGCGGCTCTCCTGCGTTGCCACGAAGTCTGTGGGAGCTTCTTACCTTACGGCTAATATCTCTTGCATACATTTCGTTAGTTCACTTCGCATAAAGCATGACAAGTTCACAGGTCAATATGCCCGATGAAATTGTAGTAGATATTGAAGTCCCGTTCCTCGTGGCCGTCCACCATGCGCTTCTCGCCGACCTCAATTTTCTGAATGAGCCGCACCAGCGTAGGGCGGTCAAGCTCTTCCAGATTGTAATAATCCTGTACCATGTCCAGCCATGCATCCACAGACTGCTCGTTCTCCCGACTGGCGGCAAGCTGCTCCATCAGTTCCCGGCGGCGCTCCTGCTTGGCCTTGCGCTCGGCCTCATAGCCGTTGAGGAGCTGGACGCAGAGGTTTTCCGGGATTTTGCCCAGCACCTTGTCCTCGTAGGCGGACTGCACCAGCCGGTCAAGCTCCGGCAATCTCCGGTCGATGGCGCTCAGTTCCGCTTGGAGCGTTTTGGCTCTCTCCCTGCCAGCGGACTCCTTCTGCGCCAGAAGTTTCTCCCGAATCTCGGCCCGGCCAAACTGCGCCCACATCGACTTGCTGCGGATGTCCACCAGCACCACATGAGCCAGCGCCTTCTGGTTGATGTAGTGGGAAGAACAGGCGTCTTTGCCGCCCGAAGCGTACCGGTTGCAGACATACGCCTTGTACTCCGGTTCCTTGCCGCTGGTTTTCTCCCGGTAATCCCGCATATACCGCATGGAGGCCCCGCAGTCCATGCACCGCAGCAGACCGGCGAACAGCGAAACGCTGCCGCTTTTGCCGCTGCGCCCTCTGGACGGATGGTTGTCCATCCGCTGCACCGCGTCCCACACATCCTGAGAAATCAGCGGCTCATGGGTGTTCTCCACCCTGATCCACTCGCTCTCCGGCTTGCTGACCTGCTTGTGGTTTTTGTAGGAGACGGTGCCCGTCTTGTTCTGTACCATGTGGCCGAGATACACCTCGTTGCGGAGGATGGTTTTCACCGTCACATCGTTCCAGCACTCCGTCTCGCCCCGGCGATTTTCCCGCCCCTCCGCCATGTAGTAGAAGGTTCGGGGTGAGGGGACTTTTTCGGCGTTGAGGATCAGAGCGATTTTTCGGAAACCGTTTCCCTGCAACCGCAGATCGAAGATGCGCCGCACCACCGGGGCCGTCACCGGGTCGATCTCCAAAATGTGCTTGTCCGCCGCGCTCTTCCGGTAGCCGAGGGGCGCATAGCAGCCCACATACTTCCCGGCCTTGAAGGTGGACAGCTTCACCGCCTTGATTTTGCTGCTGGTGTCCCGCGCATAGAGGTCGTTCATGACATTTTTCAGAATGACCAGCATCTCATTGTTCTTGCGGATGGTGTCCACCCCATCGTTGAGGGCAATGAATCGGCAGCCGAGGGACGGAAAAATGAAGTCGGTATATTTGCCCGCTTCGATGTAATCACGACCGAGCCTGCTGAGGTCTTTGGTTAGTACCAAATTGATTTTCCGATCTGTAGCGTCCTGCACCAGCCGGTTCAGTCCCGGACGGTCGAAGGTCGTACCAGAGACCCCATCGTCGCAGTAGTAGTCGTAGAGCGTCCATCCCTGTTCTCGCACATACCGGGCGAGCATTTCCTTCTGATTTTCGATTGACACAGACTCACCGGCTCGCTCATCGTCCCGGCTCAGTCTGGCGTAGATTCCAACACTGTACTGTTCCTGCATTTTCTTCTTTAACCTCCCGAAATGCAGTGCGTATCACAATCAGAAATCCTGATTGTATTATACCACTGCGGCGCTGATGATTCCACTGGGCAAAGTGCCGGGATTCACTTCACCCGTTCTATCGCTTCAATCGTGAGAGCGTCCAGCAGATCGCACATCTCCGCATTCCCCACAAAAAAGCTCTGGACATGGTAGATGGTCCCGTCCTCCGTGACCATATCCGCATGGTCGGGGACCGGCAATCTTTTTGGGGCAGAACCGTAAAACATCTATGTTCTGTTTCTTCTGAGTTTTCATATTCGCAATTCCTCCGTATTCGCCGTGTGTGGCACAGCAGCCCGCCGCAGTCAAGGAACCGGCTTCGCCTCGCTGCGCGTCCTTGACAGCGGCGTTCTGCCATGCCAGTGGGTAACCAAGGTGGCAGAGCCGCCCTTTGCCAAAAGGCTTTGACTGGTTTAGATTTTGTTTACACGGCACGCTCCTTCCCGCTGGCAGGAGGGCGGACGGAAGGAAAAGAAAAGAGCCGCATGACGGTAAAAAATCTTCCCATACCGACACCACAGAAACCCACGCGGATTTCTGCGTTCATGCGGCATTAGGAAGACTTCGCTTCGTCAGCGGCTCCACAGCACAGCTACTTTATTTGATTGATTTCAGTATATCAGGAACAGGCGTTCGAGTCAAGATTCCGAACGAAAAAAGTGTTCGTGTCCGCGCAAAATTTTTTCGGAGGGACGGGCTTTGGACTGGGATTTGAGAGAACAGCAAGCACAGCAAGTGTACATACACTTGCAGAAAAACGGTGCTTGCCATACCGGAGTGACTTGCTGAATAGCAAGCACATCCGGTGTGGCCACACACCGGAAAATGGCGCTCCGGATTGTCTGCCGGAACGCCATTTTTCTATTTTGGGATAGTCCCAAACCCTTACCTCAAGCCCTTGCAAAATCTTTCAGGATATTCCGGCGGCTGTCTTGATTTTATTCGGTTAAACGAGTATAATATATACTGTATTATTGTATCTATCCCCAAAATCACGGTAATCGGAGGCTACGAAATGAAATATCTGTCTGTAACGGAAACCGCTGAACGCTGGGGTATTTCTACGCGCCGCATACAAATTTTATGTAATGAAGATCGCATACCGGGCGCGATAAGAATCGGGCGCACTTGGGCAATCCCTGATGATGAGCCAAAACCGGCAGATGCTCGAATAAAAAGCGGGAAGTATATTAAGAAGCCAGACGAAAACGGGGTGAGATAATGCAGATAATCGACAACATCAATACCACGGTCAAAGGAGATTTACAGTCAGCAATTCATAAGGGAAGCAAGCTTTCCATTGCCGCTGCTTGTTTCTCTATCTATGCCTATCAGGAGCTGAAAAAGCAACTGGAAGGGATCGACGAGCTGCGTTTTATCTTTACCTCACCGACCTTTGTTACAGAAAAAACCTCCAAAGCCCAGCGCGAGTTTTATATTCCCCGTATCTCCCGGGAACGCAGCCTCTATGGAACGGAATTTGAGGTAAAGCTGCGCAATGAGCTGACGCAGAAGGCGATTGCAAAGGAATGTGCGGATTGGATCCGGCGTAAGGTAACTTTCAAATCGAATGTTACGCAGGAGCAGATGATGGGTTTCATGACGGTGGATGAAAGCACCTATATGCCCATCAATGGATTCACAACGGTTGACCTTGGCTGCGAGCGCGGGAACAATGCCTATTATCCAGTGCAGAAAACCGAGAGCTTTGAGAATGCCGGGTACTTTCTCAACCTCTTTGAGCAGCTTTGGAATGATAAGAAAAAGCTCCAGGAAGTCACCGATGTCGTAATTGAAAATATCACCGCTGCATACCGGGAAAATGCGCCGGAATATATCTATTTCTTTGCCCTTTACAATATTTTCAAAGAGTTCTTGGACGATGTTTCGGAGGACGAGCTGCCCAATGAGGCAACCGGCTTCAAAGAGAGCAAGATTTGGGGGATGCTCTATAACTTCCAGCGGGATGCCGTCCTTGCGATTATCAGCAAGCTGGAAAAATTCAATGGGTGTATTTTGGCGGACAGTGTTGGTCTTGGCAAAACCTTTACAGCCCTCGCCGTCATTAAGTATTACGAAAACCGAAATAAATCCGTGTTGGTACTCTGCCCCAAAAAGCTGTCTGAGAACTGGAATACATATAAGGGAAACTATATCAATAATCCCATCGCAGAAGATCGTCTGCGTTACGATGTGCTGTATCACACCGACCTGTCGCGGGAACACGGGCAGTCCAACGGCATTGACCTCAACCGCTTAAACTGGGGCAATTATGACCTTGTGGTGATTGACGAAAGCCACAACTTCCGCAACGGAGGCGAAGTGTCCGGCGAGGACGCAAAGGAAAACCGTTATCTGAAACTGCTCAACAAAGTTGTCCGGGCGGGCGTGCGGACAAAGGTGTTGATGCTCTCCGCAACACCGGTCAACAATAGATTCATTGACCTGAAAAATCAGCTTGCCCTTGCCTATGAAGGCGACGCAGAGCAGATCAATCAAAAGCTGGCGACAACAAAAAGCATTGACGAAATCTTCCGTCAGGCACAGAAGGCGTTCAATGCGTGGAGCAAACTTCCCGCCGAGCAGCGCACAACCGATGCGTTGCTGCGGACACTGGACTTTGATTTCTTCGAGCTGCTGGACAGCGTAACCATCGCCCGCTCCCGCAAGCACATTGAAAAATACTACAACACTGCGGACATTGGCAAGTTCCCGGAACGCCTTCCGCCGATTTCCCTGCGCCCGTGCCTGACCGACTTGAGCGATGCCATCAATTACAATGACATCTATACACTGCTCATGTCGCTGAATTTGTCTATCTATACGCCGTCGAATTACATCATGCCGTCGCGCCTTGCGAAGTATCTGGACATGACCCACCACAAAGGGACAAGCCTGACCCAGCAGGGGCGCGAAGAGGGCATCCGCCGCCTGATGAGTATCAACTTACTCAAGCGGTTGGAAAGCTCGGTGTATTCTTTCCGGTTGACGATCGACCGCATCAAAAAACTGATTGAGGACACGATTGTAACCATCAACAACTATCAATCCGGCGATTGCGTCCTCAATCTGACAGAGCTTTCAGATAACGAGGATTTTGACTACGACGACCAGAACACCGACTTCTTCTCAGTTGGCAAGAAGGTCAAAATTGACCTTGCCGATATGGACTATGTTTCGTGGAAGCGGGAGCTGGAAAAGGACGCAGAAAATCTGGAACTGCTGAGTCTGATGGTAGCGGACATTACGCCGGAGCACGACACCAAGCTGCAAACACTGTTTGACTTGATCCAGAAAAAGATGGAACATCCCATCAACCCCGGAAACCGGAAAATCATTATCTTCACCGCTTTTTCCGATACAGCCGATTACCTATACGCCAATGTCAGCCGGTTTGCCAAGGAGAAGTTCGGGCTGGAAACAGCAGAGATCACCGGCACAGTGGACGGCAAAACCACAATACCAAAGCTCCGCGCCGATCTCAACACTGTCCTAACCTGTTTCTCACCGGTCTCGAAAGGCAAAGCCGTTTTGCTTCCGGGGAGCGCCGACGAGCTGGACATTCTCATTGCCACCGACTGTATTTCAGAAGGACAGAACTTACAGGACTGCGATTATCTGATCAATTACGACATTCATTGGAACCCTGTCCGCATCATCCAGCGTTTCGGACGAATTGACCGTATCGGCAGTAAGAACAGCCAGATCCAGCTTGTCAACTTCTGGCCTGATATGGACTTGGATGAATATATTAACCTGAAAAGCCGCGTTGAGACCCGCATGAAGATTTCTGTCATGACTTCCACCGGCGATGATGACTTGATCAACGCCGAGGAAAAGGGCGACTTGGAATACCGCCGTGCGCAGCTCAAACGGCTGCAAGAGGAAGTTGTAGACATTGAGGACATGACCAGCGGTATCTCCATTATGGATTTGGGGCTGAATGAGTTCCGGCTGGATCTACTGGAATACATGAAGCAGCACGACGATATTGAGACGGCTCCGAAGGGGCTGCACACCGTCATTGCACAGACGGAAGATTCCCCTGCCGGGGTGATTTTCGTTCTGCGGAATATCAATGACAGTGTGAACATCGACAACCGCAACCGCATCCACCCGTTCTACATGGTCTATATCAGCGAAGACGGCGAGATCGTCTGCGATTATCTAAACCCCAAGAAACTGCTGGATACCATGCGGCTGCTCTGCCGTGGCAAGAGCGAGCCAGTTATGGAGCTGTGTAAGCAATTTAATCGGGAAACGGATGATGGGCGCAATATGGGCGAAGTCTCCGAGCTGCTTTCCGAGGCGATCAATTCAATCATTGACGCAAAGGAAGAAAGCGACATCGACAGCCTGTTCAAGAGCGGCGGCACCACCGCCCTGCTCTCCGCTGTTTCAGGGCAGGATGACTTCGAGTTGATCTGTTTCCTTGTGATGAAATAAGGAGGGCTGTTCATGTTCGGTTTTCCTGCATCAACTGAGTTTGGCAAACGAATACCGAAGCAGAAATTTTATGAGAATATCGACATTACGCCCGCGCTGAAACGGATTTTCGTGGAGCAGATTCGTCTAATTTATTGGCGCAACAAGCTGGCAGCTTCAACACTGAACTTGGCTGCGGGAGAAGCAGTGACAGAGGTAGAAGTCTTTGAAATCCGGCTGAATACCCCGCAGCTTGACGAGGCGGTGCTACGCCAAATCGACAAGGAGAGATCCCGTACCACATCCTTTTCATCCTGACTTGCGAGGGCAAGGCGCAGGCATGGATCGGGTACAAAGAGGCGGCTGCATCCGGCAGCAATGCTTTCAAAGTGAGCCGGTATTATCACACGGAGTGGATGCCGGAAGATGAGCTTCAATTCCGTGTGGACGGACTGAGCATGGACGCCGTCTACGAAAGCCTTGTGCGGCAGATCGCCGGGGATGCCCTGCAAGCAGATGCCAGAGAAAGCTTACAGGCTTCTGTGGAACGCGATGAAAAGCGGCGGCAGCTGGAAAAGCAGATTGCCGCGCTGGAAAGCAAAATGCGCAAAGAAAAGCAGCTCAACCGACGGATGGAAATCAATGCGGAATTGAAAAAGCGGCGAATTGAGCTTAAACAGATGACATGATAAGGAGGTTGTAGTGTGCCAAGTGTAAATACAAAGAGAGTAGAAGAATCTGCAACTACAGCCCTTAAAGCCGCATTGTTAAGGTGTCCTATACTTGAGTCATACATCGACTCGAATGATAAAACCCCTTCATGGGATGGGACTGTATTCGTATATAAATCTAAGAAGACGAAAAAGAAGAAAACCTTGCTGGTCGTGTTCCAATCCAGATTAAAGGGACAGAGAAGGTTATTGTATTTGATACCGCAACCTTTTCGTGTAGTGTCGCAGATTTGAATAATTATTATAAAGATGGGGGCTGTGTTTTCTTCCTTATAAGTGTCGATTTAAGTTCGGGCAATTCAAAAATATTCTATAAGACGCTGCTTGTCGTTGACCTTGACAAAATAATCAAGGGTGCTGGAAAACAAAAGACCAGCACAATTCACTTGAACCTTTTTCCTACTGAGCCCAATGAGATTTCCAGCATTTTTATGGAGTTCACGGACAATGTGCATAAGCAAACAGGCTTCATTGGGAAAGATATTCCTACTTTTGAATCATTGGAAGCAAAAGGTGCGGAGATTACTTCCTTGACTTTTTCTGCATCGGGCATTGGATTAACTGTGGATGAGATGCCTAAGTTCCTGTCCACACATGATTTTTATCTGTATGCAAAAGTCAAAGGTTTGGATGTGGATGTCCCTATTGATAAGGTCACAAATGCGATTGTATCAAAACCTGTGGATGGAGAAGTTCGAGTAAAAGAACGATGTTTCTTTTCTGCATATCAGGTAGTGTATGAGAATGGAACCCCTCACATTCGCATTGGCAAAGGGATCAGCATTAGCATAAGGGCAGAGGACAACCGTATTACAGTACATACAGACAGACCGGATACTCTATCCGATTTTATCATCGAAGCGGAATTCTTTTTTAGAAATGGTCGAACAAGGAGAATTAACACTGAATGGAGTGACTCTCCCGCTTAATGGTGCATCGTTATCAGATTTGCAAGAGAGAAAGAGAACTCTTGAATACTGTAAAAATGTAAAGAAAATGTTGGATTATTTAGGAGTGACCGAAGAGTTGCTCCTAAATGAATTGTCTGAAAATGATGAGAAGAATCTAAGAAACTTCACGAGGGCAGTGCTATACAACCGGAAAATCGGCTTTCCCAATATGGAACTGGAGCAGTTCTATGGAGCATTCAAAATTGCAAATCTTGTGATTTGGATTTGGGCAAAGAGGCAATCAGACGGTATGTATTGCATAGATAATTTTTTCAAATTGCATCAGATTGCACTTTTTGCGAAAGACGATGTTGATTTGGAAAATCCTATTCAGACATCACAATTTGTACTGCTTGATAAAAAAGGATTGGTTCATATCTCTAATATGGACTATGAAAGGGTCTACTCAGACATATCCCAGACGCCACCTTCCCCCGAATATTGCGCGAAGGTTAATTTTTTAGTCCTTGATATGCTTGGTGCATACGATGAGCAGACAAAACACGACGAGAAATTACTTGACTTGGCAGAAAAGATATGTGACTGGCTAAGGAGTATCGAGGCCATAATTTAACCAGAGATTCTACTCCTTAATAAGCTCCAAATTACTAAGCGCCGCAGAACTCTTTCTATGAGTGAGATTGTAGATCTTGCAAAACTCACAGAAATCAAGTATTCGCCAACCACAAGATGTGGAGCATACTTACTTTTGGACGCTGATAAAGAGGCACAGGAGTGCTTCGATGAGCTTCCACTCATAGCGCAAGAAGAATTTTTGAAATATCCGATTTGCCACTTTGGCAAACTTACAATGAAGGAGGATAAACCGAATGGATAAACTGCACATGGAATCGCCGGATATGACGGCTCAGAACATAGTCAAAATCGCCACGCTGTTCCCCAACTGCGTTACCGAGATGCGGGATGAAAACGGCAAAATCAAGCGAGGGATCAACTTTGAGATGCTGAGGCAGATGCTCTCCCACGATGTGGTGGATGGGGACGAGCGCTATGAGTTTACATGGGTGGGCAAGAAAGCCTCCATTGTGGAGGCCAACAAGCCCATCCGCAAGACCCTGCGCCCCTGCCCGGAGGAAAGCAAGAACTGGGACACCACCGAAAACCTCTATATCGAGGGGGATAATCTGGAAGTCCTCAAACTCCTGCAGGAAAGCTATCTGGGCAAGGTGAAGATGATCTATATCGACCCGCCCTACAACACCGGCAACGACTTCATCTACGCCGACGACTTCATGCGCTCGCAGGAAGAGGAGAACGAGCAGATGGGGATGTACGACGAGGACGCAAACCGCCTGTTCAAGAACACCGACACCAATGGGCGGTTTCACTCCGACTGGTGCAGCATGATGTATTCCCGGTTGATGTTGGCGAGGAATCTCCTAACAGATGATGGGGTTATTTTTATTTCTATAGATGATAATGAATTAGAGTCTCTTGAAATGATATGTGATGAAATTTTTAGTAAATACAATTTCGTTGGCTGTCTTATCCTTCAAACCGCTACTGATAACAACCCTCGGCAAAATTAACACAGAGCATGAGTATATGCTCTGTTATGCAAAAAATAAAAGTAAATTAACTTCTTGGTCATCTCCAAGTGAAAAAGCACAGTTGATTCAAGAAAAATATATAGAGCTGAAGGAAAAATATGGAGAAAATTGTGCTGTAATACAAGGCGAGCTTCGAGCATGGATTAAAAAGAATGCGGATAAGCTCGCCGGTGTAACACACTATGATAATGTTGATGCGAAGGGCGTCTTCCACGATGGTGACATTGCAAACACTGTATTTGGTGGGTATAAATATGAGGTAATTCATCCAGTCACAGGAAAGCCGTGCAAAATACCTGATAAAGGGTTCCGCTTCTCCGAACAAACTATGCGTGAAATGCTTACGAACAATGATATAATGTTTGGAGAAGATGAAACAACGCTAATCAAGCCAAAAAGCGCATAGAAAATGCAAAAGATGTTTTGCGCTCTGTGATTTACGAAGATGGGCGTGCATCTACAAAACAATTTGAGGGCTTAATGGCTCGGGATATTTTCCAAAACCCAAAATCTCCGATGATTTTGGAAAGATTGATAGGTTTTCTTGTTAAGCCTGGAGATATAGTATTAGATTTCTTTTCTGGTAGTGCAACAACAGCAGAAGCAGTCATCCGGCTTAACGCGAAGCGTCAACTTAATATTAAATATATAATGGTTCAAATTGCTGAGAACCTTGATGAATCTATAAAAAAAGCAGACAGTAGAGCAAAAAAGACATTAGAAAATGCATTAGCTTTTTTAGATAGCATAAATAAACCTCATACTATTCCAGAAATCGGCAAGGAGCGCATCCGCCGCGCCGGGGAGAAAATCAAGGAAGAAAGCCCACTGACCACGCAGAATCTTGACACCGGCTTTCGTGTCCTCAAGCTGGACGACAGCAACATGAAGGATGTCTACTATGCGGCGGACGAGTACGACCAGCAAAACCTTGCGGATATGATCTCCAATATCAAGGAGGACCGCACCGACCTGGACCTGCTGTTTGGCTGCCTGCTGGACTGGGGCCTGCCCCTGTCCCTGCCCTATACCAGCGAGCAGATCGACGGCTGCACCGTCCACACCTACAACGACGGCGACCTGATCGCCTGCTTCGACCCCAATGTGCCGGAGAGCGTGGTGAAAGAAATCGCCAAGCGCAAGCCCCTGCGGGCGGTCTTCCGGGACAGCAGCTTTGCCGACAGCCCCGCCAAAATCAATGTGTTCGAGATTTTCAAGCTCTATATGCCGGAGGACGCAGACGACATTTCCAAGCGGGTGCGAGTGATTTAAGGAGGCGCGGCGATGGATAAGAACGAGATCACCCCAATTAACCGCGACTTCCTGCAAGGCGTTTCCGATGTGCTTGCGAGTGCGCGGAAGAACGCCAAAACAGCCGTCAATCTTTCGATGGTCTATGCCTATTTTGAAATTGGCCGGATGATCGTGGAGGAAGAACAGCACGGCGCAAACCGCGCCGCCTACGGAACCCAGCTTTTGAAAGAACTGTCCGCCTATCTAACAAAGAATTTCGGCAAAGGCTTTTCTGTCGGAAACCTGAAAAATGTCCGGCAGTTCTACAAGGTTTACTCCGAGGATCAAATTGGCGAAACAGTGTTTAGCCAATTTGAGAACCTCCCTGCGGTCAGCACCGGACGGAAGTTTTATCTGAGCTGGTCGCACTATCTGAAGCTCATGCGGATTGACAATATTGACGAGCGCCATTTTTACGAGATCGAGTCCGTAAAAAACGATTGGAGCCTCAGCGAGTTGAAACGGCAGTACAACAGCTCCCTCTATGAGCGGCTGGCGCTCAGCACGGACAAGGACAAGGTTTACCGGTTAGCTCTGGAAGGGCAAACCGTAGAATCTCCGAAGGATGCCGTGAAAGATCCCTATGTATTGGAATTTTTAGGGCTGCCGGAGCTGCCATCCTACTCCGAGACAGAGCTGGAAAGCCGGATCATCGACCATTTACAGCAGTTCCTCTTGGAGCTGGGAACAGGCTTTGCCTTTATCGGGCGGCAGGAACGCTTTACCTTTGATGAAGAACACTTCATGGTGGATTTGGTCTTCTATAACCGGCTGCTGCGCTGCTTTGTCCTCTTTGACCTGAAAATCGGCGAGCTCAAACATCAGGACATTGGGCAGATGCAGATGTATGTGCATTATTACGACCGCAAGGTGAAGCTGCCAGAAGAAAATCTGACCATCGGCATCATCCTTTGCCGGGACAAGAATAACGCGGTTGTGGAAATGACCCTGCCGGAGGACAATTCGCAGATCTTTGCCAGCAAGTATGAGACCGTACTGCCCAGCAAAGAGGCTTTGCAGAAGCTGCTGCAAGAACAAATCACGGACGAGAATGGAGGCGAAGACGAGTGAAGCTGCAATTCAAGCACCAGAAATTTCAGGCGGACGCGGCAAAGGCCGTGGTGGATGTCTTCGCCGGGCAGCCCTACCTCACGCCTACCTACATGATGGATCGCGGTATCAACTACCAGCAGTCCCTCACCGATGAGGACGATTTCACCGGCTGGCGCAACGAGCGCATTGTGCCGGAGCTATCTGACCGCGTGATTTTGGAACATCTGCAAAAGGTGCAGCGTGTAGGACAGATCAAGCCCTCTGAGCGTTTGGAGGGGCATTACAACCTGACGATTGAAATGGAAACCGGCGTCGGCAAGACCTATACCTACATCAAGACCATGTATGAGCTGAACAAGCACTATGGTTGGAGCAAGTTCATCGTGGTCGTGCCGAGCATTGCCATCCGCGAGGGTGTCTATAAGTCTTTTCAGGTGACGCAGGAGCATTTTGCAGAGGAATACGGTAAGAAAATCCGGTTCTTCATTTACAATTCTTCTCAGCTCACCGAGATCGACCGCTTCGCCTCCGACAGCTCCATCAATGTGATGATTATTAACTCTCAGGCGTTCAACGCCCGTGGTAAGGACGCACGGCGCATTTACATGAAGCTGGACGAGTTCCGCTCCCGCCGCCCCATTGACATCATTGCAAAGACGAACCCGATCCTGATCATTGACGAGCCGCAGTCTGTAGAAGGCAAGCAGACGAAGGAGCGGCTGAAAGAATTCAACCCACTGCTGACCCTGCGCTACTCCGCCACCCACAAGTCGGACAGCATTTACAACATGGTCTACCGGCTGGACGCAATGGAAGCGTACAACAAGCGACTGGTAAAGAAGATTGCCGTCAAGGGCATCACCGAGTCCGGCAGCACGGCGACAGAGGGGTATGTCTACTTGGAGGGTATCAACCTCTCCAAAGCTGACCCCACGGCGACTTTGCAGTTTGATTTCAAGGGCGCAACCGGTATTCGCAAAAAGACGATGAAGGCCGGTATCGGATTTAATCTCTACGACAATTCCGGCGGGCTGGATGAGTATCAGAGCGGTTTTGTGGTCAAGTTCATCGACGGGCGGGACAACTCGGTGGAATTTCTGAACGGCATTAAAATCTATGCCGGGGATGTGATCGGCAAGGTCAGCGAAGACCAGCTCCGACGCATCCAGATCCGCGAGACCATCCTCTCCCACATCGAGCGGGAACGCCAGCTCTTCCATAAGGGCATCAAGGTGCTGAGCCTGTTCTTCATCGACGAGGTGGCGAAGTATAAGCAGTATGATGAAGCGGGCAATCCCTACAACGGTATCTATGCCGATATGTTTGAAGAAGAATATGAGGACATCGTTTCCAGCTTGCAGCGGGAGTTTGACGATGAGGATTACATCCGGTACCTTGACTCCATCTCCGCCCATGAGACCCACGCCGGGTACTTTTCCATCGACAAAAAGGGCAAGATGACCGACAGCAAACTCAGCGACAAGAAAGAGAAGACCTCAGACGATATTGATGCGTATGATCTCATCATGAAGAACAAGGAGCCAACTTTCTGGACAGGGACCCGAAGCGGTCGCCGGTGCGGTTCATTTTCTCCCACTCGGCGCTGCGTGAGGGTTGGGACAACCCCAATGTGTTCCAGATCTGTACGCTGAAACAGAGCAGCAGTGAGGTACGCAAGCGGCAGGAAGTGGGACGCGGTCTGCGGCTGTGCGTCAATCAGGACGGCGAGCGCATGGATGCGAATGTGCTGGGCAACGATGTTCATGCAGTCAATGTGCTGACGGTCATTGCCAGCGAGAGCTACGACAGCTTTGCCAAGGGTTTGCAAACCGAGCTTGCGGATGCAGTTGCGGGTCGTCCTGTGGCCGTCACCGCAGACCTCTTCAAAGGTAAGGTGCTTGTAGATGCAAGCGGTAACGAACAGGTTGTGGACGGCGAACTGGCTCAGGCGATCCATTATGACCTCATTGTCAACGGCTATATTGACCGCAAGGGTGCTTTGACCGACAAATACTACGCTGACAAAGCAAATGGCGAAATCAAGGTTGCCGAAGAAGTGGCAGACAGCCGGGACGCTGTGCTCAATATTATTGACTCTGTCTATGACAGCCGCGCTATGCAGCCTGAAAATGCCCGCGATAAAAATGTGGAGCTGCAAGTTGATCCTGAAAAGCTGGCAATGCCAGAGTTCAAGGCGCTGTGGCAGCGGATCAGCCCCAAGTCGGTGTATGTGGTGGATTTCGACAGACGAGCTTGTACAGAAGGCGATTGATGCTCTCAACCGGAACCTCCGGGTATCCAAGGTGTTCTTCAAAGTAGAAACCGGCACAATGGAGGAAATCAAGTCGCGGGATGAATTGCTGGAAGGAAGCGCGTTCTCAAAGTCCCGCTCTTCCACCTATGACAGCGGCAAGCGCATTCGCACCAATCACAGCGTCAAATATGACCTCATCGGAAAGCTTGTGGGCGAAACTGGGCTGACCCGAAAAGCCGTTGTCCAGATCCTCACCGGTATTGAAAAGGCGGTCTTTGATCAGTTCAAGGACAACCCCGAAGAGTTCATCATCAAGGCGGCAGGGCTGATCAACGACGAGAAGGCAACGGCTATCATCCAGCACATTACCTACAATATGCTGGAAGAGCGCTACGACACGGACATCTTCACCGAGCCGACCATCAAAGGCAAGCTGGGCGCAAATGCTATGAAGGCGCAGCGGCATTTGTACGACCATATTGTTTACGACTCCACAAACGAACGCGATTTTGCCTCCGAGCTGGACACGAATACAGATGTCGCCGTCTATGTGAAGCTGCCGGACAGCTTTTACATTTCCACACCGGTTGGGCATTACAACCCGGACTGGGCAATCGCATTTTACGAGGGTACCGTGAAGCACATCTATTTTGTCGCAGAGACGAAAGGCTCCATGTCCTCTATGCAGCTCAGACAGATTGAAGAATCAAAAATCCACTGCGCCAGAGAGCATTTCAAGGCAATCAGCGGAGACAATATTGTCTATGATGTGGTAGACAGCTACGAGACATTGCTAAATAAAGTAATGAAATAGTCTGGCAACCAAGTATTTGCAAGCTGCAACTTGAATCTTACCATCAAGATTGATAGATTGATATTTAATTAGATTGCTATTTGATTCTTTGGTATTTCTTTTATTTAGTATTTAATTGTGCGGGATTTTCCGTGCACGGTTTTCCCGTGAACGGATTATCCGCATACGGTTTTTTCGTATACGGATTTTCCCTACGCGGATATTGCCCATACGGAGAAGTCGGAAAGCGCCTCATTTGCCCTCTGAGCGCCTTTTATCGGGGTAGGAATACCGGGATATGGCAAGTCGTTCAAAAACCGCTTACAGCGAAAGAAAATGCCCAAAATCGACCCTTATCCTGACAGTAAATTCTCCTATCTATCCCTACTGCCAAGCAAAAAGCCGTCTGCCACATAAGCCGATTAGATCGACGCAATGGCAGACGGCTTGTTTTTTTCAAATCATGCTGTCCATCAAGATTGATAGATTGATATTTAATTAGATTGTTACTTGATTCTTTGATATTTCTTTATTTAGTTTAATTGTGCGGGATTTTCCCCGTGTGGTTTCTCCATGTGTGGATTTGCCACATCTGGATTATCCATGTGTGGATGTTACCCATGTGGAAGGACAGAGAAACACCTGATTTACTCTCTGAGCGGCGTTTTCCCATGTGGTAATATTGGAATATGGCAAGCCGTTCAAAAACCGCTTACAACGAAAGAAAATGCCAAAAATCGACCTTTATCCTGACAGTAAATTGTCCTGTCTGCCCGCCCATTTAAGGCAAAGAAAACCGCCTACCCCACAGACCGATTAACTCGGCCATAGGGACAGACGGTTTGGATTTTCTGATTGCTTACGCACTGATGATTTTGTGTCATTCTTTATTCAAGGTTGTCATTCATAACGTTACGAAAAGGTGCAAGTTCGTTTTCGCCATCTTCACTGTCCACACAGTCATTTACTGCTATGAATCGGATATTTCTGTCGGGAAAGTAAGTGTCGGTGTAATATCCTACTTGCAGATAATCTCTGCCGAGTCGGGACATATCCTTAACGATAATCACACTTACATATCCCATTTCAATATCCTCAAGCAGTTTTTGAAATCCGGGGCGGTTAAAGTTTGTTCCAGTATACCCGTCATCTACATAACAACGGGTGTTGGAGAAGCCGTGTTCCTTTGCATATTTCTGCAGCAGTTTCTTTTGATTTACGATAGAGTTGCTATCGTTATCTGTTCCGTCGTCACGGGATAGTCGACAGTATAAAGCGGTTATGCCGACATTGTCTTTTTTCTTCGACTGCATTTAGTCCTCCTTTCCGGCAGTCGAACACACATATTCTACTGCCATTGTACTTGGTGGTGATTCGTCTGTCAAAGGTACGAAATCACTTGTCACAATTCTTTTGAAACGGTCAGTAATTGTCGGGTGGTTTTCGACCTTAGCAGTCATAAATGACGAACCGACGATATACTTGACACCGTTTATCACATACTCATTTTCTTGCTGTGCAAGACCACATATAAATTTCATATTATTTGCTTACCTTTCATCACGATTTTTTCTTGATCGCTCACGGCGCTGATAATCTTCGCCAATGAGCTTTAGAATTGCATTATATACATCTTTTTGGGTATAACTCTTAGGGAAGAAACGGCGTACATCTTCAAAGGGGAAACTGATTCGTTCCTTTTGATTTGCCTTTTCTTCACTCATAATGGCGAAGATCTTATCTGCATTAAGCTGACCTGCTTGGGATAATTTCTTCAGCCTTTGTGCCTGCGAGAGTGACGGAGTGCAGTCCTCGCTCTCAATGGTACTCATTAAATCGTACTGCTCCTGCTCGGTGAGATAGGATAATTCCACAGCAGGAGTAAGGGCGATTCGTTCCTCATCCACAAGCTGTAACAGGTCGGGGATAAGATTAGTTAAACGGATATACCGAAATACTTGGTCACGACTTTCGTTTGCCGCTTTTCCGATCACGGTAGCGGTATCCGACTTTGTCGCAACCTGCGACGAGGTTAAATCGGTTCGTTTGCCTTGCTCTTTCAAAGCCTCCATCTTCATTTTGTAAGCGAAAGCTTTTTTCGCTTGGCAATATACATTCTCGGTGTAGGTTGCTGTCCACAACGGCAATCTCCGCTTCGGTTTTGGTATAGGGATAAATTAAGGCGGGTACAACAGTCAGTCCCGCCCTTTTACTTGCGTGTAATCTTCGGTGCCCCGATATTACTTCGTATTCATCGGTGGTGTTATCTTTCAGCCTTACGATTAAGGGAGAGATAATGCCTTGCGACTTAATACTTTCCACAAGCTTGTCCATATCCTCGTTGTCGGTAACTTTGTATGGATGACCATCAAAATCGTGTAGCTTATCTATCGGGATACGGGCGGATTTTTTCTTTTTTTTACTTTCGATTGGGAATTCATATTGTGTCATAGATTTTAATCTCCTTTCTGTATTTGATTTCGTAAAAACGGGTTTTAGGGATACCCCTAACGAGTACTGTTTTGTGCCGATAGGAGTATAAACAGTCTGCTCGCTAAGATAATGCAATTACTCCGAGCCTTCACGAGGTTAATTACTCCTATTAGCCGCTTGCCGTTCTCCCGAATGTCCGTTAATTCCTAACCCATAGCATCTCGCTAAACGTCGTTTTCGCTCGCTCTTTCAAAGAGGTCTTGGCGTAGTATCTACATTCGGTAACGGGTATTTAATTTTCAAACTGCAACTGAGGTTATATGTCACATTCATATTTCGGCTAAGTAGTCCAAAGAAAAAATAAAAAGCCGTTATATATCAACACTAATCATCTGCGGGAGTGTTTAGCTCTCGCTTCAAATCAGATGCTCATATATAACGGCTTTGAATTAATTCAAAAGACCATACTGTTTGTGTCGACTCAACTCCACCTTAAACAGTACAAAAAATTCACGGTGGCGAATCACGGCTTTCTCAAAAGAGATCACCGGCGGTATAGCGGACTGGTGCCTAACTATACCTCTACGAGGACATCATATTCAGTTGTAGTCCCTCCTAAGAGGGTATTTCAGTATACACGATAGAACATTTGTTTGTCAAGAGATTTTGTCGCAACACGAACACTTTTTAATATATCAAGAGGAACCAACGCAGATGCATCGGTTCCTCTTGATATCATATGAGTATTTTTTGAGTAATAAGATCGTTCAGTTTCGTTACAACATCCTGTTGCGATTGTTGAACAGCAAAATATTTTTGAGCTATATCTTTTTGGGCGATTAAATCAATATTCCCTGCGCTGTTAATAGGAATAGGAATCATTACGTCCTTAATCATAAACGGTGGCAAGGTCGTATATTCGTTTTTCTCCATTATCTCCTTCTCTGCCTTTTTTCGCATTACGGAATAAAGGTTCTAAAATATATTTCATATACGACAAATCAATATCTTCCATTTTAGGAACCAAGACACCTCTGTGATTTGTGGCTGAAAATTTTATGCCATCATGAACCATAATAAATCCAGCCAATCCATCAATAGCCCAAGAGATACAGGGTTGCTCATAATCAAAAGAGTCAATATAAGCAAACTCACCAGCTGTGTTACCTGAATATAGAGGATATTCGCCTTTGTGTTTTTGAACATAACTCTTGGTATATTTACCATTACCTCTATGGATATCAAAAACTACATCTAAAGAAAAATGCTTAAAACTGTAGTTTTCATCCTCTAATACAACCTTAACAGCTTTTATAGCACTTTGCTTTTCGGTTAACACCTTGCGAATTTGCCTCATTCCTAATAATGATTCGGCTATTTTCTCTTGTGCAATCACATCGAATTCACCATTATCATCAACAGGAATACTAATTCGGATAGACTTCATATTTGTTAATGAAGCACGTAATCCTCGGTCAAATCCATACAAATGTTTTGTTTCTTCAAGTGTATACGCCAGATAGTACGGATTAATCTTATCATTTTTTATCTGGATAACTCCACAATGATCCGTCGATGCAAATTTTTCTCCTGTGGGGAAAACATTAAATGAAAAATCTCCATCAATTCCCCAAATGACATATGGTTTGCTCCAGTCTGTTATGTTACTGGAATCAGAATACACAAAAGGAACAAAAACATTGGCACTATACACGGGTATGTTACCTTTGGGAACGATATAATCTTTTTTTAGCACTCTTTTCCCGATTGACAACTCAAAGAAACTACTATCAGATAGAGATATATCTACACTATTTTTTACTGTTGATTTTTTTTTTTTACAAGTTCACGAAGCGGCTCATCGAATTCTTGTAGAACTTGGGCAGCTTCAGCCACCATACTTAAATACCCTTCGAGATCAACAGTTTCAATATCATCTTCTATCCCTAATTCTATTTTTTCTTCCCTTGTCCACCAACGATCTACAGACCAATATGCTCCAGAATAAAAATCATCCACGCTTACAATTTTACAACGTTTGTCACTACTCTTAAATTTAGTCCTTGCTCCTTTAAACATATTGAAGAGATCTGAAGATACTTCCAAATCGTTTTGTTCAATATCAAAACGATTAACATCACGAGTTTCTCCGATTTCTGAACAAAGATATGTGAAAACAGGAGTAGTTTGTCTTTCAAGTGTTGGGACACCGCCAATTATCGCTGGAGTTTTCTTAGTAAGAGCAAGAATATAAGTTTTCTTATTAGTGGTAAAGAATGTATTGAGTGGCAATGAAATCACAGCATCAATATAACATTGTTCGAGAATAAAATCACGCAGTTTTTTATCATTGCTACGATTCATTATACCGTCAGGAACAACAACAAACGCCTTGCCGCCGGGCTTAAGAGCTCTAACGATCCATTCCATAAATAGGCCTTCAATGCCCATTGCGCTTATAGCAAAATACTTTTCAATTCTTCCTGCTTAGCAATCTCTTCTTTTAGATTACTACTACCACTCATAACATAGGGTGGGTTGGTCAGAATTAAATCATATTTATTTTCAATAGGCTTAGCGAGAGTGCCCAGAATAGAATTTGTTTGCAAAAGGAATGTATCATTAAATAGTTGAGCAAATTTTTGTGTCATATCAGGATTTTCACGGATCATTCCTGACATATAAATCAACATATTCGCTTTTGCTAAGATTATGGTTTTCTGTTCGTCTTTATCAAAACCTTTATCAAAGCCATATAGTGTTATTTGAGGTTTCAGTTCTCCATCTTCAACTTTATAATATTTGTGGAGGTCGTGTAAAATGGGTTCAAGCAAAAACTTGCCAACGCCACACGCCGGATCACAGATTTCCATCCCTGGTAAAATATCAACCATATTAACAATCGCACGTACGACCTTTAAAGGAGTGAAATACTGTCCCCAGTTCTTTTTACTGATAGACTCCTTTAAGAATGTTTCAAACAATTTGCTCTTGAAATCATAGTCAATGTTTTCAAGCGTTCCAAATTCGTTAAAGCGCTTTAATATTTTATGGAATACTGTCGCATAGCCTGAAACGGCTTTGTCATCCTTTGAAACAAAAATCGTACCATTGATTATAGTAGTTTTATCCTTGGGATTGCCCGGGAAGAGTTCTTTGATTTTCACACGGACTGTTGAAGCATAGTATTCAAGAACCTCATTTTCGTTATTACCAGAATATCTTCCTAACAAATCATAGAAAGAATACATTCCCTTAAGAACACCAAGGTCGCTTAAATATTTAAAAATAAAAATCTCAACAAAAGTGTAAAGGCAATTTTCTGGCGTTGCACCAGAAACAGCCCATAAATCTTGCCATACTTTTTCGGCAAGAGGAAGGGGATCAACTGTCGCTGCCTCTTTTAATTGATCGTTTGACGTACTAACAGAAGCCCTGATTTTATTAATCAAAGTAATACAATCAGTGCTATGCTTATCAAAATTAAAAGTAATTTTACTTCCGTCTTCTTGTAATATTTCGTTTCCGGTTAACGGATTAATCCAGAAGGATTTTTACCGTCGGTCACAATATAGACCTTAGCTTGCAACGCTTGAGCAGTACCTAGTTCTTGAGCGATTGCATTATCAATTTGCTTCTGTGTACGTAACTCCGAAGGTTTTTTATATTCAATAGCTGCGATTACTAACGGCTTTTTTACAATTAACGCATCAGGCTTTTTGCTTTCGTATTCATCATAATCACGATCGGGGATTATTTTGGCTCCTTTAAGTGCTTTTAGCGAAGTTGCACCAATGTTATAAAAGTTCCAATCGCCCATTTTTTCAGGAGCATCTACCAAATTTCTTTGAATCAATTCTTCACTCATTGACAGCAACTCCTTTCGTACCATTTGTATGCGTCTTTAGATAGTCGTCAATGTCAGACTTCCGAATACGCCAAGAGCGATCTCCAACTTTAGATGCAATCAGTTTGTTGGACTTTATCAATCGTCTTACAGTTTTATCGCAAACTTGCAAATATTGTGCCGCTTGAATAACTGTAAATATTTCGTCAGCCATACGAATATCACCTCGTTGTTTATTATAACTAATCGTCTTTCTTTTTGCAAGGCTTTTATGTGAATTTACAAGATTTTTTTGGACTTGATTGGACACTACAGGACAAATATAAAAAGCGAGCACCTGTAAGGTGCCCGCAAATTTTAAGCATAAATAACATTTTCAGTTACAAATTCCGTGGCTCTGTTGCGGATACTATTCATCCGAGCAACCCACTCCATTTGATTATCTGCTTTGAGTTGTTCGGTCACGTCCTCGCACTCTGCCATCTGTTTTACAAGCCGAAAAAACATATCCTCAGCCTGTTTGTCGATGTTTGCAAGATAGCTATTTAGTTTACCGCTTGTTAGAAGATTCGTGTATAAAACTTTTTTATGCCGCTTGATATAACACAAATGGCGCTGTCCCCACAAACCGATATGCTTTTCTTCTTGTTCGGGGAGTGTAAGATCCGGCAAGTAATAATCGCCTTGTAAAGTGTAGCTGATACTCGTCTGTTTATTGCAAATACGCTTTTCCATATTTAAGCCTCCTTGTAAATCACTTTGAATTTCTTTTGTTTTGCGTTAAGAATTTTGAGTAACACTTCGTCAACTGCATCGGTGTATTTGCCGTCTGCTATAAGTTTATTTCGCTTTTCGTTAAGACAGTTGATAATCGTTCCTCGCTCATAATCATCAAGAGCTATGTAATACTTCTTTGTCATATCTTTCACTCCTTCAGCAAATCCTTAAACGGCGCTTCGGTTGATACGAAAGTATCGTATGTAAAGTTAGCTCCCAATTGAAATCCCATAATAAAACTGTCGAGATTCGATTCTCCGTTGACGATACTCCAAGCATTGACGAAATCAAGAAATTTCTTTTTGTTTTCACCCGTGAGTGCTTCAGTTAGAAATTCCTCGTTGAGCATTAGAACTTCCATCTGCTTTTTAACTGTCTTATTTTGCTTGGTGCTTCGTGCTTGGGGATCAATGTTACCGTAATAGAATTCTTCAATAAATTTTGACATAATCTTGTTTCCTCGTTTCTGTAATTTTATTTTACGAAGAAACCTTGAAATACACAAATGTACGGATGAAAAACATGTGTGTTTCTGCCGGTATTTCAATACTTTTTAATCAAGTCCGTTATGAACACCCGCACCAATATAAAAATTCCCGAAAACGCTGAAAATACAGTGTTTCCGGGAATTTTTATATTTTCATTTTCGATTGAAATATCATTACTCAAGTAGAAAATATCGCCTTTCCGCTGATACCGCGTTTTATAACGAATTCATCAAAGGTTTTCACCCTTGGAAGCCCGCCACGCACATGCGCTCCATATGGATTGACAGCCAGATGGCAGCGTTTCGCAATGCGATACAGTAATTTCACGGTGAAATCCGCTTACAACGCCGTTACAACGTTGTACGCACACATAGCCATGATAAACACGAGCGCGCCTTGATACAAGAGCCGCACGGTCCGCTCCCGCAGCCTGCCCGCCAGCATGCGGCCGAGAACACCTCCAAGCACGCCCGCCGCGCTTGCGGCCACCAAGAACGGCGCATCAAAAATTTCCCGCGCATCCGATGAAAACGCCGCAGTTAAAATCGCCGCGCCCTGCGAACAAAGAATGATGAACAGCGAATACAGAGCGGCTTTTTTATACGGCATACGATAATACACGGTCAGCGCCAGCATATTCAAAGGGCCGCCGCCAATTCCTAAAAATGCGGCGGCGATTCCCAATATAAAGCCGATTGGCAGACCGCCTGCCGCGCTGCGCGCCGAATCGCTCTTCTCCGACTCCCGTCTGAAAAAACCGCATACCAGCACCGCGGCCATAAGGACAAACAAAACGCCGTTCTGCACGCATTTGACCATGTCCCCATCCGATGCAAATTGATCCGAAACGCGGGCAAATATCATTTTCCCAAACGCGCCGCCAAATGCGCCGCCTATCGCCAGCGGAACGGCATAGTTCAGCCTAAACGCCTCGGGATCACGCTTTACCCGCTTTAGGTAATGTCTCGCCACGCTGAACAGAGACATGCAAAATACGGCGAAAGAAGAGATCAGACTGACCTTTGCCATACCCAGCGGCAGAGCCGCATCCAGCACAGGCTTGATAATCACGCCGCCGCCGATCCCGCTGACTGCGCCGAGCAGCGTGCTGCAAAGACAAACCAGTATACAAATCCAAATCATAGACTCTGCCTTCGAATCCTCTCCGCCAGTAAGGCCATGCGGTCAAACCGCTTTTCAAAAAACATCCGATAGCTCTCGCAGAAACGATTTTCTCCGGGCTTGCCGTCCAGCACGGGCTCCCTGTCGCGCCGACAGCCGCCGCGGCAGAGGGCGCGCCATTTACAGGCGCCGCACGTTTCGGGAAGCGTCAGAGACGCTTCCCGAAACGCCAAAGCTTTGGAGGTATTGGCGATACGCGCAAGCGAGGTTTCATTGACATTCCCAAGCCGCCATTCATCCAGCGCATAAAAGTCGCACGGATACACGCTGCCATCCGCCTCGACCAAAAAATACAGTCCGCATCTGCCTGCCATGCCACAGTGTTCAGGCATGCAGCCAAGCAGCATCCCGATATAATTGTCAAAACGCCGTTCACTTACGGCATGACCCGTGTAAAACGCCGCTTCATAGAGATCAAAACTCTCGATCAGGAAGCGCCCATATGCCTCGGCTTCCAGCGAAAAACTGCCCCGCTCGCCGCCAAACTCATCTATACAGGGTATAAACTGCAGATGCTCATACGGGGCAAGCGCTTTCCATACTTGTTCCGTATGTTCAGCTGTCCGCGCAGTGACCACACAAAGAATATTAAAATCAACTTTATATTTTTTCAGCATAGCGATCCCAGAAAGCACGCGGTCATAACTGCCTTTCCCCTCTGCGTCAACGCGCGCAGCGTCATGCGTTTCCCGGTCGCCGTCCAAGGAGACACCCAGCAAAAAATGATGCTTTGCAAACAGCGCGCACAGCGCGTCCGATAAATGACACCCATTCGTCTGCAGCGCATAGGAAACAGGAAGTCCGCGCACATTATACTCCGAAACCAGATGCAAAAACGCCTGAAAAAATTCTGCGCCCGCAAGCGTCGGCTCGCCGCCCTGAAAAGCAAACGTAACCGTGTCGTCCGCATAAATAAACGCGCGACGGACGAGCGCACGCATCGTCTGCGGCGTCATCATGCCCCGGCACGCCTGTTCCCGGCGGGACGTTACATCCGCATAAAAGCAATACCTGCACCGCAAATCACAAGCGGACGAGGCAGGCTTAATCATCATACTCAAAGGCGGCATAAATATTCCTCACACATAAATACTTTCTGGCGCGTCAATCCTTGCTACCGTGCGCGGCAAAAGCAGCAAGCGGTTCCATGCGCACACCCGGATCTTCCGCCACATACGTTTCATCGAACCAATACCCCTTTGGATGCAGCTTTGTGCGGTACCGGTTATGCGGCGCGGGAATCGGATCAGCGGCGCGAAGCGCCGCCGCCGCAAGGCAGGCCAGCATATCCGCTTTGATCTGGAGATAATCCGGTTCGTCCCAGAGATTGCGGAGCTCCGCCGGATCCTCTTTCAAATTATATAAGTAACCCGTTCCCATCATGTCAATCTGAATTTTATAGTCGCCCTTGCGAACCATGCGCGTCTGTCCGGATTGCGTCCATGACCCCATGCAGACGAACGTCTTTTTATCTTCGGAAAGCGTACGGTCATCCGTGGGCTTCAGATGATCGCGGTCATTCCAGTACAATCCGCCGTAGCCAAATTCGGAATAGGCGACGTCAAATTCGCCGGGCGGGCACGCTTCCCCGCGCAGAAGCGGAAGCAGGCTGCGCCCCTGAGAGCCAAACGGAATTTCCGCGCCAATCAAATCACAGACCGTCGGCAAAATATCCACTAAATTCACACAGGCGCTGTCATTGACGACCGCGCGTGAAAATCCGGGACCCTGCCATGCCATCGTAATGCGGGTAAGCACCTCCGGAAGTCCGACGCCCTTGCGGATCAAGCCATATTCTCCGACAAAATCTCCATGATCCGAAAGAAATACCACAACCGTGTTTTCCCGAAGCCCGCGCGCCTCCAGTCCCTCGATAAACCGTTTGAACTGATCGTCGATCAGACGAAGCATGCCGTGATAATTCGACCGCGCACGCAGGATCCGTCTGTCGGTGTCCTCGCCCATAGCCGTCTCCCAACCGGCGCGTTCCCATTCAAAGAACGGCCCCTTCGCAGGCAAATCCGCCACGGTTCCCGTGGTTTTCGGCAGAGACTCGGGCGGGAACATGTCAAAATACGGTTCCGGAACCTGATAGGGATTATGCGGTTCGGCAAACGAGAGCCAGAGAAAAAAGGGAGCGCCGCCGCGGTCCTGATCTATAAATTTCAGCGCCGAACTCACATTTTTATAGGGATGCTGCACACAGACGCCGCCAGGCGACGGTTCATGCGTCTCCGTATGCTTGATGCGATTTAAAAAATCAGCGAATGCAATGTCGTCTTCACTGCTGTCCGGTCCCGGTTTTCCTCCGAGATGCCCTGTCCGCTCCTGAAAATCAAAATCCTCCGGTTTACGGTAGGTATGATTTTTACCGCAGAGCGCCGTTCTGTAGCCGCAGCGCTTCAGCACGTCCAAAAGATCCTCTCCGTACAGCGCGTCGGACACATTGTGATTTGTCCGCACGGCATGGCAGGACGGATACCGCCCCGTAAACATGCTGACGCGCGCCGGCACGCAGCAGGGATTTGGGGTATACGCGCGGCGAAAATCGATTCCCTCTCCGGCCCACCGGTCCAAAAAAGGCATCGTATCGAGCGGATATCCCACCCCTGCCCGCAAATCAGCGCGCTGCTGGTCCGTCATTACAATCACGATATTCGGTCGCATTTCTCTTTCTCCCCCTTATGTTTAAAACTTTCCCAATGCAAATTTTATCATATACTGCGTTTCTTTACAAGATTAAACTTCGCAGAATGAATTCAATGAATATTGAACGAAAAAATCACTTGCCTTTTTGGCAATATTGTGCTAAAATTATAAAGATATAAAATACTGGAGGCATACTATGACAGATAAACTGCCCTACGAGTATTACAAAGTAGAAAAATTCGAATCCATCAAAGAAATGCTGGAGATGGCGATCAAAGCCGCCGGCGATCAAACCGCGTTTAAATTTCGAAAGGACGGCAAGATCGCAGAGATTTCCTACCGCGATTTTTATGCCGATACGATGGCGCTTGGCACGGCGCTCACCGACCTCGGCTTTGGAGACCGGCATATCGCGATGCTGGGCGAAAATTCCTATTCCTGGATCGTGGTATACCTGACGGTTTTGAAATCGAGCGGCGTGTATGTCCCAATCGACAAGGAACTGCCTTTCTGCGATATCCAGAACATTGTAAACGACAGCGACAGCGAAGTTGTCTTTATACGAAGCGCTATGAAAGCGACCTAATGGAAAACGCCGCAAAAATGCCGCAGGTCAAATACTTTGTCGGCATAGACCGCGAAGAAGATCTGGGCAATTTTCTCAGCTTTGAAGCGCTGAAAGCCAAAGGCGCCAAATTGTATGCAGACGGGGACGAACGGTACGCCTCCATGACCAGCGACCCGAACGCCCTCAAAATGCTGGTCTATACCTCGGGTACAACCGGCATGCAAAAAGGCGTCATGCTGAGCGAACACAATCTTGTTTCCAGCGTATACTACGGATTGCAGGTTTCCACCGTCTATCGCCGGTCGCTCTCCGTGCTCCCCTACAATCATACCTATGAGGCGGTCTCCGGTCTCCTTGTCTCCCTGCACAAACACGCGACGATCTGCATCAACGAAAGTTTGAAAATGGTCCTGAAAAACCTACAGGAATACAAACCGGACTATGTTTACCTTGTGCCCGCATTCGTCGAAGTCTTCTACAAGAAAATTCTGACCAACGCGCGTCAAAACGGCAAGGAACAAACGCTGTTCAAAATGATCCGCATCAGCAACAAACTGCGCCGGGCCGGCATAGATTTGCGAAAGACGCTTTTTGCCTCCGTACACAAAGCTTTCGGCGGCAATCTGCGAAAAATTGTCTGCGGCGGGTCTCCCCTGCGGCCGGAACTCGGCGAATTTTTCGACGGCATCGGCATCTCTTTGATTAACGGCTACGGCATTACCGAATGCTCACCGCTTGTCAGCGCAAATCACGACGCGTTCAACGACTGGCACACCGTAGGCATTCCGCTTCCCTGCTGCCAGATCAAATTTGAAAACGTCACGCCGGACGGCGACGGTGAAATCTGCGTAAAGGGCGACGTCGTCATGCTCGGTTACTACAAGCAGCCAAAGCTGACCGCCGAATGCCTGCGGGACGGCTGGTTCTATACCGGCGATTACGGCCGGATGAACGAACACGGGCAATTGTATATCACTGGACGCAAAAAGAATTTGATCGTCCTCACAAACGGCAAAAACGTATTTCCTGAGGAAATCGAAAACTATATCGCCGCGATTCCCTACGTCGCCGAAGCTGTCGTCTACGCGCTGAAAAATGAACACGGCCTGGAAGATTCGCTCTGCGCTGAGGTTTTCCTTTCCGAAGAAAAAATTGCGGAACTAGGGATCGAAAACCCGGTTGAGCGTATCCGTGCGGACATTGCGAAAGCGACAGAACCGCTCCCGCACTATAAACACATCGCCAAAGTCAAAGTGCGCGACGCCGAGTTTGAAAAAACGACTACAAATAAAATCAAAAGAAATAAAATCGTCAAAGACGAACGCCTTTAGAAAAAATCCGCCTTACCGGCGGATTTTTCTAAAGGCAAAGACCGCGCGCTGCGCAAAACCGGCCTGCGCCGCCAAAAAGATGCAAAGGAGTGCTTCTATGACCAATCTACTGATCCGCCTGTTTGTCAAAGATTACACGCATACCGAAAAACCGGCCGTGCGCGCAGCTTTCGGCAGACTTTCCGGCCTGACCGGCATTTTATGCAATCTGCTGCTGTTTTGCGGCAAACTTGCCGTCGGAACGCTTTCCGGCAGCGTATCCGTCACAGCGGACGCTATCAACAACCTTTCCGACGCATCTTCAAGCGTCATCAGCCTCATCGGCTTCAAAATGGCCGAAAAGCCAGCCGACGCAGATCATCCCTACGGACATGCGCGCTACGAATATCTGTCCGGTCTGATGGTCTCCGTCCTCGTCTTGCTGATCGGCGTTGAACTCTTAAAGGGCAGCATTGAAAAAATATTGCATCCGGCGCCTGTAGAATTCAGCTTTCCGGTCGCAGCCGTGCTGGCCGCTTCGATTTTAATCAAGCTGTGGATGGCGCTGTTCAACCGGAATCTGGGGAAAAGAATTGATTCCCAAACCCTGAGCGCAACCGCCGCGGACAGCCGCAATGACGCGATTTCCACAACGGCCGTGCTGGTCGCTGCGCTGATCTCCCACTTCACGAAATGGGAACTAGACGGTTATATGGGCGTGGCGGTCGCCGTATTCATCCTTTACAGCGGATTCGGCCTGATCCGGGAAACGCTCGATCCAATTCTGGGAAAGCCGCCGAAACCCGAATTCGTAGAACAAATCCGGCAAAAAATCATGCGTTATCCGGGCGTGCTCGGCACGCACGATCTGATCGTACATGACTACGGTCCCGGATGTCAGTTTGCCAGCGTACACGTAGAAGTCGCAGCCGAGGCCAATGTCATTGCCAGCCATGACGTCATCGACAACATTGAGCGGGACATACGAAACGAACTCGGCCTGCATCTGGTTATCCATATGGATCCGATTGTCACAGCCGACCCGGAAATCAACGACCTGCGCACATGGCTGTCCGATGCGGTCAAAAGCATCGACCCAGCGCTGTCGATCCATGATTTGCGGGTAGTTCGCGGCCCAACGCATACAAATCTGATCTTCGACTGCGTAGCGCCGCAGAATCTTTCCATAAGCAAAACAGAACTGTGCAAAAGAATCATGGCGCTGGCACGCGAGCGGGACCCGTCCTTTTTCTGCGTCATCACCATCGACGACAGCTTTGCGCCCATTCCGCACTGAATCCACAGTGTATTCTATAATGTACACAAGGAGATAACACAAAATGTACTATACCAATATCACAAATTTTCGTAAAAACATTTCCAATATACTGAAGCAGACGATAAAATACAAGGAACCTGTAAATATCAGCACCAAAGACGGGAATGCAGTAATTCTCAGTGAAGAAGATTATAACGGCTTAATAGGAACCATATATCTGTATTCGATTCCCGGTTTGAAAGATAAAATCGTTGATGAACTTCACTCGCCGATTTCTGAATGCATTCCGGAAAATGCTGTTCAGTGGTAAATGTATCCCATTGTCTATATCTTTTATAGGATCATGCATTTATTTTTTCGTCAGCAATTCATAGCGCTTTTTGTAGGACAAATTTCCCTTATAGTAATTTCTCCATATTGCTTCTTTTTCTTCAGGGCTTTTCGCTTTTTCCTGCAAGGCTTCAATAATTTTTAAGCTCTGTTCATAATAAAACCATTCGTATGTATGCCTGGCTTTTGCCGGCGTTATACAAAAATTCTTTTGCAATTGCCGAATACCCCATGTGTTTGGTTTCCCGCATTTCTACGATGCGGGAAACTGTTTTTTACGCATTGCAGTCTTAAACGGCGGCAGACTTCGAATCCATTGTTCCGGCATCCCCGGTTCGCCTTCTCGATATTCAGTCAAAATATCTCCGTATTTCTTTTCTAAATATGCGCAAAGGTACATCTCATCCACATAGCATTCATATGCGTCGTCAAAAACTTTTCTGACTTGAGAAAGATCTTCATGCCCCAGCACTACCGCAACATGACGGATATATAAACGCATCTGTTTCTGTTTTAGGAAATGGTATTGTTGCCCTGCCTCCGAGACCGATATGTTAAATTTTTCGGCTATTTTTGTATATGTATAGCCGGATTGCTCTCGAAGCAGCATAATCTCATATGCACGCTTGTCCTTTTTTATTACGCTGTATGGAATATCTTTTAACATACAAATGTTATCCTTTCACTTTTTACCATATATTTAAAAATAATTCTATCATAAATTAAACTGTTATGCAACTGTTTAACCATAATATCATAACCGTTGGCGTATATTAAATTATTTATTTCTGATAATATATATATGCAACCGTTATTATACCGTAAGGAAAGGATATATCTATATGCCAACAAATAAAACTCCTTTTACATTTCATCTGGAAGATGAATATTTGGAAAAACTACGTTATATTTCAAAACAGGAAACGAGAAGCGTAAGTAATTTACTGGAACATCTGTGCAAATCCTATATAAAAGAATACGAACAAGCACATGGAAAAATAGAAATTAATAATCAATAAAGTAACATTTTACTCCCTCAAACAAATGATTCATCAAAAAAAATGTAAAAAATATGTCATTATTCAATAACTGTTGTTTTACCGTTGGTGTATAAAAATGGATTTAATTTTGGTAATCTATAGTAAACTATTGTTTTTATCTGTTCACTGAGGAAAAAGCTATATGCCGACGAACAAAACACCTTTTACATTTCATCTTCAAAATGAATATTTAGAAAAATTGCGTTATATTTCAAAGAAAGAAACAAGAAGTGTAAGTAATTTGCTTGAGCATCTTTGCAAAATATACATTTCAAGTTACGAGCAAGAACATGGAGAAATTAAAATAGAGTCCACAAAGAACTAACTTGATTTTCTTATACAGCATGTGGTGCTTTATGATATTTAATTCTCACATTCACTTCAACCAATGAGCCTGCGTAAAAAAACAAATATGCACAAATATGCAAACAGTCCGCAATGACCATCTTTTTCATCTCACATAACAAATTCAATAAAAAAGGCATACAGAGCGGACATGTGCCGCTCTGTATGCACCTTACGGCGGCAAGTGCCGCTTTTGCGGCGCGCGGCGCGAGCGAACCAAGCCTTTTTTGTCAAAAACCTTTGGTTTTTTGACAAGCTCAGAGGGCACACGCCCTCTTTTTTTGACCGCATCGCCGCAAAGCGCCATCCGCCGCCATATTTTTAAAATTCCCCATTGCACAACGCTCAATTTTGTCGTATAATAGCCAAAGCGCAACTGTGCGATACCATTTTTGTTGGAGGCATGTTTTATGAGTTTCAAATCGGGACTGCGCGGCGGACTGCCGGTCGGACTCGGTTATTTTTCCGTTTCGCTCGCATTCGGCGTATTGGCGTCTCAAAGCGGATGTACACTTTTGGAAGCGATGCTGATTTCCGTAACCAATCTGACTTCCGCAGGCCAATTTGCCGGACTTTCGGTCATAACCGCTTCGGGCACCCTAATCGAAATGGCGCTGACGCAGTTGGTCGTCAACGCGCGGTATGCACTGATGAGCATCGCGCTTTCCCAAAAGCTAAGCAAAAATTTTCACAGCGGATGGCGGTGGCTGCTCGGCTTTGCCATAACCGATGAAATTTTCGCCGTCGCCATCGGCAATCCGCAAAAAATCGAGCCCGCCTACTTTGCAGGGCTTGCGCTCCTTCCGATTGCCGGCTGGTCAGCGGGCACGCTCTGCGGCGCGGTACTCGGCAGCATTTTGCCGGCGATCGTCACCGGCGCGCTGGGCGTCGCGCTGTACGGGATGTTTATCGCGATCGTCACGCCAAAAGCCAAAGAGGACAAGCATGTGCTGGCAGCCGTCGGTTTGGCCGTCGCGCTCAGCGTTCTTTTCCGCTATACGCCTTTTTTGTCCAAAGTATCCGGCGGCTTTGCCATGATTATCTGCGCCGTCGCCGCGTCGGCCGCCGCCGCGCTGCTTTTTCCCGTAAAGGAGGAAAACTGAATGGAGCTTTCTGCGTTTCTTCCTTATCTCTTGGTCATGTCCGGCGTTACATATCTGATCCGCGCCGTTCCGTTCGTTCTGGTCAAGCGCCGGATACAAAACCGCTTTCTTTTCGCTTTTCTGTACTACGTGCCGTACACGGTGCTGGCGGCGATGACGTTCCCCGCGATCCTCTATGCGACCAACAGCATCTGGTCAGCCGCCGCCGGTCTTGCCGCCGCGCTTGTTCTGGCCTATCGCGGCAAAGCGCTTTTGACTGTGGCGACCGGCGCGTGCGCCGCCGTATTTTTAGTGGAAGCGGGTATGCTGCTGTTCTAACCATAAAACAGGCCGTCTGAAAACTTTGTTTTCAGACGGCCTTAGTGTGTCAAAAAAATATTCCCACAAACAAAATCGTATAAAGTTTCGTAAAAAAGCCGGCTTTGCCAGCTTTTTTACACCTTGTGGCTGCGCGAGTGCCGCGTAAGCGGCACGAAGACGCGAGTGAACCGGTCTTTTCTTTCGAAAAACAGAGTTTTTCGAAAGGCGCATATTACTGCTGCTTTTTGAGCTTGGCCTCTTCTTTGAGGCGCAGTTCGGTATTCAAAATACGTTTGCGCAAACGGACGTTTTTCGGCGTGACTTCAATCAATTCGTCGTCGGCGATATATTCGATCGCTTCCTCAAGACTCATGATTTTCGGCGTGACCAGCCGAAGCGCTTCATCCGCGCCCGAACTGCGGATCGCCGTAAGATGTTTCTTTTTGCACACATTCACAACGATGTCCCCCTGCTTCGGAGAAGAACCGACGATCATTCCCTCATATACGGGGCACTGCGCGCCGATAAACATCTGGCCGCGGTCCTGCGCGTTGAACACGCCGTAAGAAGTGGACTCGCCCGCTTCGCTTGCGACCAGCGAACCGGTAAAACGCACAGTCACTTCGCCGCGATACGGCTGATAGCTGTCAAAAATCGTATTGAGAATCCCTCGCCGTGCGTGTCTGTGAGAAACTCGCTGCGATAGCCGAAAAGGCAGCGCGAGGGCACAAGATATTCCAGTCTCGTGCGGCTGCCGCGCGGCTCCATGGCGACAAGCTCGCCTTTGCGGGAACCGAGCTTCTCCATGACCGCGCCGTTATAGGCGTCCGGACAGTCGATGATGACGCGCTCCACCGGCTCGCATTTTACGCCGTCGATCTCCCGGTACAGCACATGCGGCGTACTGCACGCCAGTTCATATCCCTCCCGGCGCATAGTCTCGATCAAAATGGAAAGATGCATTTCCCCGCGTCCTGCCACCTTGAAGCTCTCCGTCGTCTCCCCATCGCTGACGCGAAGAGACACGTCCTTCAAAAGCTCGCGGTACAGGCGCTCACGCAGATGGCGGGAAGTCACATATTTGCCATCTTTGCCCGCAAACGGGCTGTCGTTGACCGAAAACGTCATTTCCATCGTCGGCTCGCTGACCTTGACAAACTCCAAAGGTTCAACGCAGGAAAGCGACGTCACCGTGTCGCCGATATTGATATTTTCCGCGCCGCAAAAGCAAATGATATCGCCCACTTTCGCCGTTTCGACCGGAACGCGGGTCAAACCATCGATCTGATAGACGCTGACCACTTTCGCACGCCGCGGCGCGTCCTTGCTGTGGAAATTGGAGATCATGATCTCCTGATTCTGCCGGATCACGCCCCGCTCGATCCGGCCGATACCGATGCGGCCGACATAATCGTTGTAATCGATCGAAGAAACCAGCATCTGCAATTCCCCATCCTCATCCCCGGACGGGGCCGGCATATACTCCAAAATCTTATCGAACAGCGGGCGCAAATCCGTGCCCGGAATTTCCGGGTCGAGCGACGCCGTACCGGCTCTGCCCGAACAAAATACCATAGGGCTGTCCAATTGTTCGTCATTCGCGTTCAATTCGAAGAAAAGCTCGAGAATCTCGTCCTGCACTTCCGCTATGCGCGCGTCCGGCTTGTCGATCTTGTTGATGACGACGATGACGCGGTGGTTCAACTGCAGCGCGCGCTCCAGCACGAACCGGGTCTGCGGCATAGGCCCCTCTGCCGCGTCTACCAACAGCAAAACGCCGTTCACCATTTTCAAAATGCGTTCGACCTCGCCGCCAAAATCCGCGTGCCCCGGCGTATCGACGATGTTGATCTTGACGCCGTTGTAATGCACCGCCGTATTTTTCGCGAGAATGGTGATTCCCCGCTCCCGTTCGAGATCGCCCGAGTCCATAACGCGCTCGGTCATCGCCTGATTTTCCCGGTAAATACCGCCCTGCCGGAGCATCTCGTCCACGAGCGTGGTCTTGCCGTGGTCAACATGCGCAATGATCGCAATGTTTCTCAAATCTTCTCTTACCACTTTGTTTCTACCTCTATTCAATCAGGCGCAAAGCGCCGTTTCCTGCGTTCGAACGTTCTAAAATTCCATGTCGATAACTTTATTATTATAGCACATACGCTTTGAAATGAAAATGGACTATCCGCCAAAATTTTTGCCACGAAGCGAAAGATTTATGTCAAGGTGCCGAAAAAAAGGCGGTTTCTTGACAGGACGCCGGCGCCGCACTATAATAAATTGAAATAAACTATGGTATACTGTTTTCGGATACCGTGCTGCGTGCAGACGCGCAGAAAACTTGGAGGACTCCTATGCGCATTAAAGGATTTATATTTGACCTGGACGGCACGCTGGCCGACACGCTGCCCGAACTCAACCGCGCCATGAACCGGACCCGCGCGCGGTTCGGGCTCGATCCCATCGGACGAAAAGAAGTTCTGCGCGGCATCAACGACGGGCCGCGAAATTTTGTGCTCCGCACGTTCCCCGAAGGAACCGACAAGGAAACGATCGACGAAGCCACAAAATACTATATTTCCGATTATGAAGACGAGTACATGAACACAAAGACCGCCTTTCCCGGCATGCCGGAAACCATCCTGCAAATGAAACGAGACGGCTGCAAAACCGCCGTACTGACCAACAAGGCGCACCGCGCCGCCGTGCTTCGTCGAGCAGATTTTCGGCAAGGGCGTTTTTGATCCGATATGGGGCGTGCAAAACGAACCGCTAAAGCCCGACCCGGCGGCAGCGCTCAAAATTGCCGAAATTTTCGGCCTTTCCTGCGGGGAAATCTGTTTTGTCGGCGACTCGCACATCGACATGCAGACCGGTAAAAACGCGGGCATGCATCCCATCGGCGCCGGCTACGGCTACAAGAGTCCGGAAATTCTTCTGCAAAACGGCGCGGAAGCCATCGCGTCCACACCGGCCGAAATTTATGAAATTGCGAAAAATATCGGCTAACTATTGACAAAGCGCGAAGTTTGTCCTATAATCAAGCCGACCAAACAGAATATGTCGGGGGTGCTGGAAACGGCTGAGATGAACGCAAGTTCGAACCCTTTACCTGATACGGATAATGCCGTCGTAGGGAGATATATTTACACCCGTAATGTATTTCCGCACGGACATATGTCTGTGCGGAATTTATTTTACGGAGGTTTTTTTCCATGAAAAACACCAAAACACGCGCGCTTGTAGAGAGTGCGATTCTGATCGCGCTCGCCACGATCCTCAGCCTGATCAAGCTGGTAGATCTGCCTTATGGCGGTTCTATTACGATCGCATCCATGTTTCCCATCGTGATCCTCTCTTACCGTTTCGGACTGCGCTGGGGCTGCGCCGCCGGACTTGTCTACGGCATCATCCAACAGCTGACCGGACTCTCCTCCCTCTCCTATGTCACCACATGGCAGAGCATCGTCGCCGTGATCCTGCTCGATTACGTGATTGCCTATGCGGTCACCGGGCTTGGCGGCATATTCCGCGGCCGTATCAAAACCAGTCTTCAGCGCTGGCGGCAGGCTCCCTGCTCGTCTGCCTGCTCCGATACGCCTGCCATGTTCTGTCCGGCGCCACCGTATGGGCGGGTATCTCCATTCCGACCAAGGCGGCGCTGATCTACTCCTTTATCTACAATGCGACCTATATGCTGCCGGAAACGCTCATCATGGTTCTGGTCTCGGTCTACATAGGCTCCATGATTGACTTTCACGCCGATCTGCCGGTTCGTACGGCCCGGACAGAGACCGTCGCCGCCCGGCGCAGCGTCTGGACGATCCTTGCGGGGCTTGCCTGCACGGGCGCGCTGATCTTCGACGTCGCCGCAATCTTTTCCAAGCTGCAAAATGCAGAGACCGGCGAATTCGACATCACGCAGATCGCTTCCGCAAACTGGATCGCCGTCGCCGCCGTTACCGCCTGCGCCGCAATCGCGGCGGCCGCTTTATTTGCGGTTGGCAGAGCTTCCAAAAAGCAAAACGCCGGATAAAAGCGTCCATAGCCTTGACAAAGCCGGGAAAAACGTTTATAATGACAGCGCAACCGGGCGGCGCAGTCGCGCGATATGTCGCCGAAAGGTATTATCGCGAGGAAAGTCCGAGCTTCACAGGGCAGGATAACGGATAACGTCCGCCGAGGGCGACCTTAGGGAAAGTGCAACAGAAATAGACCGCCGCGCAAGCGGTAAGGATGGAAAGGCGAGGTAAGAGCTCACCGGCACGACAGGCAACTGTGTGCAACTGTAAACCCTATCCGAAGCAACACCGTATGGGAAATGCCGAAAGGCAGTGCCTGCCCGGCACATTTTCCCAGGTGGCAGCGGTATTTTTTATACCCGAGCAGGCCGGCAACGGCCTGCAAAGATAGATGACTGCGGGACGATTTTTCGTCAACAGAACTCGGCTTACAACCCCGCGTTGCAGGACCGGCGGCAAATGCCGCCGGTCTTTTTTGCCGTTTTGTATTGCTTTTGACCGCGTAAAATAATATAATGATTTTGTATAGCATTTTTACGCAGAAATGAGGTCTTTGATTTTGTCCTACGACGTTTTCGGGAAACGCTGCACCGTTCTCGGCCTCGGCGTCTCCAACCTGCCCCTAATCGACTATCTGCTGCGTCACGGCGCGCGCGTCACAGCACGCGACCTGCGCGATATAGATCCCTCAAAAGAACCTTTTGCTCAATACGCCGCGCGCGGCGTGCAGTTCGTCTGCGGCGCGCGCTACCTCGACAGCCTTGACGGCGATATTCTCTTCCGGTCGCCCGGCATCCGCCCGGATCTGCCGGAAATCGTGGCCGCCGTAAAAAACGGCGCGCGCCTCTCTTCCGAAATGGAACTGTTTTTCGAGCTTTGTCCCGCAAAAATCTTTGCCGTTACCGGCTCGGACGGTAAAACCACCACGACCACGCTGACCTATAAGATGTTAGAGGCAGCAGCCGCAAGAGAGGGACGTGGCAGAAAGGTCTATGTCGGCGGCAACATCGGCGCGCCGCTGCTTCCGCACGTTGAAGAGATGACCGAACAGGACTTTGCCGTGGTGGAACTGTCCAGCTTCCAGCTGATGACCATGCAAAAATCGGCGTTTGCCGCAGCGATTACCAACATCACGCCAAATCACCTGAACTGGCATACGGACATGGCGGAATACACAGAAGCGAAACTGAACGTATATAAACACGGCACAAAGCGCGTAGTGCTCAACGCCGACAACGCGCTTACTGCGGCGCAGATCGGCAAAACCGGCGCTGAGGAAATCGTATTTTCTTTGGAACCAACGTCTTCCGAACGCTCTGCAAAAGCGATGATCTGCGATTCGAACGGCGTGATCACAGTCAATGGCGAGCCATTCTTGCGCTGCGCTGACATTCGTTTGCCCGGTCACTTCAACATAGCAAACTATATGTGCGCGATCGGTCTAACGCTCGGATACGCCGGCCACGAGGATGTGACTGCGCTTGCCAAAAGCTTTGGCGGCGTAGAGCACCGCAACGAATTCGTGCGGGAATGCGGCGGCGTAAAATACTATAACTCTTCTATTGACTCTTCTCCCTCACGCACGATGGCGGCGCTCGGCGCCTATCCGCAAAAGCCGATTTTGATCTGCGGCGGCCGCGACAAACACGTCCCGTTCGATAGCCTTGCATCCGAAATTCTGCGGCGCGCCAAAGCGCTGATTCTGACCGGCGAGGCAAAAGATCAGATTCTGGCCGCCGTACAGAACGCACCCGAATATAAACCCGGCAAACTTCCCATACTGATAGAAGAAGATTTTACAAACGCAGTGCAGGCGGCGCGCACTTTGGCCGCCCCGGGGGACACCGTTCTGCTCTCCCCCGCCTGCACCTCGTTCGACGCCTTTTGCAACTTTGAGGCGCGCGGCCAAAAATTCAAAGAAATCGTAAATGCCTTTCAGGATTAAAACATGGAAATTCAAGAACTGCTCCGGCTGCTGTGTACCCAAATGAGCGTGTCCGGCAGCGAATATACGGCTAAAAAAACGCTTTTTGATACGTTTGGCGCATATTTCGACGAACAATTTGAAACGCCGCTCGGCAGCCTGATCTTTGTCCGCCGCAGCGCGCGCCCGAATGCGCCGAAGCTGATGGTAGACGCGCATTTTGACGAAGTCGGCATGCTGGTGAGCGAAATTTTGCCGGACGGCTTCCTGCGCGCGGCCAATCTCGGAGGACTCGACGCAAAAGCCATGCAGGCGGGCGATGTAATCATATACGGCAAAAAACCGGTTTTCGGCGTCGTCGCCTCCACGCCACCGCACTTAAAGAGCGCGGCAGACCGCGGCAAAGCGCCCAAAATCGGCGAACTCTTGATTGATACGGGCTACGATCAAAAAACACTCGAAACGCTGATCCGCGTCGGTTCGCCGGTCGGCTATGCGCCGCGATTCACAAAGCTTTCGGGAAACTGCGTATGCAGCAAAGGGCTGGACAACAAAGCGTCCTGCGCCGCGGCGCTCTTTTCGGCTGCAGTTTCAGATCTGTCGCTTTGCTTTGATCTCTACCTCTGCCTGTCCGCGCGGGAAGAACTGGGCGGCGCAGGCGCATTTACTGCGGCATACGGCATCCGTCCCGATCTTGCCTTGATTCTCGACACCGGCTTTGCCCGAGCGCCCGACTGCCCGGAACTGCCCGCGCACACCCCCGCCCTCGGCGAGGGACTGATGCTCTCGGTTACGGCCGCAAACCAACGCGCGCTTGCCGCGCATATTTATGCGCTTGCAAAACAGGCGGGCATTCCGCTTTGCAAAACGGCGGAACCCGAGCGCACGGGCACAAACTCCGACCTTTTGACGCTCACACACGGCGGGATACCGACCGCCACCATCAGCATACCGATTTTAAACATGCACACCGCCGCCGAGACCGCCTGCACCGACGATATTCTGGCCGCGGCAAAGCTGCTTTCGGCGCTGTACGCGTCCGAAAAGCTGAGCGAGGTATACGCCCATGTATGAAGGAATCGAACTGCTGCGTGCGCTGTGCGCAGCCGACGGGCCGTCCGGCTTTGAGGACGCGGTGCGCAACGCGATCGAACAAGAAATCAAGGATTGCTGCGACACCTATTCCTGCGATGTGCTCGGCAGCCTGACCGCGGTCATCCGCGGCAGCGGGCGCGGACGCGTCATGCTCAGCGCACATATGGACGAAGTCGGCTTTATGATTACGGATATCACGCCCAGCGGCTTTTTGAAATTCGGCGCGCTCGGCGGGATCGACGATGCGGTGCTCTGCGGCAAGCGGGTTCAGATCCTGCGCGAAAACGCGCCTTCCCTGTCCGGCGTGATCCTTTCAAAGCCGATCCACCTCCAAAGCGCAGAAGAACGGGAAGCCTACGCGAAAAAAGAGAACATGTATATTTCCATCGGCGCGCACAGCCGCGAAGAAGCACAAGCATTGTGCGGCGTCGGCGACATTGCTGTGTTCGACTCGGAATTTACAGCGTTCGGCGAAGCAGATAGGCTCGTCAAAGGCAAAGCGATCGACGACCGGCTGGGCTGCGCGCTGATGATTGAAACCATGCGAAAGCTGTATGCCGCGCCGCAACGCGGCGCTTACGATCTCTATTTTTGCTTCAGCGTGCGCGAGGAAACCGGCCTGTCCGGCGCAAAAACCGCGGCGAAGCGCATCGAGCCCCAGCTTGCCGTGGTGCTGGAGACCACGGCGGTCGCCGACATTGCCGAAGTGCCGCCCGCAAAACGAGTCGCCGCTTTGGGTCAGGGCGGCGTGATCTCGCTTCTGGACCGCAGCACGATTTACGACCGCGCGCTGACCGGCTTTGCCATAGAGACGGCAAAGCATGCGGGCATCCCGTTTCAAATCAAGCAATACGTTTCGGGCGGCAACGACGCGGGGCATATTCAGAGAAGCGGCGCGGGTGTCCGCACGATGGCGCTTTCAGCGCCGACCCGGTACCTGCATTCGCCTGCCTGCGTAATTGACCGAGAGGACTACTTCTCCATGCGCGCATTGCTGCTGGCCGTTCTGGAGAATCTAGATCATTTCAAATCCGAGGAGACGCTATGTATCAAATCCTGAAACAATTGACCGCGCACGCCGCCGTATCCGGCGGCGAGCAGGCGCTGCGCCGTGAAATAGAAAAAAGCTTGTCCCCATTTGCCGACGAAATGCATACCGACGCGCTCGGAAACCTGATCGCCGTCCGCCATGGCAACAGCGCCGCCCCCAAAAAAATCATGCTCGCGGCGCACACCGACACGGCCGGTCTGATCGTAACCTATATTGAAGAATGCGGCCTGCTCCGCTTCGGCAAAATTGGGAACATGGATCTGACTGCCGCGGCTTTCGCCTGCGTACAATCCGAACGCGGTGTGCGCGGCGTGCTGGCGCCCGCCGGACATATGGAGCTAAAAGAATACGCGCCCGACTGCATGTATATTGATATCGGTGCAAAAGACCGCCGCGCCGCAATGCGCCGCGTTCAGGTGGGGGAACGTTTTGCATTTTCGCCGTCGCTCTGCCGCCTCAGCCATACAAGGATCGGCGGGCAGCCGCTTTGCAGGATCAGCTGCGCAATTCTGCTCGACATCGCGAAAAAACTCCCGCCGCCCCAAGACGACATATATTTTGTTTTTACCACGCAGGCAGAAGCGGGACACCGCGGTGCGAAAACCGCCGCTTTTACCGTCGAGCCGGATCTTGCGCTCGTCTTTGACCTGTCTCCCGCTGGGGATGCCGCCGGGAAAGACGCGTCCCCCTGTCTTGGCGGCGGTGCGGCTATTCTGATAAAAGACGCCCAGACTTTATGCGATATGCAGCTTTCCAACCGGCTGCTTACACTCGCAAAGCTTGAAAAAATTCCCGTGCAGCCCATCGTCTCCGCGTCCAAAAGTACGGATGCGGCCGCTATTCAAAGCGCGCGCGCAGGATGCGCCGCCGCCGCGCTGACTATTCCCGCGCGCTATACGCAAACCATAAACGAAATCGCGGATCTGGACGATGCGCGTGCCTGCGAGGCGCTCGCCCTCAAACTGATTGAAGAAGGAATTTAAAGTGGAAACAAAGCTTTTACAACTGGCAAAGGAAGCCGGAACCGCGCTGACTGAAATTTTTTCGGAGATCGACGCGGTTTCCGAACAAAACACACAGAGAATCCTGGACGCCTTCCGCCGCTACCGCGTAAGCGAAGCGATGTTTGCGCCGAGCACCGGATACGGTTATGACGACAAAGGCCGGGACACGCTGGATAAAATTTACGCCGATGTCATGGGTGCCAAGGCCGCCTTTGTCCGCCACAGCATCGCCAGCGGCACGCACGCGCTTGCCATCGGGCTGTACGCCCTGCTCCGCCCCGGCGACATTCTGTACTCAATTGCGGACAAGCCCTATGACACGCTGGATGAAGTGATCGGCACCGCGGGTGCCGAGGGACGCGGCTCACTGCGCGACTTTGGCGTCACCTATATGCAGACCGATCTGAAAGACGACAAGCTCGATCTTCCTGCAATACGGGAAAACCTGCTCAAAAACGGCGAAAAGATCAAAGTGGTTTTTATCCAGCGCTCCAAAGGCTACCTGAACCGGCCAACACTTTCCACAGCGGAGATCGGGGAAGCCTGCCGGCTGATCCGTTCCGTGTCCGACGCTTACATCGTCGTAGACAACTGCTACGGAGAATTTGTGGAAACAACCGAACCGGCGGCCGCCGGCGCGGACATGATCATCGGCTCGCTGATTAAAAATCCAGGCGGCGGCATGGCGGAATCGGGCGGCTATATCGCGGGGACACAGCGGGCAGTCGAGCTTGCCGGATACCGTCTGACGGCCGTCGGCGTCGGCCTTGAAATCGGCGCGACGCTCGGTCAGACGAAAAATATGTTCCGCGGTCTGTTCTACGCCCCGCATACCGTTGCGCAGGCGCTCAAAACCGCGCACTTTGCCGCGTACATTTTTGAAAAGCTCGACTATGAAGCTTCTCCGCGATGGAACGAGCGGCGCTATGACATCATTCAGACAATCAAGCTCGGCGCACCGGACAAGCTGGTCGCGTTCTGCCGCGGCCTCCAAGCCGGTTCCCCCGTGGACGCATTCGTCTCGCCTGAGCCTTGGGATATGCCCGGCTATTCCGACCCCGTAATCATGGCGGCCGGCGCGTTTACCGGCGGCTCTTCCATCGAGCTTTCGGCAGACGGCCCTCTCCGTCCGCCCTATACCGTCTATATGCAGGGCGGTCTGACCTATGAGAGCGGCAAAATCGGTGTGCTTTCCGCCGCCACAGAACTTCTTAAATTTAAAACGTGAGGTTTACATATGAAAAAATTTTTATCTCTTTGTCTGACCGGCGCGATCCTCTTTGCAATGCTTGCCGCCTGCGGCAAAACCGAGGAATTTGAAGCGCCGGTCGGCATGAAACTCGCCTCGGACACAGCGGTCGTGGATTACTGCCTGTTCGTACCGGAAAGTTGGGTCGTTGACCTTTCTACCGGCGTTACCAGCGCCTATCACTCCATAGCCGATCCCTCCAGCCTGACGGTCAACGTATACGGCGTGGATGCATCCATACCGGATGCGGAAACGTATTTTAAAACCTATGAAAAAAACTTTTGCAGACGTCTTCGGCGATATGCAGAATGTGGCTTCATCCAATCTTTTGCTCGACGGAAACAACGCGATGCAGTATGAGTACTCGGCTTCCTTTGGCGGCACAAATTACAGCTTTCTCCAGGTCATATGCCTAAAAAACGGGTTTGCTTATGTGCTGACCTATACTTCCTCCGCGGATAATTTCGAGCGGCATATCGAAGACGTGCAGGCAGCGGTCGGCGCTTTCCGCTTCATCGCATGAACAGCGAGATTTACTTCGACAACAGCGCCACAACGGCGCCCTGCGAAGAAGCCAAAGCCGCCGTCCGCGAAGTTATGGAAGAGGCGTTTGCCAATCCGTCGTCCTTGCACGCCGCCGGACTGCGCGCCGAAAAAGTCCTGAACCGGGCGCGCACCGAAGTGCTTTCTGCGCTGGGCGCGCCGCCAGACAGCCGGTGTCTCGTATTCTGCGGCAGCGGTAGCGAGGCGAATAACCTCGCGCTCATCGGCAGCTATACCGCAAAAAAAGGCGCGGACGGCCGCGGGTCATCCTAACCGAAGGCGAACACGCCTCAATCGAAGCCTCAGCCGCGTATCTGGAAACGCTTGGCGCCGACGTCGTACGCCTGTCCACCACGGGCGGCGAAATTCGCTTTGACGAACTCAGCGCTGCGCTGACTGAAGATACGGTTTTGATTTCCTCTATGCTGGTCAATAATGAAACCGGCGCGGTCTACCCGGTAGAGCGGATGTTTGCCGCAGCAAAAGCGTTTCGGCCGGATATTCTCTGTCATTGCGACGCCGTACAGGGCTTTTTAAAAATTAAATTTTCCCCGGCAAGCCTCGGCGCGGATCTGATTACGGTGAGCGCGCATAAAATCCACGGCCCCAAAGGCGCAGCAGCGCTCTATATTTCCGCCGAAGCGCTGAAACGCCGCGCAATCTGCCCCATAATCCATGGAGGACAGCAGGAAAACGGCCTTCGGGCCGGTACCGAAAATATGCCGGGCATCGCCGGCTTCGGAGCGGCGGCGCAAACCGGCGCCCTGCATTTTGATGAAAACCGCATCCGCATGGAAACGATCCGAAATCATATCTGTCAGTGTCTGAAGAATACGCCGGCACTCCAGGAAATTTGGATCAATGAACCCAAATGCGCCGCGCCCCACATCCTCAGTCTGACGCTGCCGGACATCAAAAGCGAAACCATGCTGAATTTTCTTTCCGGAAAGCATATCTGCGTTTCCAGCGGTTCCGCCTGCTCCTCGCACACCAAAAAAATCAGCCGCTCGCTGACCTCTTTTGGAAAAAGCAGCCGCGAAGCCGACTGCACGATCCGCGTCAGCCTATCGCATGAAAATACCACAGACGAAGCGGACGCGCTCTGCAGCGCGCTGGCCGAAGGACTAAGCACACTTGTAAGGATAAAATAACATGAAAAAAAGAACCCGATTTCTCCTCTGGTGCAATCGTTTTTTCAAACCGCCCGTACATCCTTTGAATCTGCAAAACGACGGTGTAAAATCCTACGCCATGTGGCAGTATGAAAAGGGTGCACAAACCATCAAATTTTATTTGGAACGGTATACGGAGGCGGAAATGTTCGCCGGCAAGACCGTCGTGGATATCGGCTGCGGCGCAGGCGGGAAATCACTGTATTACGCCTCGCGCGGCGCAAAAGAGGTCATCGGCGTGGAGATCCTCGAAAAATACCGCGCCGAAGCGGACGCCTTGGCGAAAAAGCTCGGCCTGACCGATAAATTCCGATTTGTCTGCGCCGACGCCGCGGCGCTTCCCTTTGCCGACGGCAGCGTCGATACAATTATCATGAACGACGCGATGGAACACGTCGCAAAGCCGGAAGCAGTGCTGGCCGAAACCATGCGCATCCTGCGTCCAGGCGGACGGCTGTTTGTCAACTTTCCCCCATATAACCATCCGTTCGGCGCGCATCTGAGCGATCTGATTTACATTCCGTGGGTGCATCTCTTTTTCTCCGAACCGGTTTTGGTCGAGGCATACAAAGAACTTGCAAAACAGGTTCCGGACGGCGACGCCCGGATTGCGTTCCGCATCTCACCGCGCGAAGACGGAACCGAATATTTCTCTTACATCAATCATATGACGATCCGGCGTTTTCATAAAATTCTGTCCGAAATGGGCATCCGCCCTGCATATTACCGGCAGATTCCGCTGCGAAATATCCTGCGCGCGCCCGCGAAAGTCCCCGGTCTTCGAGAATTGTTTGTAAAATGGTCGTCTGCGTCTTTGAAAAAGAGGAAGTGAAGAAGCAAAATGTCCATACTTGATAAACTAAGCAAAGCCGAAAAGCGCACCTTGAATATCATTGTCGTCGGCGGCGGCAATGTCGGCACAACCATCACGGAGCGGCTCAGCAAAGAAGGCCATCATATCACCGTCATTGACAAAAATGCGGAAATTGTCAATCGAATTTCGAGCACCTACGACGTAATGGGCATCGTGGGCAACGGCTCGAGCTACAGCGTACAGATGGAAGCCGGCATTGAAAGCGCCGATCTGATTATCGCCGTCACAGACAGCGACGAATTGAATCTGCTCTGCTGCACCATGGCGAAAAAAGTCGGGAACTGCGCTTCGATCGCGCGCGTCCGCACGCCTGATTACAGCGACGAACTCGGCTACATACGGGAAAAACTCGGCCTTTCCATGATTATCAATCCGGAACTGGAAGCCGCAAACGAAATTGCGAGACTGCTTCGCCTGCCCGGCGCAATCAGTATCAATTCCTTTGCCAGAGGTCACGCCGAACTGATCCAATTCAAGATTCCAGAAAAAAACATCCTCTGCGGAAAGGCGATCATGGATCTGCAGGAAATTTTTTCAAATGGCCTTCTGATCTGCGCCGTCGAGCGAGAGGGACAGCTTACAATCCCGAACGGCGCGTTCGTGTTTCAGGAAAGCGACATCGTTTCCTTTATCGCCACGGCGCAAAACGCGCAAAAATTCTTTAAAAAAGCCGCCATCGAAACGCGGAAAGTCTCCAACACCATGATCGTGGGCGGCGGCAAAATCTCCTATTATTTGGCCAAGCAGCTTTTGGACACCGGGATCGAGGTCAAAATTATCGAACAGCGCTCCGAGCGCTGCTTGGAACTTGCGTCTCTGCTCGACCGCGCGCTGATTATCTGCGGCGACGGCACGGACGAAAGCCTGCTTATGCAGTCGGGACTTGCACAAACCGAATCTTTCGTCCCGATCACCAATATCGACGAAGAAAACATTCTGCTCACGCTGTACGCCAAAAAAACAACGGACGCCAAGGTCATCACCAAAATCAACAGAACCAATTTTCACGACGTGATCGCCGGACTGGATATGGACAGCGTAGTCTATCCGAGGTACATCACCTCAGAGTCGATCATCGCCTATGCGCGCGCCCGGCAAAATTCGCTCGGCAGCAATATTGAAACGCTGTACCATATTTTCGATAACCGCGCCGAAGCTATCGAGTTCCGGATCACGGAGGACGCGCCTGTGGCCAATCAGCCGATTATGGCACTTCCTTTAAAACGAGATCTCTTGGTCGCCTGCATCAACCGGCGCGGCAAAATTATCATCCCCAGCGGGCACGACTGCATTCTTCCCGGCGATACGGTCATCGTCGTCACCAAACACAGCGGATTTCATGAGATTGGCGATATTCTCGCCTGAGGCATTATGATGAATTTTCGTATAATCGTCTATATTCTTGGCTGGGTTTTGAATATGGAAGCCATATTTATGCTGCTCCCTTTCGCGGTCGGCTTATTCTATCGCGAATGCGCGGCATATGCCTTTCTGACCACCGCGCTGATCTGCGCGGCGGCAGGGGTACCGGCGATTCTGCGACGGCCTAAAAACATGGTTTTTTACCTGAAAGAAGGCTTTGTCGCCGTTGCGCTTTCTTGGATTGCGCTCAGTATCTTCGGCTGTCTGCCGTTTATAATTAACCGCGAAATTCCCGCTTTTACCGACGCGCTTTTCGAAACCGTCTCCGGTTTTACGACGACCGGCGCGAGCATCCTGTCCGACGTCGAGGCTCTGTCGCACTGCAGCCTGTTCTGGCGCAGCTTTACACATTGGATCGGCGGTATGGGCGTTCTCGTATTTTTACTCGCCGTTCTCCCGCTCGCAGGCGGATCCCAAATGCACTTGATGCGCGCCGAAAGTCCCGGCCCCGCAGTCGGAAAGCTGGTTCCCAAAACCCGCTATACCGCACTGATCCTGTATATGCTATATATATTCCTGTCTATTTTGGAATTTTTCTTTCTACTGGCGGGCGGTATGCCCGCTTTTGATGCGGTCACAACCACGTTCGGCACCGCGGGTACCGGCGGATTTGGCATCCGCAACAGCAGTATGGCTGAGTATTCGCCGTATCTTCAATGGGTAGTCGCGATTTTTATGGCGCTGTTCGGCGTCAACTTCAATATATACTTTTTGCTCCTGATTAAAAAATGGAAGCAGGCGCTGCGCAGCGAAGAACTCCGAACGTACTTTATCATTCTTGCGGCGGCGAGCGGCATCATTTTTTGGAACACGTATATTCCGGGAGAAAACATAGAAGCATCACTCCGGCACGCTGCATTTCAGGTTTCCTCGATTATGACGACGACCGGCTTTGCCACCTGCGATTTTGCCCGCTGGCCGGTGCTTTCCCAAACAATCCTCGTGCTGCTGATGTTTATCGGCGCCTGTGCCGGCAGTACCGGCGGCGGATTGAAAGTCTCCCGAATCATCATCCTTGCCAAAGCGCCCCGCGAAGAACTCCGGCGGTACCTATATCCCAACAGCATAACCAAAATTCGGCTGGAGAAAAAATTGTCAGCAGCGACATTGTTCATACAACCAGCGCGTTCCTAGTCGCGTATATTTTTATCTTCGCCGTCTCCACGCTGCTTATATCCGTAGACGGCCATGATACAACGACCAGCTTTACCGCAGTTGCCGCGACCATCAATAATATCGGCCCCGGACTGTCCTTGGTCGGCCCCTCGCAAAATTACGGCTTTTTCAGTTGTTTTTCCAAATATGTGCTGATCTTCGATATGCTTGCGGGACGGTTGGAACTGTTTCCGATGCTACTGCTCTTCCATCCGGCCATTTGGCGAAAATCGGGCTTCGCACAAAAAAAATCCGCCGAAGCGAGTATTTAAAGTCAAGGCCAAACAGGCCTTGACTTTTTAAAAAAAATTCTTGCATTTGTTTTGGAGATGTGCTATAATAGGCGACGTAAATGCGCCGCGCTTCATTACGGCAGAATGCTGCTTAAAAAGAAAAACGACGGTGCGGTATCCGTTTCTCAAATGCAAACAGGCTTATATGGAGAGGTATCGAAGTGGTCATAACGGGGCTGACTCGAAATCAGTTTGCGAGCAATCGCACGCGGGTTCGAATCCCGCCCTCTCCGCCAACAAACCCTTGAAAACATTATGTTTTCAAGGGTTTTCACTTTGTCTTGGTGGTGCCCTCTTTTTGTGAATGGTGCCATTGGTGCCCTAATTTGTGGTGACCTCGGTGTTTTGCTCTATTCAGTTTATTCATCAAAAATGAATACTGTGGTGCCCTTATGGTGCCCGAATGTCTTAAAAACCTATAAAAAGTAGTGAAAAGCTGTAAAGAGATGTTCCCGTTATAGCTCTATATCACTACTTTTTTCTTTGGCTTTTCTTCCTTGCCGCTGTCGCCTTGCTTCTTTTCTCCGTCGCCTTTCGGCGGGTGTAGTGCCCTTGTGGTAAACGTCAAGGACGGATTTTTTACGTTCAAGACGCACGTCAACGTACTGTGCCGTTACTGCTTCAAGGTTGGTTGAGATACCAAGCGACATTCCGATACCTTTCAACGTATGCCCCAAAATCTCACCGACAGTATAAAAGTCGCCCGTGAGTTGGTGCATATTGGTTGCCGCCGTATGCCGCAAATCGTGAAAACGAATATGCGGCATTTCAAGGTGCCGTACAAGCTGACCGAAATTGTTTGAAACAACGTCGCGCCGATAAGGTGTGCCGTCGGGCTTTGAGATCACAAGGTCATTGTCATAGTACGGTGTCCCTGCGGCGGCTGTAAGCTCCTTCCTCCTTTCTTGCAGATTTTTCGCTTGCCCAAAATATGGGCGCGTCAGATCGGTGATCGGCAATATTCTATCGTTGGATTTTGTCGGTGCCATTTCCGCAATCTCTTTTGTCCCTGCGGGGAGATTAAACGGTAATTGCTCGACAACGCCGAACGTGCCTTTTTCCAAATCTACATTTTGCCAACGCAAGCCGAGAATTTCACTCATACGCAAGCCATACATACCCGCAAGCATAACGAGCATTTCCCATTCCGTACCGATAACCTTGCCCATAAAATCTTGCATTTGTCCTATGGTGTACGGGTCGGGTGTCTTGCCTTGCTTGCCAAATTTCGTGATAACATCACGGGCGGCATTGTGTTCTATGTAGTGATACTTCCTTGCGTGTTCCTATGCGACGCTCATAATTCTTTGAGCATATCTGACGCTACTGTTTGACAATCCGCTATCGAACATTTTTTGAAACATATTGTCAAGCATAGCGGGCGAAAGCTGATTGAGTTGAACGTGTCCGATGTTCGGCACAATGTGGTTTTTTATATAGCCCTTGTAGCTTGCAAACGTGCTTGGGCGCAAGTTTGCTTTTCCGTGTATCTCTTACCCATTCCTCCATATACTCCTTGACCGTCTGCTTGCCTTGTGAGGAAGCAACGGGCGTATAGACGGGATTTGCGAGCTTGGTTTTCATTTCAGCTTCGTGCTGTGTAGCTTCCTTTTGGTTGCAAAGCCCTTTTGGGAATAGGTCATTTTGCCTTCGGGCGAATTATATTTGATATTAACGTCGTAAACGGTGCCTGGCTTACCCGTCAGAACACCGTTACTATCACGTTTATTTTATACTTGTCTTAATAATACCGCCATAGCTTAACCCCCTTGTGTAGCCGGGGATTTTGCCGCCGTCTTTGCTCTATGGTACCAATCCCATATTGCAGAATCGGCTATCAATCGGCGGTTTCCGTTTTGGATATATTCAAGCTCGCCGCTATCCATAAGCTCACGGAGCTTGTTTTCACCAATGCCGCTAACCTTGCTCATTTGCTCTACGGTTTTTAGCATAGGTAACATCGGGGCGGCTTGGCTTGTAGTTTCTTTTTTTGCCATAGGATAACCCCCTTTCGTTAATTTTGGCTAAAAAGTTTTGAATACGAAAAAGGGGCTTTAATCGGACGGCTATTAGCATAGCTCCACGGGAGTTTCACCCTTGCTCTCTTTGGCAACCTCCCCATCGTTTGCGACGCTATTTCCACCCCGCAAATTCTGCGAATTTGCGAGGCCACCGGAATCACGCTCGAACTGTGGCTATAAGGGAGTATCATTATCCTTTCTGCTTGTCGTCGCCCACAAACTGCTATATTCGTTTTACGACGCTGTGTTTCTCGCTCGTTCCCGCGACGCACCCGTCGCTCGGCTCGGGGCAAAAAAGAACGTACCCGATTTGCCCTATACTGCGTCGCCGTTATCTTGCGTCGCTTTCTTTGTCAAGGAACGTGAGAGGTAGGATTTTGTACGCTTACGGAAAGGGGTGGGCGCAAGCGCACGTTTTAATCAAACCTCAAAATCAAGAATGGCTCGCATAAGCCTTGAACGTAGTCTATCGCGTATGTCCTCGTCAATGCCGTAATATGTATTGCCGCGTTCGTCGCGGAGCTTACGGGCGGATAAAGAAGCGATATACCCCTCATAATGCTGTATTACAATTTTTATTGCTTCGGGGGCGCCCTTTGTCGCGGCTACAATGACGGGATAAAGCAATAAACCGCGCTCGTCGTGATCGCTGATATTACCATTCGTCTGTTTCATCATCATTTGCACGTTCCTCCAAAAATTGTTTTAGGGGTTCCAAAGAGCTTGTCCGTCTGTACTGTACCGTACTTCTCAGAATGTTATAGAGCTTGGCAATATCCGCGTCGCACATATCGTGGAAGTAGTACAGCATAACAGCATTGCGCTTTTCTTCGGGCAATGTACGGAGAGCTTCGGCTAGCAGTTCGGGCGTGATTCTTTTACCGCCCACACGAAAAGAATTGTCGTGATCTTCGCCGTAGGGTTGATCGTCAACCGTGTAAAGCTGATTTTCTTCTCGGGCGTCAGATCGGAAAAGCTGACAAAGTGTTTTTGATAGCGTTTCATATCTCTGTGTGCATTGCTCGCTTCGCACTTCAACGCCTTTTTGCAAAAGCCGTTAAAAGCACAGCGTACTTGAAACTGGGTGCGAGTTGGTTCATTCAAGGTGTTTACCTCTTTTCGCAACCGCGAAAGCGGGTGATAGGCTGATTTCCCCTTTCGTTACCCACACCACCGCATTTTGAAAACTGCCAAATAAAAACGGTGATTTTTTTGAAAAAATTTTTGAAAAAGACAAAATGCGCCCGTTCGCAAGACGCGAACGAGCGCAAAAAGAATTGTAAGCAGTGTTAGATAATTTGTGAGTTCATACTCATAGCCGTAATATCCCGACGGCGGGTGATAGCTTTTTTGACCGTAGGATATTAGGCGGGTGAGTATTGAAAAAAATTAACACGGCGTACCTCCATTAGATACCGCCGTGTGTGGTCTTTAAGTCGTCGAAAAACGGCGGCTTTGTATTTGCAAAACCGCCGTTTTTCAATTTGAACAGTAACTATTACATAAAACGGTTTTGCGTCATATTGAATGTGTTTTCATTACAATAGGCGCGTAAATCGCTTTACGCAAACTGGCTGTAATACAGCGCAGAGTATGCACCTTTCTTTTCAAGCAACTGTTTATGGTTACCTTGTTCGATTATATTGCCATTTTCCATGAACAGAATTATGTCTGCATCACGAATTGTGGACAAACGGTGTGCGATAACAAAACTTGTTCTGCCACTCATGAGCTTTTTCATTGCTTTGCCGATCTCGACTTCGGTACGGGTATCAACGCTTGACGTTGCCTCGTCCAAGATAATAACGGGAGGATTGCAAAGGAATACACGGGCGATCGTAATAAGTTGTCGTTGTCCGACAGAAAGATTACCTGCCTCGTTATCAAGTATGGTTTCATAGCCTTGCGGCATTGTACGGATAAAGTAATCAACCTTTGCCGCTTTTGCCGCCGCTTTGATTTCTTCCATTGTGGCATCGGGTTTACCGTAAGCAATGTTTTCAGCAACCGTACCGCCGAAAAGCCATGTATCCTGCAAAACCATGCCGAAATTGTGGCGAAGGTCTTTTCTTGTCAAGTCGGTGGTAGGAATACCGTCGATGGTGATCTGACCGCCGTTGACCTCATAAAATCGCATGAGTAGATTGATCAGCGTTGTTTTACCTGCACCCGTAGAGCCGACAACAGCAATTTTTTGTCCGGGCTTGGCAATGAAATTTATGTTCTTCATCAAAATTTTATCGGACGTATAACCAAAGCTGATATTGTTAAAGGCGATTTCTCCCTTTGCGTTTTCAAGCTTCACGGGAGTGGTTGTGTCTTTTACTTCTTCCTCTGCATCAAGGAAATTGAAGGTACGCTCCGCAGAAGCAAGAGCCGCCTGCAAGGAGTTGATCATATAAGAGGTTTCGGTCAACGGCTCTGCCGCCATATTGATGTATTGGAAGAATGCCTGCACAATACCGATCGTCATTTTGCCTTCAATCATCCAATAACAAGCAAGGAGCATAATTGCCGCCTGCGACAAACGGGAAAGGAAGCGAATCAAAGGGTTGACGCAGTTTAGCAAGAAATCCGTTTTCTTGGTTGCAGCACGGAGTTCGTCAACCGCTTCATTTACTGTTTTGATACTCTCTTTTTCATGGTTATACGCGCGGATCACATCACGTCCCGTATAATATTCCTCCGCAATACCCGTAAGATATGCGAGTCCTTCTTGGCGAGCCGCAGAACATTCAAGATTTTTCTTTGAAATCAGTTTTGTAACAAGAAGGCTAATAATGGTAAATGCGAGGAACATAAGTGTCAAAATCCAACTGTAATAGAACATAAACGCTAATGCGCCTATAAGCGTTCCTATCGAGGTTATCAGCTTCAACAGACCGGTCTGCAAGGTTTCAGATACTTTATCAAGGTCACTCGTTACGCGACTTAAGATTTCACCGGGTTTGTTTCCGTCAAAAAAAAAACGCAAGGGCAATTTGTTCAGTTTGTTACTGATCTGCTTTCTTAACGTAAGTATCAAATTTTCAGCCACATTTGCCATCAAATAACCTTGGAAATGATAAAACACAGCCGTCAAAGCATACATCACGCAAAGTGAAAGCATTTCAATACCAAGAGTCTCCCGCTCAATTGAAAACTTTGAACCGGTTTCCGCACAATTTCGAATGTTTGACAAAAGATGGTCAATAACTCCGCACTATAATAGGGCGTGTATGTATTGAGAAGCACATAAAAAACAATACAGATACCGACAATGGTTAAACGTCCTCGTTGATTTTTAAATTGACCGAATAAACGCTTGGCGGTTTTACCTACGTTTTCGGGAACTTCTTTATCGAACTTCACATTCTTTTTCTCACTCATTTTCGCTTGCCTCCTTGGTCTGCGACTCATAGATTTCTTTATATACAGAACAGTTTCCAAGCAATTTCTCATGTTTACCCATACCTACGGGTTCACCCTCATGTAAAACGATAATGCGGTCTGCATGAAGAATGGTACTGATACGCTGTGCTATAATGACTACTGCCGCATTCTTTGTTTCGGGGATCAATGCCTTGCGGAGAGCTGCATCAGTCTTGAAGTCAAGTGCCGAAAAGCTATCGTCAAAAATATAAAGCTCAGGTTTCTTTACCAATGCCCGCGCAATAGAAAGCCGCTGTTTCTGTCCGCCCGAAAAGTTTGTGCCACCTTGCGCTACAAAAGAATGTAATTTATCGGGGAGAGCTTCAACGAAATCCTTTGCCTGTGCGACCTCCAAAGCGTGCCACAGATCTTCCTCGGTTGCTTCAGGGTTGCCGTATCGCAGGTTTTCCGCAATCGTCCCCGAAAACAGCCATGCTCTTTGCTGAACAAAGGATAAATGATCACGGAGCTGACTTTGCGGAATTTCACGAATATCCACCCCATTCAAAAGCACCTTGCCTTCCGTAACCTCGTTAAAACGCATCATAAGTGAAGCAACCGTAGATTTACCGCTACCCGTACCCCCGATAATAGCAGTTGTTTCACCGCGACGGCAATCAAAATTCAAGTTTTTCAAGGTATATTCATCCGCATCGGCAAAACGGAAGGAAACATCTTTGAAGGACAAAACATTTTTGTTACTCACTTCTTGTACGCGCTTATCGGTTTTATCGGCAATGGTAGGCGAGAAATCGAGAATTTCACCGATACGGTTGCAACATTCCAAAGCGCGAGGTAAGGTCAGAATCACCACCTGCGCCATCATTAAGAAGAACAACGAAAGCATGGCATACTCGATAATAGCCGTAATATCGCCGATTTCAAAGTAACCTGCTGTTATACGGGAGCCGCTTAAAAGATAAACAATAATGACGAATATATTGATAGCGCAAAAAGATATACTGTCAAGAATTGCGAAACGCTTATTTACCTTAATTGCGGTTTTAGCATAACTTTGAAATTCATTATCCAAACGCTGTTCCTCGTGAGTTTCTTTTTGTTAAAAGCGCGAATAACGCGCACACCCGTGATATTTTCAAGAAGAACCTTACTCATTCTGTCCAACTTCTTGTGAAGTTTGCGGAACATCGGAGAAGTGGAACGCATAATGATCGCACAAACAGCCGTAATGACGATCAAAACGGCAAGTAGTATCAATCCCATCAGCCAATCCATACGGAAAGCAAGGATAAGGGATACCACGAAAATAATCGGAACGGGAAATAACATCTGAAAACAGCTGCCAAGCGCAAACTGAATGTTGGTAATGTCCGATACGGTTCTTGTAGTAACCGAAGCAGTACCAAAGTTTCGGAAATCTGCGACAGACAAGCTCATTGATTTTTTATAAAGCGCATTTCTCATATCCGCACCAACTTTTGACGTCAAGTCAGCGCATACATACGAACCTATAAGCATTGCTATGCCGGATATAGCGGCGGCGACTACCATCTTGATACAAGTGTTCAAAAGCATAGAGAAGTCAGCATTTAGCATTGTGCCTCGGTTGAGCATCTCTGCAGCATAAGTCGGGATAATCAGCGCTCCGACAACATCAAAAAAAGCCAATAAAACAGTGATGACACACAATTTCCAATGCGGCTTCAAAAATCGTAAAATAATTTTCATATAATGCCTCCAGTTATAAATTAACATAAAAATGCGCTTGACTTTGCATGCAAGTCTTTTTTACAGACTTATCATTTAAACCGAGCGCACCCGGCATCTTATCGACTTTTCCGTTACGACGGAAAGTCCTCCGATGACCACAATATATTTATTTGTAAATAATACCTTTTCGTTCGGAATACTTTTTGATGATGATTGCAGCGATCAGCACAAGCACCTCAAAGATACCGAAGGTATGCCATACGATCAATTTGCCGAAGATCATCGGTATAAATGTGATAACAAGGCTGTTCATAATCAGGCTTCGCACGGTGTTGAGCACGATTGCCTGTGTGGAACGCTTGGTGGAATAGAAGTACGCTGAAATCATAGTATTAATACTGCCGATAATAAAACCCCAACAGTATTCCCACATATGTATGCATGTAAAATCAATGGTTATATCATCCGCACCGAACAGTTTGCAGAGCGCGTGAGGAAAGATTACATAAATTGCCACGCAGATTGCACTACCGACAATGCTGATGATCTGTCCTGAGCGATAGTAATGTTTAAGGTCATCATCCCGCTTTGCGCCATACGCCTGACCGAACAATGGCTGCATACCTTCCGATGCTCCGAAGAATATTGACATCGTAAAGGACGACAGATAGGAAATAATAGAGAACGCATTGATACCGATGTCACCGTAGGTTGCCATCAGCGTTTGATTCATACAGAATGTAGTAACGGGCGTGGAAAACTGTGCAATTGCTTCCGGAAGTCCGCGCAGAACAATTTTGCGGAACAGCTTGCCCTGCGGTTTATATTTTCGAATGCGAAGCTCACCTTTTTTGAAAATGAAGTGAGTCAGGATTACGCAAAGACCGACGACCTGCGAAATACCAGTTGCGATTGCCGCGCCTGCAACACCCATTTGCATCGGAAATACGAAAAGCCAGTCAAGGAATATGTTCAGTGTCGTGATGACTACATTCGTTATCGCCACAAGTCCGGGATTACCGTCGTTACGGCAGAAAGATTGCAGGTTCAACGATACCGAGTTGGCGACGGCAAACAATGCCCACCAGAACACATAATCCTTTGCAAGTTCAAAGTAATTGCCGGTTGCACCGAGCAATTTACAAACGGGTGCTGTTAAGCCGCACCCGATCAGCGTGACCAGGCAACCAACAATAAAATTGATAGTTACGGAGTGCATGAAAGCATTTTGTGCACCTTCTTTATCACCGCGTCCGAAGCGAATGGCGGTAATGGTAACACCACCGATACTTGCCATTGCATTAAGTGCCTGAACGATCAGCACGAACGGAAGCGCGATATTGACAGCGCCGAGGGCATCCATTCCAGCACCTTGTCCTACAAAAATACCGTCAACGACTGAAAACAGAAATACGCAGGCATTTGCTAAAATAGCGGGCGCTACATTTTTGAAAATGATCTTTTTTTCTTGAATCTGCCATGATGTCCCACCTCAATTCACGCTAAACCACAGCTTTACATACTCCGCAATTCCGGGTATCAATGTCTTGATCTCTTTACCTGATGTATTGATACAAAGATGATAGGATTCTTTTCTGCCCCAAGCGCACTCTGTAAACATCGCACGGTAAGCGGCGCGTTCCTTATCGATTTGCTTCATCTTTTTCAGCATTTCTTTGTCCGAAAAATGCTCGTTTTCATCTGCCTTGCTCTTGCACCGTTCGAGTTTGGAGGGGGTATCTGCATAAACAAATATGTTCATCGGGTTCATCTCACGCAGAATCACATCGGAACACCGTCCTACGATAACACAGTCGCCCTCATTTGCAAGCTCTTTTATGGTCTCATGCTCGGCAACAGCAATTTTAACGGATTGCTGTGCCATCGGGTGCGGAGTAATCAACCGATGTGCGATCGTTGTCGGATAAAATACCCGAATGTCCTTTTCGGAAACGTGCGCAACATGCTCCTTGCCAAAGCCGTGCCTTTCTGCAACCATTTCCATGATCTCGTGATCGTAACACGGAATACCGAGAGCATCCGCTAAACGCTTTCCAAGCTCTCGTCCTCCGCTACCGAATTCTCGGCTGATAGTAATAATTTTCATATTGATATTTCCTTCTTCAATTAGTTTTAGATTTTTGATAAGATTTTAAGAATGTTTCCGCTTCCTCTCGCAAATTTGAAACATATTTTTGAGATAAGCCAACATACGTTTCTTGCTCTTGAATGTCCATTCTTAAAAATGCTTTTCGCTCTGCTTTTTGCAACGGTACAATATGTTGTTTTACAAATTGTCTGCCGTATTCTGTCATATGTATAATTTTTTACGCAAGGAATCCGAATCTCGTTCTAAAAATACATATCCTTTTCGGGCAAGGCTTTGTATTGCAGAATTGACCGTTGTTTTAAATATGGGCAAATCCGAACATATATCGCGCTGTGAGCATTCATGCGGAAACTTTGCTATGGTATATAAAATCCAAAATGCACTTTCTGATAGTCCCCATACCGACGCGACTTTATAATAAATGGCATCTACCTCCTTGGTTTGACGGTTTAATGCTTTCAGCAGAACATCGGTGTCATGGCGCATAATACCGCCTCCTTTCAGGGCAAAAAAATCCCGGTTATCTGTTACAATAACCGGGCGCACCCGACATCTTCCGTTCGACTATCAATCATTGCGATGATCAGTCCTCCGATGACATCTTATTTATTCTGTTGATTTCATTTCTCAAAATGGAAATGTGTTTTTGGGTAGTGGACAAAAGTAGTTCACGCTCTTCTTCATTCAATGCCGCAAATGAATCATACTCTGCCTGCATGAGCGGAATGACAGAACGGTATGCCAAGGCTTTGCCTTGCTCGGTGAATTTAATCCACTTGTTTTCCGATTACCGGGTACAGATTCCAATGTGATAATATTCCGTTTCTCCAACTCCTTAAGCGCAGAATTTACCGTTTGGGGAGTAAAAGACCAATCATTGCATAATTCCCGTTGTGTAAACGAGCCATTTTGTTCAGATACGGAATATAAAATCCAAAAAGCAGTATCGGACAATCCAAAGTCCTTGGCATAATTGTGATAAACAATATCCATTTCCTTGTGGATTTTATTAAACGCCGTTAATTGTGTTGGAATAACTTCTTTCATCTGTCCACCTCGTTTTATCCGAAAGCGGATGATATTATAATCCGAAATCGGATAAAAGTCAAGAAGTTTCACAGAAAATTAACAAATAAAAAACGAGTAATTGGAAATATATTGGCTAACACTATGAATTGTGCAGACATATACAAAAAGCGAGGATGAACTGTATAATATAAGCGTATGAATTATTATAGCACAAATGAAAGTAAAAGCCATGAAAAGACCCGTACCACTTTATGACTTTACGGCGTTTGGAAAGGCTATAAAAGACGCAAGAACGAAACGAGGAGAGTCTCGCAAGAAGGTCAGCGACGATATGAACTTATCGCCCCGCTATCTTGCGAATATAGATAACATTCGTAGCAAGCATAGGAAAAGAGCACCCTTTCCGTAAAATCGTCCGTTTTCTGTCTGCTGACAGCGGGCGATTTTTGCTTGTTGGGAAGTGTCCCAAACCCTTTCACTACATACACCCCCGAAATTATGAATTTGCCAAACTTTCAGTCGCATTTTTTGAAAAAATTTTTCCACTCAATATCCAACCGAAAAGGGCAGTTTGTTGCAAAAAAATTTTAAAAATCTATTGACTGCCACCTTGGGGGACGGTTTATCATGTAATCGGAGGTAATAAATATGTTGATTAACGAGGTTTGCAAAAAGTGTAGATTAACAAAAAGTCGATTGAATACTATGCTGAGCAAAAGTTAGTTCAGCCGAAAACATTAGAAAATGGGTATCGTAATTTTTCTGCTGCTGATATTGAAAGATTAAAAAAGATTGCTATACTCCGAAGATTAGGCTTATCGGTTCAAAGCATAAAAGAAGTTTTGGACGGAGGAGGGCAAACGGCATTGTACAAGGTTTCCGAAAGAAAAAGAATTGAAATCAAAGCGGAAGAAACAAAGCAAGCATTAGTTCAACAGCTTGCGGAGAAACAAGATTGGGAATATACAAACGCTCAACTTGAAGTCCTCGAAAAAGTCAGACGATTTTGCAAAGACTGTTGAATGTCTTTCCGGGCTACTATGGTAAATATATCAGTCTGCATTTTGCCCGGTATCTCAATGAGCCTATTGTTAGTGATGAACAACAAGAGGCGTTTGAAACTGTCATTGAATTTTTGGATAATGTAAGTTTTGCACTTCCACCCGATCTTCAGCAATATCTTGATGAAATCACAAAAGATTTTGACGAAGCCTTTGTCGAGAAGGTGTTTGCAAATATGAATTACGCAATTTCTGATACTGAAAAATATATAGCAGAGAACAAAGAAATTCTTGAACGGTATATGCAGCTAAAACAATCCGATGAATTTAAGGCTTCCCCGGCGTATAGACTTCAGGAATATCTAAGGAAACTCAACAGCGAAAGTGGATATGATACTATCTTTATCCCAGCAATGAAAAAACTGAGTAGGTCTTATCGTAAATATCACGACAAATTAGAAAAGGCAAACGAGGTATTTCTAAGCCAATACCCAAACGAAGCACTCTAACTTATTGATACATTCCGCCCAACGGATAATGAAAAAAAACGTTGTTTCGGCGGCTGTATAATCACGCCTAAACAGAATAGAAAAGCCCAGCGGCGGTTTTGATTGTTATTCAAAGTCGCCGTATTTTTTGCGTAAAGTAAAAGTCCGGCAGTATCGGGAGGCATCGCCATGTTTGCTATTCAATCACCCTATAGCCTGTTGTCAAAAAAAACGTTGTTTCATTGAGGTATATTCCTGTCTATGATAGTGAACACACAGGTCATATAGATAACATCATCAGTTCACATTGTTCAAACGCCCGTACAGTTTTCCACTGTATGGGTATTTGTTTTATCACCCCCTTGCCGGGAGGAAAGGGGGGAGTTGGATGATTTATTCGGAAGAATACAAGGAACATATCAAATACACTTTCGCCGCTTTTTGCAGAGTTGCTCTCTACAATGCGGCAATGTCTGCCTATCGTGATTTCGGACGGAAGCAGAAACGGGAAATATCGCTGGAATACTTAAATCCGAAACGTCGTTTGAAGCGTTCACAACGGATACTTATTTCGAGTAGTATGACCAACCGACTATTTTTGTTGTGAAAGGACAAGAGATTGTTGTTGCAAGTAAACAGTTAGCCGAAGCACTATTGAAATTGAACGAACAAAGACGTAATGTTTTACTTCTGTACTTTTTCTTCGGTTATACCGATGCTCAAATTGGAAAAGAGTATGGGCGAAACAGAAGTACAACGAATTACTGGAAATTAGCAGCGCTAAAACAGTTACGAAAAGAATAGGTAGAATTGAGGGGACGGAAAGGAATGGGTAATTGATTGAATCAGTAATTATTTAATCTTTACTTTGTATATCTTTATTTAATTGCGTTGGATTTTCCAACATAGGTTTATCCAACGTTGGAAAATCCAATGTAGGGTAATCCAATACCGAAAGCCGGAAGTACACATAGGTTTTGTTTTGTGTAAACAGCTACATGAATTACCATAGTAATGTTACGCAGTAGAGGGCAAAACAACCTTGATTTAAACGGCTTACAGACACGAAAATATCAAGGGTAAAGGGATTTATACCTTTTCCCTTAAAAATGGGGTTCTACTGCGTAACAATGCGGAGATAGAAAAACAGAGAGCCGACCATTTTTGGAAGTGATTAACTCTCTGTTTCTGTTTGCAATCCTGTTTGTCAGCGTCGATGATAAGTTGTTGTAAATACTTCCTTATCACTGTAAAACAAAATCTCCCCAAAATTTGTTTGCTACCTAATTCGGAGAGTCTACGCTCTCCAATTTAAATGTCCCTAAAACCAGTTCAAATATTTCTCTTGACACTATACACATATACGAATAAAATATAGTTATGTTATTGTTCGGTTAAGCGTACTTTGGGGAGGATGGAAATGGATTACATATCAGTCAAAGAGGCGGCACAGAAATGGGAAATCTCTGAACGGCGTATTCAAAAATTATGTGAAGAAAATAGAATAGACGGAACACAAAAATTCGGGCGTTCTTGGATGATTCCCAAAACGGCGGAAAAACCGACAGATTTACGAAAAAAGCGTTGGAGTAAAGGTGGTGAAATGGATGTATAACCCTCAACTTGAAACATTTTTAAGAGTAGCAGACGCCGGCAGTTTTAATAAGGCCGCAGAAGAATCTTACATTACGCCTACTGCTGTCATAAAACAAATCAATTTGTTGGAAGATTCGTTAGAGGTGAAACTCTTTGAGCGTACTCACAGAGGCTTACTTTTGACAAAAGCCGGTCGCTCTCTGTATCAGGATTCAAAATACATCATTCAATACTGTAAAGATTCCGTCACACGGGCGAAAAACGCAATGCAGGAGGATACGAATATTATCCGAATCGGTACATCGGCTACCACGCCGGCGCAACTGCTTATGCAGTTATGGCCAAAAATGCATGAGCATTGCCCTGATATGAAATTTCAGATTGTTCCGTTTGAAAATACACCTGAAAATGCACGGGAGATTTTAGCTAACCTCGGTACAAACATTGATGTAATCGGCGGTATATTTGATGAAACAATGCTACATCTTCGTCATTGCGACGGATTGAGGCTGTCCTGTGAGCCGCTTTGCTGTGCAGTATCTTTTCATCATCGACTTGCCTCAAAGGATAAATTAAAGATAGAGGATTTATATGGTGAAAATTTGCTTTTAATGCACCGTGGCTGGAGCCGTTATGTTGACGGACTGCGCGATGATATTTGGAAAAACCATCCGCAAATCAATGTAATAGATTTTGATTTTTATGATGTAAACATATTTAATCGCTGCGAAAATGGAAACGATATCCTGATGGCTATTCCCGGCTGGGCAAATGTACATCCGTTGTTAAAAGTTATTCCTGTGGAATGGGAGCATTGTATTCCCTACGGCATATTGCACTCACCGCAACCGACAGAATTAGTTAAGCGCTTTCTTAGCGCAGCGCAGGCGGCGGTGAAAGACCCCTGCGGGCAGGGAAATCGTTGTATAAAGGAAATTAGATAAGATATAACCTTTGGGTATAAACTGATAAACAAAACGAGACTTCTGCGGAGGTCTCGTTTTGTTTATACTGTAAACAGAAAGGTTGGTGACGGCTTTGAGAAAGAACGCTTTCCTCGCAATTTTAATTTGTATAGCCGTTTTCCTTGCAGGGTGTTGTATAAAAATGAATAACACCGATACAGACACGGATTCCAAAGGAGTAGAGACATCTGTGCAAGCGAATCAGAACAATACTGAACGATATACGGTAAACACCAAAATATCCGATGTGATAAATAATCCCGCCTTTGGTGATTACGGCAGACTGATATTCCCTGTGAACAGCAGCTATTACAGCGGCGATACATTGGGCGAACTGGGACTCACTTGGTACAACAATATCGACCCTGATAAGACCGTTGAGATTACGAACTATATGAAAAACCACGCTGAAAACGGCGATGTGATTTTCTACGATATTTATACCGAGGAAGAAAAGGCGGCTGATCCCGCAAAGGAAGATACAGGCTTGTTTTTCTTCAAGGGAAATCCCGGTGAACGGTTTGCGGTATGCAACGTAGGCGGCGGATTTGCTTATGTTGGCGCAATGCACGATAGTTTTCCCCATGCTTTGGAATTATCCAAAATGGGCTACAATGCCTTTGCCCTGATCTACCGCCCCGGCGCACAAACCGCCTGCGAGGATTTAGCGAGAGCCATCAATTTTATTTTTGAAAATGCCGACGAATTAGAGGTAAACACGGATTGCTATTCCCTTTGGGGCGGCTCGGCGGGCGGAAGAATGGCGGCGTGGCTGGGTTCTTACGGCACGTCGGCGTTTGGAGAAAAAGATTTGCCGCAGGCCGGGGCAGTGATTATGCAGTACACAGGTTACAACGAATATAGCGAGAACGATCCGCCGACCTATGCTTGTGTGGGCGAAAACGACGGTATTGCAAACTGGCGTACAATGGAGGCTCGGCTTGACCATTTGAACGCACTTGGAATCCCGACCGAATTTCACCATTACAAAGGCCTGAGACACGGCTTCGGTCTCGGCACGGGAACGATTGCCGTGGGGTGGATAAATGACGCTATGGACTTTTGGGAAACGCAAATGTAACGCTCGAAGAAATTATCAACACAAATAATCAAAGAAAGGATTGATACAATGAACAACTTTATTTTTGAAAACTCTACAAAGGTTTATTTTGGCAAAGGCTGCGTAAAGGAATATTTGTCATGCCTGACAAAAGCCTACGGCGATACGGTTATGCTTTGTTATGGCGGCGGCTCTATCAAGAAAAACGGTATCTATGACGAGGTAATGGGAATCTTGAAAGCCGCAGGTAAAACCGTGGTGGAGTTTAGCGGAATTATGGCAAACCCCACCTACGCAAGGTTGTTGGAGGGTGCAAAACTCGCAAGGGAAAACGGAGTTAGCCTGCTTTTAGGAATCGGCGGCGGCTCTGTTATGGACTGCTGTAAAGCGATTTCTATTGCCGCCTGCTATGAAGGCGATGTATGGGCGGATTTTTGGACGAGACCGGGTATCTTTGATTTCGAGCCGTTACCCCTCGGCGTAATTGTCACCGTGGCAGGCACAGGCAGCGAGTGCAATGGCGGCGCAGTTATTACCAACGAGGACTTGAAAATCAAAACAGGCAGAGATTATCCAAAATGCAACCCCCAATTTGCCCTGCTCGACCCGACCTATACGTACAGCGTGCCAAAAAAAACAAATGGCGTCCGGCAGTTTTGATATTCTTTCGCACATTATGGAGATTTATTTCAGCGAGCCAAACGAGGACAATGTATCGGACGATATTTCCGAGGCGCTTATGCGAAGCGTAATCCGCAACCTCCGTACTGCTATTCAGAATCCGAAGGATTATACCGCACGAAGCAATCTGATGTGGGCGGCTACAATGGCAGAAAACCGAATTATCAAACTCGGCAAACGCACAGATTTTGAATGTCACCAAATGGAACACCAGCTTGGCGCATACACCAATTGCAACCACGGCGAGGGACTTGCGGTTCTGCACCCTGTTTATTACCGCCATATTTATAAATACGGCTTGCCGAAATTCAAACGATTCGCAACCGAGGTTTGGGGCGTTTCGGCAGACGGCAAAACAGAGGAAGAAACCGCCCTTGTAGGCGTTGAAGCGTTGGCAGATTTTATCAAAGAAATCGGTTTGCCCACGACCTTGCGGGAACTCGGTGTAACCGAGCAAACAAACTTAAAGGAAATCGCTGATACCGTAGCTATCGTCCCCGGCAGTTACAAACAAATGTCGCACGAAGAAATCTTGGAAATTTTCAAGGAATGTTATTAAAAACATCATAGAAAGGAATGTTCGTTATGAAAAAAATAATCGCTGTTTTTATGAGCCTTATTCTTATATTCGCTTTTGCCGCTTGCAGTAATCAGCAGGGCGATACGAATACACCGTCGCAAAATAATGGGAGCGCATTCACGCCGCATAATACAAACGAAAAAAATCTTGTCGTGTATTTTTCCATGCCTGATAATGTTGATGACAGTACTGTTGTAATAGGCGGTGAAACGCTCGGTAATACGCAGTATATGGCTTATGTTATTGAAGAAACCGTTGATGCAGACATTTTCCGCATTGAGCCGGAAACGCCCTATCCTACCGACCACGATACGCTGGTTGACCTTGCAAAAGAAGAACAGAACAATAATGCAAGACCGAAAATCAAAGATACCATCGAAAATTTTGACACCTATGAAAATATCTTTGTCGGTTATCCGAATTGGTGGGGCGATATGCCGATGATCCTTTATTCTTTCTTTGACGAATACGATTTTTCCGGCAAGACCATTATTCCCTTTAACACACACGGCGGCAGCGGTTTTTCGGGTACGATCTCCACAATCAAAGAACTGGAGCCAAACGCCAAGGTATTAGAGGGTAAATCCATTTCCGTAACGATATTCAAGACGCAGAGCAGGAAATTATTGATTGGGTGAAATCTCTTGGCTTTGAACAAACTGCGGCACAGCCGGAATCTTCTGTTGTCGAAGCGCCAAATTCCACCGATGAGGCAGGAAAAACATTAGTTGTCTATTACTCCGCAACAGGCAACACAGAGAATGTGGCAAAAACGATTGCAGCCGCAACAAACGGCGATCTATTTAAACTTGAACCCGCCAATCCGTACAGCGACGCCGATCTTAACTGGACAGACGATAACAGCCGTGTTGTGCGTGAACACGATAATCCCAATGAGCGTGATGTACCGCTTGTAAAAAGCACAGTCGATAATTGGGGCGAATACGACACTGTTTTCATCGGCTATCCTAAAATGGAGCAGGGTTATATCTGTGTATAGCGGTGTATTGCGTGGAGGAAGGAGGGCGAATAGGTACAGGAAACACAACAGAAAGAAAAAGTGTGTATAGAGTAAGGTAGGAACGACCATGAGAGTGGTCGCTTTTTTTTTATGGGAAAAATCCCCTATCCTACAAGCTATAAGGAAAGGAGGTCATATCCATGAACACCAAGATCTGCTATCTATATCGGGATGCAGGTAACTATAAGGTTCATAATGAGTGCGTTATCCAGGGGGAATTATCCAAGGAGCAAATCCAAAGCATTCTTGATTGCTGTGACATGGGGGAATATTTTATCCCAAGACAGGTCGGGATGCCGGAAAGGAGATTCGATGAGTATGATACCGAGGTCGATCATTGCTGGTTTGAAATCAGCGAAGATGGGTTTGAGCGCACAAATCAGCCTGCGAATATTCCTTTAACGCCCAGACAGCTTGTGGAGAACTTTGCCCTTCGTAAAGATAATTGGGATGACACGGAGTGTATGGATTCAGAAAATAGTGATTTAGGAATGGAGATGTAGCTGATGAATGAATGGGAACGCCTGCACCAGCAGGCCAAACGGTACCAGACAGAGTATCCTCCCGGTACCCGGATCATGTTACTGAGCATGGGCAGAGATCCGAATCCTGTCGAGGATCAGACAAGAGGTACTGTCAAAGTAGTGGATGATATCGGAACACTGCACTGCTCGTTTGACAATGGAAGGTCTCTCGGAGTTGTGCCTGGTGAGGACTCGTTCCGCAAGCTGACGGAGGAAGAATTGGCAGAGGAACAGGAATCCGGCATGACTGAGGATCAAGGCCCCGTCATGGGAATGTAGGAGGTAAATCATTTGGAAATGGAAATTGAGATTCCAGAGGCGCTGGTGGAGCCGCTTTTGATCCAGGCTGCCATTGAGGAAGTGCCTGTGGAGGAAATTGTAACAAGGGCAATTCAGAAATTCATGGAAAGAGGTGAACACAGTGGCTGCTGACGGGAAGAAAGGCATTACGGTCAAAGTCGATGCGGCTTTGCATGCCGAGATTACACAATATCTGCAAGACCACGGGATGACGATGACGGAGTTTGTCACACTGGCATTGCAGGATGAACTGCATCCTAAAATTGATGAAAAGGAAGGGAAAAACATGGAGAAAATGAGGACACTGGCGTTTCAGGTGCCGGAAAGCCTGTTCCAGCGGATCAAGGATTATCTGCACCGCAATAACATGACACAGAAAGACTTTGTCATCGGCCTGATTGAGCAGGAGCTGGATCGGGATCTGGCTGAGAGTCAGGAAACCGGCGAGGCCCAGGGTGACTTCGAGGATACAGAGGAACTGGAGGATACTGAGCAGTTGGACGCTGATCAGGAGTTACTGGAAGATGCGGAAACTGCTTCTTCTGCGGAGGAAATGGATGAAGCGGAACCGTCTATCTCCGATCAGGAAGAACCGGAGACATCTGAGGAAGGCCCTGATGCCGAAGAACTGGATGATGAGATGTCTCCATTAGAGGAAACCGGCGAGTCAGAGGATCAGGACGATGAAGATATGTCAGAGGATGCCCTGGAGGATGAGGGCGAGGAAGAAACCGAAGAAGCCCTGGAGGACGAATACGAGGATGAATCCGAGATTGAGGATGAATCGGAAGATGAACATGTAGGTTTCGCCATGGGAATGTGAGGTGAATACAGCCTATGACAATCTATCAGGCAGAATTGCTCCGCCGCCTCCCTCAATTAGACTGTACTGGGTATTATGGTTATCGGGATGGTCTGCTCCACATTTTTCACGGAGACGATCCTTTCTGTCGTCAGACACCCGAAGGCTTTCTCCGGTTTTATGAGGATCAGTTTGAGACACTAAGCCAGACGGAACTCTATGATAAAATTCATCAAGAGGTCAGAGCCATCCGTGAGTATGTGGGCCTCTATGAAGCAGCCCCGCAGATGGAGGCAGAGGGCGTCCATGATTACCGGAAACTGGCGGAGTATGGGAATATCGTCCTGGCCGGAACGTATAATGAAAACCATGGTTTCATGTTTACCACATGGGATCAGGATAAAGAGCGCAGCTATGTATCCGGCGGCGATTATTCTCCCAATTATGCATATGCAAAAGAATCTTTCGTCCGACGTTCGGGGCTGATCCAGGAACAACGCCTGTTCCAGCCGGAAGAAGCAGAAAATCTCTATCGTTGTGTGGACTACGCCAGAAATCACTGCGGCTCCCTCACCTTTGAGCAGTCGAAAGCGCTGGATGAGCTGGCGGAAAAGCTGTCGTTTGGCTATCCGGAGATTGAGAAAAATCCCCCCACCTTTGAACCGGAGGATGGCCCACAACTGAATCTGTAACTGAAGTGGCACCCTTGCTTTGTTGATGAAGCGAGGGCTTTTTTTATGAAAGGAACCATGAATGATGTATTTTACCGAAACCGAAGCCCTCCGTGAGCTGGAGATCCTCATGCAGATGATCCCCGGTTTCCAGCCCAAGGGCTATGGGAGCATGGTCATGCCGGATCAGATTTATATCTGTCTGCAGGAACCGTCCCCTCCCACTTATCAGGAGATGATCGCGGATACCATGCATGCTGTCCGATACCGCCCCTTCCTGCAAAGAGTGGAAGAACTTCTAATCGAAAGCGAGATGAGGCCCATGAACTATCTAAGCAGTCACCATCAGAACCTTTTTCAGATAGCTATACAGAAAAAGGACAGGAAAAAATTATGCGCTGCTGTCTGCGCTCTATCTTTTTACCGCCGACCAAAGGCTCTGGCGCATGATGAAACATCAGGTGGATGGCAACCTCATCCGGTTTGACCGCAGGAAACTGTGCGGTTTGAATGAATACACCTATCCCCTCTACTGTGCGGCCAAGGATTTATATATGGGAACCAGGCATCTTACCATCCGGGATCTGGCTGACAGGGAGCTGATCTCCCCAAAGCAGTTTGCCGCCATCTGCAATGCCATGGCAATCCGCAGATTCGGCCTGAAAGCCATAGAACCGGCAGAAAAAAAGGAGGAATGTGAACCATGAACATCGAAGAAAGATATCCCCTTCTCATTGGGCATTCCAGCCAGGGAAATCATGAACTGCACAGCATTCAGGAGGTGGCGGATTTTATCTGCACCCAGGGGCTGGAAAGCGACCTGCTGATTACCCAGGAGGATGGCTCCTATTTTTGAACACCTTCGGCATCTACATTGACCGGATTGCCGACATGGAATATCGTGAGGCGCTGCTGAAGGTGCTGATCCCCATGCAGATGGAACTGGACGGTACAGCAGAGATCGATGAGGAACCCAGCCCGGAGGATGAGCGGCTGGAAGAAGTCAATAAGAGGCTGGAGCCATTTGAACTGTACCAATGCGGCAACGGGAAATATGGGCTGTCTCTTCCTTTTTCTTTTCTGCAGGAACCCTATGAGAATTACGGACAGGCGGCGTTTAACCGGTTCGCGGAGGAACATGGCGAAGAAGCAAAGAATTCCTTCGGCCTGTATACCCATGGGAGCGGCTACGAATGGGAAAAAGTTTTCCAGGCCGCCTTTCAGGATGATGCGGGCTTGCGAAGGATTTCGTTTGACAGTGAGGCCGGAGGATTTTACTGCTACTGCCCGGATGCCGAACTGCTGGAACGCATGGGGCTTGCGTTCAAGGCTATCTGCGATGATCCGGAGCGGTTTCAGGAAATGGTAAACCGCGCGCTTTCGGATGGGCAGGACGAAATGCCGGGGATGCAGCTATAAGAAAGAAGAAATGGAGATGGAACAATGGAATCCGATAGAAAAACCTTACAGATTGAAGTAGTCACAGAAAATGCTGACCAGAGCGGCGTTTATTTTACAGCCTTAGACCTTCCTGCCATGGGCGGCCAGATTCAGGACGCTCTCCAGAGACTCCGGGCTACAGAAAATCCGGCCCCCTCTTTCAACGTGAGCATCCGGGAAAGCCCAAAACTCCCGGAGCTGGCCGATACTATCCTGATCGCTCCCACGCTTCCGGAGCTAAACTTTTTTGCCCGCCGGCTGGCGTCCATGCCGGATGAGGATATCCTGCTTCTGAAAGGCGTATTCCGCTACCGGATGGAAGATGTCCGGTATGAGAACGGAATCCCCATGAAGGATCTGATCAACCTGACCTATGGACTGGAAGCGGTCATGATCGCCTCGAATGTCGGCGATGATGAAGCCTTGGGGCGGTTTGTCATCGAGAATGAGCTGAATGAAGATGTAAACGCCATCCCTGAGTCCTCCCTCTATCTGCTGGATTTGGCTCAGATCGGGAAAATGCAGAGGGAAAATGATGGCGGCGTGTTCGTGGAGGGCTGTTACGTGGTAGCCGGGGCATATGAGCTGGCTGAGATTTATGATGGAACCCATCTGCCGGAAATAAAGGAAGAACCGGAGGATACTGTGTTCCGGCTTTTGGTCGCTCAAACGCCCATGGACGATCCGGAAGAAACCATTGGAAGTGCCGAGTGGATCAGCCTGCCGATTTCGCAGGAACAGGCAGATCAGGCGGCAAATCGACAAAACGAGGTTTGCATGGAAGACTGTGTTTATTTCGACATGGAATCCGCCATCCCACAGATCGATGACCAGGTCTTCGACAGCATGGATCACTTTGCCCGGTTGAACCAGATTGCCATGCAGTATCAGGCCATGGACGAACCGGAGCAGATTAAATACAAGGCGGTACTGGAGGCCGAGCCGCACCTGACAATGGAAAAGGCCCTGGAGCTTGCCTCTCATCTTCCAGAGTATGAATTCACACCTCTGCCCTGTGATGAGGCGAACTTTTTCAAAGAATATCTGTCCCATCACTTGGACGCCCGCATGGATCGGAGGTGGCTGTCCACCATTGCAACACAGGCCGAAGGAGCCAGATTGCTGCAAAGTCTGAGCGCATCACAGACAGAATATGGAATCCTATCGGCCCGCGGGCATTCCCTGTACGAATTGGTTCCTTATGGGGAGTCGTCCAGAGAACTATCCACCCAGGCCCTGACGGATGAAAAGCTGGAAGTGGTGGAGGTGCTTGGGCAGACCGCCCTGTTTACCAATGGCCGGGTAACCGAACAGGAGCTTCCGGATGGGCTTTACCGCTATGACCTGCGGGAAGGAGAAAATCTGGCTTTCGCCACCATTGAAAGGAACGTGGCGGTAAATCACGCTGGTACGATCCTAACCAAAGCGCCGCTGGACTTTGGCGGCCAGGAATATTTTGTATTCGATGACGATACCAGCCCTAACTTCCTGGGCTACGACCTGACACCGGAGGAATTCCTGCAAACAGATTTTACCCAGACGGATGCCCAGGAGGAAGACACTGCCCCACAGATGGGAGGTATACAGTCATGATGTTTGCTCTGGATTTTGTTCTTGGCCTGATCCTGGGAGCGGCGATTACCGCCCTGGCAGCCATGGCACTGTTCAGTTACCGGGAATATCAGCGGGAAACCGCTGCGGAAATTGAAAAGCTGAATAAGCGCCTGAACGAAACACAGGCGATGATGAACCAAGTAGAAATGGAGAGAAGGATTCATGGCAACAATCACTGAAATCAAAGCCGAGCAGCCTCCGGCGTCCGAATACTCCGGAAGGGCTGATCCTTCAGGGCTGCGGCGGGGATCTTCAGGAATGGGCGACCGGCATCAATGACATGCTGGCCGAAGAAAACATTTTATTAAACGGGAGCCGGTTCGAACACGTTTCCGTCTTTCAGCATCAGGGCCTGACAAACCTGTTCTTCCCCTTTAAGGATGTCAAGCTGGATATGGGAAAGCTGGCAATCTGGCGCTTGAACACCCGTGAACAGTTCGGGAGCATGTGGTGTTCCGACTACGTGGATAACCGGCTGGGAGGCCCTTTGGAAGAAAAAGCCCCGGCACAAAAGCCGGATTGCCCTCTCATTGGGCAGAACGGAAACGTCTTCAACCTGATGGGGATTGCCAGCCGGACACTCAAGGAACATGGCATGGAGGAACAAGCCAGGGAAATGCGGAGCCGCATTCGGGAATCCGGCAGCTATGATAAGGCTCTGGTAATTATCGGAGACTATGTCAACATCGCTTCTGTGGATGAAATGGATGAGGATTTCGAGGAAGGGATGGACATGGACTTATAAACCATTTGAAACGAAGGAGAGGTGAAGAAAGATGGCTGCATTTTTATCTGGAACTGTGGTTGGAGGGATCATGGGGATTGTGGTTTTATCCCTCTGCCAGGCGGCATCCCGCGCTGACCGGGATATGCCGAAACTTTGAGTATCTATCAATTTACGCCGGTATCAATCGCCCTTTAAGACGGTTGGTACCGGCTTTCTTGCTTTCCGGGCGGTTGGTGCCGCCAAGGAGGTGGTGAATATTAAAACACCTGTGAGCTGGGTGGGCAATAAAACGTCCATCCTCCACATTCTCTATGCGCTGTTCCCAATCCGCTATGAGCGGTACATCGAACCCTTCGGCGGTTCCGGCGCAGTGCTGCTCGGAAAGGTCGAGCCGGATAAATTCGAGGTTTATAACGATTACAATGGGAACATGGTAAACCTCTTCCGCTGTATGCGTGACCGGCCTCTGTCTTTTATCCGGGAACTGGGCTTTCTGCCTCTAAACGCCAGGGATGACTTCCTGGTCTTAAAGAAGTTTTTCCAGAAGGAAGAATTTACGGATGAATTCTTAAATCAGGAGCTGGATCTGACCACCATTGTCCTGCCAGAGATCAAAGCGGAGGAAATCCGGGAGCTGTATAAAAAGGCCATGCATGATTATGACCTGCGCCGGGCGGTGATGTTCCTAAAACTCATCCGTTACAGCTATTCCAGTTCGGGAAAGAGCTTTGCCTGCCAGCCCTTCTCTGTCCGGAGCCTGTTCGGGCTGATCCAGGATTTCAGCATCCGGATGGAGAACGCTGTCATCGAAAATCAGGATTTTGAAGTGCTGATCAGCCATTATGACCGTCCAGACGCCTTCTTTTACTGTGATCCGCCCTATTTCAGCAGCGAGTATGTGTACGAGTGCGGGTTTACCTGGGAAGATCATGTGCGGCTCCAAAGCGCCCTGGCAGATGCGAAAGGCAAATGGCTGGTGTCCTACAACGACTGCCCACAGATCCGGGATCTGTACCGGGGATCGGAGTTCTTTGATTTTAAGCGCATCCACTCCATGGTGCAGAAATACGAGGCGGGCAAGGAATTCCCGGAGCTGCTCATCGGTAACTATGACCTGTATGAGAGGGAACGCCGGAAACCGCATCAGATGACGCTGTTTTCCGATCCCAGTTTCGATTACGAAAAAACCTTAAAGGAGTGTATTATATCATGCAAGAAAAAATCGTAAAGGGATTTATTTTCATGCCTGTCCCCGCCGATCTGTTCATGGCCTCCGGCATCGAACCGCTGTCGCTGCTTCGCTACTCCGCCTCGGAGGGCCGGATCGTCATTGAGGTGATGGATGGCATGGAAGACGGTATCGCCTGTGACGGCGATTGCGAGAACTGCCCTCATGCGGATACTTGCGAGGAAAGCGAGGTGTTCTGATGGGGCCGATGTACCGTGTCCTCGGTAAACGGGGGCGCATTACCATCCCCCCTTTGAAATCCGCAAGCGTGTGGGCTTTGCCTACAATGACATTCTGTCTTTCACCGAGCAGGATGACCGCACCGTAGTGGTAAAACGGGAAAAGATCTGCGATGAGTGCAAGGCGAAGGAACGGGCCAAGGATGACGAGGGTTTCGCTGCTGGAATTCCTAAACAGCCTTACCCCGGAGGAACAGCATGCGGCCCTGATCCATTTATCCGTCAAATGGGCGGAGAAAAAGGGCGGTGATTTTTATGGATAGCAAAAAGCCCCTCTACCGTCATTCTCTGAAGGAGGCTGTCCAGCATGAGGAAAAAGATCTCTGGCGGGAAAGTTATAAGATCAACTGCGACTGCGCCAGGGCCATCGAGCGGATCATTGCCGAAAACTATGATGGTGAAAGGCTTGGGCAAGATCTGGCGGGGCCAATCATCCAGCAGTATGGCTTCAACCGTGTGAACTGGGTGCTGGCCAATACCGTACAGCAGAATAAGGAAGACAGACGCATCTCCCCGGAAAACCGGCAATGGGCCGAAACTTTCCCGATCCCCCAGGAGGATCATAACTGGCAGTTTGAGGTGAGTTCCCATCCGGGGCTGACGGATCTGTTCATAGACGATGTGCGGAAAGCATGGCAGGCCCTGGGCCTGTTTACCGCCGCCCACTGCGTGGAGAACAGCCAGAACCAGGACTATACCGGGAAACTGCTGGTGCTGAATCCTCATATTCTGGGCAGCGCCTATCAGACGCCGGAGCGTCAGCTCTTCCTTGCTAAGGATGGATGGGGATGCATCCCCGGCGCTCCCAGGCAGACGGTATTCGGGCGATTCTTAAGCGGGGAAAAGGATCAGATCACCTTTTTCAACCGCTCCGATTTTATTGGAGTCCTGAGCGCGGAATATCTGCCGGATTGGGCGAAGGAAAAACTTGCGGCAATGGATGCGACGGAGGCGGAGGAAACCCCGTCCGATGGCATGACTTTGCAGTAAATCAAACAGGAGGTAATTATTATGGCAACGAAACAATCAGAAAACGGGCAGAAGAAAAAAGCCCCGGCCTTCAGCGCCAAGATCGATGCCCTGTGCGACACCGGCTCCAGCACCAAGGCATTTGCCAGTGTCTGCATTTCCGGACGCTTTGTTGTCCGTGACATTGCGGTGATGGAGGGCAAGAACGGTCTCTTTGCCCGGATGCCGTGCCGCTCCTACCAGGACAGGCACGGAGACACCCACTACTCGGACACCTTCTTCCCGCTGAACGCCAACGACCGCACTGCCATCAATGAGGCGGTTCTGACCGCTTATCAGCAGGAGGCTGGAACAGAGCGATGCGGAAGGATTGGACGAAAGTGAGGATACATCCGAAGGGATGACTCCTCAGATGTAAAGTGGCCGGAGCATTCCGGCAAAGTGCGTAACGAAAACTGAATCAGGCAGCATGGAAGGATACATCCACGGATGCGTCCTTTTTGTTTGCCAACAAGGAGGAAAAATCAATGTCGAAAACAAGCGTTTTCAAGAGGGGCCTCACCGCATTCATGGCGATGCTTCTGTGCCTCTCCAGTTTTATCGGTCTTGGAACGACCACTGCCTACGCCGCAGGAGAACAGGCGGAGGTCTACATGATCTCTTTTCCCCGTGACGGGGATGCCAATATCAATGGCGATTGGGGCCATCCGAGTCTCCAGTACATGAATGGCTGGACAAGTGGAAGATCCGACAAGACAACGATCCGGGCCATGGGCTCCTATACGGGCGTTGCCTGCTACTGCATCGAGCCTGGTATCACGCAGAACACCGGGGATGTGCTGACCAAGTGGGATGAGAACTTTTGGGATAACTATCCCTCGAATCTCAACAACACCATCTCGCCGGATGAGATCAAGACCTTTATTGGCCGGATCTTTCAGTATGGCTATACCGGAAACATCTCCCTGGACTGGCGCAGCCAGAACGAGGGAGCCAATAACCTGTCCCACCTGATCGCCACGCAAATTCTGGTTTGGGAAACCGTGGTCGGAGAACGTGATTCCAACTTCCAGAAGGTGGACACCGGCGGCTATGACGCAGTGCTGGATCAGATCAGCACCGGACATCCCCTGTATAACCAGATCATGAGCTACTACAACAGCATGGCCGCAAGCGTACAGAACCATACCAAGCTGCCCAGCTTCATGAGCAAGACCGCAGACAGCGCCCAGACCTTCGAGTTTGAATGGGATGGCAGCCAGTATAAGGCGGTTCTTACCGATGAGAACAACGTAGTGGGATCTTTCAGCTTCTCTGCCAGTGAATCCGGTGTCAACTGCTCCGTGGAGGGCAATCAGCTCATCATCACAGCAGCCGAAGCGCCCAGCGAGTCCATGACCATCACTGCCTATAAGGAGGCCACCCGCTATGGTGTGATCACTTGGACAGATGGAAATATGGGCGGCGGCGTTCAGGACGTTGCCACTTTTGCTGAAACCGTCAGCGATTCGGTACAGGGCTTTGTGAACCTGAAAGTAAGCTACGGTTCTGCCAAGATCATCAAGACTTCCGAGGATGGCATCGTGGAGGGCCTCTCCTTCCAGATCACGGGCAATGGCGTAGACCAGACCGTCCAGACTGGCTCGAATGGAGAGATCCAGATCGATAACCTGAAGCCTGGGGATTACACCATCACCGAGCTGTCGGAAGACCGCTATGTGCCGCAGGAGTCTCAGACTGTGACGGTTTATGCCGGTCAGGTGGCAACTGTGGAATTCTCCAATATCCTGAAGAAATTTACGGTTGAGCTTACAAAGAGCGACAGTGAAAAGGGCGAGGCCCAGGGCGATGCAACCCTCGCTGGAGCCAAGTATGGCCTTTACAACGGAGAGGAACTTGTGGACACCTATACCACCGATGAAAATGGCTCCTTTACGACAGCGGAGTACATTTGCGGCCCTGACTGGACGATTCGGGAGATCGAGCCGAGTCCGGGTTATCTGCTGGATGAAACCGTCCATGAGGTGGGAGCCGATGCCGGGAACTTCACCATCGAGCATAACACCATCCCGGTAGGCGTAGGCGAAGATGTGATCAAGGGCGATATTGCTATCATCAAGCACACGGACGATGGCAGCACTCAGATCGAGACACCGGAGGAAGGGGCAGAATTCCAGGTTTACCTGAAGTCCGCAGGCAGCTACGATGCCGCCGATCCGGATGAGCGGGATATCCTGACCTGCGATGCCGATGGCTTTGCGCAGAGCAAGAAGCTCCCCTATGGGGAATATGTTGTGGAGCAGACCAAGGGCTGGGATGGCACTGAGTATATGCCCGCCTTTACGGTCACGATCAACGAACATGGAAAGACCTATAAGTACCTCATCAACAACGCTGAGTTTGAAGCCTATCTGAAGATCGTCAAGGTGGATGCGGAAACGGGAGAAACCATTCCCTATGCCGGGGCTACTTTTGAAATCTACGATCCCGATGGCAACCTGGTCACCATGACCACCACCTATCCGGAGGTACAGGAGCATACCCAGTTTGTGACCAATGAGGAAGGCTGGCTCATCACGCCGGAGGTACTTCCCTTTGGCGAGGGCTATTCCATCGTTGAAGTCGAAGCGCCCTACGGATATGTCCTGAATTCCGATCCCGTGTTCTTTGATGTGACACCGGAGAATGCGGACAGCGAAGATGGCATTGTCCTGGTCATTGCGGAGAAAGAAAACGCCCCGCAGAAAGGAACCATCACCATCGAGAAAACCGGCGAGGTGTTCTCTTCCGTGGAGATTCAGGAAGGAAAGCTGCAGGATCGGTATAAGCCGATTTACGCAGAGTCCGGCCTGGAAGGAGCCGAGTTTGAGATCCGGGCTGCGGAGGACATTACTACGCCGGATGGCACCCTCCGTTACAGCGCAGGAGAGGTTGTGGATACCCTGACCACTTCGGCGGATGGTACTACTACCAGCACGGAACTGTACCTGGGCAAATACGAAATCGTGGAAACCAAAGCGCCTTATGGTATGGTGCTGAATGAGGAACCCATTTCTGTGGAGCTTGAGTACGCCGGACAGGAAGTGGCGGTCACCAGCACCTCCGTCTCCATCTACAATGAGCGCCAGAAAGTCCTGGTGAAACTCTATAAGGATCTGGAGAAGGATGAACTGTTCGAGATCGGCACCGGCGATGAAATCCTCAATGTTTACTTCGCCCTCTACGCATCCGAAGACCTGACTGCCGCCGATGGCACGATCATCCCGAAGGATGGCCTGATTGAGATCGCTGGCGTACAGGCGGACGGTACCCTGACCTTCTCGGCAGACCTGCCCATTGGCTTCTACTATGTGAAGGAATACTCCACCAACGAGCATTACCTGATTTCTGAGGAAACCTATCCGGTGGTCTTTGAGTATGGCGGCGAGGACGCCGCTGTGGTGGAGATCGTGGTCAATGATGGCGATGCGATTCTCAACGAGATCATCCGTGGCAGCATCAGCGGCGTCAAGGTGGATGAAAACGGAGAGCCACTCCCCGGCGCAGTCTTTGGGCTGTTTAAGGCAGACTGCACGGAGTTTACAGAGGAAAATGCGATCCTGACTGCGGAATCCGCGGAGGATGGCAGCTTCTCCTTTGCAGATGTGCCTTATGGAATCTGGCAGATCAAAGAGATTTCTACCGTGGAGGGCTATGTCCTTTCCGATGAGATCTTCGAGGTACAGATCGATGAGGACGGCCAGGTGATCGAGCTGGGCAACATTGAGAACAAGCCAATCACCGGCGAGCTGGAGATTACCAAGAAAGACATCTCCGATGGAAAGCTCCTGCCGAATGCGGGCTTCCGCATTAAGGATGAGGATGGCAACGTGGTGGCCGAGGGCTATACCGATGAAAACGGGATTGCACGCTTCACGCTGGAGTATGGAAAATACACCTACGAGGAATTCGATGCGCCGGACGGTTACCAAATCGACACGACACCGCATTCCTTTGAGATCAGAGAGGATGGTGAGATTGTGAAAGCGGAAATGACCAACGAAAAGATCCCGACTGTGGATGTGCCGCAGACCGGTGACAACAGCATGACAGGCTTCTGGATCGGCCTGGGCGCCATCGCCCTGGGCGGCCTGGTCGCTCTTTTCATTATCCGTAAAAAGAACAAGGATGACGAGTAAGATGAAGAAGGTGTATATCTGCTCCCCGCTGGGCGGTGATGTTACCGCCAACCTGGAACGGGCCAGGCAGTATGCAAGATATGTATTCTCCTGTGGGGCAGCTCCGGTTGTCCCCCTTTTATGCCCTTGTTCTGGATGATGGCAATCCAGAGGAAAGGCAGCTTGGCATGCAGGCCGGAAAGAGTCTTCTCTGGCTGTGCGATGAGCTGTGGATCTTCGGGGATCACGTTTCGGCAGGCATGCGGGAGGAAATCCGCTTCTGCCAGAATTTAGGTCTGAAGATCCGGACAATTACAGAGAAACAATTCGCAAGCGGCAAAGCGCCGTAAAGAGTAACTTCGACACAGAGGAATCGTTTTGTGCGGCAGACGCAGGAAAGCGGTTCCTGTATGCCGAAAGCGTCTGCCGCCAGACATTCCTCCCCATTTTGATAGGAGGATAACGCAACTTATGAAGAAAAAAACCACAAAGATTCTTCTGTCTGCGGTCATGGTGACACTGCTGGTAGCAGCCAGCGCCATGCCCGCCTTCGCCGCCGGTGACGTGGCCGGGGCCATTGAACAGACCTGGACGCAGGCCCAGACACAGATCAAAACGGTCGTCAATAACGTGGTCTTCCCGGTGGTGGATATGATCCTGGCCATCCTGTTCTTTGTCAAGGTCGGCACTGCTTACTTCGATTACAGGAAGCACGGGCAGTTTGAGTTTGCAGCCCCCTGCATCCTGTTCGCCTGCCTGATCTTTACCCTGACCGCTCCCATGTACATCTGGTCGATTCTCTGATGGAAGGGGGAAATTAAGGAATGGTCATATTCCATCGATGTGAGATCCGCTTAAAACCCGGAGAAGTAATGCTGGATTTGTTTGTGCCGGACAGGGATGATTTGGAACAGCATCCGGCGGTTCAGGAATTGCTTGCCAGGGAGAACCCCCGCAGCTTTCAGATCACAGACTATCCCTGCTGGTATGAAAACGGGGAACCCAACCGGAACGCTACCCTGGGGGAAATTTCCGTATGGACAAAAGAAGATGCCTATCTGCACATGCCGGGGATGACCGTCCTGCCGCCGACGCACTATTACCGCTACTTTGGCAATCCGGAGGTATTGGATACGCTGCATCCGAAATTGCAGGCAGAATACGAAGCCTATCGGAGTCACTGGAACGCTGCTTTTTCGCAAGGGAAAGATGCCTTCTATGAAAAGCTCCCTGAGATTTGTGTGGTGCAGACCGTCTATCGCAACCTGGAGCAATGCAGCGCCAGCTACGATCAGGGATATTTAGCGGCCCTGGCAGAAGAAGAATCGCCTCTGGCTACGCTGGCGCAGGCATATGACCAGGGCGGATATTTTGAAATCGGCCCTAACGCAAGGCTCCTTTTAGAAGATGTGGAACTGAACAGGGAGAAGCTGGCGGAGTATTACAAGCTGGATGAGGCCGCAGCCGGGATGACCGGTCATGCTGCCCTCATGGAGCTTTTGGACGTTCATCTGGATCAGGAATATGCCCTCATGGAACAGCAATGGTCTTCCCTGGATGTTGAGGGAGCGTTGGATCACGCTGTCGAAATGCATACTTTCCGGCAGTTTTATCAGACCTTCCGGTTTGAGAAAGACGAATATCCAGCCAGTAGCCTGGATCTGATGGCGCAATTAAAAGAGCCAATGCAGGAAAATCAGGACTGGATGATTGGGGAACGAGTCTTATATGAAATGAGCTTGGATGAAATCAGCCAGCTCCTTCCCCGGTTATATCCGGACGTTGTCCCGGAGGACGATCCCTGGGGCAGATTCAGCAACCGGGAACTTTTTACCCGAAAGGATATGTTATCTGATCCGGGAACCAGCTCTGTTCCGCCTTTTTGCATCCGGGATGGAATGGAAAAAAACTATCTGGAACTGAGAAAAGAAAAAGGCAGTGACGGGATTGTCCGCTATGCCGAGCGTTGGAGCCGGATGATGGAACAGGAAATCAAAGACGGGGCTTCTGTAGCGGAGGCCGCCGAGCGCACCAATCATCCGGCGGATACGGATGGCATTACCGGCTTTATGTACGGGCAGGCGGTCAATCTGCTGTGTCACTATTGGGAACATGGCGAGGAACTGCGGCAATGGCATAATCAGATGTTTGGATACAGCGGCGAAGGCGTTGTCAATCCGGCAATCCTGGCTCCTCCGGCAAAGGAGGATACCTCGCCTGACATGGCACCGGAAGAACCCGGCCCTGCCATGAGCCAGTGAAAAGGCAGAAAGGAAACAGCATGAATTTTTACGAAAAGGAAATGCGGGATTTCTTTGGAAACAGTGAACTTTTACAGGATGCCCACTTCTGTGGGAGAACCTGTCTGGCCCGGCTGGATGAGGATCTGAGGGTAAAGCTGCAGCTTACGACCACTGGCATCATAGACCAATACGATGCCATCAAGCTGTCCATCATCAACCGGACCGATGGCGTGGTGGATCAGCAGCTTTTCCGCTTTTCTGATATCATTGGAAAACAGCTCCGAAATGGAAGGGATGCCATCGAACCGCACATATGGGAATACGATGGCAAGCCCTCTTGGTATCTTCCCATTACCCAGGCAGACCGGACACAGATCGCGGATACGATCCTTGACTATGTGGGAATGTATCAGGACGAGTCCATCGGTATGACCGGGCCGGGAATGTAAGTTCAAAAACAGACAACATGGCGGGAAGGCTGCCGGATCAGTAAAAGCAGCCTTTCCCTTTGGAGGTGATTACAATATTTGATTGGTTAGGTGACCTCATCGGCGGGATTGGCGACGCCATTGGCAGCGTGTTCAGTTTCCTCGGTGAGCAGATCTCCAACGTGATTTGGGGATACCATGCTCCAATGGTTCTACACCACCATTTATGATGCGGTGGCGCAGTTCTTTACCATGATGGGAAATATGGGAGCCGAGATCTTCGATCTGGATTGGGTAAAGGCTACCGTAGAACTCTTTACCCTGTTTGGCTGGGCGCTCTTTGTAGCAGGCGTAGTGGTGGCGGTGTTCGATGTAGCCATCGAGTACCAGCATGGGCGGGCCGACATCAAATCCGCCGCCATCAACGTACTGAAAGGCTTCTTTGCCTGCTCCCTGATCGGCGTGGTACCCATTGAGCTATATAAGTTCTGCATCAGCCTGCAGAACACTTTCTCCGGGGATCTCACCCGGATCTTTGCCGGACAGCAGAGCCTGGGGCTGGCCGGGGAAAGTACCAGCGTATTGGAAGGTTCCTTTGCGGTAACTGCAACCTTAAATTTTAACTTGTTCAATATCCTGGCGTTAATCGCATTCGCCTACTGTGTGATCAAGATTTTCTTTGCCAACATCAAACGCGGCGGCATCCTGCTGATCCAGATGTCCGTGGGCGCATTGTATATGTTCAGCGTTCCCAGAGGCTATACGGATGGCTTTGTGCAGTGGATGCGGCAGGTGGCGGCCCTAGTGCCTGACCTCCTTTATGCAGACCACACTCCTCTTCTTAGGGCTTTTGACCTTTTCCGGAAATATGCTCCTGGGGCTTGGTATCATGCTGGCGGCCAACGAGGTGCCTCGGATTGCCCAGCAGTTCGGCCTGGACAGCTCGGTGCGTGTCAACGTCATGAGCGTGGTTCATGCTACCACCACAGCAGTCAACCTGACCAGGGGGCTTGCCCGTTCCGTAAGATAAGGAGGAAAACGTATGAGTATGAAAATCAAACCAGAAGCTGTGGCCAGCATCCGGAAGATGGCGGCGGTCTGCCAGGGGAAACATCTGTCCACCAAACAGGCCGGACTGGATCGCTTCGTGCAGGGATATCTGACCATTTTCCATCTGTGGGAGGACGAAGAAGCCCTAAGAGAAATGGCAGGTTATGTGCCGCCCGGAAGGTTGCAGGATGATCTGCTTAAAAAAGCAGAGACGATAAAGGAGAACTCGCTATGACGGAAACAGGGGAACTGACACGGGATGATCTTGTAATCGATCCGGATATGGAGATAGACGATGATGGCAGTATTGTCACTGCCTATGTGGAAACCTGGTTTGATGTGGATCGGAAGTTTGGCACCCACACTGCGGATGATCCGGAAACCTGGGTCAATTTAAATGCCAAGTACAATACGGAATCCAGGGAGCTTCTGACCGAATATCAGATTGACCGTCCGGATGGGAGTGAATGGCATGCGTATCATCCCACAGAGAAAGAAAAACAGCTCCTCATCGATCTAATGGAGGAATGCTGCCAGAAACATCATGGCTGTTCCCTGCTGGAATATGTCCAGGATGATGACATGACGATGAAGGGAGGAATTTCATGACAACCTATCTTTACCCGCAAAACTTAAAAGCTACCGCCAACTTGTGGCTGTGGGGACTGCGGGATTTTGCCATCTTGTGTATCGCAACACTGCTGTCGGTGCTGGCCCTGGTACAGCTCGGCTTTTTTGTCCCGGCTGCGGTTACCCTGTGCTTTGGATTTTTAAGCATCCGGATGGATGATACCACTGTCCTGGATTTTATGCGGTATGCGGTACGTTACTTTATTTCTACCCAGCAATACTTTGAATGGAGGTGATCCCTGTGGCGAAGAAGGAAAAAGGAACCCGGCAGAAAAAGAAAAAAGGGCGCTCCACCCAGGAGCTTCTTGGCATCAAGACTTTTACCAAGTATGGGCTTGCCGTGGGAAAATACGAGCTTTTATTTTATATGATCGCGCCCACCAATATCTCCGTTCTGTCCAGAACCAATATCGAGATTAAGATCCATCACCTGATGATGGTGCTGTCCGCCGTGCCGGATATTGAGATTACCTGTACCGATTCCTGCGAGTGCTTCGATGACAATAAGACCTATTTGCAGGCCCGGCTTGAGGAGGAAACCAATCCCAAAGTACGGAAGATCATCAAGAGGGATATTGACTTTCTGGATGATATCCAGACGGAAATGGCTACCGCCAGACAATTCCTGCTTATTGGCCGATGCAAAAATTTGAAGCCGGAACAGGTGTTTAATACCGCCAACCGGATCGAAAAAGTGGTCTCGGAGCAGGGCTTTGAAACCCACCGGATGAAGAAGGCGGAAATCAAACGCTTCCTGGCGGTCTACTTTGAAGCGTCCATGAATGGGGATCAGATGCCGGACACGGATGGCGAGCAGTTCTTTGACGGGGAGGATTCCGATGAAGAAGAAGCCTAAAACCCCCAGGGCCGTCATCGGCACTGTCCTGGTTTTTGTTGTTCTGCTGTCGGTTTTCATGGCGGGCCATGACCTGTGGCGGCAGAAGCAGGCACAGGATACCTTCGAGGATCTGGCGGAGCTGGTAACTGCTCCGGAAGATCCGGAGGAATCACAGGCAGAATCCTCCGCGCCGGAAGAATCCACAGAAGCCCAGGAGCCGCAGGAGGGAACGAGAAACCTCTCCTTATTGTTCGAGCAGAACGCCGACTGTATCGGCTGGGTCTGTATCCCCGGCACAGCGGTGGACTATCCGCTGATGCATACCCCGGAGGATTCTGAGAAATATCTTCGGAAGGATTTCTATGGGGCATACAGCGTAAGCGGCGTCCCCTTCCTGGATGGCCGGTGCAGCCTGGAGAGCGCAAACTTAATCATTTATGGCCACAACATGAATAACGGAACCATGTTCGGGAGCCTGAAAAACTATACGGATGCCAGCTACTATGCCGAACATCCCACCATTGAGCTGGAAACCGCCGCAGGCAAAGGACTCTATACGATCTTTTCTGTCATGAAAGTAAAAAAAGACGATGCCTGGTACCGTTTCCTTACAGCAGATACGGAGACAGACTTTCTGCACCAGATCCGCTATGCCAGGGAGTGTTCCCTCTATGACACCGGGATCATCCCGACATATGGCCAGCAGCTCCCTCACCCTGTCCACCTGTTATGGTTCATCCGGCGGGGATGGGCGTCTGCTCATTGTGGCTGCGAAAACGGAATAACCAATCAACTATCGGTCGTTTTGCATCAGGCAAAGCGGCCTTTTCTGATCCCCTTGCCGGTGCAAAGCGGCGGCAAGGAGGTAAGAAATGTTCAAACGAAAACCCAAGGTGCTGACACCGGAGCAGATGGAGGAAATCCGCACCAAGGACTTCTTCGACTGCATCCTGCCGGGTACCATCAAGTTCCTTTCCGACCACTATATCGTTGGAGACAGTTACCGCTGCGTGTGGGCCATCCGGGAGTACCCGCCCTCCACCGAGGAACAGGCCATCCTTTCCCAGCTTGCTGACCGCAATGGCGTAACGCTTCGGATCTACCACCGGCTTGTGGAGGCCATGGAACAGAGGAAGATCCTGCAGAACGCCACCCGGAAGAACAAGCTGATGAGTACCGGCAGCGATGTGAATGAAACCATCGAGGCCGAAGGAAATCTGCAGGATGTGGTGGAGCTTCTGGCCAACCTTCGGAAAAACAAGGAACCGCTTCTCCATTGCTCCGTGTTCATTGAGCTGAAAGCCAAGGGCATGGATGCCTTAAAGGAGCTGCAGTCAGAGATCGCCATGGAGCTGACTCGCTCCAAGATCACGGTTGACCGACTTACCCTCCGGCAGAAGGAAGGATATCTTTCTGTTCTGCCTGTGGGGGCCAATCAGTTCGGGGCGCAGTTCGAGCGTGTGCTGCCCGCCAGCTCCGTAGCCAACCTGTACCCCTTTAACTTTTCCGGCAAGACCGATCCCCGTGGTATCTACCTGGGCCGGGATAAGTATGGCACCAATATCCTGGTGGACTTTGACCGGCGCAGCGAGGATAAGACCACCAGCAATATCCTGATCCTGGGCAATTCTGGCCAGGGGAAATCCTATCTCTTAAAGCTGATCCTGACCAACTTAAGGGAGACAGGAAAGCTGGTCATCGCCTTAGATGTGGAGGCGGAATACGAGGAACTGACGGAGGCCCTGGGCGGCTGCTACATCGATTTCATGTCCGGCGAGTACATCGTCAACCCCTTTAGAGCCAAAGGCATGGGGCGATGCTACGGAGGGCGAGATCGATGCCACCACACCGCTGGCTTTCCGGAAAGTAACCAGGCTCTCCCAGCACATCGCCTACCTGAAGGACTTCTTCCGGGCCTATAAGGATTTCACGGATGTGCAGATCGACACCATTGAGATCTTGCTGGCCAAGCTGTATGCTCGGTTCGGCATTACCGACAGCACGGACTACAGCGCCAAAAAAGCCTACGGATTTTCCTATCATGGAGGACTTCTATAAGCTGTGCGAGGAAGAATTCATGACCTACGACAAGCAGCGGAAGTACCTGTACACAGAGGAAACCCTCCAGCAGGTATGCCTTGGCATCCACTCCATGTGCGTGGGATCGGAAAGCAAGTATTTCAATGGCTACACCAACATCACGGACGATGCCTTCCTGTGCTTCGGCGTGAAGGGGCTGATGGATACCAACCGCAGGCTGAAGGATGCCATGCTCTTCAATCTGCTTTCCTTTATGTCCAACCAGCTCCTGGGCAAAGGAAATACCGCAGCCGCCATCGACGAGCTGTCATATGTACTTGACCAACCTGACCTCCATCGAGTATATCCGAAACGCCATGAAGCGTGTCCGGAAGAAGGAGTCAGCGATCATCATCGCCAGCCAGAACATCAATGACTTCCTGATGCCGGAGGTCTGCGAGATGACGAAACCGCTGTTTTCCATCCCCACCCATCAGTTCCTCTTTAACCCCGGCCAGATCAACCCGGCAGAGTTTATGGATGCCCTCCAGGTGGAGCCATCGGAGTTTGAACTGATCAAATATCCGGAGCGAGTCACCGGCCTGTACCGGTGCGGGATTGAGCGGTATCTTTTACAGGTCATTGCGCCGGATTATAAATCGGCCATCTTCGGAAAGGCCGGAGGCCGATGAGCGCCACTGTGGGTGCGGCGCTCAAAAAGATTGCCGTATCCCTTCTCACAGATAAAAAGGTACTCAAGGTGGTGGGCGGGATCGTCCTGGGGATCATTATCATCATTGTCATGCCTATCGTGGCCATCGTGTCCATCTTCAATGGAACCATTGAATTCGATACCGCCGAGCTTCAGCAGATGGTGGAACAGAACCTCTCTGCCGAGGAAATCGCCAAGCTCCAAGGCGTGGAGGACACGATGTATGCCATCGAGGATGCCATGACCGCCGCCGGTTATGACTGGCAGAAGGTGCGGGAGGCCCAGGTGCTGTATGTGACCGCCCTCTATGAATTTTCCTTTGATTCAGATTTCGTGAATAAGCTGGTGGGCTGCTTCGCGCCGGATCAGACAGACGAGCAGCTTATTGCTGCCGTCAACGCCGCCTTCGGAACGGACATTGATGCGGCAGAGTTTACCCAGCTCATCGTGGGCGTCAATCAAGAGATCGTCTCCGTGGCCCAGTCTCAGCTTGGCAACGAAGGCGGGCAGCCCTACTGGAGCTGGTACGGATTCGAATCCCGTGTGGAATGGTGCGCTTGTTTCGTCTCCTGGTGCGCCGATCAGTGCGGCTACATTGACCGTGGTATCTGCCCGAAGTTCTCCCTCTGCTCCGATGGCGTCAATTGGTTCCAACAGAGAAACCAATGGCTGGCGGGAACAGAAACACCTTCCCCCGGCATGATTATCTTCTTTGATTGGGCGGACAATGGGCAGGATGGCGTGTCCGACCATGTGGGGATTGTAGCCAGCGTGGAGAATGGAACCGTCCACACCATCGAAGGAAACTCCGGGGATGCCTGCCGGGAGCGCTCCTACAGCGTGGGCTATTATGAAATCCTGGGCTATGGTGTCCTACAGGTAGGCGGCGAAACTGACAACAGTAACAATGAAACACCAACACAATAGGAGGATGTTATGGATCGAAAAAGACATGGAACCCTGATTTACGATAAGGAAAGTGGGCGTTATGATATCCGTTTTTCCCTGGAGCATTACTATGGCGGCCTGCACTGTGGGGAATGCTTTGATGTCCTCATCGGCAGCCGATGGGTGCCTACCCGCATTGAGATGAGTGACCGATGGTACCTGGTCGGTGTAAAAACGGATCATCTTGCGGGGCTTCGAGTACGGATGTAAGGAAGAAGCAAAATGAGATATGAAGATTTTACTGCCTATTTGAATTCCATCCGTCCTGGCAGCGACGCTACTGCAGCAAGATGGTTGGAATGGGCGAAAGAATTGGAAGGAATGGATAGCAGCGGATATGAATTACCGAAAGGCACATATAAAACAGCGGAAAATTTCCTTCAGGAGTTTTCCGGACAGCTCAAAAAAATCCAGGAACGATACGGGGATGAAATTGCAGGACAAATCATTTCCCTTGCGGATATCCCGGCCTGCCCCTTCCCCTGGGAAATGAGATTGGCTGCGGAGCATCTCGCCAATGGAGGAAACCTTTTTGATATTGAACAGATGGAACGAGAAGGAACGCTTGAAGATGGTCAGTATCCTAACGACATTCCTGAAAATGATCATGATGTTAATAACGAAGATATCCAACTTCAAATGTAAAGAAATGGAGCAAACCACATGAATAAGAAAAAACAATTCACGCTCAAAGAGATTGCAAATGCGCTCGTCCAGGAAGGAATCCAGCGCACCACCACAGGAAAGTGGTCAGTGAGTTTTCAGGAAATCCGGGAACGGTTTGGAATCGATCTCTCTGCTGATAGCGATGCCGGAAGGCTGATGCTGATCGCATTAAAGCAGGAAGAAGAAGTTAACGAGCTGATCATGACGGAGGATCATATTGAAATGTCTTACCATCTGGAATACTGTCCGGCCTGTAATCAGGGCGGCTCATCCGGTATGGGGAGTGTATTCTCTCTGCTGGGCTGTAATATCTACGATGCCCATCTCCCCCAGGGGAATGCAGGCGTACCAGAGAATCCATCAGAATCGGACACAACAAAGGAGCAGACCGAGGATATGGCATCGAATCTTGTTATGCGCTAAAGGAGGTAACAGGAATGGATCTCTATGCATTTTTCCATCGAAAGGATGAAAAAATCCGCTCTCAGCATTGTGTGGTAGAAAAGGTTGTGGAACTTTCCGAAAGCGAGTATGCCCGCTTCTATCAATCACCGCTGGCAGAATATGATTTTATTTCCAAACACCGTGGAGCCATGCGTCAGGATGCGGACGGAACCCGGCACTGCCTGTTGGTGCTGGGAGAAAACCAGGAGGATGGTATCCTCGTTGACGCAGAAGGCTATGACTATGCCCGCTACCATGCTTTTCTTCCCAAGGCCCGCCAGCTTTATCTCCTGGATCAGTACCCTACAATAGCAAAATTCAATCAGGAGATGGCGGAAATGGCGGAGCAATACACACAAAAAGCCATCATCGACCAGCAGAGCGGAATGTACCGGATACTGACAGATGAGCTGGCATTGGATAAAGTTGAAACCCAGCTTCTCATTGGAATGCTGGAGGATCGCCCGGAGATTGCGTATCTGGATGACCTGGGCGATGAGCTGTGCATCAAGCTGAACCCGGAATATGCCCATGAAGAAAAAAAGAACTTCCCCGGCTCAGCCAGGAGGATGCCGATGTGATCTGTGCCAAACATGTCCTCTGGCTTCACGATGCAGGCGGCGAACAGGCTGACTTCTCCGGATACGATCTGTCCGGACTGAATCTGAGCCATCGGAATCTGAACAGCGCCATCTTTGCAGGAACCAGAATGTATGAAACGAATCTGGCGCAGGCGGAGCTGTGCTTCTCTGATTTTACAGACGCAACCTTGTTCTCCTGTGATCTCAAGGGCGTCACTGCTGAGGAAACATGCTTTAAAAGATGGTGGCCGATGGCTGTACCTCCCGGGGAGCCATCTTTACCCACAGCAACTTTTCCGGCGCACTGCTCCAGAGCTGTCGCATGGAACAGACCGACTGGACGAATTGCTGTACAGACAGTACCGTGTTCCATCAGACACCCATGGGGCAGGCAAAAATGAATCATGTAAGTGAGGACGAGCAGGACTGGAGCCAGGACTCCGGGCCTGCTCTTTCCATGTGAAGGAGGAACCTATGAAGAAAACCAATGTAACAATTTCCTTTGATGAGGAAAAGCTGACTGCGCTCCGGCTCTACATGGAGCAGAAAGATCTGCAGCTTGAAGATGAGCTGACCAAAGCCATGGAAGGATTCTATGGTAAACATGTCCCAGCCAATGTGCGGGAATTTATTGAAATGCGCTCTGGCGAACCGGTAGATCCTGCGCCAAGGGTAAGGCGGCCCAGGCCGGAGAAAAAAGAACCGACGCCGGCAGATGCGGGAGGAAATCCTTAATAATGCATCTGAAAGATCAATAAATAACGAATCGAGAGGTGATTGACATGCGAAAAGTTCTGTAATAGGAAAATCAACGGGAATCCGGCTGCGTCTTGGAAGTTTGTTCGATGGGATCGGCGGTTTTCCTTTATCTGCTGTCCGGAACGGAATCCTTCCGGTATGGGCCAGTGAAATAGAACCTTTCCCGATCCAGGTGACCAGGCAGCGGTTCCCGGAGATGCTCCATGTGGGCGATATTACGAAATTAAAAGGGGCAGATCTTCCGGCTGTAGATATCATTACGGGCGGATCACCCTGTCAGGATCTGAGCATTGCGGGAAAGCGCGCAGGTTTGTCTGGAGAGCGTTCCGACTATTTATGGAGCAGATCCGGATTGTAAAGGAGATGAGAAAGACAGATGCCAAAAGACAACGAGGAAATGAAACAGTTAACTCTTGCGGAATTGTTCCCCGATTCATGGTGTGGGAAAACGTCCCCGGAGCATTCTCATCTTCAAACGGAGAAGATTTCAGAGCGGTCCTGGAGGAAATCTGCAGGATCGCCGACCATACCATATCTGTTCCTCGACCTCCGGCCGGGAGGTGGAAATCTGCTGGGGCCATATTGGGAAGTGGATTCTCTGTCGCTTGGAGAGTTCTGGACGCTCAATACTGGGGAGTCCCCCAGAGACGTAAGAGAATCTTCCTTGTCGCAGATTTTGGAGGAACATCCGCCCCGGAAATATTATTTAAGCAGGAAAGCCTGCCTGGGTATCCTGCGGAGGTCAGCGGAACGGGGCAAGGGGCTTCCGGCGAAACTCAAAGAAGCGCTGGAGATCCAGGCGGGGATCAAATAGGCACAGAAGGATTTATGGCTTTCCATATCAATCAAAGAGAGGAAACCATCGACCTGGGGCATGTTTCCGGTGCATTGATGGCAACAAGAAATATGCAGATGCAGACCTTTATTGCCGGACTTCCTGACCAGCAGAAAGAGCCAACCCTCTGCCTGAACGATCAGGGCGGTCAGGTGATGGACTGCAGTGTAGATGTGGCAGGAACACTCCGGGCGCAGATGTCCGGCCATCCTCCGCTGGTCTTTGATAACCATGGGCAGGATCTCCGGTTCACCGGCCCCGTTGAAAAAGCACAGGCGGTAACCGCATCCTACGGGATGGGAGGCAATACACAATCCCTGGTGCTATTTGAAAATCACGGGATCGATGGACGTTATACCGGACCGCTGCCGGTATCCCCGACACTGTCAGCCAGAAGCGGCACAGGCGGCAATAATCTTCCTCTGATTGCGGAGGAACCGGACAGCTATTGTATTGCCGGGAATATCATTGACCGGCAGAGTAAAAATGGCGGGAATGGGTTTGGCTATCAGGAAGATATCAGTTACACCCTGAATACAACAGACCGGCATGCGGTCTATAGCCGCCAGCGAGTGGATGAATTCCAGGAAAGCAAAGTCGCTGGCACAGAAAGCGCCAGACAATATAAAGATGCAACTGACCTAATCTGCCAGCCTGAGGTAAACAGAAATCTGATCCGCCGTCTCACTCCTCTGGAGTGTGAGCGGCTGCAGGGTTTCCCGGATGGCTGGACTTTGATCGATGGGGCATCTGACTCGGCAAGATATAAAGCCCTGGGCAATAGTGTGGCAATCCCATGTGTTACTTTTGTTCTGCGTGGGATTGTTCTGATTATGGAGAAAGAGTTTGCGGAGGAACAGAAAAACTGAATCGAAGATTGGAGGCATGACCAATGAATGATATCGATGTTACCGTATATTTTAACGAGCATCGGCTCGCTGCTCTGGACGAGATTCTGAACGGTCAGGGGCGTACCATCGAAGGTGTATTGCGAAAATGTTTTGAAGAAACCTATGCGTCTCGTCCCGGAAGAAAAGCGTGAGGAAATCGAAGCACTGATCCGTCAGAAAGAAGCGAAAGCACAACGTGAGGCTGAAGCTGCCAGACGGTTTGCTGTGATTCATTTCCATGAGGACGGGGATGATTTTCATTTCACTTCCGACCTGCGGAACAACTTCTACAGTGCTGCTTATCTCTATCGGAATTTTATGCGGGAGAATGAGGGCAGGCTGACCTTGGACAGTCTGGCGCTTTCCTTTGGAGTACATCAGCCCATCGATGACCTGACCTTCTCTGTCTTATGCGCCGCTATGGAGCATGATGACCGGATCACCGCTCTCCTGGAATTTGATTTTGACGATGGAACGATCAGCGTAAAAGAGCAGGGAGATTCGGAGTGGCGGACTTATCGTCTGAAAGATGTTTCTACTGCGGTCTACCGTGCCGAGCGCAAATCTACGATTCCGATAGCAGTAAGAGAGCTGATTTTTGAAGAAGCATTGCGGGATCGGGAGATTGACTGGCAGTCTTCCGAACAGGCAGAAGAAACAACGCCGCCAGTTCAGGAGATGTGATGCGAAAAGGAACACCCCTATGAGCCGCCTGTCGGCCCCGTGTTGCGATTTTGTGGGCGAGGTCGAGGAAGTATTCCTCCCCGCCGGTTTGCGAGGCGTTTGCGGCCCGTGCGAAGGCAGGCTCCGCCCATGGAAAAGCGACGGTTCCCCGTGCGGATACAGGGTCGAAAATCAAGCAGGAGAAAGGGACGGTGCCGCATGGCGGCCCCGCCCCAGCTCACTGCGTCCGGCAGAGCCGGTCGCTTCAAGGCTTTCCGCCGCTTCTGAAAGAAATGGCATTACGGTGCCGGATTTGGAACAATAGGTTCCTGGACAGGTGCTTCAACTCCCCCAAGGCCCAGAAGTTTCAACGAATGACGCGGTGCTTTGGCAGGTTCCTATGAATAAGAAGGAGGATTTCAGACATGCAGGATACAGAGGCAGAAAAGAAAGAAATCAAACGCCGCTTCCAGCTCTGGATCAGACCGTCCACCCTGGAGCTGGCGGATACTCTCTATAAAAAAGACAACTGTGACAGCAAGAGCGAATTCATCGAAAAGGCCGTGTTGTTTTATGCCGGATATCTTTCCGCAGAGGACAACAAAACCTATCTCCCTAATATCGTCACCTCCACGTTGAAAAGCATTGTAGCGGAGAGTGATCACCGGCAGAACCGGATGATCTTCAAGATGGCTGTGGAGCTGGCGGTGATGATGAACGTGGTTGCAGCGAATAACAACATCGATCCAGTGTCACTGGAACGCTTGCGTGGAGAATGTGTCAAAGAAGTCAAAAGGCTGAATGGTGCGTTCTCTTTCGATGATGCGGTGAGTTGGCAGAATGGATGGGAAGAAAATGATTAACAGGCAAGAAGGAGCTTGACAAGAATCAGTTTTTTACGCATAATATATCTAAGATACATAGCTAAGATATATGAAGGAGGGGATTCGGCATGGAAATACCTGAAACGCAGCAGAAGATCCTGAACAGTGCCAAACGCTGGTTTTTGGAAAAAGGTTTCAAATCGGCTCCACTGCGCAAGATTGTGAATGATGTGGGCTTTACTCTTGGTGCGTTCTATGGCTACTACAAAAATAAAGAGGAACTGTTCTACGCCTTAACGGACGAGACGGCGCAGGGCCTTGCCACCATTGTACGCTCCATCGGGGAGGATATGCAGAAACTCCCACCAGAACAGATGCTCTATTCCATGCTGGACTGCTATCTGCGTCGCCTTCCGGAGTTGGCAGATTATCTTTGCGCTCACCGGGAAGAAATGGTGTTACTACTTCGCTGTGCTGAGGGAACGAAGTATGAAAACTTCTTTGACAGTTTCCGCATAATGAACATCGAACGGATTACGCAGGGGGTGGAAACTGCTGAGCATACGCCAAAGGCTCTGCTAGGCATCGACCCCGGTTCCCTTGACCTGATGATGCGGGGCTATTTTGATATGCTCGCCCACATCATTCTGGAAACCGAGGATAAGGAAACAATCATCCGGCGGATGCGTGACGTCGCACTGGTATACCGCAACGGAATGCTCAGTTTAATGGAGGAGGAAACGGATCATGCATGAGTATTATCGGAACAATATCCTGAAATTAAAAAAGGAAAACGAGGGTTATCTTTGCTTTGTGAAAGTGGAACTGGAACAGAACGCCGGCAAACCTTACAGCGAGGTATGGGAGGAAATCTGGGGCTTCTATGAAAAGAATCTGCTGGAGCATTTCCCTTACATCGGCGGTGACAAAGTCAGCGGGACAAAGAACCTCACTGGCGCTTACATTTTTGTGGCGATGGGCGAGGTACTTAAACGCTGCGGTGTTTCTGTGGAGGGTTCGGCACGTCTGATGGTGCTGGCTTATGAGCGAAAGTATCAGGCTATCCCACGCCCCGTCCGGGCAGTTATGAGGAAGATATTTTCCTCGCCCAGGCTTGTCACGAAGATGTATCGAAAGAAAGACCGGGAGAATACGGAGAACGCTGCAAAATATCCCGGCAGCTTTGAAACAAAAACCATGCAGCCGCCTGCAGAGGGCTGCGTCTTTACTTATCATACTCTCGTTTGCCCACTGTCCGATTTCGCAAAAAAATACGGCTACGAAGAATATATGCCCTATCTCTGCAATTTGGACTATGTGATGTTCGGCGTGTTGGGCGTACCGCTGTACCGAAGGCATACCTGCTTTGCCAACGGCGACTACTGTGACTTCAGCCTAAAATCGGGTGTGCAGCCATTACCATACTGGCCGCCGGTATTTACACAGGGGAAAGGTTATCAATAAGAAATATACGGAAACACTCACCCAATTCCGGATGAATAAACCGGTATTACAAATCTGATGAAAAAGGAGACATAAAATGGCATTCAGAAACAATTTCGGCAACCCGCAGGGATTTATAGGAAGGCTGATGCTTTCTGGTATGAATATGGGGCATAGTCCGATGGCTAAATGGGCATTTACACAATTTGATGTCCCTGATGACGGAATGCTGGTTGATATTGGCTGTGGCGGTGGATTTAATATCCGAAGATTATTAGACCGCTCCAAAGACGGTTTCGTTTATGGGATAGATATTTCCAGCACCAGCGTTGAGAAGTCAAAAAAGACGAATAAAAAGAATATTGGCAAAAGATGTGAAGTGCTTCTTGGGAGCGCAGAGAACCTTCCGTTAAAGGATAATTCCATAAAACTTGCCACCGCCTTTGAAACTGTGTATTTCTGGAAAGATCTGGAGAAATGCTTTGCAGAAGTGAAAAGAACGATCAGGCCGGGCGGGAAATTCGTAGTCGTCAATGATCCTGGAGATCCTGAAAAACACTGGGAAAACATGATACCGGGGATGAAATCATATACACCGGATGAAATAAAACAGATCATGGAGGCCGTTGGTTTCATGGATGTTAAGGTTACAAAAAATAAGTTTATGTTCTGCGTGTCTGGAAAGAAAGGGAACTAAATGAATTGCAATCCTGCATGTCTCCTGATATAATATTAGTTAGTTATCACTAACCTATTTGCGCATAGGAGGGTACATCCATGTTTACTGTTCGTCCATATAAGGAAGAAGATGCTGCGGCCTGCGGGGATTGCTTCTACGAAGGATTCTTTTCATGCTCTGTGGATCAGAACGATAAAATACTTTTGCGTGACTACGCACAGATCCTGATTGATTGAAAATGCAATTTCACCTATGTTGCGGAAACGGAGGATCATCAGGTCGTAGGATTCATCTGTGGAAAATATGATAAGCGTTTCAGCAAGGCTCTGGCAGCTCAGTATGAGACAAAAAAGCACTATGGCCGTTGGTGTAAAATGTTCCTCAAGTTCTATCTGAAAAGATATAAAATGTCAGCACCATTCCAGAAGCAGTTTGATGCCTTTTTCCGTCAGCTACAGGAAAGGGATAAGGAAACCGTTGGGAAATGCGATCTGGAACTCGTTGCCCTTTCGTCCAGAAGGAATTACAGAAAGGGGTTGGGAACCGCATTGGTCACACAATTTTTGAATCGGGCAAAAGCTGATGGAGCAGATCGTGTGCGGCTTTTTACGAACACTCTTGCATCGTGGGAGTTTTATGAAAAACGTGGATTTAAGAAAGTGGCAGAGAAGCCTTTTCAGGATGGCTCCGGCAATCAGTCCCTCGTTTATGAGTACGTTTTGAAGGAGCATGAATATGAAAAACACCATCTGTGAAAAACTGATGTGGTCAGCGATGACACCTGCTATTTTCAAATATATCGCAGCCAATTGCAAAAATACGGATACATTCAGGGTGAAGAAGAAATCGCGTAAAAACTTTAAAGATATGTTGGCGAGGACACCCGACATAGGCGGTTTTACGAAAAATCCTCTGCGAATCTGTCTTTCCGGCGGAATTGTCTGGATGGCAGTTTATAAGGCAATGGATGGGGCGATGAGCCATGAGCAGTTCGGGGAAATGGTGACAGCCACGATGCAGGCGTCGCTCATTAAAAAAGCTTTCGGGAGTAAAAATCCATTTGATATGGAATATCAAAAAAAGAAAGTCAAGAAGGACAGAATTGCAAATGCCATATCCGACAGCGAATTCAACTGGATGACGGAGACGATTCCCGGAAGGGATGCAGACGAATACACCATCAACTATCACAGGTGCGGCCTGTGTGCGCTTGGAAAACAGGAGCATTTGGAAGAACTGATACCCTATATGTGTGCCATGGATTTTATTTCTGTTGATCTCATGGGCGGCGTGTTATACAGGACAGGTACACTTGCAGAGGGCGCAGAAAAGTGTGATTTCTATGTTTGCAAAAAGGACTCTAAATGGGATAAAGAAAGAAAATACGGACAGCAATCCAAGCTGCAAAAACAGGGAGAGTTGGGAAAGTGGAATATGTGACGGTTGCACAGGAGGGCTTCTATGGACTTTATCATGTCCCTGTTAAGGATCATGATCCCAAAAAGGTCGTCATCGTAGTAGGCGGCAGCGAAGGGAATGAAAATATCCCGATGAATGTGGGTGCTATGTTTGCCAGGTGCGGCATCGCCGCGTTAGGTATTTGTTACTGGAACGTAGACGGGCTGCCGAAAGAACTGGTTCGGGTGCCTGTCGATCCATTTGAAAAAGCGATCCTGTGGCTGAAAAACAAAGGATATGAAAAGATTATCATGTATGGCATTTCAAAAGGCGCTGAACTGGTATTGCTTTGCGCTTCTCTTATGCCGGATATCTGCGGCGTTGTTGCCCTCTCCCCCCGATCCACTGTATATGGGGAGGCATGTACGGGGATAAAAGCATGGCATCGAAAACTTTTTCATCTGCCTCCGAATTCACATACAGGGGAAAAGATTTTCCGTGTATGACAGCGCATCTGAAATATGGGCCGGCAATCCGGAACCTCATCCTCCATCAGCAGTTCGAGTTATCCTACATCTACGAAGAACCGCTGAAACATTTTGATGAGGATACAGCCATTCATGTGGAGAACATTCAGGGAAACATTTTATTTATTTACGCAAAGGAAGATCTCATGTGGCCCAGCAAAGAGGCAGTGGCATATATGGTAAACCGCCTGGAAAAACACCGGTTTGCTTTCCGGGTGGATGTCTTGGAATATGAAAAAGCAAGCCACATTCTTGTTCCATTAAATCCATCTAAGCTGAAAATGTTTAAAATTGAGAGACAATATCCGGAAGATTGCAGGCGCAGCCGTGAAGACGCTTTCCATAAAACGATAAAATGGATATCGGAGGTAAAGTGAATATGGCGGTCATGATAGAAAGTCTGATTGGTATCTTATTATTCACAGTTCTGATTGTGTCACTGACGCTGAAAAATCCCCTTACCTCAGTGGGAGATTATCCCCCGGCCATACGGGAGAAATGTATGGAATTAGGATTGATCGAAAAAAGAGAACAACGCTTTACCAGGGCAGATATCCTCCGAAAGGGGATCGCCCTGCTTGCTTTTGTGTTCATCTTCGCTGTTGTCCTGAAACAGTTTAATGGAGCGGATACATTCTGGAAAGGGTTTCGGGATTCCTACCTGATCTGGCTGATCATTGATTGGTATGACGCTCTGATACTTGATTGCATCTGGTTTTGCCATTCGAAAAAAGTCAGGATACCAGGCACAGAGGATATGGAAGAATATAAGGACTATCGTTTTCATATCAGGCAGTCCTGTATTGGTATGCTTCTTGGCCTGCCCTCCTGTCTTGCAGTGGGAGCGATTACAGCAATCCTCTGATCAGCCATCAAATGATATAAAACAGAATATGATTCGCATCCGGCAGGAAATCTCTTTCGAGGTCTCCTGCTTTTTCTTTACTCTAAAACGGAAGGAGGTTCCCCATGGCCCGTCTGGTCACCAAATTTAAGTACCTGAAGCCGGATCAGGAAAAGCCCATCGGCGGGTATGCCACCTACATCGCCACCCGTGAAGGCGTGGAGAAAATCGATGAGTCTTTTAAGCTGTCTCCCGCAACAGTGAAACAACAAAAGCTCATTGAAAAGATCCTGCGGGATTTCCCGGATAGCGCTGCGATGCTGGAGTATGAGGACTACCAGAGAGAAAAGACCGTGGGAGCCGCCTCAGAATTTATCACCCGTGCCATTGAGGACAATGCCCATGAGATCCTGAACCAGAAAACCTATGCCGACTATATCAGCACCCGGCCTGGCGCAGAGCGGTTCGGCAGCCACGGGCTGTTTACGGATGATGGTGTCCCGGTAAAGCTGAAAGAGGTATCCCAGGAGCTGAACGCTCATCAGGGAAATGTGTGGACGCTCATTATTTCTCTGCGCCGGGAGGATGCAGAGCGTCTCGGTTTCAATACCGGCGTCCGATGGCGGGATATGCTTCGGACGCAGACGCAGGCCCTGGCGGACAGCCTGAAGATCCCCATGGATCATCTGAAATGGTATGCTGCCTTTCACAATGAGAGCCATCATCCCCACATCCATCTGCTGGCGTACTCTACTGTAGAGAAGGAAGGTTTCCTTACCAAACAAGGCGTGGCGAAGATGCGGTCTTCCCTTGCCAAGGATATCTTTGAGCAGGATCTGCTCTGCATTTATGAAAAGCAGACGGTTCAAAGGGATGAACTGCGTCTGCATAGTAAGGATCTGATCGCAGAGATTGTCTCCCGCATCAATGCCGGAACCTATGATAATCCCAAGGTAGAGGAACTGCTCCTCCACTTGGCTGACCGGCTTTCCAAAACCAAAGGGAAAAAGGTCTATGGCTATCTGAAATCGGATGTGAAGGCCCTGGTGGATGCCATCGTGGATGAGCTGGCGGCAGATGAAAAGATCGCTGCTCTTTACAATCTGTGGTACGAACAGAAAGAAGAAGCGCTCCAGGTCTATACAGAAGCACTTTCACAGCGAGTGCTGCTCTCTCAGAATAAAGAATTTAAGCCGATCAAGAATGCAGTGATACAGGAGGCCCTGTGCCTTCATGCTGACCGGCAGGATGTGGAGGAACCGGCCCAGGAGGATACTCCCGAACTGGAAGTGCCAGATGCTACGGAATCAGATTCTCAGGCGGACGATCCCATCGAGCCAGATCCGCCTCCCGGCTTTCGCTCTTACTCTGGAGGCTGGGGCCGGAAGAAGGATACCTGGTGGACGGATGAATATAAGGAGGCCCGTGCATTCCTCTATGGCACCAAGACATCCAAACCGGATTTTGAACAGGCCCTGGCTGGCCTGAAGGAAGAAGCCCTGCGGGGCAACGGTTTTGCCATGCATGATCTTGGCAAAATGGTTCTGGCCGGTCTTGGCTGTGAAAAAGGATGAAGAACAGGCACAGGAATGGTTCCGGAAAGCCTTCTCTGCTTTCTGTGCCAGAGAGCCAAAGGAGGAAAAGCCAGGGTATCTACGATACCGGATTGGTAAGATGTATGCCTTCGGCTATGGCGTGGATCAGGACTATCTGAAAGCCGCCGAATGGTATGAAAAATCGGTTGCGGAGGGAAATCCCTTTGCCGCCTATGCTTTGGGAAGCCTTTATCACCGGGGCCAAGGCGTGGAACAGAATGAGGAAAGGGCATTTTCTCTGTTTACCATGGCAGCTACAGATGGGGATAAGCCGAATGCCTACGCTCAGTATGAGCTGGGCCGGATGTGCCGGAATGGGATTGGCACTGCGCCAGATCAGGCGGCATCGGAGCAATGGTACAAGCAAGCGTATCAGGGATTCCTGGAAATCGAACAAAACATGGCGGATGACAAATTGTACTACCGCCTGGGCCAGATGAACCTTACCGGCACAGGAACAGAGAAAGATCCAGAGCAGGCCAGAATGTACTTTGAAAAGGCGGCGGAGCTTGGTAATATCGATGCCATGTATGGCCTGGGGAAATTGTATCTGAGTAAAGACTTCCCAGGCCAGGATGTAAAAGAGGCAATCAACTATCTCATGGACGCAGCAAAGAAGGGCCATGATTATGCCATGTACGCTCTCGGCAAGCTGTTTCTGGAAGGAAAAGAGATCCCTAAGAATCCAGAGTACGCTCTGCGCTGGCTGGAGGAAGCAGTGAAGAAAGAAAATCCCTATGCGGAATACCTCTTGGGGAAAACATTGCTTCAAGGTGTGGAGCTTCCCCAGGACATTCCCCGTGCAGTTTCCCTTCTGGAAAAAACGGTGTCACGGAACAATCCCTATGCGGCATATGCTTTGGGAAAAGCGCTGCTGGAAGGAATACTCCTCCCGCAGGATCTTCCAAGAGCCATGGAGCTGCTTGCTTTCTCTGCTGATCAAGGATTCTCCGCAGCGCAGTATCTGCTGGGTAAGGTCTTCTCCAATGGAGAACTGCTCCCGAAGGACATCTCCAAGGCCATCCTCTATCTGACAAGAGCTGCCGAGCAGGATCATGAGTATGCACAATATCTTCTCGGAAAACTCTATCTGGCCGATGAAGGTATCCCAAAGGATGCGAAAGCGGCGTTGTATTGGTTTACCAAGTCGGCAGATCAGGGAAATGCTTTCGCTCAATATCAACTCGGCAAGCTGTTCCTGTATGGCCGGGAGATGGAGCAAGACATGGAAAAAGCCATTTCCTATCTGACCGCCTCTGCCGATCAGGGGAATGTCTATGCTGCCCAGCTTCTCCAAAGTGTCCACAGCAACCGGAATTGGTCGGCGGCATTGGGGAGTTTGCGGCTATTGCAGCATCTGGCCCGGATCATCCAGAACCGGATTGAGGACGAGCGCAAAGGTGGTAAGGGCGGTATAGACAGAAAGCTGAAGCGCAAGATCGATGAAAAGAAACAGGCCCATGGTTTGAAACAGGGCTGAGAAAGGAGGTTCTATGGCCACAACCTATATTCACTTTACTGAAGAACAAAAAGATCAGGCCCGCCGCACGGATTTGCGGTCTTTCCTTCTCGGACAGGGTGAAAAGGTGGAACGATCCGGATCGGAATACAAATGGAATCACGGAGGAGAAAAGATCACGATCCGGGGAAATCTGTGGTTTAATCAGTATGAGCCAGATAGTGGAGGTGGCGATGCCATTGCATTTGCCAGAGAGTTTTATGGTTTGGATTTTCCGGAGGCGGTGAAGTTTCTCCTGGAACAGCAAGGCGTTGTCATCCTCCCACAGAAGGATGTACCGGCAAAAGAGAAAAAGCCATTTGCCCTTCCAGCGAAGAATGAGGACATGCGAAGGGTTTATGCGTATCTTCTGAGCAAGGTTTCTGGATCGGGAGGTTGTCAATGCATTTGTCCAAGATGGATTGCTCTATGAGGATTCGGAATATCACAATGCGGTCTTTGTGGGTGTGGACGAAAATGGGAGTGCCCGTCATGCCCATAAACGAGGCACCTACTCGGACAGCGGCTTCAAGGGTAACGTGGACAGCAGCAATCCGGATTACAGTTTTCACTACATCGGAAAAAGCAACCGGCTATATGTGTTCGAAGCCCCGATCGATATGCTGTCCTATATTTCTCTGCATAAAGAGAACTGGCAGGAACACAGCTATGTGGCCCTCTGTTCCACAGCCACTTATGGGGCCATACACATCTTGAAAACGAATCCGCAGATCGATACCATAGTTACCTGTCTCGACCATGACAGCGCAGGCATTGAGGGAAACTATCGTCTGAAGGAAGAAATCCTGCGGCTGGGAACCTATACGGTCAGTGCGGAACAGCCCCGGTTTAAGGACTGGAATGAGGGGCTCAAAAGCGAACACGGGATAAAACCGCTCCCCGGCACAGAGCATCCGGGCCTGGTACGGATGAAAACGCTCTGCCAGGAGCTGGCCATCGTTTTTACCGGTGACCGATGCCCCAAATATCCGCTGGATGAGTTAAAGGAGCAATACCAGAAACTGAGGCAGCTCTCCATGAAGCGGCCCAGGGATATCATCATGCAATCCTCTGAAATGGCGGGGATTGCTTTTTATTGGGCCAGAAACAATTTGCCTCCCTTGAGAAGTCCTACACCGTACAGCAATATGAGAAGATCCTGTTCCGTCTCTATGCGCCTCACCATGATAAGATCGGCTACAAAGCCCGCATCGCTGAGATCGGGGAGCGCCTGGAGGCAATCGGTCAGGCTTTTCAGAAAAATGAGATCCTGTCGGAATCGGCACAAATGGAACAGATCAAGAATACGCTCTCCCTGGCAGTGGACTGCCTGCGGCTGGAGACTTACGTGGAGCGTGAGCAAATGGAAATGCAAAGGAGGGAATCATCATGCCAAACCGAATCCTCACCAATGGCAATGCAGCAATGAAAATCTGAATGGAAAGGAGTGATGAAGGAACCTGGAAAGCGTGTTGTCCTATGGATAATATCGGGGCTTTCATTCTTGTGGCTGTGGTAATGCTGGGCGTCCTGGGCGGCGTCTCTTTGCTTGCCCACATGTACACCCTCAATATCAAGAGCAAGACCGTTGGTAATGGTCAGCATGGTACTGCGAGGTGGGCCACCAAAGCGGAGATCCGGAAAACCTATCGGCACATCCCCTTTGAGCCGGAGCAGTGGCGGCAAGGCAAACACTTGCCCAAGGATCAGGGAATTGTGGTGGGATGTACCAACTCTAAGGGTGGTACTACAGCCCTCATCGATACCGGCGATGTCCACGCCCTGATGATCGGTGCCGCTGGTGTCGGAAAAACCGCCTATTGGCTTTATCCCTGTATCGAATACGCCTGCGCTTCTGGCATGAGCTTTCTGTCAACCGACACCAAGGGCGATGTCATGAGAAACTATGGAACCATCGCCAAAGAGCATTATGGATATCAGGTATCAGTGATCGACCTGAGAAATCCCACCCGGAGCAATGGCAATAATCTGCTCCATCTGGTGAACAAGTATATGGATCTATATAAGGAAAATCCGAAGGAGCTGGTTTATAAGGCCCGCTGTGAGAAGTATGCCAAGATCATCAGTAAGACCATTATCCTCTCCGGCATGGATGCAGCCAGCTTTGGCCAGAACGCCTATTTCTATGATGCGGCGGAAGGTCTGCTGACTGCGACCATCCTATTGGTCGCTGAGTTCTGCGAACCGGAGAAGCGTCACATCGTCTCCGTGTTCAAAATCATCCAGGAACTGTTGGCTCCCTCACAGAAAAAAGGAAAAAATCAGTTTCAGCAGCTCATGGAGCTTCTGCCGGATGACCACAAAGCCAAATGGTTTGCCGGGGCCGCTCTGAATACTGCTGAACAATCCATGGCCAGCGTCATGAGTACCGCTCTATCCAGATTGAATGCTTTTCTGGATTCCGAACTGGAGCAGCTCCTATGCTTTGATACGGAGATTGATGCGGAGAAGTTCTGCCGGGAGAAGTGCGCTATCTTCCTGATCATGCCGGAGGAAAATCCCAATACTTTCTTCATGATCTCCTTGATCATCCAGCAGCTCTATCGGGAGATCCTGGCTGTGGCGGACGAGATGGGCGGAAAACTGAAAAACCGCTGTGTATTTTACTGTGATGAATTCGGCACCCTTCCGAAAATTGAGAGCGCCGAGATGATGTTTTCAGCCTCTCGTTCTCGACGCCTTCAGATCGTGCCGGTGATCCAATCCTTTGCTCAGCTTGAAAAGAACTATGGCAAAGAAGGGGCGGAGATTATCGTGGATAATACACAGCTTACCATCTTCGGAGGCTTTGCACCTAATAGTTCCTCGGCGGAGGTGCTATCCAAGGCTCTGGGGAGCCGGACGGTCATGTCCGGATCGGTCAGCCGGGGGAAGAACGATCCGTCCCAATCCCTGCAGATGATGGAACGGGCGCTCATGACACCGGATGAACTCAAGAGCATGCCAAAAGGTCAGTTTATTGTGATGAAGACCGGCTTCTATCCCATGAAGGTCAAGCTGAAGCTATTCTTCAAATGGGGCATCCAGTTTGAAGAAGAATATGCTGTGGAGGAAAAGGGCAACCGGAAAGTGGCCTATGCCGAGAAGCAGGAGATCCTGGATGGGATCGTGAAGAAGTACCACCCGGAGTGGCTGATGGAGGATGCTCCGCCAGCAGAGGCTATCCCACCGGCGGGAGGGCAGGCACAGGCTATGACAGAGCGAAATGAGCCATCCTCCAGGGAGAAAAGAAAAAAGGCGGCGGCACAGGGCTGCGGACTGCGCCAAGAGCCGCCAGAACGGAGCGTAAAGGGGATGAAAGCATACGGGAGAGCCGGATGCTCCATCCGACAAAAATCTACGGAGGAGGGCCTTGTTCGCGGATCTGGATGAACTTTTTATAAGTCCCTTCCTGTTGCAGCAGTTCCTTATGCGTACCCCTCTGAGCCACAGTTCCACCATCAATCACAAGGATCTGGTCGGCGTTCTCAATCGTAGCCAGGCGATGGGCAATCGTAATAATGGTTTTGCCATGTGTCAGGGCAGAAATAGCCTCCTGGATCAGATGCTCATTCTCAGGGTCAATGCTTGCTGTTGCCTCATCCAAGATAACAATGGGAGCATCCTTGAGCATCGCCCTGGCGATAGAAATTCTTTGCTTTTCACCGCCGGAAAGTGAAGAACCCCCTTCACCAATCACCGTGTCATATCCGTCCGGTAAAGTCATTATGAAGTCATGGCAGCGGGCCGCTTTTGCGGCAGCGATGATCTGTTCATCCGTAGCGTCTGGGCTGCCGAATTTAATGTTATTCTTGATGGTATCCCGGAACAAATAGACATTCTGAAAAACCATGCTGATATTTTTGAGCAGACTATCGCAGGTAAATCTGCGAATATCCGTTCCACCAATGGTAATCGTTCCGCTGTTGACATCGTAGAAACGGGCAATTAGGTTACATAGTGTAGATTTGCCACTACCAGACGGTCCAACGATGGCTGTTGTGGTATTCTGCGGGATTTTGAAGTTCAGGTCATGCAGAACAATCCGGCTGTCATATCCGAAAGAAACATCCCTAAACTCAATATCATAGGTTGCCGGTTTTATATCGGTGCCATCCTGGTCGATATAGTTTACATTCTCTAATGCTTCCAACTTGTTCATGGCAGAATCAATAACCCCAAGAGTGTGCGCAGCATCATTGATATTTTCCACGCTGCCAAAAAGAACAAAGGAGAAAAGAACAAACATCAGAAAAACAGATATACTCATTTGCCCTTGCAATGCTTGCCACGCGCATACCAAGACGATCCCCATAGATGCCAGCTTCAACACAAACAGGTGTAGGCAGTTATATGGTGTATAGCCCTTTTCTACCTTGATGTGAATATCTTTCAATTCCTTACTGGCATTACGAAAATTCTCAATAGAAGCACCTTCCTGTCCAAAGGACTTCACAATGGAAAGCCCCCGGATGTATTCAATCGCTGCGCCGGACATATCTTCCATTGCTTTATGGGTTGTTGCAGCGGTTTTTTCACTGTGTCTGCTGATCCCCTGCAAAGCCAGCGCCGAAAGAGCAACGCCGACAATGGAAATAAGCGCAGCAACGGGGCTGAAGAAGATCAGGCATAAAACGATGGCAATAAACTTTGCGTATCCATTGATGATGACATCCACCATTTTCATGCCCTGTAATTCCAAAGTAGACAATTCCGTGGTAACACCTGCCAGAATGTCACCGACACTGTTCTGCGAAAAGTACCCAAGAGGGACTCGTTTCAGAACGTCCCCCAAGTGGATGCGTTGTCCTGCGGCAACTTCATAACCGATACTTTCCTGCAAAATTGCCCGTAGATAAGAAAACAGGAAATTCAACGCAATAGAGCCAACAATAATCCACAGCATTTTCCAGATCAAAGAAGCGTCAATTGTGGTATGCGCCCAATATGCCTGAATAGATTTATCCAGCGCATAAGCAGCAGCCATTGTCGGGATGGCTGTAGATAAACTACTGAAAAAAGAGAATACAGAGCCAAGATAAAGACGACCTCTGTACTTGCCAGCCCATCGAATGATGCGTTTCATTGACTTAAACATTACCAGCCACCTCCTTTTTCTCGCCCACAGACCAGTTCTTTGCGCCAATATGCGCCTGCCACATATCCGCATAAAGCGGACAGCGTTCCAGGAGTTCCTCCTGCTTTCCGCAATCAACAATCTGCCCTTTCTTCAGAACGACAATCTGATCTGCGTTTTGAATGGTAGACAGACGATGTGCAATCACCAGCAGGGTCTTTCCTTTGGAAAGGGCCATGATGGATTTCTGGATTTTATCTTCGTTCTGCGGGTCGGTGAAGGCAGTTGCCTCGTCCAAAATCACAATAGGCGCATTTTTCAGGATTGCTCTCGCAATAGCAATTCGTTGCTTTTCTCCGCCGGAGAGCCGCCTGCCAGCGTCACCAGCCGGGGTATCATATCCTTTTTCCAGCCGAACAATGAAATCATCACAGCAGGCCGCTTTTGCGGCGGCATATACTTCCTCATCCGTAGCATTTGGATTACCCAGGCGGATGTTCTCTTTGAGCGAGCAGTTGAACAGGAAATTGTCCTGTGTCACGAAGCTGACCAATTCAGAAAGCTGGTGAATTGAAAGCTCTTTTATATTTTTGCCGCCAATGGAGATACTGCCACCAGTTACATCCCAAAACCGTGCAATCAGGCGAGCCACCGTTGATTTTCCTCCTCCAGACGGTCCGACCAGTGCAGTGAAACTCCCCTGTGGCATATTTAAGCTGATACCATGCAACACTTCATTTTGTGTTGTACCGTCATAAGAAAAGGACACATCCTGCAAGACAATATCGGTATGATTGATTGGAACAAATTCCCCGGAATCCGGCAAATTTGGAAGATTCAAAAGCTCATTTGCTGCTTCAACCGCATACTCCATAGATTTTGCTTCGTTGATAAAGGTCGTAGCTTTCATCAGTGGCCCCACAATACTAAGTGAGAGGATAATTCCCATTGCAAGTTCAGCGGGAGTAATACTTCCACCACGCACCAGCAGCAAACCAACAGGGAGTACCCCAAGCAAGGTAGTCGGCATAATCGCCATCATTAAATTCATGGTTTTCCATGTGCTTTTGAACCAGTTGAGAGTAAAATCCTTAAAGGACTTCACAGCGCCTACAAACTTTTCGTAGGAACTGGTACTTTGGTTGAACGCCTTAACAACCTCAATGCCCTCTACATACTCGATAATAATGTTGTTGACATGGTTATTTGCCTCCATGTAGGCTGCATACTGGCTGTTATAATTTTTCATAAGGAAGAACATCGGAATCATAGCCAATGCAGGAGCAATCAAAATCGAAAGTCCCATACGCCAGTCTATTGCTAGCATCCAGACGAAAATAGCCAGCGGCAGGAGCAGATTAGAAGTCAGTTCTGGAATTACATGCGCCAAGGGCGGCTCTAAGTCCTCCACCTTATCCATGATGATGTTTTTCAGATAACCGATTCTCCGTCTCATTACCTCGCCAAGCGGGGCTTTCATTAGACGATTTGCAATTTTTAGACGAATACCTTCCAGTATCGTATACGCGGATATGTGCGCCAAAATTGTGGAGATACCAAAACAAAGCACACGGATCAGGTACCCACCTACGCCAACCAAGCACCATAACAGAATATCGTTTCCTGTGGCAGTACGGTTGATAAACAGAAGCAGAATTTTATAAACTGCCCAAAACGGAATAAATCCACCAGCGACACTAAAAATAGCGCATAAAACCGAGAGGATCATCTTTCCCTTGCAGGGTTCTGCAAAGGAAAGTAGAGTTTTGACCCAACTCTTTTTTTGTTGTTTCATAGTAATTCACCTCTTTCGTTCTATTCGGTCAGTAAAGAAAAAAGGATGGCTAAGTCCTACTAACCATCCTTAATTTATCATGATTCAGTTTTTTCTTCCGCTCCACGCGGCCTTTTCTGTGCCAATCAGATAATTGATTTCCGATATTCCAATGGCGTTTTTCCCATCGTCTGATGAAAAGCAGCGGTAAATTTGCTGGGACTGTCATATCCCACAAGACCAGCAACATCAGCCACCTTCAACGACTTATCTGATTTCAGCAAAGCCGCTGCATAGTTCATTCGGTAGTTCCTCATGTATGTAAAAATCGGACTGCCATAAACAGACTTAAAGCAATTTTTCATCGGTGTCAATGCAATATCAAACTTTGCGGAGAGTTCTTCCAGCGTGTAGTTCTTTGTCAAATCTTGTGTTAAAAGTGATTGAATTGCCTTAATTTTTTCGACCTGACTCTTATAGAAATATGGACGTTCCTCTGTATGTCCCGACAGCTCTAACGCATCCAGATATAGAAGCAGTTCCAGCACTTTGATCTTGAAATAGTCCTTTTTGATTTTGACCGGCACATTGTAGAGTTCGGAAAAAATATGCTCAATGGCCGGTTCTCCTGGAATGACATAAGGTGTACGGTCACTGCAATATTTATTTTGTAATTCGTAAAGGTCAACAGAAAAGCCCTTCATATAGGCTGGAATTTCTTTTGCCGCAGTCTCCACCTGAAAGCCAATGGAAATACCGTGGTAGTGACAAAGCGGAAACTCCACCTTGCCGGAATGATGGATACGGCGATCAACCCGAAGATCGCCAGCCTCTAAATAGCTAAAGGCATTTTGGCCGACTTCCTGCTCAATACGCCCTTCCCGGCAGTGGTCGATACAAAGCAGGTCCATATCTGTCTGGAAACCCGAAATGCACTCCTTCATGTGAAAATCATTATACATGAGAAATACACCGGGAAAGACATGATAGAGCGTCATCATGCCTTCACCAGAATTATCGCTTAAACGCATGACCTTACAATCATCTGACTCGATCAGGTTTTGAACATTGGGACCGTAGTACATTTCCCGGAGCAGTTCCGGCATAGACGCTACCTCCTTTCTTTGGAGCATCCCTCCATATCAAATATTTTATCACAAGTCCGGCCCAAAAACTCAAAATCATGGGAAACAATGATGATAATTTTATTTTCATCATTCAACTTGCGGATCATGTCGCTCACTTCCAGCATACGATGATAGTCAAGCCCACTGGTCGGCTCGTCAAAGACAAGCACATCCTTGTCGGAGAGAATAGCGGTTGCCACCGCAAGGCGCTGTTTCTGACCTCCTGACAGGGCCATCGGATGGCGGTCTTTGAAATCCAGCAAATCAAAAGACCTGAGAATTTCTTCAATCCGCTCCGGCGGACAATCCGGCTGCGCCAGTTCACATTCGTTCCATACGCTGTCTGAAAAAAGCTGATGGTTCACATCCTGCATCACACAGAAGCTGGCCTTATTACGCTGTTTTGCTTTCAGTGCTTGGCCATCCAGCCGGACCATTCCAGCCACTTCTTTCAAAAGCCCGCACAGGCAGCGTGTCAGCGTCGTTTTCCCTGCGCCGTTATGACCGACAATTCCCAACACTTCGCCCCGTTTTGCAGAAAAGCCAAGGCCGCTGAATACCGGCTGCTTATCAAAGGCACAGGAAAGATTTTCTACGGATAAGCCTTCCTGCGCTCCTGGCGGATCGGCGGGAGGCAGCTCCAACACAGGATGGACAAGACTTCTAAGCCCCATCCTGATACGCTGCTCATCCGAAAGATTGCGAAACTCATCCCCGGAAAATATCTGAACGATTTTCCCCTTTTGAATGAAGACTGCCCGGTCGATCAGATCCATCAGGAAATATAGGCGGTGTTCGGCAATAACAACCGTCCGTCCTTCTTTTTTGATCTGGATAATCTGCTGGCGTAAGGTGTCAATCGCACCAGCATCCAGATTTGCCGTCGGCTCGTCCAATACAAAAATGGACGGGTTCATGGCATATACAGAGGCAAACGCAAGACTTTGTTCTCCGCCAGACATGGAGAAAATGTTTCTTCCCAAAAGCGATTGAATTTTCAGGGCGGAAACAGTGGCCTCATATCGCTCTTTGATTTTCTTTGGTTCGACACCCGCATTTTCCAGGCCGAAAGTAATCTCGCTGTCCGAGTCAATATTGAAAAACTGAGATTTCGGATTTTGGAACACAGATCCAACCTGTTCTGCCAGACGGTACATTTCTGTTTTCGGCACTTCCATACCGTTTACAATCGTTGTACCGGATAAAGTGCCGCCCTCGACAAAATGAGGGATTAAGCCGTTAATCAGTTTTGTCACTGTTGTTTTGCCACAGCCCGACTCCCCTGTAAGGACAACACATTCTCCCTGCTGAATATTCAGATCAATATGGGAAAGCGTTCCCTGCTCTTTCTCATATTCAAACGATACATCCTGAATTTGGATCACATGGAACACCTCCTTATCCCACTGTAATTGAAATCACACAAAAAATCAAACCTGCCGCCAGACATAAAAAGTCCTGCACGCCGAACTTCATTTCAATCATACTTGTCTTTGGCGCAGGATTTTCAATGCCCCGCGTAACAGCGGCTGCGGACAATTCTTCCGCTGTCGTTGTTGCAGAAATCATTGTCGGCACCAGTAAGCACTCAATTTTTTGTACCCCATGAATATTACGGAGCTTCATGGCATCCCGGATATAGCCGGTTTCTTCTTTCAAGGCCGGAAAATACCGGACGGTTACAGACAAAGGAATAATCAGTCCCTGCGGGATATGCCATTTCCGAAGTGCAACCATCAATTCCCGGACGGGCGTTTTCTGTAAAACCATCGTACCGACAATCAAACAAGGGAAAATCTTTCTTGCATAAGATACAATGATCGTGAAGCTGCTGGCTAAAATTTTCGGCCCGTTTGGGAATACATAGTATTGCAGCGCCAGACAAATTCCAAATGCGATTGCCAGTTTGCCTGCGGATTTTTGGCATCCGCAGGCAACGATCAGTAGGAGCAGAAAAATAACCCATGTAATTTCAACCCATACGGAGTGCTGGGTAAAGGCTACAATATTTGCCAGCACCAACAAAAGCAATTCCGTCCGTGGATCGAACCTTAATGTATGTTTTTTGCCCTGCCCCATTCATCACACAATTCCTGCCTTTACAAAGTGCTTTTTGAACAGACCTCTGGCAATAAATGCACCGATGATACCACCGATGATTGGAGCAACAAACAGAACGATTAACATTGCATTGGACGACAGAGCTTCAACTGCCGCAACATAATCAGCGGGCATTCCCTGTTCTGTAATCTGCGCCAGGAAATCGGCCTTAAACAGCCAGATGGGAAGGGGAGAACCAACCATCCCCAGCGAAAAAATCACATAGGCAATCGAATTTCCCTTGAAGCTGTTATACTTAGTCACCACTCGAACAACTTCGGCCAAAATGCAAGTAGAAGCCATCGAGATCAGGATCACCAGGGTAAATTGTCCAGTGACAAAATAGATAAGCGCAGTGATAAGCCCCATCAGGAAAACTGCACCCAGTTTTTGAACCTTTGCGACCATCAGCATAAAGGGAATGCCTGCAAACATGGCAATGAAGCCAGGCATCAGCATCCAAAGAACAGGGTGAATGCCTCCAAGAAGCATGAAGGCAAAGTTGATGACAAAGTAGATTGCGGAAAAGATACCGATGGTAATAAGTGGCGGCGATATTCTGCAGTACCAGCCCCAATGGGTCATAAAGCCTTGCGGCGGCAAAGAGAAATCCCAGAAAATAGAGAAAAGAAAGTTCTCCTGCTGCCAGAAGCGCTCCGCCAGTCAAAATAGTAGTGGCCAGCCCCAGACGAAGGAATGCTTGAGCGGAGCAGACAAATACACCGGTCGCCAACTCTGAGTGGATGGAACCCTTTTCCATAGCGGCCAGCTTTTCCTCCAGTTTTCCCATGTAAGTTTCCTGTCGGCTGCATGCCTTAATATCCCGTATGGTTTCCAATCCTTCCTGGATACAGTCAGCGACAGCCCGCTTATTTAGAATATTCTTTGTACCGAAGGAATCCTGGATTTTCTTGCTCCCTGCTGTGAGCAGAATTGCCACCGGCACCACCCACAGTACGGCCAGCGCCATCCGCCAGTCACAAAAGAACATAGCGATGCCGATCACAAGAGTGGAGAAAATGGATGCGAACAACTGTGGCACGTAGTGGGAAAACATCTGATCCAGGCTGGAGCAGTCTGCGATCATGGTAGAGGTCAGGTCGCTTAGATCCCGGTTTCCGAAAAAACTCAATGGCAGTCGGCGCAAAGTCTCCGCCAGGCTTACCCGGCGATTGGCGCTCTCCTTATAGGTTGCCAGATAAAGCGAAGCATACTGGAACCAGTGAAGAATGAACAGCAGGATCAGGACAGCTATGCCAAAGCCTGCATAAATCCAAAAGTCATCCATAGGACTGCCTCCGTTTTCCATGGAATCCAAAAGATGCTGCACTGTAAACAGGACGGCTCCAACCGGAAACATCAGGCTTAAATTGCACACAAAGCACCAGATCACTGCTTTTACCAAATCTTTTGCTCCTTTTTCACTGAGCGCAAACAAATGTTGTAGTTTTTTTGTCATACCGCTTCCTCCTTTCCGACCTTCCACCGGGCGCTGCGCTGGTAATCTTCCCACATGGCGGTATAAACACCGCGCAGTGCAAGCAGGCTTTCGTGACTGTCCTGTTCGACAATCTTCCCTTCGCTCAGGACAATGATAGAATCTGCATTCTGTACGGTAGACAGTCTATGGGCGATCATCAATACGGTTTTGTTCTTTGTCAGCACTTCAAATGCTTTCTGAATCTGATGTTCATTTTCCGGGTCAGCAAAAGCAGTGGCCTCATCCAGCACTACAATGGGGGCGTTTTTCAAAATGGCCCGCGCCAGAGCAATCCTCTGCTGTTCACCGCCGGAAAGATAAATGCCTTTTGTCCCAACCACAGTATCCAGACCCTGCGGCAGTTTTTGAAGAATATCATCGCACTGGGCGGCATGGGCGGCAGACAGAACTTCATCTCTGGTCGCCTCTGGTCTGGCAGCCCGGATATTTTCCAGAAGGCTTTCCTTAAACAGCCGGGTATCCTGGAAGACAAATGCTACCTGACTCATCAGATCTTCTGTGTTCATCTCCCGGACATTGACTCCACCGATTGCGACGGTACCGCTGTCTGTATCCCAGAAACGAGGGATCAGGCTGGCGGCTGTGGTCTTGCCGCCTCCGGACGGACCTACCAGCGCCGTCACCTGTCCGGAACGGACAGAAAATGACACATTATCCAGAGCAGGTCGATCCGCACCCGGATAAGTAAAGGTCACATGGTCAAAGGAGATATTGGCATTTACCGGACGTTTCTGTACGTTTGATTCTTCCATGGGTTTCTGGCCGAGTATTTCATCCAGACGCCCCACGGCCTCGTCTGCTTCCATGACAGCCTCGCTCATATACATGATTCGGTTGATCATCTGGCCGCAGGCGGGAGCAAACAGGGCGTAGAAGATAAAGTTGACAAGCACTGTGCGTATATCTCCGCTGGAAGACAGCAGCAGTGCCGCCGGAATCAGCAGAGCAAAGGCACCATTGATAAAAGTCAGGAAACAGGTCTGCCCCACACGGCAGCTCATGGCGTACTGGCTGGCCAGATCGCTATAGTCTCTGATGGCGGCGTAGAAAGCTTTGAAGGAGTAGACCGTCTGCTGGAACATCTTTACAACCGGGATACCTCGGACATATTCTACCGCTTCGCCGCTCATGCGTTCAATTTCCTTCTGGTACCGATGGAAAAATCCGGCGTTTTTTCCACCCATCATCAGGCACATGGAAAGAAGGGCGAGAACCATGGTAAGCAGGCACAGAAGGCCCATTTTCCAGTCAAAGAGAAACAGCATTACGATGGCAGCGATCGGGGTGACGATGGTTCCCGCCAGATCAGGGAGCTTGTGGGCCAGCAGATCTTCCGTGAGTCCGGCGTTGTCATCAATCAGTTTCCTGAGACGCCCTGACTGATTTCCCGTAAAGAATCCCAGAGGCAGATTCAATACGTGGGCCATAGCAGTACGCCGGATGTTCCGGGCGGTTCGGAATGCAGCGATATGAGTAGACATGAGCGCCGCAAAATACAGAGCGATACTGCCGATGGCAGTCCATACCGCAGTCCAGCCCCAGCGGGCCAGGCCGGAGGTTCCCTCAAGGCCGGGCCAGGACTCCAGTACATTCCTTGCCGCCAGCCAGACGCACACATAAGGGATCAGTCCCAGTATCGCAGACAGGGCAGAGAGGATACAGCCCAACAGGGTGAGATTTTTGTGCCCGCCTGCATAGCTCAAGATGCGGGACAGGCTGCTTTGTTTTTTTTGCATCACAAGAATACCTCCTCTACTTGTTGAAAATATTTATCATGAAGTTAGATATAACTAACTGTCATGCAAAAAAGATTGGGGCTATTGCCCCATCAATTTCAGCCATCCGGCCGTGTAAAAATCCCGCAATTGATCCACATAGCGCAGTGCTTGATCCCTTGGCATATCGTGTAGCACGATCTCAAATACCCCGTTAAACATACCGCTGGCAATGATATGGCACATCTGCTCATCCAGTTCCGGGATGTTCCGTCCGAGGCGGCGGAGGACTTCCATATATTTTATCGTGTATTCTACTTCCATCTCCACCATGTTATGGACAAAATGCTCATAGCTGGTGCCTTCCGATCGGCACAGCATCAGTTTCACCGGTTCCCGGTGCTGACAGATGTATTCTACCATCCAGTGGATACAGTTCGAGGATTCCACCCCCATGTGGTCTGGCTGCTGTTCTTCAGGCAGCTCGGCGAAAGAGGTCTGGGCCTCCATAAACTTCCCCATGAGCGCCGCGGCATGAGGTTCCACAATGGCGTTAAACAAAGCCTCTTTGCTGGAAAAATATCCATAGAAGGCACCGGTGGTCACGCCGGCCTTTTTTACGATCTGACGTAGGGATGCGCCCAGAAAACCTTTGTCAGAAAATTCTTCCATGGCGGCCTGCAAAATATTTTCTAATGTGGCAGATGACTTTTCGTCCATAATATCCTCCATATAACAGTGTCATATAACAATGTTATTATATGTCGCAGAATAAGATTTGTCAATAGGAGAGTACGTATAAAAAAACTCGCAGTTCATCAGAGTAATTAAACTCTATCCTGCGAGTCTTATTTTTCTTTTGCTATTCCTTATGGAGGCACGAATTCCAGTAGATCACCGATCTCACTATTCAATACCGCGCATAGGCGTGCGAGAACATCTATATCTAATCGAGGGATCTGGTTCCTGCAGTAGTTGTTGATCTACGTCCGCTGCATCTCGGCCCGGTGGCTTAACATATTGTCGAAGGATACAAGACAGATATAAATTATGAAGAATAGAAAAGAAGAACAGCAGCCTGAGTGAATCAGACTGCTGACTCTTATTTCTCTGCTTGTATTTCAAAGCAATATCCGACTTCCCGGACGGATCGGATGGTAAAGGGAGCATTGGGAGCTGCCTGGTACAGCTTTTCCCGCAGATTGCAGATGTGAAAGCCGATAGTATTGTTTTTCATTACCAGACGGGCAATCTCCCCATACCTTCTCGTAGATTTGGCTGTATGTAAGCACACGACCCTTGTTGGCTGCAAGCAATAGAAGGATTTCGTATTCCTTTGCGGTGAGCTGGATCTCCTGGCGGTTACGAAAAACTTTCCGCTTGCTTGGATAGATCTCAAGACCTGGGAGGGATAGCATCGGCTCCCCGGCCAGTTCATATTTTTCTATTTCTGGATGGCATTTGAGAATGGAAAGAATCTCATCGAATGCTTCAGAGTCTTGTTCTGACAGATCTAAGATGATTACTCGTCCGATTGTACCACCTCCTGGTTGTTGCTTTCAAAAGACTTTTTAAGGTGTTCAAAACTTTCTGTGCTGATAACATGTTCGATTCGACAAGCATCGGCCTCTGCTGTTTTAGGATCTACCCCTAATGCTATAAGTCGTTCTGTAAAGAAACAGTGACGCTCATAAATTTGTTCCGCAACCTCACGGCCCACATCAGTCAAATGGAGAAAGTGATTTTCGTCCATTGTGAGAAAACCACTTTCTTTTAGTGTATTGACCGCAACACATACGCTGGGCTTTGACACCTCCATGTGTCGGGCTACATCTACGGAGCGCACCATGCCGAGTTTCTTTTGGAGAACAAGGATGGTTTCCAGGTAGTCCTCCCCGGACGGAGTTATTACGGGCTTCATAAACTCTTTGCTCTCCTTTGCCTGTTTTTGTTGCAATTCTTCCCATGCTTCACAAATAATCAAAGAAAACATCTTAGTGCGCCCCCTTTCTTGCTAACAAATTGTTTTCCAATAACTCTCTCTGGGTGCATGAAGTTTCAGTGTATGCTCGAATATGAAAATTACACAGCCCAGCCAAGGCTTTCCTGTTGAATATGGAACAACTTATGATACAGTCCATTCTGCTGCATTAATTCATCGTGGGTTCCATGCTCTACCAACCTACCGTTATCAAGAACGAGGATCTGGTCCGCATCCACAACTGTACGGAGGCGGTGGGCGATCATAATAACTGTCTTACCTTCCACCAGTTTGGCAATCGCCTTTTGAACCAGAACTTCATTCTCCGGGTCAAGGGATGCTGTGGCCTCGTCAAGCAGAATAATGGGCGCATTTTTCAGCAATGCTCGGGCGATGGAAATACGCTGGCGCTCACCGCCGGAAAGGGTGCTGCCGTTTTCACCGAGGACCGTCTGATACCCGTCCGGCATCTCCCGAACAAATTCATCACAGTAGGCTGCCTTTGCTGCAGCAATTACTTGGTCATCCGTTGCATTTGGGTTGCCAAGGCGGATATTGTTCATAACTGTATCGTTGAACAAGGTTACATCCTGAAACACAAAGGACATATAGGACATTAGACTTTCTGGTTTCATACTCTTTATGTCCTTGCCGCCCACAGTGATTTTGCCATGCTGTACATCCCAAAAACGAGCAATTAGTTTGGAAATTGTGCTTTTGCCAGAACCGGACGGGCCAACGAGGCGGTTACGCTTCCCTGGGGGATTTTGCAGGAAACATCTTTAATAACATCTTCCTGGTTGTAGGCAAAGGTTACATGGGAAAGCTCAATATCACAGTTTGGTACAGTTTTCCCTTCGCCATCCATTGCAGGAGTAGTCAGCAGAGTACGCATACGACTTGTGACTACATTCAAATTCAGCAGCGAGGACAGATTCGCCAGGATTGCCAAAATAGGGCCGTAAATCCGTGTGACCATCAGCAGGAACATGAGTAGAGGAAGAAGCTCAATCTGCCCATTTGTCAAGAGAATAGCGCCGACAAAAATCGTGATACCAATGCCCGCCTGCAAAATCATGCTGGCGCTGGACATAAACACACCGACAGCCATTTCAACTTTGATAGCAATCTTTTTCATTGCAAGCAGAGCTTTATCCAATGCGCTGAAATGGGAGCCGGAAAGACCACAGGATTTGATGATCTTCATGCCCTCCAGGTATTCCTGTACCTGGTCAGAAGCAGCCAGCTTTGCGTCAACCTGTTTTTCAAACAGTTTCTTTTGATGGTTCCGGCTGAGCCAGATAATGAGGAAGGCAATCGGGACCGTGATAAATACACACAGTGCGAGCCGCCAATCGAAAAAGGCAAGCAGGATACAGGTCAGGGTTACGGTAATTCCGTTTGCGATCAGTGGAGGGATCGTGCTGCTGAGCAGAGACTCCATACTACTGCAATCTGCCATCATATTAGTGGTCAGTTCAGAAAGATCCTTTGTATTGAAGAAGTTCATAGGAAGTTTCCGAAGATGCTCTGCAATTCTCAACCGAGTAGTGTTTGACTCCTTGTAGGATGCAATATAAGTTTTCCGGTAATCGTTTTTGGCTGCCAGGAATACCAAAATAGCAGAAATGATACCTGCTCCCCAAAGCATCCAGATATGATTCCACTGGATCGTGCCGCCACTAACAAAAGGAGACAAGATTTCGCTGAATATCATTACGGTTACACAGAATGGAAGAAGCATAGCAAGGTTCGTTAATGTGCAAGCGAAGATTGCCTTTTTCAGATCTGCATAACCTTTATCAGATAAAAAGAGAGCTTTTTGTAATTTGCTCATAATTACACCGCCTTTCCGCTAATTTTCCAATCGATCGCTTCTGTATAGTGGTTCCACATTTGAGCATATCGTCCGCCAGCAGCCACAAGTTCATCGTGCTTTCCTTCCTCAGTCAAATGACCTTTTTCCATGACGATAATTTTATCCGCATTGCGGATTGTGGAGAGGCGGTGAGCGATGATAATAACCGTTTTGCCTTGCATCAGCTTTTCAAAGGCCTTTTGGATCAAATATTCATTCTCAGGATCGCTGAAGGCTGTTGCCTCGTCCAACACGATAATGGGAGAATCCTTAATAATAGCCCTTGCAATCGCAATTCGTTGCCGTTCACCACCGGAAAGATGGATACCTTTTGAGCCGACTACGGTATGATATCCATCCGGCAGTTTGGAAATAAAGTCATGGCATTGTGCAGCTTTTGCAGCGGCAATAACTTGCTCTTCGCTGGCGGATGGGTTTCCCATACGGATATTGTCCAAAATACTTGCTTGAAAAGAAAAATATCCTGAAATACAAAACTGACATGATGCATCAGATCGTCCTCGGACATATCACGGACATCCACGCCACCGATGGTAATGCTGCCGGAAGATACATCCCAAAAGCGTGAAATCAAGTTTGCAATTGTACTTTTTCCGCCTCCGGATGGACCAACGATAGCAGTGATCTGTCCTTGTTTAGCAGTAAAAGATACATTTTCCAATGCTTTTTCATTGGTATTTCCGGTATAAGAAAAACTGACATCCTTAAAAACAACGTCATCATTGACGGGTTTTTTAGGATGGCTTGGTTCCGGCATTTCCGGAATGTTCAAGATTTCATCCATGCGGGATACATTTCCATCAATCTGCATGAACGACTCAGAGATATACATGATCTTATTCAGTACACCGGAAATTGCCGGAACAAAGATTAGATAGAAAATGAATGTCATGGAAAATCCGGCAAAATTGTCTGTTCTGGAACCAATCAAAATCCCGACTGGAACGAGGATCAGATAAACGTTATTAATAATTGTGGTAAATGCGGGCATACAGTTTTGCCAGCCAAGGGAAAATTTCAGAACCCATTCCGTATATCCGCTAATGGCTTCTTTCAGTTTCTTAAAAGAAGATGCGGTTTGATTAAATGCTTTCACCACTGACATTCCACGAACATACTCTACAGAGGCATTGTTCATTTCCTCCAGCGCTTTCTGATACTTGCCCATATTCTCTTTCATTTCTCCGCTGCCAAAGCCAATAAACTCTGCGACGAACGCCAGAATAATTCCGACAAGAGAAGCAAGCCCGAACCGCCAATCAACAGCCAGTAAAATAATAACCATGACAATAGGGGCAGTAACAGATGCTACAAAATCTGGAAACTGATGAGCAATGAACCCTTCTACACTCTCAATGTTCTCATCCATGATTTTACGCAGACGTCCACTACCAATCGTTAAATGATAGCCCAAAGGGATTTTGGTGATATGATCGGCAAAAGAACTTTTAATTCATACAGAGTACCAAAGGCCGCCATATGAGAACTGAAAATAGCCATAAAATACAGCAAGATATTCGCTATAATTCCGGCCAAAGCCATCCACCCATAATTCATGACAGCCCCCATATATCCAACTGATCGAGATTGGGGAATACTCCAATAATAGAGCGGATCATGAAATAGACCGCTATGTACGGGATGAACGAAGCAATAGCTGCCAGAGACGAAAGAACTGCCGCCAAGAAAACAAGCCCTTTTCTGTCAGAAGCTAATTCCATGCATCGTGCCAAACCCGTCTTTGGTTTTGCTTGTTTTGACTTTACGTTTGACATAGCATAAGCCCTCCTTAAAAAATAAAATGGTGGAGTTAGCAACTTCTAACCCCACCATTAATTCTATCAATCTTTGAAATGCTCTGCTACTCCATCTCTTTGTATAGAGGGCCAAAATAGCCCAAAGATACCAAAAGGTTAGTTCCGACTACATGGTCTTTAGACGATGCCGGCTTTCTGGAAGTGCTTTTAAACACGCCCTTCGCAATTAGTGCGCCGAGGATTCCCGCAACAAAGGTTACAATAGCGATAATAACTACCATCGTTCCATTCATAAAGCTGTGCAATTCGGTGAGATATTCTGCGCTCACACCATTAGAAGTGGACATATCGTCAACATATCCAGTCATAATGACCATGGGAAGATAAGTACCAAGAGCAAAGAACATCATATACACGGAATAGCCAATAGTATTCAGCCAGAAGCTCTTATAGTTCCCGATCCGGGCCAGCAGTTCCGCAATAATCGCTCCGAGTATAAACCCTACTGCAACCGCCCAGCCTGCTCCGATCAGAAATTCAATCAGGCCAATGACTATACCACTCAAAAGTATACTTCCTGCTTTCGGTACTTTAGCACGCATGAGCATATAAATAATGCCTCCAGGGAGTGCGGCAATTGCGCTGCCAAAAGCAAAGGTTACAACAGTGGCAGCGGAAGCAAAGATGCATATCATTACGACAGCAAAGAATAGTACTGTGAAGATACCGAGTGTTATAAAGTCCTTTGCTTTCATCTTGTCGGATGTACCGACTGTTTTTGTTGTGTCATTCATAAAAAAGCTCCTTCCTAATGATTAAAATTTATATAACTAAGATGAAGTTGTTTCATCAACCCGAATAACACGGGAGCATATCTTCATCAATAGTTCGTTGTCATGAGAAATTACCAGAATGGCTTTTCCTCTTTTGGAAAGTGTTCGCAAAATGCCTGCAACACTTTCCATATTCTTATAATCTAATCCGCTTGTAGGCTCATCAAAAATAAGTACCTCTGTGTCTCGTAGAGCTGCGACGCCAATAGCTGTGCGCTGTTTCTGACCGCCAGATAGAGACATGGGATGCCGCTCTTTATAAGGCATTAAGTTTAATTCTTCAAGAATGTTATCTATCAGTTTTTCATCTTGTTCTTTTCTGTCAGAGAGAGCCAATTTGAGTTCCTGATAAACACTATCGGTAAAAAGTTGATAATCCGGATCTTGCATCACCAGGTATGCCTTTTGGATTCTTCGTTTTGCCGGAATTTTACTACCGCTGTAGAACACTTCTCCATATAGTTCTTTCTGTAATCCACACAAAGTTCGGGCCAGTGTTGTTTTGCCGCATCCATTTTTACCAACCACACCGACAATTTCACCGGAGTAAATGCGAAAGTTCAGGTGTTTTACTATCGGATCGCCTTTTTCATAGCCAATTTCAAGATCCTTAACCTCCAGCGCTGGTGTATCATTTCGGGTTGAGTCAGTTCTGGAAGATTCAACTTCGTAGGTGTATAGCTTCTAAGCCCCAGTTTTTTAATCTGTTCAGCATTGAGCATCGAAAAAATCCTTTGCTGCCCATGATTGTTTCAGTTCTCCCTGTTCCATAAGAACAATACGGTCAGCAATTCCGTTCAAAAAATAAAGGCGGTGTTCAGATATAATAATAGTTTTTCCCTGCGCTTTTATTAGCAGAAGCAATCTCCGTAGTTCTTGAATAGCATCTGGATCGAGGTTAGATGATGGCTCATCCAGGACAAAAACATCCGGGTTTAGAGCATAGACGCTTGCAAATGCTATCGTTTGTTTTTTGACCACCAGACAAATCAAACAGATTACGATCCCTTTAGCTTTTCGATATGTAGCTCTTTTATTGTCTGCTGGTACCGAGCAAGCATTGTTTGATAAGGCATTCCCTTATTTTCCATACCAAATACAATTTCACTGTCCGTGTCCAAACTAAAAAATTGGCTTCGGGGATTTTGAAAAACGGAGCCTATTTTATCTGATAGCTCATGGGGTTGAATATCACGAGTATCAATACCGTCAATAGAAACCGTACCAGACATTTCTCCTTCATAAAAATGAGGAATAAGCGCATTTATTAATCTTGTTACGCAGGTTTTACCACACCCAGACTCACCCGTAAGGACAACACATTCCCCTTTTGGAATTTGCAAAATGAAATCTTGTAGATTTTCTCTTTCAGCACCGGAATATTGAAAGGATACATGGTCTATATTAATCATTTCTATATCCTCCCGTATATTTGATACTTACAATAGAACAATGCAACAAAGATGGCGACAAATATAAATAGCACCACCAAATCCAAGAGTTGGACTCTTAAGCGTACAAAAGATGTCCGTTGAGCCGGATTATCAATTCCTCTTGTTACAGCCGAAGCCGATAATTCTTCAGCAATAGAAGCAGAGCGCATGACGATGGGGATCGCAATTGCCTCCAAGAGAAGTAACGGACGGGTAAAAACATTTTTCCATGAGATTGCAAGTCCTCTCAATTTCATTGCATCATAAATGCTATGGATTTCTTCACTAAAAGTAGGAAAAAATCGTAATACCATAGAGAATGTAATAGTAATACTTCTCGGAATTTTTAATGAATACATAGCCGCAATTAGTTCGCTCACTTTTGTAGTGGCAATAAAAGTAGAAGCGAACAGAACAACAGGAATCATTACACGAATGAATAGCGTGAAAATTGACAGGATAGTTTCAAGCGCCTGGGGAAGAAAGGTGCAAAGTTGCTGTATGGATGCAATCACCAGGTAAAAAATAATATACCTCAAAACTATTTTCTTCTGTCCCATTAAGCATGAAAGTACGCATATAAAGAAAAAGCACACGCTGCCAAGAACAAAATCTTTTAGACCAAATACCATGAAGTTAATAAGGATAAACAACAATAATTTTATCCGTGTATCTATGGCAAGCATGAATTATCACCTCCTACAAAAAATGGGTTGATGTGGTTAGTTAGTACTAACTACATCAACCCATTATACATAGTTTGTTAAATATTTTCTGCTCCATTCATCTGAAAATAGACGGGAAATAGCCCATTCTTGCTATCTATTTTTTCGATAGTCCTTTGGGAGTACACCATATACCGATTGAAATGCTTTGGCAAACTTGCTTGCGTTATTATATCCTAATTCTAAAGCGATATCGCCTATTTTCATTTTGCCTTCTGTCAACCATTGTGCGGCTAAATTCATCTTATATTTCTTGAGGTGTGCATATGGCGTATCTCCATAAATATAGGAGAACACCATATGAAAAATAGAAAGGTTCAAATGGGCTTCTTTAGCTAATTGTTCCAAGGATACTTTTTCATCTAAGTGGGAAACCAGATATTCCCGTATTGCCTTTGTGGTTTCAATCTGCTTCTTGTCAAAATACTTGAAGTCACACCCATTTGTCTGAGTCAATTGATCCATGTGGTAAAGTAGTTCAATAGCTTTGATTTTGAAATATCCTATTGGTTCTGTTTCAACGGCTGTATATAACTCGGAAAAAAGATGTTGTAACTGAGGTGGTGTATCACTAACATACCACTTTGTTTCAATACCCAAAGTTGTACCAATCTTGTCAAGATCAATCGGGATTGCCTGCATCATCCATCGAGTAGAATCAGAGAGTGCTTGCCGGTCAATTACCAGACTGACACCATAATATTTTTTAATGGAAAAGAAAAAAGAGATTGGCAAATGCTCCGTTCCTGCCACGCCAAAATAGCCCTCTGGTAGATAGGATACTGTATGATTAGAAAATTCACATTCATATCGTCCTGATTGGCAGTGAGTAATTTGAATAATGTCAGAGTTGAACTTCTTAGACTTCATCGCTTCATTCGTTTCAAAGTCCAAAAAGCAAAGCTGTATTCCCTCAAATAAATTATAATTTCTGACAATACCACGACCTTTGCAACCGTAATCTACAACTACACAATTTTTATTACTTGATAATACTTTAGCTTGTGTACCATACCAATCTTGATTAAAGTTGTTTATTTCCATTATGAGCCTCCCTAATGGTTAGTCAAAACTTACTCCATTTATAATACCATATTGGGAAAGAAACTTCAAGAAATTAGCCCGTTCTGTGTTCCAGCTTCTTAGATCATTTTCAAATGATTATTTCCAATCAAAAACTCGCAGGTTAGAGCATAACCTCTTTCCTGCGAGTTTCATTCATTCTTTTCTTCCGGTGGCACAAATTCCAGCAGATCACCAATCTCACAATTCAATACCGTACATAGTCGTGCGAGAACATCTATATCCAATCGAGTAATCTGATTCCTGCAGTAGTTGTTGATCTGCGTCCGCTGCATCTCTGCCCGGTGGCTCAACATATTTTTTTTACTTAGGCCGGATTCCTTCAATAGTTCATCCAGCTTGACCCGAATGGTTCCATACTCCACTTGCCAACCCTCCTGCCTGCATAAATTTGTTGACAAGTATAGTGTACCCTTGGTAGAATAGAAAAATGAGATGTAGAAAGTCTTGTTAGACTTTCTACACAGACAAAACAAACAAATCAAATACGGAAACAGGTGGATACAATAAGCAAAATCACATAGCTTTCTTTATTTTGCAATTTCTTGTCAAAATTTGCGGCGGGCCTCGGCAAAAGCTAAGAGAAAGCTACTTAATTCCTAAAAATCCCCTTTTATAATACCCTCATCAAAATTGGATGAGGGGAAAACTACACCTTTCCTGTCAGTTATCCCCGTAAGGGGAGAACATGGCAAAGAGGTACATAGGAACCGGCGAACATCCGCCAGGAAATAAAAAATGTCTTTTACATACCGCAGTCCTCCAGGGGATTGCGGTATTTTTCTATTCGACATCTTTTGCCACATTTCTGCCTTTATTCCCATCGTGTAGTTATTTTTGTTGGCGTTATGCGCTCGTCTTTTGGCGAGCGCATTTTCTATTTGTCGGAAAATGGCGATGGCTGCCGCTTGACAGGCAGCGCCGCCCTTCCTGCAGAGGGCCTCCGTCCGTCTGGATTTTCCCGAAAATTCAGACGAAACGGAGGATCTACAGGTGAAGTATGCACCCAAAAAGGTATTTATTATAAAAGACGGAGGGTATCAGGAGCTTACATATGAAGCGTACTGTGCGCTCTGCGAAAGTGATTCATCCTATAAGGATAAGCGTTTTCTTCCTCTGCACGGGATGCTGATGGAAGTAACAGAGGATGATTTTAAAGAGTTCTACCGGAATCAGCGGAGGCAGAAGTATCTGGAGGAACGGTCAATTAACAATCAGGACATTTCCATTGATATGCTTCCAACACAGGAGTTCCGAGACCGTGATGTTTTATTCGACTCGGATCAGGATGTGGCTGAGAAAGTTCTGAATAACATTTTTCTGGACAAGCTCAGAGAAGTCCTTCCTCTGCTGGATGCGGAAGACCAGAAACTGCTCTGGCTGCGGCATGGCCAGGAGCTTTCCGAGCAGAAGCTCGGTGAGATTTATGGCGTTTCCCAGCAGGCGATCAGTAAGCGGCTCCGGAAACTCTATGACAAAATCAAAAAAATAATGGAAATTTAAAAATTTCCGGTTGTAGGCCCCCTCACTTTTCGGCATGTAAAGTGAGGGGGATTTTCTATCCACCCTCTGGCACCTTGAAAACCGCATATGCAACATACCAGATACTTCCCCTCTGTTGTCGGCAGGAGCTGGCAAGCCACATGATTGGAATCAGGGAAACTTCTTTACACCGCAGAAGAAAGAAGGAAGATTTCCCGGTTCATGGATCAGACGATGCGGGGCATCCGCACCGAAGGCGATGACAGGCAGAGGGCTATAATGGTACTTCCGTCCAGTCACAGGCCGAGCGTTGAAGCGGCTTTTTCTTGTTCTGCCGTGAGCCGTCGCAGCCAATGAGGGCGGCCCCGTGAGATCCACGGGGAGGTGAGATTCCTATGAGGTCAAAGCCATGGCCGTTTGGTGTGTTCCCGTGCCAGGGGAAATCGGGGATAAATACTGGCAAGCACAAAACGATTGATATCACAAGGCGGCAGTCTGCCCCAAATCAGGCTGCCTGCCTTTTACATAGCAAAGATTGGAGGAAAACCTATGACAAAGGATGAGATCAATCAGGTATTAAATGCTATGGACGGATTCTATGTAGGGTACGCAAATGTCAGCACCCTGAAAGGAATCCGGACACAACAGTATGTTTTTAATATGACTCCGGAGAATATTTCCGGATTTCTCTATACATGGAAAGACCGTGCCGGACAGATTCTGTTGACGGATATGCTGGATCGTCCTGTGCTGAAAATGGAGAGTGGCACGATTATACAATGTAAAACAAGAGAACTGGAAAACAGGTGTATTCTTTGATGTGTGACATCCGATCAGGAAAGAATGCTCCGGCCAGATTCCCAATGGTAACCAGGGAGTTGTTCGATGCCTATATCGATATGGAAGAATCTCTGGTAGGCGAGGCCGAGGTCGAAGCATTGGCCAGAGAAGAACAGCAGGCGGCCTTAGAGCTGGGGCTTTGAAGGATAGCCGGAGGTGATTCAAAATGAAAGAAATCAAACGAGGGGATCTGTACTATGCGGATCTCCGGCCCATCATTGGCAGTGAACAGGGCGGCGTCCGGCCTGTTCTGATCATACAGAATGATGTGGGAAATCATTTCAGCCCTACCGTGATCGCGGCGTCCATTACCAGCAGACAAAGAAAACACCGACTGCCTACCCATGTTTTTTTTGCCAATCAGTACAGAGGGCCTGCGATGTAACTCTATTGTCCTGCTGGAACAGGTACGCACCATTGACCGAAGCAGACTTGGCGATTACATAGGCCGGTTGGACGAAACCGCAATGGAGGCGGTAAATGAAGCCCTTGCAATCAGCATCGGGATTGAACAGAACAGTGCCTCTGGATTAAGATAATACAGAATATCAGCACAGTTTCTTTGTTTTCAAAGAGAAAGCGGGAGGGAGAAATTTGAATAAAAAAGGAAGACCTGAAGCCAACAGATCAGAATCTGCCGATCACTCCTGAATTACTATCGCAGATAGATCATGCGGTTGCTGTCAGTTTTGGTTTGGACGGGATGCTGAATCCAACAGAAAAAGAGGAAGATCCAGATGACGTTGCCAGCGGGTAAACAGCCTGTTGGTAGTGCTTCGGTTTTCGGAGAAAAAATCCCGTTTTTGGTTGGATTTTGTGGTAGCTATTTGTGAAACAACACGGTATACTGTGTATTGCGTAGAGGAAAGGAGGCGAACGGTTTGAGACGGTATAAGGTAGAAACCCTTACAGAAGGGCGAACAAAATATTATTACATCCAGGACTGCCAGACGTATGACATTGTTCCGCTGCCATCCAAATATCTGAAATATAAAATCAAGGCCAATCGTTCGCCTAATACGGTGAAACGGTCGGCCTTTTCTATATGCTACTATTTGGAGTACCTGAATGAAATCCATATGGAAATCCCACAGGTTTATGAGCTGGATCTGGAAAGGCAGAATGAACACTTTGTAGATTTCCTGTACTGGCTGAAAGCTGGGAACCATACAGAAAAGAACAATTTAAAAGTAATACACAACGGAACCTGCAACGCATATCTGGAAGATGTGTTCAGGTTCTTTCTTTTATATCGAGGGAATGTATGAACAGCTTGGGAGCCTGAAGGTGCTGTCCTATAATTACCACTTCGCAGTTAATGCGGTAGGCGTAAAAAAGAGGCTCCGCTTTCAGGCGTTCAAAGGTTATCTGCAGGAAGAAGAACGGAACGTGCGGCCTGCGGAACACGATGAGATTATCACCGTCCTTCAGGCGTGTACCAACTGCCGGGATCAACTACTCATCCTGCTTCTTGCGGAAACCGGATTCCGGATTGGAGAAATCCTTGGCGTAGACTATGTCCACGACATTGATTACCGGAACCGCATGATCGGCGTCTACTTCCGTGAAGATAACGAAAATGATGCCAGAGCTAAAAACGCAGAATACCGAAAAGCCAGGATCAGCGATGACTCCTTCGAGTTCCTGATGTACTATCTGGCCGAATACAGAAAACTGCTGCAGCATCAGAATTATCTGTTCATTAATATCGCAGGAAAAACCGCCGGACAGCCTTTGAAAGTGGACAGCGTCTATGACATGCTGAACCGGATGGAGAAAAAGACAGGGATTGACCTGACTCCACATATGCTCCGGCGGTACTTTGCCAATATACGCCGGAAAGACGGATGGCGGCTGGAGCTCGATCCAGCAGGCACTGGGGCATAAGCATCTGAATACGACTATACGATATCTGAACATTATGGATGACGAATTGATTGAAGCCAGCCAGGAGTTCTATGCCAAGCATTCCGCTCTGTATGGTGTGAAAGAACTTTTTATAGGGGGAGGTGATAGAAAATGCCTGCCTACGCAATACGGGAATGGCGACAGGAAGAAAAATCAAAAGCGTTGCCGGAGCAGATCATTGAAACCATTGATTCCTGCGAAGATGTAGCCAAGACCGCCAAAAGCAGGCTGAAGAAGTTCCTGGCAGAAATGGAGATTCAGGATATCCTGGAGATGGATTACCCACTGCGTAAAACGTACCAGAATTATTTGCTCTCTATATGCCAGATCCAATCGGCTGACCGTTATCTCCTTGCGTATGACAGGGCAAAACAGGCAGATATCCGCAGACGGATGAAAACCCTGGCGGGAAAGAACCAATGCCGGTGGCGGCTGGAAGAAACAATCCTGTTCCTTCCCTATCATCCGGATCAGGAACTGGCGATGGAACTGGATTCCGTCAGGAACCGCCCCAATATGGTCTGGGATTTCACAAAACCCTGTGCATGGCATGTAAAAGAACAGGTTTTTACGACACTGAATGAAATCCTTGCCATTACGAAAAATTCAATCCAACGGAGACAACGATTGACTGGACTACAGTATCTGTACGATTTCTGTACCGAGCAGACGATTCAGGATATTGAGGATATGGACTTGGCACAGGAGCAGATGTTCGATGCCTACCTGACCGAACACGCTCCCAGCGAAACTTATAAACACCAGATGCTTGTGATCCTGAATTTATGCCGGAAAACAGTCTTCCTGCATAATGCACAGATTAACTGGCAGGCGAATATCTGGTACCTGGATGGATTGAGAATTGCGGAGCATCGGCTGAATCGGAGCAGTTCAGTGACCAGTGTGTCCTTCACAGAGATCAGTCACAAGGAAAACCGCAGGTACGCCAAGGAATATATGAAATACCAGATCGGCGTTACCGGTCAGGCCATCAGCACGATAACGACAAGATACTGCCTGTTGGAGCGTTTCCTGGTACGTTTATCGGAACAAGGTCAGGATGCCGCAAGCTGTACGACAAAACAGATTGAAGATTACCTCGGTGAATTGCAGGAAAGCGGGATTTCCGCAAAATCCTTTAATGCATATATATCCGGGCTGAATCATTTCTTCCGGTTCCTCATCGCCCGAAATTATCGGGAAACGATGCCGTTCCAGCCAGAGCTTTATCAAAAAAAGATAATCGTCAAACATCATGACCGGAGCGTTTCACCGGAGGTCTGCGAAGAAGTGTTGGGTAAGCTGCATCTGCTCCCGGATCATCTTCGCTGCATGTACCTCCATCTCTGGTGTCTGGGCCTGCGGATCAGCGAGGTATGTACCCTGAAGGGAAATGCCTATTATCGCCAGAACCATGATACCTGGATTCAGGTGTATCAGGTAAAGATGAAGAATTATAAGCGGATTCCCATAGCAGAGGGCCTGTATAGGATCATGGAAGTTTATATCAAAACCCACCAGATCGGGCCGGATGACTACCTGTTTACGAACAAAAACGGCGGCCCTTACCGGAGCATGACTTTCCGTCATCAGATGAAAAAGTTCTGCGAAGACCATGAGATTGACGGCGGGGATTACCTGTTCCAGTCCCATGATTACCGCCACACAGTGGCGACGATGCTTTATGACAATGGCGTATCCATACAGGGAGTACGGGATTACCTGGGACATGATTATCTGGAAATGACGGAGCAATATATTGACTACATGCCCAAAAAAGATCGCAAAAGAGAATGTAGGATTTTTCCAAAAGCCGGAACATAATCTGGCGGCTGGTTTGAGAAAGAAAGGAGGCAGAGATGGAAAATAGACTGTACTATTGGAAACTGGCATGCTATGAAACCTCCGGGAATCTGCCGAAAAGAGCTATTGGAAAAAGCAATTTCATTGACCTTTCCCTTCTTCCAAAGGAAACTATGCGGGAAGAATACAGACGCTACTTCTTGTACAGAGGCGGCCAAGTATCGCTGAACACTATCTGTCATGAAAAGACATATTACCATCAGGTGTGCAAAGCCCTTCAACTGCGAAAAAACATACCTGACAGCTTCCTCGGCTGGCAGCCATCCAAATGGATCGAACTGTTAAAGATATGGATGCTGCAGAATGGTATCCCATTTTATAAAGAGAAGGAAACTTTGTATGGAACGATAAGCCGGACGGATGCTCCTGTGCTTCAGCACCTGAAACGCTTCCTGCGGTTCATCCAGCCGGAGGATATGCGGCCGGAACGGGACAAGGATATATGGGATCTGAAAAAACTGGATATCCCTATTAAAGAAAATCCGATTTATAAAACGGAAACACTGGATTTTACCGGAATCCTGCAGGAAGGTCTGAGAGAGGAAGTAAAACAGGCAATTTTCCTGCATATAAAATATGAAAAAATCGGAACCGTGAAGCGGGAGCTGACATCCCTGCGGAAATTTTCCGGATACCTGATGGAGAAGGACATAAAGATCAATTCCTGCGCCGATGTTGACCGGGATCTGCTGGAAGAATATCTTGTCCATATCAACACCAACGGTTCATCCGGCAGAGGAAACAGCGATGACATTCTGAAGCTGAGGGCAGTATTGGAAAGTGTCGGAAAACTATATGGATACAGTCATCTGGAATCCTTATTCATCAATACAGATATTCCGCCGGAAGTGCAGCCGGTATTCCGATCCTATTCCGATGAGGAACTGAAGCGGTTGAACGCCCATATTACAAAGCTGGATGTCCAGTTGGCACGATGCATGGTCATCCACCAAATGCTTGGTACGCGAATCTCTGATACGCTGACACTGCATACAGACTGCCTGTCAAAAAGAAACGGTCTGGATATTATCCGGATTGATCAGGTGAAAACACGAACCTTTGAAAAGCCTATCAGTGCAGAATTAGCAATGCTGATTCAGAAAGCCATCGATTGTACTTTACGATCAGTATGGTAAAACCGAGTATATCTTCGTGGACGCCAAAGATCCCTGCCGTCCACTTCAATATACAACCATAAAGCATAAGGTACTGCGGTTGATCAAAAGTGAAGACCTACGGGATGATGAAGGGAAACTGTTTAAATTCAGCTCCCATATGTTCCGGCGGTCTTACGGAGTTAAACTGACAGAACTGCATTTGGATGACTGGACGATAGCAAAACTTCTGGGGCATAAAAACATAAGCGCAGTAAAGCATTACAGAAAAATGAGCAACCAGCTCCTTGCTGAAGAAACCCGAAAGGCACGGGAGCAACAGACCAGAATCCTGCTGGCAAATTTAGATGGATGGGGTGAAGAATATGAACAAATACGACAGGATGATTGAAATGAACCGGGAACGAAGCGATGAAAAGATTGCTGCGGCGAAACAGGCAATCCGCAAACTGTTAGATCAGGGAGAGCGGGTATCGGTTCCGCAGCTCGTAAAGATGACAGGAGCTTCCAGAGGATTCTTCTATAAGAATCCCATTGTGAGGGCCGAAATTGACCGGGCTATGGAACAGCAGGCCGGAACCATCAATCCCCGTAGAGGTATTTTAGACAAAGCAATGGAAGGACGGATCAATCTCCTTCAAGAAGAAATTTTCCGACTCCGGCAGGAAAATCAGGCGCTCCGTGATGAAAACCAAAGACTTCAGAAAATCATTAGCAAGAAAAGCCGGAGTGAATTCCGAAGCTTGTAAATAACAAAATATAGGAAAATACATAGAGACAGCGGATCAAACAGCCGCTGTCTCTTATCATTCGCAAAACGTATGGAAAAGCATTAAACATAGGTATTTGTATAAATTGGTGAACCGAAGTACAATGTAAATAGGAAAGGTCAGAGCGATATGCCGTTGAAAAAGAACAGAAAACACACTTGTGTAAGCCGTTAAGCCCAGTGTTTTCAAGGGTTGGAGAGGACGGGCTACATTTTAATATCCGATTTGGTGGGGCATTGCCGCTTGGCCTGTTGACGGATTCATTAAAGCAAACGATTTTACGGGAAAGACCGTTATTCCCTTTGCCACATCTTCAAGTTCGGGACTTGGCGAAAGCGGCAAACTGCTTGCTGAAATGGCTGGCACCGGCGATTGGCAGGAAGGTCAGCGTTTCAGTTCCGGCGTCAGCGAAAGCGATGTAATCGCTTGGGTAGAAAGCCTTGAAAAATAATGCTATGAAAAAATGTATTGTAATTTTGACTATGTTCATCGCCTTATCGCTCATTCTTTCGGCGTGTGCTTCGTCCTCGATAGGCGGCGAGGATATAGGGGCAGAAAACGGCAGTTTGGGGGCTGAATACAATAGTACGCCGTCTGATACAGACGAAACCGTAAACCGTTTTCCTGTTTCGCTCACCCCAATTCCCGACAGCTATTTGAGCGAGGCCCAGCAGCAAGGCACTTTGCAAGACCTTTACTACGATTCTTACGAATCCTTTTCCTACGACGAAAAGAGCCAAAAGCTCCAAAAGCACGCTGTCGTATATCTGCCCTATGGCTATGACGAAAGTAAGAAATATCCCGTGTTCTATCTTATGCACGGCGGTTGGAGCAACGAATATACCTATCTGGGCAGCCCCGATGAGCCGCAAAGAATGAAACACATTCTCGATCACGGCATTGCAAACGGCGAAATCCAGCCGATGATTGTTGTTTGCCCTACCTACAACAATACAAGCCCGGAGGACAGCGGCGACTACGGTCTTGCTCTCCGGTTGACCGACAATTATCACAATGAGTTAATAAACGACCTTATTCCGGCAGTGGAGGGGAAATACAGCACTTATGCCGAAGACATCACTCCCGAAGCGATTGCCGCTTCTCGTGATTATCGGGCTTTCTGCGGATTTTCAATGGGTTCTATGGCAACTTGGCGTACTTTTGAATATTGCCTTGATTACTTCCGCTATTTTATGCCGTCAAGCGGAGGCCCTGCTTCAAGCGTAGAAACCTACGAGAGTATTGTCCAAAGTTCGGGGCACGATTGGAACGATTTCTTCATTTTTGCCGCTTCGGGGACAAACGATTTCGCTTATTCAGGTTTTAAGCGTGGAATTGACACTATGGCGGCAAGCGACAGCGGTATTTTCCGTTTTGCCGATAATGAAGCAGAGGGAAATTTATATTACCTTGAATCTGACGGCGATCATTCCGGCTACTACGCTATGCTGTACTTTTTACAATGGGCTGCGCCTAATATGGAGGTGACAAAATGCAATACAAGCGGGTTGTTAAAATTACTATTGACATTGCTATGTACCTAATCTTTGTTGCCCTTATGCAAGAACACCTATGGGGTGGATTGCACGAATGGATCGGTATAGCATTATTTGTGTTGTTTATCGCTCACAATATCCTGAATTTCCGTTGGTATAAAACGCTTTTCAAGGGGAAATACGCACCGACAAGGACGGTATCGACGATTATCAATATTGCGCTGCTTATCACTATGTTGTGCTGTATGGTAAGTTCAGTGCTGGTTTCGGGAAAAGTTTTTGCCTTTCTGAATTTAGGCGGGGCAAAATTCGGCAGAATGCTTCACCTTATCGCAACCGCATGGACGTTTGTACTGATGAACCTGCATTTGGGATTGCATTTCACGCCTTTGGCGAATAAGCTCAAACAGAGGAGGTCACTTCTGCGGGCAGGTCAAATCATTGTCGTTTTACTGGCGGCATACGGCATTTATGTATTTTTCGGCAGAGCCTTTTACGAGGAACTGTTCTACCTTACCGAGTTTAAGTTTTTTGATACCGATAAATCAGCAATAATATATTTTTTTGAAACTATCGCTATGTCCTCTACCTTTGCAGGTTTCGCCTATTACGGTAAGAAACTGTTGCAAAAGAAAAAGTAGGCTGGACAAAAATCAAAAGGAAAAATTTAAGGAGGCACTATGAAGAAAATTTTATTATCAATGATTTCGCTTGTTTTATGTGTTGGCTGCGTTCTCTCTCTGTCCGCCTGCAACCAGCAAAGCAATAACGCTGCGGACAACATCGGTGCCACTATGAATAATGATAACGCTGTCACAGACAACAACACAGAGGATCCCGCTGACAGCGCCTCCGAAGAAAGCGTGGCAGGTGATTCTAATATCTTGGTCGCCTATTTCTCTTGGTCGGGCAATACACAACAGGTTGCGAACTGGATTTCTGATAAAACAGGCGGTGAATTATTTAGAATTACGCCCGAAGTCAATTATACAAGCGACGATGTATTTGATCGGGCGCAAGACGAACTTAACAGCGGTACTCGCCCACCCCTTTCCTCTCACATAGATAAAGAGGCTATGGCTGAATACGATGTTATCTTTATTGGCTTCCCGATTTGGTGGTACGATCTGCCAATGCCTGTTTGGTCTTTTCTCGAAGAATATGACCTGTCGGGAAAAACAATCATTCCGTTTTTTACGCATAACGGCAGCTCGTCGGGTGCGGGCAGCATTTCTACTCTGGAGGAACTTTGTCCGGATTCAACCGTATTAGCCGACAACTACTTTACCTATGCGGGCAACAATGTAGCCGAGGCAGAAAGCGCCGTTGACGAGTGGCTTGACGAACTTGGTTATAAAAATTAAAAACAAGGAGAATTTGAACAATGAAAAATGTACTTATCTTATCCGGCAGCCCCCGGGCGGCGGCAACCCGATTTACTCTGTGATGAATTTATGCGTGGAGCAAAGGAAGCCGGCAACAATGTAACCAAAATCAATGTTGCAAACAAAAAAGTAACGCCTTGCCGCGCTTGCTATTTTTGCCGTGAACACGGCGGCGAGTGCGCTTACAAAGATGATATGGCAGAAATTTTGCAGGCAATGATCGACGCCGATGTACTTGTGCTTGCAAGCCCTGTTTATTTCTATTCCATTGACGCACAGTTAAAAGCGGTTATCGACAGGACGGTTGCCCGCTGGCTAGAGGTGAAAAACAAAGAGTTTTACTATATTATGACTGCCGCCGATGAAGATAAATCGTCTATGGAAACCACACTTGCCTGTTTCCGCGGCTATGCTGACTGCGTAAACGGTGCAAAAGAAATGGGCGTTATTTACGGCACAGGCGTCTATGAAAAAGGCACGATACTGGGTACCCCGGCTATGGCTGAAGCCTATGAAATGGGCAAAAATGTATAGCGAATCAAACAGGAAAAATCAGGTATGAAGAAAAGAATTTTAGGAGCAAGCGGATTAGAAGTATCTGCGCTTGGATTAGGGTGTATGGGACTTTCTCATGCTTATGGTGCTCCTACGGAAAAAAAGCGAAGCGATTCATTTGACAGGCGATGGAAATGGGCTATACATTTTTTGATACCGCAGAGATTTACGGAACACAGGACAATCCCTGTGATAACGAGTTGATTGTAGGTGAGGCGCTTGCCCCATACAGAAATAAAGTGAAGATTGCCACAAAATTTGGTGTTCGGTTTGATTTATCCGGCAACACCGTTCCTTACCCCATTATCCCCGATTCACGACCTGAGCTTATCAGAGAATCGGTGGAAGGCTCTTTGAAACGGCTGCGGACAGATCACATCGACCTGTATTTCCAACATCGTATGGGTCCCGACACATCTGCCGAGGAAGTTGCAGAAGTAATGAAGGATTTAATCAAAGAAGGGAAAATCCTATATTGGGGAATTTCCGAAGCAAACGAAGAATATTTGAGACGGGCAAACGCAGTCTGCCCGGTTGCAGCAGTTGAAAACCGCTATTCTATGATGGCACGGCACTATGAAGCTCTATTTCCTGTACTGGAAGAACTTGGGGTTGGACTTGTGGCGTTTTCGCCAATGGCGAACGGTTTTCTGTCGGGAAAGTATGGAAAAAGCGAAACCTTTGATAAAAGGTATGATTACCGAAACAATATGCCGCAGTTTACAGCAGAGGCTTTTAAGGAAAACAGCAAGCTGCTTGCGTTGCTCCGGGAAACAGCAGAAAAAAAGGGCAACTTCCGGGCAAAATTCCCTTGCGTGGATGCTTTGCAAAAAAACGTGGATCGTGCCGATTCCGGGAACCCGTAAAGACGAACGCTTAAAAGAAAATGCAGGAGCAACAGAGGTTACGCTGTCTGCAGCAGAGGTAACGGCGCTGGACGAGGCGCTTGATAAAATCCCTATGTCGGCTGTATTTGGCGGCAGCAGGATTATAAAGTAAATTTTATAGGAGGAATAACAAATGAACATCTTATTTATCAACGGAAGCCCGAATCAGAGCGGAAATACCGCCGCCCTTGCAAAAGAGCTTCTGAAAGGAAAAGAATATGAAACGCAGAATTTGACAGATTACAGAATCGGAAGTTACGGGCAGCATTTCGAGGACGATCAGTTCGGTCAGGTTATTGCGAAAATGGAACAGGCAGAGGTAATTGTTATTGGCTCTCCGCTGTACTGGCACAACATCTGCGGCTCGGTACGAAATATGCTGGATCGTTTCTACGGGTTGGTAGAAAACGGTTCATTGTCTGGCAGAACGCTCTATTTCCTCTTTCAAGGCGCAGCACCGGAAAAATGGATGTTGGACGCCGGAGAATATACGATGAAACGCTTTGCAGGACTTTACGGAATGAAATACGCAGGTATGGCAACCAACCGTTCCGAGGCCCATAAATTATCAGAAAATCTCTGATAACGATATATCAATATGTTAGGAGGGCAACAGTATGTCAGTAAAGCAAACGGCGGGAAGAACCGCCCTCGGAGAATTTGCGCCTAAATTTGCAGAACTCAATGACGACGTGCTTTTCGGTCAGGTATGGAGCAGAGAGGACAAACTCTCTCTGAAAGAACGCTCTTTGATAACCGTAGTGGCGCTTCTTTCTCAAGGGCTTACAGATACCTCTTTCGTTCATCATCTGGAATCGGCAAAAGCGAATGGAATCACAAGAAGCGAAATCGCCGAAACTATTACGCACGCAGCCTTTTATGCAGGCTGGCCCAAAGCGTGGGCGGCTTTCTGCTTAGCAAAAGATATTTGGAAAGATGAAACAGACGAAGCGGACAAAAAAACCGCTTATGAAAAATCTATGCTGTTCCCGATCGGGCAGCCGAACGATGCCTTTGCACAGTATTTTGCGGGGCAAAGTTATCTTGCCCCTGTGTCCCAAGAACAGGTGGGTATTTTCAATGTGACCTTTGAACCGGGGTGCCGAAATAACTGGCATATCCACCACGCCGATCAGGGCGGCGGTCAGATTTTGGTCTGTGTTGCCGGCAGGGGCTTCTATCAAGAATGGGGCAAGAAACCGATTTGTATGACAGCAGGGGATGTTATCAATATTCCGGCAGGCGTGAAGCATTGGCACGGTGCAGCACCGGATAGTTGGTTCTCTCATCTTGCGGTGGAAGTACCGGGAGAAAACACACATACCGAATGGTGTGAGCCTGTAAGAAACGAAGATTATAAAAATGTAAAATAAGGAGAAATCAATTATGGAGTATGTAACTTTGAATAACGGAATCAAAATGCCAAAGCTGGGCTACGGCGTATATCAGGTGTCAAACGAAGAATGTGAACGCTGCGTACTGGACGCAATCAGCGTCGGCTATCGCTCGATTGATACGGCACAAGCATACGGCAACGAAGATGCGGTCGGAAATGCTATCAGCAAGTGCGGCGTTTCCCGTAACGAACTCTTTATTACCACAAAGGTTTGGATTACAAACGGAGGATATGAAAAAGCAAAGGAATCGCTGAAAGAATCCTTACGCAAACTGCAAACCGAGTATATCGACCTTGTTTTGATTCACCAGCCTTTTAATGATTACTACGGTACTTACCGGGCAATGGAAGAAGCCTATAAAGAAGGCTGGATTCGGGCAATCGGTGTTTCCAATTTTTATCCAGACAGATTGGTGGATTTGTGCAGCTTTGTAGAGGTCAAACCTGCAATCAATCAGGTAGAAACGCATATTTTCCAACAGCAGACAGCCGCCCACGAATATATGGAAAAATACGGCGTACAGCACGAATCTTGGGGCCCGTTCGCCGAGGGCAGAAAGGATTTCTTTTCCAATCCCGTACTGAATGAGATTGGCAAAAAGCACGGCAAAAGTGCAGCACAGGTCGCTCTGCGTTTCCTTTTGCAAAGCGATGTCGTGGTAATCCCAAAATCCACCCACAAGGAGCGTATGGAAGAAAATATCAATGTCTTTGATTTTGCTCTGGACGCAAGTGATATGAACGCTATCCGGGCATTGGATGAAAACGAAAGCCTGTTTTTCTCTCACTATGATCCGTCGGTTGTGGAAATGCTGACAAAACTGCATTAACAACAGTCTTTCAAAGCGAGGTGGAATAAGTGAAAAAGGAAGTGGTTCTATCTACCATATTGATAATTTCACTTTTGATTACCGCTTGCTCGGTAAATCAGCCGATAGATGATTCCGAAAGTAATAAGGTGCCTGAATCTGTTGCTGCCGAATCGAAAACACGGAGCGAAACAGAAAACTTATCCGAAAAAACCGGTATTTTCTCTGAACAGATTTTGAACGGTAATGACGGCGAGATTCATTATAGCTATTACTTGCCGGAGGATTACGACGAAAGCAAGACTTATCCCTTGATGATGACTATGCCGGGTTACGATATGATGTGGTTTGGCGAAGATTCTTCGGGCAATAATTTGAAATGGAGTGGCTTTCAGGTATGGACAGAACTTGCAGAAGATATGATTGTGGTTTCTGCTCAATTTACCGATTGGCACGAAACATCTGCAAGACAAGCGATTGAACTGACGAAATACTTCATAGATAATTTTGCAGTCGATCCGGCAAGAGTTTATGCTGCCGGATATTCGGCTGGTGGTGAAACAATGTCGCAGGCGGTTTCTATGCGCCCCGATTTGTATGCGGCGTATCTGCACGGAGCGTCGCAATGGGACGGTGCTTATGAGCCAATAGTTCAAAATGATGTAGCCGTATATATCTTTATGGCTGAAAACGATGAGTATTACGGTTCTGAAAAAGCACGATCCGCTTATAGCAGTCTGCAAGCGGCTTACCGTGAAAAGGGATATACAGATGAACAAATTAGTGAACGATTGATTGTAGAAATCCCCGATAACGAATACTTTAACAGCCGTGGCATTTATAACTACCACGGCGGCGGTAATATTCTTTTCGATGATGAAAACATTTTGAATTGGATTCTTGCACAACGAAAGGCATAAGAAATACAACCAAGAAAAGTGAAGATGTAATGTACTTCGACTGCAAAATGAAAGCCTGAGGCTTATTCCTCCGCTCCCGGGATTTAAAGAAGGAGATATTTAGGAACTAAAGTATGATAGCTTGAGTATATACAAAACGGGAATCGCTGTTTACTTGCAGACAAAGCCATATGGGATTGGTACAACCGATATTGTACCTGTCCCACAGCGGGGACAGGAGGTGATTAAATGTCTGTTACCACACGCCAAGTAAAAAATAAGCGCACTGCTGACGGCGGCAGTACAGCGAGAGCCGGAACCGTTTATGATGTGTTTATACGCTATAAAACGGCTAATGGATATAAAACATACGGCAAACGAGGATTTCTGACAAAGAAAGAAGCGTTAGACCATGAAGCGGAAATGCGTGTTAAACTGACAAATCCGAGTTATGAGCCGATTAAGGCTGTCGAAGCCAAACAGACCGTACAGGAATATTTAGAGGAATGGGTTGAGATTCACGGCAAAGCCAATTTACGACCAAGCACCTTTTCGGGATATAAATGCCACATCAAAAACCATATTGTTCCATATATCGGGAATGTTCCTCTGAAAAAGCTGACGCCGGCGATGATTGACAATATGTTAAAACGGCTTTCCGACAAAGGATTGTCAACCAGCACTTGCCGTTATACGCAACGAATATTAAGCGTTGCGTTTGAAGCGGCACGGAAATATCACTATATTGAAACAAATCCCACAAGAGATATACTAATGAAGTTCGGCAAAGACGCAAAAGCGCCCGCCCCCTATACGGTCGAGCAAATGCAGCACCTTATGGCATTGGGTTCAGGTAATGAGTGAGAAATGATATTTGTTTTAAGCGGTCTTTACGGACTACGGCGTAATGAAGTTCTCGGCTTGCGTTGGAGCAATATTGATTTGAAAAACAAGCGTTTTGCTGTCGTTGAGCAATTACCGTTCAAAGTTCCACCCGGCACGACCACAATTACCGAAATGGCCCCTACAAAATCGCAAGACCGCATACTGCCGATTACCGATGTTACTTTACCGTTTTTTATTAGAAAAGATAATGGAGAAAGATATGAGAAAAGGCGACTTTGCTTTGCAAAGCATGGAATATAAAATTTGATTGTGATATAATTCGTTCAGAGGTAATAACAATAACCAGCCCATTACATAATAAATCTTTTGATTTTTCAACCCAAATCGTTTTGTTTTTGAAGTGCTTTCTAAAACGAAAAAAATACAATTATTGCAAAGCAATTACTTCGTTCTGCAACAAGCATCGGTGTAAGAACGAAGCAGTTTACGAAAACAGCAAAGCAGACTTTATATCTAAATTACACATTTTTATCAAATATAACTTCAATAATAAACTATAGATTCAAAGTTTTTTGCAAAACAGCCGAAATTATCTTTTCTATATTCCTTATACCACAAACCCTTGAAAGCACTACGTTTTCAAGGGTTTTCACTTTGTCAAAGTGCCGCTCAATTTTTCTAAATAGTGCCCTTATGGTGCCAAAATCTCTAAAAATCGGTAAAAATCTGCGAAAAGCTGTAAATAGGAATTCCCGTTATAGAGCTACCGCTACCTTTTTTGCTTATCTTCTTTGTTTCCGTCACCTCCAAGGCTGTTTGCTTAAAACTTCTCATTGGTTCTTCTTTTAATTTATCCTAAGATCTGAAAGGCAAACAAACCAAGAATACAGAGGATACTGCCGAATAGACTGGGCACCGAACAACACTCTTTTCGCAACAGGCGGATAAATAACAGCCCTACCAATACCATCGGCTGAATAAATGAATAACTCGTAAGGCTGACAGAGATGACCGCATTTTCCGCAAGTATACCAACAGTGTTGGGGATGCGGGCAAGGACAACCTTTTGTATGCCGCTGCGGCTGGCTCGAAGCTGCGCGATTGTCACCGTAGGCAGCAGAATGATTGCAATCAGCACAAAAGCAGGCAGAAGCAGCATGGCAGACGATGCATACGGTGTAAAAGCTTTGATCACAAGACCGTAGCCGTACTTTGCAGCAAGATACAGTACCAGCGGCAATAGGATCTTTCGGTATTCTATCTGACGGCCTCGTCCCGATCTTGCCACAAGTGCAAGACCGCAAACGGTTACCGTGATGCACGCAAGCTTTAAAAATCGTAGGGGTGCGCCATAGCATATATCGGTAATATACGATGCAAACAGCGTTATGCCGAGCCACGCTTTTAATTCAAACGCCGATAACTGCCGCAAAACAAGCGCACTCATCTGAAACTCCAGCATTTTGCAAAGCGAGACAAATAAAATTCCCGCAAACGCCTGCCACGACAGCAGAAAATAGATTTCCTGAAAAGGCAAGCTCACTGCCAAAAAACGGACATCGATGCGCACATGAGAAACGTGAACATATTGCCCGAAAGCTTTGCCTCGGTAATGGCAGATTTATCGCTCAGCGAGGTAAACGTGTAACACGTGGCAACAAGCAGCATCAGCGCAAATACATTCACGGCGTCACCATCTGACCCTCCAACGTTCGCGCAAGGCGTCGAGTGATTCGGCATCTCCCGCCTTTTTTCGCGCCCGTTTCTCGGCTGCAAAGCTCTGCAAGATGCTGTTCAAAAAGGGCTTCGTCAGTGGGGATCTCCGCCCATGTTTCTGTCCATGCCGATATATACGCAGCATTGGAAATAGAGAGCGAATTCAGTCCCTCTCTGCCATCGGCAATAAGCTCGGTATCAAAAAGGATCGCCTTGGCGAATGCTTCCAGTACCTTAGGATGTCCCTCTACCACCTCATCCGAAAACTCCTCATAGGTCTTTTCAGGCACGGCGAATCCCTTTTTTGCAGTGAAACAGAATTCGCGCTCGGGTACAGACAACTTCCACCATTTTAACTTCCCGCCTTCAATCACGATTTTTCCGCGATCGCCCGAAATTTCCAAACGGTTTGTACCGGGGACTTCACCCGTAGTGGAAATAAAAACAGCGGAGGCGCCGTTTTCATACTCGCCGTAAATCGTAACGTCGTCCTCGACATCGATATTGTGATATTTTCCAAAACTGCAAAAAGCACGGATTTTTTTCGGCATACCGAAAATCCACTGCCACAAGTCAAGATTATGCGGTGCCTGATTCAGCAGCACGCCCCCCGCCCTCTCCGTTCCATGTAGCACGCCAACTGCCCGAATCGTAATATGCCTGCGTGCGATACCAGTTTGTCACGATCCAAACAAGGCGCTTTGGCTTACCGAGCGCGCCGCTTTGCACGATCTCGCGTGCCTTAGCATAAAGCGGATTTGTACGCTGATTAAACATAATGCCGAATTTTACATTTGCTTTGTCCGCAGCCTCATTCATCTCACGCACCTGCCTTGCGTATACGCCCGCAGGTTTTTCAATCATAACATGAATCCCGCGTTTGAAACATTCTATTGCGTAAGTGGGATGGTCGTAGTGCGGTACGGCGATCAACACAGCGTCGACTTCTCCGCTGTCATGCATTTTGATCGCATCCGTAAAACAAAGAACGCCCGGCAGCTTTCCCTTCGCATATTCCAGTTGTTTTTCGTCAATATCACAGACGGCGGCCACCTCGACCGAGGGACATTTTCCATCAATCACATTTTGCAGGTGCCCCTTGCCCATATTCCCAATTCCGATGATCCCGAGTTTAATTTTTTTCATGACTGCCTCCATTTCATTTCATAATTTCCTTTAGTGCCACTGCCGCAGCGTCAAACGCCGCCCGCTTCGAAGCGTAGCGATCATTTCCAATCCTGGATCGTTCGTCTGCTTCCAAATTTTCCAGTCCTTTAAACACGGACAGATGCGGTTCAAGCGTCAGTACCTCGCCTCGATATCGTTCGAGAAGATACGGGATATTGCCAACGCCCTTTCCCGCAGGAACAACGGTGCCGTCCGCAAGTGCATCTTTAATATGCATGTATTCCACATAGCCGCAAAGAGCTTCCCATGCAGCACACGTATCCTGCCCGCACTGCACAAAGTTTGCAGGATCGAACACGGCTTTGATATCGGGAAATGTCCGGTGGATATGCGCACAGCGGAAGGCGATATCGCCGTAAATGCCTTTTTCGTTTTCATGGCAGAGCATGATCCCGCTTCCCTTTGCAGCCGTGCGGAACGAATCCAGGCGCTCCATTACCTCATTGATATACGTGTCTGCCCCTGTGTGGGGAACATAAAAACTGAAAAGACGAAGATGCTTTGCGCCGAAAATATGCGCAAGTTCCAGTCCGCGCTTGAACTCGTCAAGGTGCGGTGCAAAATCATCACTGATTTTGATCTTGCCATAGGGCGAAGCAAGCGACCATACGGCTATGCCGTTTGCATCCAGTTCCGCGCGCACTTCTTTCGCTTTCGCCAAGGTAATATTCGAAACATTTTCGCCGTCTACGCCGCGAATTTCCAGATACGAAATACCGTTTTCACGCAGGGCGATGATTTGTCTTGCTATACTGTGATCCGCCTCATCCGCAAATGCGGCCAGTGCAAATCTCATCACGAAAAACCTCTCGATCGTAAATAGTCATAGCTGCGTTTCAGACAATCAAAGGGGTTCTCGCCTCCGCAGTCATCCTGTTCCACAAGCAGATATTTTGTGCCCGCGTCCTCGGCTTTGACAAACACGCGGTCAAAATTCAGATTTCCCTCACCGACGACCGCCATTTTCTGCCCGTAGGCGTAATCCTTAAGATGAATACAGGGCACTCTTCCTGAAAATCTTTCTATCCAGTCTGCCGCATCTCCGCCGCCGACCTGAATCCAATAAGTATCTAAGGTAAAGCCCATTTTATCCGCGGAAAAATCCTCAGCAAGATGTGCAAGCACCGTCTTGCCGCCGATCTTTGAAACTCGCCCGCATGGTTGTGGTACATGAAATATTTTCCGCCTTGAGCAATTCTTTCCGCTACGGGAGAAAACTGCCTGCAAAAATCGCGGCATTTCTCTTCTGCCGGTGAAAAGGAATAATGTCCAAGCCCGATATATTCGCAGTCAAACACGGTATGATCGCATATCACTTGCTCCGTCTCTTCTAAAAGACGTTTGGCGGAGATATGCGTCAAAGCACAGGAAAGTCCGTTTTTCCGAAGCTCCTCCTGCAACCATGCAGGCGCATAAGCGCAGGTGCCCGAGACTTGCACATACTTGTACCCGATATCCGCGATTCTGGAAAGCGTATCCGAAAAATCGTTTAAATTTTTACAAAAATCCCGCACGGTAAATAACTGCGCACCGATTCTCATAAATTTCCCCCCTCTTTCCTTGTTACTTTTAGTATATCGTAAGCGAATTTACATTTCAATTGCCATTTTACGCATTTTACATTGCAAATTCGCGCATAGTATGCTATGATGGTTGCAGATTACAAATACACACGGAGGACGTATGGATATTCTGCAGGAATACAGACAAGACGGCATCTATTTAAAGCACGGCATGGATGCTGCCCCAAACGACGCCGCGTTTCCCATGCATATTCATGGGACATGCGAGATCTATTTTTTCCTCGCGGGAAAAGTAGAGTATTTAGTCGAGGGCACAAGCTATCCTTTTGCGGCCGGGAAATCTGCTGCTCATCCGCCCTGCCGAATCGCACAAACCGAAAATCCTAGCTTCCTGCAGCTACGAGCGATATAACATCAACTTTCCGCTCTCCCTGTTTGCGAATATTGATCCCGAGGGCAGACTGATGCGCCCATTTTTAGACAGACCGCTTGGCCGCGGAAATCTGTATGCATCCGCAGAATTCGGCGATTTTCCACTGCAAAAAATGTTTTATGAAATGTGCTACTGCGAGGAGGACGAGTACGGTAAACGGCTGAAAATCCTCACCCGTCTGCTGTGTATGCTGGACGCTGTGCACAAAGCCTATCTGAAGAGAGGCGCTTCGGAATACATGCCGCCAAAATGCCGCTCAGAAGAAATCGTGATCTATGTAAATACAAATCTGCTCGAAGATATCTCGGTCCCTATGCTCGCCGAACATTTTTTTCTCAGCGTATCGCAGTTCAATCGTGTTTTTAAAGCCGCAACAGGCGCGGCGCCATGGACATACATTACCGTAAAAAGACTGACAGCAGCAAAAGAAAAAATCCGCGGCGGCGCCTCGATGCAAAGCGCCTTTGAGAGCAGCGGCTTTGGCGATTACTCAACATTTTACCGCGCATATACAAAACATTTCGGCCATGCGCCAACGGAGGATCATATCATTTAGTCAAGACAATCAATAGAGAAAAAAGAACGCATCTTGTGAGCGAAAGAACGCAGAACATGTTTTGATTAAAAAGTACGGCCATAAGACATACTGTGCGTCTGTCTGAAATATGAAAGCTTCGAAAACATATAGGAAACGGCCATTCAAACTTTTTGCTTGCATTTTCATACAAAAATGCTATTATAAAGTAAACTGTATTCTTTTTGATCCAAGGAGGGCGCCGTGAAAAAGCCGATTGCCTGTATTTTTGCTGTTTTTTTCTATTTTTCTCTGCACTTTCCGCCTGTGAAATTCAAACCACGCCTCCATACACCCCGCCGGCATCCGAACCGCCTCTCGCCGATACGACGGCTGATACCACGGTTACCGCGGACGATGCTATACAGCCGGCCGATTTCTTGCCTTATCCCGGTTACAGCATCCAGGCTCGAACATATCAAAAGAATTCCGCTTCGAAAATGCTGCTGTCCGAATATCGTTTTACCGAAGACGGCGGTATAGAAACATTCAGTTACAGTTCATATAACCAAACGCAATCGATCACGCGCTACAACGCATACGGCGACCGAGTGCGCAGCACGAAAAAAAGCGGCGGAAAAATCACTGAGGAAACGACCGGTACGTACACGTATAACGAAGACGGCAAACCGCTGACCCGCATCCTGTACGACTCCATCAATGACATAACCGACCGGTATGAATATACCTACGACGAAGCCGGACGGCTGATTCAAGAGGAACAATGGAATCCGGGCACACGGTATGAACATATACTTACGGCATATATATACGACGAAGCGGGGCGTCTGACGCAGATAGTCAGCGACGACTTTGTCGGCGACCTCTGCACGTATACGGTGTATTATACCTATGATGAAAGCGGACGTTTGATTGAAAAAACAAGAAACCATTCCCAAGCGATTTGGCGTTATGCCTATTATGAAGACGGCGCATTAAAATCGGCAGAATATATTCAAAACTATATAGTTCACGAGCATACTTTGAAAGAATACAATCCCGACGGCACGATATCGCGCAAATACCGAACAGAGTTGTCAGGCGATTATTTTGAAAAACTGTATGAGTACGCATATGAAACGAATGCGGACGGCAAGCTGGAACGCATCTCATCTTATGCGCTCGACGAGCACGGCACGCGCACGTTAAACAATGTATATGAAAAAGAATACGATGCAGACGGCCGCCTGATCCGCTGCGAACTGACAGCGGGAGAGGACAAAGGGCAAAAATACCCTCTGATAACTTACGAGTATGACGCCTGCGGCAACCTGCTCAGCGTCAAAAAATATTCCGAAACCGGCAGGCTTGTGTCCTCCGAAACCCATACCTACAAATACGACGAATACGGACGCATTAAGGAAAAAGACAACTGCATCTACGAATATGCAGACTGCACCGCCGAGCAGTACGCGCTGTACGAAATGATCCTCGGGCATTCGGCATTCTATTATTTTCCCTCAGATCCGAACCCGGAAGCTGCGCCGGGAAAAACGCAGACCGAAAACACCAATCCTCCGGAAACTTCCGTCCCGACGGACGTTGAAATTCCAGAAACATACGCCCCGACGCTGCTGGATAGCGGATATATTGTTCCGGAAGACGGTAAACCCATCATTCAATATGTAAACGGTATTCCCTACATAAACGGCGTGCTGATCGTCAACAAGACCTATGCGCTGCCTGAAAATTACGACCCCGGTCAGCTTCATCCCGATGCAAAAACCGCTTTTGACCAAATGAAAAAAGCGGCCGCCGAAGCGGGGCTTTCGCTGAAAATTGCTTCAGGTTATCGCAGCTATGCACTGCAAAGCCGGATATACGGCAACTATACGGCGCGCGACGGCCAGGAAAACGCCGACCGTTATTCCGCGCGGCCGGGGCACTCGGAGCATCAAAGCGGCCTGGCCATCGACGTTAACGTCTGCGAAGACTGGTTCGCCGATTCGCCGGAGGGCATCTGGCTGGCCGAACACTGTGCCGAATACGGCTTTATCATTCGCTACCCGAAAGATAAAGAAGCCGAAACCGGATACATGTACGAGCCGTGGCACATCCGCTATCTTGGAAAAGAGCTTGCTGCCGCTGTCACGGAAAGCGGGCTTTGTCTCGAGGAATACCTCGGCATTACCTCCGCCTACGAACCGGTTGCGCAGCCCGGCGTAGAACCATCCGATTTAAACTGCAGCTATCCGGCAAAGACGTATAAATCCAACGGATCCACCCCGCCAAGTCTTCTCTCCGAATTTCGCTTCACCGCAGACTGCGGTATTGAAGAATTGTATTATAAGGGAGATCAAGTCGTGTATTCCGCGCTTTATGACGCGCGCGGAGACAGCATCCGCATGAACGAATACAAACAAAATGGACCGTTGATTTCCACGATGACCGGCACGCACACCTATGATTCACAGGGACGGCCGCTTATACATAACCTCACCGGCGGCGAAAATGAAATGAATTACCGGTACGAATATGAATACGATGAAAAAGGGCGGCTGATTCGCGCGGAAAGCTGGTGTCCGAGTTGCCAGTGCGAACATGTCTGTATTTCATATCAGTACAACGATGCGGATCAGGTTATCCTGCGGATTAGCCAAGGCGGTATTCCAAGCGGCATTACAGAGTATACGTACGATATGCAGGGACGGCTGATTGAGGCCATCCATGAGCAATCCAAGCACATCAGGCGTTATACCTACTATGACGACGGAACCATGCGTTCCAGCGAATCTATCAGCAATATTCCTTTGTCTATGCTGCACACGCTGATCGAATACAATCCCGACGGCACACCGGCGCGCCAGTACGACGCGCCGTCGCAAAACGATCCTTTCGAGACGCTGTACGAATACGCGTATGAAACAAAAGCGGACGGCAGGCTGGAACGTATCTCAACCTACGCGCTCGGCGAACAGGACGCGCGGACATTAACCGCTGTTTATGAAAAAGAATACGACGCACACGGACGTCTTACGCGCTATGCGCGCGTAGAGGGAACAGACACGAGCCCAAAAGACCCGCTGACAATCTATGCTTATGACATCTTCGGCAACCTGCTCAGCGTCAAACAATATTCCGAAAACGGCGATCTTGTATCCTCTGAATCTCATACCTACAAATACGACGAATACGGCCGGCTGATTCAGGATGACGATTATGTCTACGAATACGCAGACTGCACCGCCGGACAGTACGCGCTGTACGAAACAGTCAAAAACCGCGGTTTCTATTATTATTGATCTTCGGCTCAGCGTTTCAGGATACCGGCCCCGGCAAAAATGCCGGGGCTTTTTTTGCAGAGCGGTTGATTTACCGCTTAAAAAATGCTAAAATAGACGCAAATCTGCTTATTGGGAGAATCTGGTTTTGAAACGCGTTTTTCCTACCTGTCAAAATATAAAAAAGAGGCGATGCTGGCGCCGCTGTTCAAAATGCTCGAAGCGACATTTGAACTGCTGGTGCCGCTTGTCGTCAAGCGTCTGGTCGATACCGGCATCAAAAACGCCGATAAGCCTTATATCGCCGCTATGTGCGCGATTTTGGTGGTGTTCTGTATCGTCGGCTTCCTGAGCGCCGCCACCGCACAGTATTTTTCCGCAAAAGCGGCCGTCGGCGCGGCCAGAAGCCTTCGCCATGACATGTATAAAAAGGTACAGGACTTTACCTATCCGGATCTGGACAGCGCTGGTATATCCAACATCATCACGCGCATGACAAGCGACGTCAATCAGGTGCAGACCGGAATCAACATGACGCTGCGCCTTTTGCTTCGCTCCCCGTTTATCGTATTCGGCGCGATCATCTGCGCCTTTATGATTGACGCAAAATGCGCGCTGATTTTCGTCATAGCGGTTCCGCTTTTGTTTGCAGCCGTTTTTGCCGTCACGCTGATCACCGTTCCGCTTTTCAAAAAAGTTCAAAGGAACCTCGAACGCGTACTGAAATCCACGCGGCAAAGCCTGACCGGCGCGCGCGTCATCCGTGCGTTCTGCGCCGAAGACCGGCAAATTTCCGAGTTTGACCGTGAAAATGAAGCGCTCACGCACCTGCAAAAATTTGCGGCCAAAATTTCAGTCCTGCTGAATCCGGTCACTTACGTCATCATCAACATTGCGGTCATCGCCCTTATCTGGACGGGCGCCATCCGTATGGAAGCGGGCGTCCTGACGCAGGGCGCGCTGCTGGCGCTTTACGACTACATGTCGCAAATCCTGATCGAACTGATCAAATTTGCCAATTTCATCATTACGATTACAAAATCCGTCGCTTCGGCAGGCCGTATCGAAGAATTCTTCCAAACCGGGCAGCCTATGGAAACGCTGGATATCCCGCGGGAATCAGGCCATCCCTTCATCCGCTTTGACAACGTTTCGTTCCACTATCCGGCAGGCGGCGACGTTCTGCAAAACCTCAGCTTTTCCGCCGAGCGCGGCGAAGTCGTCGGCATCATCGGCGGCACCGGCAGCGGCAAAACCTCACTTATCAACCTGATCCCCCGTTTTTACGACGTATCGGGCGGACGGATATTGATAGACGGCCTGGATGTACGCGCGTGGGAGCCGGAAGCGCTGCGTGCAAAAATCGGCGTCGTGCCGCAAAAAGCCGCGCTCTTTGACGGCACCATACGGGACAATATGCGCTGGGGCAAAGCGGACGCGACCGACGAAGAGATCCTCGCCGCGATCGAGACCGCGCAGGGGACGGATATCATCAAAGCGAAGGGTTCTCTCGACGCCGAGCTTACCGAAGGCGGCAAAAATCTTTCGGGCGGCCAGCGCCAGCGCTTGACGATCGCACGCGCGCTCGTACGCCGCCCAGAAATTCTGATCCTCGACGACAGCGCGTCGGCGCTCGATTATGCTACCGACGCACGCCTGCGCGCAGCCATACGGCAGAGCACGGCCGCACCGGTCACATTTATTGTTTCACAGCGCGCCGCGTCGGTCATGCACGCCGACAAAATCATCGTCCTAGACGACGGCACGGCGGTCGGAATCGACCGTCACGAAGCGCTTCTGCAGCACTGCGCAGTGTACCGGGAAATCTACGAATCGCAGTTTGGAGGGATGAATGATGCGCAATAAAGAAACGATCCGCAAAACGCTCCGTTATATGCGAAGCAGCATACCAAAACTGGTTCTTACCCTGATCCTCTCCATCTTTATCGTAGCCATGACGCTCTATCTCCCGATTTTGATCGGAGACGCCATTGATCTCTGCATCGAGGGCGGCCCGATCGATTTTGAAGCGATCAGCCGTCTGCTTTGGCGCGGCGCTCTGATTATCGCGGCAACCGCGCTGCTTCAATGGATCATGAGCATTCTGAACAACAGCATCACCTACACCATCGTACGGGATATTCGCCGTGACGCCATCCGAAAAATCCAATCGCTCCCCCTTTCGTATATCGACGCGCATCCCGCGGGCGAAACCGTCAACCGTGTGATTTCGGACGTGGATCAATTTTCCGACGGCCTTTTAATGGGCTTTACGCAGTTCTTCACCGGCGTCATGACCATTCTCGGCACGCTCTTTTTCATGCTGCTCCTCGACTGGCGCATCGCGCTGTTCGTCGTCGTGCTCACGCCGCTGTCCCTGTTTGTGGCCAAATTCATCGCCGAACGGACGCACGCCATGTTTATCCTGCAAAAGCATGACAAAGGCCGAGCAAACCGCGCTGATCGACGAAAGCATCACCAATCAGAAAGTTTCTGTCGCTTTCTCGCACGGGAATGAGAATCTGCGGAAATTTGATGAAATCAACGATAAACTGGAAACATGCTCGCTTCGGGCCATTTTTTCTCTTCTCTGACCAATCCCGCCACACGTGTGGTCAACAACTTCGTATATCTGGGCATCGCGCTGCTCGGCGGATTTTTCTGTATCGGCGCGGGCGCGACGATGACCGTGGGCAGTCTTTCCACGTTTCTTCGCTATTCCAACCAATACACAAAGCCGTTCAATGAAATTTCCGGCGTGATTACGGAACTTCAAAATGCGCTGGCCTGCGCGTCTCGTATTTTTGAACTTCTGGATACCGATTCCGAAAAGCCGGACGCCTCCGGCGCAAAAACGCTTGAAAACGCTTTGGGCAGCGTCCGCTTTGAGAATGTCTGCTTCTCCTACACGCCAGATAAAAAGCTGGTTGAAAACTTCCATTTCCATGCGGAGCATGGCCAGCGAATCGCGATTGTCGGACCAACAGGCTGCGGAAAAACAACGCTGATTAATCTTTTGATGCGCTTCTACGACACGACAAGCGGACAAATTCTTGTAGACGGCGTCCCCGTACAAAAGCTCACACGCGCCTCTTTGCGAAAAAGCTTCGGCATGGTGCTGCAGGAAACTTGGCTCAAAGAAGGCAGTATCCGGGACAATATTGTGATGGGCAAGCCCGACGCAACCGACGAGGAAGTGCAAAGAGCCGCAAAAGCTTCTCATGCGGACGCCTTCATCCGGCGTCTGCCGGACGGCTACGACACCTATATCGGCGAGGACGGCGGCGCGCTCAGCGCCGGTCAGAAGCAGCTTCTATGCATCACGAGAATCATGCTTTGCCTGCCGCCGATGCTGATTTTAGACGAGGCGACCTCGTCCATCGACACGCGGACGGAAATGCGGATACAAAACGCGTTTGCCAAACTGATGCAGGGGCGAACCAGCTTCATTGTCGCGCACCGGCTGTCTACCATCCGCGAGGCTGACGTTATTCTTGTTATGCGCGACGGCAACATCATCGAACAAGGAACCCATGATGCCCTGCTGAAAAAGGGCGGCTTCTACGCCGAACTTTGGAACGCGCAGTTTGCCATATAGGCTTCAGACAAGCAGGTGATCGCGCCTCAAGCTACAAATAGAAATAAAAATAATCAAGGAGAAATACAGTGATCGGAATCATTTGCGCTATGAAACTCGAAGCCGACGCGATTCAAAAAGAAATGCAGATCACCGGCATCGAATCTATAAGCGGCATGGAATTTGTGCGTGGACGCCTATGCGGACAGGAGATCGTGCTTGCGGTCTGCGGCATCGGCAAGGTATTCGCCGCCGTCTGTGCGGAAGCTATGATTTTACGCTACGCGCCCGCATGCATTCTAAACAGCGGCGTGGCCGGCACGCTCACAACAAAATTGTCTATCGGCGACATTGCCATTGCAGACCGATTGGTTCAGCATGATATGGACACCACCCCGCTCGGTGATCCGCCGGGGATGATCTCCGGACTCGATACCGTCTATTTTGAAGCAGATCCGCGCATTAGGCGCATACTTGTAGCAGCTGCAGACGAAACCGGCGCAAAATCATGCCGCGGCACGATCGCTTCAGGCGATCAATTTCTGTCCGATCCGGAGAAAAAAGCATGGATCCGCCACGCGTTCGGCGCGATGGCCTGCGAAATGGAAGGCGCGGCCGTTGCGCAGGCCGCGTATATCAACAAAGTCCCGTTCGGCGTGCTGCGCGCCATCTCCGACAGCGCGGACGGGAAAGCGCAGATGGAATATCCGAAATTCGCCGCCATGGCCGCGGCGCGCTCTTATGCGATCCTCCGCGTATTTCTGCAGAGATTTTGACTGTGCATTCAAAATCCATTTGCTCAAGATTTTTCATAAAAAAGGAGACTTGTCATGCAAAAAAGGCTGACCGAGATCATTCGAGGAGAGCGTCCCAGCCTTTCCTTTGAAGTATTTCCGCCGAAAAAAAGCGCGGATTTCGAAACTGTCCGGCAGGCGACCGAACAAATCGCCGCGCTGCATCCCAGCTACATGAGCGTAACCTATGGCGCAGGCGGCGGCACAAGCAATTATACGCTCGCCGTGGCGCAGAATTTGGAAAGCCGCTTCGGCGTACCAGTGCTCGCACACCTCAGCTGCGTATCCTCAACGCGGGCCGGCATTCGTACACGCCTGGATGCGCTTCGCACAAGCGGGCTTAGAAATATACTCGCCCTGCGCGGCGATATGCCTGAGAATACAGACGCCGCCGAACTGGAATTTCATTACGCCGCCGAACTGGTAGAGGAAATCAAGCGCTGCGGCGATTTCTGCATTGGCGGAGCCTGCTATCCCGAAGGACATCCGGAAAGCGCAACCTGCGAAGAGGATCTGCGCCACCTGCGCGAGAAAGTGGAATGCGGCTGTGAATTTCTTGTAACGCAAATGTTTTTCGACAACAGCATCCTTTACAATTTTCTCTACCGCTCCCTGCGCGCAGGCATTGACGTTCCGGTCGTCGCCGGAATCATGCCTGTGACCAGCGCAAAACAGATCAAACGAATCTGCGCCATTTCCGGCACCGCGCTGCCGCAGCGCTTCCGCCGGATCGTGGATAGATACGGCGGAAGCCCCGCCGCCATGTTCCAGGCGGGCGTAGCCTATGCGACTGAACAAATCATCGACCTGTTTGCCAATGGAATCGACGCCGTGCATGTCTATTCGATGAACCGCCCGGATGTCGCCGCCGCAATTCGGAACAATCTTTCGTCCATTCTATGACTACGCCTGAAATATACCGTCTGGAAACGCCCTCCGTGTCTCTGGACGAGATTCTGCGCTATATGGGTGCAAAGCAGGCGGCGGAACCAGTCCGTACACTGGCGAAAGAGGCGCTGGAAGAGATCCGAAACGCAGCGGAATGCCGCGCCTGCTTAACACGTCTACCGCTTTCCGTTGCAGGCGCAGAGATCGTCGCCGGTTCGCTTACGCTGCACAGCGCAGATCTAGCGAAAAATTTAAACGGATGCACGGCGGTTTTTGTATTTGCCGCTACCATTGGGCATGCCGCAGATCGCGAAATTGCCAAAGCATCCCTTCTCTCTCCTGCAAAAGCGCTCGCGCTCGACGCGGCGGCGGCCGCCCTGATCGAAGCCGTATGCGACACGGTCTGCGCCATGCTTGCGTCCCGCGAAAAAGCCTGTCTTCGTCCGCGTTTTTCCCCAGGCTACGGTGATCTTCCCCTCTCTGCGCAAAAATCCATTGCAGCGCTTCTGCGCACTGCGCATCTGCTTAGCGCTTCGCTGAGCCCGGACTGTATTTTCCGTCCGGCAAAAACCGTCACCGCTTTTGCGGGTATTCTGCCAAGAGGTAATCAAACATGAAATTGAAAGAACGCCTTGCCCATGAGCGCCTGATTCTTGACGGCGGCTTTGGCTCGATGCTTACCGCAGCGGGTCTGCCCACAGGCACGCCCACGGAGCAATGGAATATTCAAAATCCCGGCGCTGTGGAAGCGGTAAGCTTTGCCTACTTTCAGGCCGGAAGTCAGATCGTGTGCGCCAATACATTCGGTGCAAATCCGCTGAAATACGACGCCTGTACCTTGGAAAATATTGTCCGCAGCGCGCTTTGCTCGGCGCAGAATGCGCGCCGCCGGGCAGGATTTGACGCGCAGACGCATTACGTCGCGCTGGATGTCGGCCCCCTAGGACGGCTTCTCTCACCGTTTGGGGATCTTGCGTTTGAGGACGCGGTCAACGCTTTTTCAGCGGTTGTGCGACTGGGCGTCCGATACGGCGCAGATTTGGTTTTTATTGAGACAATGAACGACTGCCTGGAGACCAAGGCGGCCGTGCTGGCTGCAAAAGAAAACTGCAATCTGCCCGTTTTTGCCGCCAATGTATACGACGAGCGCGGACGGCTGATGACCGGCGCAAGCGTGGAAGCGATGGTGGCCATGCTGGAGGGACTGCGCGTAGACGCGCTCGGCATGAACTGTTCGCTCGGACCTAAGCAAATGCTTGCGCTTTTGCCCGAATTCCTCCGCGTTTCCTCTACCCCCATCATCGTCAAACCCAACGCGGGAATCCCGGAAATCCTCGGCGAAGAAACCGTTTATACGGTAAGCGGCGAAGAATTCGCCGCCGCTTTATATGAGGCTGCAGAAGAAGGCGCGGGGCTGTTAGGCGGCTGCTGCGGCACGACTCCTGATTTTATTCAAAAAACCGTTTTGGCGCTGCGAAGCGTCCCTTATACGCCGCCCTCTCCTAAAGCAGTCACCTGCGTCTCCTCCTACACAAACGCTTTAACCATTGGAAACGCGCCGGTGCTGATCGGCGAACGCATCAATCCGACTGGGAAACCCAAGCTGAAAGAGGCCCTGCGCACGGGAAACGTCGGCTATATCCTACGGGAGGGCGTTGCCGAAGCGGAATGCGGCGTGCATGCCCTGGACATCAATGCCGGCCTGCCGGATATCGATGAACCGGCCATGCTTGTGCATCTTGTGCAGGAGCTTCAGGCCGTATGCGCGCTTCCCCTCCAACTCGATTCCACAAACCCAAAAGCGCTGGACGCCGCCATGCGCGCATACAGCGGGAAGCCGTTAGTCAACTCCGTAAACGGAAAGCAGGCCGTGATGGACGCTGTCTTTCCCCTCATTCAGAAATACGGCGGCGTTGTCGTCGCGCTCGCTATCGACGAGGATGGTATTCCGGACAGCGCGCGCGGACGCGCGGATATAATTCAAAAAATCGTAAGAGAAGCCGCAAAATATGGTATCCACCGCAAGGATATTCTCGCGGATCCGCTGACGCTGACCGTTTCGGCCGATCCGGAAAACGCCGCGCGGACGCTGGAGGCGGTGCGTATCATCCGAAATGAACTCTCAATCTGCACGACGCTTGGCGTCTCCAATATTTCTTTCGGCCTTCCCGCACGGGATATGCTGAACAGCGCATTCTTCGCCATGGCGCTTGAAGCGGGGCTGGATGCCGCGATTATGAATCCGTTCTCCGCCGAAATGATGAAAATCTATTACGCGCGCCGGGCACTGTGCGGCCTAGACGAGGGATGCCGTGATTATATCGCCTTTGCAAAAACGCATGGGCAAACCGAATACACCACGCGGCCGTCGGAAAAAATTTCCGACGCGCCCGCATCCGCCAAAGAGGCCGGCAGTCCTTTGCGCCGCGCAATCGTCAAAGGCCTGCAGAGCGAAGCCGGAAGCGCAGCCAAAGAAATGCTCGCACATACCGACGCGCTGAAAATCATCAACGAAGAAATTATTCCGGCGCTTGACGAGGTCGGACGCGGATTTGAGCAAAAAACCGTCTATCTGCCGGAACTCCTAATGAGCGCGGAAGCGGCTTCCGCTGCGTTTGAAGCGGTGAAAGCCGCCATGCCGAAGCGCACCGGCAGCGGCCGAAAAGTGCTGCTGGCGACCGTAGCCGGCGATATACACGATATTGGGAAAACATCGTGCGCGTCCTGCTGGAAAACTTCGGCTTTGACGCGCTTGACCTCGGCCGCGACGTGCCGCCCGAAACCATTGCAGCAACCGCTGCCGCTGCGGACATCCGGCTCGTCGGGCTGTCCGCGCTGATGACCACGACCGTGCCCGCCATGGAGCAAACGATTCGTCTGCTGCGCACGCAGGCTCCGAAAGCCAAAATCGTCGTAGGCGGCGCGGTTTTGACCAAAGATTACGCAAAAAAGATCGGCGCCGATTTTTTACGCCGCCGACGCAATGGAAACCGTCCGCATTGCCGAAGCGCTGTTCAAAACACAATAATCCCCGATGCCCCGCCAGGTAGTTATATGAGGTATATCCCAATGAAGAAATCAAACATGCTACCAATAAACAGATTTTTGAATCTGACCATGCCGCAGCGCATACAAAGGCTGATTGCCGCATGGCTGCTTATTTCCCTATTCTTTTTTGCAGTATCCAAAGCTCCGTTCACCACACACGCTTATTATGACAGAATTCATTTTTGGTTGTTTACCAGCGCAACGGCGCTCCTGTTTCTTTTGCTGTGCATGATTCAGCACGATAAATATATCACTCTTATGCTGATCCTCACCGCCGAACTGTACTTTGCAAGCGCTGCCGCAAACTACGGCGACTATGTATTTTCTTTCGGCCTTTGTCTGATCCTCTGCGGGATCGTTTTCTACTCGGATCTAAAAAATATCGCCGTCCGGTTCTCCGGCGCCGCACTGTGGGGTCTGGCGTCTGCGCTGATTATCGCATTTACCCTGTTTACGGGCATCATCGGCTGCCTCTACTATAAAAACTATTGGACGCCTTGCTTTGACTTTGGACTGTTCTCCCAGATGTTTTATTTTATGAAAGAAACCGGCAAATGCCTGGTTACATGCGAGCGCGACGGTTTGCTGAATCATTTCGCCGTGCATTTTTCTCCGATCTTTTATCTGCTTCTGCCCCTTTATATGCTGATCCCTTCGCCCTGCACACTGCTGGTCGCCCAGGGATTCATTGTTGCCAGCGGCGTCCTGCCGCTCGTACTGATCTGCAAAAAATTCAAGCTTTCCAACACGGCGGCGGGATTGTTTGCGGTCTGCTACGTATTGTATCCGGCTTTTGCCGGCGGCTGTTTTTTTTACCTCCATGAAAATTGTTTCCTCGCTCCGCTAATTTTATGGTTCATATATTTCTCCGAGAAAAATCAAACGCTTCCCGCCTCTGCAGCCGCCCTACTGATTTTGCTGGTCAAAGAGGACGCCGCGGTCTATACTGCGGTTATCTCTTTATACTTTCTTTTCAGCAGAAAAAAACTGCAAACGAAACCTTGCCCTATTCGGTATCTCCATACTGTACTTTATTACGGTCACACATTTGATGTCTGTCTATGGAAACGGCGTTATGTCCGGCCGCTACAGCAATTATATTTACGACGACGGCGGGCTGTTTACCGTGATAAAAGCCGTACTTCAAAATCCCATATATACGGTGCAGCAAATATTCACGCAGGAAAAGCTAATTTTTATGCTGCAAATGTTCGTGCCGCTGGCCTTTCTCCCGCTGATGTCCAAATCGCCCGCAAAACTGATCCTGCTGATTCCGCTCACGCTGATCAACCTGATGACGAATTATCAATACCAATATAGCATTGACCATCAATATATATTCGGCAGCGGGGCGTGCCTTATGTATCTGGCGGCGGCAAACTTCGCCGAACTCGGCAAAGGCCGAAAGAAAATACTTTTATGCGCCGTCCTTTGTTCGGCGATCCTCTTTGCCGGCGGATACCTGGATAAGCTAGGCTATGTAAAAAGCTATCAGGACACCGCATATCAGCGGGAAACCATCCAGCAGGCATTATCGCTGATACCCGATGATGCGAGCGTAGCCTCCTCCACCTTTTTTTTGGCAAACCTGTCGCAGCGCAAAGAAATCTATGAACTCGAAACCACCAAACAAAAAGCCGAATATTATGTACTGGATTTGCGATATGCGACCGATGAATACGCGGCGGACGATTATTTAAACGAAGCGTACATCACGATATTTTATGAAGAAGGCGTCGTCGGCGTATTCAAACGGCGCGCGTCCTAAAATTGATCTGCCTTTCGCAGATATGCCATGGCCGAAACTCTGTGCATTGTTAAAACACGCTAGGGAACGTCTTGCTGTAAAACCGCAAGACGTTCCCTAGTGCTGTCGATAGGCAATTGCACCGCATTCGAGCGTCGCGGCGCAGTCTGCCGCGGGCGTCCCGGACGGCAGTTTTTGTGTCCATTTCAAAACTTAAGATTTTTTCGACAAAGAGCGGAGAAATGCGCCGTGGATCGACTGTTTTTTTTACCGGTGCTTTTCAGGCCGAGCAAAATCCCCCGCGTACCTTGAAACACAAAAGCCGGGAAACGCTGTCCCGGCAAGGCTTCCCGGCTTTTGGAACGTCCGAAAACACGCAGGATTTCAATCAAAAATTTTGTGCCCGATATTATGATTTGGGACTTTTTATTATGATTTGTATTTTTTCCCAATTTTCTATTGACAAATCCAAAATCGTGTGCTTTAATACCGCCATCCTGCAGGATAAACAAAATTTTAAAAGAAAAATTAAAGGAGACACGAAAAAATGTGTTATTTTGAAGACTGCGAAGACCGCTATTGGCCGCGGGAAGACAACACACCCGACTGCCCATGCGACTGCGACAATCGTACCGATACCGGCAATACGAACCCGGGCGGCGGCCACATTTGTATCTGCAACTGCGACGATTGTGCGGACGGAATCTGCGGCACGACCCGATACTATAAACCTGGCGAAAGCTTCTGCCTGTATGACGCTTCTCATTCCGACCTCTATGCATGGTCAACAGAACCCTCGATCATATTTGTCGGAACCGACGGCAAAGCTGTTGCCATCCGCGAGGGCAGCGCTTATATCTGCATTCGCTCCCGCTCCAATCCCGCGTTCCGCCGCTGTATACGCATAGTATCCTCCAATACAGCAACATCTCAAAATCCTGAACAACATATTACTTTACTGGTTACAGCTAAGCAAATGCAGGACATTGGGTGGAATGAGGCCAAAACAACATCAACACGAATACAAGAATTAAACAGCGTTTTACAAAAATATGATATAACCACTGTCGAGCGCATTAGGCATTTCATTACACAATGTTACGCGGAGATCGGAAGCTTTGATGCGGGAAATGACTTTTTGGAAGATGACAATGCCGATGGCACATATTTAATAAACAAACCATATTACCCATACTATGGTGCAGGCGCTATACAGATAACCCATGAATATGGATATCAGGCATTTGCTACATTTTTATTGTTAAAAGACTTTCCTGATCTTGACGGGTGTTATCTTTCCCCAAAAAGTAATGGCAAAGCAGCTATAGCTTCCATGTATAACCGAGTAGTAACTTCCGCAAAGAATGAAGGAATTAACGGTACAATCCTTGCTAAATATACAAAACATCGTAACAATAGGTCCTGAATATGTTGCAGAAAACTATGCATGGGAATCTGCGGGTTACTACTGGGAAGCCAACGGAATCAATGAAATAATAGATATGTTAACGCCAAATGACCGAAATGGGGTAGATCAAGTAACCGCTATAGTAAATTCAGGGACATCAAATTATGGCAAGCGAAGAGCAATATATGATACTGTAAAGCAACACATAACTTGATAATTACCATTTTGTGAGGTATTTTAATAAATCTAATTTAGAAGCAGCCAACCATCTAAAAAAGATGGTTGGCCGTTCCTTCAGGTCAGAGTTATTTTATGATAACATAAACGATTCCACTTTCGGCAGTGCTAAGTGCTTGATTCTCTACAATCAATCCCATTCCCGTCTCAGTCAAAAAAAATGAAAAATACTTCATCGGATCAATATTTTTTATCAAAGCTGTTATATCTTCAATTTGACGAATAGCTATCAGATCACGGGAAAACAAAAATTCCCGATTTTCTATTGTTTGCTCAATCATCTCTTTGGTAATTTGCAAATCTTGAAGTTTTAATTTTTCATCTAAATTAATATCTACGGTCATCCCGCTCCAAAAGATTGGGCGGTTAAGCCTACTGTTGCATCAATATAGAAACACAAGCTAAAACAGTTTTCTCCCGTATAGGTTATGGCATAAGTATTTCGTGCCATCATCACCCCCGGATAATCGGCAATTTCCTGTTTGCTTAGCCCCAAAAACATTAAGTTAAAAATTTCCTGATTTAAAGCATCTGCCAATGTTGTGTTTCCAGGAATATCGATAACTGGATAAAGAATCACAACATCGTTTAATATAAATGCTTCACCGCTTATCGAATAAACTTCCTGTTGTGTCGTTTTAGAATAATTAAAAAAGAACTGTGGAAATGATACGCTGTTTACAGCATATTGGTTATAAAAATCTGCATTTTCTTCTGTACGCATAAAATTTTGTTCTGAATCAAATGATTTCTCGGGTAGCTTCTCTATATTTAATGACTCTGTTGTTCCAAATACTATCGTATTGCAGGAAGAACACGCAAGACAAAGGGAAACGAGAATGGCCGATATAAACAATCGTTTCATGCTGAATTCATCCTCACATTCATTTTTTCAGTATAACAAAAAGATTAATAGAATTGTGTATTTCCAGTATATTCCAATTGGAAGTAAAAAAATGTAAAAATAAGCTTAACTTAAATGGCAATCAAAGAATCAAATTAGGACAAAAATCAGCGCCGAAAAAGCTTTCAGAAGAAAATGCATTTTTCCCAATGCTTTTCATTTTTCGCCGCAATATGATTTTGTCCCAGAATATATCCCAATTGTGTAGTATAGTTGACAAAAATCATGAATTGGGCAAAGTTTTGCGCTGAAGCGCGTTTTCCAGCCTCATTTTGGGACAATTATAACACATATATCGTGATCTGTCAAGATTCAGCAAAATATTCTGTGTTTCGTCAGCTGCTTCAGCTATGGATACTGGGTCTGTGCGGCATTTATCGGCATTTGCAAAATTCCTTTAATTTGCAGAACAGCGTTTATATCCGTCTGTACCTTACGTACGATACGGCGATAAGCGCTGCTGGCGCTTTCCGCATCGCCGATCTCGACGGCGCCGGAAGCGGTACGGATTATTTGGATGGCCACGGCGCAGTCTGCCGCAGACGTCCCGGACGGCGGTTTTTTGCGTCCATTTCAAAACTTAAGATTTTTTTCGATAAATAGCGGAGAAATGCGCCATGGCTCGACTGTTTTTTACCGGTACTTTTCAGACCGGGTAAAATCCCCGCGCGCCTTGAAACACAAAAGCCGGGAAACGCTGTCCCAGCAAGGCTTTCCGGCTTTTGGAACATCCGAAAACACGCAGAATTTCAATCAAAAATTTTGTGCCCGATATTATGATTTGGGACTTTTTTATTATGATTTGTATTTTTTTTCCAATTTTCTATGACAAATCCAAAATCGTGTGCTTTAATACTGCCATCCTGCAGGATAAACAAATTTTTGGAAGAAAAATTAAAGGAGACACGAAAAAAATGTGTTATTTTGAAGACTGCGAAGACCGCTATTGGCCGCGGGAAGACAACACACCCGACTGCCCTTATGAAGACTGCGACAACAGCACCGACACCGGCAATACGAACCCGGGCGGTACCGGCAGCACCAATCCGGGTAACTCCGGCAATACCGGTACCTCAGGCGGGCAAAGCCAAAGCGGCAATTGCCCATGCGACTGCGACAACAGCACCGATACCGGCAACACAAAGCCGGGCGGTTCCGGCAATACCGGTACCTCAGGCGGGCAAAACCAAGGCGGCAACTGCCCATGCAACTGCGATAATCGTACCGACACCGGTAACACAAAGCCGGGCGGCAGCCATATCTGTATCTGCAACTGCGACGACTGTGCGGACGGAACCTGCGGCACGACCCGGTATTATAAACCCGGCGAAAGCTTCTGCTTGTATGCTTCTCATTCCGATTATTATGCATGGTCAACAGAACCCTCGATCATATTCGTCGGAACCGACGGCAAAGCGGTTGCTATTCGCGAGGGCAGCGCTTATATCTGCATTCGCTCGCGCTCGAATCCCGCGTTCCGCCACTGTATACGCGTCGTCGCGACCAATACTCCGCCGGTCAAGATCAAAGGCAGTACGATCGCTCATCAGAAATGCAGCTTAACCATTCAGGTTAGCGGCAGCGATCCCGATGCAGTCATTTTCAACACGCTGCGCATAGACGATGCAAAGGCTTCCGATGCACGCGCGCGGCAATGGCTCTCTTCGCTCAATCTCCCTTCTGATGTTGTTGTCCGTTACTTCATGGGTGATATCCGGCACTTTGAGATACAGCCAATTAAAAATGAGGTCTCAAATGCTTGGGCAGCAAAATCTATTTACGGCACCAATGCTGGTTTATTCGGAGGGTATAAAACATTTGCAGCAGCACATATATATGACGGCGTGTCTTTGCAGGTAAATCAATTTAACAGCACATCCTTTTTATCGAACAAAGACAATTATCCTTTTTTAAACGGAGGGGAAAAAAGATACCAATAACCCAGAGCCCGAAAAAGAATCGTTATATCCCGATATAATTGTCGGCCGCTACGGACTGCTGACCTTTACATGGAAAAATGAAGACAAAACGGAACTTTACGCTAATATTTTCACAAACGCATATACGCTCTCCGATATACCGGCAGAAGACAGAGCGGCATACAATATCGCTGTGGGAAATACATACTTTGCTATCGGCGGTATGGATTTATTCGGAAGCGGAAATTTAAACGAAAGCGCTTTTGTAAGAAAATTTAACAGCGCATACAGTTCTTGTGGCGATCCTTTTTACCCAAGTCCTAAACGGCATAGAACAGTTATAGGATATAATTCCAGTACCGAAAAAATTATTCTTGCCGTGATTTATAGAGAGGGAGATCAAAATATAGACTATCAAAGCAAACAATTTATAAACTACTATGACCAAGTTAATCTATTCCAAACGCGCCAAATTATGAAGTATCTACACTGTGACATGATTTTGAATTTAGATGGAGGAACATCTTCCTGTATTTCTTTTAAACATAAAGATGGGCAGAACGATTATTTAAAATGCAAAAAAAATAATGTGGAAAGAAGAATCAATATTAAGTCAGGGCACAATGATTATATTATATGGACAGAATAGTCAAATAAAAGCGGGGATATCCCCGCTTTTATTTTAATAATATATCGTAGTGGCTGCCACACCCATTGTACTACTATATACCGCATGATCATCATAATTATATGTTATAATTTTTGAAAAATAATGCGGTGATATTTGTTCTATATCCACACGTATATAATTCAATATTGTTTCTTCACTTATAGGATCATTGGCCAGAGGAGGGAATTCTCCCCAAATGGCATAAAAAAAAGTAAAACCATGCGTAAATTCTCTGATTTCGCACAGAACATCAGATGAACCATCAATTTTTGCACAGTATTCTTGTTTTACCATATCAGGGAAAAAATCACGCGCCATTTCTTTTGTAAAAACTTCAATAGGTTCTTCAGAATAATAAAGCACGTCATACCCGCTCATACGGAGTCCTGTCGGATAGTCCGTCACATTTAATATGCCATAAAACCTGCCATCTTCTTCCCACCATGATTCGGGAACACCGCTGACCCACTCGGTGAATTCAGGAATTTCCGGCACGCTGCCGCCCGGCTTCAGAGGACGAACCTCCCGAACCTTTCCCGTTCGGGTTTTGAAATATGTATCATACGGGGAATCGACGCCCCAATATATCAAATTTCCTTGTTCGTCAAAGCGGATTTGTCCGCTCTCATGACAGCATCCGCCTGTTCCATATGTATATTTTTTCCCTTCTTCATTTTGATGCCGGTAACTCACTTCTCGGGATTTCCAATTTACCCGGTCAAACAAGCCCTCTTCCGCCGTCGCATACTCGATCAAACAGATTTCATTTAATACGATTTCTTTTTCTCTGACGCCATTTGTATAGGCATAATTAAAATCAAAAATTACGATCGGGGGCAGAATCGACTCGACCGGACATTCCCAGGTGTATGTATCGCCATCCGCATAGGTAAAACGGACGCCCGTATAGTTGCCCGCTTCGTTTTGCAGAAGCTCATAGACCGGCGGCTTATCAACCGCGCCCGCCATTGTAATTGGGAAATTTGGCTCCGTTGTTTCCTCTGATGGTACAGTCTCCGACTCAGTTATTGACTCCTGCGTTGTTGCCGCTGCTTCTGATTCTGCCGTCGTTATGCTCGGCTCGCTGGATAGCGTTGTCGTAGGTTCGGTTATCTGCTCGCTGATTGATTCAGAGGTTGCCTCAGCGGAATCTGCCGTTTTGGCTGTTTCTGTATATGTAGATGCATCGGTTGGCTCACTTTCCGAAGAATCAGTCGTATTTACCGGCGATTTTGTATTGCAGGAAGAACACGCAAGGCAAAGGGAAACGAGAATGGCCGATATAAACAATCGTTTCATACTAATTTATCCTCACATTCATTTTTTAAATATAACAAAAAGATTCATAAGATTCTGTATTCCAAGTATATTCCAATCAAAAGTAAAAAAATGTAAAAATAAGCTTTACTTAAATGGAGATTAAAAAATCAAACCATAACAAAAATCAGCGCTGAAAAAGCTTTCAGAAGAAAATGCATTTTTCCAAATGCTTTTCATTTTTCGCCGCAATATGATTTTGTCCCGGAATATATTCCAATGGTATGATATAATCGACAAAAATCATACATGCAGCAAAGTTTATGCTGCAACGCGTTTTCTGGCCCCATTTTGGAACAATTATATCACATATATCACGACGTGTCAAGATTATATAGAATATTCTATATCTCGTCATCTAATGCGCTGCACTTAACATACTGCGACGACTGTGCGGACGGAACTATACAGGTTATTCAGGGCAGCGAAAGTATCAGCATTATAAGCAATGATAGCAACAGCAAACAGTTGGGGAATCTCTATAATCAGGTCAAGTTGTTGCAGGCCGGCAAAGCATAAATTTAGTATTGCACTTGATATTATAATTTGCCCAGCTTTCTTTAAGCAAGGAGCCGTTGCCCCGCTAAACATTAATTTTTTTCGCAAAAAAACGAAAGCGCTGGCTTTCGTTTTTTTGTCTCTTTATTTAATGAGCGTTGCGGTATTGGTCGTTGCGTCCCATGTAATATTATCGTTTGAAACGCCGAGGGCGTTTGCAATGGCGCGCACGGGCAAATATGTGCGGTTATTTTCAATAATCGCGGGACTGTCAAGCGCTACTGCTTCACCGTTTACCGTCATTTGAGGCTCATCGATGGTTACCAAAACAGTAACACTTCCGCTTGAAAGGGTCGCTGTGCGTGTCGCCGCGTCCCACTTTATACCGTCATCGGAAACTCCGAAGGCGTTGGCGAGAAAGCGAACGGGAAGCATAATGCGGTCATTGCGGTTTATCGGTGCCGCGTCAAGAGTGCTTGCAACGCCGTTGATATATGCCACATTTGACCCTATGGTAAGCTCAACAACACATTTTGCGTCGAGATAGTAATCGAGGATGTCACCTTGTCCCTCAGTGTAGGTGATAACCGTCCCCTCTCCGGTAACAGTGAATTTTTCCTGTGCTTCTTTTGAAAGCAGAGCAACAGCACCGTCTTCGACTATGATTTTGTAATGACTGTCGCCCGCCGATTTCAGCACGGCCTTATCGGTTACTGTGAGCGTTGCGCCGCGACACACGCGGATCGTAGTTTGCTCTGCATTTTCATACAGTATGATATCGTCAAACGTTACATCGCTTGAAATGACGAACGTCGTACCGCCAGAGAAACAGAATTTAGCAGACGATTTATAATCTTCTCCTCCGTACACGGATGTAAAAATGAGCGGCTTTGCAAGTACAGGCATCGAATACTCTTTATTTGCGCCCGAACCGCCTATGTATGAATTGCCGCAAATGACGACCGTTCCGCCGACCAAAACTCTCTTGAACACACCGTCACCATAGCTCTTTACGGCGTTATCGGCGCTCATGCCGTTATTTGAATTGCTTCCGTTATCATAATCAAGATAGCAGACCGTGGTTTTTCTGACTGCTTCAAATTCTTCGGTATCGCTTTCATCCGCCTGCCCGAGCACATTAGCATTTTCGCCTATTACGATATTGCCGCTGCCGCTGACAGAGGCAAAAAGTACCGCCGTTTATTATCGCGGTGGAGCCCTCGGTAACAAGAACTTTCATATATTCGCCTGTGTTTGACATGGTAATAACAGAGTCATTTACAGTAAATGTCGCACCGCTTGAAACAAGAATTGTACACTGGGTATTCTCTTGAAAAAGGATAATATCGTCAAGCGTGAGGTCGCTTGCAACGGTGAAGGTCGCCCCCGGCTTCATTTTAAAAACTCCGCTTGCGGGGTTTGAAGCCGGCGCAGTATTTTTATAATCCTTGCCGCCGTAATTTGCGGTGACAACAGCCGCGCCGCCAAGACTCCACGCATAATCTGTGCCGAGATACAGCTTACCGCAGACGACCAGCGTGCCGCCATTTTTGATGAGACTTACAGAGCCCGTGCCATCGGTGGCGCCAAGTCCCTTCTTAGGTGTGCTGTCTGTGAGACCGTCGTTTGTATTTTTGCCAGAGTTATAGGCAATGTACGCAACGCTATCGCTCGCGTACACGGTAAGCGAAAGTCCAGCTATAACAATAATCGCCATCAACAGCACATAAAGACACCTTTTCATCACTATTCTCCTTTAATTCTTTCAAGTATGGCGATAACATCTGTCATACCGATGGAACCGTTGGCATCTACATCATAGTAACCGCTGTAATCCGAGGAAGAATTGACGTTTTTCAAAACCATGAGCGCGTCAGCGAGGTTTGTTGCGCCGTCGCGATTTACATCGTAGCGGTATTTGTTTGACGGAAGTTTTTGCGGTGTGCTTGACGGGCCGCGCACGGTGAGAATGTCGGGGCCGCCGTCTGGATCTTTCACAAACTTAACAAGGTCAACGCAGACATCGCGCGAAGTGCCGCCGTTATCGGGTGCGGTGTGACGGTGGTATACCATATAGAGTTCTTCACCGTCGGGAGACGGAATTATCAAAGCATCACCGGGACCGTCGATTATATAGTTCCAGTTGAGTATATGGTTATATTCATATTTAACATACGGACCGAGCGGATTTTCGGAAACTGCAACCGCTTCGCCGTAATGTCTGGAATACGAGCCCGTTGCGTAAATGAGATAGTAATATCCGTCATGCTTCCATACAAATCCACCCTCGCAAAGGCGGAGCGCGCCGTCATTATCCCATTCGCGATCGGAATATATAACGCGTGTGGCTGTCTCTGTTTTTGCGGTGACAACACCGTCTTTTATGATAACCTCCTCAAACCATATCGTGCCCCCTTCGTCGTAGCGGGAAAACGACATATAGGTTTTGCCGTCATAGCCGACAAACGGATGCCCGTCGATTTCAGTAACATCATTTATTGCAGCGAGCGGGCCGTCATGCTTAAACGGACCATAGGGAGAATCGGAGGATGCATAGTACACACGTCTTGCGTTATTGGCACTGAACGACTCGGCGGCAAAAAAAGATAGAAAAGTCCGTCGCTTTCGTTATAAAATACGTTTGGACTCCACGCGGTCTTGCCGTTGACGTTGTTATAAACAATGGGATCCCAAGTGAAAACTACGTTTCTCTCCGTAAAATGTACCAGATCAGGCGAGGTGTACACACGGAAAATATTTTCACCGTCATTGCCCGCATAAACATAGAGATAATACGTGCCCTCATAGTAAAGCACGTCCGGGTCTGCGCCCGGGTTTACGGAGTTGATGTATGTCTCCTCGGGAAGTGTTGTCGTGCTGTCGCCTGCGCTGAAGCTCTGCGCTTTGCCGCCCTCAAGCCAAAGTCCGAATTTTCCGTCGGTGTCATCGAGGTAAAACTCAAACTTCGGAAACGCAGCTTCGCCCTCAAAATAATTGTCGTAATATGCCGACATAATTCCACTGTGCACGTCTACAATAACATCGCAAAAACCCTCGCGGATTATGCTGGCTTTTTCGCCGAGGATTTCAAATATGCCGTCAGTAATTTTGTAAAGCGTAGTGCACGCTTCTTCTTCGTTTAATTCAAAAGCATAGCCGTTTTTTTCATCGGTCATACCGAAATACAAGCGCGAAATATTTTTATTTGCGAGCGATACGCGTACCTTGTAATTACCATCAAGCGCTTTTTCCGAAAGTATTGCGCCGTTTCCGCTTACAGCGCCGCCGTTTACGGTGATGCCGCTTGCTTTAAATGTATTTTCGCCGAGAGTTACCGTGGATGTCATTTGCGGCAGTTCGTCGTCCTCAAGAATTGTTACCTTAAAATTGTCAAATCGGCCTGCATCGGCATAATACTGGCGGAGACCTACCGTAGACGTAAATGTATCGTAAATGTCGTCTTCGTGGTCGCCGGGCTCATATCTGAACTCCTGAAACAGCGTTTCTCCGTCAAGCGAGGTTGCGCGGAATGTCATTGCTCCCTTGTACACACGCACCGAGAGGTGAAAGTCGGTATCTTCTATTTTGTTTGTACCGGGGGCAAAATTACCGCCCCAGCCTGTTTCGCTAAAATAGGCAATATAAATTTTATCGCCGCTTCCGTTTGTGGTGGCGGTGTATCCCGAGAAATATGAGGGCTCTTTTTGTAAGGCTGTCGCTCGTCGCACCAATAAGAAGACCGCCCATATTATTACAGCCGAGATAGTCGACTTCAACTATGTAGTCCTTGCCCTGGTACTCATCGGGAAATTCATATGCAATATAGGCCGACGTGCCGCTGCCAACGGCTTTTACACCGCCGTTTGACACCTGCATCGTGCCGCGCATCGTAAAATCCGAAAGGTCGCTGCTTGAAAAATCATTTTCGTATATCACGGTTTCTTTGGCACAAACCGTGAACGTAAGACATACAAAAATAAGCAACGTAAACAAGAATCTTTTCATAGTTCGTCTCCTCATATAATAAATGTAGTAGTTTTTAGAGTTCCGTTCCCAGAACTATGGTATAGCTGTTTAGATGCGGTAAATTGGTTTTATTTTTCTCAAATATACCATATACAAGATACTATGTCAAGGATGGAAAATCATTTCTTATTGCACCAAGAAGCAATAGGGACGGAGTGCCGTTTTCCGGCATTCCGTCCCTATAAACATCATTGTTTTTTGCGAAGAATCGTGCGCGCGGGCACGTACACAGACTCCATTTTCTTTTGACGGCTCGCTGCTCAGCTTTCCGTCAGTTCATAAAGCTGCAGCAACCGATCCTCAATTACAGTTTTTCGGTCATCCAGTTCCGCGGCTCGCATATAATCGCTGGCTGCGGAACCATACAATTCCTCCGTGACTGCGCACAATTCAGCTTCCAGCACCTCGATTTCCTGCCGCCATGCAGCCAGTTGACGCTGGCTTTTCCGTTTTGCGGCTGCCTCCTTTTTTCTTTGCTGGTAACTGTCATCTTTCTTTTGCGAAGATACTTGTTCCTGTTCTTGCGCGGCATTTAACGCCGCATCGGGGGAAAATATACATTCCCGCTTTTCCCGGTAAGCGGCGTAAATGTCCGCGTCAAGCGCATTCGGCGTAAAATCAAAGCTTGCGCAGGGCGCGTCCGGCGGCAGAATCTCAATAATGCGGGTCGCAAGCTGCCGGATAAAATACCGGTCGTGAGATACGCAGATGAGCGTTCCCTCAAACGCGGCGAGCGCATGTTCGAGCGCCTCCCGCGAGGGAATATCCAGATGGTTGGTCGGCTCATCCAAAATCAGCAGATTTACTTTGGATAAAATCAATTTTGCCAAGGTCAAACGCGCGCGTTCGCCGCCGCTCAAAGCGGAGACCAGCTTCTGCGTATCCTCATAATCAAATAAAAACAAAGCCAGCGCACGGCGGATCTCATATTCCGTGAGACGCGGATACGCATTCCAAAGTTCATCCAGCACGGTTGAGCGCGCGTCTAAATTCTGATTTTCCTGATCATAATAGGCAGCCTTGATATTTGCGCCGATCTCAACCGTTCCGCTGTCCGGCAATTCCCGTCCCACAATGATTTTCATCAGCGTAGATTTTCCGCAGCCGTTTGGGCCGGCAAAAAAGACGCGCTCCCCTTTTTTAATCAAAAAGGACAGTTTGTCAAAAACAAGCTTTCCGTCAAAAGATTTTGCGAGATGGTCAGCGGCGACCACTTCGTTTGCCCCGCCCGGCGCGCCTTGAAAAGACAGCCGTATAGACTTCAATTCTTCAGCGGGCTTTTCCACTTTTTCCATATGCTTGATATAATTTTCTTTTGCCCGTATGGTGACGAAATTCCGCTCCTGCCCCCAACGCCGCTGCTGTTCGATCATCGTCTCCACGCGTGCGATTTCTTTTTGCTGAAGATTGTATTTTTTCAGTTCGGCAGAGCGGTCTTCTTCACGCTGTTTCTGCGCGGCGCTGTAGCCGCCGTTATATAATTTCGCGGTATGCCGTTCGATATGCAGTGTCTTGTTGGTCACGCGATCCAAAAAGTAACGGTCATGAGAAATGACGAGCACCGTGTTTTTATAAGCGGAAAGAAAACCTTCCAGCCATACGACGGTTTCCGCATCTAAGTGGTTCGTCGGCTCATCCAGCATCAAAAGATCGGGCTCGGAGGCGAGCAGTCTGGCCAGTGCAAGCCGCGTGCGCTGGCCGCCGCTGAGCTTGTCTACAGGCAGTTCCATCATTTGCGAATCAAAGCCCATTTTTTCTAAAATGCTCCTGCACTTACCGCGGAAATACTGACCGCCGTCCCGCGCAAAACGCAGGCTAAGTTCGCTCATCTCAGACGCAAGCGCGGCATACGCCTCAGAATCCGTATCCTGCCGCTGAGTGAGCGCCTGCTCCAGTTCGGCAAGCCGCTGTTCGCCGCGCAGAAGCTCCGGGAAAGCCAAATACATATGTTCAATCGCGCTCTCGCCGCCGTTTTCACCTGAAAAATCGGCATTTTGCTGAAGCAGGCCGACGCGCTTCCCGCGGGACAGATAAATCGCACCCCGCTCTGCGGTATATTCTCCGGTAATCAGCTTAAAAAGCGACGTCTTTCCGGCGCCGTTCACCCCGATAATGCCAAGCCGGTCGCCCTCATTGACCGAAAAAGAAATATCTTTTAAAATTACAGCGGTACCGAATTGCAGCGTCAAGTCGGTTGCACTTAAAATAATCATACATTCACGCCCTTAGAAGCTCTTTGAAAAATAATATAACATAAATAGCGGAAAGTGTCAAATGTAGAAAAATTTATCCATTATAATTTTTCCTTTGCTTGGCACACTATACATAGATGCTGTAAGGAGGGATAAAAATGAATAAGAAAAAAACGAACAATATGGCTGGCGCCGCAATTACAGGCATGATGGTCGGCGCTGCCGTCGGCATGATGGCTAAAGGCATGATGGCACCGAAAAAGCGCAAGCTTTCCCACAATGCAGGACGCGCGCTGGATGCGGTGGGCGAAGTCATGCAGAGCGTTTCCGCGTATCTGCGCTGAGCGAGCGCAGACGCAGCGACGCATGAAAGCCGTGTATATTCTCATGATACCGTCGCATTCGCAGTTAAGACACGGCTTTCATACAAAAAGGCACCGTTGAAATTTGATCTAAAGACCAAATTTCAACGGTGTTTCTTATTCTCAAAATAACGCTTTCTGCCCACCGCTTGGCAAACCAAGACTTTTTCGATAAAAAAGGAAGCATCCTGTGTGAACGCTCCCTTATATGGCTGGGGATGAAGGATTTGAACCCTCACAAACAGAGTCAGAGTCTGTCGTGCTGCCATTACACAAATCCCCAATATTTTCCGATTTTCTGCAACGGAATTATTATAGCAAAGACCCCCGCAGTTGTCAAGTATATTTTTGCAAAAATAATCGGTCTTTATACCACTCGTCAGAAAATTTTCAGAGAATCACGGCTACATATAACAATTTTTTCGCAGCCTCGCGCTTTTTATGTATTTACTTTTCAAAAAAGATAAATTATACTATAGGTAATAAAAATTGAAAAAGCAGCCGGAGGATAACAACATGCCTGTAATTGACTTTCCATTTGGAAAAGAAAAGCTTTCGCTCGATATCCCATCGCACCGGTTGACCGGCGTGCTGGAATCCAGCCTGCACGCCTACACACCGGCGGCGTCCGAAGAGGCGCTTGTCCGCGCCGCTATGGAAAAGCCGATCGGCTCGCCGCGTCTTATGGAACTCGCGCGCGGCAAAAACAAAATCGTCATTCTCGCAAGCGACCACACACGTCCCGTTCCCTCTAAGGTCATTATACCGTTTATGCTGGAAGAAATCCGGCGCGGCAATCCGTCAGCAGACGTGACCATTCTGATCGCTACGGGCTGCCACCGCGGCACCACCAAAGAAGAACTCATCGCAAAATTCGGCGAAGAGATCGTCCGCCGGGAAAAAATTTATATTCACGACTGCGACGAAACCGAGAAGTACGTCAACATCGGAACGCTGCCGTCGGGCGGCGAATGCGTCATAAACGAATTGGCCGCAAAAGCGGATCTGCTTGTAGCTGAGGGGTTTTATTGAGCCGCACTTTTTCGCGGGTTATTCCGGCGGGCGCAAGAGCGTGCTGCCGGGCGTCTGCTCCCGCAGCACCGTACTGGCCAATCACTGCGCAGAGTTTATTCACAGCGAATACGCGCGCACCGGCATCATCGAAAACAACCCTATCCACAAGGACATGGTCTGGGCCGCGCGCAAAGCGGGACTGGCTTATATCGTCAACGTGGTCATCAACGCCGAAAAAAAAGTGGTCTATGCCGTCGCCGGGGATATGGAAGCGGCGCATGAGGCAGGCTGCGCGTTTCTTTCCCGCTACTGCGGCGCTGCGTCCGGCGAGGCGGACATCGTGATTTCAACCAACGGCGGTTATCCGCTGGATCAAAATATTTATCAGTCGGTCAAAGGTATGACGGCCGCCGAAGCGGCCGTGCGCCACGGAGGCGTCATTATTATGCTGGCCTCGGCGGAGGACGGCACAGGCGGCGACGAATTTTACCGCTGCATGCGGGAAAAAGACGATCCCGCTGAAATCTACGAGGAAATTATGCGCCGCGGCAGAAACGAAACTGTCAGCGATCAATGGATGACGCAGATTTTATACCGCATACTGATGCGTGCACGCATCATCTATGTGTCAAAAGCCGATCCCGGGCTTGTGCGCGGTTATCATATGACGCCGGCGGCGACGCTTGAAGAGGCAATGCGCTTGGCCGAAGAAACGCTCGGCGATCCAAACTCGTCGGTGATCGCAATTCCCGACGGCGTATCGGTTATGGTGCAGAAGCGGTGAACAACGAACAAAAAACAAAGCTTGAAAAAGCCAAGACGCTGCTAAACGAACGCAGAGCAGCCTGCGTCGTTGTATCGGACGCGCCATATATCTATTTCGACCGGGGTGTGCGGCCGCTTTTGATCGCGCTTGAAGAAGGGCGGCTCGCGGGCGCGTGCGTGGCCGACCGGGTGATCGGAAAGGGGGCGGCGATGCTTCTGGTATGCGGCGGCGCAACCGCAGTCCACGCATCGCTGATCAGCGCGCACGCAAAAACGTATCTTGACCGGCATGGAATTGAATATAGCTCTGATCAGGCGTGTCCATATATTATCAACCGCACGGGCGACGGCATGTGCCCGATGGAATCCACCGTGCTTGAAATCGAAGACCCTTATGCGGGTGTCGCCGCGATGCGGCAGAAATTAAAGGAGCTTTCTGAACAATGAAAATTATTGTGGCTACGGATTCCTATAAGGGAACCATCAGCGCCAGCGACGCCTCCGCAATCATTGCGGAGGCATTCTCGGAAAAGCTGCCGCTGGCAAAAGTAATTAAAATGCCGATTGCCGATGGCGGCGAAGGAAGCGCAGCCTGCTTTGTGGACGCTATGGGCGGCAGTTTTATCACAACAAACGTAAAAAACTGCTTTTTTGAAAACACTTCCGTGCGTTTTGGTCTGATCGAGCGGGGCGAGACCGCCGTTATCGAAATTGCGCAGGCCGCCGGTCTGCATTTTGCCGAAGGGCGGAAAAATCCCATGCTGACAACGACATACGGCGTAGGACAAATGATCGCCGCCGCCGCGGAGCTTGGCGTCAAGCGAATATGGCTGTGCCTTGGCGGCAGCGCGACAAACGACCTCGGGCTCGGCGCGGCTGCGGCGCTGGGCGTGCGTTTTACCGGCGCGGACGGCGAAGACATGCTGCCGCTCGGCGGAACGCTGGATGAACTATGCGGGATTGATGTGTCCGGCGTCCCGGACAGCATTCGGACGCTTGAAATCTCCTGCCTGTGCGACGTAACGGGAACACTGACGGGCGAAGCGGGCGCTGCGCGCATGTTTGCGGCGCAGAAAGGCGCTTCGCCCGAAGTCGTTGAAATATTGGAACGCGGCGCCGCGCATGTGCAGTCGCTTTTTTTGCGCGCGCTCGGCGCAGACGTGTCAGAACTCGCGGGCGGCGGCGCGGCGGGCGGCATGGGCGCGGGGATGTACGCGCTCTTTGGCGCGCCGCTTCGCCGCGGCGTCGAAGAAATCCTGTCGGCGGTCGGCTTCGACACAGCCCTTGCAGGATGCGACCTGGTGGTTACCGGCGAGGGACACGTAGACGCGCAGAGCCTGAATGGCAAAGCAATCGGCGGCGTGATCGCTGCGGCGCAGCGAAAAAACGTACCCGTAGCGGTCATCGGCGGAAGCGTCTCCCCCGGCGTCGCCGAAGCGCTCGGCGCGGACGCGGTATTTTCCACGGTATCGGATTTTTGTACTTTTGACGCGGTCCGCGGCCATGCAAAGGAAAATCTGCGCGCCGCGGCGCGCAGCATTGCGGCCGTGATGGCCGCCGCAGGCACACTGAAACCGAATAGTTGACGGCGGCGTTTAAAAAGGCAAATTTTATGTATAAAACACCATCGTTTTCTACATTGACTTTCCGCATACTTTATACTATCATAATTGAAAGATGGAAATTTTAGAAAGCGGAGGAAACGGCAATGAAAGAACTTTTCGGCAAAATGCCCGACGGAACCGAAATTTATGCGCACACGATCACAAACGGCGATCTCAGCATCACGGTTATTGATTACGGCGGCGCATTACAGAAACTGGTACACAAGGGAACGGATATCGTCTGCGGTTATGACGATTTAGAGGGCTACCTGAAAAACGGCGGATGCCAGGGCGCGCTGGTCGGGCGGTATGCCAATCGGATCAGCGGCGGAAAAATCACGCTGGACGGCGTAGATTATCCGCTCGAAAGAAACAATGGCGAAGCGCATCTGCACGGCGGTTCTAAAGGATTTGACAAGCGTATCTGGGCAATTGAGGAGACGCAGTGCGCCTGCGGCGCGCCAAAACTCGTTTGCCGCTATACGGCGGCGGACGGCGAAGAGGGATATCCCGGCTGCCTTTCGGCCGAAGTCGCCTATGCGCTGAAAGACGGCGCGCGCTCGTTATCAGCTATCAAGCCACCACCGATAAACCCACGTATGTAAATTTGACCAATCATTCCTACTTCAATCTGCACGGCGCAGGTACAGAAAGCGTGCTGGATCATATTTTGCAGATCGATGCGGACTATACCACAGCCGTATCCCCAAACACGCTGCTCCCCACAGGCAAACATCCGGCAGTGGACGGCACGGCGTTTGATTTCCGCACGCCCAAACCGATCGGCAAAGATATCGCCGGTACCGGGCTTGGGTATCCCGGTTATGATCACAACTTTATTTTAAACGGCCGTGAAAAAGAAACGTTCGGCCGGCATGAACTGACCGTGGCAGCCAGAGTCCGCGTGCCCGAACGAGAAATGACAGTACTTACGAACAAGCCCTGCGTGCAGATCTATACCGGGAATTTTCTTGGCGGCGCCTATCCGTTCAAAGGCGGAAAGAAGCAGATTAAGCACATGGCGGTCTGCTTTGAAACTCAATTTGAGCCGGACAGTCCGACCCATGGCGGCGCGCGTCTCAACCCCGGCGAAACATATCACTATATTACCGTCTTTAAACTGAAATAAGAGGATTGCCGATGATTCACCAAAGCATAAAAAAACTTGTGACCTATGCGCTGGAGCGCGGACTGATCTCGCCGGTCGACCGCGTATGGGCGACCAACCGCCTGCTGGAGGCGCTAAAGCTCAACGAATATTTGGAACCGGCCGAAGAATATACAAACGTCGACCTCGAGCAGACGCTCAGCGAGCTTTTGGATTATGCCGCGGCGCACGGACTGATCGAGGACAACACTACGGCCTGCCGGGATTTATTTGATACCATGCTGATGGGACTTCTGACGCCGGCGCCGCGCGAGGTGACCGATATGTTCTCTGCGCTTTACGCGCAGTCACCCGAAGCAGCCACCGAATACTACTACAAACTCAGCCGGGACACCGATTACATCCGCACGTATCGTGTCAAAAAGGATCTGCGCTGGGTCTATCCAAGCGAGTTCGGAGATTTGGACATTACTGTCAACCTTTCCAAGCCCGAAAAGGATCCAAAGGCGATCGCCGCAGCGCGCAGCGCCAAAAAAAGCACGTATCCGAAATGCGCGCTCTGCCGCGAGAATGAAGGCTATGCTGGACATCTGAATGCCGCCGCGCGGCAGAATCACCGTGTCATTCCGATCACGATCAACCATGCGCAATGGTACCTTCAATACTCGCCGTATGTCTATTATAACGAACACTGCATCGCGTTTAACGGCGAGCACACGCCAATGAAAATCGACCGCGCGGCTTTCGGCAAACTGCTGGATTTCGTCACGCTCTTCCCGCACTATTTCCTCGGCTCCAACGCCGATCTGCCGATTGTAGGCGGGTCTATTTTGAGCCACGATCATTTTCAGGGCGGCCGGTATGAATTTGCCATGGCCAAAGCGCCGATCGAAAAAAAGACGCCTTTTCACGGATTTGAGGACGTAGACGCAGGAATTCTGAAATGGCCGCTTTCAACGATCCGCCTGCAAAGCGAAAACCGGGAACGCCTGATCGAACTGGCTGACCGAATCCTTTGCGCATGGCGTACATATACCGATGAGGAAGCGTTCATTTTTGCAAAAACAGACGGCGAACCGCATAACACGATCACGCCGATCGCCCGACGGCGCGGCGAAAAATACGAAATGGATCTGGTGCTCCGCAACAATATCACCACCGCGGAACATCCGCTCGGCGTCTACCATCCGCACGTCGAACTGCACCATATCAAAAAAAGAGAATATAGGCCTGATCGAGGTCATGGGACTGGCCGTTCTGCCCGCACGCCTGAAGCGGGAGATGGATCTTTTTAAAGAACGCAATTCTTGCAGGAAAAGATCTGCGCGCGGATGAAACGCTGGAAAAGCACGCCGATTGGGCATATGAATTTATGCGCCGCAGAGAAATTACAAAGGAGAACATAGACAGCGTGATCGAGGAAGAAATCGGCCGGGTATTTGCCGAAGTTCTCGTACATGCCGGCGTGTACAAATGCAGCAAGGAAGGCAGAACCGCGTTTGACCGGTTCATCGCTGCCGTTAACGCATAGTCAAGCCACCAGCCGTGCTGGTGGCTTGCGATAGCCCCCTTGGAGCATTCACACGCGAGCCTATAGGCTCGTCGAAATATCCGTCGTTTACCGAAGTTGCCCTACCACTATTAAAATAGTAAATAGCTATAGCCATATTGGTAGTTCAAATTCTATTGTCGCAAAGGGACGGGTTCCTCGCTTCGCTCGGATAAATAATCTGGACAAAACTAAAGCTTTTTGGAACCACCAGCAGTGCTGGTGGTTTTCATTTAACAATCAAAAGACCGCATCGGGAAAATTTCCGGATGCGGTCTTTTCTCTGTATTATTTCATGATAAAGCACTCTCGTCTTTGACACTCTGGCGGAATGCTTTTAATGTCATGCCTGTTACTTTGCTGAAGGTTTTGTAAAAATAAGAACTGTCAGAAAAGCCAAGTGAATCAACCAGCCGCTGCGTGGAAATATCTGGGGTAATCTGTATGAGTTCTTTGGCTTTTTTAATTTTGTTTTCTTGTTTGTACTGAACCGGCGTTTTACCGATATCATTTTTGAACTCAAAGCGAAATTGATTTTCGTTCATCATACACATTTTTGCCAGTCGTGCAACCGAAATATTTTCCGCGACGTGCTTGTCCAGGTAGCAGACCGCTTGAATTACCCGGCTTCTTTTGACGTCAGATAACTCGGGAAGCCACATATGATTGGCGACGGTTTCCATCATTTCACCGAACGCACGGGTAATCGGAAAGGTGGGATGACAAAGGCTGATTGAATAGTCGGCAATCTGAAACATATTGTTCACGACCTTGGTAGGGGTATTCACAAGGAGCAGCGTCGGTTCTTCGGCGAGAAAATATTCGGTTCCGTCCGGTGACTGCAGATTAAATGTAATCTGCACGTCTGAACAGTCGTTTTCTTCAGTTCCGAAAAATGAAATCGTGTAATTCACATATTTCGGAATATAGACAAGGCTATGGCGTGAAAAGGAAAAGGTACGCCAATCCGTCAGTGTAACCTTAATCTGTGCGCAGTTAACATAGATTAAACCATGCTGTAGTCTTCTGATGGAAATCGTTTCTTCTCCGAACTTTTGCACAAGACCGGCGATATTATAAAAAGCCAGACCGCGCTTCATGGCTTTTAGCGAAGTTAAATGCAGCATGCTCCTCCCCACTCTCTTTGTTTTTTAACAAGTATCTGTTTTCATTATAACAAATATCTATGAGAAATGCAAAGCACCAAAACAGAGGCGGTGAGACCTCTGTTTTTACGCTTTGCGCATTTATCCGGCACACAGACGCAGAAGCTTCAGAATATCCGACAGCGAAATGATACCATCGCCGTTTAAGTCTGCTGCAGGCAGGTAAGCTCCGTTGACCAGAGCGCGGAGCGCTGTGAGAACATCCGCAAGGTTGACGATGCTGTCTCCGTTGCAGTCGCCCGCGACAGCATCCTTTTCCGTCATGTCGGCAATTATCATTCTCATATAGTCGGTTTCACTGCGGTAAAGGGTATTGGACGAGGAGAGCAATCCCATCTGATAGAGGCTGGCATCGGTATCTGATGCCGTGTAGCTGTCCGGCTCGAACAGATATGCCATCAGATACGAGTCCGAGGTATCGGTCAAAAAGACATAAGCGCCGTTGGGGAAGGTTACACTCTCGGCTTCGCTGCAAGAAATCTGCTCCGCAAGAGTATAGCGTCTGAGCGTCAGGGTACTGCCAGCTTGGATTTTCGTGTAGAACAAGCCATGCGCACCGATCTTTTCTAAGATGGCGTCGATATTCGACGTATCGGCGGGCAGGACATAAGCGGTCGGCATCGAACGGTATGCCGTCGCTGTATCGAATCGGTTATAGGTGCGGATGTAGTTGGCATCTTTCCAGGTGCCGTCTAAGTAAACCGACGGATAAGGTCCCTGCTCATTAAGTCCGCTTTGCCCGGTTACCATTGCCGTGACAAAAACATTGTTCGGATCAAAGGTCGTAACGGCTGCCGCCGCTCTTGCTTCGGCGACTTCTTTTGACATGGCACCGTCCGCCTCGATGATTTCAGCAGTCACCGCTTTCAGTCCCTGTGACATTGCCCATACTGCACGGTCATAGTGCGATTTGCCCGACCAAATGCGCATGACCTCAATTAAAATACCATAGGAGCCGCGAATTGCGCCATATGCGTCCGAAGTGCCTGGATGATAGTACGACCACTGATACAGCGCGCCGCGCAGACCCACCTCAGAAACGCGGTCGATTAAATCATAGACCATGCTTCGTCTGCCCTGCGTCAGCAATGGATTTGTACCATCAATCATGCCCGCAATATCGGTCAGCGGCGTATTCGGCACACCTGTATACTGGAAGCAGACGTCCGCCATATTGTTGTGCGAATAATCCGATTCGTCTATCCCGTTTGTGCCGCTTGTGTCTTCATGACAGTCAACACGGACAGTCGGCATAAAGAGGTTGTAAACATAGGCTTCTTTTTGACTGTCCTCATGGCCGAGCGAGAGTAAATCGCGGTTTGGATTGACGCCGTCCGTGTAGTTACGTTTGAAGCGTTGCAGATTGTCAACGCTGACGGCGGGAATCAGGACGACGGCGCCTAAAGAATTCAGCACTTCTTCTCCGTATTCACCGCAGAGGTCGGCGGCGTAAGCCAATATACCTTCGACACCGGCAGGCTCGTTGCCGTGTTTGCCGCCGCTCGCCATCAGAATGTCGCGCACACCGCCGCCGCGAACAATGGCTGCCGCCTCTTCCAATGTGGCGCCCTCGGGAATTGTATCCTTGGTGAACAGCAGAACAGGCATTCGATTTTGCTCGGTATCGAGATCGAGGATATAAAGATACAAATAGAGGCAGTTCTGCGCCAGCGACTCGACATAAGCACACAACTCCTTGTTGCTCATGAAACGCCGGTCGTCCGCATGGAGGGTGAATGTAGGCGTAGTTAGTTCGGTGTACCCGACCAAATCATCGGTGCCGTAGAAATTTTGCAGAACCTGATCGGTCGTAATAGTGTAGATATTTTCCATGTAGCTGTCGGCAACATAAGGCTCGAAAGGGCAGTCATAGGTCAGCACTTCGGACTTTCCGTCCAGCCAAAAACGCTTTACGACATAGTCGGAGCCGCCATCATAGTAGACCTTAAAGTAGTAAAGACCAGGCCCAAGGTCGACCTCGGCATAGGCGTGTCCGTTCTCGCTTCCGTAAACGATACCACTCGTGATTTTGACGGCGCTTTCACGCGCGCCGCTGTAAAGGACGATTTGCGGCTGAATTTCCGCTTCGCCGTTCGGGTTGTAGTAGAAGATTCGGATATGTGTGGTTTCAAAACGTTGTGGATAAGTCATTGTATAACAGACGGATTCGGCATCTATCGTGCGGGTCAGAACTTCGTCGTCCGCAGATGTGTAAGCTACCGCACCGTTTGCAGCCGGATCCGTGACCTTGATGTAGGTATGGTTAGCAACGGGGGTACCGATAATTTCAAGTGTGGTTTCGCCGATCAAGGAATCGGTCGTCAGAGAAGCAGATGCGGCAAGAATCAGTGTGCCGCCGCCCGTAAAAGCGTCGGCGTTAACCGCGCCGCCGAGTGAGAGCGTTCCCCCATCGCTGAGGTCAATCACGGCCTTGTCCGAGACCGTGCCGACGCTTCCGTTCTTCAGGGTGAGCGTGCTACCTGCGCCGACACTGCCGAGCGTTGCCGATCCGGCGACGGCTGCACCGTCGAGAATCATGTGGGCAGCGCCGGTGATCGTTCCGTTGTCGCCGCCGCAGCCGCGCATACCATATGCGCTGTTCGAAAGCGTTCCGCCGAGACAGATCGTCGTCGCTGTGCCGCTGACGTTTCCGCTGCGCGAGCCTGCGGAGAAGTAGACGGTGATGGTGCCGCTTTTCAGAGTCGCGGTCGAATTGCCCTCAACATTACCGCTGTAGCCGCCGCCGTAGATATTACCATAGATTGTTGTTGACAGATCGCAGGTAATGCTGACATCCCCCGTGACCGTGCCGCTGTTTGCTCCGGCGCAGACAAAGGTGGAGGAAGAAGCGAGTTGAACAAACTGTGCATTGTCGGAAAGGGTAACATCAATCGTTCCGCTGACATTGCCATAACCGCCGCCGTACAGATGACGGTACAGCACCGCATTGCCGAAGACCTTAACCGTAATATCAGCTTCAGTCTTGATGTTTGTATAACGAGATGCGCCTAGAACGGTGGAATAGATTTGTACATTGCCGCCGATATTCAGTGCAATTGTGCCGGAAAATGTGTATGCCTCACCGCCTGAAGCACCGACTGAGCCGCCGACAACGCCGGCCGCAGTCGAGAGGTATTCAACCGTGCCGCCAGTCAGATTCAGCGTACTGTTGCCTGTGAAGCTCCTGCCGTCCGGACCGTTGCCGCCGGCGATGGATTTGAGAATAGTGCCGCCCGAAAAGTTGACGGTGCTGTTACCTTCAAAGTTGTAGGCGCGGCATCCTCCGTATACGTTGCTGAACGTACCGCCCGAAATTTCCACAAGGCTGTCGCCGTACAGTGTCTGATAACTGCCGCCGAAGACGTTGTTCCATGTGCCGCTTGCAATTGCCAGATGTGTGTCGGAGCGCAGCGCGCCGGAACTGGAGCCGCCGTATACGGAGGGGTACAGCCCTGTCGTCTCATCGGCCACCGTGGTGACCCCGCTGCCAAAGGTCAGAAAATTGCCACAGGCATAGATGTTGCCGTAAACCGTAGAACCTGAGGTTTGCCTCAGCGTTATGTTTTCGAAAATGACGGGCGAGGAAAGGTTTAATGTGCGCCCAATACCGAGATATGCCCCGTTTTTCTCGGCGTAATCAACACCGTCGCAGACGCTTGTAATCGTCACGACTCCGTCTTTTGTCGGTAGCGTGACGGCGCTTTCCGTACTGTTTTCAATCGGCGCCGTCAGGACGACTTTACCACCTGCATCGACTGCCGCAAACGCCTCGCTCAAGGTGGCATAACAGTTGGCATCCGTGCCGACGCCATCAACATAGACGGTTTCGGCGGCAGCAGCGACCGGCATGAGAAAAAGCAACATTAAGATGATAATTGGAATGTGCGCAAGTGTTCTTAATTCTCTCATAATAGCCTCCAACAATGAATTTCTTCACTATTTCATTTTAGAAAAAAACTCTATGTTTCTCAAGGTAATTTTTACGGTAAAACGGTATTTTTCAATTTTTATATATGCAGCTATATATGCAGCGACAACGTCTCCATGATGCTTTCACCCGAACGGAACTTGGAGAAGTTGACAAATTCTTCTCCCGGTGTTATAATCATGTTATATTCCGCACGGCATATTTTCACGCGCAGAATTCGTATAAATCATATAAAGAGGTTTATCGCCTTGAAAAAGTTTTCCAGCGGCGTCCTTTTACTTCTGACGTCACTCCTGCTTTTCGCCGCAATCGTCGGCGCAGCCGCACCGGATCCCTTATCCGGGCTAGAGCCGGCGGTAATCGAAAGCGGCGTCTATACGATTCAGAATTTTTCTGATTCCCTGTACTTAAACGCGCTCGACATTTCTTATGCTTCGGCCGGATACGCGTATGTAGACAAATACAGCGGCGAAGAGGGGGAAAATATTCTTCTGCTCCGTCAGGAAGACGGCAGCTATCTGCTCTATCCGCAGAGCGAAACCGGAAAATATGCGCTGTACGCCGAAGAAACGGAACCTGGCGCGCGGATCGCAAAGCAGGAAGATATTGTCTCCGGCGCTTATTTCAATATTTACAGAGACAACGACGCTTATGTACTGTCTCCAAAAGACAGCCGTCTTGCTCTTTGCGTATCCGGCAAAAATATCCTTTACCGAAAACAACTCGTCACATCGGAAAAATACACGGGCGCCGACGCACAGAAATGGACGATCAATCCGGTTCCTATTTCCGCGTTCGAGATCAAAACCGTTGCGGAAAAAATCCGCGTCAACAGCGTGAGCGCGGTGTACGCGGTCGTAACGCCGGCCTATATGAAAAATTTTGTCAAGTGGCGCTCCAGCGATGAAAGCGTCGTTATGTTGGATGATGACGGCACGTTTTGCGCCTTATCGGTCGGAAGTGCAACGGTAACCGCAACCGCCGGCGACATGCAGGCCAGCATTGTGGTAGAAGTTGTAGACGAACCCGCCTACACCTGGTACAGCCAGCACCTGGCCACCGAGGGCGGATGGCATGGCGGCGAACTCAGCGAAGTTTATTTTTATGCGGGTGCCTATAAGCGCTTTATCATCGACCGCTTCAACCGCGGACTGGATTGGATGGATGAAGGATGCGCGGTTACTTCAGTCGCTATGGTACTGCACAACCTGGGCGCGCGTTATACAGACGGCTATGACTTTCGGTTTGAAGCGGATGGCAATCTGGAAGCAGATCCCTATACAGTCGCGCTGGCCAACACAGGGAACCGCGGTCTGTTCACTTCAAGCGGAACGCTGTACTTTAATCCGATTTTGATGAATCTTCGGGTCATTACCAGCCATTTTACGCTTTATGGAAAAAAATTGACGTATGAGCAAAGCTATGGCGTGACCAAGCAAAAGATCAAAGAAGCGCTGGACGCACATCCGGAGGGCGTAATTATCCAAATGCAGAATACTTACAATGGCTCGCACTATATCGTGGTGACGAAGTGCGTCAATCCTACCGCATCGAACTCGAACGATTATAAATTTTTCATCTATGATTCCGCAGCGCTGAAACGCGAGCAGGGAGACAACGTTTTATTTGAGGATTCCATTTCCTATCAAACAATGCGGTATACATATTCGCATATGATATCTATGATTACATTTGGACTGGCAGAGGAGGAGACAAAATAAATATGACTTCATGTAAAACGCCGGCAGTCAAGTCCGCATACGATATTGTCGTGGTCGGCGGCGGCGTCGCAGGCGTAGCGGCGGCAGTCAGCGCAGCGCGCAGCGGAATGAAGACGCTGCTGCTTGAAAAAATGGCTTTGCTCGGCGGTCTGGCAACCGAGGGGCTGATTAACTGGTGGGAACCGCTGTGCAACGCGGAGGAAAAACTGATTTCAGGCGTTTCCGAAGAAATTCTCCGCCGTACGATCCAATATGGTCCCGATCGTTTGCCTGAAGCGTGGCGGACAGAAGGCGTCTGGGAACAAAAAACCGATAAACGCTACGTTACGCACTTTTCACCAACCGTGATGTCGCTCGTACTGACCGACATGCTGCTTGAAGCGGGCGTACATATACGTTTCGACTCTCTGGCGACCTATCCGGAAATGGAGGATAAACGCGTCAAAGGGGTGCTTGTCGAAACGGTGAGCGGAACCGAATACTATCCCTGCCGCGCCGTTATCGATGCGACCGGCACCTGCATTCTGTTTCACCGCGCGGGCGCGCCCTGCCGCGAAGGGCAGAATTTTATGTCCTTTTACACGCACATAATGACCTTTGAAGAGGGAAAAAAAATACGATACGTTCAATGTGCGCAAATGGCATGTTACCGGCGCGGGAATGCTTGGAAACGGTCAGCCCGAGGGATATCCTCTGACTGCCGGAACAACCAGCGACGAGGTCACAAACTACCTGCTCAAAGGTCAGACCATGCTCTTTCAGGAACTGAAAGCGAAAGATCGCTTTGCTCAGGAGATCATTGATCTGCCCCGCATGCCGCAGTTCCGGATGATCCGGCATATTGTCGGCGGCTACGAAATGACTATGGAGGATCTGTATCGCCCGCAGACGGATTCGATCGGCACCTGCGGCTATTTTGGACACAAAGGGTATTGGTTTGAGATCCCGTACCGCTCGCTCTACGTCCCCGGTTTTCCGAATATATGGGCGGCGGGCCGTGTGATTTCCGCCGATGGAGACGCCTGGGATGCGATCCGTGTGATTCCGGTTGCCGCCGAAACCGGCGAAGCCGCTGCCAGAGCGGCCGTTCTTGCCGTGCAAAAGCAGATCGACGCCGAAGACATCTGTATAGAGGAACTTCAGCAGGTTCTGCGCCAAAACAATTTCCGCATACATTTTGACGATCAACTGTAAAAACGACCGAAATCTTTGAATTCCCGCAAATAAAAAACGCGGGAGAGCTTAAGCTGACGTCAGATAAAAAAGTATTTTACGATAGAAAACAGTGAAGCATCTTTGCTTGATATTTCACTGTTTTCTTGCTTTTGGAAACTGTCTGCACAGTTTCCCTGCTTGTTTACGGTGTGAGATATATTTGATGGAAAAGAGAAACCAACGCTGTGGCACATTGAACAACTCGATCTTCCATGCTATACTTTTAGTAGCTATTTGCAGCCATGCGCCGGAAAAAATTGTCTGTGACTTATAACCATAGCAGGCTATAGAATCTGTTGATTAATAAAGTATGACGAAAACGGAAATATGCAAGGCGGCGGGTATCAGCACGAACATATTTGCTAAAATGGGGAAAGACGAACCCATTGCAATGGACAGTTTGGCAAAAATCTGTGTCGCGCTGGACTGTACGCTTGATGATATTGTGGAAATGTAGAAAGACGGTGATTAAATGGCAAACGACGCTTTGTTAAACGCAAAAAAACAGCAAAACGATGAGTTCTACACCCTGTATGAATATATACAGAAAGAAGTCAACGCCTATTTAGAATTCAACCCCGACACATTCCGGGATAAAGTTGTCTTATGCCCTTGCGATGACCCGGAATGGAGCAATTTCACAAAATTCTTTGCGCAGAATTTTGAAATGTTGGGACTGAAAAAGCTAATCAGTACAAGCTATTCTATGGAGTCCAAAGAGAAAAAATATGAGCAATACCATCAAGTGACGTTGTTTGAAACCGTGTTCCCGCAGTATGATGAAGAAAAGGCGGTTACAAAAGGCAAAATATTTACATTGACAAAAAATGTAAACAAATCCGGCAATATCGACTATGACGATTTAGAATGGCGGTATTTAGAGGGAACTGGCGATTTTCAGTCTGATGAAGTAAAGGCGTTGCGTGATGAAGCGGACATTATCGTTACTAACCCGCCCTTTTCGCTCTTTAGAGATTTTGTCGCATGGATATTGGACGCGAATAAAAAGTTTCTGATTATAGGGCAAATCGGAATGTCAACCTATAAGGAGATATTCCCCGAAATAAAGAACAACCGTATGTGGGTAGGCGTTACCTGCAACAATGAAGATATGGTTTTTGAAGTGCCGGAAGGCGCGGAAGTAAAACCCAAAGACCGAGACAAAGCCGCCCGTATGGGGTATGTCGGTAATTATACAAGACAAGGTAACGCCTGTTGGTTTACCAATTTAGACCATGGACGCAGGCACGCGCCGTTAGCTTTAATGTCAATGGCGGATAACTTGCGGTATAGCAGACACAAAGACCTTGTAACAAGAGGTTACTATCTTCACTATGACAATTATGAAGCTATCGATGTTCCCTATATTGACGCTATACCAGCAGATTTTGAAGGAATTATGGGGGTTCCGTCTACATATTTGGATAGATACAACCCAGACCAATTTGAAATTTTAGGAATAGGTACAGGCGATAGTGCAAAGGAATTAGGAATCAAGAAAAATTATAGAGGGCGTACAGACCTATCCTATACAAAAGATGGTGTTCAATCCTGCCCGTATGGAAGAATTTTAATAAGAAAGAGGGGCGGCAAAAATGAATACAGAGTTAAACATTGACCTGACCATTGAAAAAGTATGCGAGGGCTTTGTCTATAACGAGTATGAGGGAAAAGGGCTTTTCGGGCTTGCCGGAAAGCTGACAATTCAGCCGGAATACCAGCGCAATTATATTTACGCCGACGGCAAGAAAGACGTTGCCGTTATCCACTCTATATTAAAGGGCTATCCTATCGGACTTATCTATTTTACGAAAGTTGCAGACGACAAGTTTGAAATCCTTGACGGACAGCAGCGCATAACAAGCATAGGGCGTTTTCTGACGGGCAAGTTTCCCATTATCGACGAAAACGGAATGCAGCAGTATTTCAGCGGACTTGCGGAAAATCTGCAGCGCAAAATACTTGATACGAAACTGACGATTTACGAATGCAGCGGCACGGAAAGCGAAATCAAGGAGTGGTTCAAAACAATCAATATTGTAGGCGTTCCGCTGAATGAACAGGAGCTTTTGAACGCTATCTATTCCGGTCCGTTCGTGACGCTTGCAAAGGCGGAGTTTTCCAACAGTCAAAACGCCAACATTCAGAAATGGGCGGCGTATATCAGCGGCGACGTAAAGCGGCAGGATTTTTTGCGTACTGCCCTTATGTGGGTTAGCAAAGGCAATATTGACGATTATATGAGCCGCCACAGATATGATACCAACATAGCGGAATTAAAAGCATATTTCAACAGTGTCATTGACTGGGTATCAAGCGTATTTATTGATGTTGAAAAAGAAATGCGCGGCTTGAATTGGGGCGCATTGTATGAGCGTTACCATACAAACGCATACAACCCAAATGAGGTACATGACCGACTGAGAACCTTGTATGCGGACTTCTTTGTAAAGGACCGCAAGGGCATATTTGAATATATTTTAGGCGGCTGTGTTGATACGAAGCTGCTTGAAATTCGCATTTTCGACGATGTAATAAAGCGCACGGTTTACGAACGGCAGACAACCGACGCACAGACGCAGGGTATTTCAAATTGCCCGCTTTGCGCACTTGGAAACGACAGCAATAAACACCGTATCTATAAACTGAAAGAGATGGACGCAGACCATGTTACCGCATGGAGCAAGGGCGGCGCGACAAATATTAGCAACTGCACTATGCTGTGTGCAACCCACAACCGGGCAAAAGGAAACAAATAGAAGTCTGTATCTTCTGCTATCATTTAGTATCGGCTTGCAGATTTAAGCAACAAACAAGCGACAAAACAGCATGAAAAACGGCTAAAATCATTGACTTACAAGGATTTTAGCCGTTTTTGATGTTCTCCTTCTCGAAAACAATTAATATGGACTTATCAAATTACTTCCCTATGTGGCGTTAGCATTAAGCTCTCCCGTGTTTTTGTTTGTCATCAAGCAAATTACGATTCTTTATTTCCCTGCTTAAGCAAATCCTGCTTGATGTCCCAAAGCTTCTGAGACAGGTCGACATAATAATTATGCGGATTTTCAAACCGCTTGACTTCATCCCAAAGCGTGTCCACTTCGCGCGCGCAGTATTCCCGAATTTCCTTAGCGGACGGCGACGCATACACGCATTGCCCCCCGAGGAAGACCGGTACCTGAAGCTCGCGGAAAATATAATTATCTACCACTTTCCGCTTCCATGTGAAATTCGGGTCAAACAACTCGATCGGACGGCTTTCGTCCATAATTTCGTCAAAAACCGTAATATAATCTGCAATAGCTTTCCCGTTTTCCCGGTCAAACAGTCGATAAACTTTTTTGTAATGCGGATTGGTGATTTTGGCGGCATTTTCACTAATTTTAATTTTAGGCAGAATGCGTCCGTCCTTAAGCTCTTTCGCGCAAAGCTTATATACGCCGCCAAAGACGGGCGTGCTTTTGGCGGTAATCATTCGTTCGCCCACGCCAAACATATCCACAGCGGCTCCCTGTCGGATAAGCGCAAGGATAATATCCTCATCGAGCGAATTGGAAGCGACGATCTTACAAGTGGTCAGTCCTGCGTCGTCGAGCATCCTGCGCGCTTTTTTGGACAGGTAAGCGATATCACCCGAATCCAGCCGGATCGCAAAGTTATGGATCCCGCGCGGCAACAGCACTTCTTTGAACACGCGAATGGCATTGGGCACACCGCTTTTCAGCGTGTTGTACGTATCAACCAAGAGCGTTGCATTCGTAGGATACAATTCGCAGTATGTTTTAAACGCTTCGTATTCGCTGTCGAACATCTGCACCCAGGAATGCGCCATCGTTCCGGTCGCCGGTACGCCGAAATCGCGGTCGGTGATCGTGCAGGCCGTTGCAGCGCAGCCGCCTATGTACGCCGCGCGCGCGCCAAGGTATGCGCCGTCTGCGCCTTGCGCGCGACGGGAACCGAATTCAGCGACCGCGCGCCCTTTTGCGGCGCGCACAATGCGGTTTGCTTTCGTGGCGATCAGCGACTGATGGTTAATCGTCAGAAGTAGATACGTTTCTATAAACTGCGCCTCGGCAGCCGGCGCGCGAACCGTCACAATCGGCTCGCCGGGGAAAATAGGTGTTCCCTCCGGGATCGCCCATATATCACCCGTAAAGCGAAAAGTCTTCAGCCGCTGAAGGAAATCCTCGTCGAACACCTGTTTCGCGCGCAGATATTCGATATCCTCATCGGTAAAATGGATGTTGTCGATATATTCAATAAGCTGCTCAAGACCCGCCGCAATGGCGAAACCGCCGCCGTCCGGCACATCGCGGAAAAACATGTCGAAATACGTGATGTCGCCGGCCATACCGGACTTGAAATAACCGTTCGCCATGGTCAATTCATAATAGTCGCAAAGCATGGTGAAATTCTGTCTTTTTGTCGTGTCCATTTTTTTGTCCTTATCTCTCAAAGTATTTTTAAAATCCGAAAGCTGTCCGGATCAATTTCTGCATATTCTTCTCCGCACGTCCCGGTATAAAGATCACGATAGGGCGAGTCGGTTTGGTAGCGGATGGTAAAAGAAGCGCGATTGATCAGGATCAAGAGCGTTTCACCCGCATTTTCCCGCACAAAGGCAAACAATCCGCCGTTATGTGCGGTAACGCGAAACGCGCCGCCGGTAAACGCGCCGTGCGCACGGCGAAGTTTGCCGAGGAACCGGTAATGCGCCAAAAGCTCGGGGTCCTCTCTGCCCCACGGAAACGGCATCCGGCAAAACGGATCCCGGTATCCCTCGATTCCAGCCTCGTCTCCATAAAATACAGACGGGAAACCGTACAGCGTATACTGCAGGGTACTGGCGATTTTCAGCAGATCGACGCCGCGCCGGCGCGCATGTGCATCCAGCCGAAGTACGGAAAGCTCCGTGTTGGAACGTCCCTCCGCGCTCGGACCGGCAAGCGCCGTCAGGATTCGCTCTGTATCATGCGTGCTGAGGATATTCATCAAACAGTCGCACACGCAGCGCGGATACGTAGCGTAAATTTCAGTCACGGTATTATAGAGGAACGTGCAGTCTCCGTTCCGCACGAAATCAATGATCGCATTTTTCGTGGGATAGTTCATCACACTGTCCAGTTGCCGGCCGCGCAGATAACGTCTGCGCACGCCATAAGCGACTTTTTCTGCGGCATTTTCCCACACCTCGCCGACAATCAGCGCTTCCGGATCCACATGTTTTACCGCAGCACGCAAACGGTCGAGAAAATCGTCGTTCAGTTCATCGGCGACGTCCAGCCGCCAACCGCTACATCCGCGCTTTATGTAGCTTTCACAAACGCCTCCCTTACCGACCAAAAACTCCCGGCATGAACGGCTGCGGATATTCAATTTCGGCAGAATCTCGATCCCCCACCAGGACTCATACTGATCCGGGAAGCGGATAAAATGATACCAGTCGCTATACTCGGACTGCTCGCTCTGATATGCGCCCACCGAGTCGTAACGGCCGTATTTATTGAAATAACGGCTGTCTACGCCTGTATGATTGAAAACGCCGTCGAGTATGACGCGGATCCCGCGCCTGCGGCACTCGGAAAGAAGGCTTTCAAAAGCCTCTTTCCCACCGAACATTTCGTCGATCTCCATATAGTCGCCCGTATCGTACTTATGATTGGAATAGGACTTGAAGATCGGGCTCAGATAAATACAGTTCACACCGAGCGACTGCAAATAATCTAATTTTTCGAGAACGCCCCACAAACTGCCGCCGAAAAACTGATCGTTTTTGAGCGGTGCGCCTGGATAGGGCGCGAAATCAGGCATGCCGTTTTCCCAATCGGATTCCAGCCGTGCGTCCGAACGAACCGGCGTTTCCCGTGCGCTTTTCGCAAAGCGGTCAACAAAGATATGATACATAATTCCGCCGAAAAAGCGCTGCGGCGTCGTAAAACCCGCTTCATAGACCAAAAGCAAAAAACGCCGCGCGGGTTTTTCCGAAAGCGTAAAGTCGAAATTGTTCACACTGCTCGTGTACAGCGTCCTATAGTTGCGCTCGAAACGAAATTCATAGTAAAAGAGTCCGCTTGGCTCTTCTCCGCAAAGCGTTTCTAAATGCAGCGAAAGCGAAAAAGTATCGCATCCCCCCTGATACCCACAGTATTCAGGGATAATTTCAGAATCCTCGCCACCATCACGGCAGATGATAAACTTTGGGGAAACGATCTGCATTTGTCTCGGAATTTTTATGGTGATATTTAAAGTGTCATTTACTGAAAAGGCGTTGGAATAGGATCGATCCTTTTCCTGTACTGTTTTTACGATCTCTATCTGCATAACAACCTCTCAAAGCCTATGCCCGGATATGCCGGACAGTCAGATAATCAGGTAAATATTCATAGGCCAAGATATGGCCGCAAGCGGCCATATCCAAAGCCTTTAGGCTGCAAACCTTTATTTTGGGCCGTGCACTTTTTTCAAATGCCAGATTTTCCCGGCGTATTCCTCAATACTGCGGTCTGCCGCAAATGCGCCTGCACCCGCAATATTGTGCAGGGACATTCTGTTCCAGAGCTTTTGATTGGGATACATCGAAATCGCACGGTCATGCGTCGCTTTGTAGGATTCAAAATCAGCCAGGCACATATACGGATCAGCGACGCCATTTGCGGAAATCAAATAGTTTGCAATATCCGAAAAATGCTCTCCCGCAAAGCCTGCGTTCAGCCGGTCGATCGTCCGGCGCAGTGCCGGACTACGATGATAGTAGTCGGCCGCGTGATAGCCCTTGGTCCACAGATCGTCCACCTCGTCGCAGTTCAGGCCAAAGATGAACATATTGTCTTCGCCCGCTTCGCGCATCATTTCAATATTGGCACCGTCCAGCGTACCGATGGTCAGCGCACCGTTGATCATCAGCTTCATGCAGCCGGTGCCGCTGGCTTCTTTGCCGGCGAGCGAAATCTGCTCGCTGATCTCTGCAGCGGGAACCAGTGCCTCGGCAATGCTGACGCTGTAATTTTCGAGGAAGACAACGCGGAGCTTTTCACGAATGATCGGATCGTTTTCGATTTCCCGGCTGATAAAGCAGATCAGCCGGATAATCTGCTTAGCCATCTCATAGCCAGGAGCGGCTTTCGCGCCGAACAGATAGGTCTGCGGAACAATATCCAGGCGCGGATTTTCTCGCAGTTCCAGATACGTGTTGATAATATTGAGCGCATTGAGCAGCTGGCGCTTATATTCGTGCAGGCGCTTGATCTGCACGTCAAAGATCGAATCCGGATCAATCACTTGCCCGGTAACGGCATGCAACCGGTCGGCAAACGCAATCTTATTGCTGCGCTTGATATTGGCCAGTTCGGCCAGCACTGCTTCGTCATTTTCAAATTTGCGGAAGTTTTCAAGCGCCCTCGGCGTTGTCTTATAGTCCTCGCCGATGCATTCGTCGAGCAACCGGGTCAGCTTCGGATTGGAATAGCAGAGCCAGCGGCGGTGCGCAATTCCATTCGTCACGTTCGTAAAGCGATCAGGATACATTTTGTGAAAGTCTTTGAAAACCGAATTGACAAGAATTTCAGAATGGATCTTCGATACGCCGTTGACCATGTGCGAACCCACGACTGCAAGATTGGCCATCTTGACACGGCCGCCGGAAAGGATGGCCAGCCCGCTGATTTTATCCCAGTTTGAGGGGAATTTTTTCCAAGCCTCCTCGCAGAACCGCCGGTTGATCTCCTTTATGATCATGTGCATACGCGGGAGCGTCAGGGCAAAAAGTTGTTCGTCCCAGGTTTCCAGCGCCTCGGGAAGAACAGTATGATTCGTATAGGAAACAACGCTGACCACCGTATTCCACGCACGCTGCCAGTCAAAGCGATAATCATCCACAAGGATACGCATAAGCTCGGGGATACACAGCGCAGGATGCGTGTCGTTGATGTGAATCGCCACTTTATCCGCCAAATTATCCAGCGTTCCGTAGACAGCGAGGTGATCCCGCAGAATGCTCTGGATCGACGCGCTGACAAGGAAATACTGCTGCTTCAGCCGAAGCAGTTTGCCCTCGGCGTGATTATCGGAAGGATAGAGCACTTTAGAAATCGTCTCAGCCTTGGTGCTTTCTTCCAGCGCCTTCGTATACTGCCCCTGCGTGAAGAGCGACATATTGAAATTGGTGATATCGCGCGCACGCCAGAGACGAAGACGGCCCACCGCATCGCAGTTATAGCCGGAAATCATCATATCATAGGGAACCGCTTCAACCTCGTCGCAGTTTTCATAGGCAATATTGCAGTGCCCGTTCTCCCATTTTTCGATGACATGGCCGCCAAACCGGACATGAAAAACCCGGTCGGTGCGCGGGATGAGCCAAACCTCCCCGCCGGGCAGCCAAATATCTGGCAGTTCCACCTGCAGGCCGTCGATAATCTTCTGTTTAAAAAGACCATATTCATAACAAAGGGAAAAACCAGTCGCCGGATAATCAAGCGAAGCGAGCGAATCCATAAAACAAGCGGCCAGACGGCCAAGCCCTCCGTTGCCAAGGCCTGCGTCCGGCTCCAGTTCATACAGTTGCTCGATATCACAGCCAAAACCTTTGAGCGCCAGACGGTATTCTTCCACCAATCCCAAATTATGCAGATTGGTCTTTAAGGAACGCCCAAGCAAAAATTCCATGCACATATAATAGACGCGCTTGGAGGCCGTTTTGTTGACGTTGTCCTTGAACACTCTCCGCTTTTCAGTCAAAATATCCTTGACGGTCATAGCCGTAGCTTTGTACATCTGTTCGGGCGACGCGTCCGCCGGCGTACAACCAAAATAGCGAGAGAGCTTGCTTTCCAGCTTTTCGGCGACCGCTTTGACTTCTTTTGAATTGCTGTTCATTGAAATCTCCTTGTTTTTTTAGAAAAGTTCGTTATACATGGCTAAGTATTTTTCGGCTGAAGCCCGCCATGAAAAATCGGTATTCATGATCCTCGACACCAGTGCTTTGCGTTTTTCCGTATCCCGCCAGAGAGAAACGGCGGCCATTGTGCGCTCATAGAGTTCATCCGCGCTGTAATTGGCAAAGGTGAACCCATTGCCGTGCATGCCATTTTCATCCTCATAATAGCCTTTGATTGAATCAAACAGGCCGCCGGTCTCACGGACAACCGGAATCGCGCCGTAACGCGAGGCGATCATCTGGGAAAGGCCGCAGGGCTCGCTCTTTGAGGGCATCAGAAAGACGTCGCACGCCGCGTATATTTTTTTCGACATGACGCGGTTATATAAAATCAGGCAGCGCGCCTTATCCCGGTGCCGGTCTTCCAGTTCCCGCATAAAGCGCTCATAATCATAATCGCCGAGCCCCAGCACGGCAAGTTGAACGTCCCCCTCAAGGAGCCGCTCAGCAATAGCGGCAAAGAGATCCACGCCCTTATGCGAAACGAGCCGCGAAATCAACGCAATCACCGGCGCATCCTCCCGCACAGGGAGCGCCATTTCCTCCTGAAAAGCCGTCTTGTTCCGCGTTTTATTATCGGGAAACGCAGCCGAATAATTTGCGGCGATTACAGGATCGGTTTCGGGATTATACAGGTCATAATCAATTCCGTTCAGAATGCCGCGCAGCTTGTTTTGCTCTTTAATCAGTTCATGATGCAGGCCATGCGAGAAATAAGGATGCTTGATTTCGGCAGCATAGGTCGGACTGACTGTGGAAACCAAATCGCAGCATTCAATGGCTGCTTTCATCAGATTCAGGCAGCCGTCATAGGTCATCAGCCCCAGATGCTCATTGCCAAGTCCGAATACACCGCCAAGGATATAGGGGTCATATTTTCCCTGATATTCGATATTGTGAATGGTAAAAACCGATTTGGTATGTCCGAAACGCCAGTCGCCCTTGTATTTCAGCTTCAGATAGACCACAGCCATCGCGCTCTGCCAATCGTGCGCGTGCAGCACATCCGGAATAAAGTCCAGTGCCGGCAGAGCACTCAGCAGCGCCTCGCAGAAATAAGCAAAGCGTTCTGCGTCGTCAAAATGCCCGTACAGACTTCCCTCACGCCCAAAATACTGCTCGTTGTCCACAAAATAGTATACGATTCCCGCGTATTGGAGCCTGCGGATCCCGACATATTGCCGCCGCCAGCTGAGATAGACCTCTCCTTCATATATTGTTTCCATTTTTGCGCGAAATTCTTCAGGAATCGAACGATAAAGCGGCAAAATGACGCGGACATCGACCCCGTCGCCGCCTGCTTTCTGCAGCGCAGCGGGCAGAGAGCCAAGCACGTCGCCAAGTCCGCCTGTAGCCGCAAAAAGGCAGCGCCTCGGAACCGACAAACAGAATTTTTCTCATAAAATAACCCCTTTATCGATATAAAACGGCATGGTTTCATGGCCGGACAGGACGCGTCCGTCCCGAATCACCGCATTTTTATCGGTAATCACGCAATTGAGCGAAACGTCTTTGCCGATAATCGTATCCTGCATCAAAATCGAGTTTTTGACCTGACTTCCGCGCGCGATATGCACGCCACGGAAAATGATGGAATTTTCGGCGCTGCCCTCGATGATGCAGCCGTCGGCGATCAGGCAGTTGCGAATCTTTGCGCCGTCCAGATACTTTGTCGGCGCGGAACTGCGCACCTTTGTGTAGACCGGGTGATACGGAATCTCAAAAAGCTGGCGGCGCACTTCCGGGCGCAAAACATCCATATTGCAGGCAAAATAGGCGGAAAGCGAGTTGACCGTAGAAGTGTATCCGTCAAAGTTATAGATATAATAATCGGAATGCAGGAGGTTTTTGCTGATAATGTCGTGAAAAAAGCTTTTGTAGCCATGCGCGATCGAATCGCGGACAATGTTGAGCAGATACATCCGGCGCATGACGAATACGTTCATGGAAACGTTGTGATAGCCCTCGTCCGCAGCCGTATGCTCAGAAATGTCGTCGATGCGCCCAAGCATATCCGCATCGACCAAAATCTCTTTTCCGATACCGTCGTCCAAAACCTTTTTCCGATGGGTGACAATGGTGATGTCGGCGCGGGACTCGATATGGCGATCTAAAATTTTTTGATAATCCATGTTGCATATGCGGTCGCAGTCGGTCAGCACGACATATTCTTCAGAAGAACGGGCAATGAAGCTGAGCGCGCCCTTCAGCAATTCCAGCCGAGAGGAATACATCAGTTCGTTCTTATTGCTGTCATACGCGGTAATAAACGGGGGCAGCAACTTGATACCGCCGCTGCGGCGGGCCAGATCCCAGTCTTTGCCGGTCCCGATATGATCCATCAGGGACTGGTAGTTGTAATTGGTGATAACGCCGACCTTTGTAATATCGGAGTTAACCATATTGGAAAGTTCAAAATCGATCAAACGGTATCTGCCGCCGAAAGGAATGGAGGCGATGGCCCGGCGGCGGGTCAGTTCGGGAACCACGAAGTCGTGAATATTGGAAAAAATGATGCCGATTGCGTTCATGTCTGTCCCTCCTTATTCCGAAATCATGTCGCCGGGCGCGATTTTCGCGCCCGGCGCGACGCTGCATCCGTTGCCGATCACGGCAAGTTCCGCCGTGGTTTCTTTTTCTGCGCCGACGGCGGCGCCCTCTCCAACCATGATGTTCTCATCCAAAATTGAATACTCTACACGCGCGCCTTTGCCAATGCGGGTGTCCGCCATAATTACGCTGTCCCGGACGACGGCGCCCGCCTCTACGACAACACCGTGCGATAATACGGAATTCTGCACGGTTCCATAAATTTCACAGCCCTCTGTGATAATAGAATTGGAAATGACCGCGTCTGCGCCTACATACTGCGGCGGGCTGACCGAAGAGCGGGAATAAATCCGTCCGCCGCTCTCCTCGTTCAGAGAAAACGCAGGCTGCTCTCCAAGCAAATCCATATTGGCGTCCCAAAGGCTGCGGATCGTTCCGACATCCTTCCAGTAACCGTCAAATGGATACGCGAACAGGCGCTCTCCGTTCTGAAGCATGGCTGGAATGATATTTTTGCCGAAATCATTGGCCGAGTTTGGATCCGCCTCGTCCGCAATCAGATACTCAAACAATTTCTTCTTGTTGAAAATATAGATGCCCATGGACGCTTTCGTCGAATCCGGCTCCTTTGGCTTTTCGGTAAATTTAAAAATCTGTCCGTCAAGGCGCGTGGTCAAAATACCAAAGCGGCTGGCCTCGGCAAGCGGCACTTCAAGCACCGCAATCGTGCAGTCCGCATCCTTCTTCTTATGATAGCGCAGCATTTCCGAATAATCCATGCGGTAAATATGATCGCCGGAAAGGATCAGGACATATTCGGGATCATACTGATCGATAAAAGCAATATTCTGATAAATGGCGTTGGCCGTTCCTTTATACCAATCCGCCTTTTTCTGCCGCTGATAGGGCGGAAGAATCTTCACGCCGCCGTACGTGCGGTCAAGATCCCACGGAAGCCCGTTGCCTACATAATCGTTGAGCACAAGCGGCTGGTACTGGGTGAGCACGCCGACCGTATCAATCCCAGAGTTAATGCAGTTGGAGAGGGGAAAATCAATAATCCGGTATTTCCCGCCAAAAGTAACGGCCGGCTTTGCGGTGGATTTGGTAAGCGCATGCAGACGGGAGCCCTGCCCGCCCGCAAGCAGCATGGCGACGCATTCTTTTCTCTTCTTATTCATAATCCTACCTCCGAATGTTATAATTCATTTCAGTCGTCTTTCTTTGCCGGAAGCGTTTCTTTCAGAATGACCGCGCCGTGCGCCGGAAGGTTGATCCGAACAGCATAGCTGCCGTCCTCCTGCTCCTTTGCGCGAAGCGCGCCGGACGCCTTTTTATAGCCGCCGTACTTCTCGTCAGACGAATCTAATAGGATCGAATAGGACGCCCCTTTGGGAACACACAGCGGATGGCTGTCACGTTCCACCGGCGTGAAGTTCACAACGGTCAACAGCGCCTGTCCGCGCCGATTCATCCTGCGAAACGCAAGAATGCTCTCGTTTCCGTTGTCCACTTCAACCCAATCGAAACCGGACCAGGTATCGTCCGCCTCCCAAAGCTCGCTCTGCGCAAGATATAGATGATTCAGATCCCGAACAAAGCAGCGCAGCTTTTGATGGCTGTCATAATCAAGAAGCGACCATTCGATCTGAGCCTGCTCGTTCCATTCGTCAAACTGCCCGATCTCGCATCCCATAAACAGCAGCTTTTTCCCCGGATGGCACATCATATACGTCAGAAAGGCACGCAGCCCGTCAAACATTTGACCGTACAGCCCCGGGAAACGGCCGAGCAGAGACTTTTTGCCGTGAACCACTTCATCGTGGGAAATCGGAAGAACATAGTATTCGGAATAAGCGTACATCATGGAAAAGGTCAGCTTGTTATGATGATACTTTCGGAAATACGGATCGATTGCAATATAGGAAAGGGCGTCGTTCATCCAGCCCATGTTCCATTTCATACTGAAACCGAGTCCGTCGCCGTCAAAGCGCGTCACATTTTCCCAGGCAGTCGATTCCTCCGCGATCGTAAGCACATCCGGAAATCTCTCATGCATATACGTATTCAGCTTTTTAAAAAACGCGATGGCTTCCAGCGAACGGTTGGAACCGTATACGTTCGGCACCCACTCGCCGTCTGCACGGTCATAGTCAAGATACAGCATGGAGGCGACCGCATCCACGCGCAGGCCGTCTATATGATATTTTTCGGCCCAGAACGCGGCGTTGGAAACCAGAAAACACTGTACCTCGTTGCGGCCTACGTCAAAGCAGCGCGTTCCCCATGATTTGTGTTCCATGCGATCCCAGCCCTGATACTCGTAAAGCGGCGCGCCGTCGAATTCATACAGCCCGTGTTCATCTTTCGGAAAGTGCGCGGGCACCCAGTCCAGTATCACGCCGAGTCCCGCCTGATGCGCCGCATCGACCAGCGCCATAAAATCGTGCGGTGTGCCAAAGCGCGCGGTAGGCGCATAATAGCCGCAGATCTGATATCCCCAGGACCCGTCGAAAGGATGCTCCGCCACCGGCATCAGTTCAATGTGCGTATAGCCCATGTCCTGCACATAAGGAATCAATTCTTCGGCCAGCTGACGGTAACTGTAGTACGAACCGTCCGGATTCCGCTTCCAAGAGCCTGCATGCACCTCATAGATATTCATAGGCCGCGCATAGAAATCAGCCCCGCCGGCACGCCGGCGTTCCAGCCACGCTGCGTCCCGCCACTCAAATCCTTCAATATCAAAGTAAACAGAAGCGGTAGCGGGCGGGCATTCTGCAAAAAAACCATAAGGATCCGCCTTGAAAATATCGCGCCCTCCCCGGCGAATGCGGTATTTATACCTCGAGCCTATGCCGAAACGATCGGCTGCAAGCGTATATTCCCAGACGCCGTCCGTGTTTTCCATAGGACAGGAGTCGCCCCAGCCGTTAAAATCGCCGCAGAGGAAAACCTGCTGCGCGTTCGGCGCCCACACCCGAAAACAAAAGCCGTTCTCCGCACGGTGTACGCCAAGGTAATCGTACGTCTGATAATTCGTCCCTTCAAAAAGAGATATTTGGCTAAATCCCCTGATTTTTCGCTCATGTGTACCTCCGACACCACGATGCCGCACGCCAAGAAAACTCCGGCGGATGCGGGCAACCCTATATATTTATGTTTTGCCTCTTGCGGTTATGCTTCGGCGGTCTGTCCCACTTTTACAGAGCGCAGCGCTTTATTCAGCGCATTGGCCATCTCGCGCTTCGTGCAGTTCGGACGCAGTTCAAATACCCGGTCCTCCTGCAAAACAAATCCTCGACCGGGCATATTTACCGCAGGGGTAAACGCAAAACCTTCCCCCTCCGCCCAAAATCCGACGAGCAAACCAAGATTCCGAATGGCTTCCGAATACGATTTGGCCTTAAGATACGTTTGAATACTGGGGGGAAGATCGTCGCGCGCCTCCTCCGTATTACAGTTTTCAAAAAGCCGGCTGACAAATTCGCAAAGCATTTCGTCCGAATATCCGGGCATCAACAAAAACAATTTATCGATCGGCCGCTTTCCGTATTTTTCGGAGGGACCAAACGGCGCGCCATACAGCGCTTTGTTCTTGTCTATGTAAATATTAATCATTTTACTGTCTTCTTTCATAACCCGTCCCCGTTTTTCCATCAAAATATCAAAGATCATTATACCATATACTGCTATAAAAAACACATATATTTCGTATTTTTTACAAAATAAAAATTTGCCATCCCGGCATTTCAGCGCGCGCTGCGCGTAATTTTAAACAATTTCCGCCGCACGTTTCGATGAGTTTAATTTCTGATACAATCGTGTTTAGAAAAATAGACGAATACCTTTTCCCCGCGATTGACATACTTTGTGCAAAATGTTATACTTTAGTTGTACAATTATTTTTCCTATCTGGAGGGAACCATGCGAAAAAACTGGACAAAAATTCTGTGCACGCTTATGGCTTCGGTTTTGTTTTCAGCCCTGCTTGCCTGCGGTGCGCTCGCCGCGGAAAAAACCGTATATCTGGCTGGAAGCGGAGACGATACGATGAGCGGCACGTCTTATCGGACGGCCGTTAAAACCTTTGAACGTGCCTACGCGCTGATCGGAAACGGCGACGGCCGGATCGTAGTCTGCTCGCCGGTCAGCGTCGGCGCAAATTATACGATGCCGGAACATGCCGGGCAGGTTCGCATTACCGCGTCCGACGGCACGCATTATTTCCCGCTTGGGAAACTGGTTTTTGCCGAAGCGCTGACGCTCAACGGCGACACGGTATTCGACCGTATGACGCTTGCAGCTTCCGGAACCTCGATGATTGCCTGCGCCGGCAATAACGTCACGTTCGGCGAACGTTTGGAAACAACAGGCAACGTTGTTCTTCTCGGCGGTTATAACGTGACGGGAACAATGACGGCAGAAAACGTCAGCATCGCAAACGACTATACCATTACGGTAAACGGCGGAGAATTTTTATATTTCCGCGGCGGCAACCGCCGCGCGGCGCCCGAGTCTCCCTTTGGAACGATCTCGGGTGACTGTACGCTGGTAATCAACGGCGGCACGTTTACAAGCCGCGACGGTACAAATAACCTGTGTTCGGCCACCGGTATGAACATTCAAACCGGAAATACGGTGCTCACGCTCAACGGCGGCAATATTTACGGCTCGCTCTTTGCGATTTCAAGAGCCGGCACGTATTCCGGATCGCCTAATCTTTATGTCAGCGGAAACGTAACGATTACCGTAAACGGCGGCCAGATCAACGGCAGTTCGCTGAACATATCGCAGGACGGCACGATCAATATGACCGGGCAGTATACGCTGAACCTGAACGACGGTTCGTTTGCCAACCTGAGCAGCATTAAGGGAAACGCTTCCTCAACTATAAACGTTTCGGACGCGGTGAAAAATGTTTCGGGCATTGTCTACGATTCGTTCGAAAATCCACTGCGTGCAGGTCCGGATCCGTGGGTGATTTATCACGACGGATATTATTATATGGTGCTGGTTTCAGGCACGAACATCGTATGTTATAAATCCCCGACGCTCAATGGGCTGGCGTATGCCGCGGGCATAACGATCTGGTCCGCGCCGCAGGGCAGCGCGATCACCGAAGAAAACAAGATGTATTCTAAGGATATCTGGTCCGCCGAACTGCATTATGTTGAGGCCAGCGAATTCGGCGAAGAGTATGCGGGCTGGTGGCTGTATTTCGCCGCGGATGACGGTGAAAACGTCAACCACAGGCTGTACTGTGTGCGCGCGCTGACCGACAGCGCGACCGGACAGTACGGCTCTCCGGTAACCCGGGCAGTCAATGTGCCCGTCAAAATCGTCGTCAATAACGACCAGACATGGGCGATCGGACAGTCTCTGCTCCGCGCGGGCGGAAAAACCTATATGACTTGGACCAGTGAGACAGGACGCGGTACGTCCGCGCATAAGCAGGATATTCGGATCGCAGCGCTGTCAAATCCCTATACGATTACCGGTACAGTTGGCACGATCTGCGTGCCCGAATATGCCTGGGAAAAGCACGGAGCAGCGTATAACGCGTCGACTGGCGCTTCCTATCCGGAGGTTGTCGAGGGCGCAACGGCAGTATACGGAGATAACGGCGAAATCATGATCGTTTATTCCGCCAGCGGCTATTGGACAAATTATTACTGTCTGGCCACACTGACGCTCAAATCCGGAGCAAACCCGCTGCTGTCCTCCTCCTGGGTTAAGGGCAGCACGCCTGTATTCTCCTACCAAAACGACGTATACGGTCCGGGACACGCGGCCTATACGACAGATGCGGAAGGAAACCGCTGGATGATTTATCATGCGTATCTGAACAGCAAACGTGAGGGTGGCCGGTATGTCTTTATCCAGCCGTACACACTCACGGGAACAACCATAGATATGAACGGCGGTCCTTATGCGCAGGACACTGTGCTGACCATTGCCAATCAACGCCGTAATGTGATGAATGCCGTATCGGGCTTCGGCACCGTAAATTGATTTTTGCAAAATCACGCAAAAATAGGACGCACAAATTGTGCGTCCTGTTTTTTGCGTATAAAGCTGACCACGTCAGCGCCTTTAACGCGCAGCGCAAATTATGGAAACAGCGAATTCACATTCAGCGCGGAAAGATCATTTGCATACGCCTTCGTTTCCATCGCGTATATCTGCGTACCTTTGTAATATTTTGCAGCCGACAAAATCACCGCGCTCTCAAAAGAAAAAACATATTCCTCACGAAGATCGCCGAGCGAAAAACTGAATGTAAAAAGATTTTCGCCGGTACCGCGCGCAGGCGTAAAGGAAAGCGTATAATCCGCAATTTCACCGCCGCCATACGATACAGATTCTCCAGCTTCCAGCGAAGAAATCATGGAAGTCAGCGTGCGCAACGTCAAAACCCCACACCGCTCTTCAAAAGAAACGCTGCCCGCCGAAAATTCAGACGCTCCGAGTGCCGTTACCGACGCATCCCGCGTATGGTCGGTAATCTCGACCTCTCCGTTTTGGCAGACAGCCGTAGAGATGACCGTTCCCTGTTCGCTTATCTGTACCCACCAATCGCGCTCCCGGTACACAGCGGTATAGTCCGTCTTTACCGAATTTCCGCCGGAAAAAACCGTAATCGTATAGCTGCGGTAATACGCCTCCGGCAGTGTCATCAATTCCAGCGCCGCAGCATATTGCTCGCGAGGCAGCGCCTCGGAAAGCAAGCTTTCACCCGGCCCGTCCGGGAGATCTGCCAATCCATGCACAGGCGCGAGCGCTTCGGTTTCCGCATTAAACAAACCGGTCAAAGAGCGCGGCAGCGCAATAATACCAAGCATATACATGCCGGCCAGTGCGACCAGCGTAAATAAAATCATGATCGCCACCAACAGCGCCACCCCCCGCGCACTGTAAAAGGTTGCGCTATTTTTCACTGCTTCCGCTTTGCTCTGCTTTTTCACTGACCCGCTCCCTATCCTCCGCTCCGCAGCCGCTTGCCGGCGGCGCTTCCATGTCGCCGCAGACCAATTCCGCAGACTCAAAATTTTCCAAGCGAAGCCCTGTCATTACATCATCGAAGGTCTCTTCCGGCACGACCGCGCCGTCATCCTCGTTATAAATACCAGAATGGATCCGCAATTTCGGATTTTTCAAAATAAGAAAAATGATAAAAAAGATCACCAGCGCAGAAACCAATACAAGCGCACCGCCAAACCAGGACTCATCGGTCAGCATAACCGCGGAAATTCCAAGAATAGAGCACACCGCATAGAGTATCCGCACGCTCTGTTTTTGCCCAAACCCCATATCCATCAATTTATGATGCAAATGTCCGCGATCCGCCGCAAACGGACTTTTTTTGTGCGCAATACGCCGAACGACAGCAAACGCCGTATCGGCCAGCGGAAGGCCAAAAATCGAAAGTGGAATGAAAAACGCCAAAATCATATCCGTTTTAAATATGCCCACGACCGAGAGGATCGACAGCGTATAACCCAGAAACAAAGCGCCCGTATCCCCCATAAAAATCCGCGCCGGATTTACATTAAAAGGTAAAAAACCAAGACAAGATCCTGCCAAAATGCCGGTAATCAGGCAATGCGCCGCACTGCTGCCGGAAAGCAGCATCACCAAAAAAAGAGATACCGAACAAATTGCGGAAACGCCGCAGGCCAGTCCATCCAGTCCATCAATAAAATTCACTGCATTGGTCAGCCCAACAATCCAAAGCACGGTGATCGGAATCGACCATACACCAAAAGGTATATACGAGCCGCCGAGCCCAATAAAATCGATCGTCACGCCCTGCGATACCGCAAACAGCGCCACAACAATCTGCACAGCCAGTTTGACAAACGCATTCAGCCGGTATACGTCGTCGAGAACGCCAAGCAGCACAAGCGTACCGCCACCGATGAGAATCGTGACAAGCTCTCTGTCCATGCTGCAAAAACCGACGGCCGATATCAGAAAAGAAAGAAAAATTGCAAGGCCGCCCGTTCTCGGTATCGGCTTTTGGTGCATGCGCCGCCCGTCCCGCGGAACGTCGATCGCCTTGATTTTGACCGCAAACACCCGAACGATCGGCGTCATCGCGAATGCGAGCAACGCAGCGCAAAGCACTGCACATACGCCGTAAATGATTTCATTGTACATATGCATCAACACCCTTATGCGTCAAAGCGCGGCAAAACCGACCTTGCGCCGGACTTTGGAGAGCGTTTTCCGCGCAAAATGCGCCGCCTCCGCCGCGCCGTTTTTCATGATTTCCTCAAGATATGACTTGTCGGCCATGAGACGGTTAAATTCCGCGCGTACCGGCGCAAGCGCATCTGCGCATGTCTCGCCGACCGCCGCCTTAAAATCGCCATACCCACAGCCATCGAATTCTCTTTCGATTTCCGCCATGGTTTTGCCGGTAAAGCAGGCGTAGATCGTCATCAGATTATTGATCCCGTCTTTCCCCTCGGCACAGCGGATCTGCGTATCCGAATCGGTGACCGCACGACGGAATTTGCGCAGGATCGCATCCTTGGAGTCCAAAATATACACGACCGCGTTTTCGTTTTCATCAGATTTGGACATTTTTCTCAATGGATCGGCGAGCGACATGATCTTCATGCCGTTTTTGGGAATATACGCTTCCGGAATCGTAAAAGTATCGCCATACACACCGTTGAACCGGGACGCAATATCGCGCGTAATCTCAATATGCTGCTTCTGATCCACGCCGACCGGAACCATATCCGCCTGATACAAAAGGATGTCCGCCGCCATCAGAGACGGATAGGTAAAGAGCCCCGCATTCACATTATCCGCATGTTTTGCGCTTTTATCCTTAAACTGCGTCATACGGGACAACTCGCCGAACATCGTAAAGCAATTTAAGATCCACGCAAGCTCGGCATGCGCCGGGACATGCGACTGCACATACAGCGTATTTTTTGCAGGGTCAAGACCGCAGGCAATATAAAGCGCCAGCGTTTCATACGTGCGGCGGCGCAATTCGGCTGGTATCTGCCGTACGGTAATGGCATGCATATCCACCACACAGTAAAAGCATTTATAGGCATACGAAAACTCCGAAAAATTGCGAAGCGCGCCGAGGTAATTGCCGATAGTCAAGTTGCCCGAGGGCTGCACGCCCGAAAATACCACTTTTTTTCCGTCGATCATGACTGCCTCTCAGTTTTTATGCGCAGCGATATATTCCCGCGCATAATCGCCGAGAATTTTTACGCCGCGGACAATCTCTTCGTCCGAAGGCATGGAATAATTCAAGCGGAACGAAGCCGAAACTCCATTTTCATCCGCAAGGAACGTGGCGCCGGGCACGACTGCGACATTGCGGGCGACAAGCCCTTTTGCAAAATCGGCGCTGTCCATACCATGCGGCAGCGTACACCAAATGAAAAGCCCGCCCTCCGGCCGCGTAAAGCTGACCTCGCTTGGCAAATCCTTGGCAAGACAGTCGAGCATCAAACCACATTTTCTGCGGTACAGCCTGCAAATATCCGCTACGTGCGCGTCCATATCATACTCGGTCATGTACCGGTACGTCAGCATTTGGAAAAAAATATTGGTATGCACATCCTCGCTCTGCTTGGCGACCACCATTTTGGAAACGATCTCAGCCGGCGCCGTGATGTATCCGATGCGCATACCTGCAGAAAGGATTTTGGAAAAGGACGAGCAATAGATCACGATGCCGTCCTCGTCAAACGATTTAATCGTGGGAATATCCGCGCCCGAGAAGCGAAGCTCTCCATACGGATTGTCTTCGATCAGGATCACGCCATATTTTTTGCAGAGTTCATAAACCGCGCGGCGGCGTTCAAGCGGCGTGGTGATGCCGGAGGGGTTCTGAAACGTCGGGATCACATAAAGCAGTTTGACGTTCGGCACCGTTTTCAGACGCTCCTCAAGCGCTTCGGGCAAGATTCCCTCCCGTCGCAGGCGACGCCGACCGTCTTCGCACCGTTCGACCGAAAAGCGTTCAGCGCGCCGATAAAGCTGGGATCCTCGCAGAGCACGACGTCCCCTTCGTTGCAGAACGCCTTACAGGCAAGCTCGATGCCCTGCTGGCCGCCCGAAACAATAATCGTTTCATCAAACGGACGGCCGATGCCGAACTTCGCGGAAATGCGCTCGGCCACGGCGCGGCGAAGCGGCGGATAACCCTCCGTAATGCTGTACTGAAGCGCCGGCGAAGACTCGGTTTTGAAAATATCCGCAGACAGCGCGGCCAAAGCCTCGACGGGAAACGATTCCGGCGAGGGGTTGCCCGCGGCAAAAAGAAATGATCTCGGGATTGGTCAAGCTTTTGAAAATTTCACGTATGGCGGAGGGTTTGAGCGACGCCAGTTTATCGGAAAATTGATAATTCATATTATTTTACCACCGGGATCTTAAAAATAAGTTTTTTCGCCGCCTCCGCATGCAGCTTCGCCGACGGGCGGTGCGCGTCTCTGGGTTCAAGGAAAGCAAAACAGCCGGTCTCAAGCGACGCAACGCTCATCTTCGCGTCCGCGCGCGGTGACGGATGGCTAACGTCTTTTACCTCGTCGTACTCGGCCTCCTCTACTTCGCAAAGCGGCAGATACCCCATCGCCTCGTCCCCCTCGATCAGATACTGGAGGTCGATATACTTCCGATGCGTTTCCCAGCGCGCGGCGGCAGGATCTTTCGGCGTGAATGCGTTGACCATGACATATACGCCCTCGCCCACCTCGTGACGGCCCGCCTCCAGCGCATAAATATCCGTATGCTCCAGATAATCGCAAACTACGCGCAGCTTTTCATTGTACGGGATGTACAGCTTTAAATTTTCAATTCTGTCGACAATCATCTTGTTCTCCTTTTCAGTCACGACGTTTTCAAATTTCACACCACCATTATACTATCCAAAACCGGCAAATGCAAGCGATTTATCCATTTACGCCCGCATTTTTCAATGTCAGCCGATGATCGAGCGCGCTGTATGCCGTGATGACGGCCACAATAAAAATGCCACCCGCAACGGCAAACGGCCCCGGCGTCTCTCCGCCGAACAGCGCCACCCATACCGGGTTCAGCACCGGCTCAATCGCCGCAATGATCGAACAGGTCACCGCGCTGCAGCGGTTCGTTGCCAGCGCATACAGGATGTACGGAATGCCAAGCTGCACGATGCCAAGGATCAGCAAAAAAGAAAATCCGCGCAGATCAAACGTGTTCTCGGTAAACGCCGCGGCGGGCACACCAACCGCCGCGCACAAAAGATGCCCCAAAAGAATACCACTCATCTTCTCCTCGCCGCGCGTATTTCCAACCGCGACAAACATGCCGCCCATAAACACCCCAGCCAACAGCCCCAAGACATTGCCGAGCAGCCGGCCGCCGTCCATCTCGTTCAAAAAGAACACCGCAACGCCGGCAAGCGTCAAAAGCACCGCAGCTACATCCAGCGGCCGCGGCCGCTTTTTCAGAAATACAAAAGAAAAAAGCAAAATAAACACCGGCGCAGTATATTGCAGGACGATCGCATTGGCCGCAGTGGTATTTTTGGTCGCGCCGACAAAGCAATGGAAAGTCAGACAAAGCAAAATACCGCTGATCCAGGTGTTCTTTTTTAAAACGAACCGCTGCCGCGACACCGCCATATACACGATCACCGCCGCAGCCGCAAACAGTGATCGAAACCCGGCAATGACAAATGGATTCATATCAATCAGCTTGATAAAAATTCCAGCGATGCTCCAAAGCACCGCGCAGATCGTCATTTGAATAATCCCAATTTTCCGCATATGTACGTTTTCCATAGACTTCTCCAGAATAATTTTGCAGGCGCGCACCTTGCCGCGCCTGCAACCGTTTACGAAATTTATTATAAAAGAAACTGAAAAACAAGTCAATAGATATCGAAAATAACGCGCTTTTAACGCCGGTTTTAAAATCCCATTCTTTTTTGTGAAAAACCGGATTGCGAAAAGGCGAAACGCATGCTATAATTGAATGCGGAAAAACGATATACAACGAAAAATACTTGAGAGCGGGACATACATATGACGGAAAAACTATATTACACGGACGCGTTTTGGCGGGAATTTGAAGCCACGGCACTTTCTTGCGAAAGAGTCGGCGATCACTTTGAAATCGTCCTCGACCGAACCGCTTTTTTTCCCTGAAGGCGGCGGACAGGCCGGAGACTCCGGCAAAATTGGAGAAGCCGAAATTTATGATACGAAAGAATGCGGCGGCGAAATCCGCCACTGGTCAAAAACCGCGGTAAACTGCGGAACATCCTTAAGCTGCCGTCTGGATTTTGAAAAGCGTTTCGAAAGAATGCAGTGCCACAGCGGCGAACATATCGTTTCCGGCCTTTTTCACAAACTGTATGGGCTAAACAACGTCGGATTTCATCTCGGCGACGACGATGTCACAATCGACCTCGACGGCATCCCCGGCGAAATGGACATCCGCAAAATAGAATGGCTGGCAAACGAGACAGTCGCAAAGAATATTCCAATCCGCGCATTTTTCCCGTCTAAAGAAGAAGCGTCTGCGATCGAATACCGAAGCAAACTGGAAATTGCCAAGGGGCTGCGTCTGGTTGAGATTCCGGGCGCGGATATCTGCGCCTGCTGCGCGCCGCATGTCGGATATACCGGACAGATCGGACAGATTAAGCTGCTCGATTATGCCAAATACAAAGGCGGGCTGCGTCTGTACATGCTTGCAGGCGTGCGCGCGCTCCGTGATTATCAGGAAAAATATGCATCCGTTCTGAAAATATCCAATCTTTTATCGGCAAAACAGCGCGAAGTTGCCGAAGCAGTAGAGCGCCTGCTGCTTGAATGCGGCAAACGAAAGAAAAAACGAAACTGCACTACGCCGCGCGCTGGTCGGCGCGCGGCTGGCCTCTCTTGAACCCAGCGATAAAAATCTCGTCTTATTTGAACCGCTGTGCGATCCGGCCGCGCTGCGCGCGCTGGCAGACGGCGCGGCAGAAAAATGCAGGCTCTGCGCCGCATTTTCCGGCAGCGACAAAGACGGCTACAGCTACGTGGTCGCCAGCCGTACGGAAGATTTGCGCGCGCAGGCCCGCGCGCTGAACGACGCGCTTTGCGGCCGGGGCGGCGGCAGTCCGCAAATGATCTGCGGCAGCGTGCATACAACGCGCCAAAAAATCGAAGAATATTTCAGATAAACGCCCAAAATTACGCTCCGGAGGTGATCAACATGAAAAAAGACCTGCTCAATGAAATCAAACAACTCTGGGAAATCAAAAACCTATCGGCAATCCGATCGCTGCTGCTGGAGGAAAACCCGGTGGACATCGCCGAAACATTTGAGGAACTGGGCGAAAAAGTTCTGCCGACGATTTACAGGCTGCTTCCCAAAGAACTCGCCGCCGAAGTCTTTGTCGAACTGGACGGCGACGCGGAGGAACGTCTGATCCACGCGCTGAGCGATAAGGAGCTTTCCGAAACGCTCTCCGAGCTTTTTTACGACGATACCGCCGACCTGATCGAAGAAATGCCCGCCGGCGTAGTCAAGCGGATTTTAAAGAACAGTTCGCCTTCCGACCGCGCCGAGATCAACAAACTGCTGAAATTTAAAGACGACAGCGCCGGCAGCATCATGACGACCGAATTTGTAGGTCTGAAAAAGGAAATGACCGTTGGTCAGGCGCTGGATTACATCCGGCGGGTCGCCCTAGACAAGGAAACGATCTACAACTGTTATGTAACCGATGAAACGCGGCGCCTCGAAGGGCTGATCACCGCGCGGGTTCTGCTGACCTCGCCGACCGATCATGTCATCGGCGATCTGATGGAAACGAATGTCATATCCGTCAAGACAACCGACGACAAAGAAGAAGTCGGACGCATGCTCGCAAAATACGACTTTCTTGCGCTTCCCGTCGTGGACAGCGAAGAGCGGCTGGTCGGCATCGTGACCTACGACGACGCCATGGACGTCATTAGCGAGGAAACCGAGGAAGACTTCGCAATCATGGCCGCCATCACGCCAAGCGAAACGCCTTATCTGAAAACGCCGGTACTCCGAATTTTCAAGACCCGCATCCCATGGCTGATGCTTCTGATGCTCACCTCCACCGTGACCGGCATGATCATTTCTTCATTTGAAAGCGCGCTGGCGGCAAAAGTCATTTTGACCATGTTTATCCCCATGCTGATGGATACGGGCGGGAACTGCGGCTCGCAAAGTTCGATCACCGTAATTCGCGCGCTCTCGCTGGGCGAGGTCGGCTTTGCAGACACGCTGCGAGTATTATTCAAAGAAATGCGCGTAGCCCTTCTTTGCAGCGCCTGCCTGGCAGCAGCGGAATTTGTAAAAATCATGACGGTAGACCGACTCATCAACGGAAGCGAGATTACCATACTGGTCGCCGCAGCGGTTTCCCTTACGCTGATCGTGACTGTGTTTATCGCCAAACTGATCGGTGCGGCGCTCCCGCTGGCCGCCAGCCGTATCGGACTGGATCCGGCGGTAGTCGCAAGTCCGTTTATCACGACGCTCGTCGACACCATTTCGCTGATCGTTTATTTCATGATGGCCTCGTCTCTTTTGGGCCTTTGATTTTCCCATATACGCTGCGATATATAAAAACCGGCGTCCGGATTAAAAAAATAATCCGGACGCCGGTTTTTATACGTCATGCAGAAACGGTCCTGCAATTTATCCGGTCATGCGCCCGCGCGCTCGCTTGGTTCATACTGCCCGAGCAAAAAAGGCAGCATATCTTCCTTTTCCATATCAAAAACGAGGGTCAATTCCTCAAAAAGCAGCTTTTCGACGTCTTTCAAAAAACGATCATCCGCCGCGCGAAGCTTTTTTCCGGCCTTGGCTAACCGCTCCTGCTGCATCAGCAGCGCTTTCATCGCACGCATAAGATGCTCCGTACCGCCGCCGTCTACCACCTGCTTCAGTCTGTTCTGCCGCATCCGGTCGTCGTCGATCCATTCTACCGTGCTTTCGCGGCACTGCCGCACCAGAGTGCGGATCTCATCCGCGCTTTTGATGTGCCGCATTTTTGCAATCAGCGTTTCACTGTCGATCGGAACGTAAAACGTAGAGCTCCCCGAATACGACGGATGCAGCACATAATACGCCCGGCTTTCTCCACCAAAATCCTTTTCGGCTATTTCCACAAGCGTACAAACGCCGTGGCCGCCATACATTACCGTATCGTTAAGCCCAAACTTTTTGTCCATTCTTTTCCCCCGTACAAACGCAGCGCCTCCCGCTGCCAGAATCTCAGGCCGTTTTGCCTAAAATTACATATATAGTATACCACAAAATGGATCGAAAAGAACATGGTCAAATTTCACAAAATATTCCCCGCATATTTTAGCAAAAGCACCCTCATTCTACGCTTTCGTCCTCTTTCTCCAACAACAGCACTACCTCATGCTCGCCATAAATACGGATATTCTCCCGGCGAAGCAAATCCGCCGTAACGCCGTATCCATCTTTCAACACGCCTGAAAAACTGCCGTCATAAATTCTTCCGCTGCCGCAGGACGGACTGTTTTCCTTCAGCAGCGCCGCACGGCATCCAAACAACCGCGCAAACTTCAGCGTTTCGGCCGCACCTTTCTCATAAAAGGCGGTCATATCCGCTCCTGCGCGCGTAAGAACTTTGCCGCCAACCAATTCGCAGGGCGGACGGGGCGTGGACATGCCGCCAAAAATCTCCGGACAGACCGGTATCAGAATATGCCGCGCCATCAGTTTCTGAATCTCTGGCATTGGTTTTGCACAGCCGTCATACCGGCAGGCAGCGCCGAGCAAGCAGGCGCTTACAAGCAGCTTCATTTTCCGCCTCCTTTGACAAGCGGGGGCGAAAATCCTTTTGCAGCTTTCTGCGCCGTTTTTTTCTGCGGCGCGCGCTCCTCGCGCGCCACGCGCATCCCTCGCGGAGCAAAAGCTTTCCCATAGAAAAAATAACGTTGCGTGTCTTCTCATCCAATTTGCCCAGAGACTTGATAAAATCAAGTTTATCAGCGGCAATGTCTGAAAGCGTTTCGGCATGGTTGACAGTAAACGCTTTGTAAAGCGCTTCTACGAGATCGCGCCGCTCCGCACAACTCATCTCAGCTACCCATGCGCGCAAAGTCTTTTCGATACGGCGGCTTTCAGGCGTCAGCCCCTCCGCCGCAAGAAATTCCCGCCCCATCAGCTGCCATGTAAATGGATCATGCTGCCAAAGCCCGCTGCCAGTGCTTTTGACGACACGGTTCACCTCGCCGTGTTCCAGCAAAAGACCAACGACAGAAAACTGCGGAACGATGGTCAGAATCCGCTCGCGTACAGCCGAATACCCCTCAGAATCCATAATACTTTTGGAAAAACCTGGGCCATCGTTGTTGTACACGCATAAGATTCGCTTCTGCACACGGCGCGAAGCGTGCGCAGCCGCATAAATCGCCAAATTTCCCCCCTTGGAGTGCCCGCCGATCCGAATAGCGCCGCGCAGTTTTTTCGCCGCGGCTTCCAGATACGCGCGCGCATGCTCCTGCGCGGGCACCTGTTCCATAAATCCCATATTCAGATCTTCTTTCCATCCGATCAGCGTATCGTCCGTCCCGCGGTAGGAAATATAGAAGCTGCCGTCGCCAAGCAAAATACAAAGCGCGGCAAACTGCGTCTGCACGGTTTTGTCCATGACGCTGTCAAACCGCACAAGCCCCATATCACGAAAGCGCCGGCTCTCAGCCGCACGGCGCAAGAGTTCGGGCACTTCGTCCGGGATCAGGGCACCTCGGCTTTTTAAGCGCCGGCCTTCGTTTTCAAAATACCGTTCTACCGCCGCAGACAGCGGTACGCTTTCCCGGCGATCCGCACCGTCCGCAATGCCGTCAAGATCCGCAAAGGAAAGCTGCGTCAGGATAAGATTATCCACTTCGCAAAACGGAGACGCATCTAACGTAAGATCGCCGCGCCAATCCAAATAATCAAGAATGTTGCTCATGAGCCCTCCTTTCCGCCGCACTTTTGGAATACACGCAGCCGCAGTAATTCTGACGGTACAGGTGATATTCTTTCGAGAGCGCGATCGAACGCTGATAGCCGCCCTTTTTCTTGAAATCCGAAAATAAATACCGAACGCCGTATTGCTCAGCCAATTCGCCGCCGATCTCATTCAGCGCGCCGGCATCCTTGTAAGGACTGATCGAGAGCGTCGTGCAGAAATAGTCAAAACGCGCGTTTGCCGCGGCGCGCGCCGTCTCCTTCAGCCGCAGATAATAGCATTTCTTACACCGCGCGCCGCCCTCAGCCTCCGCCTCCAGCCCCCGCGCCATTTCAAAAAAAGGGGCAGCGTCATATTCGGCTGTCAACAATCGCACATCTTGGGCAAAAGAGGCGCTTCTCACAAACCGCGCAAGTTCGGCAGCGCGATGCATATACTCGCGCTCGGGTGAAATATTGGGATTATAGAAAAAAAGCGTAATATCAAAGTACTCTGCCAAATACTCAAGCGTATAGCTGGAACAAGGCGCACAGCAGGCATGCAGCAAAAGCCGCGGACGCAGGCCTGCCGCATGAATCCGCTCAAGCTCCATATCCAGTTCCCGCGCGTAATTTTTCATACGGCCATCCCCCTTTGCTTTCAAGCGGCAAAAACACGCCTGCATCGGTTTTTTTACTATCTTCATTATACCTTCCTACGTTCCAAATAGCAATACAATTTAAAAAACACGTTTTCAAATCGATTCTGCCATCAGAAATTTAAAATCGCCTTTACTTCCGGCAAATCCTATGCTACAATCAATGCATATGCAACCACACAGGAGGAAAGCCATGTCTATAGAAAAAGTAAAAGCCTACCTTGACAAATTCAGCGCAGGTGGCCGGATCCGTCAGTTTCCCGTTTCAAGCGCAACTGTTCCAGAGGCCGCCGCCGCGCTTCACTGCGACGAGGCACGGATCGCCAAAACCATGTCCTTTGCGGCGCCGGACGGCGCGATCCTCGTCGTAACGGCAGGCGATATGAAAATTGACAACCGTAAGTTTAAAGATACGTTTCACATAAAAGCGGCCATGCTGCCGCACAGCGATGTGGAAGAGAAAACCGGCCATGCGATCGGCGGCGTTTGTCCGTTCGCCGTCAACGAAGGGGTCAGCGTTTATCTCGATCAATCGCTTCGCCGCTTTGAGACCGTCTTTCCTGCATGCGGTTCTTCCAACAGCGCAATTGAATTGACAATACCGGAACTCGAGCAATTTTCCGGTTATACGGCTTGGGTAGACGTATGCAAAAAACAAGGTGAAGCTATATAAAACGGCGATGCGAGCCGCCAAAGCGGCGCGTACCAAGTAATCAGACGCATAAAGAGCGGCACTCATAAAACAGTAATTGTTCTTCATGGTTATCAACACAGGCAATCGTCAATCTCATATGGAATGGAAACAGGCGATAAAGGTAATTGTTTATGAAAAAATCTTTGTAGAAAACAAAGCGACATATCGGAATTTGAAAGGGTGAGATTATGGGACCAAATCCTAATTATATATATCCAAATGAAAGCATTAAGCAAGTCGTATATATTAAGAATGTAATTACCAAGCCTAATATTATTGTTGGAGAATATACTTACTATGATGATGTGAACGGAGCAGAAAAATTTGAAGAGCATGTTACTCATCATTATGAGTTTATTGGGGATAAACTGATTATTGGAAAGTTTTGTTCTATTGCAAAGGGCATTGAGTTTGTCATGAATGGTGCAAATCATAGAATGAACAGCGTTACGACTTACCCTTTTAACATCATGGGCGGAGGTTGGGAACAGTTTACCCCCAGCCTCGAAGACCTTCCCCTAAAAGGAGATACTGTTGTAGGCAATGATGTTTGGATTGGACAGAATGTGACTGTAATGCCCGGTGTTCATATTGGAGATGGTGCAATCATAGCAGCCAATTCTGTTGTCACAAAGGATATTCCACCATATAGCATCGCGGGTGGAAACCCATGCAGAGTGATTCGCAAGCGGTTTGACGAAGATTTGATTGCATATTTGCTTGACCTTAAATGGTGGGATTGGGACGCAGATAAAATATTCAGAAACATGAATGCACTGTGTAGTGGAGATTTGCGGCGAATCAAGCATATATCCAATTGACAACTTCGGTTTGTTAAGCAACAGCAAAGACAGAAAAAAGCCGTCAAGGATAAAACGTACGCTTTCTCTGCCTTTACTGTGAAGCCGCCAAGAGAGCGCACCCGGATAAACAGCTTACGCTCTCAATCCATTATGGATTGAGAGCGTAAAGGGAAAAAGCACTCGTTTCTCACTCGTCTTTCTCCGCACCCTGTATGACAGCTACCCTATTTCAGTTTGTCGGTTGCTACTGTTTTATGAGTAGCTACCATTTATGTGCTCTTATATTCTAGTTTGACGCGTATACGTTCCGGCAGTCCGGGCGTACGTCGCGTTTCACAGCGTTACGCCCGCGATCTCGCGAACGACCTCTCCCGCGATCACCATCCCGCAGACGTTTGGTACAAACGAGATACTGCCGACCATCTTTTTCCCCGCTTCGGCAGCCACAGCGGCGTCCTCCATGATCAAGAGACGCGGCGGCTCATCCGACCAAACAACTTTCAAATTTAAAATTCCCGCCTCGCGGCAAAGCTTCCGCATGGTTTTAGCCAGCGGGCAAACAGATGTTTCGTAAATATCACCGACCAAAAAGCGCGTCGGATCCAGTTTGTTGCCCGCGCCCATGGAGGAAATTACCGGCGTCCCGCATGCCTGCGCGCGGCGGATAATTTCCAATTTCGCCGCGGTGTCGTCCACAGCGTCGATGACAAAAGCATACTGCGAAAAATCAATTTCTGCCGCATTGCCGGCTGTAAAGAAAGTCTCGACGGCCAAAACACGGCAATCGGGCCGAATACGAAGCAGTTCCCGGCGCACGACCGCCACTTTGCTCTCCCCAACGGTATCCGCCGCAGAAAAATTCTGCCTGTTTAAATTGCTCTCGCAATAGACGTCGCCGTCCACCAGCGTAAGCGCGCCGACGCCCGCGCGCACAAGCGCCTCGGCGCAGCTGCCGCCCACGCCGCCGACGCCAAACAACAAAACGTGCGCGGCCTGCAGCCGGGCGACGCCTGCGCGCCCGATCAAAAGCCGGGTCCTCGTATCAAAATCCACCATTTTGTTTCCATCCGTTCAAAAGTATCGTTTTTGCGCAAAACGCTCTTGCAAAGCAGTCAAAATCCGCTAAAATCCCGCAAAATACACGCGCACGTTCCCAAAATATTCTATTTTGCCATATCGCGGTAGAGGAACGTCACAATCTGTCCTCTTGTGCAGATGGCATCGGGAGAGAACGCCGTACTGCCGGCGCCTTTTGTAATGCCCCATTCCACCGCCCAGAGAACTGCGTCATGGTAATATGCCGCCGCGTCGACATCTGTGAACGGGTTGGTCTGGTCTGTAGGCGCCTGCGTTTTCTCGGTTCTGTGCAGGAAGGTTACAATCTGTCCTCTTGTACATAGCGCGTCAGGGGAGAAGGCGGTCGCGCTAGTTCCGTTGGTGATTCCGTTTTCCACGGCCCACAAGACGGCTTTGTAATAATAAGCGCCTTCTTTTACATCCGTAAACGGGTTGAGTGCGCTCTTCGGCTCCGGTTTGCCCATGGCGCGCCAGAGGAAAGTGACGGCCTGACTTCTGGTGCAGCCAGCGTCTGGAGTAAACGATGTGCCATCGGTGCCATTGGTAATCTGGGGCGCATGATTGACAGCCCAGAAGACGGCATCATAAAAATAGTCCGTTGTCCGCACATCGGTGAACGGCATGAGGTCAACAACCGTCACCGACACACTGCCCGCGCTGGCCGTCCCCGCGTAGGTCATGACGTCTTCAAAACACGCTGAGAGGACATCGCCGTCTTTAAAAGTCTGCCCGTTGGCAAGCTTGAAGCGGAAAGTGGTAGCGCAGAACTCGCCGTCTGCCGCTGCGGCGGGATCCACCGGAACCAACGCGCCAGCCAATGTTATACCGCCGCAGCTGATCTGTACGCGCTGCACCGTAACGGAATTCAGGCGTACCGGCCGGTCGAACCGCAAAACAGCGAAATCGTCCCCTGCCTCGCCGGAGAGCGTCAGTTTGGCCGCTGTCTTGGAAACCAGTCCCACGTTAACATCAGTCTGGACCGGCGGCACCGGTAGCCAGTCGCTGTACGCCGTCTCATAGCCGGCTTTCTCATACTTCACCTGCCACCAACCGTCAGGCACCATCCACAGATACTGCCCCAAAACATCGGTGGTTAGAGGATTGCTCTGCTCGAACTTGGATGCGTCCCATTTCTGCGCTTCGGTAGCGTTGGCGATGGGCTTGGTCTTGCTGTCGCTATAGTAGAGCGTGGCAGTCACGCCGGAAAGCCGGTTCGATTCAAACCCTTCATAAACGTGTCCGGAGGGATCTTCAATGACGATTATGGGTTTATTTTGGGTGGATGACCACTCCGGGTGCTTTCTCTTCTCTTTCCATATCTTGATCGGCGATGTCAAAAAATATCTAACAGGATCCTCTATACAATCTATAAACTCAAACAGCGGGGCAAGAAGATCAGCCAGATCCTGAAACGGCGATCCTTCCCCGATCCAGTAATAGATTACCGGTCCAACCGGTGTTTTGCTGATCTGCTCGCCAACCCACGCAGCGCCGTTTGTAAGAGGATTATCCGGCCATTTTTCTACAATATATTCTCCAATCCCCCAGCCGATATCAAACGCGATCTGTTTGGGGTCGATTTTGAAAGGAAACTTCCTTGCAGGATTCAGAATAGGCGGGTTGGGCTGAACATGAACGGGAGCCGGGGATACTTTCGGCGTTGCTCTGGGCATAGCGCCTTGGGAATAGGCTCGGTTTCCGTATCGATTGACACGTCCTTTTTGAATTCGAGCGTTATATTGGCCGGGAATTCTGCGAATGGCGCCCCGGCTCTGTTTCCGTCAAGATCGATCATGTTGACCGCGTTGTTCTCCAAAAGGCGATATACATGGATATCCGCGTCTTGCCCGCTCGGATCCATGCTGATAAAACTGTCGGTAGCAGCAGAAATATAACGCGCACGGTCGTAGATCAGACCGTTGCCGTCGCTGACGATGCCATAGATTCCCATATAGGAATAGTGGTTGACGATCCCCTCGGTTTTACTTAGAACACTGCCCTCCTGATCGTAGGTATACCGGTTTACCACCGTTCCATCGGCGCCGGTAATTTCAGTGACCGACCCCAGATGATCGGCATTATAAAAATACGTGATTCCATCGATCCATGCGGCGGCAATGCCGTCAGACACGGCATAATGCGTCTCGCAGCCATCCTGATAGGATGCCACAGTATAGCCGCATCCTGTGGGATCATTGAGATAGCTTGTCGTTACACCGTTCACCGTCACACGGTTCCGAAGGCCGAAAGCGTCATATCCATATTCGTAAACGGTTCCGTCAAAATCAGTATAGCGGACAAGCCTTCCGCGAATGTCCCAGGAATAGCGTGCGGTTCTGCCGTCTTTGGTCTCGGTAAGCAGATTGCCATTGGCGTCATACGTCCGGGAAGCGGCGCCATAGACCGCGTATTGGTTCATCGCGTTCGCCGTATAGCTGGTTATTTGTCCATTTACCGTGACCTGCGTCCGGTTTCCGGCAGCATCATAGGCATATTGTGTAATCTCACCTGAAGGAGAAACAGATTCAATAAGTTGATCTTTTCCGTCATAACGATACCGCCAAGTGCCGGAAGCTTCCGTCATGGCGCTGATCAGACCCAAATCGTTATTGACATACGCAAAGGAGGAAATAAGCGTGTCGGCGGCGTCATAATTTTGGATAGAAGTCAGTATCCCTTCTTCGTCATAGGTGAAATCCGTATAGGTCCCGTTGGCATTTTGCTGTTTTGCAAGAAAACCATCTGCATCATAAGTATACGTGATTAAGATCGATGTTCCATCGGAAACCGTGAGGATTTGATCCAGATCGTTGTATGTGTATCCGGTAGTATATGTCCCATCAAAAACAGATGTTTGACGCCCCTGCGCGTCATAGGAATATATTACGCTTCGGCCGTCGGGATAGACGATCTTCGTCACATCGCCGCCGGCATTGTACTCAAGCGAGGTTATCTGGCCGTTTTCGTTGATGGAGGTCAGGTTTTGATCCGCATCGTAAGTATAGGATACCGACTCTCCGTTTTCATATATCGCTTTAATCAAATTCCCGCTGCTATCATAAGAATACTTTGTCTCGTCACCGGCACGGTTCGTATAACGATTGAGATGATTTTCGGCGTCATAACTATAGTGCTCGATTTTTCCATCAGGGTACCGGATCACTGTGCCGCCGCTCGGATCATCCCGCTTGTACTCGGTTGTATTCCCGTTGGCATCCGTTATCCCGGTCAGCGCACCGGAATCGTCATAGGCGTATCGTATTATACCGTCACAGTCAGAAATACTGGTTATATTGCCCGACGAGCCGCAGGTAAAAACGAACGCGCTGCCGTCAGGGCGAACCATCCGGATCATATTGCCGCCATCCGATGCATCGCTCAGCGTGCAAATTACGGTTCCGGCGCCGTCATTCACCGTCACTTCATAGGGTTCATAACAAAAATCAATCACATATGCGCCCAAGGTGATTTGGGTTAGATTGCCGCTTTCATCATATGAGTAGTTGATCGCCGTACCGTCCGGAGACTCCATGCCGGAAAGATTTCCCGCATCGTCAAAGTCAAAAATCGCAATCTCGCCGGAACTGTCACTGACAATGGCTGTACAGGGATCATAACTGTAGGAAATGCTTGTTTCTCCGTCGGTCGCGCGGATCATTCTTCCCTGCTCGTCGTAAATTTGACGGGAAACCGTACCATCGGAATAGGTGATTTTAAAAGTTCCAACACCTTCATATTCAACCGTACTAAATTGACCGTTTTCTTCAACGAGTACGGTGTTGTTCTTGTCTGCATAGATATACTCCGCACCGTCCTGATTCAGTCCCGCTTCGCCGGGCAAAAACTCTACCCGGAACTTATACGGCACGCTGCTTTCGTCAAAGTCGTAACTGCCCGTCCAGGCGTCTTCAACCGCCTTATAGCGCAGCGGAATGCGCGTCTCTTTTCCCAGCCGGTCGGTCGTAATCACAGCGACGCGGCTCTGCGCGGAAGAATCCTTTACAAAATCCACTCGGAAAGCGAGGGTAGGCAGATCAGCCCAAAAAGCATAGTAATCGGCGCTGTCGTTTCCCGTCGCATAATCTATAACAAGAGAGGATTCGACCGGAGGATCAGCCGTTGTCCGGCCGTGGACGTAATTGCTTACCGTCAGGGTTTTGACCTCGTCCGTTTCCGGCTCGTAGGCAATTACATGATTGTCACTGCAAAAGCTGCCGCCGTCCGGAAACGTGACAATTGCGTAAACTGTATGATCGCCGGCAACCTCAGGCAGCGTAACGGTACCTGACCAAGTGCCCAAGGCGTTGGATTTCGCATTACCTAAGACGCTGTCTCCCTCATAAAAGGCAATGGCGCTGCCGGGGATGGCGGTGCCCGATACGGGCAATTTTATCCTGGAAGTACGGTTTGGCAGGGATAGATCAAAAGAGTGCACCGCAAAGTCCAAAGTCTCCTGATGACGCTCGCCGTCTGCCATAATATTAGCGGTCAGGGTCTGATCTCCTGTGATGTTGGCTATGGCGCTGAATCGGATCACGCCACCGTCCTGCAGAGACACCGTCAGCGGATTTGCACTCATTTCGGAAACTGCTTTGCTGTCTACAGTCAGGCTTCCCGGCACATAGGTCACGCCGGCAGGCAGAGAGAATGTTGCCTGACCCTCTTTCGCGCCCAGGGACACAACGGCCCGAACCGTAAACTTTGCGCCCTGCGTAACCTTGCCGCTGGGAATGCTGAGATCACAGGAGTAGTCACCGCAGGATTTTTCGCCCGAAATCGTAACGGATGAACCGAGATACCGGGTCTCACCGCTTACATCGAGTTCAATCTCCTCGCCGGTATCATCATTCACCGCATGCATACCGCCTCCAATGATAACAGGGTTATCGCCCGACGCGGTCATAACGGCGGCGGAACCCTCCTTGTATAAGTGTACGGTGCCGCCGAACAGGTTGATATGACCGCCCAGCGCACACATTAGAGGCACGCTCTGGGGAATACAGCTTTCAATGGAGACCGTCCCACCCAGCACGGACAAGTTGCCGTCGGCCTGGACAGACAAGCCGTCTCCACCGGTACCCATGATTTTCGCATATCCTCCGTTGACGGTGAGGATGCCCGCGTCCAAGGAGATGCCCCACTTACCGGTAAAGCTGGCTGAGCCCCCTTTCAGAATTACCTCGGAGCCATTGCGGATACCCAGCGCAGGACAATTTCCAGAGGTCTCCACAGTCAGCGTCCCCCAGACTGAAGGAGCGTCCCGCCCTCGGTAACCCCGACGCCGTGCGCACCGGTGACAACGGCATTCAAAGTGCCGCTGCGCAATTCAAACAGCGAGCCGTCACCTGTAACGCCGAAGCACGCGCCCTGTCCTTCGGGGGTAGCAGCGGTGTCTATGGTGATCTCGCCGCCGTCAAGAATGAATTGGCTGCCGCCGCCTACTCGAAAGACCGAACCCGCCCGGCCGAATTCATCCGTTGGGGTAGAGATCAAATTGATCTTTGCTCCGGCTTCCACCATGACCCAAGGAGCCGCGGCAGACAAGGAGGCATCCACCACAAGACGGTTAGCCGTGATGGCACAGTCGGCAAACCGATGTACCGATGCGCTCTGGCGGGAAGCATTCCCACGCAGGCTGAGTCCCCCAAGACCATAAACATTTAAGACCGCGCCGCCGTCCACAGTGAGGCCGCCGGATACGACTTCAAAGGTACCATGCGCCCCCTCAAAAACGTTTCGGACAGTCACAGCAGCACCTTCCGTGATAGACACGTCCGCATAATCTACGACGAAAGTACGGAAAATATCTGTACCGCTGGAGTCCACTTCCAAGCTGCCCGGTCCCTTGATGGTGACAGTTGTCTCATCAACCGTAAATGGAATCTGTAGAGAACCGTCTTCCATTCGGAAGCTGCCGTCGTTGCGAACGGTGGAGTGCTCCTTTAAAACCACGGTCAGTTCCCCGCCGCCGTAGATATGGACCGGTCCAAGGGATGCGCCGTTCAAGGTCAGAATTTGCGTACGTTCGCTGTAACTTACGCCGGAGGGAATTTCGTTTGAAATCGCCTTTCCATCTTCGACCAAATGCAGGTCGTTGATGACAATAGTAGGGCCGCCTCCCGCCGCCCAAGCCGCGGTGGGAAAAAGAGGCAAAAGCATTGCCAAAGTTAACAGCAGCGTGATCATGCGATTTTTCATTTGACTTTCTCCATTTTCGTACAAAATTTTTCTTCAGTCCTGCTTTTCAACTGAAGAAAAAAAGAACAACGCCGAGCAAAATTTTTCTATCCGGGCATGCAAAGCCGCAGGGAACATCATCTTACAGTTGGTCCTCACTTTCTCACGCCAACATGCTGCCCCTGTGCCATATTGCGCGCCTGCGTTTGTATATTTGTTCACATTATACCATATCATGCCGGGAAAGTAAACGGAACCTGTCCCATTTTCTGCAAAAAGAGCTTGACAAAAAAACAAACCTGTGCTAGCATAAAGACAGCGTTGATGGGAATAGTAAGCGTTTCAATTACTTCAGAGAGGAGCCGGCCGGTGCGAGACTCCGATAAAAAACGCCGAACCCGCCCCGGAGCACCGCGGCGAAGAGCCGTGCGGCAGCCGTCCGTTACAGCGGCATAGAGAGCGGAGTCTTGGTTCCGAATTCGGGTGGTAACACGGAAATTTTTCGTCCCGGCTACAGCCGGGACTTTTTATTTTGGAGGTATCCATGAAACTCAGCCAACTTGTCGGCGACCGATTTAAAGAGCGTCCTGCCGGCGCGGTGATCGACAGCCACGCGTTGATGCTGCGCGGCGGCTATATGAAATTTGTAGCCAGCGGTATTTTTTCACAATTTCCCCCGCTGGTACGGACATGCAAAAAAATCGAAGCCATTATTCGCGAGGAAATGAACGCCATCGACGGACAGGAGGTGCTCTTCCCCGTAACCATGCCCGCCTCGCTCTGGGAGGAATCGGGCAGATACGATTCCATCGCATCCGAACTGCTCCGCTTCAAGGATCGCAACGACGTTCCCATGGTGCTCGGCATGACACATGAAGAAGCAGCGGTGCATCTGGTACGCGAATACGGCGCAAGCTATTCAAAATACCCCTTTATGATCTATCAGTTGCAAACGAAATTCCGGGATGAAGCGCGCCCGCGCGCAGGGATGATCCGCGTGCGAGAATTTACCATGAAGGACGCCTATTCCTTTCACACCTCTATGCCGGATCTGGAAGCGTATTATGCCCGTTGTCACCGTGCTTACGAACGTATCTTCGAACGTGCGGGCGTTCCCGAAGTCGTCTCCGTACAGTCGGACTCCGGAATGATGGGCGGCAGCATTTCACATGAATTCATGCTGCTGACACCGGTCGGCGAAGATACGATCGTCACCTGCACCGCTTGCGGATACAGCGCCAATATGGAGGCGGCCGCATGCATCACGGAACCGGCCGTGGCGGAAAACTGCGAAGAACTGAAGCTTGTTCATACGCCGAACGCGCATACGATTGAAGCGCTTTGCGAATTGCTCTCCATCCCCGCACGCAAAACGGCGAAAGCCGTCGTATATCAGGAGAACCAGACAGACGACTATATCATTGTTTTCACGCGCGGCGATCTTGACATCAACGAAACGAAGCTCCGCAATTATTTGGGAAAAGAAATTCATCCCGCAGTCATCACCGAAGCGTCCGGCATCGTAGCGGGTTTTATCGGCGCGGTAAACTTCACGGGAAAAGCGAGGCTCTTGTTCGACCGTTCGCTCAAAGGGCAAAAAAATCTGGTCTGCGGCGGAAACCGCGTCGATTATCATTACACCGGCTTCAACACCGAACGCGACTACGGCGATGTGGAATATCACGATTTTTCGAAAGCTTACGCCGGCGGTATCTGCCCATGCTGCAAAAAAAGTGCCCTTGACGTAAGCAACGGCATCGAAGTCGGCAATATTTTCCAACTCGGCACAAAATATACTGCCAGCATGGGGATGACGTATCTCGACGAAAACGGCGAGAGCAAAAATCCCATCATGGGATGTTACGGCATCGGCGTCGGACGCCTTGCAGCCTCGGTATGCGAAGCACACCATGACGAATATGGGCCGATCTGGCCGATTTCCATCGCCCCTTGGCAGCTTCACCTTTGCTGCGTGCGCGCCGACGACGCAAATTGCCGCGCATTTGCCGGCAATTTGTACAGCGAACTGCAAGACGCCGGCATCGAAGTTATTTATGACGACCGCGACGTGCGGGCAGGCGTCATGTTTTCGGATGCCGATCTGCTTGGCACGCCGGTGCGCGCCGTCGTCAGTCCCCGCAATATGAGCGAGGGCGTCGTCGAAATCTCGACCCGCGACAAACAGGTTCAATTGAAAGTGCCGCTCGAGCATGCCGTCTCAAAGATACGGCAGATCATAGACGGCTTGTACGCTGCAATCGATGAAAAGGTCCACAGCCGGTTATAATCTGAAGCAGCATATGGCGGTTGACGATCTACTCGAAGTATTCGGCGGCAGGCGCCGCATGATGCAATATCAAAACAAAAACGCTTCCGCCAAGATACGCTTATGCGGAAGCGTTTTTTATAAAACGAATAAATCGCGTACAGAGTCTCGATTATTTCAAATACGCAACGGCTTCGATTTCACACAGTGCGCCGCTGGGCAAAGAACGAACAGCGACACAACTTCTTGCCGGACGGCGGTTTGAAAAATATTTTGCATATACTGCATTGAATACGGCAAAATCAGCCATGTTCACCAAATAACAGGTTGTTTTCACAACCGCCTCATAGGTTGCGCCCGCCGCCTCCAGAATCGAACCGATGTTAATGAGCGCCTGTTCGGCCTCCACCTCGATGCCGCCTTTCACCAGCTGACCATCCGCCGGGCAAATACCGCACTGCCCGGAAGTAAAAAGAAAATCTCCGCATACCACGCCCTGCGCATAAGGACCGATCGCCGCTGGCGCGTTGTTGGTTTGAATCTCGCTCATTGCCCCCGATCTCCTTTCCATATTTTAACCTGCGATAAAATAATGCCGCCAAAAAGCAACGCACAGCCCATATAACCGCGCCAGCCTAAATTCTCGTCCAGCAGCAGCCAGCCGCCTATAGCGGCAAACACTGACTCCGTACAGAGGATAATCGAAGCCAGCGCGGGTTCTGTCCCACGTTGCCCGATTACCTGAAAGGTATATGCAACGCCAACGGACATAACACCGCAATACAAAATTGGAATTTTCGCTTCGATTACCGCCGCCATATGAATTTCTTCGGTAAACAGAGCGCAGAATATGCAGAGCGCACCGCAAACGATAAACTGAACCATTGAAAATTTGAGGGGACTTACTTCTGCGGCATACCGATCAATCACCACGATATGCGCCGTCCAAAAAAACGCACCAATGACCAGAACCAAATCTCCAAAGCCTACCGGTTCTATACCGTTCGCAAAACTTACAAAATACAAGCCGATCACCGCGATTATGGCGCCAATCCATGCTTCCGGCCGGATTTTTTTATGCATGAATATGCCGCACAGCGGTACAAATACCATGTACAGTCCGGTGATAAACCCCGCTTTTCCTGCGCTGTCTGTCAAAAGAATCCCATACTGCTGAAGCGAAGACGCGGCAAATAAAATCACGCCGCAAAGCGCGCCGGTCCCCACGTTTTTTTTTCGCTCTGCATTGCTCATTTTATTCCGTTCAAAAATCAGCACAACCGGAATCAACGAAAGAACGCCGACAAAAAATCGAATCCCGTTAAACCAAAACGCGCCCAAAGAATTGCCGCCGATGTTTTGAAACGCAAAGGCAAATCCCCAAATCAAAGCGGTTAAAAACAAAACACAGATATATTTAGGATGATTCTCTTTCATCATTGTCACCATTCTGCAACCAAATATACCTTATTCTATCCCATCCGCACTCTTTTGTCAATCCGCCGCCTTCACTTTTGTAGACAGCTACAGCCTTTTTGCCAACCGATTGGAGATTTTTTAGCAATTTTGTAAAAAAACAGCACAGGCATATGGTGCCGTAACATTCAACTTGCTTTACGTCTATTGGTCATTTCATCATCCTGTGATAAACGGCAGTAAAGAGCGGTGATTTTGTTCTGTTCTGATTGTCTGCTATTCAAAGTTTGCTCCTTTCCGACAATCGAATACAGTATATTGCTGTAAGCATTATACCATATTCAACCGTCCAATTCAACGCTTTAGTGTGATAAATTAAATTATTCTTCATGGAACTTATAACCTAGCTTACGGGTCATAGTGTCGATTAGAAACTCTTTACCGTCCGGATTAAAGTGTCCCATAACCTCGTATTCGGTGTTGCCGTCTTTTTCGGCAAAGTCCAGATCTGGCGGAATACGGTTCAGAGGTTTCCGTTCTCTACCCGCATCAATAACCGCAGGCCTGTTCAGTATCCTTTCAATTTTGGGATGCTCTTTCTCTAACTTTGTAATTAGTTCCTCTAACCGTTTGTTTCTTTCTGATACTTCTTTGTCCTCCTTACCGATTCAGTGGAATAAGTGATATGTACCGGCAAGCATCGCCTTTGGTCTACCACGGCACTTGTCAGGACTATTCCTGAAACCTTTAAGGGCATGGGATTATCCAACAAATCTGCCTTTTTGTCCCCAAAAGGCGATGCTTGCTGGTATAGTGCCTTCCCATTTCCCTCCGTGTGCAAAACTGCAAACAAAAAAAGCCGTTACACAGACATCAAAGATCGGCGGAGCATTGCTCTCGCTTCAAAATGATGTTCCATGTAACGGCTTTAAATTTCAAGCACTTTATTTACTTGTTGCTTTAATTATACTTTCTCTTGGTTGCACAGTCAAGATTTTTCGTATCGTGAGTAAATATTTTTTCTATAAGACTTGCACATATCGAGGAAATATGCTATAATATACAAAATTGAATTCGAAAGCGAGGTGGACAAAATGACAACTAATAAACTGATAAAATCAAATGTCGTTTTGTCCATACTGTAAAGATACTTTCTAATGGATATAATCGTCGCTCCTGATTTTATCAGGAGCGATTTTTATATTTATTTAGAAAGAGGTAACTTATGAACAGACTAACATTCGTTCAGCTATACGCTGAAGACAAAGAAAACTGTGCAACTTTTGAACAGCTTATGTGGCAGTATGCCAAAGAACTTGACGAACATCAAAGCCGAATTACACCCACAAATTTCATTGAAAAGTGGATTAAAAGTATTATACAAATACAGGGCGATAATGATCGACATTTGGAACTTTGTTATGATGATAAAACGCTGATTGGTTTTTTGTACGGCAAGATTGACCGTCCCGAGCATAAAGGCTTCATAAAGGTCGGATACGGATATATAATGGAATTTTTTGTATTGCCCGAGTATCGCCGTAACGGGTATGGAAAAGAAATGTATTTACGCTTAGAAAAACTATTCAAACAAGACGGCGCAAAGCGAATGTATCTTACTTCCGATCCTATTACAGGCAAGCCCTTTTGGGAGTCCTTGGGGTTCGTAAATACTGGTGAAAAGTCACCCGAAAATGATCAAGAAATCTACGAAAAGCAAATATTTGCAGACAAAAACAGAAAAGTAAACATCATCAAATATCCTGATAATATTATGCTGTATTCTATCGCAAAACGACACGGTGAAATCGCTAACAAAGTCATTAAAGAATTGACTAATGTAATATCTACTGCACATTATTGTTCTGACTTCTTTTGCACAATTATGTATAACGACAATGGCGAAATCATTGGATGTGCGAATTTTATTCAAAGCAGTTCTGAATCCTCAAAATGGTTTTACACCGATTTATGGATTGCTCCGGAATATAAACGCCAAGGTTGTGCAACAGAAATCATCAACACTGGACGGCAGTATTTGTCAGAACTTAATGCAAAGACACTGTTATGTACGGTTGAGCCACATAATGAAGCATCATTGAATTTGCAAAGGTCTTTGGGATTTGAGCAAATTGAAACTCAACCCTTTGAAAATTTTGAAGTGGATGGCTTGATAATGTTCAAAATGAATATTACAACGAACTTCAACATAGTCTGTCTGGCAGATGATTTCAATCATTTGGTATTCATTTGCGATTTACTTACCAATCCGTCGAATGTTTCGGCACTACATTTGAAGAGGAAACTTGATAACGAATACCGTCAATTCTATAAAGAAATGAGAGAAGCGTTAATCTTTGGTACAGCAGATGATGAATTGAACTATATAATAAGAAAAGGTGTAGTACCGATTGCTTGGTTAAAGTTAAATGGATTAAGCAATGATAGCCTGTGGATTAGTATGCTTATAGTTCACGAGAAATATAGAAATTTGGGTGTGGGTATGTTTGCCTTGAATTTTGTTGAAGAATTCGCTTTATCAACTCAACGCAATCATATCTACATAAATACTACATCAGACAATTTAATTGCGCAGTCACTTTATAAAAAAGCCGGCTATATTGTAGTGGGAGAGACAAATCATCAAAATGAGGATAAAACCGAATTAGTTAGATATACATTGCATAAAGAAATTTTCTTTAATTAAAACCGTGAGGCAGGGAAATCATTCCCTGCCTCACTTCATTTAGGTATAAATCAAATCTGTGTTTATTGCTTCTATGGCTCTGCTGCGGATATTATTCATCCGAGCAATCCACTCCATCTGATTTTTTGCTTTGAGTTCTTCGGTGATACCCTCACGCTCTGCCATTTCTTTTACAAGCCGAAAAAACATATCCTCTGCCTGCTTGTCGAGGTCAGCGGGATAGCCGCTCAGTTTACTACTCGTTAGCAAGTTGGTGTATAACACCTTTCTGTGCCGCTTAATATACCGTAAGTGTCGCTGTCCCCATAAGCCGATTTCCGTTTCTTTTTCGGCGAGTAAGGTCAGATTAGGAATTAGATAACCATTTTCCTCGTGATACGTGCCACCCATTTGTTCAAATAATGATTTTATTGCAGTTTCCTCCAAATATAAGTTTTAGATTTTTCTGCAATATACCGTACCGATTGTCTTTGCCACTTGTTTTCAAAACCATCGTTACGGCACCTCATCATACTAATACTGTGCTGTTTTTTTATCGAACTTACTCTGCTGCGGCTTCTGCTGCGGGCGCTTGGGTTTCGGCAGCAACCGTCTCAGCGGCAGACGCTTCGACTGCGGGCGCCGTATTGGATTTCTCAGCAGCCTTTTTGGCAGTTGTCTTTTTTGTAGCCGCTTTCTTTGTCGGCTTTTCCGGCTCAGCAGGCGCAGACGCAGGAATCAAACGGATGATCGCCATCTCGGCCGCATCTCCTCTGCGGGGGCCGATCTTGAAAATCTGCGTATAGCCGCCGTTTCGATCAGCATATTCCGGCGCGATCGTGTCAAACAATTTCTTCACAACACTCTCTTTGGTAATAAAAGCGAGTGCCTGACGGCGGGATGCCAGCGTATTTTTCTTTCCGAGCGTAATCATCTTTTCGGCAAGCGGCCTGACCTCCTTTGCTCTGGTCAGCGTCGTCTCAACCGAACCGTTTTCGAGCAGATATGTTACCATTCCTCTGAGCATAGCTTTTCTATGATCAGTAGGCCTGCCAAGTTTTTCTAGTTCCGGGCATTGTAAAATTCCCTCCTTATCGTATTTGCGCACAGTTGCGCTGGGGTTTACTCTTCCTCGCTCTTGAGTTCGAGGCCGAGCGCCTGAAGCTTATGAATGACTTCCTCAAGCGATTTCTTTCCAAGATTTTTTACCTTAATCATTTCACTCTCGGTCCGGTTGGTCAGATCCTCCACCGTATTGATGCCGGCGCGCTTCAGGCAATTGAAACTGCGCACAGACAAGTCAAGATCTTCAATGGTCATCTCAAGGACTCTGTCCCTCTTGGTCTCTTCACGCTCGACCATGATCTCCGCTTTTCTAGCCTCGTCTGACATATCGACAAACAAGTTGAGATGCTCGTTGAGTATCTTGGCGCCGAGAGAAACCGCTTCTTTGGCAGAAATCGTTCCGTTCGTCTTCAATTTTAGCGTTAATTTATCATAATCGGTAATATTGCCGACGCGCGTATACTCCACATTATACTGCACTCTGTATACAGGCGTAAATATGGAATCCGTAAAAATCAAGCCGATCGGAGCACTGGTCTGCGACGAAGCATTATAAATCTGCTTGTTTTTTTCCTGTGAAACATAGCCTCTGCCATGATCGAAGGTCAGTTCCATATAAAAACGCGAATTTTCTACCACGGTCGCAATATGATGATCCGGATTCAGGATTTCAATATCCGCATCTGAAGCGATGTCTCCGGCCGTAACCTCACACGCACCAGTCACATCGATAACAACTGTTTTAGGCGAAGCACTATAAAGCTTAGCGACTATTCCCTTCACGTTGAGTACGATCTCCGTTACGTCCTCTTTGACGCCTGGCACAGTCGAAATCTCATGAAGCACGCCGTCAATTTTTTATGCTGCATACCGCAACTCCGGGGAGCGAATTGAGAAGCACCCTGCGCAGCGAATTTCCAAGCGTTGTACCATAGCCCCGCTCAAGAGGCTCGACAACAAACGTACCCTCGCTGCCGTCTTCGCTGATATCAACAAGATTTATGTTGGGCTTTTCTATTTCAATCATTTCGTACCCTCCTTGAAATCAAATCATGCAATCTGTCATTTCGTTGTCCCACTGGGGATAAGATTTTGCATTTTTGCCGCGCATACCGCCGCCAAGCCGCACTCCAGAGGCCGTATGCCGGCAGGAGGCGGTATTACTTAGAATAGAACTCAACGATCAACTGCTCGTTAATATCAAAATCGATATCGTCTCTTGCAGGAAGCGCCACAACCTTCGCCGACCCGTTTTCCGCGTTTACATCCAGCCACTTCGGCGTATGCTTGCCTGCACTTTCTTCCAAGAGGGCTTTGATCTTTGCGCTGTCCGCGCTGCTCTCATTGACGGTAATCACATCGCCAGCCTTGACGCGGATCGAAGGAATGTTCGCCTTCTTGCCATTGATTCTGAAATGATTGTGCAAAACGAGCTGTCTTGCTTCCGCACGGCTGCTCGCCATCCCCATTCTATAGACGACATTGTCCAAACGGGTTTCCAGAAGTACAAGCAGATTTTCGCCCGTCATACCCTCTTTAGCGTCCGCAATCTCGAAATAGTTCTTAAACTGCTTCTCCTGCAGGCCGTAATATCTTCTGGCCTTCTGCTTCTCGCGCAGATGCATGCCATACTCGCCGATCTTTTTGCGCGCGTCGCCATGCTGCCCCGGAACTTTGTTTCTGCGGTCAATCGCGCATTTGCCGGAAGTGCAGCGCTCGCCTTTGAGATACAGCTTTACACCCTCTCTGCGGCATAGTCTGCAAACAGGACCTGTATATCTTGCCATTTTGTTTTACCTCCTTAAAATTACACGCGTCTGCGCTTAGGCGGACGGCAGCCGTTGTGCGGGATCGGGGTGACATCTTTAATCATTGTGATGTCAAGACCGACAGTCTGAAGCGCGCGAATCGCCGATTCGCGTCCCGAACCGGGCCCTTTCACATACACTTCCACAGTTTTCATGCCATGATCCACAGCAATTTTTCCAGCCTGCTCCGCTGCGGTCTGCGCGGCAAAAGGAGTAGACTTTCTGGAGCCTTTAAAGCCGAGTTCCCCGGCGGAGGCCCAGGACACTGCGTTCCCCTCAGTATCGGTGATCGTGATGATGGTGTTGTTAAAGGTAGACTGGATATGTGCGGCGCCTTTTTCAACATTTTTGCGCTCGCGGCGCTTTTTGATAACCTTCTTTACTGCCTTAGCCATCTTTATGTTGTCACTCCTTTACTTCTTCTTATTTGCGATGGTCTTTGCGGGACCTTTGCGCGTTCTGGCGTTCGTCTTGGTGCGCTGACCTCTTACCGGCAGCCCTTTTCTGTGACGAATACCACGGTAGCAGTTAATTTCTACCATATTTTTAATATTGAGCGCAACGTCGCGGCGCAGATCGCCCTCAACGGTATAATGCGCGTCAATCTCGTCGCGGAGTTTGGCCACATCCGCTTCGCTGAGGTCTTTTGCGCGCGTGTCGGGATTGATACCGGTTTTTTCCAGGATATCCCGCGCGCTTTTCTGACCGATGCCGTAGATGTATGTCAGCGCGATCTCCACACGCTTTTGATTTGGAATATCAACACCAGCTATACGAGCCATTTGTGTAATCCACCCTTTCTTTGGTTTCTGTCATAAACAGTTCTCTGGTCTAATGGGATTTGCTCAGCCCTGCTTCTGTTTGTGCTTGGGATTCTCGCAAATAACCATTACTTTACCTTTTCTCTTGATGATCTTGCACTTTTCGCAGATCTTCTTGACGGAAGGCTTAACTTTCATTGTTTATCTTCCTTTCATAATGGTTTGGTTTATTTCATGCGCCAGGTGATACGTCCCTTTGTCAGATCGTATACGGATACCTCGATGGTCACCCTGTCACCGGGCAATATTCTGATATAATTCATCCGGAGCTTGCCTGAAATATGCGCGTTGACGATATGCCCATTCGGCAGTTTTACTTTAAAATTGGCATTCGGCAGCGCTTCAACAACGACGCCTTCAAACTCCATCACATCATCTTTCGGCAGAATAATCCCTCCTGTTCACCGCAAATTCATATTCTGATATGCGTTTATACAGTCCGTTGTTACTGAGCGGAAGCGCAAGCGGTTCCGCATCCGTAAAGGACAAATGCTTCAGCCGTTTTTTCTTCGGCTTTTCCATGCGTCTGAGTCTGCCGTCAGCAATCAGGACAAAATCTTCGTCCAGTACGCCGATCACGCAAAACAGTCTTTTTTTGTCCCTGCCGCATTTGGAATACGCGAGCAGTCCTATACAATTGTCCTTCATTTTATATCCGTAAGCAGCAACGGGCCGTCGTCCAGAATAGCGACCGTATGCTCATAATGTGCCGACAGCTTGCCGTCCGCCGTTTTTACCGTCCAGCCATCCGCCATCTCGCGCACTTCGCATACGCCTTCATTGACCATCGGTTCAATCGCAATAACCATGCCGGCGTAAAGCCGCGCGCCCCGGCCAGGCGTACCGAAGTTCGGCACTTCCGGCGCTTCATGCAGTTCATGGCCCACGCCATGGCCGACATACCGGCGAACGACGCTATAACCATATTGACGCGCGCAGGCATCTACCGCAGCGCCGATATCCCCGATTCTGTATCCGACCAGCGTCTGCGAAAGCCCGCGATAGAAGCTCTCTTTTGTCGCTTCAATCAGCCGCCGCGCGTTTTCGCTTACGCTGCCGACGGGGAACGTGCGGGCGCTGTCCCCGTGAAATCCGCCGATAAACGCGCCCACGTCAACTTTGACGATATCCCCTTCCTCCAAAATACGCTTCTTTGAAGGAATACCGTGAATCACCTCATCATTGACGCTGATGCAGGCGCTACCGGGAAACCCGGAATAACCGAGAAAAGACGGGGTAGCGCCGCATTTCACGATATACTGGTGGATCGCACGATCCAGTTCCCAGGTCGAAACGCCAGGACGCACATGTTCTTCCGCCACAAGAAGCGCCTCACCAGTGATTCTGCCCGCGCGTTTCATCTGCTCGATCTGCGCAGAATTTTTAAGTTGAATCATGGTCACACCCCGATGGCCTTCAAGGTCAGCGCCGTCGTATCCTCCAGCCTTTCCTGGCCAGCGACGTTTTTCAGAATTCCCTTTTTCGCATAATACGCTTCGAGCGGCTCTGTCTCGGTATGATAAACCGTCAGACGCTCCCGAACCACTTCAGGACGATCGTCCTGCCGGACAGCCAATTCTGCACCGCAACGTCCGCACGCTTCGCCTTTTTCCGAAGGATTGAAACGAACATGGTAGGTCGCGCCGCAGGACGGACATACGCGCCGTCCGCTCATACGCTCCACGATCGTATCGTCTTCGACGCTGATATTGAGAACCAGATCGATGCCGACGCCCATCTTGTCCAGCGCCTCGGCCTGTGCGATCGTTCTTGGAAAGCCGTCCAGAATGAATCCCTTTTGGCAGTCCGGTTCCGCTAAGCGCTCCCGAATAATGCCGATCACGATGTCATCCGGAACCAATTTTCCGGCCTCGGTATAAGCCTTCGCAGCCAGCCCCATTTCAGTGCCTTCATGCAAAGCGCTGCGAATGATAGCGCCGGTCGAAATCGTGGGAATACCAAGTCTTTCCGACACAATCTCCGCCTGTGTGCCTTTTTCCCGCGCCGGGGGCGCCTAAAAATATGATTTTCATGCATATACCTCTGCTGCCTGCCGCCATTATTCAAGGAAGCCCTTGTAATGACGCATCGTCATCTGCGCTTCGATCTCTCTGGAAGTCTCCAGCGCGACGCCGACCACGATCAACAGTGAAGAACCGCCAAATGCAATACCGGCAAACGTATCGCTGGATATCATGTTCAAAATCATGGGGAAAATTGCAATCACGCCAAGGAAAATAGCGCCGATAAGCGTAATTTTAGACAAAATTTTGGAAATATAATCAGACGTGGGTTTGCCGGGACGGATTCCTGGAATAAAACCGCCGTTTTTCTTAAGATTATTGGCTACTTCAACCGGATTGAACGAAATCGCGATATAAAAATACGCAAACGCGATAATCAGAATGAAGTAGATGATAATATAGACCGGCGAAGTGGTATCAAAAATATTTTTTTGACGCCGTTGTAAAAGCTCTTGCCAAAGCCTGCGGCAGACGGCTCTTTGATGAACATCAAAATCGTCGCGGGAAGCGAACAAATCGAGCTTGCAAAGATGATCGGCATTACACCGGTCATATTTAGCTTGATTGGAAGCACGGAGCTTTGCCCGCCGTACATTTTTCTGCCAACAACGCGTTTCGCATACTGCACGGGAATCTTGCGTTCGCTCTCCGTAAGGAAAACGACAACACCAACCAGTGCGATCGTAAACGCAATAACGCCGAGAATAAAAAGTATGCCCCAAAGAATTCCGAGACCGCCGGCCTTGATCCAGCCGTAAGCGGTCGTCCACATGGAACCGATCATAGAGGGCAGACGGGAAATGATGTTGGCGAAAAGAATGATGGAAATGCCGTTTCCGATCCCGCGCTCATTGATCTTTTCGGACAGCCACATGACAAGTGCCGCGCCCGCGCAATAGCAGGCGATGATAACCAGCGCACTGAACCAGCCGGTATTGGTCAGAATGCCGTAGTTTTTCATCAGCATATAATAGCCGAAACTGGTAATCAGCGCCAGGGCAACTGTCACATAACGCGTGATGACATTGAGCTTTTTCTTGCCCTCCTCACCCTCTTTGGAAAGTCTCTCCAAAGCGGGGATGGCAATGGTTAGAAGCTGTATAACGATAGACGAGGTAATGTAAGGTGACACGCCAAGCGCAAAGAGCGTCGCTTGAGCGAACGCGGATCCCGAAAGGATATTGAAGTAATCGAAAATCGTACCCGCGTTTGCCTGGATCGTATATGCCATGATGTTGGAATCGACATACGGCACCGGAATCGCAACGCCTATGCGGTAGAGCAGAACGATAAACAGCGTAAACAGAAGCTTGTTTCTCAGTTCCGGGATCTTGAATGCGTTCTTAAATGTCTGAAACATTTATACCACCTCGATCTTTCCACCTGCTGCTTCTATCTTTTCTTTGGCACTCGCCGAAAAGACTGCTGCTTTCACAGTGATTTTTTTGGCAAGTTCTCCTTTGCCCAACACTTTGAGCGCGCCCTTCGGCTGGCTCACGACGCCCGCCTCTGCAAGCGCTGCAAGATCCACCGTATCGCCGTCCTGATATCGGTTCAGCGCTTCCACGTTCACAACAGAATATTCCTTAGCGAAGCGATTGTGAAAGCCTCTTTTCGGGAGTTTTCTGTACAGCGGAAGCTGGCCGCCCTCAAAACCCGGACGCACACCGCCGCCCGAACGGGCATTCTGACCTTTGTGGCCTTTTCCGGCGGTTTTGCCGTTTCCGGAACCGGTTCCTCTGCCTTTGCGCCATGCAGGCGCGGTCGAACCGGGAGCCGGTGAAAGTTCATGAAGCTTCATGAATGATCCTCCTTTGTTGGATTTAACGTCTCATTTCGTTTTATATTTCTATAAAACTTAAACGGTCTCAATCTTCACAAGGTGGGAGATTACCTTTACCTTGCCGCCGAGAACCGCATCGTTGTCATGGACGATGCTGTCTCCGATTTTATTGAGTCCGAGCGATTTGGCAGTCGCTTTCTGGTTCGGCTTTGCGCCAATCAGGCTTTTTGCAAGTATAACCTTAACCTTTTCCATAACTGCGCCTCCTTATGCCCTGACGTCGTCGACGCTCTTATCACGAATCGCCGCGACCTGCTCAGCGGTTCTGAGCATTTTCAGCCCCTCGAAAGTCGCTTTGACGACGTTGGTGGGATTGTTGGAGCGGAGGCACTTGGCACGAATATTCTTGATACCTGCAAGCTCAAGCACGACACGTACAGCGCCGCCCGCGATGATACCGGTACCGGGGGCAGCGGGCTTGAGCAGAACTCTGCCGGCGCCGAACTCGCCGATGATCTCATGCGGGATCGTCGAACCCTTGCGGGATACGGTAATCATATTTTTCTTGGCATCTTCAATTCCTTTGCGGATTGCATCCGGAACCTCTGCCGCTTTGCCAAGGCCATAGCCGACCTTGCCGTTTTTATCGCCGACGACCATAATCGCGGTAAAACGGGCGATGCGGCCGCCCTTTACGGTTTTGGAAACACGGTTGAGCGCAACCAGGCTTTCGCTGTATTCCGAATCCCTAGAAGACTCGTTTCTGTTATAAGCCATGTTTTTTCTCCTTTAGATTTTGTATGAAATCAAATTTCAAACAGCGTATAAACCGGACTCAAAACTTCAGTCCGCCCTCGCGGGCGCCCGCAGCCAGTTCCGATACGCGTCCGTGATAAAGGTAGCCCCCGCGGTCAAAAACAACCTCGGAAATGCCCTTTGCGACCGCACGCTCTGCGATCATTTTGCCGACCTCTTTCGCCGATTCCTTATTTCCGCCGTGTCCCTTGAAATCTTTTTCAAGGCTGGAAGCGGATACGAGGGTCACGCCCTTGTCATCGTCGATGATCTGAGCGGAAATATTCGCATTGGAACGATAAACGCAAAGACGAGGCGTCTGCGCCGTTCCGGAAATCTTTGCTCTGACTCTCTTATGTCTCTTGAGACGCTGTGCGTTTTTATCCTGTTTAGAAACCATCTGTGTCCACTCCTTTCTTTATTTACCAGTCTTACCGGCTTTACGGCGAATCCTCTCGTCGGAATACTTGATCCCCTTGCCGAGATATGGTTCGGGCGGTCTCTTTTCGCGGATCTGCGCCGCGATCTGGCCGACTGCCTGCTTGTCTATGCCGTTGACAATAATCGTATTGGGATCGGGCACGTCAAAGGTAATCCCGTCAGTTTCCTCAAAATAAACCGGGTGCGAATATCCGAGGCTGAGCGTCATCTTCTTGCCGGCCTTTTCCACTTTGTAACCAACGCCGTTGATTTCAAGTTTCTTGGAGAAGCCGCTCGTCACGCCAGTCACCATATTTTGAATAATCGCACGGGTCAGACCGTGCAGCGCTCTGATCTCTTTCTCGTCAGAAGCTCGGATCACAAGAAGTTCGCCGCCCTCCTGCTTAATCTCAAGGCAGGGCGCGAACGACTGCTTCAGCGTTCCTTTCGGCCCCTTGACCTCGACTGCGTTGCCCTCGCCTATCGTAACCGTAACGCCGGCGGGAACAGGAATGGGCATTCTACCGATTCGTGACATATCTGTTACCCTCCTTACATTACCATACAAAGGCAAGCACTTCGCCGCCGACATTCTCTTTGCGAGCCTGCTTGTCGGTCATGATGCCCTTGGATGTGGAAACGATTGCAATGCCGAGGCCCTTCATAACCTTGGGCATATCTTCACAGTTTGAATAAATCCGAAGACCGGGCTTGGAAACGCGGCGCAAGCCGTGAATTACCTTCTGCTTGCCGATATACTTCAGCGAAACACGGATCATGCCCTGTTTGCCGTCCTCGACAATCTGATACCCCTTAATATAACCCTCGCTCTGAAGAATGTCTGCGATCGCTCTTTTCATATTGGATGCAGGAATGTCCACCGTTTCGTGCTTCGCGTCGTTCGCGTTGCGGATACGGGTAAGCATATCTGCGATTACGTCTGAAATCTGCATTTTGATTTCCTCCTTATGCAAGTTGTAAATGCTTGCTGCCGGGGCAGAGCCCGGCGGCGAATCGGTGGTTAAAGCACGTGCTTTCCTTCCGATAAGATGGGAGTTTTGCCGGTCTTACCAGCTTGCTTTCTTCACGCCGGGGATCTGGCCCTTATAGGCCAGCTCGCGGAAACAGATACGGCAGATGCCGTACTTGCGGAGATAAGCATGGGGACGGCCGCAGATCTTGCATCTGTTGTATTCTCTCGTGGAAAACTTCTGCGTCTTCTGCTGCTTTAAAATCATCGATTTCTTTGCCATCTGACTTCCCCTCCTTATTTCGCAAACGGAGCGCCCATCAGCGAGAGCAGCTCTCTTGCTTCTTCGTCGGTCTTGGCGGTCGTGACGAACACGATGTCCATCCCGCGAATCTTGTCAACCTTGTCGTACTCGATTTCAGGGAAAATCAGCTGCTCCTTGAGACCGAGCGCATAATTGCCTCTGCCGTCGAACGCATTGGGATTAATCCCTTTAAAATCGCGCACGCGGGGAAGCGCCAGATTGAAAAGCTTATCCATAAACTCATACATATTCTCGCCGCGGAGCGTAACCTTTACGCCAATTTTCACGCCCTCACGGAGCTTGAAGTTCGCAACCGACTTCTTTGCGTAGGTCGGAACCGCTTTCTGGCCGGTAATCAGCGTGATCTCCTCGATTACGTTGTCGATCACCTTGGAATTTTCCTTTGCGTCTCCCGCACCGACATTGACCACGATCTTATCCAGCTTCGGAATCTGCATAGGGCTCTTGTAAGAGAACTTTTTCATCAGTGCCGGCGCGACGTCATTTTTGTACATTTCTGCATATCTGGACATAGTTCACCGCACCTCCTTAAAGTTCCGCGCCGCACTTGACGCATACACGGACTTTTTTGCCGTCTATAGTCTTGTGAGCCGCTCTTGTCGCTTTGTCGCATTTTGCGCAGTAAAGCTGAACTTTATCTGCATAAATTGCGCCCTCGACCTTCATAATACCGCCCGCTTCGCCCTGTCTGCGGGGTTTTGCGTGCTTGGTGACAATGTTGACGCCGTCAACGATCACCTTTCTCTCCTTAGGAGAAACCGTGAGGACTTTACCCTTCTTGCCTTTATCATCACCGGAAATAACAATAACGGTATCGTCTTTTTTAACATGAAGCTTTTCTGCCATTTTCGTTACCTCCTCCGATTAAAGCACTTCAGGAGCAAGAGACAGGATCTTCAAAAAATCCTTGTCGCGAAGCTCTCTGGCCACAGGCCCGAAAATACGGGTACCTCTTGGCGTATTGTCATCTTTAATAATCACCGCTGCGTTTTCGTCAAATTTGATATAGGAGCCATCCGCACGACGGAGCCCCTTTACGCTTCTGACGACGACCGCCTTGACGACATCGCCCTTTTTGACGACGCCGCCCAGAGCCGCTTTTTTCACGGTGCAAACCACGATATCACCGATGTTCGCATATCTGCGGCCTGTTCCGCCCAGAACGCGAATACACATCAGTTCTTTGGCGCCGGTGTTATCGGCAACCTTCATATATGTTTGCTGCTGAATCACTTAGCGTATCCTCCTTTTTTTCAGCAAGTTCTTTGACCTGCCTACTGTTTTGGGCTTTATTTAGCCTTTTCAATTATGGACACAACTCTCCACCGCTTCGTCGCGGAAAGAGGTCTTGTCTCCATGACGGACACCTTGTCGCCGATGCCGCACTCGTTCTTTTCGTCATGCACATGAATCTTGGTGGTGTGCTTGATAATTTTGCCGTATTTGGGATGTTTTACGTTGTCTTCAATGGCGACGACAACCGTCTTGTCCATCTTGTCGCTGACAACACGGCCGACTCTTGTTTTTCTAAGATTTCTTTCCATCTTCATTCACCCCTTTATGCGTTCTTTTTTCCTGAAGAACGGTCATTACGCGCGCAATATCCTTCTTCACATCCGAGATTCTGTGCGGATTGTCAAGCTGATTGATCGCGTGCTGGAAACGGAGATTAAAAAGCTCGCTTTTCAGTTCTTTAAGCTTTGCCTGAAGCTGGTCGGCAGTCATGTCTCTGAGTTCCGTAACTTTCATGGCTTATACCTCCCCACCCTCTGTTGTTTCCTTTTTCACGAACTTGCACTTGATCGGCAGCTTGTGGCCGGCCAGACGCATCGCCTCTCTGGCAATGTCCTCGGTTACGCCGTCCATCTCAAACAGCACCCGGCCGGGCTTCACGACGGCTACCCAATATTCGGGCGAACCTTTACCGGAACCCATGCGGGTTTCAGCCGGCTTTTCCGTGATCGGCTTGTCGGGGAAAATCTTAATCCAAACCTGACCGCCGCGGCGGATATAACGCGTCATCGCGATACGGGCCGCTTCGATCTGATTGCTGGTAATCCATGCGGGCTCCAGAGCAACCAGGCCGAAAGAACCGTTGGAAATGGTGTTGCCGCGCATTGCTTTACCGGTCAGTCTGCCGCGGTGTACGCGACGGTACTTGACTCTCTTTGGCATCAACATTATCGGCTGCCCCCTTCCGCTTTATTGTTTCTTCTGCCGCCCTCGCGATTGTCGCGGCGGCGGGGTCTGCGATCCTCTCTCGAAGACTGAGACTGGCGGTTGACTTCCGAGAGGACCTCGCCTCTGTAGATCCACACCTTGATGCCGATCTTACCATAGGTGGTGTTGGCCTCCCAGAAACCGTAATCAATATCCGCGCGGAGCGTCTGAAGCGGAATCGTTCCCTCATGATAGTGCTCCACACGCGCAATTTCAGCGCCGCCGAGACGGCCGCTGCAGCAAACTTTGATTCCCTTTGCGCCGAGCCGCATAGTTCTGCCGATCGCCTGCTTCATAGCACGGCGGAAAGAAGTTCTTTTCTCAAGCTGCGCCGCAATGCTCTCCGCGACAAGCTGAGCGTCAAGATCCGGATTCTTGACCTCCACGACGTTGACAACGACCTGCGCCGCGGGAATCTCCAGCACGCCCGCAATGTCCAGCTTCAGCTTTTCGATCTCCGCGCCGCCGCGACCAATTACGATACCCGGCTTCGCGCAGTGAATGAACACTTTGACGCGGTTTGCATCGCGCTCGATCTCGATCTTCGGAACGCCGGCGCCCTGCAGCTTCTTCTTCAAAAACGTTCTGAGCTTATAATCCGAAACAAGCGTGTCCCCGAAAGTTTCGTCTTTCGTGAACCATCTTGAGTCCCAATTCTTGATGATGCCCACACGGAGCCCGTGCGGATTAACTTTCTGACCCATCTGCTGTTTTACCTCCTTTTTCTCAAACTCTTTCCTTAACGGTAATGGTCACATGGCTCGTTCTCTTCAAAATTCTATATGCTCTGCCCTGCGCTCTCGGCATGATTCTCTTCAGAGTCGGGCCGGGGCATACGAAGCATTCCGATACATACAGCTTGGATGCGTCCATATTGAAATTGTTCTCTGCATTTGCGACTGCACTTCTCAAAAGTTTCGTCAGATATTCAGACGCGCTCTTCGGCGTGTTCTTCAATATAGCCATTGCCTGCGCCGCGTCCTTGCCTCTGATCAGATCAAGCACGATCTTGACCTTTCTTGGAGAAATTCTCGCATATTTCAGATGCGCTTTTGCTTCCATTTAAGGCTTTGCCTCCCTTCGCTTTTATGCGATTTCAGTAAATTTGATTATTTGCCGTTATTCGAGGTCTTGGACCCGGCGTGACCCTTTAAAGGTCCGCGTCGGCGCAAACTCGCCAAGCTTACGGCCAACCATATCCTCAGTAATGTAAACCGGAATATGCTTTCTACCGTCATGGACAGCGATGGTATGACCGACGAATTCCGGGAAAATCGTAGACGCGCGCGACCAGGTTTTGAGAACTTTCTTTTCGCCCTTTTCATTCATTGCAACGATTCTATTGAACAGTTTTTCTTCAACATAGGGCGCTTTTTTCAGGCTTCTGCTCATTTACTGTGCCTCCCTTTCTTCTATACTCGGCATTACTTGCTGCCTCTGCGCTTGACGATGAACTTGTTGGTTCTCGCCTTCTTGTTTCTGGTCTTATACCCCAGAGCAGGCTTACCCCAAGGTGTTACGGGACCGGGACGGCCGATCGGGGCACGCCCCTCGCCGCCGCCGTGCGGGTGATCGCAGGGATTCATGACCGAACCGCGCACGGTCGGACGAATACCCATATGACGCTTTTTGCCGGCTTTACCGATCTTGACGGTGTCGTGCTCAATGTTGCCGACCTGTCCAATCGTCGCCTTGCAGTCAAGACGGATAATGCGGACTTCTCCCGAAGGAAGCCGCACCTGTGCCATACCGTCTTCCTTGGCCATCAACTGCGCCGCGCAGCCCGCGCTGCGGACAAGCTGACCGCCCTTGCCGGGATACAGTTCAATGTTGTAAATAAACGTACCGACCGGAATGTTGGCGATCGGAAGCGTGTTTCCAGGCTTGATATCCGCATCCGGCGCAGAATAAACCGTATCGCCGTCGGTGAGTCCCACCGGCGCGATAATGTAGCTTTTTGCCCCATTTTCATATTCCAGAAGCGCAATATACGCGCTGCGGTTGGGATCATACTCAATGCCAATGACTTTCGCCGCGCCCTCAGTGGTGCGCTTAAAGTCAATGATTCTGTATTTCTGCTTGTTTCCGCCGCCCTTATGGCGCACGGTGATCCGGCCGTAGCTGTTGCGCCCGGAATTCTTTTTCTTGATTACGATCAGGCTTTTTTCAGGCGTGAACTTGGTCAGTTCCTCAAAAGAAGCAACCGTCATGCCTCTGCGGCCGTTCGTAGTCGGCTTATATTTAATAGTAGGCATTCTTTTTATCCTCCTATTCTCAGTTCATGCTGTCGAAGAACGCAATAGTCTTCGACGAGGGCTTCAGAGCGACGATCGCCTTTTTCCATTCGCCTCTGTAGCCGGCGTGAACGCCGAGTCTTTTTGGCTTCTTCTTCATACTGATGGTGTTGACGCTCGCGACCTCGACGCCGAACATTTCCTCAACCGCCTTCGCGATTTCCGGCTTCGTGGCGTCGGGCGCTACTTTAAACACATAGCGCTTATCCGCAAGCATATCCATGCTTTTTTCGGTGATGATCGGTTTAATGATAATGTCCTGTGAAAGTTTCATTATGCATATACCTCCTCAATCTTCTTGACGGCATCCTGCGCTACGACAAGCGTGTCGCAGTTCAGAATGTCATAGACGTTGATGGAGTTATAGACCGCCGTGCGCACGCCCTCGATATTGCCGCAGCTTTTCACGACAATCTTGTCCGCCTCAGGCAGAACGACCAGCGTCTTTTTCGCAGCGCCGACCGCTTTCAGCATGCCGGTCATGGTCTTCGTCTTATACTCCGGCGCAGAAATGCTGTCCACAACGATCAGATTGCCCTGTGCGACTTTATCGGACAACGCGCCGAACAGCGCAAGTCTGCGCACTTTCTTATTGATGGAAACGCGATAGCTGCGAGGTTTGGGGCCAAGCGCGACGCCGCCGTGCGTCCACTGAGGCGCGCGGGTCGAGCCCTGGCGCGCGCGGCCAGTTCCTTTCTGCTTCCAAGGCTTTTTGCCGCCGCCGCTAACCTCCGTACGGGTAAGCGTGGACTGCGTGCCCTGTCTCTGATTTGCTAGGTAAGCTTTTACAGCGGTGTGGAGGACCGCGCCGTTCACTTCGGCGCCAAACACTTTATCGCTGAGCGTGAGCGCGCCCACTTCCTTACCTGCCATATCGACTACTTTTACTTTTGGCATTGTGTATTCCTCCTTCCGTTATGCTTTCACCGAATCGCGGATAAACACGATGCCGCCTTTTGCGCCGGGAACGGCGCCCTTGACCGCGATAATGTTCTTTTCCGCGTCTATTTTTACGACGGCAAGGTTGAGCACCGTAACCGTCTCATTGCCGTACTGTCCAGCCATTTTCTTGTTTTTGAAAACGCGCGACGGCGTGGAGTTTGCGCCCATGGAACCAACCTGACGGTGAATGGGTCCCGTGCCGTGCGTCATACGGAGAATGTGATGACCCCATCTCTTGACCGCGCCCGAATATCCGCGTCCTTTTGTTATACCCGTAATGTCGACCTTGTCGCCTGCGGCGAAGGTATCGGCTGATACAACATCTCCAACGTTCATTTCGGCCGCGCCTTCAAGTCTGAATTCCTTGAGGTGCTTTTTCACTGCGACTCCGGCCTTTTTGAAATGGCCGATCTCCGCTTTCGTCATGTGCTTTTCTTTCACATCGCCGAACGCAAGCTGCACCGCGTCGTAACCGTCCGTCTCCACAGTCTTCTTCTGCGCCACAGCGCAGGGACCGGCCTCGATCACGGTTACAGGCACTACGCTTCCATCCTCCTGGAAGATCTGCGTCATGCCCAGCTTCTTTCCAATGATACCTTTTTTCATGATTTTCCTCCTAAAAGGTTATTGGTTGACGAGCGTATATTTCGGTTGCCCGAACTCGTCAACTTGACCGATGAGGGTCTTTGCGTCAGATGATCTCAATTTCAACGCCCGCGGGAAGCTCGGTCGCAGCGATCGCTTCGATCACAGCCTTCGAGGGCTTCAAGATGTCGATCAGTCTTTTGTGCGTGCGCGTTTCGAACTGCTCGCGGCTGTCCTTGTACTTATGCACCGCGCGGAGAATGGTGATAACCTCTTTCTCCGTGGGCAGCGGTACAGGCCCCGAAACCGTCGCTCCGCTTCTTTTCGCCACTTCCACAATCTTCTCGGCCGCCGTGTCGATCAGCGTGTGGTCATAGCTCTTCAGTCTGATTCTGATTTTTTCATTGACTGCCATGGTTTGCCTCCTTACTCTTTTTCAGTATTGGGGCGATCTGCTCAACACTGTGCCGTGCGTTTCAAGCATTTCCCTTTAGAAGCCGGCACTTGCCTTGCCGCAGACGGCGCTGCGTCAAAACAAATCCCGGTCAGAAAACGAATTGCACCGCACGGTGCAAAGCATACATTCTGCTGTCGCCCGGTTCATTGTCGGACATACTCCACGAAAATTCCCCGCATTCGCTGCGGCAACCTCTCGCTTCATCGCACACCAAGCCTTTTTCATTATATCTTAAACGCCGCATGAATGCAAGTTTTTTTTTCAAAAACTGGTATTGATACATCAAAAACTTTGTAGAAATTTTCGCCATTTTTTTGTGCATTATGCACAGCATGCCAAAAAAACATGCTGAAATTGTTTGGAAAATTTTGTTCGGCCTCTACTATTTCTTCCCCAAATGTGGTAAAATATACATAATTATTTCAATCGAGGAAATTGTCATGAAAAAACAAGAGCTTGCAGCCATGCGGATCCTTTATATATCCGCCATTGTATTTTCCGTACTTTTCGCCTGTCTTCGCAGTTACATGGTATTGACCGGATACGACGCCGCATCCGGCTTTTACACCTCTGAAGCGCTGCATAATATACTCCGATACGGCCTGCTTGTTTTTGCCGTGCTCGCTTTTGCTGCGGGACATATATATATTAAGGAAGAAAATCCAGTGTCCCCGCTGCCGGAAACCCGCTTTTCCCGCGCCGGTGCCTGCATCCTCGGCGCGACGATGTGTGGTTTTGTCCTATATACGCTGGCAAAGTGCCTCCTATTCAGGCGCGCGGACACGGCGGATTTGATTGCCTGTCCATTTGCGCTCCTTGCGGCGCTTTATCAATGGACAAACCTGCGCGGCAGACGCCGGACGGGAGACTACCGGGGCCTGCTCACGCTGTGCAGCGCGCTGGTCTGCCTGGTGATCGTTTTCGGCCTGTATTTCAATCCGAAGCTATCCTATATCAACCACACGGTCGTACTTGCTTTCGCCGCCTTTGTCTTTCTCATGCTAACGGCCGCGGCCGAAGCCAATTTTGAGATCCGGCGCAGCGCGTACCGCCGCTTTTTCTCCTACGCACCGGTTTCCATGACGCTTGCGTTTACGCTGTCGATCCCGGATCTCTTATACCGGTTTATACGCGGCAGCGCGCTGCTTTCGGAGTTTTATTATGATATTCTGCTGCTAGCTTTCGGCCTTTACTATTTGGCAAAATTAACAGCCATCCTTACGGTGCGCGACGGAAAAACGGAGGATTGACGTGGAAAAACTGCTCGTGATCGACGGAAACAGTATCATCAACCGCGCCTTTTACGGCGTACGTCCGCTGACAACGAAGGACGGCATGCATACCAATGCGATTTACGGCATGATCAACATCATCGAAAAACACCTGCAAACGCTGAACCCGGAATACGCCGCTGCCGCATTCGACCTGCATGCGCCTACATTTCGCCATAAGCTGTATTCCGAATATAAGGCCGGCCGGCGGCAGACTCCGGAAGAATTGCTCGAACAGTTTTCCCCGGCAAAAGAAATCCTGCGCGCGCTGGGGTTGACGATTCTTGAAAAGGAAGGATACGAAGCCGATGATTTTCTCGGCACCTTTGCAAACAAAGCAAAACAAAACGGAAAGGAAGCCTATATTCTGACCGGCGACCGGGACGCGCTTCAATTGATCGATGAAAACATCACCGTCCTGCTTGCCGCAAACAGCGAAACCATCCATTTCGATACGAATGAATTTGTGCGCCGGTACGGCGTTTCTCCCACTCAATTCGTAGACGTCAAAGCGCTGATGGGCGACAAATCGGACAACATTCCAGGCGTGTCCGGAATCGGAGAAAAAGGCGCCTTAAAGCTGATCGGTGAATTCGGCACGCTGGAACAACTGTACGCGCAGCTTGAGGAAACGGACAAAATCAGCGAAAAGCAAAAAGACAAACTCCGCGCGGACAAAGCGCGCGCTTTTTTGTCGCAGACGCTGGCACGCATCGACACCTGCATACCCGTAACAATCGAACTTGAAGACATCCGGCGCACCGATATCGACCGGCCGGCGCTTAGCGCGCTGTTTACAAAACTCGAATTCAGCGCGCTGATCAAACGTTTCGACCTGTCCGAAGCGGCGGAAAAACAAAAATCCACGCTGCAGGAAAACGCAGAAGAAACGACACCGGAAGCGCTATGCCAAATCCTTAGCGGACGGCACTTCGCTTTTGCTCCGCACCACGAGCTATTCTCCTTTTCGGACGGCGAAAAGACATACGTTTGCCCTTGTGACTATTTAAAACTCCGCCCTCTGCTCGCCTCTGAAAATCTGATCTGTTATGATCTGAAAACGCTCTGCCACAAACTTGACGCGTTTGGCTATCTGCCAAGCGAGAACGCATTCGACGTCATGCTCGGCGCATACGCGCTGGATCCCGGCGAAAATTCTTTCTCGCTTGAGCGTCTTGCCGCCGCTTATGCCGGCGAAGTTTATTCCGGAGAAAAGCCCGCCGCAGGCCTTATATTCCGCTTGCATACTGCAATTTCTGAGAAGCTGGCCAAAGACACAGCGCTCGAAAAACTGTTTTACGAAATCGAAACGCCGCTCTGCCGCGTATTGTATGAAATGGAACGCGACGGCTTCAAGCTTGACTGCGCCGGGCTGGAAGAATACGGCCTGCAGCTTCGGAGCCTGCAAAAGCAGTTCGAAGCGCGCGTATACACGCTTGCAGGCTGCGAATTTAACATTAATTCTCCAAAGCAGCTTGGCGAGGTGCTGTTCGACCGTCTGGGACTTCCCTGTTTCAAAAAAACCAAAACAGGCTATTCCACAAACGCCGAAGTGCTCGACCGTCTGCGCCCCTGCCATCCAATCATAGACGAAGTCTTGGCGTTTCGCAAAGTTTCGAAACTAAACAGCACCTACGTAGACGGTCTTCTGAAAGTTGCAGGAGACGACTGCCGCGTCCACACCTTCTTCAAGCAAACCGGAACTGCCACAGGCCGGCTTTCTTCCGCCGAGCCGAATTTACAGAACATTCCGATCCGTACGGATCTCGGGCATGAGCTTCGCCGCTTCTTTATTCCAAGCGGCCCCGATCATGTGCTGATCGACGCAGACTATTCGCAGATCGAGCTTCGTCTGCTTGCGCACGTTGCCAAAGATGAAACCATGATTCAGGCGTTTCTCACCGGAGAAGACATTCACACGTCAACGGCCGCCGCCGTATTTGGAGTGCCGGTCTCCAGCGTGACCGGAGAGCTTCGCAAGCGCGCCAAAGCGGTCAACTTTGGTATCGTGTACGGAATTGGCGATTACAGCCTGTCTTTGGATCTAGGCATTACCAAAAAGCAGGCGGGCGAATATATCCAGAGTTATCTTCATCGTTTTTCAGCCGTCGATCACTATTTAAAAGAAACAGTGAAAAACGCGTATGAAAACGGCTATGTCACTACGATTTTCGGCCGCCGCCGCTATATTCCCGAACTAAAAGCGCAAAACAAGATGACGCGCAGCTTCGGCGAGCGGGTCGCAATGAACAGCCCGATTCAGGGCAGCGCGGCCGACATCATCAAGATCGCGATGATCAACACGCGCCGCGCGCTGCAAAAAGAAAATCTGGACGCGAGGATCATTTTGCAGGTGCACGACGAGCTTGTCGTCGAGTCCGCCCGCGCATGTGCAGACAGAGCCGCAGATATCCTGCGCCGCGAAATGGAAAACGCCGCCTCGCTGGCCGTGCCGCTGTCTGTCGAACTCACAACCGGCGACACCTGGTTTGAAAACAAATAAGTAAAAATTTGAGAGCGGACCGGCATAGCCGGTCCGCTCTGCTTACTGAAAAATCATATCTCTATCTTTTTATTCCGGGAGTTTAACCGCCAGAGCGTGATTCGTATAACGCTCGTCCATGGTGACTTCACGAATCACGCGAACAAAAGACGGAAGCGTGATCGGCGTATCCTCGCTCGGAAGTTCCACCTCCAAAAACGCGCGGTCCGTCCAAAACGGAAAAACGTCGATCTCCCATAAAACGCCGTTTTCAGAAACACACCAACGCCGCTTTTCAATCGTTTGGCAATTGGGATCCGCGCGAAGCAGCAGCTTTGCATAGTCCTCCCGGCTCACTTCATCTTCAAGCTCCGTGCGCTTGATGGGGGAAAGTCGGATTTTCGTATTATGCGTATAAACCGTCTTCCCACCGCGCGTCCGCGCACGTACGCGCTCGCTCACCCGTCCTCCCCCAAAGATACGTCTGTGAAATATAAGAACAGTTTCCCTCCGAAAGGTAGTCCAGCAGCGCCGTATCCGGGTATTCAATCAGAAACTTCCGTTCGATTTCGAGCGGCGCATTCTTCTGCATCCAGATCAGCCTCCTCATAATAGCGTTTCATGCGTTTGAGCAGCATTTTCGCATCGGCATTGCCCATCGACTCCGCGCGCGCCACATACTCAATCGCACGCTCGATATTCGCCTCAGTCCCGCTGCCGTTGAATGTGCAGATTCCAAGATTGAGATATGCGTAGGAATTCCCCGCTTCCGCCGCGCGCGTATACCAGTAAAAGGTCTTTTCAGGATCGGCGGGAATTCCGCGCCCACCGCGGTAAGCTGAAGCCAGCGCCAGCATCGCATCGGTGTTTCCCTTTTCAGCCGCGCGCGTAAAGCAGTCGAGCGCCGCGCCGTAATCCAGCGGCACACCCTCTCCGTTGATGCGACAGACGCCAAGCTCATACAGCGCCCGAGCCTCTCCCTGAGCCGCGGCGCGGGAAAGCCAGTTTACCGCCTCCGCATAATCCGGCAGCCCAAAGCTGCCGTGCAGATAGTGCATCGCCACAATGTACTGTGCCTCGGCTTTTCCAGCCTTGGCATCCCGCAGCGTCTCAGAAAACGCCTGTAAAAGCGATTCCTCCGGTTTTTCCGCCGGAATGTTTCCGGCCACGTAATCGAGGTAGCGCGCCTCAGACATCCGCACGCCGCTTTCCGCAAGGCGTGCATACTCGTTGATGCGGCCTAAAAATTCAAGGATCAGGCGTTTTGCGTCCCGGTCCTGCTCCACCGTCAGCAGCGCGGTCAGCATCTCCGTATCGCGCGCAAAGTCGCCGCAAAGTTTTTCCAAAAGCTCCGTACTCGTCATAATTTCTCCTTGAAAAAAAGCTTTTCAATCCCCTCGGCTACGCCTTCTTCGTCGCTGCCAGCGCGAAACGCCGCATAAACGTCCAAAGAAGGGTCGGAAGATTTCATAATCACACCCGTTTTGGCATATTGAAGCATTTCTATGTCGTTAACGCTATCTCCGAACGCAACGATTCGTGCACGCGGCACCGAAAGTTTTTGGGACAGCAATTCCATACCGAACGCCTTTGTGTATCCGAAAAGGATGCCCTCGCTGTATGCATCCCCGAAATTGATGATGCGCAGCGCCGGAAAACGCGCCGCCTCAGCGGGCGTCAACGCGCGTGAAAATGTGAATTTCGTCAGGCGCATCCGGTCTGATCCGCCATATATTCCTCCATATGTTCGGTAATATCCAACGTTTTATGAAACACGCCCCCGCAAACCGAATAGACTTGCCGCTCTCCCTCCAAAACGCCATGCACGCCGTTTTCCAGACAAAACGCGCAAACCGCGCGCACCGTATCGGGGTCGATCCGTTTGGCATGCAAAACTTCGCCGTGATATTCGACATACGTCGATCCGCAGACAAAGCCGTCAAAGGAAATCGAACGGGTAAGCTCGGGAACGATCAGCGCCCGGCATCGTCCGGTATTGATAAAAATGCGGTGCCCCGCGCCGCGCAGTCGATTAATCTGTGCAATCGTGCGCGGAGAAATATAGTTGTTGCGAAACAGCAGCGTGCCGTCCACATCAAAAAACACAAGACAATCTTCCATTTGCAAAACCTTTCAGTATATCTACCTCTACAACGGCTATTGTACCACACTTGCGCCCGCATTGCAACAAAAAAGGCGCCGACGCGCCTTTCGTTCCAGAGAGCCAAAGCTTTCAAAAAAAAGCTGCGTTTTCCCGTCTTTGCACGCTGTGCGCGTGCCACACGCCCAAAAACGCAAGCTTATCTTGCATACAAAACGCTTATTCACATTTCCAGCGGACGGCTGCGCGGCTTGCGCTCGGTGGCGCCGGCCTTCACTGCCTGTCGCCTGCCCTCTGCCAGCAAACCGTCGTACACGCACTGCATATTGCGCACAAGCGCGCGGCATTCGGCGCAGCACGCTATATGCGCGTTCACCCGGCCGGACAGTTCAACCGCATCCGCATCCAGACGATCAAACGAAATAAATTCAATCACATCGTTTATATTCAGATGTTCCATACAAATTTCTCCTCAGGCCTGCATTGATACGGTTTACCCAGTCGCTGATCGACGCCTTCGCGCCCTTTTTCATGTAGAAATCCGAATATCGCATTTCACCGTATCGTCTATTTTCATTAAACGGCAGCGAGAGCGTTTTTCGCAGCCGGGCCTCGGATTTTTCGCTGATCTTCAGCCACGGAATGGTCTGCGCACAGCGGCGCACCGACGCCCACATCTCCTCAAGCGTCATATTTTCATATCGCTCAATCAAAAGCGCGTTGGATTCAATCTTCGTCACGTCTTCGGAAAGAATCAGCACCGCCTGGGCAACCCAAGTCAGTACTTTATAGACCTGAATATCCATATCCAGCACCGATTCAAATGCCACGCGGAGCGCACCGGCATCCGCATCGGGGGAAAACGCCGCCTGCGCGTCCGGGTCCGGAATCTGCAAATACAATTCATCATCATCCAGCGGCGCGTCCAACGGCAGCGTATACCGCAAAGAAGCCGCTTTGATATGGTCGATACAAAGATTGCCCGCGATCGTATACACCCACCGGCAAAAACCCTCCACATCGCGGTTCAGTTCCTCGGTGCGATAGAAAAAACCGGGGATCGCGCTTTTAATCAGCCGTATATATACCTCCGACAAAAGGTCTTCGGCCGTACAGGTACGCGCAAGCGCCGGGGACTGCGCGCATTTGCGCGCCAGCTTGCCGCTGACAAGCTTCTTCGCCGCGGCGCAGAGCGCATCGTACCGCGCAGGCTGTGTACAGATCAATTCTTCGATAATCCGGTCAAATTCGCTTTGTGTGATTGCAGCCATAGGCCTCTCCGTTTACAGTATTGCCTCTTTATTTTACAAGAAACACGCCGTTTTGTCAACCGCCCTGCAAAAATGTTCGCTCAGCCGGTAAAACCTACGCTTTTGCCCTTTTTCTTCAGCATACCTGAAAATTCGCGCTCGCCGCTCGCCAGGCAAAAATCCTCGCGCCGCAGCGCAAAACGATCCCCGCCATGCAACCGCGCTCGCATATTCGCTTTTCCCCATGTCCGCTCGAAAAGATTGCGCACAAAACGCGCGTTGCTGAATTCCTTAGAGGCGAGAAGTTCGTCAGGCAGCGCGTCAAAATATGCCCGCACCGCCTCTTCAAACACCAAATCATAGGAAAAACGCCCGCGGCAAAATCCCATGAAAATCGCATGCAAAGCCGCGCGGTCAAAATTTGGAAACTCCAAAACATACGGCATCCGGCTCTCAAGCCCGGGATTCGCGCGCATCAGCGTCTCCATCTCATCCGGATAGCCCGCCATAATCACGACCAAATCTCCGCGATGATTCTCCATCTCGGAAATCAGCGTATCAATCGCCTCCAGGCCGAACGAATCCGCGTTTTCCGCGCCTTTATAGAGAGAATAAGCCTCGTCAATAAAGAGTACGGAACCGTAAGCGTCTCTGCACATCTCAGCCGTACGCGGCGCGGTCTGTCCGACATACCTGCCGCAAAGATCACGCCCCGTATGTTCAAAAAAACCGCCGCAGCGCAAAACGCCCCGCTCTTTCAAAATCTTGCCGACCGCGCGCGCCACCGTCGTTTTTCCGGTACCCGGATTGCCTAAAAAACGCATGTGAATAGAGGGCGGGTCCAGATTCTCCGCCCGGGCAAGCTCAATTTGAGAAACGATCTCATATACACGCGCCCGAACCGCTTCCATCCCGCAAAGCGCGCGCAGCATTTCCTCGCCGCTGCGCCCATCATAATCGGCCACCGCATACAGTCCGGCAAGCTCTTCGCGCTTGATTAGACAATCGTCCGTACCATCCGCCGCATCGAAAACCTGCTTTTCATAGATCATCTCGCGCACGACCTTGTGCACGGTATTGATACCGTAAAATACGCCGTCCGACTTTTCACGCTGAATCAAAAGATCAAAAAAATCCCACGCTTCTTTCGTCATTTCATATCCGTAGCCGTCCAGCGCACGCGCGGCAACAGCACGAAGCTCAGCGGCGGAAAAAGGATCGAAAGACACAGTACGCACCGTCAGAATCTCGCAAAGCGCACGGCGCACGGCGTCCAGCGCGGCATCCTCGATAAAAGGAACGCGGAAAACGACGATATTATCCGCCGAATAATCTTCGATCACCGCTAGAAATCTCCGAAAGCGCTTTTCGTCCAAACGCTCCAGCCATTCGCTGATATCGATGCAGACAAGACGGCCGCGGCCAAACTCCGGCACGAGTCCCGCAAGCTCCTCCCGGCAGTCGTCGGGCGCGGGCAGCCGGATCTCCAAAACCGCGTTGTCCGCCTGAAAACGAAAAAGCGCCTCCTCGCGCAGAAGTTCGGCAAAAAGGCCGAGCGCCGTCGTCAATCCCCGCCCCGCGCCGATCGAAAACAGATAGCACCGGTACGTAAACAGGTCATACGTCTCATGCCGCCGGACAAGCGGCGCGACACTTTTAAGCTGGCGCATCAGCGCTTTAAACTCGGCACAGCCGACCAGCCGCTCAATCTTTTCCATCGCGCCGTTTCCAGCGGCGCCCACCGTGCCCAAAATGCTTTCCTTGCCTGTACCGCATGCCGCCTCAGGCGCGTCCGGCAGCGCCTCAACCGAGCAATCGGCGACCGACGGCGGCAGTCCTAAAAGGAGGCGCTCGGCGACCGCTTCTTCGGAGAGATCGGTGCAAATGATCCAAACGCATCCGCAGAGCGTTTCCGACTGCAAAGCGGCGTCCGCGCCGAACGCAGCCTGCGCATTTTCACGCAGACGCTGCATCGGATGCATGTTCAGCGAAAGCTCGAGGATCTGCTTTGGATCAAAGTTCACAGCCACTCTGAATCGGTTCATGACTTTCCTCCCGAATCACCGTATTGGCCCAAAAGCCTGACCGGAGCATTACAAGTCCGATACCCATCTTAACGATTTCCGAAAACTGAACGATGAAATAAATCAAATGCAATGGCAGCGCCGTATAGGTGCACAGGCAAAACGCAAGTACCGCCGGGATCACCCACGTATACACACTGTCAAACAAAAACGTAATCAGCGTTTTGCCGCCCGAACGAATCGTAAAATAGATGCAGTGCACCAGCGAATGCATCGGCAGGGACGCGCCCGCGACGATAAGCAGCCGGGCGGCGAGCGCTTTTACCTCGGGCTCCGTATTGTACATTTCGGGAATCAGGCGCGAAGTCAATATGACCAGCGCGCCGATCAATATATGGATCGCCACGGTAAACGCCAGAATTTTGCGGTCAAGGTCGATCGCCCGCGCCTTGTCTCCACGGCCAAGTTCCCGGCCGACCACAATGGAAACGGCCGTTCCCATCGCAAACATAATTACGCAGAACAAATTCCATGCGGTCGTAGTAATGTTCATGGCGGCGACCGCCTCAAGTCCGCGCGTAGAATAAGCGCGGTTAATAAAGGTCATCGCAAGCGACCAAAGCACCTCGTTGAGCATCAGCGGCGTACCGGTCAAAGCGATCTTTTTCACCAACACAGACGGTATATACAAGCTTTTGTACGCGCCGCGGATAAATCTGAACTTTGCCGCATGGCGATGCGTGTGCAGCATCACAACCGCAAGCTCTACATAACGGGACAAAGCGGTGGCCGCAGCCGCGCCCGCAACGCCCATCTGCGGAAAACCGAATTTGCCGAAAATCAGCAGATAATTAAATACAATATTGACAACGATCGCCGCAACACTGGCAATCATTGGAACGACCGTGTCTCCCATCTCCCGAAGCGTGCTGGAATACACCTGCACAATCATAAACGGCACAAGCCCGAGCAGGATGATCCGAAGATAACTTTGCGCATAACCAAGCAGCGTCCCAATATCCGCCTCTGCATTGGACTCGTTTTCAAGAAACAGCAAAACGAGCCGATCTCCAAACCAATAAAATACAGCGATTGCAAGACAGGCGGCCGCAGCGCCGAAAATCCATTTAAACCGGAACGTCTGCCGAAGTCCATCGTCGTCTCCAACCCCGGCAAACTGCGCGCCGAAAATAGAAGCGCCGGAAACACCTCCAAAGATTGCCAGATTAAACACAAACACCAGTTGATTGACAATCGCGACGCTGCTCATCTGCCCGGTGCCGAGGCTGCCCACCATCAAATTGTCCACCAGACTGACAAAATTGGTCACGCCCTGCTGGACGACCAGCGGAAGAACCAAAAGAAAAAGCATTTTATAAAATGCACGGTCGCCAATATATTTCTTCAAAATATGCATGCGATATCCATCCGTATGTTCGTTCATAAATTTCTTCAAGCCAGCGCCGCGTCTAAACACCATTCCGGCATGCGAAAAATATGTCTTTATTATCATACCGCATAACGTGAAAAAAAGCAAGCGTATAGAGCGTTCTTATACAATGATTTTCATAGAAAAGCCCGGACTGCATCAAGCAATCCGGGCGCGCGGCGGATATAAGGGCACCGAGCGGCGCCGAAAGCGCGCTGGGCGGCAAAATGTTCCCTGCCAAAGCAAAAATTTTCGGCATTTGCCGTAAAAATCAGCGCAGCATTTCGTCCTGACGTCCGGTCGCCTTGTGCGACCGGATAACTCCCTCGATCTCCTCGATGCTGCTGGCGGGCATATCCCCCAATATCGTGTTTTTCACGGCCGAAAGCGCGTTGCCGACCTCCAGCGCGCGAACGATATCTCCCCCGCTGACAAGCCCATACAATACGCCGGCTATGTATGCGTCGCCGCTGCCGATGCGATCGATTACCTCAATTCCCATATAGGGTGGTTCCTCGTAAAACAGCCCGTCGTAAAACAGCTTGGAACCGAAATTGTGGCGCATTGGACTGACGACTTCTCGCCGGGTCGCCGCCACAAGACGGCAGCCATACGTTTGCGCATAACCGCGCATAATTTCCTCCAGCGTCCCGGTTCTCCGCAGCATCCTTCTCGAAGTCTCCTCTGAAACAAACAGCAAATCGACATACGGAAAAACAGATTCCACGACGCGCTTTGCCTCTTCCTCGCTCCAAAGCGTGGCGCGGTAATTGACATCGAACGAGATCAGCGCGCCGGCCGCCTTAAACCGCTTGATCGCTTCGATCGCCGTCTCACGCAGACCTTCTCCGATCGCAAGGGAAATGCTGCTGATATGGAAAATTTTTGTTTTATCATAGATATCCGCCGGAATTTCGTCCATCGTCAGCGCCGTCGCCGAAGAATTTGCCCGGTCATAAATGACCGCCGATTTGCGCGGATAAGCGCCGCTCTCATAATAATAAACGCCAAGCCGTTTTTCCGGCCGCTCGTCATACACGATATAGTCGTCGCTGACGTCGCCGTATCGAATCTTGTTCCGGATAAAATGCCCCATTTTATTTGCGGGCAATTTCGTAATGATGGCCGTGCGCGCACCGAGCATCGCCGCGCCCGAAGCGACGTTCAGTTCGGTGCCGGCGGCGCCTTTCTCAAAAGTTTCGCTCTGCGATATCTTTTCTTTCTGCGGCGCAGTCAGGCGGAGCATGACCTCGCCAAACCCGATAATGTCAAACTCCGTATTGCTTTTCAGGGACAGCATACTTTCACTCCTTTACGCGCAATATTGTAGCATAAACGCCGCGCGTTTGCAACGCAAATTCCGCTTCTTTTCTCGATGGTTTTTTAGAGTAGATCCGCTTCAGCCGAAAGAGGGTCCAAAGGGAATTCAGGCATTTCCGTGTACCATTTTGCCTGCGCGTAGTACATCTCGGCATAGTAGCCGCCTTTGCGGAGCAGTTCCGCATGGCTACCGTCCTCTACGATTTCGCCGTCCCGGAACACGAGGATACGGTCTACGATACTCGTGATGCCAAGACGATGCGAGACCATAAGGGTCGTTCTTCCGCCCGTGATCGCCGCAAAGTTTTTGTAAATGTCCGCCTCGGCAATCGGGTCGAGCGCCGCCGTCGGCTCGTCGAGCACCATGATGCGCGCCTTGTTTCTCCAGAGCGCACGCGTGAGTGCGAGCTTCTGCCACTGACCGCCTGAAAGATCGTTGCCCCTCTGCGCAAAGTCTCCGATCTCCTCATCAAAACCGTCCTTCTGCGCCCGCACACACTCCGAAAAGCCGGTCAGGTCGCAGAGTTTCCAGAGTTCGGCGTCCTCGTCCGCTTCCTTGCGGTCAGGATCGGACACCGTGATGTTGTGCCGCAATGTCGCGTCATATTTGCCGAAGTTCTGGAACACGGCTGAAATCGTGCGGCGCGCCGCCGTCGGATTTTCCGAAACGTCGTGCCCACCGACAAAGACGCAGCCGCTGTCGGGCTCGTACATACCGCAGAGCAGGTTGACAAAGGTCGTCTTGCCGCTGCCGTTTTCACCCACAATGGCGACCGTCTCGCCGTCGCGGATATGCACGTCGATGTTTTTGAGAATCTGCCGCTCGGTGCCGGGATAGGTGAAGTCTACGTGGTCAAAATCCACGCTTCCGCTTGTCCGCGGCGCTGCCGCTTTGTCGATCTTTTCCTGCTCGAATTCGTCCAGTTCAAAAAAGTCGCGCATATAGGAAATGTCCGAGAGAAAGAGTCCGCCCTGCACGAGCAGATTTGACGTGACCGACTGAAACTGCTTGGTCAGCGAGGTCATCAGCGTAAAGGTACCAAGACCAAGGAGGGGATTTTCGTAAATCTTGTACGCCGTGACCAACAAAACACCGATGTAGACCAGATTGCGGATCAGGTCTGCCGCGCTGTTGATCAGCACATGCTTTTTCGTCATCTTGTTCTTTTTGCCGGTGTAGTCGTTGCAGATCTCCCGCCACTTTCCTTTAAGGTAGTCAAAAATGCGAAAATGGCAGATGACGTCAAACGGATTGTGCCGGGTCAGGATCTGCATATAGTGGATGACCAGCGCGCCCTCCATCATATACTTGACGTTGTGGACATAGGTCTCGTCCCGCTGCATGTAAGAGAGAATGGCCGCGGGAATCGAGGTGAGGATCAAAAGCAGCGCAAGCCAGCCGCTCACGCCGGAGAGCAGGACAAGCACGCTGATAAAGGTGACCAGCATTTGCAGCCATCCGATGATGCTCTGAATGCTGCCCGCCACGCGAGAGCCCGCATAGGAATTGGCAAACTCGATTTTCTGCGCGAGTTCGCTCTGGTTTTCGATATACTTGTATTTGACGCGGCAGGTGGTATCCACAATGTGCTCGATAAAATATTTTTGCGTGCGTATACTGTCACAGCCACGTGTATAATCGGAAATAAAGCTGAAAGTCACCTGAGCGATATGCAGAAGGATCAGTGCGCCAAACAGCCAAAGCACCGTACGCATTTCATATGCGCCGCCGGTCGCCATCGTCTGAATCTCGTCGGTGAAAAGTTTTAACACTGAAGAAATCAGCGCGGGCAGAAAGGCAAAGCCGAAGCCGAGCAGCGCGACGACAAATGAGGCGGGCGTTTTGGTTTTAAAACTGACCGCAAGCGCCTTGCCGAGCACCGAAAAAGTTTCTTTGGCTGTGAGTTTTTCCTTAGTGACTTCTTTTTTCTTCTCAGCCACCTGCCGTCTCCCCCTCTCCGTCTGTGTACCATTTTGCCTGTTCGCGGAAGAAGCTTGCGTACACGCCGTCCTTTTGCATCAGTTCCTCATGCGTGCCGTCCTCCACCAGCCGTCCGCCGTCCATGACGAGAATGCGGTCGGCAAGGCGCGCAAATCCGACGCGGTGCGAGATCAGCACCGAGGTTCTGCCCTCGATCTTCTTTTTGATCTCCATAAATTGTTCCATCTCGGCGATGGGGTCGAGCGCTGCCGCAGGCTCGTCAAAGATCATAATGGGCGCTTTGCTCATATGCGTGCGCGAAATGCAGACGCGCTGTATTTCTCCGCCCGAGAGAGACACGCCGTCCGGCCGGATGTCCCGCCGGAGCCAGGTATCTATACCGCTGTGCAATCGGGAGACGACCTTCTCCGCGCCGCCCGCGCGGATCGCCTCGCGGATGCGCGCTTCGTTTTCGATTTCCTCCACGCAGCCGTAGCCCACGTTGTCCCGCAGGCTGGAATGGAAGACAAAGCAATTCTGGAAGAACACGCCGATCTGCTTTTTGATATCATCATATCTGTATTCGGAAATGGGATGGCCGTAAAAGAGTACCTCGCCCGACTGCGGACGGTAACTGTCCAGCATCAGATTTGTGAGCGTAGTCTTGCCGCTGCCGTTATAGCCGACAAGTGCGACGTTCTCGCCCTTATGTATTTTGAAGCTGACGTCCTTCAGTACCGGCTTTTCGGGGTCATAGCCGAAGGTGACGTTTTTGAACTCATAAACGATATCCCCGGTGGTATCCAGCGCATGCGGCCTTGGATTGTCGATCCGCTCGGGTGCAGAAAAGAGCAGCCGCCGTTGCCGTCCAAGCTCGAAAAGCGACCATGAAATCGAACCGATTCCCTTCATCATCCCTGAAATTGCACCGGAAAGATTGGTTGCAAGCGAATAGACCATCAGAAAAACGTCCGCGCGCATCTCACCCCTTGCAACCGCAAAAATCGAATAAAGCAATATCCCCGCCATGGCGAAGTAAAACAAAAGCCCACTGATAAACGGTTCTGTTGCCCATGACAATTTACGCTTTTTGTCAAAATCTTCGATTGTCTTATATGCCTCGCGCCACTGCGTCAGGATATCCGCTCGCGACTCGTAAATGCGCACCTCTTTGGCGAGTCCGGGATTCTTCGGCATCCTCTGATAATACTGCGCGCGATGCAGAGCTCGGTCATAAACCTCATATTTTGACTGCCGCTTGTCCGAAGCGTGCGCACTGTACAGGGCGGCAATGATTATGTAGACGAGCGCGATGGCGAAAATGATCCACGAAACAGACGCAGCGACCGCCAAAAGTGAAACTGCCGAAACCAGTTTGCCGATAAAGGCGACAAGGCCGGTCATAAAGCTGTTCAAGGTAGAATATTTCATCGAAGTGGACTGCATCTCGTCGCGCACGGCTTTACTTAGCAGATACTCCCGGCTGACCTTTTGCCGCTTGTTCATGAACTGCTCGCCCATGCCGTAATAATAGGCGTCGTACATCATCATATAGATGAGGTCGTGGTTCACGCGGTCGGAAAGACCGTTTACGGCGATGAATAAGCCAAGCAAGAGAATGCTGCCTGCAATATCCGAAAACTGCCCCTGCCCCGTGGCGATAAAATCAGACAATGTGGAGATGACGTTTCGGTTGAGCACGAGCACGATCGCGGGCAGTACCGACAAAATCACACTGGCTGCAAGCCATGCCAAAAATACCTTCTTATTGATCCGCCATGCCAGACGAAAAGCGAAAAGCGCAGAATGCGCTTTTTCCCGAAAAGCCGATTTTCCCATGTCCCCTCCCTTTTGCTGAAAGCCGCGGCATATGCCGTACAAAATCAATATTCGCGGCCGCTTTTCACAAGACCGCGGATATATGCGAACGTTTCCGTTTTCCTGCGCGGCGTCAGTTACGGATCACCGCATGGCGATGCCTTGTAATAACCAGAAAATGACAGAGTGCTTTGTCCATTTTGAAACCTCGCAAGCATATTTAGTATATCGTATTCTGTCGAAAATGTCAACGATTTAAGAACAATTTGCGCTGCTTTTCAAAAGCAGCGCAAAAGACGAAAACATGCAGCAAACCGCATCAAAGTTTCAGGCTTTCCGTACAGCTTTCATAATTGCACCGATTCTTGGCGCAGTACCGTAAAGCAGAACGCCGACGCGATAAATTTTTGCAGACAGGATGCCTACGCCGAAAACGGCGAGAATCAAAATGCCGACTGAAATCACAATTTCATAGAACGGCACAGTGCTCATAGCAATCCGTGCAAACATCGCCATTGGAGAGGTAAACGGCAGATACGAACAGATTTGCATGAGCGTATTGTCCACATATCCGCTTGTCATGGAAAACACAACCACAAAAAGCGCGATAATAAATAAAAGCGTCACCGGCATAACCGAGGTATTGACATCCTCCACCTTAGTCGCCGTGGAGCCGATTGCACCATAGAGAAACGCGTACAAGAAAAAACCAAGAATAAAAAATGCAAACATATAGGCAAACAACGACAGCGGAACGTCAAATATGGATACGACGATGCTATTGTTTTCCCAGTACGTACGGTTCCCGTTAAACAACAGATACGCCGAGCCGAAAATGGCCACAAGCTGGAACAGACCGGCCAAACAAGAACCGACCACCTTGCCAAACATCATGCTGACCGGCTTTGCACTGGTAATCAAAAGTTCCATTGCCCTGGAACTCTTTTCGGTCGCCACATTGGTTGCAACCATCTGTCCATAAAGCAAGATAACCATATACAGCGCAAAAATCAAAATATACGTGTAAAAAAAATTCTGCATCTGATCCCTGCCGAGATTTGTGATCGTATGCGTAATCTGGGTCGAAAGAATCCGCTCCGCCTCGCCGGCGCCGATGCCGCCGTCGATCATCGCCTCCACCCGATATAGGTTTTGCAGAACCTCATCCGCCACAGCCGTGTTCGTGTCATACATGGAAAGATCATTCACATAATAAATATACGCGTCAGCCGACTCGATGAAAAATGCGCATTCCGCCGCGCCGGAAACGACCGCTTCCCGGATCCAGTCCGCCGGTTCTGCCGTACCGCGCACCTCATACCCTGAAAACGCAGCGGCAAACGCCCGCTCCACGGCTGCCGGATCCTTTGCCCGCCCGGCGCTGACCAGCATCACGGGGCGCTCAGACAATTCCGCCGGCGCTTGTATATCCGCCAGTGCGGGAAAGCGGGGGAAAAGCATCACAATACCGATCAGCGCAACCAAAAACAACGTGACGCCGATGAAAATTTTATTTTTAAAATAGGATTTGAGTTCAAACTGCAAGATCGTCCAAAATTGTTTCATAACCGAAGCCTCCTTATTCCTTATCTCCCACATATTCGACAAAGATGTCGTTCAAAGAGGGCTCAAATACCCGAATCTCATCCATATCATAATTTTCAGCAAGACACCGCATGACCCTCGACTTTTCCGATGCAGCCTCCAATTGAATCAGGAGCGAGCCATCCTCGGTCTCTTTGCATCTGGAACCGAAATCGGCTTGGATTTGTTCCTTGTTCTCAGAACGCACGACCAAACGGTCGCGAACATAGTTTCGCTTGATCTCGCACAAATCGCCCGACAAAACAACCTTGCCGCCGTTCAAGATCGCAATATGATCGCAGAACTCTTCAATATAACTCATCTGATGGCTGGAAAACAGCACGATCTTTCCTTTAGCGATCTGCTCCTTCACCACATCTTTCAGCAGCATCGCGTTGACTGGATCCAGCCCTGAAAACGGTTCGTCCAAAATCACAATCTGCGGATCGTGCGACAGGGCGGTAATCAACTGAATCTTCTGCTGATTGCCCTTTGAAAGCGTATCGAGCCGCCGGTTTCGGTACTCCGTCATGCCAAGACGCCCTAGCCACGCATCCGAGGATTTTACCGCTTCCTTTTTGCTCATGCCCTTCAACTGCGCAAAATAGACCAGTTGATCAATGATCTTCTTTTTCGGATACAAGCCGCGCTCCTCAGGCAGATAGCCGATCTTCACTTTTTCATAGTCAATCGGCGCGCCGTCAAAGAGCACATTTCCCGCGTCGGCGGGAAACACGCCCATCAAAATGCGGATCGTGGTTGTTTTCCCCGCGCCGTTGCGCCCCAGCAGACCGAACGCTTTTCCGCCCGAAGCGCAAAAGGATACGTCCCGCAGCACTTCTTTTTCGCCAAAACGCTTCTGAATCCCCTGTAAAATCAGTTCCATAGTTTCCTCCAGCAATGCGCCGCATCCACCGACAACGCGGCGCTGCAAAATAATGGCACCATATTCAATATAGCATATCTTAGTTCCTTTTTCAATAGCATGACCACTGGACGTGCCGGTAGCTTGCACCCCTTAGGGCATAAAGCTGGGCGAGCCTATAGGCCCGTCGAAAGGTCTGCAACCGCACCTTTTTCGCCAGCTTGCTCCTAAAGGGGCTTTCTTTATTTACTTTCTCCTACTGGCTCACCCGTAAACGGGTCGATATACCCTTTTATACTAATTTGATCTGAAGATATATCTTCCTGTAGCGGATTCCGAATGTACTGCTCTATCGCCTTTCTGTTCCTTCACGGCTTGACTCCTCCTTTGTTGCTTTTCAGCGGTTGGCTAGACCTGCCTTTATTTTATCAAAAGAGGATTATTTTTCCCACTCATAGCTCAAGCTTTTCGATACCACCAGCAATGCTGGTGGTTTTCGTTGCACAATATAAGAAAAATCCCCGGTAAAACCGGAGACTTTTCTTACTTAAAATGTGAATTATTTTACAGTGCTCTGCAAAAAATACTGAAAAATCTTCGCAACCTCTTTGCGGGTAGCAAGCCCCTGAGGATCCAAAACGTTGCCATCCCTGCCGTTCACAATACCGTTCTGCACAGCCCAGCACAGAGCTTCCTGCGCATAGTCGCTGACATTGGCGGCGTCAACAAAAGTTAACGCAGAAGTTTCGGCAGTGGGACAGCCGGCATAGCGCCACAGCATAACCACCATATCCTGACGGGTAATATTGCTGTCGACACCGAAGTTTCCGTCATCATAGCCTTTGATCACATTTTTCTCAGCAGCCCAGGCAATGGCTTCCGAATACCAACGGCCATCCGGCACATCAAGGAAGGATGCTTTGACTCCAGCTGCGGAGTTATTTGCCAAATTATGAAGAGCAACAGCCAACATAGCGCGGGACATGTTTGCGTCAGGCTCGAAAGTAGTCGCGCTCGTGCCGTTAAACAGTTCATGGCTGCTGACAAAGGCCACGGCGTCGGCAATCCAGCCGGAAGCGGGAACATCCTCAAACTTCTTGGCGTTGTCGCGAATGACTATAGTAGCGGTACCCTCCAAAGGCACGATTATGGCTTCACCGTTAACAACAGAACTGCGAACAACTGCCTCCGTACCATCAGCTTCGATCAGAACGGCCACAGAACCGGCAGTAAGTTTTTCAGCGGGAACAGAGGCGATCACGCCTCCGGAGATCGAGGAAACCACAGTGCTTCCCACTTTAACGGTGACGGCAACAGCGGCGTCAACTTCAGCTATAGAAACAGTAACCGTATTGCCTTTCTGTCCAGCAAGCTGCTTAAGCCCCTCGTTGGGAATCGTAACGCTGCCGGCAAGCGTAGTCACCGTAAGAACAGTGTCGCTGTCGCTTGCCACAGCGGAAACCGTCGCTTTATCGAGGATAACCTCAGTAGCTGCGGCCTTTTTAGAACCAGCGGCAATAATGATTTCGTCTAACTTATCCTTAGTAGCCTGCTTAACAATCTCTTTAGCCTGAACGTCGGTGACCTCGGCCACAGCGACATCATTCTCCACATGGCTGCCCACGATTATAGCCGTCTCAGGCAGACCGTCGGGCACGTCAGCGTCAAGTTCACTAGGCTTTGAGGAAGAACCGCCTACGCTGCTGCTGGATTTCCGAAGCACGGTAACCGTATAATCTGCGAAAACGTCCTTTGATACGGTTGCGGTAATGGTAACGGTACCAACCTTAACACCGGTCACAACCCCGTCTGCGTCCACCGTAGCGATAGAAGGATTGCTCGAACCCCATGTCACGGCCGCGCCTTCCGGTTCAACCGTCGCGGTCAGCTTGACTGTCTTGCCAACACGAACACTCGCACTCTCTGCAGCGATTTGTACGCTGGCTTTGACAATTTTACCGGTGGAATCTTGGAGCATATCGCCAACTACATAACTGCTGACATTATCGGTAAACGTGCCGCCTGCAATAGTCAACTCGCCCTGATGCTCATCATCGTCGCCATCAACTGAAATCTTACCAGTAACCGTACCGGTCATCTCTTTATCGACGGTAACCTTGACGCCATCCGGATATCTGGAATTCCAGTAATACGCATCAAAAGCATAAGCGCCCTCATATGCAGTGATATTGGTATCGCCGGTAATCGTCACATTGCCGCAGTTGTTGTTCAGGACATACTGAACGCCCGCATTCTTACTTGCATCCAAAGTCATGTCCTTCAACGTCAGATTACTGTAGTTCTGAACAATCATCCTAATAGCGTCACTAGCTGCGGCAATTGCGCCGTTTTGCAAAGTAATCATATGACCAGCTAACAGTTGGAAGCACTGATTCTTCGTTCCGGTAGAGCCGGCGAAATTATCCACAACAGTGTAGGTAAAGCCGCCAAAATCAATGATAATATTTTTAGCGACAGTCCGGTCGCCGATGATAACGCCATCGCCGTCGGATACATCTCTCAACAATTCAATCATGTCGCCATCCACGGCGGCATTGACAGCATCCTGAAGCGTAATAAAGTACTTTTCACCTATCTTGGCCGCAGCCTCAGCCAGTTCTGGACTGCCGAAAGAAGCGTTTTCGCCCCAATCATTGCCCGTCACCGTAATCATTACACTGTCAGGAAGTTTGTTTGCCTTGATCACTTCGCCGTCGCTGTCGCCGGAATTTTCGGCAGTGTTGCCGGTGATCATGATTTCTGCATTGTCATCCACATCGCCAAAGCGAATTACGCGGTCGTGAATATTCTCAAAGGTATTTTCTGAAATCACAATCTGACCGGCCGGATTCACTCCGTTCGCATTGCTCTGTGCCGCAACAGCATTATGCGTTGTATTGGTAAAGCTGCTGCCTGTAACAGTCAAATTCTCGGGTCCCTGAACGTAGATTCCCTGAAAATAATCGGTGAACTCGCAGTTAATAACCTTAAGGTTCTCAAATTTCACACCGTCGCCATTGCCCTGCATATGAATAGCGACAAAAGTGTTCTGACCCATTTTAGATTCATCGCCGGTAAATTTGCAATTTTCAAAGGTAATATTCTTGGTCACCGCATCATTGCGGGACACGCCAAAGTCCGCCCCGCCGCTAATGGTCAAGCCGGAGAAAGTGATATTCTCCAAGGTATAGCTGTTATAGAAACTATTGTTAGGATTTAGAACCGCCACATCTTTGACATAATCATACGTATTTAAATAATTGTGCCCCGCATAGGCTCCAAAGCCCGTCAAAACAACGCCGTCATCTGCCGTAAAGGTCACGTCTTTCACCGCGCGGGTATACGTGCGAATGTCGCTGGTACATTCTTCCAAAGAAACAGCGTCACCCGTCACCTGCCAGCCGCCCTGCTGCGTCCACGCCATATTGTAGTACACGGTATTGCTGCCTACATACTTGGTAGGACGAGCGAGAATGAGAACATCATAATTTCCGGCAGCAAAGTTGATGGTCTTTCCGTCAATGTCGCCGAAAGCGCCGTCCAGAACCAACTGCGCGTTTTCCGGATTTACCTGAATGACGTCGTCGACAATCTCAGGCTTCCGTCCTACAATTCCGTTTGCGCTCTGAATGCAGTCGTCGGCCAGGAACGCAGATACATCTGCATCAAACGTACCGCCATAAACGACAGGTGCATTCCATAACTCGCCATCACCATCCGTGCCGTCCAAAACCAATGGCTGATCCGTGTCTTTAAGAATAAACGTACCGCCATTGATGTTCATTTTAGTCTCGTATTTCGCGGCAGACATTCCCAGCACTGCGTTGCCGTCGGATTTATAGGTTCCGCTTTCGATAGTCACTTGCCCGCCCTGATCGCACCAGACGGCGTAATACTTTTTGCCATTTGCAGTAACATTTTTCAGTACGACGTCCGTTACATTGTAGATATTGATTCCGCCAATCAGCGTAACGTCTTCCACAATTACGTTGCTAGTGCCGTTTTCTTTTCGTCACCGATAAACAAAGCGTAGTTGCCGTCGATAACTTCAAACGTTCCGTTTTTAATCGTGGCGTCGTCGCCCTCAAAATATACAAAATTCTTTCCTGAATTCGTAACCGAAACCTTATATTCGTTCAAGTCGATTATCAGACCGTCAATTGTCAACACAGCGTTAACATCGGTCATATCCACGTCCGCTAGCAGTTCAATCGTGTCGCCGGCCTCAGCAGCATCGACAGCGGCCGTAAGCGTGGCGTACTTGACGGCCTTATCAACGATCTGCGCAACCCAAGCAGCGCCATTGTCAACCGCTTCAAACGCCTCAGTGCCAATATCAGTTTCACTGCCGATCAGAGCTAGGTCTTTGACCGTCGAAACATTATTGGAAATGAGAACACCTTTGATCTCCGCACCTGCCGAAATGTTCTTCACATTGGCGGAACCGATTACGCCGCCGATACGCGGCCTTGAACCGATACAAACAATTTCGCCGTTATTTTCATTGCCGGTCAAAACAGCCGCGTTATAAATCTCGCCCACGACGCCGCCCGCAACGCCCTGACCGGAAACGCTGCCGTTATTGGTGTTGCTCATCACTTGAACAGCCATTTCAGACGTATCCGAAAGCGTAACGTCGCTATGTACTAGATACCGAATCCATCCGACGACGCCACCCACGCCGTAACCGTCATTATTGGGCGCGTCCTGCGCCACGGCTCCCTCGTTCGTATTATTAGAAACCGCGCCACGCACGCGCGCTTCACCAACGATACCGCCGATAGAAGTATCTTTGCCGGTAATCGCACCGGTATTGATGCAGTTTGTCACGTCGGAAGCGTGTGTCAAACCCACGACGCCGCCGACTGTATTGCAGTTCACATGTACTTCCGCTTTATTTACACAGCCGTCGACGATGCTCTCATTTGCAAGACCTACGACGCCGCCTACGCCGCTGTCGTCCCAACGGCCACTCTTGCCGCCGCCAATCGACGCGTTATTTATGCAATTGCGCACAGAACCACCGTCAATCCGCCCGACAATTGCAGCATAGCCGATGCCGTTTTCTTGATTGTTCAGCGAAATTGCGCCTTCCACGGTCAAATTTTCGACCGTGCCTCCGACTACATAGCCGAACAAACCAACGTAAGACGCGCATTCCGCGGAAATCTTCAATCCGCTGACCGTATTGTCGCCGCCGTCAAAGACGCCCTTGAAAGGGTTCTCCGCCGTACCGATCGGCGTCCATTCCTCATTTTGTAAATCTAAGTCTTTTTCCAGTATGACAGTCTTTCCTTCGAAAGACTCGCCTTCATTAACCCGCGCTGCGAATGCTTTCAGCGCATTCACATCGCTGATAGTGATTACATTGCTATCGGAGTCGCCGGACTCTTCGCCATCGGCAAAGGCGGGCACGGCCGCAAAGCCGGCCAGCATAATCACAACCAGTAGTAACGATAAAATTTTTCTGCATTTTTTGTTCATTACTTATACTCCTTTTTTAATTTTTTCGTACAATGGTATATCATATTTCGCACAGAAATGGAAGTGCTTGTTTAAAATTTTTTTCCAAACACGCAATTTTGTGCATTTGCACAAATTGTGCTAATATTTACCAATTACTAATCTTTAAATTTCAATCATATCTTTTGCCCTCCAAAATCTTCCATATGAAAAAAATTCAATATTCACGTCCGTTTTTAACAAGTACACGAATATATGCAAAAGTCTCCGTTTCCCCGCGCTCGGCAAGCATCCGAAGCAGGCGTTCCGTAAGTTCCGACGTTTCCGGATGGATGAAACGATGATCCTTGCCGCGCAAAAAATAATCGAGCGCGCTTTGATCGGTATACTTGTCCCCCTGATAGATCTTGCTTGCGGCAATGCGGTCGCAAACCATCTCGATCACATAGCAAAGCGGCATTTTGACCGGCATAACCTTGCGCTCAACGGGATTATAGTCGGTCCAATACTCAAAATGGTGCTTATTTCTCCCCTTGTGATGCAGCCAAGCCGCCGAATACCCATGCTCTGCGCGTTCAATCTCGTTTGGACTGCGCGTACCGACAAAATAACGCGCGCCCGGCAGGAATTCGTGCGGCGAATATTTGGACAGATCGTGCCAGAGTCCCTGCCATAAAATGCCCGCGCGGCGGCAGTTGCGGATCACCGCATGGCGATGCCTTGTAATAACCAGGAAATGACGGAATGCTTTGCCCATTTTGAAACCTCGCAAACATATTTAGTATACCGTATTCTGCCAAAAATGTAAACAGTTAAAGAACAATTTACGCTGCTTTTGAAAAAACAGCGCAAAAAGCGAAAAACGCGCCCAAGTTTCAGGCTCTCCATACAGCTTTCATAATTGCACCGATTTTTGGCGCAGTACCATAAAGCAGAACGCCGGCGCGATAAATTTTTGCAGACAGGATGCCTACGCCGAAAAGGTTCGTCCAAAATCACAATCTGCGGATCGTACGACAGGGCGATAATCAACTGAATCTTCTGCTGATTCGGATACAAACCGCGCTCCTCACGCAGATAGCCGATCTCTACTATTTCATAGTCAATCGGCACGCCGTCAAAGAGCACATTTCCCGCGCCAGCAGGAAACACATCCATCAAAATGCGGAGTGTAGTCGTTTTCCCCGCGCCATTGCGCCCCAGCAGACCGGACGCTTTTCCGCCCGAAGCGCAAAGGGATACATCCCGCAGCACTTCTTTTTCGCTAAAACGCTTCTGAATCCCCTGTAAAATCAGTTCCATAGCTTCCACCAGCAATACGCCGCATCCACCGACAACGCGGCACTGCAAAATAATGGTACCATATTAAATATAGCATATCTTAGTTCCTTTTTCAATAACAGAAAAAGTCTTGAAGACATTTACGCCTTCAAGACTTTTTTATAATCTGCTGCACTTACCTGAAATCTCAGACACAAAAGCTTACCGGCATGCATTGCGCGCTTATTTTTCCGCATCCGGCGCGTTTGGCGGCTGAAACTTTGCATGATTCTTCATCGCAGGATTTTCCAACACCCTGCCGCCGGCGTCAAAGCGCGAACCGTGACAAGGGCAGTCCCAGCTATGCTCCGCGCGGTTCCATTTCAGCGCGCAGCCAAGATGCGTGCACCGCCGCGGTACAGGCAGCAAAAGATGCCCCGCCGTTTCCGCAACATTCAGCCAAAGCTGCCGCCGAAAGATACTCCGCGCCGGATCAAACAGACCGGAAAATTCGTTTTCCCTGCCGCACAGCAAATCGCAGAGCAGACGCGCGGCCGCCATAGAAGAAGTCATCCCCCATTTATTGAAGCCGGAAGCAACATATATCCCTTTGGCGAAACGGCCGTACCGCCCGATATAGGGCACGCCGTCCAGCGACATACAGTCCTGCGCCGCAAATGCAAATCGCTCTTTTGCATTTGGATAATGCTCGCGCACAAATTTCCGCAGCGCGCCGTATCCCCCGCCGTTCTTGCCGGTCCGGTGACCGCCGCCGCCAAGCAGAAGAAGACCGCCAAAACGCCGGAAAGAATATCCGTTGCCGTCTCCGTCGATATACATCCCGTCCGGCAAAGGCGCGTCCTCAAGTCCAAGCACATAGGAGCGCTGCTGATAGAGCTTCATAAAATACAAGCCGTGCGTGTTGATAAACGGAAAATGCGTTGCAACCACAATATTTTCCGCAGAAATCTTATGCCCGTTCACAAAAGCGGCGCCCGGCTCGGCAAAGTGGACAAAGCTGTTTTCAAATATGCGGAGGTTTTGGGCAATCCCCGCGGCAAACTGCAACGGATGAAACTGCGCCTGATTACGAAATTTTACTGCCCCCGCCGCCGCAACCGGCAGCGGTACATCGCTGACTACCGGCGCCTCAAAGCCGATTTCCGCCAGCGCCGTCGACTCCCGGCGCAAAAGCTCCGGATCCCGGCTGTACGCAAACGCATCGGCCGGTTCAAAACCGCATTCTATCTCTTTGGCGAGCGTGCGGTAATCCTCCAGTGCGCGCTGATTGGCGCGAAGATACTGCGCCGCGCGCTGCCGGCCAAACATGCGAAGCAGCCGGTCGTAAATAAGCCCATGCTGCGCTGTGATTTTCGCAGTGGTATTCTGCGTGGTGCCGCCGCAGATCCTCCCGCCCTCTACAAGTAAATAATCCTCGCCCGCCCGATCCAAAAAATACGCGCAGAGCAGCCCACACAGTCCGCCCCCAATAATCAGATTTTTCGTCTGAATATCCGACACAAGCTCTGGAAACTGCGGCAGAAGCGCGCCCACCGTCCAAGCCGATTCTCCCATATTCCGCCTCCGTAATATCCCTTTCGGTTAGTATCTGCAAAGGACGGGAATTCATACCGAAAAAATGGGAAGACGGCGCGCCGTCTTCCCACAAAAAGCGAAATTTTCTCTGTTGAATTTTACCGGTCTTCCATTTTGACATAGTCGCGGCGCGGCTGAACGTTTTTATACGACGGACGCATGATCCTGCCCGCGTTGACCAATTCTTCGATCCGGTGCGCGCTCCAGCCCGCAATGCGGGCAACGGCAAAGATCGGCGTATAAAGTTCGGGCGGCAGGTTCAGCATATCGTACACAAAGCCGCTGTAAAAGTCGATGTTCGCGCTGACTCCCTTGTATATTTTCCGCTCTTCCGAAATAATCTGCGGCGCGAGCGTCTCGACCAGCGAATACAGCTTATACTCTTTCGTCAGCCCTTTTTCTTCGGAAAGGCTTTTTACGAAAGCGCGAAAGATCGTCGCACGGGGATCGGAAATCGAGTATACCGCGTGGCCGACGCCGTATATCAATCCAGAACGGTCAAACGCTTCTTTATGCAGAATCTTTTTCAGATATTCAGCAACCTCTGTCTCGTCCTCCCAATCCCGCACATTTTGCTTAATGTCGTTGAACATGGCGCAGACCTTAATATTTGCGCCGCCGTGCTTCGGCCCTTTCAGGGAGCCGAGCGCGGCCGCAATTGCGGAATAGGTATCCGTACCGGATGAAGAAACAACATGCGTCGTAAAGGTCGAATTGTTTCCGCCGCCATGCTCGGCGTGCAAAACCAGCGCAAGATCCAATATTCTGGCCTCAAGCGGTGTGTATTTGCTGTCGATCCGAAGCATATGCAGAATATTTTCCGCCGTAGAAAGTCCCGGATCCGAATCGTGTATAAAAAAGCTCCGGTTGTTTCGGATATAATAATTATACGAATGGTAACTGTACACAGACAAAAGCGGAAATGTGGCGATCAGCTGCAAACACTGCCGCAGAACGTTTGGAATGCTGGTATCATCCGGGCGGGAATCATAAGAATACAGCGTAAGCACGCTTCTTGCAAGCGAATTCATCATATCGGAGGAGGGCGCTTTCATGATAATATCCCGGATAAAGGAATCAGGCAGCGAACGGTACGCGACCAGCGTCTGTATAAATTCATCAAGCTGCGCTCGCCCCGGCAGCGCGCCAAAGAGCAAAAGATACACGATTTCCTCAAAGCCCATGCGGTTATCCATCAAAAAGCCCTGTACTAGCTGCTCTATGTCATATCCGCGATAATACAGCTTGCCGCGGCAGGGCGTCTCTTTCCCATCGACGATTTTTTTCGAGACGATCTCCGAAATCTCGGTGAGTCCGGTCAGCACGCCGTTGCCGTTCAGATCGCGAAGCCCGCGATTCACCTGATACTCAGCGTACAACTGCGGATCGATCCGTCCCCTTCCGGTACAGAGTTCCGCATAACGGCTGATCTGCGGCGTAATCGCAGAATAATCTCGTCTGATTTTTTCGTTTGTATTCATCACTTGATCCCCTTTCCATCTAACACACATCGCACGCATCCGGCACACGCCAAAAATCCGCGCGTTTTACGCCATGGTTTCCAACATCTCCTTTGTCACTTCATAGCGCACAGTCAATCCGTTTTGCACACGTTCGGCCTCCTGCATCATATATTCGCCCATTCTTGCGACCTCGTTGCCCATGCTGCCTGCAATATGCGGGGTCAAAATCACATTTTCCATGCGATAGAACGGATGATCCCGCACAGGCGGCTCGGGATGCGTGACATCCAGCAAAGCCATTCGCCCCGGCTCCTCGGAAAGCGCCCGGACAAGATCGTCCTCAACGACCTGCGCGCCGCGGCCGGTATTGATAAAAACGGCGCGTTCCGGCATTCTGGAAAACAGGTCGTAGTTCAGCAATCCGACCGTCTGCGGCTTGTTGGCCAGGTGGTTGGTGACGATATCGCAGGCGGAAAACACTTCGGAAAGCTCGGCCCGGACGACACCCAGCGCGGCTGCCCGCTCCGCGGACAAAAAGGGGTCATAAACCAAAATAGAAGCCTGCGCAGGCGCAAGCTGCGAAATCACCAGCGAACCGATTTGTCCGGCGCCCAACACGCCGATCTTTGCACCGAAATTGCCCGGATAAGCCGCGGCTGTCTTTTTGGCCAGCTTTGCATCGCCGGATTTCATGATCCGCCACGCGGGGAAAAAACCTTTTGCAGCCAACAAAATCTGCGCCACCGTATAGGCGGCCACTGGAATCGCATTCGCCGCCCACGCGCTGAAAACACGTACGCCGCAGTCCAAAAAGGGCCGCGCAAAACCCTGTACAGAACCCGCCGCGTAAAATACCGCGCGAAGATCGGGAAAATACCGGCGGATCTCCTCCGCCGAAAAGCGCGGCATCCCCCACGTAGAAAAAATAAATTCCACACCGGCAAATTCCACATGATCACCGGGGCCAAAGTTCTTATCCGGAATCAGGCCACAAAGGCTGACAGCTTTTCGCGCACAGCAGGCGAATACACCCGAAAAATCTTTTCGCCGCCCATTAAAATACTTTTCATTCAAAAGGCTCCTCCGCAATTTTTCTAAGCGCCCGCGCCGCCAGCGTAAGACTCTGCGGATCGCCATCGTGCATAAATTCAAGCAGCAGCGCGTGATCCTCGGTCAAACGCAAAGCAGCGAGATACCGCCGCCAGAGCGAAACCCCCGCCTCAAGCGGAAATTTTTCCTTTTTAATCCAGTGAAACACATGTACGTTGGTAATCAGATGCGACAGCCTTTTCACCGATTCCAGATTATACGCCTCGTCCCGCCACTGGTTCGGCTGCCAGTACATCCGCAGAGCAGGCATGTTCACCGCCTGGATAAATTCCAAGGCGGCATGCCAGTCGTCGGTCAGCGTACCCGGGTGGCACTCGAGCGAGAGCGTCATTCCCCGCGCCGCCGCAAGCGAAGTCGCCGTCTGCGCCTCAAGGCGCATGGCGCAAAGCTGTTCCGGCGAAACGGACGCAGACGCGGACGTGCCGCACCATACACGAACCTGCCGAACACCGAGCGCCTCGGCCGTATCCAAAACAACCGGCAGCTGCGCCTGCTGGCCTGCGCCGATCCGGTAATAGCTGCCATAGGAGGCACAGTCCAATCCAAAATTACGGGTCAGGCGCGCTATGCGCTCCGCATTTTGAAAATCGCCGGGCGGGACATGTACGTCGGCGCCCCACTCAATGCAGGCAAGCCCGGCAGACTGTGCCAACTGCACGATCTGCTCAGGCGAAAGCGCGCGAAAAGAAACCGAACATAAACCGTGTAAAAACATAGGCCCCCCAAATCCGCAAATATAATTTTAGGGTTATTTTTAATTATACCATAATTTTGAAAGACTTACAAGAGAAAACCATCGGCAAACGCAATTGTATAAACAAATCCCCATTCGATTTGCAATCGAACGGGGATTTTATCCCGCGCAGTTTTCTGCCTGCATAGTTCCGCTGGAACGCGACTATCGCGCGCCGTGCGATTTTTGCCACCCGAAATTTCGAAAACGGCGAACTATACACATGACCGTATACGCGATTCGATCCACGCAGCTGTTTTCCGCATATTTTTTCAAAACAAACCGAAACGGCTTTTCCAGAAAATCATACCAGAAGTCTGCGCGGCCAGCCTCGGGCGCGTCGTCCGGCACCTGCTTTGCGGCGCAGAATCCAAACTCCGCCTGCGAAATCTGAAAATCGTACAAGGAAGGGCGGCATTCCTCAAACAGGCGCTTCCCGCGCTCGCTGCCAAATGCGGCAACCACCGAACCGCCACCGGCATCTGGTATATACGACAAATGAATGTCCGAAACGCGCACCCCGCGGGTAAACTTGCAGTTCTGACAGGACGGCCTTAAAATCAATCGCTTTTTCAGCCACCCCGCATAATTATCCCGGCATACCTTTTTTCCCTGCACGGTCATTTCACAATGCTGCCATCCCGAACCTCCGCGCCCGCACAGCTTTACGTTTTCGATTCTCGCCTCATACAGATGTTCGCAATACCGCATATACCGGCTCCAGACAAGCGGCGAAGCGACACCCTGACACTCGGTGTCGCATGTGACCAGACGCGAACGCTCCGCAAAATCTCCGAGATACGCATAAAGACCAGCAACCTGGCAGGGCGTACCCGAAAACAGAACCAAACTGCCATGCTCGAGATATTCCCGGACGCGCTTATAGCTGTCGCCAAGATCGCTTTGCAGGCTGGAGGTACAACTCAATTGAGAAGCGCGCTTGAGCGTATCGCAGCGCACATGAAGCAGGCAGTGATCCTCCTCATACCGCGCGCCGAAAACAACGCCGCCCGCTCGAACCACGCCGTCGCAAAACTTGCGAAAAAAATGATTCAGCACATCAAAATTCATTTCCGAAGACGTGCCGTACCGCGCAAGAGACGCGCCCATATCCGCAGATTTCTGCACCGGTTTTAAAAACGAGCAAGTTGCGCTGCATGCCCCGCACTGTATGCAGAGATCCTGGAAAACGGCGGGATAGGGAAAACCCTCGCAGTCCACCGTCATTTTGATCGCTTTTACCGGACATTGCAGGACGCACTGCCCGCATCCGCTGCACGACGGCTTATCTACAAGCATTTCCCGAACCAAAGCCTGCATCATTCTTCCCCCTTGCCTTTTTAATGATGTTTATGCATTCAGTATAACATGCCGCGCAATACATGCGCAAAAATGTTCTATATTGCTAAAATATGTCCCTGAATGGCGTAATTTAACCATTTTTTGGCAGAAAAAACTGGCCGGCTGCGTCCAGCCGGCCAGTTTTTCCGCCAAGCCGCTTTACTGCGCGTCTTCGTCGACGAGGCATGCAGGCGTCTTCGGCTGATAGGATGCGCCCGTAGAAGGCATCCCGGCGCCCGCTCTGGCGATATCCTCAATCAGATCCGCAAGAAGATCAAACATGTCTGTGTACCCCCTTTCGATGTACCTTTGCTATTGCCATAAATATGAAAACCAGTGTGACCGTCAACGCAGCTACGCACAAGCAGCGCCGCGCCGGGGGCACATCCGGCAGCAAAGCCATGCCTAAAAGAATCAAAAGCGAAAAGAAAACCGTCAGGCCGACCGACATCCGCCGGCTTTTGTACACCCGATTTGGCCCGATTGGACAATTTGGATGGAGCACCGGCGTATTGCAGAGGATATAGAGCGCGGAGAGCAGCAAAAGTCCGACCAAAACCCACCGGGGCTCGCGCAGGCGCAGGATGCACTCGGATACCAGCATCACCGAAACATAGGCAAGGTTGGACACGGCAAAACACCCGCCGTAAGTGCCGCAGTGATACCCGCCCGAACATACCCGAAGCGAAGTAAAGACAAGCAGATACAGCGCCGCCGAGAAAAAATCAAAGAAAACCGCGCCGATCAATAGGATGCTGACCATCATAAAAAGCGTGGACAGCGTGACCATAAACCCGTATACATAGAGTTCCCGATCCCTTTCTTTTGCCGTACTGCGGCGGATCAGGCCGTCTGCCAAAAGGCAGGAAACTTTTTCCAACATCTGTTTATCACCGGCTATCAAAATAGCACAGAATGCCAACATTCTACATCCTGTGTCTGCATTCTGTGCGATTTAACCCTTGAACTGTATTATTTTACATATTGTCGCCGAAATTCAACAAAATTCGCGCTATAAAAAAACATCCCTCGCGCGCCGTTTCCAAACTTCCCCCATACCGCTCTGCCACTGGCCGAATCTGCTCGAGTCCGCAGCCCTGCGCCTGCGGACCGGCGTTTCCTGCGGCAGCCGACATTTCCAAATATCCGGGTGCGGCATACTTTACCCAGATCATCAGCCTCGCATGGACGGGCTCGATATGCACCTCGATCATGCGTTTGGCCGGATCCGAAATTTGAGCGCTCGCCTCGAGCGCATCCTCCAGCAGACCGGCCAACATCGCACACATGCCGGCCGGACATATCTGTAAGTCGGTCAGGCGGTGCGCACCGATGGAAAACGGAATCCGGCGTGCCCGCGCTTCATGCGCCATGCGGCTCAGCAGCGCGTCCACCGTCTCTACGCCGGTATAGACCGGCCCGCCGATGGACGATAGGTCTTCGGTCAGCATTTGCAGATAACCGCGCAGTTCCTCCCATTGCCCTGCCTCGGCCATTGCGCCCATACGCCCGCAAAAAACAAAAGGATAAACAGCCATGCGATCAGCACCGATTTTTTAACCTCCGTCACATCCCCGACTAAAACCGCGTTGACTAGATACTGCATAAAGAAAAAACAAAGCGTACCGGAAGCCGTCAGCGCAAGGTTGACGCGAGAGGTTAACTGAATGCGGCATCCCTTATTTCTGTGTGTCAAAAGCAGATATCCCACGACCAATGTGATTTTTTGAATCCAGATATAAGCCATCCGCGCAAGCCCTACTTCGGTCAGTATCGTCATTGTAAAATCGTTTACACCATATAAAAGCTCAACAATGGATATAATCAGGAAATCATACGCCAAAATTAAAACATAGTAAAGTATAGTGACGCTAACCATCTGAAACCAATTGGCACGATAAAGCACAAGCGCGAGTAAGGGAAAAACGGTCACTGCAACCGCAACCGCAAAAAAAGAAAACAAAGAAAAACTATTCAGAAAACTAGTCAGCAGCGTCAAAACAAGACCGCCGAGCACGCATGCGCTCGCATGCTTCCACTTAGAAAACCGCTGCTCAAAGAACAGACGATATGTACAGCACAAAATATAACATTCCAAAAAAGAAACGAAATTTTCCGAAAAAATATAAAACCACGTCATCATTTGTTCTCCATTATAACAGAAAACCGGCTGAATATGGCGCTGCAAAACGGCCGGTGGCCGGCCGCTTTGCAGCGCCTTCTACACAACGATCACGTCCAGCGCGGCGGAAATGATTCAAACTGTGATCGTATCAAACCAGATGCGGCTCTTTCGTTTTCCGCAGCGATGGCTGTTCGATATCCAAATCAAGCGGTTTCATATTGTTCATCTGCAAGTTCGTGGTAAAGAAGCCGTCTGCGCAGGTTTGTTCCATATGCCCTTTATACCGGGCCAAAACCGATCGGACGATCTTGAGCCCGTATCCGTGCACATGCTTATCCGCTTTGATCGTGACATTTTGGCCGGCGCCCGGCAGCTTTGCGTTTTCAGCCACCGTGTTTTTCACAACGATCATCAGCATCGCATTGACGGGCGCAATGCGGATCTCGACCAGACGTTTTTCCGGATCCGGAATTTTTGCGCTGGCCTCCAGGGCGTTATCCAGCAGATTGACCAAAAGCGCGCAGATATCGACCGAGCGTATCTTTGCGTTTGCCGGATAGCGCGCATTGATGGAAAGCTGCACCTGCTGTGCTTGCGCTTCATGCGCTTTGTTGTTCAGCACGGCGTCCACAATCTCCACGCCGGTATACATCCGCATCCGCACGGGCGGTTGTTCCTTAGTCAGCGTTTGCAGATAGTCGCGGAGTTCCTCATACTGCCCGTCTCCCGCCATGGTGCTCATGGTGCGCAGATGGTTGCGGAAGTCGTGCGAAACTTTTGCGATTTCGGAATACGCCTGATTCAGCCGCATGCTGTTTTCCTCCAGCGCGGCAGCTTTGGAGGCGGCCGCGTCTTTTTCGATGCGCTGCGTTTCCATTTTAGAGTATGCCGCGACCAGCACCCAAACACCCGCAAAAAACAAAAGGATAAACAGCCATGCGATCAGCACCGACTTTTTGATCTCCGCCACATCCCCGATCAGGATTGCGTTGATCAGATACTGCATGAAGAAAAAGCAAAACGTGCCGGAGGCAATCAGCGCAAGGCTGACGCGGGAACTTAGCTGGACGCGGCGCCCCTTGTTCCTCCATGCCAAAAGCAGATATACCGTGACCAACGAAATTTTTTGGAACCAGATATAAACGGTCCGCGCAGGCCCTACCTCGGTCAGTATCGTCATTGTAAAATTATCCACTTGATATAAAAGCTCAACGACGGATATGACCAAAAAATCATATGCTAAAATCAGCACAAAATAAACTACTGAAACACTGAGCGTCTGAACCCAGTTCGCACGATAAATCAAAAGTGCAAGCGAAGAAGAGGCGATCACGACGGCCGCAACCGTCAAAAACGAAAACAGCGCCAGCGAATTCAAAAAATCGAGCATCAGCATCAAAACAAGGCCGCCGAGCACGCATGCGCCCGCATGCTTCCACTTGGAAAGCCGCCGCTCAAAGAACAAACTATATGTACAGCACAAAATGTAACATTCTAAAAAAGAAACGAAATTTTCTGAAAACGCGTAAAACCACATCATAGCCGTTTCCCCAATACTGAAGCAGTCTTTCCTTGACGATCGGCTGATTTGACCGGCTGACAGGCAGCCGGACGCCGTTTTTGCAAATCAGTTCGTCCCGGTCAAAGTTTTCGACATATGCGAGATTTACCATACAGCCACGGTCTATCGTCATAAACTGTTCGGGGTCCAATTGCTCCTTCAGTTCAAACAACGGCCGCCGAATCTTGATCTCCCGCTTGTTTTTACAGCAAATAATAGAGTATTTGCTCCGCTTTGTAATATACATGATCTGTCTGTAGGGCACCCGCTCGCAGCTGTCGTTCTGGGCGATCAGATAGGCATTGTCATCCTGTTCTTCCAAAATTTTGCATGCATCCAAAATGTATTTTTTCAGTTTTACATGCAGATCACTTTTATGCAGATACCGAAAAATATCCAACTCATAGGACTGCGCCGCATACTGAATATACGAGGTCAGAAAAATGATGATACAGCCCGGAAAACGTTTTTTTACTTCTTCCGCGATGCTGAGGCCGTTATAATACGGCATATCGATATCCGTAATCAGCAGATCCAGCGGTTTTTGTTCGGCAATATCGTACATCAACGTTCGGGAATCGGTATATTCGCTGAGATGTACGTAGATGGACTCGTCAAACAACGTACGCATCAGGATATCCTTTGCTTGTCTCACCAGCATACGGTCATCATCACAAACGGCGCAGTTTAGAATCTGTTCACACTAATTGACAAATTAAATTGCACGTGTTATAATAAGTGCATGGAAATAACACAAGAGCAATACGAAAAGATTGAAAAATACCTTCCACGCCAGCGTGGAAATGTAAGCATGAGTAATCTCCAACTGATTAATGCGATACTGTATGTCACCGAAAACGGCTGCAAGTGGAGAGCATTGCCGGAAAAATACGGGAATTGGCATACAATTTATGTACGCATGAATCGATGGAGCAAGAATGGCGTGCTGCAACGTGTGTTCGAGGCGCTTCAGATAGAGGGCATCATCAAAATTAAAGTGGAGGCTGTTTGCCTTGACAGTACCACGGTCAAAGTTCATCCGAATGGAACAGGAGCTTTAAAAAAAAAGCGGGAAACAGTCAATCGGACGTTCCAGAGGAGGACTCACCACGAAAATTCATATGGTCACCGCATCTGACCGATCGGTTGTCGGCTTCTCTCTATCCGGAGGAGAAGCGCACGACTCGCCGGAGGGATAGCTTTGCTGGCGCAGGTTGAGCGCCGGGAAGAGCAAATCTATATTCTCATGGATCGGGCATATGAGGGGGATAAAATGCGGTCAGCAGCAGAAGAAAAGGGCTTCATACCGGTAGTGCCTCCAAAAAGGAACCGTAAAGACCCATGGGAGTATGACAAGGAACGATACAAACAACGGAACGAAATAGAACGCTATTTTTTACGATTGAAACGCTTTCGGAAGATTTTCACGCGCTACGATAAGTTGGACGTGATCTTCTGTGGCTTTATCTACTTTTCTATGCTGATTGACGCAATATTAGTGTGAACAGGCTCTAGAATCATTTTCAGTCACTCCTTTAATGTTACAATGCATTCAAAATTTGATAACAAATTTTCCGGTTTGGGTCAATAAACAACTTAAAACGATCATTTACGACTAATTGATACGAAAATCTACCCCTATATTCTTGAGCACGAGATAGGCCTGTGTAATAATAATAGCACCCTTTTACATTTTTTTCAACTTTTATTAAAATATCGTCTACTACCTGCCGGATCGTCATCTGCCCTTTCGTGGGGGGATACCATTTTCCTATCATCCCCCGAACGCTTGTCCGGCTTAACCGAACGGTTTTGATCTGATACGTCTCGCTGATCTCCTGGAATTGCAGCAGCAGCAGAACCTCATTGAAAAGTTCCTCGCTCTGCGCGTCCAAACGTCCCGTGCCGCCAGCCGCTGCAAGCGCTTCGGTCAAAGCGGCTTTGTTTGGGCTTTTGGCGCATTCTTCCAAGCTGCGCAAAAGCTCCGGAGATATATTTAACGTATCCGTACGCCCCGCTTGCAGCGCGGCGCGTATAGACGTCAATTTTTGAAGTATATCCTGTGTAAAATCCATTTGCAGCATTTGCTCCCTCCTATACATGCCTTTTTATTTTAGCATTTATAGTCTTTTTTGTAAAGCGAACAAAGCTATATAGTTTATTCATAATGCTAGACATATACGCTAAAATAAATATTAAAGGGGGGAGAAAAATGCTTTACAACGTCGGACGGCGGATCAAAGAAGCGCGAAAAAGTCAAAACCTGACGCAGGAAAAACTGGCGGAACATGCCGACCTCTCGCTCACCTGCATCAGCAGGCTGGAAAACGGAAAAACCATGGTCAGCCTTGAAACGCTGCTTCTTCTCTCCAAAATACTGAACACAAGTCTCGACTTTATCCTTTGCGACTACTTGACCGCTCCTGAAAGCCTCAGTCCCGCGGAAGCAAGTCTGCTGCGCAGATTTCGGCTTTTGTCAAGCAAAGACCAAGAAAATCTTTCAGGATTTCTCAACGTCATGCTCAATCTTTATTCAAATTAAAACCTTCATCTGGACGCCGTGATTTTCTGCGTCTTTTTTACTATAAACGATTTGCAGATATCCAGACGAATTTGTCCGCTTTTTGTCAATTATTGGACGTGAAATGTTCGTTTTTTGCGCAATTAACTGTTTATAGTTTACATTATTTGTAATATTTTGACAAATATTTTGATGCCTTGTTAGCTAAAAAAGCAGCCCGGTCATCAAACGATGCCGGGCTGCTTAGGCCAGTCGAAAAACTTTTGGTTTTGGCTTGGTTTGCGCGCGAAGCGCTTACAAAATAATGCAGATCAGACCGCCGCTTCCCTCATTGATGACGCGTTCAAGCGTTTCGGAAAGGCGTTTCTGCGCATCCTCCGGAATATTTTGCAGCTTGGTGTGCAGCCCCTCGTTGACCAGTTCGTAGAGCGATTTTCCAAGCATATTCGTATCCCAGATTTTTTCCGGTTCGTCCCCCGCCGCGGATTTGATATATTTCACTAGTTCTTCGGATTGAGATTCGCTACCGACGATCGGGTTGATTTCCGCTTCGATGTCCGCCTTAATCATATGAATGGATTTGGCCGATGCCCGCAGCCGGACACCGTATCCGCCCGCCTGTTTGACGATCTGCGGTTCTTTGAGCACAAGTTCCTCTACCGACGGCATCACAATACCGTATCCCTTGCGCTCCACATCCGCAAGCGCCTGTTCCACTTTGTCATACTTCGCTTTCGTCTGCGAAAGCGTATAAAACGCCTCAAACAATTCCGCGTCATTAGCGATCTGCATGCCTGTCAGCCCGGACAGCACCTCAAAATATTTTTCACTGGGCACGCTGAGGCGGACGGTGGCTTCCCCGGTTCCAAGATCGGTCTCCATCGACTCGAAATACGCGCCGCAGTCCTCGCCCATCCCCATCTCAAACGCGCGGCGTATCTCGCCGATCTTATCCAGCGTACCGGCTGCGTCGCACACGCTGCGATAAACGGAATCCCGGAACGGATGTCCGCTTTCCAACGCGCAAATCCAAGCCGGAAGATCCACATTGATCTGCCGGATCGGAAATTCCAGTAAAAGAATCGAAAGAATTCCTTCAATATCTTCTCCGCTGAGTTCCATGCAATTGACCAGCGCAACCGCGACGCCATATTTTTCTTCGAGCGCACGGCCGAGCGTCTGTGCCTCTTCGCTGTGGGGATTTTTGCAATTGACCAGAATAATAAACGGTTTCTCGCTCTTTTTCATCTCCGCAACGATTTCCGCTTCGGCAGCGGCATAATTCTCACGCGGAATCTCGCCGATGGTGCCGTCGGTCGTCACGACGACGCCTACGGTGGAATGCTCCCGCATGACCTTTTCCGTCCCAAGCCGCGCAGCGGCGGAAAATTCCATTTTCTCCGCGGCCCAGGGCGTATTGACCATGCGCGGAGAGCCGTCCTCCTCCGCGCCAAGTGCGCCGTCCACGAGATAGCCCACGCAATCCACCAGCTTGACGCGCATTTTCATACCGTCCGCCGTTCGAAGCTGCGCGGCGCTCTCGGGAATAAATTTGGGTTCGGCCGTCATAACGGTCTTTCCGCTGGCCGACTGCGGAAGTTCGTCGCGCGCACGGGCCCGCGCGTCCTCATCCTCAATATTCGGTAATACCAGTTCCTCCATGAACTTCTTGATAAAAGTGGACTTTCCCGTACGCACCGGTCCAACGACGCCAATATAAATATCGCCGCCCGTCCGCTTTGCAATGTCCTGATATATGCTCGTGCCTGCCATATACATTCCTCCGCTCAAACAATTTCGTTTGTACATAAATATGAGGGAGAGCATGTATTTATGACAAAAGGAACGGACGCGCCCGAAAACGAAAACCGGAACGCCGTTTCCGGCGTTCCGTGCGGGCGCGCGTTGCTTTTTTTATGATTTCAGCGCGGCGATCAGCCGCGGAAAACGCGGCTCAAAGCTGCATACGCGGTCGAGCAGGCGGCCGGCTGCAGCAATCAGCGGCGCGTTGACCAGCGTAATCAATACCGTTCCGACGCCCACGCCCTGCAAACTGTGATTGAGCAAAAGCGCCAGCGAAACCGACATAACCAACATAACAAGGTCGTTCACTCGTTTGACACGGTCGATGGCGATCCCGCGGCTCCTTGCGATCTCTTTGACGAGCAGATCGTATATCTGAATCGGCATATCCGTTCGAAAATAGAACGCAATGGCCAGCGCAGTAATCAATTCGCCCAGAATCAGCGCGCAAATGCGCATCCAAAGCGCGGAAAACGCAGCGCCGCCGCCAAGCACAAAAAGCCATCCGTCCAGCGCATAGCCAAACAGCACCGCCGCAAAAAAAGAAAACAGATATCGAAACTTAAATCCGCGCATCACGATACACAGCACGATCAAAAGAACGCCCTGCCACACATATTCGGACATTCCGCGCGAATACCACGGCCAAAACGCAGATATACGGATTTGCAGGATATACGAAGGCGCCGCGATCATAGAGAGTCCAAAATCCGCTTTGGTGCAGAGTGCCACGCCAAGCGCGCAGAGCAAAATACCCAAACCCCACGCGGCTTCATTCATTTTTTGCAATTTTTTCATACGCAGTCTCCGTTATGCTTTGCGCGGCATGTCTTTGCAGCCGTTTCCCGTGCTTTCGGCGCGCCTTCTGCAAAACAAAACCGTTTTATTTTCGCATTTTTTATCCATAATATTCATGCCGCGTTCTGACTCTGTTCATCTGCGCGACACAAAGCTATTTTAGCATACTGAATAGAAAAAGTCGATACAAATCGCGGCAAAACTGCAAAAGATTTTTAAATTTGACAGAAAGAAGGAATCCCTGTTGAAGCGGCTGTATACCGGCGGAAAAATTTTAACCATGGAGGACGGTCCCGCGGCGGATTATTTACTTTGTGAAAACGGAAAAATCCTTGCGGCAGGCTGCGGAGAACCCCCGCCCGCCGCGGCGGACGAAACCATCTGGCTCGACGGCGCCGTACTGATGCCGTCTTTTATCGATGCGCACGGACATTTTTCCGGGAGCGCCAATGCGCTTCTGCGTCCGTCCCTTGCGGACGCGGACAGCGCGGAAGCTGTCTGCGCCAAAATAGAAGCGTATATCCAAGAAGCGAAGCCAGATCTGGATGAATGGATCGTGGCCATAAACTGCGATCTCGATTTATTGGCTGCGGGCCGGACGCTCCGCGCCGGCACGCTCGACCGCGTCAGCGGCGGCAGGCCGCTCGTCTTGCAGCACAAGACCGGCCATATGGGCGTTTTCAATACGCCGGCTATGCAAAAACTGGGCGTTTCTGCGGATACGGTTTCCGCCGCGGGCGGGCAAATCGAGAAGCTTGAGGGCGTCCCCACCGGGTATATGGAAGAAACGGATTTTATAAGCCGGATCCGTCAAATTCCAGCGCCGGACACGGAAAAGCTTCTGCGCGCATACGAGCGGGCGCAGGCACAGTACTTGTCCTATGGAATCACGACCGCCCAAGACGGAATGATGGTTGCGGAACTGCTGCCGGTATGGCAAAAGCTCTTGGCGCGCGGGCTTTTAAAAATTGACGTCGTAGGCTATCCCGGAATGGCAGATTTCCGCGCCTATTTCGACGAATACCAGGCAGGCGTATATACCCGCAATTTCAAGGTTGGCGGCGTAAAAATTTTTTTGGACGGGTCTCCGCAGGGCAGGACCGCCTGGATGCGCACGCCTTATATTCCAAGAGCAAAAGACGGCGGACAGCCATACTTCGGCTACGGAACCATGACCGACCAAGAGGTGGAACGGGCCGTCGAATTTGCGGCGGACAACCATCTCCAGCTTTTGGCGCACTGCAACGGCGACCGAGCCGCGCAGCAATTTTTGCGCGCGCTCGCGCTTCGGCCCGCCGCCAACAACCGTCCCGTTATGATCCACGCGCAAATGCTGGGTACCGATCAGCTAAAGCAAATAAAAAAACTTTCTGTTATTCCCTCCTTTTTTGTTGCGCATGTCTATCATTTCGGCGATACGCACATCAGTAACTTCGGATGGGAACGTGCCGCAAAAATCAGCCCACTGCGCTCCGCGCAGAAGGCCGGCGTTTTATTTACGCTGCATCAAGACGCGCCGGTGATCGCGCCGGACATGTTTGAAACCGTCTGGTGCGCGACCGCCCGGAAAACGCGCGGCGGCGCGGAGCTTGGCACCGACGAGCAGATCGGCGTCGGCGATGCGCTCTGCGCCCTCACCAAAAACGCGGCTTATCAATATTTCGAGGAGGCGCAAAAAGGGAGCCTCGCGCCCGGAAAATATGAGGACGTCATTCTGCTTGACCGGGATCCGCTGACGACACCGGTCGAAGAAATTCCAAAAATACAGATATTGAAGACCATCCGCCGCGGCGTGACGCTGTATGAACGCTGACCGGGCAAAGCAGGAAACAAACAATTTTTTGGGCGAAAAACGCAAATGTACAGCCAATGCCATTTAGATAGGCAAAAATTGGAGCAGATTTATCGATCCAACCCTTATACCATTGTCTTCAATTTACGCTTCGCTTTTGTAGGGAACGCTGTCCTCAGCGTTCCGCGCATTCTTTGCCGAAACTGCTCTTATATGGAACGTCGAGGACGACGTTCCATACGAAATGTGATTTTATTTACGCTTGCAGATGCTTCGATTTTGTACGCGGTGCGAGCGTGCCATACCTTTGTTGTTTCGACAGAATTGAGCGGCTTCACAAGGCTTGTGAAGCCGCCCAATTTTTTTCGGTCATGAAGCGCATTTTTTGCAGGGCGTATACCCGTTTGCGACGGCCTCTGCAAAATCTTTCTCCATCGCGCTTTTTTCCTGCGCAGGAAGCCCGAAGATGATACTTTGCGCCGGTCGGCGTAATATAAACGACGCCGGCATCTTCCAAAGACGGCACCGTACTGCCGGAAGCCGCCGGTACGGTCTCGGGCAAAGCGTCCGCCGGCTGCCCGAAGGCTGCGATCGAAGCCTCCGCGTCAAAGCTTTCTTCCCACGCGCTGAAAACGGACGCAGCCGCATTTTCGGTTTCTTTGGTTACCGGCGTCAGTTTTGCCGCCGTCGCCGTCGTTTCAGAATACACAAGATAGCCACCGTCCTGCGTATAGCCGCTTTCCGTACAGGAAAGCAGGGAAAAAAGCAGGATCACCGCAAAAAGAACAGGCAGCGCACGTTTCATAGCTTACTCCGAACGTTTTTTTTCTATTATAACGCGCCTACCGCTGTTTTTCAACCTTTTTTTATAAAATATGACATTTACCGTATAAAATTTGTGCGTACTTTCTTTTCGTATACAGGCGGACAGACGCCGGCTTTCTCCCCGGCGTCCATCAGCCGGAGCAGCCATGCGATATTTTCTCCGAGCGTACGCATGGTCTGCAGCCCCTCTTCGTCGCGCAGGACATCTTCTGGAGAGGAACCATGCACCTGATTCCAGTACTGCGAGGCGGCGATGACCATATTGCTCATCCCGAAATATTTATTGATCTGCTCAAAAGCCGCGCTGGCGCCGCCGCGGCGGCAGGACACGACCGCCGCGGCAATCTTCCCCGCCATGCGCGCGCCCCCGGCATAGAACAGCCGGTCCAGAAACGCGGTCAGCTGCCCGCTCGCCCCTGCATAATAAACGGGCGAAGCGGCCACGAGCGCGCCAAACTCGTCCAGGCGGGGTAAAAGCGCGTTCACGCCGTCCTCAAATACGCATCTCCCCGTTTCGCCGCATCTGCCGCAGGCAATGCAGCCGGCGACAGGCGCTTTGCCAAGCCAATGAATTTCCGTCCCGATTCCATGCTTTTGAAGCGCCCGCTCAAGCTCGCGCAGCGCGGTATAGGTACATCCCTTTTCATGCGGACTGCCATTTAGCATCAATACTTTTTTCATCATGATCCCTCCGTTTGTCTAATTGATTGCATATAGGTATCTTACCATAAAATATGCAAAAACACAAAAAGATTTGCAAGGTATATTGGGCTAGAGGCGCACGGCGCGCATATACCAGCACTGCTGGTGGTTTTCGTTGCACAATAAAACCGGCGCGCATGCACGCGCGCCGGTTTCAAAGCCGGAAAAAAGCCAAAGCATCAAATGGAGTACCGACACTTTTGATTCTCCTTGCAGGAAACACAGCCCCAGCATTCCGAATATTTTCACCTTGGCAGTCTTCATGCGAAAGCGGATAAAACATTCGCACAGCGCCTGCGTCTGCGGCGCAGCGTTTCCCGCAAAAGATTTGAACGGAGAAAAGCCGGCGTTAATACAGAGATACCTCAAACACCCGTATATTATCCGCGCCGTTGGTCGAATGAAACAGAATTTTAACCTGATCCGAAACCACGCAGTCAAGCGAAACCGCACAGACGCGGCGATAGTTATCCCGAATCTTGGAAACAAGCCGGTACGATTCTTTGTCCTTGACATACACATCAAAATCGCGCACAATTTCCGGCATAGCATTATAATCATAGGTATGCGAATTGCCGTATACCCGGTTGAGGCCGGAATCAAAGGTAAGCACCAGTTGGGAAAGCGCGCGCGGTGAATCCAGCCTGATCTCAATAAATTCTCCGTCGACACGATCATCGGAAACCCAGAGATTGGTATTGTCATACGGACGCTTGAAGCCGTTGGCCATCTGCGCGGGCGCATATAGATTCGCATCGGGACACGCATAGCACAAGCTATATGCAGGCTGGCGGTACATATATGCTTTGACGCAGCGCCGAACGACATCCCACGTGGTCTCCCGTTCGTTCTTCCGCCGAATCAGCGTCAGCACCATCGGCTGCATTTGGCGGCTGTAGGCCAGCGACATCTCCCCGTTCGCTTCAAATTCTATAAATACATACCGGTTCTTTACATCCACCTTGAAGGGGAGCGTGATCCAAGCGCCCTCTCCTTCAGTTTTGGCGACAGAAATCCGGTTTTCATACAGCAACGTTTCGGGATTGTAGCTCTCATGATTGGAAGGCAGGTATAAACGATAGGTCAGCGTCGTATCCTTGTCCGCGCACGCCAAAAGCTCCAGCGACGTCAAATTTTCGCCGGCAGGCAAAACAAGCGCCATGTTGTCGCTTAAGCGCGTATAGCCGTCGGCCTGCCGGAGCGCGGAAGGCTTAACCGAAGAAACGCGGATATCCGCAGACTGCGCAAGATCGGCGCGGTCACGATACGGATGCCCTAAAACCGTATGGTCGTTTTTCGTCAGCAGCAGCCGCAATTCCTCCATATGCGCATTGTAAATTTCACGCGGCGTCACGCCACGTTTGGCGCAAAGATGCGCCGCGGCTCCGACCGCATGCCCGATCATGGAAAGCGTTGCGATCAGTCGGGTGGAGCCGTGCGCGACATGCGTTGTAGACATGCAGCGGCTGGCAACCAGCAGATTGTCTATATTTTTTGAATAGCAGGCGCGCAACGGAATCTCAAAAATCCCCTTCAGGACGTAATGCCGGTTCTGAATATCGTCCGAATATACGCCCTCAAGCGCGTGCAGATCGATCGACCAGCCGCCGTAAGCGATCACATCCTCGAAAACCGTCTGATTGACAATATCATTTTCGGTAAGCACCACATCTCCGCGCAGTCTCCGCCATTCACGCTTGGCGGGCATGGAAGCCACATAAGCAAGGTCATAATTTTCCGCCTGAAATTTCCCGCTGTTTTTGATATAGTCCCAGATGCCGTAGACAAAAGCCCGCTGCTCGTCCATGATTTCCGTGAGCCCGCGCGTTTGGTCTTTATCGCCGCCTAGTTCATAATACCATTGGTTGCGTGCAAAATTATCCGGCGGAATCACCCGGTTTTTCAAGAGTTTGGTCTTTTCAATATTCATCGCAAAGTGCGGCGGTATATATTTGACCGGCTTGCCCGTGTCCGTGCCGTAAAAAATCAGCGTGCTCGGCTGCACCCAATGATCCGCTTTTTCGGGCGCAATCGGTTCCCCATATTCGGCGCGGCTTTCCCGGCCGGTCATATATTCGGCGCCCGCAAGATATCCAAGCGTACCGTCGCCCGTATCGTCAACAAAAATATCCGCGTAAAACACATACTGCTCCTCGCAGAGCGACGAAAGCGCCGACACCGAATGAATCCGGTTATTTTCAGTATCCGCAGCATAGACCGTGGTGTTGAGATAGAGATCAATATTCTCCTCCGCAAAAATAAAATCCATCAGCACGGCGTCCCAGATATAGCGGTTCCCGCTGGGATTGCGGTGCAGATTTTCCAAAAGGATTTCCTCGATAATACCGTCCTCGCGCGCAAAAAAGTTGAATTCCTGCGTGCCCGTCGCACCGTTTACCGTAATGTAATGCTCCGCGCTGGCATTGCCGCCGATATACCCGCGGTTGTTGATGAGCGCAACTTTGGAGCCAAGACGCGCCGCCGCAATCGCGGCGCACACACCGGAAAGGCCTCCGCCGGCGATTACGCAGTCGTAGCGTTTTTCAATCTTTTCAACCTGCATACTGTGTTCTCCTTTTCAGCAAAACCGTAAAAAACAAGCGGTCGCGTTTTTACTCAGTATACCATGGACTTCTATAAAAAAGAATATCTTTTTTTGCGGCATTCTTTGCAATCTTTGTGAAAATAAACAATCCCCTCGGTTTCGGAATGGACCAAGGGGAAGTCAAATGATATGCCGAAATAATCGAATTTCTACCGCAAATCTTGGCTATGCTGCAAAATTTCACCAGCGTATTGCCGCAGCAGCCGGTCGGCGTTTACATAGGCGACATGTATGCTGCGGATATCCCGATGCTTCCATTCCTGTATGGTTCCGTCATACCGAATATCGGCGTGCGTCCGCAAAATCCAAAAGAGTTCACGATACGCATCCTCAGCAAGCGCCTGATCTTCGCCGTGCGCAAGCTCGACAAGCAAAGGGACGGCCGAGTCCTGGCAATCGCCAAGATAAGCAACGTCGATGCTGTCATGCACACCGTTTTGATATGCGTAGAAATTATAATGTGCCGCCGCCGATTCAATATCCGCAAGGCTGGACACCGCCATAATCAGGCAGGCAGCCACTACGATCATGCGCATATAGGGAAAATGCGCGCGGAAGAGCCGCAGGATCACGGCCAGAAAAACAAAAAACAAAAACAGCATAAAGACCGACGTGCCGAGGCGCAAAAACGTCAGCCCGTATTGCCCGATATATAAAAGCATTTTTGCAATCGCGGCCGCGATCAGCAGAATAGAAAAAAACGAGATAAAAAACAGCAAAGCCCGCGTCAGCGCCGGAAGCACCTCTTCTTTACGGCGCACAAGGAGATGCGCAAAGAAAATCAAAATCAGATTGATGACCGAGACCGCACACATCTCGCCAAACCCGCGACGGGCATATTCGGCAAAGGTATACGCAACAGGCAGTTCCCCTTTGAAACCGCCGAAAAAATACCCGATCTGCGACAGCAAATATATCGCGTATAAAATGGAAACTGCAACAAGAATCGTATTTGCAACCGTCGGATCGCAGAAGGACGCATAGGCTTTTTGACTGCCGGGACGCTCGTTCGTATGCCTTTTGCGCAGAGCGAAGAGCATACAGAACAAAAACAAAAAGAGCAAGCCGCCAAACAAAACCGTTGCAATGATCTCGCCAAAGCGAATATGGAGAGAAGAAACCAGGCTTTCAAACGCGGCGTCGGCGCGCTGCAGCAAAGCAAGCAGGACGGCGAGCGCCGGAAGCGCGATCAAAATGCCCAGTAAAATTTTAGAGAATTTTTTCCCAAACCGAACTTGACCGCGGCCAAGCGAACGCGCCGTATAGGAAATGTTTCCGCCGCCGACGGCAAGCAGGTAAAAGGGCGCAAATGCGGCGCGCCAGTCGCAGAGCACGGGCGCGCGCAGCCCACACGCGTCCATGAAAAAGACCGACACGGCCAGCGCAAGGAACCAAAGTTTAAAAAAAGAGAACGCAGAATTCGGATAAATGGAAAAACTGGCGGACACGACAAAGGCTGAAAGCAGACAGATCAGATTGAAAGGACGATAGTGCAGCCGGTCTCCGAGGAAAAGCAGCGCACACACGGCCAACAAGATAAACGCAATCGAAAAACCAGCTGCAAATCCGCCAAACAGCGTAAAATTGGCCGCCAGCAAGCAGAGCGCCGCACAGACATACGGATAAACACGGTCGCGTTTTTCAATTGGGGCAAGATGCAGGATCGGTTTGCCGGTTTCAGGATCAAACTTGTAATCAGCGGGAAACTGCTTGGGATCGTTCATTAGAAATCCTCCTCTGTGTATTCTAAAATATCGCCGGGCTGGCAGCCCAGCGCTTTGCAGATGGCTTCCAGCGTCGAAAAACGAACGGCTCTGGCCTTGCCTGTTTTTAAGATGGACAGATTGGCCTGTGTAATGCCGATTTTTTCGGCAAGCGCACCGGAAGAAATCTTCTTCTTCGCCATGACGGCATCCAAATTGATACGGATCGGCATTAGAACCTCCTATATGGTCAAATCATTTTCATTCTTGAGCAGGACGGCGGCTTCAAAACAATTTTTGACCACGCGTACGATCAGCGCGACGAACGCCGCGCTGACCGCCAGAATGAAAAAGGGCAAATAGAAGAAACCGGCCGCAAAAACACAAGCGCCGCAATGGATACGAACCAGGAAATCAGGCGAAGCCAGCGTACATTCTGCAAAGTAAACACTTGATTTTGGCAGATGCTGCGCAGCAGACAGAGCAGGCAGCCGATCGTCCCCGCCGCCAAGGGAACGACGCAGTAAAACGTAACCAATACGGGTAGCAGCATGCTTTCCGGCCGGTTAGTCGCTTCGATATACCAGCGCAGCAGCGCAGGCGCGCCAAAAAGAAGACCGGTCAAAAGGACGGAAAAAATCAGCACAAAAATCAGCGACAGCTTTGCGGAGCGGTTTTTTCTTTCCATATTCTGAAGTCCTTCCCAAATGATTTGCCCTTATTATACGACCAATTTTATCGTTTGTCAATAATAAATTGTGATTTTTTTTTGCCTTTAAAGCCGGCTTAAGCCTATTTTCCGCGCATCGGCGGCCAAACAAAAAAAGCGGCCGCTTAAAAACTGGCGGCCGCCCGGCAAATGTGAATTTGAATCAGAATTCATACAGATATATAGCGCCTGTATCCGACTGCCGGCTCCAGACCTCCACCCGTTCATCGTCAAACCAGCCGACAGACCACTCGTAGAGGCTGTCATAACCCGCCCGGTCAAAGGTCGTGAACGTCCCTGCACTCAAATCCAGTACGCCCAACTGAGATACGCCCAATCCATTCGCGCTGTCATCTGCAACATAATACAGCAATTTCGTGTTGGAACGATTGGAAATAAACCGGCCGTCTGCGCAAAAGGCAAATCCGTCTACGAAGGTCTCCTCCCCTGTTTTTAGGTCAAATACGGACAATCCGCCCGCTTGATTTACGTATAGGCCGTACCGCCCGCCAAAGAACATCATCCCATAATTTTCTTCGCCGCTTTGCCCAAAACACTTTATTTGATCCAAGATTTGAACGATTTGCCCAGCGTGCAGGTCATAAGTAAAAACGGAACAGCCCTGTTCTGTAAACTGTGTCAAAAGAAGCGTGCTGTCATCGGCGAAAAGGGCATCGGCATTTTGCACGCCGGTCAAATCCTGAAGTTCTGACAATTCCTTTGCAAGCACATCACAGAAATAGACACACGCTTTCTCCGGCGCCGCAGCGCTGCGGCACGTCACGATAACTTTGCTCAAATCACCTGACCATTGGTAATCATAAGCCAGGGACAGTTCTTCCACCCCGGTTCCCCGCAAAACATCCTCCGCTTCCCCGGTATCCAAATGGTAAAGCACAGGGTACGCCCAATAATCACTTTGGCTTCCCTGAGACAGATAGAGCCATATCGCGTCCATGCGGCCCGGGATGGGAGCCGCATACCATTCAGAACCAGAGACATCGGAGATTCCGCTGCTGTAAAGGGAAATTTCCCCGTCATAGGCGCACCAGTAAATATCGCCCTGATACGTTTTGCTCTGCCACATCGTTGTAAAAGAATGCTTTTGCGTATCCAACGCAAGCAGAGCGCCGTCCTCCACAGCCCAAAATCGAACGGCGCGAATCGTGCCGTTTTCCTCGCGGTCAACTTGATAGAGCGTTCCATAGCCCGACGCATAATGGGAACTCTCAAGACGGACATATTCGGCTTTTACCAATCCGCCAATGTCCGATTGCGTAATAGCGGAGCCTTCACCGTTATGATCGGGCACCGTTTCGGCCTGCTCCATGTGGAAAAAGGCCAGCACCCTCTGGAAAAATTCAGGGCTGAGTGCCATAGCCGTTCCCACGGTGCCCACCAATATCAGCATAATTGCCGCCGCGGCCGCGCCCCGCCTGATCCAGTTTCGCCTTTTTCTTTCATGCGGTCGATCTGCAGCCTCCTCAATATACTGTTCGTCCAATTGCCCTAACGCCGCCAAGAGCCGTTTTGTTTTCATAAATTAACGCCCTCCTCCTCTAAAAATCGTTTTAATTTCCCCCGGAGACGCAATAACGTCATTTTCACTTTGCTTTCGCTGATACCAAAATATGCCGCGATTTCTTTGACGGGATTTAAATACCAGTACCGCTGCACGAAAATTTTTCGCTGCTCCGATTTTACCCCGGCCAGAAAGCGGTTCAGCACCTCAGCGAGCGCAAGATCATCCGTCACCTGTTCTGCGTTGGAAAAAGCCGGAACACAACCCTCTAATTCATCCAGCGCAAGCGGAACCTGTCCTAAGCCCCGCTTTTCCGCCGTATACCGCTCATAGCGGTCTAATGACAGGTTCCGGACGATTTTGCCAAGAAACGTTGATAGCCGATCCGGCCGTTTAGGGGGTATAGCGTTCCATGCCCGCAAATATGTATCGTTCACACATTCCTCGCAATCCTCGTTATTATGCAGGATGTTATACGCAATACGATGGCAGTACCGCCCATATTGATTCGCCGTCTCTGAAATGGCGGTTTCAGATCGCTTCCAGTATAAATCTACGATTTTCTTATCCTCCATTTATGAATCTCCTTTCTGCCGGAATAGAGCCCCTCATCCATCATACACGGAAAAAAATCCAGCAGGGTCACAAAACGGCAAAACTTTTTTGACATTTTACCTGACGGCGCTCTTCCCGCAAACAAAATCCTACGCATCCGCTTGAGAAAAGAAAGTTTCCCTCGTTTTGGTCCGCAAGGGCAAAACAAGGGAAACTATATCATGTTCACATATTTCATATCCGGGAAGCCAAAGAAAGCAAACGGGCGGAAAAGAATTTGACGATCAACCGCGATTAATCTTTCCCTGCTTATGCGTCTTTACAATAGATCTCAATCGATCGATGCGCAAACTCTGCGGTTCCAGCGCCCCCGGCTTTGTCTATACTTGCGGTCAGGTCTCCGCCTCCTGCATACATTCTGCCAAGACCTGCAAGAATCTCTTTTGAACAGGTATACAAATGTTCCGTGATAAAATTCTGCAATTTTTTTGCAAGGCTTTGCGCTTTTACAGAAGCAGGATCCTCATTGCGAATGGCCCCGAATTCTGAGAATATATTCATCATCCGAATATTTATTGCCTTTTGCTGTTCGGCTGTCCTGCCTTTTGATTTCTCTTCGTATTCACGATATTCCGGCGTCGTTCCCCATGACGCTTTCGCCTGCGCCGCATATTCATCTATCTGCTGGGTATTGAACGCTGAAAAATCCATATTTTTTACGCCGATCATTTTGATTCCACAAGCAAGATCAATTAGATTTTCAAGATGTTCCTTTTTAAGCCTAAGCAAAGTAATCTGCTGTTCAAGCGCTTTACTCCCGTCAAAAGAAGAGCTTTCCATAATTTTCTTAATATCCTTTAGAGGAAATTCCAACGCACGAAACAGCAAAATCTGCTGCAGCGTTTCCAAAGCCGTATCGTCATACAGCCGATAGCCGGCCTGCGTATATCCCGCAGGGCTCAGCAAACCGATTTTGTCATAATATTGCAGGGTGCGTATGCTCACGCCTGTCAATTTGCTTACTTCACTTACTGTCATCATTTTGCATTTCTCCTTCGCAGCAATTTTAGAATACACAATTACGCAGCGTAAGAGTCAATAGTTTTTCGCACTTTTATTTTGAAAATTTTCAATTTATGTTATTTTTGTTGCGAAATATTTCTCCGTATGCTATTCTATAATCAGATTCATTTTATACATTTGGAGGGAATTCGGGTGGAACGGTATTTCATTGGGCTGGACAAATGGATAACGGAGTTTGATATCGACGAAGCATCGCTCCGTGTACTGATGACCTTTTATGTTCTGATTTTTGGCTTTGCGCTGCTGCTCGGACTGGCAAACTATATTATACGCGGCATTGCCACGCTCAATTTTGCGAAACGCACACATGTAAACAACGGCTGGATGGGCTTTGTCCCATTTGCCGGACAATGGATAATCGGGCGGCTGAGCGACGTCGGGCGTCCGCGCAAAAAGAGCGGCGCCCGCCTTTTGACCGTATATATTTTATATAACGCATCCGGACTTATATATACCGGAATCCTATTGTCTTTCGTATTTCGAATGCTGCTTGATGAACCCTATATAGAACCCCATACCGCCTATATTTACGGGTGGTTGGCCGCGGCGCTCATTCTGCTTCTGGCGATAATAGCGCTATCTGTTGTATATACCGTGTTTTACCTGATGGCGCTGTACCGCATTACGGACAATTTTGCCGGCGGCGCCTCCGGCGGCTTTTTTGCCGGCATCATTCTTGGCTGGCTGTTCTTGCCGCTGGTTATGAATATCCTTTTGCTGATCCTCTCCCTGAAAGAGCCAAAATTTAAAGATATATCCGCGCCGCCCCGGATCACCGACGCCTACCCGCCAAATCAGCACAGCGACACGGCGGCACAGTAACAGCATATCTCCAAACGGCTGTAAAAGCCGAAACCGAAAAGCAATCAAGCTTTTTTCGGCTTCGGCTTTTTGCTATGCACACATAGCTGAAACTACACAATGCTATACCCAGCACGCTTCAGCGAAGATACCGCGCTCGAATAATTCTCAGACTTCGTTAAGATATAATCCGTATTATACGTCGATAAAACAAAAATTCCGATCTGCTGCTCCGCCAGAATTGCAGATATGCCCGAAAGAACCCCAATCAGCGAAAAATCCAGCACGCCCTGAATCCGAAACGCTTTCCAGCCGTCCTCCCGCTCGACTGCGTTTTGCGGAACATGCTCTGTTCTGCAAACGACCGAAATTTCTTCATCGGTTTTCCCGATGAAACAGTATTCCGACTCTACATGCACAAAAGACAAATCCGGAACTTTACAAATAGAAAAATCTCCGTTGATTTTTTTGATCTCCATGACGCTGTCCTTTATTTTCAATTTGATATAACCGTTCCGGCATCTAAGCTACAGGAGACATCCGCGCCGCGGATGCCAAAGAAATCTTTTCATTTCGCGTCCTGAGCCAACGCGCTCACCGCACTTTGCGTTCTTTTAACTTCGGCAAAGGAAGATGCGCGCAGGTGACGGCCGCAAGCTTCGTCATCATCTCCCGATTCTCCACGTCTTCCACAAGAAAATAATTCTTCGCGCCTGCGTACGGCGGCGCTTCCGTAAGCGCCGGCCACAGCTTTCGCCCTTCCTCCGTAATCTTGACAAAAAACTGATCGTCGCAGACAAGCGCAAACAGTTTGCCGTCGCAGTAAACACCGTACTCGCCGAACATTTTGCGATATGTGATTTTTCCGGCTTCCCGCAGCTGATCGGCGACAAATTCCACAAAATCTTTCCCTGATGCCATATTATTCACCTTGATTAAACGAACCGATCTCGACGAGATTTCCATCCGGATCGGCAATATAACACGTACGCTGTCCCCACGGCTCGGTGGCCGGCGACATGACGGCTTTCCCGCCGCGCGCTATACTATCCGAATACGCCTTATCCACAGCGGCATAATTCTCCACACTCAAAGCGATCTCAAAATGTCCGTTGATCCCGTCTGCATACCCGAATTTTTTACCGGTCATTTTCTCGCAATCTTTTCGCCCATAGAGAAGGAACAGCGTTCCGTCCTTCTCCAGATATACATTTGTCGTATCCTCGGATTCCTTGATTTCAAATCCCAAAACATCCCGGTAAAAACGAATCATCGCCGCCATATCCGTAACAAAAATGCCAAAGCCATCTAATTTCATTCTTCTATTCCCCCTCTTTTCCGTCCGCTTGCTCAAAACACAGACTGTACATCAAAATTGTTTTTTTCTAAGGGTTAAGCGCTTCATTTCAATAAAACGTCTAATTTCAATCCATTTATCCGTGCCCGCGGCGCAGGCACACGCCCCGAAATCCGGACAATTTCCCGCTCCCGGCTTGAAACGGCATCTTTTATACAATCAGCATAGCATCGCCGAAGCTGAAAAAACGGTACCGCTCTTCCACAGCGCAGCGATAGGCGGCGAGGATTTTCTCCCGGTTGTAAAATGCGCTGACCAGCATCAAAAGCGTGCTCTCGGGAAGATGAAAATTGGTAATCAGTGCGTCTACAGCCTTAAAGCGATACCCAGGATAAATAAAAATCCCCGTATCTCCCGACATCTCACGCAGCGCGCCGTCGTCGTCCGACGCGCTCTCCAGCACGCGGCAGGAGGTTGTCCCCACAGCAATCACGCGGCCGCCGGCAGCGCGCCGGCGATTGATCTCATCCGCGCTTTCCCGGCTGATCGAAAAATATTCGCTGTGCATGACATGATCGCTGATCTGGCTTTCCTTGACGGGCCGAAATGTTCCAAGCCCCACGTGCAGCAAAACCGGCACGACCGCGGTTCCCTGCGCGCGAAGTCTGTCCAAGAGTTCTTCTGTAAAATGCAGTCCGGCGGTCGGCGCGGCGGCGCGCTGCCCGCATCGCGCGCATATACCGTCTGATATCGGCTGCCGTCGCGCAGCTTTTCGGTGATATACGGCGGCAGCGGCATACTGCCGATCCGCTCAAGAATATCGTAGATTTCCGCGCCGCCAGTATTCATCCGGAGCAGCCGGTTTCCCCCTTCGACGACCTCGAGAATTTCTGCAAAAAGCAGGCCGTCTCCAAAAACAAAGCGGGTGCCGGGCTTCGCTTTCTTGCCCGGGCGTACCAGCGTTTCCCAAATCATATCGCTCCTGCGGCGAAGCAGCAAAAATTCCACCGCACGATCCGGCCGCGACACATCCGCACCGAAAAGACGTGCAGGGATCACTTTAGAATTGTTGATGACCAGCACGTCCTCGGGACGGATATACTCGGGAATATCGTAAAAATACCGGTGCGCAATCGCCCCGCTCGACCGGTTGACAACCATCAGACGGGAGGCATCCCGTTTATCCACAGGCGTCTGCGCAATCCGCTCAGGCGGCAACGCATAAAAAAAATCCTCTTTCCTAAGATTGGTTTTTATTCTCTCGTTTTTTATCATATACCATGCCGCTTTCGGAAAATTTTCATATTGTATTAGTAGTACTATTATAGTACCAAAAAATGAAAAAGCAAGTTTAGAGGGAAATATGTGTACATATAATTCCGATACAATTGAAAAATATCCGTTTTCCGGCGCAGCCACTGCGCTGGCAACTCCATTTTCCGGCGGCGAACTGGCGCTCGACCGTTTCCGTTCGCTCGTTCGCTGGCAGGCCGATATGGGGATCGACGCGCTTTGCATTGCGGGCACGACTGGCGAATCCGCAACGCTCAGCCGAAACGAGCGGAGACGGCTGATCACCGCGGCGAAAGAAGAAACCGGCGATACGCTTCCGCTGATCGCAGGATGCGGCAGCGCAGACACCAAAACCGCCTGCACGCTCTGTCGTGACGCAACGGCAACCGGCGCGGACGCTCTACTGGTCATCACGCCTTACTGCAATAAAGGAACGGCATCCGGTATTCTTGAACATTACAAACAGATCGCGGAAGCCGCCGGCGGGAAACCGATCATTCTATATAACGTACCTTCCCGCACCGGCGTAGATCTGACGCTGGAACAGTATAAGGCCTTGGCCGCCCTCCCCGGGATCTGCGCCGTCAAGGAAGCGTCGCCGAATTTTGGCCGGATTACACGGCTGTGCGCCGAAACGCAGCTCTGCGTATACAGCGGCAACGACGATATGACGCTGCCCGTCCTTTCACTCGGCGGCCGCGGCGTAATTTCTGTGCTTTCCAACATTGCGCCCGCAGCGGTCGCAGCCATGGCGCGCGCGGCGCTTGACGGCGATTTTGCCTGCGCCATGCATCTCTCGCATAAATACGCGCGTCTGGTTCAGCTTCTGTTTGCCGAAACCAACCCGGCGCCCTTAAAATACGCCATGTATTTGCTGGATCTGTGCGCAGAGGAAATGCGTTTGCCGCTGGCGGAAATTGAAGACGGCCTAAAAGAGAAGATCAAAGCCGAGATGACTTCGCTTGGAATGATCTGAGCGAAATTTCAACAAAATACACACTGCCGAATCTGCTTTTTTGTAGACTTCGGCAGTTTTTTGCCAGCGCTTGGTCATTTTCGGTTTTTTCGTTGACACCGGAACCGCTTTTATATATAATGGAGTTATATCTTTTGCTTCTTGAAAGGTGAGAGAATTATGGAAAAATTGGCGATTCTGGACTGCGGCGGACAATACACCAAAGTCATTGACCGCAAGGTCCGCGAACTCGGCGTTTACTCGGATATTTTTCCGATGGGCGTTTCGGCGGAAAAACTTCAAGCTTACAACGCGATCATTTTAAGCGGCGGACCCGCGAGCGTTTGGTCATGCGGCGCGCCCCAGTACGACAAAGCCATTTTTTCGCTGGGAATCCCTATGCTCGGCATCTGCTACGGCATGCAGCTGATTAACGAGCACTTCGGCGGCGAAGTGCTGCCCGAAGTCAAAACCGAATACGGTCCCGTGGATATTGATATTATCGCGCCCTGTCCCCTGACAGACGGTTTAGCGTCCAAGCAGACGGTGCTGATGAGCCATGGAGACGCCGTAAAACGCTTAGCGGACGGCTTTGAAGCCTTTGCGGTGACCGGAGATGTCGTCGCAGGAATTTATAATGCGGAAAAACGCATCATCGGCGTACAGTTCCACCCGGAAGTCGATCTGTCGGAGCATGGACTTGAAATGCTGGAAAGCTTTCTGCGTCGCGTATGTCTTTTGAAAGAAGTTTACGCGCTGGAGGACCGTATCAAGACCTCGATTAGCATGATACGGGAAAAAGTTGGAAACAACCAGGTGATCGTACTGGTTTCGGGCGGCGTGGACAGCGCAGTCACCGCTGCGCTCCTTTTGCGCGCGCTGCCGCCGGAGAACGTTTATGCCATCCACATCGACCACGGTATGATGCGCAAAAACGAAAGCGACCGCATTTGTGAGAATCTGAAAAAACTCGGCCTTGTACATATGAAGCGCGTCAATGCCGAAAACGAATTTTTCAACGGCACTGTGGACGACGGAACCGGCAAAATCATCGGCCCGCTTTCCATGACCTGCGATCCTGAGAAAAAGCGGCGGATCATCGGCTCCATGTTCATCAAAGTAACCTCAAAAGCCGCCGAAGAGTTGGGAATTGATTTTGAGCATACTTTTCTCGCACAGGGAACGCTTCGTCCAGACTTGATCGAAAGCGGCAACCCGGATGTGAGCGGTTATGCAAACAAAATAAAAACGCATCATAACGACGTGGATATCATTCGCCGCGCACGCGAACGCGGGATGATCGTGGAAACCAATTGGGACTGGCATAAGGATGAAGTGCGCCAGGTGGCCCGCATGCTCGGTCTGGATGAGGAAATCGCTTCCCGCCAGCCCTTTCCTGGTCCCGGGCTTGGCGTCCGCCTGCTCTGCAACGATTCTGCCGTTGTCGTGACGACCGAACAGCGCGACAATTTGACCGCGTTCATCGATCAAATCGGCAAAGGGAAGTACACGTCAAAAATTGCGCCGATCCGCAGCGTAGGCGTACAGGGAGATAACCGCTCCTATAAAAGTCTCGCCGTGCTTTGCGGCAAAGGGATACAGAGCGATTTTCAAGAAGCTTTTGAAATTGCCAAGGCGATCCCCAACAACCTGCCGTTTATCAACCGGGTCGCGTATCGTATAGATTCCGACGCGCCCTGCACCACGCTGCACTGCGGCCCGATGCATGTCTGTCACGAGACGGCCGATCTGCTCCGCGAGGCGGACGCAATCGTTACAGATGGGCTTATGAATCCAAAAATAGCTCAATGTTTTGCCGTGCTTATCCCGCTTTCTTCCAACCTTACGCAAAAATATTCCGTCGTCGTGCGGGCTGTCGTCACCAACGATTATATGACCGCGCAAGCCGCGCGGCCATATAAACATTTTGCCGTTGAAGCATTGGACGCTGTGACAAAGTCCATCAAACAAAAACTCGGCGATCGAATCGATATGGTGCTGTACGACATCACCGGCAAACCCCCGGCAACAATCGAGTGGGAATGACGCTCAAAACGGCGCAAACCCGCATGAATACAGGCTTTTTTGCCCGTCCATATTGCTCTTGATACTGGATTGATACTATTTGTGTCCGCCCGGTACTCTCAAGAGAATAATCCCAAAGGGACAAGCAAAACCGCCCTGCTGAACGACAAATTCAGCAGGGCGGTTTTTTGCTTGTCTTATTTGTTTTTTCGCCAGGGGATATAATACTCGCTTTCTTTGCTGTCGTCGCAGGTATGGGGCCAGTTGAGTTTCCATTCAAAGTATTCGTCCCTGGTGATCTCCCCGGCGTGTAACTCCTGCTGGCGCAAAAGCCATTCCCGCATAAACTCGTCCACAAGGCCGTACTGGAAGTACATACCCACGGGAGGATGTGCGGGCCAGTCGTCGCCGTCATTGTACCGTACGGCGGTATCATCAGCGGCCCCCGCCCTGCCTGGATTGCGGACAAGTTGGAACAGGCGGATAGCGCCGGGGCTGTCCTCGTCGAGCCAGAAGAATGTCCGCATGAAATCCTCGGCGGAGCCGGGGGCGATGGTGTAGAAATTCTGGCGGTCTACCCGCAGCGCCTCGGCAATCTTGTCCAGCAACTCCCGCTTGGGGACACGGTAATTCGTCTCGTACTGTGCGATACGGTTGTCTGCTCCCTTTTCCTCAAAGCCGACGGCAAGCCCCAATTCCTTTTGTGTCATGCCTCGAAAGGTGCGGATTTTCTTTATCTTATCTCCGACTGTCATAATATCCCACCGCCTTTGCCAATAGTATAGCGCAAAAAAGCGAAATATGCAAGATAAAGTTTAACAAAAATGCGAAATAAATTCTTGACATTAACACTTTTGTTAATGTATAATGAGGATGGTAACATTAACATATTTGCGAAACAAAAATAAGGAGGTGAAACGCATGAGCAAGGAACTGTTTGTAAAGGCAGAGGAAGTAGCCAGGGAACTGGGTATCTCCAAGCCATACGCCTACAAACTGGTGCGGGAGATGAACGAGGAACTGAAACAGAAAGGCTTTATCACCATTCCCGGACGGGTGAGCAGGCGCTACTTCGAGGAAAAATTCTACGGACTGCGGGATGAGCAGTAAGGAGGGAACTACAATGCCAGCATACAAAGATAAGGAGAAAGGTACATGGTATGCGTCCTTTACTACGAGGACTGGACAGGCAAAAAGGTCAAGAAGATGAAACGGGGCTTTCCCACCAAACGGGAGGCGCTGGAGTGGGAGCGGACATTCCTGCAACAGCAGACCGCCGATCTGGAAATGACCTTTGAAAACTTCGTGGCCGTCTATGTGGCGGACATGAAGGGCCGTATCAAGGAAAACACCTGGGGCACGAAAGAACATATCCTCTACAAGAAGTTGGTGCCCTACTTCGGCAAGCGGAAGATGTGCGACATTCACTCCAAAGAGGTCATAGCGTGGCAGAATGAAATGCTCAATTACCGGGACAAGAACGGCAAGCCCTATTCCCCGGTGTATCTGAAAACGCTCCATAACCAGTTAAGCGCCGTGTTCAATCATGCGGTGCGGCACTACAATCTGAAAGTCAATCCCGCCGCCCAGGTGGGGAACATGGGCAAGCCAAAGAGCCGGGAAATGCTGTTCTGGACAAAGGCGGAGTACCTAAAATTTGCGGAGGCCATGATGGACAAGCCCCTCTCCTACTACGCCTTTGAAATGCTCTACTGGTGCGGTGTGCGGGAGGGGGAACTGCTAGCCCTCACCCCGGCGGACTTCGACTTTGAGAAACAGACTGTCACTATCTCCAAGTCATACCAGCGTATCAAGGGCCGGGATGTTATCACCGACCCCAAGACGCCCAAGAGCAACCGGGTCATTCAAATGCCCGCTTTCCTCTGTGATGAAATGCAGGACTACATCAAGAGCCTGTACGCCGTAGAGCCGACAGACCGTATCTTCACGGTAACAAAATCCTACCTCCATCGTGAGATGGACAGGGGAGCAAAAGAGGCCGGGGTCAAGCGGATCAGAATACACGATCTGCGGCATAGCCACATCTCCCTGCTGATTGACATGGGCTTTACGGCCCTGGCAATCGCTGACCGGGTAGGGCATGAGAGTATCGACATTACTTACCGTTACGCCCACCTGTTCCCCACCCGGCAGACGGAGATGGCGGACAGGCTGGACATGGAGCGAAAGGGGGCCTAAATCATGTCGCTGAAGAACAGGGACAACAAGAACCGATGGAGAAACAAGACTGTGGCGTTTCGGGTGTCCCCGGAGGAGGACGCACAAATTGAAACCGCTGTGCGGCTCTCCGGGCTGACGAAACAGGACTACATCACCCGGCGGCTCCTGTGCCGGGAAGTGGTGGTGCAGGGCAATCCAAGGGTCTATAAGGCCCTGCGGAATGAACTGGCCGCTGTGCTGGCCGAACTGCAACGGATAGAGGCCGGGGCCGGGGTGGACGAGGAACTGATGGACAACATTGAACTAATCGCCGCCATCATGGACGGCATGAGGGAGGATTGATAGATGGATAGATTACAAGAGAAAACGACCGTCCCATATCCGCCTGTTGGCGCAGACGGGGGACAGTCGCTCTCACAAAAACCTAACCAAAGTATAGCAGAGGAACAGGCCGAACACAAGCCCCAAGAACGGGATTTTAGGGAAATCCTGCGACAGATAGACCGGGTCAACGACCCGGCCTATCTGCCCTCCCTCTCCATGAACGAACTCTACGAAAAGGTGTACCCCGGCAAGCCCCCCGTGGTGGAGGGCCTACTCTATCCGGGGGTGTACCTCTTTGTGGGCGCTCCCAAGGTCGGCAAGTCCTTTCTCATGGCGCAACTGGCCTATCATGTGAGCAAGGGCCTCCCCCTGTGGGGGTACGAAGTCCGCCAGGGGGCCGTCCTCTATATGGCCCTGGAGGACGACTATCCCCGCTTGCAGGGACGGTTGTACCGGATGTTCGGAGAGGACAGCGCCGCAGACCTCCACCTCTCCATTTATGCCAAGCAGTTAAACAGCGGCCTGGAGGAACAACTAAGGAGATTTGTCCGGGAACACCCGGACACCCGGCTTATCATCATCGACACCCTGCAAAAAATCCGGGAGGCCGGGGCAGAGAAGTACAGTTATGCAGACGACTATAAGGTGATAACAAGTCTGAAACACCTTGCCGATGAAAAGGGGGTCTGCCTCCTGCTGGTACACCACACCCGCAAGCAGCAGGCCGACGACAAGTTTGATATGATCTCCGGCACCAATGGCCTGATGGGTGCGGCGGACGGAGCCTTTCTGCTCCAAAAGGAGCGGAGGACGGACAGCGCCGCCACACTGGACATATCCGGGCGTGACCTGCAAGACCAGCGCCTCTATCTGAAACGGGACGAAGAACGGCTGGCGTGGGAGTTGGAGCGGCGGGAAACAGAACCGTATAGGGAACCGCCTGACCCGGTTTTGGAGGCCGTGGCCGCCCTGGTGACGGCGGAGCGGCCAGAGTGGAGCGGAACGGCCACCGACCTTACCGCCGCCCTGGGGGTGGATATGAAAGCCAATGCCCTGGCGATGCGGTTGAATGTTCGGGCGTGGTGGCTGTCCTATGAGTACCATATCCGCTACGAAAGCACCCGTACCCACGCCGGGAGAAGTATTCGGCTGACGCTGGAAACTCCCCAGGCGTGACGACCGTGACGGCCGTGACAACCTCTGCACCACCGCCCCGATATCAAAAAAGCCGTCACGGTCGTCACGGCTGTCACGGGGAGCGGGGGCGAAAGTCAAGGGGGCATACCTGCGGGTGGAGATTGCCGCAAGGCAATACAACCCGAACCCCTTGACTTTCACCCCACGGAGAACACTTGCCGGGTGGGAGGAAAGCCGCTGGCCTTTCCTCCCTGCCCCACGGCGAGTGAAAAAGTTTAGGCGGGGTGCAGGGTGCCCTTTTCAAAGGGCGGCCCTGCTGGGGGAGCCGTCCGCAGACGGCGGGGGCAAAGCCCCCACACCACCCCGTAGGGCGCAAATGCGCTTTTGATGGCCGATAGGCTGTCAAAAGTGCTTTTGCGTTACTTTCGCACAAGAAAGTAACAAAGGCCCGCCGCTGGCGCGGCGGAAAAGGAGGGATTGATTGAAAAGGACGATTAGCGCCATGGTGGGGCATGGGTCGGTGAACCACAACAGCAGGAAGTTTCACGCTAAGAATACCGACCCGGAACGCTCCCATCTGAATGTAACATACTGCCAGGAGAATATCAAGGCGGTGTACCATGAACTCTTTGACGAGGCCCTGGAACGGTACAACGCCAAACAGACCAGGGCCGACAGGAAGATAGAGAACTACTATGAAAAAATCCGCTCTGGCAAGCAGGAAAAGCCGTTCCATGAAATTATCCTGCAAGTGGGCAACAAAGACGACATGCGCGCCGACAGTGACGAGGGGCGGCTTGCGGCGGCGGTGCTGGACGAGTATATGAGCGCCTTTCAAGAGCGCAATCCCAATCTCCGGGTATTCTCGGCCCACCTCCACATGGACGAGGCCACGCCCCATCTGCACATCGACTTTGTGCCGTTCACTACCGGGAGCAAGCGGGGGCTGGACACACGGGTATCTCTGAAACAGGCGTTAGCGGCCCAGGGTTTCAAGGGCGGCACCAGGGGGGACACGGAGTGGAGCCAGTGGGTGCGCTCGGAAAAGGAACAACTCTCCGCCGTGATGGAGCGCCACGGGATAGAGTGGGAGGACAAGGGCACCCACGACAAGCACCTGTCTGTGCTGGACTACAAGAAGGAGCAGAGGGCGAAAGAGATCGCCGCCCTGGAGACGGTCAAGGCGGAGAAAGAGAGCCAGGTGGAGAGCCAGGAGCGGCGGCTGAAAGAGCTGGCCCCGGCGGTAAAGAACATGGAGCGGCTGGCGGCGGACTTCTCCGCCGACCCGGAGGAAATTCTGCCGGAGGCCGGGACGCTGGAGAGCGCCAAGTCCTACCGGGAGAAAAAGGCAAAGCCCCTGCTGGCGAAGATCGTCAAGGTGCTGCGCTCCCTGTTCCGCAAGTACATCGATCTAAAAGGGAAGTTTGACCGTCTGCAAGGGGACTATGACCGGGTGCGGGAGGGCAACGCCCGCCTGTCTGACCGCTTGATGGAGGTGAAGATGGAAAACAAAAAACTGCGGCAGATCTCCGCCGACTATACACGGGTCAAGCGGATCTTTGGCCCGGAGCAGATAGCGGCGGCGGTGGAGGCCGACAGGCAGAGGGAGCAAGCGGAGAAAGGCCGCAAACGGCCACGGCACTCCCTTGACCGGGGAGGAAGGTAAAAAGTGGATTTATAAGGTATTCTATGATATACTTCTTTTTAAGGAATAGAAAGATTAACCGAGAGTTATGGAGGGCCTAATACAAATGGAACAAGGAAGAATTCTTGTGATTACAGGATCGCCAGGAACCGGAAAAACTACAACATCATCTATTATTGCGAAAGAATCCAGCATGGAAAAGTCTGTTCATATGCATACGGATGACTTTTTATCATTATCTGAGCAAAAACGCCATTCCTCCACATCTGCCGCAATCTAACGACCAAAACTTGGTAGTGATTGAGTCTTTCTTAGAAGCCGCAAAGCGGTTTGCTCGCGGTGGATATGATGTAATTGTAGATGGCATTATCGGCCCGTGGTTTCTGGAGCCGTGGCTAAATGTCGTTCAAGAGGGATATTAGGTACACTACATCATTTTGAGAACTAATAAAGAAGAAACCATAAAACGGGCGATTGGGCGCTCAAAATTAGATAGAGATACAAATATCGAATTGGTAGAAACGATGTGGGAACAATTTTGCAATCTCGGAATATACGAGAAAAATGTTATAGACACTACTAATCTTTCGATTAACGATACCGTTCTCACAGTAAAAGAAAAAATTAGAAATAAAACCTGTTTGCTACATCAATAACTTCGACATTTTGAACCATCGCAAATCCCGTCGGGGTCGTCAATGGTCGAATTGCGTCCCATGGTGGGATTGATTTCCGCCGGGGCGGAAATCAATCCCCTATTGCCTGGGAGCGTTTACGCTCCCAGGCGGTGGTCGAAACGGGTCTCGATTTGAGACCCATTTCGACAGAAACTTACATCAAATTGAGGGAAGTTTTGATTGTGGCCGTTTATGGCCTGAAACCCTTGCAATTTCTCGTTTTTTGTGATACTATTTTGATACTAAGAAAGCGAACTGCCTCAAATAAGCGGGCAAAACATTAACATATTTGCGAATGTTTTGCCTATAAAATCACCCCAAATACACTCCCATATACTTGAATTTGCCGAGTGGGAATGATGTAGTATAATGATATAGATGATAGACAAATTACACTTTGAATATCAGTAAATTATGACCTCTCAACAAAGGTTACAATGTTTTAATAAAATCCTCCAAAAGCCTTGAAAATAAAGGATTTATCGCAATGTGTTCGCCTTATCTCTTTATACGGTTACACACAAGTTTACTCTTTCCCTCCTTGCTCATAAGGGCAAATACAAGGGCAAGAAAATCTCATAACAAGAATTAACAAAGTGTGGCAATCGGAGAACTGTGATGTATGTGCGAATATATTATAACGGAGGATTCTTTCAATGGACAAGTATATTTACGATGATAAAAATGGTCTGTGGTATGAACTGCAAGGAGATTATTATATCCCATGTCTTATCTTACCAGCCGAAAAAGAACAACCTACTGGTTTGTGGGGACAGCGGCACTTGCGGTATCTGAACAACGGTGATAGGAAGCATCAGGTCTTCCTGTCACCGTTTTATTACATCTGTGTAAACTCCTGCTTTTTCTGCTTTATAGAATTGATAGAAAAAGTCACATCTATATGATATAATAAATAAAACGAATAGATGGGGATAGGAAAAATGCAACTCAAGACAGAGCGATTATTGATAAGAGAACTTATACCAGATGATTGGCAATGTATGCAGAAAATTGCCACCGATTTTCGGAAATCTAACTATGCCATATACGATATGCCGCTGCCTATTAAAGATGCGGAAATCATCGCACTGACCAAACAGTTTGCTGAGACTCAGATGTTCTATGCGGTTTTGCTCCATGACGTGATGATTGGGTATATCTGTTTTCACGAAGATAACGGGAAGTACGACTTGGGCTATTGTTTCCATTCAGATTACCAAGGCAAGGGGTACGCCTTTGAGAACGCTGTGCGATGATGAACTACATGTCCGATGAGCGGAGCATAGAAATCTTTACTGCCGGAACTGCGCTGGAAAATAAGCCCTCCTGCAAGCTACTGGAAAGGCTTGGATTTACACTTCAAAAAACCGAGATACTTTCTTTTCAGAAAGACATAAATGGCAATGATATTACCTTTGAAGGTGGGATTTTTATAAAGCAGGAAGGAAATCTTCCGGCTTCCACGCCTTTAAAATAATGATAAATCGAGATTGTGAGGATGATGATCTATGAAGCGGATTCCTGATGAAAAGTGCGCCTCGATCTGCGGCCTGTTTTGCGGGGCGTGCCCGTCCTTTCCGGATGAATGTCACGGCTGTATGTCAGATTTTGTGCGTGAAGGATGTAAAATTGCGCCGACCACGGATTTTTGGATTGTGCCATAAGCCACAAGGTTACCCGTTGTTATGAGTGCGGGGAATTCCCCTGTGATAAAATAAAAGAGTTTAGCACAAAGCCCATTATTAACGGGATCTGCAATCACGCCAATGTGATCCCCGATTCTTTACGCATGAAGGAAGTCGGGGGTTCACAGTGGATCGAAGAAAAAATTGCAGAACATACCTGCCCTAAATGCGGCAAACTGCTGACCTGGTTTGAAATGCCTATGCACACCTGCGAGTAATCACAATATTTCGTGTGGAACTATCCAAACGGAGAGCAACGCCCGAATGGAAGCTTCGTAAAGCTGTTTGGAAATGGGGTGACGGTACTTGAGCGGAAAAAAAATGAAAAACCGAAAACTGAATAGGGAAAAACTTCTGTCCTTTGGCTTTGAAAAATCCGACAGCGGGTATATCTATCATACTCATTTGGTCGAAGGACAGATGACATTGACGGTGGTAATCGATGAGGAAGGGACGATCTATACACACGTTGTTGACGGGAGTGGAGACGAATATGTGCTCCATCGCGTCGCCGGTGTAGCCGGTTCTTTCGTCGGTCAAGTCAAGAGCGAATATGAAGCGGTGTTGAAAGAGATCTCCGAAAAATGCTTTGATCCCGACGTATTCAAAAGCGAACAGGCAAAAGTCGTCATTGCTTATGTGAGAGATACATACGGTGACGAACTGGAATACCTGTGGCAAAAATTTCCCGATAACGCGGTTGTACGAAGGAAAGATAATCAGAAATGGTATGCCGCTTTTCTTACTGTATCCCGTAGGAAACTGGGCTTGCATTCCGACGAGACCACCGAAATTCTGGACCTGCGTATTCAACCGGAAGAGATGGAAAGCGCGGTAGATCATATTCGCTTTTTCCCCGGATACCACATGAACAAAAAGCATTGGATCACAATCTGCCTTGACGGTTCAGTGTCAATCGAAGAAATACGCCGGAGGATCGACGAAAGTTATCTGCTGGCGAAAAAATAGGGAGAATACACCATGTCGGATCTTATTATAAGAGAAGCAACAGTAGACGATTTGCCACAGATCATTCAGTTAATGTGTGATGATACTCTCGGAAGTACGAGGGAAGAATATACGGTGCCGCTGCTAAAGTGCTATACAGATGCATTTGATAATATTGCTCAGGATCAAAATAACATGTTGCTTGTTGCGTGTAACGGCGAACGGGTCATTGGGAATCTACAGATAACCTTTACACAATATTTGTCTCATAAAGGCAGCAAGCGGGCAACGATCGAAAACGTGCGGGTTGCAAAGGATAGGCGAAATTTGGGTGCCGGGACATTGCTTATGAAATACGCCATTAACCTTGCAAAAGAGAATGCCTGTGCCATCGTTCAGTTAACTTCAAACAAAACAAGGACAGATGCACACCGGTTCTATAAGAGACTTGGTTTCCAAGATACCCATGAAGGTTTGAAATTAAATATACTCTAAAAAGGGGTACGATATGATAACCGTTAAAATCATTGACCATACGCACAAAAACGATATAAACATCAAAAATGAACCGTTTAAGCTGTTTGGGCGGATGATCCTATCCTACACAAATGAACAGTGGAACTATACCATCGAGCGCCTGCCCGAAGAAGCCGTCACGGAAATGTGTTTTCCTGACGAAAATTACGACTGGGATATGCTCGCAAAGAACAGCATTTTCGTGGGTGCCTATGACGGGGCGCAATGCGTTGGCCTTGCCATCCTGCAACAGGCGATAATGAAGTATATGTACCTATATGATCTGAAAGTGAATGCAAATCACAGGGGCCGCCATATTGGGACGATGCTGATAGAAAAATCCAAAGAAGTGGCGTTGGAGCAGGGATATCGAGGGCTGTATACGCAGGGACAGGATAATAACCTCGGAGCATGCCTGTTTTATTTGAATAATGGCTTTGTCATCGGTGGGCTGGATACCTGCGTATATCAGGGCACATCGCAGGAAGGGAAAAAAGATATTCTCTTTTACTGCGAATCAAAACCTAATGCCGGAAACTGAGAGGTGATCTATGCGGGATGTGTTTTTTCAATTAACGGAAGAACTATCGAAACGGATGGGGATAGGACAGGTATCTTCTGTGCATCTCGAGCCTATGAGAGATGATGAGCAGGGATATTCGGGAGCCAAGCTAATTCGGTTGGCCTGCGTCTTTTCCAACAGGAAAACCAGTAGCTTATCTGTAAATAGGCGGGCGTGTCCGAGCGAACTGTTATGCAGCTGCTCACAGATCAAAAACGGGGACATACTCCATCTTCGTATACGGATTTGCGTAAGCCGAATGAAAACGAATGGTTTATCATGCAGGATGTTCGCCTATGCGAGCCGGTTCCCCGCGGTAGCTTGGATTGGAAAAGAAAGGTCGCCGCGGCACTGGCGGATATCCATACGGATAATTTCAAATGCACAGATCAAATTCCATGTCTGCCACACGCTGATAAAGAATATTGGGATTATATTACCATGCAAATTTCCGTTGATCATTTTGAGAAGCAATGCGAAAAGGACAATGTCTTTGCGAAAAAGTATGCGGGTATGCTGCCAAAGCTTCATAGATGTGCGGAAGCATTTGTGCAGGATTTGACGGCGCTGTATCGGGAAGGAAGGATCCAGTCTTACGGCGATGCACGGGGATCTGCAAAGCATTGACGGCGACCATGTGCGTTGTTTTCAGGGAAAACCGATGATTATCGACTGGGGATTCAGCCAGTACGCCCCGTTTTACATCGATCTGGTGGATTATTTTACGCCGGAAGAAGCGCTGTTCTATCTGGAAGAACTGCATCACCGTGGGGGTTCTCAGCAAAGATGATTTTGAGGAGCGTTACCGTATCGCTTCCTGTTATCCGGCATTTATCTACCTGTATCCGGCGCTCATGCAGTATAACCGGGGAGACTGTGCGCGGCTCGATTCTTTGCTGGCAGTCCTCTGCAGGGATCGATGACCAGCTGTCAGCGCATTTCAAACATCATATGGCTTTAAGCCAAAGGATTACCGTGATTTCGAGGAAAGGATGAGATAGAATATGATCCGGCAAATGACGATTCATGATTACCCTGCCGTATATGAGTTGTGGCTCTCCTGCAAAGGCATGGGGCTTAACGACGTGGACGATTCAGAAAGCGGCATTGCCCGCTTTTTAGAGCGTAATCCCACTACCTGTTTTGTCTCCGAAACAGACGGGAAACTGACTGGCGTAATTATGGCGGGCAGCGACGGACGGCGCGGGTACATTTACCATACAGCGGTACATCCTTCCTATCGACAGCAGGGCATTGGCTCATCGCTTGTGGGGACTGTGCTGGAAACACTGAAGCAACTTGGGATCAGTAAGGTAGCGTTAGTCGTATTCGAAAAAAACAAAGGCGGAAATGCCTTTTGGAAAAATCAGGGATTTACAGTAAGAAATGATTTGATTTATTGCAATCGATCCCTTGTGGAAATGACACGGATTGATACTTAAAACGGGAAAAAACGCAAGATTCTATGGAGGTGAACAGATTGCAGCCAGAAAAGTTAAAACAGGCTTTGTTTTCCATATTGGCAGAAAAGGGCGCAAAACTCATGGGAGTCGCCGATCTGTCTGGAATTGTAGGCGGCGAAATGCAAACGGGTATATCGGTGGCTGTCCCTGTCCCCAAAAACATCGTGAGGGATTTGCAAACTGCGCCGACAAAGGAATATTACGACGCATATTATACCTTGAACGCAATGCTGGACAATATCGTCACATGCGGTGCAGAATTTCTGAAAGAAAACGGATATCAGGCGTATGCGAACACCACCAAGGTCGTCAAGAAAGACGAAAACTGGTGTACGCCGCTCCCACACAAAAACAGTAGCTACACAGGCCGGACTGGGATGGATCGGGAAAAACTGCCTGCTTGTTACACAAGAATACGGCAGTGCTGTTCGCTTGTCCAGCTTGCTTACCAATGCACCCCTTCCGGCAGGCGCGCCAATCAACGAGAGCAGGTGCGGCGGATGTATGGTCTGTGTGAGGAACTGCCCTGCCGGAGCATTGACCGGAGAATTATGGAATACAACCATAAGCCGAGAGGAATTGTTTCATAAGGAAGATTGTAAGAAAATGCAAATTCAGCGAATGAAGCAGGCAACCGGTATAGAAACGGATTTGTGCGGATTGTGCTTTGCTGTATGCCCCTTTACGCAGAGTTTTTTAAAAAATGCAGGCATAGCTTGTAAAGCGAAAGGAAAAGTTTAAAGGCATATGTGGCTTGAACTTTATCAAAGAGTCGACTATAATATTTATGTCGTAAATTGGTAAAATGATTTATTGATAGCCGATGGGCGATAGCAATTTGATAGCAAAAGTCAAAATACCTGATAGAAAGAGGATAATACTTATCATTTTGTATCAGATAAAATCAAAACTCTAAAACAAAATCGTTTAATGTCGGTTTTGTACTTAGGAGTGGGAACGATGTAGTATAATGATATAGATGATAGACAAAATCGGAATTTAGAGGTGGGATTATGACTATCTATCTTGTCAGACACGGAAAAGATAATGAAACCATTGGAGGCGGGTGGAGTAATCACGGACTGATGCCTGTCGGAGTTGAACAGGTTAATAAATTGGCTAAAGAAATGGTCGCTGCGAATATGAAACACTATAATAAGGAGGCGTACTATGGGAATTTGCAATAACCTCTTGTATCAATAATTCAATACAGGAGGATTTTAAGAATGGAAAAAATTTTACTTGATACAGACATTGGCGGAGATATTGACGACGCTATTTGTCTCGCATATCTGTTAAAAGAGCCGCAGTGCGAGCTTGTCGGTATTACGACCGTCTGCGGTGAACCGGAAATACGAGCATCGGTCGCAGACGCAATTTGTCAGACCGTAGGAAGAAAAATTCCGATTGTAGCGGGACTTGACAGCACAATGCAGCCTGTTCCCGTATATCCTACTCCGGACGGTGCGGGAGCATTGGAGTTTTGGCAGCATAACACCTACGAAAAAGAAAACGCACCCGCTTTTCTGTATCAAAAGATAAAAGAAAATCCGCACGAAATCGTGTTGATTGGGATAGGCAATATGACAAATATCGCTACTCTTTTTTGTACCTATCCCGATGCTGTCGAACTGCTGAAAGGCTTATATGTAATGAACGGTTACTTTGATGAAACACCGTTGCCTGAGCCTTATTATAACTGGAACTCTTGGGCTGATCCTTTGGCTTCCAAAATTGTGTTTGCGTCTAATGTCGCTGTGCATAGGGCAATCCCGCTGGAAGTAACGGATACACTTACGATTGAAGCGAAGCAGGCGGAAGTCCTGTTAAGTTCAGACAGCGATTTGATGAAAGCGATTTTTTCTTTCGGCAATGCGTGGCTGGAAAGCTCCAAAAAGCTGACTTTACACGACCCATTGGCGGCTGTTTGCGTTTTTCACCCGGATATTTGCCGCTTTGAAAGAGGCAATGTGCAAGTAGAAACGGAACTGGAAAACAATATGGGCGGTACATCTTTTATCCCCTCGCCACAAGGTAATGTCGAGATTGCAAGAGTGGTTGACAGGGAAAAATTTTATCGCATTTTGAGTTCCGCCCTGTGCAATAAACATTTGAAAGATACACAGCGAATTGTACCACCGCTTGTTGTCAGCCGTGCCAAATCTGCCGGATCTGTGGGAGAAGCGTGGCTTGCTAACCTTGACAATATTGTTTCGGAACTGGAGAAAATATGGCATATTTCCGTTGGGGAAACTCTGTACGGCGGTACACACGCTTTTGTTGCCAGCGCAGACGGAGAGAATGACGAGAAGTATGTACTGAAAATAGATATGCCGGAAAATCTCGGCGGTGAATTTTCGAATAGCATAGATACACTGAAAATCGCAGACGGAAACGGATGTGCAAAGTTGTATGCGTATGACCTTGAAAGAAAAGCCTGTCTGTTAGAGCGCTTGGGAAAGCCGATCAATCAACTGAAGTATTCTGTTTATGAACAGCTTCAAATTATTTGCTCAACCTTACAAAAAGTATGGGAAACCCCGTTTGTGAATGACAGACTGCCCAGTGGCAAAGACAGTGTTGTATGGTTCAGGCAGTTCATAGGAGAAACTTGGGAAAAGTTAAATCGCCCTTGTTCTCATAAAGTGATAGAACAGGCATTTTCCTATTTGGAGACAAGAGAACAGGCATTACATCCTGATGAATTTGTCCTGCTTCACGGCGATGCTCACGGTGGAAATACGCTCAAAGAATTGTCGGGAAATGGCTTCAAGCTGATTGACCCGGATGGTATCTTTTATGAAAAAGCCTATGATTTAGGCGTTCTTATGCGGGAATGGGTTGATGAATACGAGCAAGACCCGATGAAAGCAGGAAAAGAACGATGTGCCTATCTTCATCACTTGACAAGCGTTTGCGAACAGGCAATTTGGGAATGGGGGTATTTGCAGACCGTTTCCACTGCATTTGTATTACTCCAAATCGGGCAGGAGAAAACAGGGCGACAAATGCTTCGTGTTGCGGAATGTTGGAGCGAAGAAACAACAGACATTATGTGTTAATTTTGCAAATAGAAAGGAAGGGGCGACAGCAAAGAGTACTGCCGCCCCTTCGTCAATTCCCGATTATTGCTAAGACTTTGTCCTTGAACTATTTTATAATAAATGCTATTGAAGAATGAGTCGGAAATATTAGAAAAACCGGCTCAAGTACATTTTGCTTTTCTAAGCAAAATCGTTTATAATAACCTTGTTGTTATGGCAACGATTTGGCAAAAAAAATCGGATAGCGTATGCTTTATCGATAATACAAATAATGTAGATACTCCTTACTAAATCTCATAAACAAACTTGTTTAGAATTGATTTATCAGGAGCGAGTGGAAATAGTAGGATGTAGATTATAATATTTTCAGTGACAGGTAGCCTTTAAGATTGCCTGCCATATTTATTTTATTCATATTACTTTATTTAAAAAGTTTTTGGTTCCAATGCGTGAATCGTTTCTCTATCATTTCTAATTCTTTCATGAGCATATTGCTGACTACCTATGACAGAACTTTCACCCAATGCTGATAAGTGTCAATCTCTGGGTATTGATCATGCCGTTTGTTATATTTTGCTTGATTTTAACAAAAGTTCTTCAAATATATTTAATTCAGTAAATATAAAAATTAATGATAAACATTAAAAATATATTGACAAACATAAATAAAAGCGATATACTTTCATTATCAAAGAAAACTTGGAGGTAAAGGCAATGAAAGGTATTGTTAAAGTTGCGAAAATAGTCACTAAAATTGCGGAAGTATTTCATTGGGTGGGCGTTGTCTTAATGTTAGCGGCAACTGTATGTTCACTTGCAGCACCAGCGTGGGTAAAATATTTTGTGGGAATTGACGCCAAAGAATGCTGTGGTGCTGAACTGAATGTCTATGGATTTGAGATAATCGCTTCTGTGAAAGATGGCACTGTTAATATGAAAACACTGTTCCTATTCGGTATTGGATCTGCTATTATTCTCTCGCTTATGGCGATGGTTTTTAGAAACCTTAATTTGATTATCAAAAAATCTGAAGAAAATACACCTTTTCAAGCAGATAATATTCGTATGTTAAAAGAAATCGGTATTTTTTCCATTTCCATTCCTATTGTCGGCTTAATTATGAGTATAGTGTGCCGCCTCATACTCGGCGTTGATGCGGTAGAAACAAGTGTAAATCTTTATGGGTTTTCTATGGGAATTATTGTGCTTTGTTTGACACAATTTTTCATTCATGGTGCTGAACTTGAAAAAGATGTTGATGGACTTTTGTAAGGCGGCGGACTGATGGGAAAAATAATTTTGAGATTAGACCGTATGATGGTCGAACGAAAAATGTCATTAAATGAACTTGCCGTTCGCGTTGGTATTTCAAATGTTAATCTATCTAAAATTAAGAATAACAAAGTAACAGCAATCCGTTTTACAACTCTTGCAGCGATATGCGAAGCACTCGATTGCGAAGCCGGGGATATACTTGAATTTCAAAAAGAGGATTAGGAGTCCTGATATCCCAAGAAAAATTGCTTAGTGCCCATTGGACGGTCAAGAAGCAAATCGAATTTGAGGTGGCAACCATGAACAAAAAACTTACTTTTAGATATGCAGAGCGGAAAGACATCTCTTTGATTCTGCAGTTCATCCGGGATCTTGCTGATTACGAAAAGATGTTGGATGAAGTTGTAGCCGATGAAAAAACACTGGAAGAATGGATATTCAACAAACAAAAAGCAGAAGTTATTTTTGCTGTCTTAGATGAAGAAGAAATCGGTTTTGCGCTTTTCTTTTTATAACTTTTCAACTTTTCTCGGACGAGCGGGGCTTTACCTTGAAGACTTGTTTGTAAAACCAGAATACCGGGGAAAGGATACGGCAAAGCAATCCTAAAAAACTGGCGTCCATTGCTGTAGAGCGTGGTTGCGGCCGCTTGGAATGGTGGTGCCTTGATTGGAATAAGTCAAGCATCGATTTTTATCTGTCTCTTGGAGCAGAACCTATGTCTGACTGGACAGTGTATCGAATTGCAGGAAATACGCTTACCGATCTTGCGGAATAATACCAATCAGAGCTAGTCAAAAATAGATATAATATGAATAGATACCGAAAAGCAGGACCATAAAACCTATTTATTAGTGAGATAACAAACCCATAGAATACGGATAATGCGTATCAAGAAAAGTCAAGGGTTACAGGCCCCTGTGCTGCTATTCTCGGTGTAATAGAATAGCAGCAAAATTTGAATTCCTGTCCATAAAAAAGAGCTAACTGACTTTCATGAAAGTCAGTTAGCTCTTTTTTTTTTGCGTTCTATCAGAACTCAGTCTATGTGCAGATGTGAAATGTCGAAAGACGATATGCATTCTGTTTCATTTGCTCTGCCAATAATTGAGCTTTGGCAACTGTGCTTCAAAATAGGCTCGCGCCTGCTCCGGAGGCCAGTTTTCATTTGACATATGCCCAACAAGAAAGTCCGTCAATTCCTCAAGGCTTGTGTAAACAAATTTTCCATCCGTATAGCACCATTTACAGTATTCCTCGTTGAATGTACCATCCGTCTCTTTACTGACAGAAGATGTTGATAGAAACATCAAACAGCTTTGACAGCAATTTTAATGTTTCCGTATTTGGCACGGTTTCACCGGTATCACATAGTTAAAGATATTGGTGTCATTCAATCAATTTTGCCGATAAAGCGGTAGAAGATTTCTACCTCCTGCTCACGGCTTCCGTCCTCGCCCTTGACCGCTTCATGGACAACGATTTTTTCAATCAGCGTATTCAAAAGTTCGGCGGTTAGTTCCGTCGGATTGACATACTGTTTCATCAGCGCAATCCAGTTTTCCGCGTCTGCTACGGTCTGGCTCTCGGCGGCGATAGCGGCTTGAAGCTGTCCGATTTTTTCGTCCAGTTGCGCCTGCTCCGTCTGATATTTCCCGGACAGCATATTGAAGTTGTATTCCGTGATACGCCCAGCCACCCAGTCCTCATACATACGGGAAAACAGCTTGTCCACCTCTGCTTTCCGCTTCTCCGTCCGCTTCAATTCTGCGGCCTGCCGTTTCCTTGCGGCGGCCTGTTCCTTGTCGCTGGCGTTCAGCAGACGCTTCATCAGTTCCCCCTCGCCGTTCTGCACCAGTCCAGACCAGTATTGCAGACGGGAGAGGACATAGGCGTAAAGCACATCATAGCGGATATAGTGCATGGAGCATTGGCGTGTACCCTGCCCGTACTTGCTACAATGGTAATGGCCGTAGGGCTTACTGTTCTGCCGGTTCTCCCCGTAGGACAACGACCAGCCGCAATCCGCACATTTTACCAGCCCGGAGAAAATCTGTGTCGTACCGTCCTTGCACTTCCTGCGGCGGCTTGCTATCTGCTCCTGCACCTGATTGAAAACCTGCTCGCTGATAATCGGCTCCTGCGTGTTCTCCACCCGCACCCAATCGCTCTGGGGCTTGCGTATCCTACGCTTGTTTTTGAAGGAAATGTTTGTTTCCCGATAGTGGATAGTATGGCCGATGTAGGTTTCATCTTTCAAAATGCTTTTGACCTGCGCTATCGTCCATGCGTAGCTTTTTTCCTCCGGTGCGTCCGCATAGATATTGGCGAAAGTTTTATCCCGCCGGAAGTTGATATATCCCGGTGTAGGTACTTTTTCCTCAATCAATATCCGTGTGATACTGGCCGCACCTCTGCCGTGGACGGCAAGGTCAAAAATCCGTTCCACTATCCAGCGTGTTTCCTCGTCAATTATCAGCTTGTTTTTGATTTTCGGGTGCTTCCTGTACCCGATGGGGGCATAGGCGCCGATACGCTCGCCTACGGCAAATTTCGCTTTGAAAGCGGCCTTTACCTTGCGGCTCGTATCTTTTGCAAACCACTCGTTGAACAAGTTTTTGAAAGGGACGAAATCGGACAGCCCTTTTTCTGTGTCCTCGTTTTCCGCAATGGCGATGTAGCGCACACGCTTCTCCGGGAACAGAAATTCCAGATAGTAGTCCATCATCACATGTCTCTACCAAATCTGGATAGGTCTTTCGTAACAATACAATTCACTTTCCCTGCGTCCACATCGTCCATCATGCGCTGAAAATTCGGACGCTCGAAATTCGTCCCACTCCAGCCGTCGTCCACATACTCGCCGACCACATGAAGCCCGTGTTCTTTTGCGTACTGTTGCAGAATTGTCCGCTGTGTTTCAATGCTCACGCTGTCGCCGTAGCTTTCATCGTCACGGCTTAAACGCAGATAAAGAGCCGTGTTGTAAATGGTAGTATTGTAAGGTTGTTTCACCGTAAAAAATCCTCCTTTTCAAAGAAACAACCCACGCTTACAATACTTTTGCTCTGGGGCAATTATACCATAAGCGTGGGCGTATATCAACGCTGGGCCGTCAGGCGGAAACAGCTTTTTCCGCCGTGTGCCGGACTACATCAACGATCAGATCGCCAAGCGGCTGTCCAGCGGCGGCGAAGTGTTCGGAGATTTTGATACGGTTGTTCCCACATACAAAATACTGCGTTCCGTTCTCTGCCGTAATGACCTGCCCGGTGCGGGGTTTGAAAATCATGTCGCTTTCGCTTTTTACCATCCAGTGCCCTCCATATTATAAAAATTTGTGATGCAATCAGAATATCTGTCCATAGCGTTTACCTCTCTCTTGTGTGCCGCTGCTGCCGTTTCAGTTCCGCCAGTATATCCGGCGGGATACGGTCAACCAGCCGTTGTAAATCATCCAATTCGCTTTTCAGCTTTGCCCGTTCCATCGTATCTTTTATCTTGCCTTTTTCGCTGGCCTTTGCCCTTGCTTCCAGCTTCTCATTTTCCGCCAGCAGGTCATTGATTGTGACCTTGTACTTTTTCAACTGCCCGGAGAAATTCTCCATCTGCGGGAACCACTTTTTCAGCATGGAGAGGGCTTCCTCTTTTTTCTTCCCGGCGTTCAGCGGGTTAATGCCGTCAAGGGCGGCTTCAATGGCTCTGGCCTGTTTGGAGAGGGAAACCGCCTGTTTGAAAAGCCGGGTGGGGATATGCTTCCGGCCTGTCTTGCTGGCGCTTTCCCCACGCTCCAAGTCGGGATATTTCTCCACCATGTAGGCGTGAAAATCATCCTGCCACTTCGTCAGGTTTGCCCGGTTGCCGATAATCTCCTTTGCACACAGGCGGTTGTCCTTTGTCAGCGGAACAAAGGTCAAATGCAGATGGGGCGTTTTCTCGTCCATGTGTACCACCGCCGACACGATATTTTCCTGTCCTACCCGGCCAATGAGGAAAGCCGCCGCCCTCTGGAAGAACGCCTGTATCTCCTTTGGAGATTTCCCCTTGAAAAACTCCGGGCTGGCGGTGATGAGCGTATCGACAAACCGGGTACTGTCCTTGCGGGTTCGGCACCCGGCCTGCTCAATCCGGCTCTGAATGAAGTGGTAATAGCGTCCCTCCGGCTTGACGATATGGAAGTTGTATTTGCTCCGGCTTGTGTCAATGTCGGGGTTGCTGGCGTATTGTTCTTTCTGTCTTTCGTGATGGGCTTCCAGCGGCCTTGCCGGGTTGCCCTTGTGCTTCTCAAACCGTAAAATTGCGTGTTGTGCCATTCTGCTCCTTTCCCCATTCCTTTCCTATCCGGGGTTTTCCACAGGGAAAATCCCGCCGGAATTATCTCTGATACGATAGGAATGGATATAAATAAATCATTTTAATCTTTGTATTTCTATATACCGTCCGGTTTTCGTACTTCAAGGGGGCGGTTTCCGTACTTCATGAGTACGGTTTTCAGTCCTCCGGCGTACCAGAACGGGATTTCTTGAAGTCGGTGTTTGGAACCGCTTCATAGGATTTTGGGAAAATGCGGTTGGGTTTTCCACAGCCCTGCTTCTGGATTTCCACCAGTCCGGCGTATTGCAGTTCCCGCAGGGTGTTCACCGCTTTCTGCCGCCCACAGTGAAGCAGGTCAACCACCTCGCAGATGGGGTAATACAGGAAAATCCGTCCGCAGTCATCCGCCCACCCATTCCTGCGGGATAACTCTGTCCGGCGCAGGATAAAGGCGTACAGAACCTTTGCCTCGTTGGACAGGGGCTTGAATGTGGGGGCTTCAAAGAGGAAATTCGGGAGCCGGGTGAAGCTGAACGCCTTTTCCGGCTGATGGATATAGATGGTATTTGTCATAGTGCGTTTTGTGGACGGTTAGAAGCCCGTTTCCCGGGGCGGGCGATACTTTATACCACCTACCCCGGTTTGAGGCTTGCGGAGCCTGATAAATCAAGGCTTTTTCCGCTCCTAACTGTCCACAGCAGACCTCCTTTTCCGTTCACTTTCTGTTTTCTGCCGCCTGTGAACTCTGGCGGCGCAGTCGGGGCAGTATTTTGCCCGGTTGGATTTGGGGACGAACACGCCGCCGCAGACCGCACAGCGTTTCAAGTCCTTATCTCGGAAAATCTCCGCTTCCAGCGTTCCGTCCAACGGCAAGACCGCCCAGCGGAACCACTTACAGCAGACCGAGAAAGAAACCGTCTGCGGGCAGGTGCAGGCGTCCCCATCGTCAAGGACAATGCAGTTGCCGTCCTCACAGCAACAGCACTCCCGGCGTATCAGGCTGGCCGCCTGTTTTTTCTGCGCCGGTGTCATGCGGTAAAGGGAACCGTCCGGCCTGCGTTCCAGCGGCGGCAAGTCTTTATAGGGGTTATCTCTCATGCGTTCCCTCCATTTTGCTTTCCGTTGCCGTTCTCCCCGAAAAGGTTTCCTGCCCCATTCCTGCGGCGTGTTCCGGCGTTGGCACGCTGAGCTTTCGCCATTTGGCGGAAGCGAATGATACGGGACATTTTTTTGTCCCGAAGTCCGGCTCCTTGCGGTGCTTCCCCAGCCGGGGTATCCCTTTTCGGACGGTCATTCTGTTTTCAAGGTGCTGTCCATCGATGAACTACCCTAAGCCTACACGAAAAAAATGCAATCCCCGGAATTTTGCGAGAATTGCATTTTGATGAAGTTTACACTTTGGAAATTGCATTTTTGCAATCATTCTGTATAATGGAAGTATGCGGAGGAGGTGCGTATCTATGGCTTTACCCGGAACACCCGGACAGCGGATTTCCGATTTATGCAACGGGAACCACATCACACAAAAGGAACTTGCGGAGAAGATAGGCGTTTCCGCTTCCCAGTTGAGCCGCATTGTCAGCGGCGAAACGAGAACGGTCAGCAGTGATATTCTCATAGGAGTGGCAAAGGAATTTAAGGTATCGACAGACTACATACTGGGCTTGTCCACCGTGAGCGTCCGTAAAAGTTACGATATTTCTGAATTAGGCTTGTCAGAGGGAGCCGTGAGGGGGCTTGTGACGGGTGCTGTTGATGTGCAAATCCTCAACCGCCTGTTGGAACACAGGAATTTTCCTAAGCTGATAGATTTGATACGGATTTATTTTCAGGACACAGCGGCAAAGGGCATAACAGCAAGAAACCAGCTTATCGAGATGGCAACGGCTTCTTTGTCCGACCTGATGAAAGAACACCCGGAACACCGGGCGGAAGCAAAGCAGGATTTACAGCTTTTGAACGCTCAGAAGATGGGGGAACATGAAGCGGAGATTGAGAAAATCAAAAATGTGTTCCTTGCTATCCTGCGGGACATTAAGAAAGACATTGACAACGGGGAACAGCCGGGAGAAGCTGTGACCGCCGCGATGTTCCAAGCCATGCGGGACGCACTGGCGGAACAGAAACAAAACCCGCTTTCCATTGACGATGTAACGGCGATGATAGCCGGACAGATCGGACAGCTTACGCCGATGGATGAAGAAACTGCCGACCTGTTTCAGCGGTTAGTAAAGAAAATGATTGAACAGGCAGAGACTTCTATTTGACAAGACCACTTTACGAAAAACCACATACTTATTTTCGTGCTGACGTACCGAAAGAATTAAGAGAAAAACTACAATCAATTACCAACAGAGAGCCAGTACTGATGCTGCCGAATGAATCACCTATTTATGATAAAGAATATCGGCAACTATTAGGAGAAAGTAAGATTTCAGAAGATGCTTGTTTTTGGCTTCCTGAACAGCCAAAGTTAAAAGCCTGCTTACTCACTAAAGACAACATTGAGCCTCAGATGAGCCACTATTTTCCCTGGCTACCTGAAGAGTTGCTGGATGTTCCCTTTTGCGCTGCTTATTTGGAAGATTCTCAAGTCGTATCTATTTGTCGTAGTGTTCGGATTATTCTTGAGGCAGAGGAAGCGGGAATTGAAACGGCTGAACTTTACAGAAGAAAAGGGTATGCATTCCACACACTTGCAGAATGGGCAGAAGCAGTTAGACGAAATGGTAGTATTCCTTTGTATAGTGCGTCCACTTCTAACTTAGCCTCTTTAGGTTTAGCAAAAAAGGCAGGCGGCATTTTCTTTGGTAACGGTTTTTGCGTTTGCTGATTTATGGTTTTGGGGTATAATAAACTGTTTGAAGAAGAAAAGAAGCGGCTAAAATAGATTGCGGAGAAGTTGGACTTGCCGAAAAATCCAAACCCACAGCGGGGACGGAAAAAGAAATAGAGAACAGCAAATCGAAATAGGAGGAGTGAAAATGAATCAAGGAAGAATTATTGTGATTACAGGTTCGCCGGGAACAGGAAAGACAACAACTGCGTCGATTGTCGCAAAAGAATCGAACATGGATAAATCTGTGCATATGCACACAGACGACTTTTTTCATTATTTAAGCAAAGGAGCAATACCGCCGCATTTACCAGAGTCCAACGAACAAAATTTAGTTGTCATTGAAGCCTTTTTAGAAGCTGCAAAGCGCTATGCCCGCGGCGGATATGATGTAATTGTAGATGGAATTGTCGGGCCGTGGTTTTTAGAACCATGGAGAGCCCTTGTTCGAGAAGATTATGAAGTACACTATATTGTTTTAAGAGCCAGTAAAGAAGAAACTATGAAGCGAGCTGTGGAGCGCTCAAAATTAGACAGAAAAACAAATGTTGAATTAGTAGAAACAATGTGGGAGCAATTTTGCAATCTGGGAATATATGAATCGAATGTTATAGATACGACCACTTATTCCATTCAAGAAACTGTTTCCGCAGTACAAGAAAAAAAATCGCAAGTAGGGCAGCGTTGTTGTCTTAGATTTTTTTTGCTTTTTTGTGGTATATTATCCTCAGACAGAGCTAAAAGAGAGAGCGGAACATGAAAAGCGATTATTCAAAAGAAAGCATCACAGAGTTTTTTAAGCCGAAAGTACGGTGAGGATATAAGGCTTTTTCCGATAAAAGAAGGGCAGGAGTCACAGGCGTATTGGTTTTCGCGTGGCGGCAGAGAATATGTCGTGCGCATAAATTCAAATATGGAAGGCTTCAAAAAGACAAATACGCCTATGAGCACTTCCGCTCGGATAGAGTTCCTATTCCAGAGGTTGTTGAAACAGGCAACTTTGACGGCACGCACTACTTCTGCATCAGCGTAAAAGCGGACGGGATTACATATGAGGACTCCGATGAAGAAACGGTTGTGCGACTGCTCGGCGATATTACGGATGTAACCGAAGCAATATCGCGAACCGATATATCAGGCACTTCCGGCTGCGGCGTGTTTGACAGCGATACGGGAAACGCTCCGTTTTACAGCTGGAGAGAATATCTTGCGGAGGTATTCGAGAGAGACTGGACGGCGGTAAGCAGGAGCTATGTTAACCTCTCACTCATCGACGAGCTTCTCGCGGCATATCGTGAGCTTATATCTTATTGCCCGGAAGAAAGAGCGCTGTTCCACGGGGATTTCGGCTCGAATAATGTTATCGTAGGCAAAAAATCGAGGATAAGTGGCGTTATAGACTGGGACTGCGCGGCTTACGGGGACTTTCTTTACGACATCGCGACCGCGTATTTTTGGCGGACATGGCTCATGTGCATGGAAAAAACTGCGGCGTATTGGGAGAGAAAATACTCTCACCTGCCGAGATATACCGAGCGAATTTTATGCTATGAGCTGCGGATAGGGCTGACGGAAATATACGAAAACGCTGTCGAAAACGATACTGAGACAACAGAGTGGCTTCAAAACAGGTGCCGCGAGATTTTGAGAGAATACAGACAAAGAAAGGCATGATAAAATGAGAATACTGTTCACAGGCTTTGACCCGTTCGGGGGAGAGAAAATCAATCCTGCGGGAGAAGCCGTAAAAATGATGAAAAACGAAATACAAGGCGCGGAAATTTTAAAGCTCGAAGTGCCGACGGTGTTTGGAAAGGCAGGAGAGGTTCTTAAAAAAGCGGTGGAGCAATACAGACCCGACGCGGTGGTGTGCGTAGGTCAAGCCGGAGGGAGAGCCGCCATTACTCCCGAGATGATAGCCGTGAACATAATGGACGCGCGCATTCCCGACAACGCCGGAAACAAGCCGTGCCACGAGCTTATAATAAAAGAGGGAAGAGAAGCGTATTTTTCCTCACTTCCGGTGAAGGATATCGAGAAAAATCTAAATGATAACGGAATTCCGTCGTCGGTATCGTATGGAGCGGACAACGAGTAAAAGAGTGACCGCCGAGATAACCCATTGCTCGGCGGTGTTCCTTTCCAAGTTAATTGCGTGATATAGATTGAAAAGTGGATAGATTTATGATACAGTGAATAGATTTATGATATAATGAGTTATCAACAAATCGGAATTTGTGGAGGTAAAATATAGATAAATCAAGGTAGAATTATTGTAATCACAGGTGCGCCGGGGACAGGAAAAACTACAACGGCATCTGCTGTTGCAAAAGAATCAGATTTGGAAAAGTCTGTGCATATGCACACAGATGACTTTTATCATTATTTGAGTAAAGGGGCAATACCACCGCATTTACCAGAATCAAATGAGCAAAATTTGATTGTCATTGAAGCGTTTTTAGAAGCTGCGAAGCGATATGCTCGTGGTGGATATGATGTAATTGTTGACGGTATTATCGGACCGTGGTTTTTAAAGCCGTGGCAAAGTCTTGTTCGGGAACATTATGAGGTGCATTATATTATTTTAAGGGCAAGTAAGGAAGAAACCTTGAAGCGAGCTGTTGAACGCTCAAAGTTAGACCGAAAGACAAATATCGAATTGGTAGAAACCATGTGGGAGCAATTTTGCAATCTGGGAATATATGAATCGAATGTTATAGATACGACCACTTATTCCATTCAAGAAACTGTTTCCGCAGTACAAGAAAAAATCGCAAGTAGGGCAGCGTTGTTGTCTTAGATTGTTTTGGTGCAATTCCCATTTATCGAGCAGATGAAGTTGGGGAGCCGCCTGGAGGCGGCGGTGCCGAAGGATAAAATAGGAGATGTTAAGGTTATGAATAATGAATACGATAATGAGAAGTTTTTTGAAGAATATGCAAAGATGTCCCGCAGTAAAGAGGGGTTAAAAGCTGCTGGTGAATGGCATCAATTAAAACCTTTGTTTCCTTCGTTAGAAGGAAAATCTGTTCTTGACTTGGGGTGCGGATATGGCTGGCACTGCAAGTTCGCAGAAGAACAAGGAGCTACAAAAAATATTAGGGATCGATTTAAGTAAGAAAATGATTGAGGAAGCCCAAAAGCGCAATTCAGGAAATCAAATTGAATATCGTATTAGCGGATTAGAGGAATACGACTATCCAGAAAATGAATGGGATTGTGTTATATCTAATTTAGCTCTGCACTATATAGAGGACATAGTGGAAATATTTCAAAAAGTGTATAGGACATTAAAACCAGGTGGAATTTTTCTTTTTAATATCGAACACCCTGTTTTTACCGCAGGAGTTGGGCAGGATTGGATTTATACAGATGATGGGAAACCGCAATATTGGGCGATTGATAATTACTTTATAACAGGAGAACGAAATACACATTTTTTAGGATGTGATGTAGTAAAACAACATCACACACTTACACAGATTATAATGGGATTGCTGAACAATGGGTTTGAGCTTAAAGTTGTAGAGGAAGCAGAACCGCCTAAAGAGATGATGGATATTCCGGGTATGGAAGATGAACTTCGCCGCCCGATGATGTTACTTGTAAAGGCGATAGCGAAAAAATAATATCGCTATTAGGAAAACTGATATACCCCAATTTAGAGAATGGCATAGTAATTCCTAGTGATAAAGAGAAAATGATTGCACTGGCAAATAAATACATTGAAAAAGAAAATGTAGATGCACTCATTCTCGCCTGTACGGAGCTGCCACTTGTCATAAAGCCCGAAGATGTTAATGTGCCAATCGTGAATACAACCCAAGTACATATCAATGCAATTTACCAATATGCAATTCGATAAAAATAGCAAAGCCAGCCGAGCCAGTCAACGGTCAAGATGAACGGCGCATTTCATGCGCCGCCGTTGACAGCCCCGCCCGTCTTTGCTAAAGGGTAATCAAGGCGGAAAGCCCTAAAATGGCTTCCCCGCCCATTTCAATTTTGGGAAAAGAAATGCTCCAAAATCAAAAAAGAGAGCGGCCAAGCACTTTGAGGGATTGGCCGCCTTGTTCACCCATTCAGCGGAACGGCGGGCGGCGGTCAAGGCCGGGTGTAAACCCGTTCATTTCAGCCTTGACGGTTGCCTGCTGTCCTGCTACTTTTCCGGGAGTGTGGCCACACTTCGGGACACTTTGTCCACAAGTCGGAGCGTAGGACGAGGGACGGGGGCTTTCATATACCTGCCGCCGTTCTCTGAAAACAGGCCGATTTTTTGCTCATTCCCATTCGCAAAAATTCAGCCTGTTTTCCTGCCGGAGCAAACGGGGTGCAAGAAGCACCGCACCCCGTTTCCCCCGTCAGCCACGCCAGCAGGTATAACACACTACACTTTGCAAGCAAAGTCGTGTGCCAATGGGGGCAAGCCCCCTTTGAAACCCCCACAAGAAAAGGCGGTATGCTCCCCTCCTCCACGGGGGCGCATACCGCCTTTTCTTGTTATCCAGCCCTCCGGCTGTATCGGTTGAGCAAAAGTCAGCGTGGGATTGGTGTGGTATCTTTAACTTTGAGATACCCCCGTTTCCCAACGAGATACCGCTTGCCGGGTAACATAGATTTTTTCAGCAAGCTCATCTTGAGATAAGCTATTTTTTGTTCGAAGTTCAAAGATAATATCCTTTGTTTCCATTTCAATCACCACCTAAGGATATTATACCATCGCAGCTGCGTGAAAACAAGCAACCCGCTGTTGCTACTTTTGTCATTTCATCGCTCACAATACATTATTTCAGATATATTCCCGCATTTATTTTAAAAAAATCAAAAGCAAGCTATAGACATTAGACAATAGCTTTCTATTATTATAAGCAGGAGATGTGATTATGCTAAATGAACGAAATTGCGGCGACCTGTTAAAGCAGATTCATGATGAAATGGAAAAGCAAGCAAACAAAATGCTGCGCTCTCAGGATTTGATGATGGCTCAAGTCTGTGCGCTGCTGGCATTAAATCAAATAAATGAAAAACAAATGCCTTTGAAGGATTTAGAGCGATGGCTTCATGTCGCCCAGTCAACCGCCGCAGGAATTGCAAGCGGGATGGAGACGCTCAAATGCTAAAAACCATGCAACATATCAGCAAGAAACAATGGTTCTATATAGGAATTTACCTGTTATTTGTCGTTGGACAGGTGTGGTTCGACTTAAAACTGCCGGATTATATGTCTGCCATTACTACCTTGATACAAACAGATCATGGCTTTGATGTCCCCGACGATGACGCTGCTTAGTTCCGGACTGACGTTGGCCGTTTACTGGATTGGAACCTACCTGATTGACGCTGTGTCACAAGGTGAAAAGCTTGACATCTTTTCCGACAAGGTGGTATTCTTCAACTATGCGATACAGGTTATTATGGCGTTTATGCTTCTAAACATGATTTTTATCCTTCTGCCGCGCGCACAAGTATCTGCAAAACGTTTGGTGATGAGAGACGGCGATATTGTGGAAAGCGACAATCATAAAACACTGCTTGCCAAAGGCGATTTCTACACAAATTTGTATAATAGTCAATTTGAACAAATTTCATAAACTGAATTTAAAATCAAAGATTATATCGAGCATCCGAAGCCGAACGATTGCAGAAGCCTACATTGGATCCTGCATGCTTCGATTCAGATGTATCATGAAATTCAAATGCATCCTGTAAAATTCAGATACGCATAACAACCATGGATTTGTGGGCTTCTTTAGGACACAATCAACGGTATAAAAAGGGCTCTCCGAATGAGAGCGAGACAAAAAGCTTTTTCTTTAAGGAAGAAATCACACGACGTATATTGATTCTACAAACAAAATCACGTATAATAATTGTGTTGCTCGCGGCAACGCTATGGCAAAAAAATTGAACAGGATATGCTTGACCTATTCTATAAATAATGCGGATATTCTCCGCTAAACATCATAAACAAGCTTGTTTAGAATCAACGGGAATCATCTTTATTGATTGACTCGTCTACTAAAATTTAATATTGTCAGGAGATGTTTTTTTTGAATTCGTGTTTTGAAAAACTGAATGCATTAAGGAGCCAAAAAGAGGCAGGCTTGCAATTCAATTTTCAAGGGGCGATTTATACCGTGATCCCTAAAAACGGTGAAACTCCAAAATATATACAGCCACTGAAAAGCAAGACTGCATCGAACGATTTGATCAACGCATTGACAGAGGCAAAAGAGAATGGAAGTATTGTAATTGCCGCCTGGGTTGGACGTTATAAAACGGATATGTTTTTAATTGATGACATTGACCTAGTTATCCAGCAATTATCAGACTATTCATCATAATCATATAATTGCGGATAATACATATTTATATTTAAGAGCGCAGTATGAAATCGAACTACAAAAAAACAATGTACGCCTGCTATATCGGCTATATCGTACAGGCGATTGTAAATAATTTTGTTCCGCTACTGTTTGTAACCTTCCAAAACAGCTATCAAATTCCGCTGTCAAAGATCACGGCGCTGGTCACGGTTAATTTTATCATTCAATTGCTGATCGATATGCTCTCGGCAAAGTTCATTGATAAGATTGGATACCGGGCGTCCGTTATTATCGCACATATCGTTTCGGCCGCAGGGCTGATTTTGCTGACGATTCTGCCGGAACTTTTTTCGGATGCGTACACGGGCATTATGGCTTCCGTCGCTGTTTATGCAGTCGGAGGCGGGCTTATAGAAGTGCTGATCAGTCCGATCATGGAAGCGTGTCCCACGAAAAACAAAGAAAAAACAATGAGCCTGCTTCACTCTTTTTATTGCTGGGGACATATGGGCGTCGTATTGTTATCCACGGTATTTTTTTCGGTTGCAGGCATTCACAACTGGAAAATTCTCACTTGGATTTGGGCGATTATTCCCCTTTTCAATATCGTTCTTTTTATGAAAGCGCCCATTTATTCTTTACATGCTGCGGGCGAACGCGGTTTGACAGTCAAAGACCTGTTTTCAAAAAAAGTTTTCTGGATTTTAATGCTTATGATGGCGTGCGCAGGCGCGTCTGAGCAGGCGGTTAGCCAATGGGCATCCGCCTTTGCCGAGCAGGGCCTCGGCGTAAGCAAAACCGCCGGCGATCTTGCAGGGCCGATGGCGTTCGCCATGCTTATGGGAATATCCAGACTGATTTACGGCAAATACGGAGACAAGCTTAATTTGAACCGCTGTATGAAAACCAGCTGCGTTTTGTGCGTTGCTTCCTATTTGTGCATGGCGCTTGTTCCCATACCGATCATCGGTTTGTTCGGTTGTGCTGTGTGCGGATTTTCGGTAGGCATCCTTTGGCCGGGAACCTTCAGCAAAGCAGCCGCGTCGATAAAGGGCGGCGGAACCGTTTTATTTGCGATGCTTGCATTAGCAGGCGATTTGGGGTGTTCCGGCGGTCCAACTCTGGCCGGCGCTGTGTCCAGCGGTTTGAACAACAACCTGAGGATGGGCATACTCGCGGCGGTCATATTTCCAATTCTGCTATTGATCGGCGCCATGATTTTCGATAAAAAGGAAGCACACACGGATACGGCCGGTTATAATTCCTAATCCATATCCATGCCATCTACGTATCATTTTATATACGATGAATGAGGGTGCAAGCGCCTTGCAAGGCGCTTGCACCCTCATTGATTACTGCAATGAAGCCTTATATCCCTCTCCCCAATTCCACATAGAATCCAAGATCGGTTTCAGACTTTGTCCTAAATCCGTCAATGAATATTCCACCCTCGGCGGAACTTCCGCATATACCTTGCGGCTAATCAGTCCGTTTTCCTCCATATCGCGAAGCTGTGCGGTCAATACCTTTTGCGATACGCTTCCTATGGATTTTTTTAATTCCCCGAAACGTTTTGTGCCGGAAAGCAAATCTCTCAGGATCAAAACTTTCCATTTATCGCCGATCAGCATTAACGTTGTTTCTACAGGACAGGCCGGCAGTTCCCTGACCGAGTTTTGTTCTTTCATCACCGCATCTCCCAATCGTTCCTATACGATCCTTTCGCTCATATTATACCATACGAAACTGTTTAGTCAAGGTTTCCGCCGGGAAAGGCGGCGAAAAAATTTTTAAAAAATTTTTTCAAAGGCAAAAAGCCTGAAAACCTCCGTCGCTGCACAATCGTTTCCGCGCGGTAACTATTCAATAGTTTCTTTTTGGTAACTACAGCACAATAAAGTGCTTACTTTACAAACGAAACTCGCTTGCGTATAATTGAACCAGACGCTGCGAAGACGGCCGCTTCGAGGCTCAAAATCCAAAACAAAAATCGAAATTTTATAAAATTTAGGAGGAATTCATTATGAACAAGAATACCTATAAAACAGTCAAGCTCACAAAGGGCGAAATGCATGTTTACGATTTTGGCAGCATTCAGCTGCACGCTTACAAGACAAATGATTTTCTTAGCGATGAGGTGTTCATCGTTGAGAAAGACAGCAAAGCGGTGGTAATTGAATCCCCTTGCTTCTTTGACAACAACAAAGAACTTGCAGCGTATTTAAGCGATATGAAAGTCGAGGGAATGCTGATCGCTTACCACGGAGCCGGTGCATCTTTTCTGCCGGATGTTCCAAAATACGCGACACAGAACGCGCTTGAATTTTCCCAAACCGGCGGAGGCAAAGCGCTGATCGATAACTTTACCGGCGCATTTGGTGATCTCTTTGATCATTCCGTTCACAAGATCACCCACATAATTGAAGCGGGCAAGATAACGATCGGCGGAATTGATTTTGTCATCCAACAGACCACGAACGCCTTCGATGTGGAAATCCCCGAAATCAATGCGATTTACACTCATATGCTCGGACACGACTGCCATTCCATCGTTGCGGGAGCCAGCCATGCCGACACCATGATCGCGGAGCTTAACAGCTACATTGACAAGGGATACGATTTGATTCTGACCTCCCACTACACCCCTGAAGATTTAAAAGATGCCGAAACAAAGATTTCTTATCTTAAAAATCTGAAAAAAATTGCGGCAGACTGCAAGGACGCGGACAGCTTCAAGGCTGAAGCCAGCAGGCAGTATCCGCAGTACAGCGGTCAAAATTACCTCGACATGACGGCAGGCTTCTTTTTCGCTTAACCTCTGCATATCCACGAATACACCGGGGCTGTCGCGATAGCCTCGGTTTCATCTTGGCATACAAAGAGCGCCGCCAATCATGAACGAACGCCGGGTATTTCAGATATATCCCGTAAAAACAGCAGAAAGGAGAGGATACCATGACCCAGCAGGAAAGACGCATTTTTTTAATCAAAGAATTGCTTTCGGAACAACCACGATATTCTGCAATGGAAATCCCAAAAAGCGAACGGGAACAGACCGTGCTGCTCCGTTCGCTTTTGAATCTCCGCATGCCGAAACCGGTAAGCCATGCATTTTTAAACGTGCAGGACGCCTATCTGCAAGAAGCGATCAAGCAAAAAGGCATTACCCGCCTTACGGATCTGCAGCCGGTGCAGCCAGACCTCTATCTCTGGCAGGGCGATATTACCACCCTTTGCTGCGACGCCATTGTCAACGCCGCCAACAGCGGAATGTTGGGCTGCTTCTGCCCCAATCATGGCTGTATTGACAATGCCATTCACACTTTTGCAGGCGTTCAGCTGCGTTTGGCCTGCGCAGATCTGATGAACAAACAAGGACACGCAGAAGAAACAGGCAAAGCAAAAATCACGCCGGCCTTTAATTTGCCCTGCAAATATATCCTGCATACGGTCGGGCCGATTGTAAAAGGACGGCTCACAAAAAAAGCAGGAAGCGTTGGCTTCCTGTTACCGTTCCTGCTTGGAACTGGCGGAGAAAAATGGTGTAAAAAGTATTGCGCTTTGCTGTATTTCTACGGGAGAATATCGCTTTCCCCAGGCACAGGCGGCCAAAATCGCCGTGCAGACCGTGATCGAATACAAAAAAGCAGGCGCAGAGTGAAATGGAGGTGATCTTTAATGTGTATAAAGAAACCGATTACAGCATCTACCGAGCACTGCTGCGAACAAATTGAAAAACTCAAAAGCGCGATCAAAACCGCCGATGCGATCTTGATCGGCGCGGGCGCGGGCATGTCTTCATCCGCGGGTTTTGCCTACGACGGCGAGCGCTTTGAAAAAAATTTTTCGGATTTTCGAAAAAAAAATACGGTTTCACGGACATGTACACCGGCGGTTTTTATCCGTACAATTCCCTTGAGGAATATTGGGCATGGTGGTCAAGGCATATTCTGCTGAACCGGTACGATGTACCCGCAGGCAAACCGTACACAGCACTACTGCGGCTCGTAAAGAACAAAGACTATTTTGTGCTGACTACCAATGTCGATCATCAATTCCAGCTTGCGGGCTTTGATAAAAAGCGACTGTTTTACACGCAGGGGAGATTACGGCTTGTGGCAATGCTCCAAAGCCTGTCACGATCAAACCTACGACAACGAGAGTATTGTGCGAAAAATGGCAGCGGCGCAAACAAATTTGAAAATTCCAACCGATCTGATTCCCAAATGTCCTGTCTGCGGCGCACCTATGACCATGAATCTGCGATGCGATACTTCCTTTGTGCAGGATAACGGATGGACTGCCGCTGCAAACAGATATGAGGAGTTCATTCGCCATCACAGCCATCTGCGCATACTGTTTTTAGAGCTTGGCGTCGGTGAAAACACGCCGGCTATCATCAAATATCCTTTTTGGCAGATGACGGCGAAGAACAAACAAGCGATTTACGCCTGCGTGAATTTTGGAAAGGTAATTTGTCCTTGGGAGATTGCCGGTCAATCAATCTGCATCCAGGAGGATATCGGAAAAGTTATCGCTTCGCTGCTGCTTTAAGGAACTGTGCGGTACAAAATTACACGAAAGCAATACCGGCATTCTTGAAAAAGCGAAAATCTGACCGTCCGATAGGCAACCAAACGAAGTACGGCGGATTATAAACGAACTTTCTGTTTCAGAACAAAGCGGATTCTATTGTATTCCTTTTTTTGGTATTTCTTGCGTTTCCTTCTTGCAAATGCCGTCGTTTTATACTACAATAGAGACAATAATGATTTATCGGAGGTGCCGACATGGTTTCTTTAGGCAACAGTTGGGATGCGCTTCTCGCGGACGAATTTGCTAAGGAATACTACCTGAGAATCCGCGCCTTTTTAAAATCGGAGTATCAAAATCCGAATTATCCCGTATATCCGGATATGCATGATATTTTCAATGCGCTGAAAATCACCGATTACAACGCGGTCAAAGCGGTTATTTTGGGCCAAGATCCCTATCATGGACCGGGACAGGCGCACGGTCTTTCTTTTTCCGTACGCAAGGGGACACCGCCGCCGCCGTCCTTGGTGAATATCTTTAAGGAGTACAGCGACGACTTAGGATATCCGACGCCGCAAAGCGGCGACTTAACGCCATGGGCGAAAAACGGCGTCCTGCTGCTGAATGCCGTTTTAACCGTACGGGGCGGCATTGCAGCCAGTCATCGAGGCATCGGCTGGGAAAAATTCACCGACCGCATTATCGAGCTTTTGAATCAGCGCGATACGCCGGTTGTCTTTCTTCTTTGGGGACGGTTTGCCAAAGACAAAGCCGCGCTGATTACCAATCCGCGGCATCATATTCTGACCGCAGCGCATCCGAGCCCGCTTTCAGCCTCCAATGGCTTTTTCGGCTGCCGGCATTTTTCAAAAACCAATGCGCTTCTCGAAGAGCCGGTGGATTGGAGGCTGGATTGAATAGCCCGCCGCCAAAAAAATACGGCAAGCGGCAAAAAATGGCTGTACGGCAAAACAAAAGTTTTGCCGTACAGCCATTTTTGATTGAAAATCACAAAGGCGCGCGCATACGCTGCCGCACGGTCATTTTACCTGAATGATGTGATGATTGACCCGCATAGCGTCAATGATTGCATCTACAGACTTTTCACACTGTACATCCGAAGCGGCCTCTGCCATAACCCGAAGAACCGGTTCCGTGCCGCTCTTGCGCAAAAGCACGCGGCCGGTACCGCTTAAAATGTTCTCCTGTTCCGCAACGGCCGCCAACACCGCTGGATCCGATAACGTCGCGTCTTTGTCATCCACCACTACGTTTTTCAAAGCCTGCGGATAAAACTGAACCGGAGCGGTCAGCGCAGACAGAGACAGCTTTCTGTCCAGCATCACCTGCATCACCTTGATCGCCGTAATCATACCGTCACCGGTGACGGCATATTTGCGGAAAATGATATGGCCAGACTGTTCGCCGCCAAATAAATATCCGTTCCGGCGCATATTCTCCCAGACGAATTTGTCTCCCACATCGGTTTTTTCATACTGGATGCCGGCTTGATCCAGCGCCTTATACAATCCGTAATTGGACATAACCGTCGTCACGACCGTGTTATTATCCAGCCGGTCATGATCCTTCATATGCTTAGCGCACATATATAAAATATGATCGCCCGTGACCAAACTGCCCTTTTCGTCCACAGCAAGGCACCGGTCCGCGTCGCCGTCAAAAGCGAATCCCACGTCCAGTTGATTATCCAAAACAAATTTTTTGCAGGTTCTCGGGATGCGTGGAGCCGTACCCCATATTTATATTCAAACCATCCGGCGTATTGCCGATGACATAAGTATCCGCGCCAAGCGCGTCAAATACACTTTTCGCAATCTGCCAAGCGGAACCGTTGGCGCAATCCAATCCGACTTTCACGCCCTTATACGAGTGTGTCGAGAGGCTGATCAAATACCCAATATACCGATTGCGTCCCGCGGCATAATCAATAACGCGGCCGATGCTGCTGCCCGAAGCAAACGGCGGATCCTCGGTTTTTCCGTCCAGGTATTTCTCAATTTCCTGTAAAAAATCCTCGTCCATTTTTTCGCCATGGCAGTTGATAATCTTAATCCCATTGTCGTCAAAGGGATTGTGGCTTGCAGAAATCATAATGCCGCAGTCAAAATCGTCTACTCTGGCGATATAGCTGACGCTCGGCGTCGTCGTTACATGAAGCAGGTATGCGTCCGCGCCGGAAGCTGTCAATCCGGCGCACAGGGCAGACTCAAACATATAGCTGGAGCATCTTGTATCCTTTCCGATGACAATCCTCGCGCGATGCGCCCTGCCGTAATACCAGCCTGCAAACCTCCCGATTCGGAAAGCGTGTTCTACCGTCAGATCACGGCCCGCTTTGCCTCGAAAGCCGTCTGTTCCAAAATATTTGCCCATTTAAAATAAAGCTCCTCCTTATGCAAAATTTTGAGATTTCAGGATCCAATCAGAAATCCGTATATACAAGCATTTTGTCAATATTCCGTCTACACTCTTTCTAAAAATCCAGAAATCTTCGGTCAATATTTTCTCCAAACCATTTTATTGACAACGCCCGTATAGCTTTGAATAATTTTTACGACTTTATCGGAAACATTTTCGTCGGCATAATCCGGAACAGGGAGTCCAAGATTGCGGTCCTTATTCATCTCAACGGCAATATCCACCGCCTGCAGCAGACCGTCACCATCAATGCCCGCCAAAACAAAGCAGCCCTTATCCAAGGCCTCGGGCCGCTCGGTGCTGGTGCGGATGCACACGGCCGGGAACGAATGTCCGATTGAAGTGAAAAAACTACTCTCCTCAGGCAAAGTGCCGGAGTCAGACACAACCGCAAAAGCGTGCATCTGCAAACAGTTGTAATCGTGAAAGCCCAGCGGTTCATGCTGAATTACCCGGCGATCCAGCAAAAAGCCGCTTGCCTCCAGCCGCTTTCTGCTCCTTGGATGACAGGAATACAGAACTGGCATATCGTACTTTTTTGCCATTTTATTGATCGCTGTAAAAAGGCTGTTGAAGTTCTTCTCCGTATCGATGTTCTCTTCCCGGTGCGCAGAGAGTAGGATATACTTTCCTTTCTCCAGTTCCAGCCTCTTGTGGATATCGGAAGTCTCGATCTTGTCAAGATTCATACGGAGAACTTCCGCCATAGGACTACCCGTAACGTAGGTTCTCTCTTTCGGAAGTCCGCATTCAGCGAGATACCGTCTCGCATGCTCTGAGTAAGCCATGTTGACATCCGAAATAATATCCACAATGCGGCGGTTCGTTTCTTCCGGCAAGCATTCATCCTTACAGCGGTTCCCGGCTTCCATGTGGAAAATAGGGATGTGCAGGCGCTTCGCGCCGATCACAGACAGGCAGCTGTTCGTATCGCCCAAAACCAACACGGCATCCGGCTTGATCGCCGCCATTAATTTGTAGGACTCCGCGATAATATTGCCCATCGTCTCGCCGAGGTCTGCGCCTACTGCATTCATGTACACTTCCGGGTCTTCCAACGCTAAGTCGCGAAAGAAAACGCCGTTTAAATTATAATCATAATTTTGCCCTGTATGCGCGAGAATAACGTCGAAATATTTTCTTGTTTTTTGAATAACCGCTGCCAAACGAATAATCTCGGGCCGGGTCCCCACAATAATCAGCAGCTTCAGTTTCCCGTTATTTTTAAAAGCTATATTCCTATAATCACTCATCACGTCTTTACCTTTTCTCCAAATGTATCCGGATAGTTTTGGTCAAATTGCTCACTTGCCCACATTACGGTCACCAGATCCTCTGTATCCGATAAATTGATGATATTGTGCGTGTACCCCGGCAGCATATGAACCGCCTGAATCTTATCTCCGGAAACCTCAAATTCCATGACTTCCTCTGTGCCGATCTTACGCTCCTGAATCAGGCCATGACCGGAAACCACAATGAAAAATTCCCATTTTGTATTGTGCCAGTGCTCCCCTTTCACGATACCGGGCTTTGAAATATTCACGCTGAACTGACCGTGAGCGGCTGTTTTCAGCAGTTCCGTAAAGCTGCCGCGGCTGTCGCAATTCATCTTCAGCGGGAAAATCGTCTTCTCTTTCGGCAGATAACTCAAATACGTAGAATACAGCTTTTTTGCAAAGGAATGATTCGGAATTTCCGGCATAACCAGCGTTTTCGGCTGCGCGCGAAAGGCCTCCAGCAGATCCGCAATCTCGCCCAGCGTCACTTTATGCGTCGTTGGAACATAGCAATACCGTCCGTCCTTTGCGGGTACAGGATTCAGGCCGTCATAATCGCAGCCGTGCGCTTTTCCTTCCAGCGCATCGAACATCTCTTCAACCAGATCGTCGATATAAAGCATTTCCAATTTTGTACTGCGGTCGTTGACTACAATCGGCAAATCATGCGCCATATTATAACAGAAAGTTGCAACAACGCTGTTATAGTTCGGACGACACCACTTTCCAAACAAATTCGGGAAGCGATACACCAATACCTTAGCGCCAGTCTCCTTGCCATAGGCAAAAAACACCTCTTCCCCTGTCCGCTTGCTCTTTCCGTAATCCGAGCCGCCATAGCGGCCAATCAAGGTCGCCTGAATAGAACTGGACAGCATGACCGGACACTTGTTGCCGTGCTGCACCAGCGTATCCAGCAGCGTAGAAGCAAAGCCAACGTTGCCCTGCATAAATTCGGACTGATCCTTAGGGCGATTCACGCCAGCCAGATTGAAAACAAAGTCCGCTTTTGCGCAATACTCGTCCAGTTCTTCCATAGAAGATTCAACGTCATACTCAAAAATATCGCCGATTACAAGACCGGGCCGAGTTTTATTTTTGTTTTCTTTAATATTCTTCAAATTTTCCACAAGATTCCGGCCGACAAAACCTTTTGCGCCTGTCACCAATATATTCACGGCATCGCCCTCTCCACCATCAATGATGTCTGATCCCTTTCAACTCCTCCTGTACATACTCGGCGGTCATGATTTTTTCGACCGTTCCGTCTACATCCAGTCTGTTTGTATTGTGGCTGGTATAGCTTTCGTCAGCCATTGTATGTACTTGTCCGTTTACAACAAATTTATCATAGTTCAGGTCCCGGTTATCAGCAGCCACACGGAAATATCGCCCCATGTCTTCACTTCTCAACCGCTCCTCACGCGTCATGAGAGTTTCATAAAGTTTCTCTCCATGCCGCGTTCCGATGATGTTCGTGCCGGTATCACCAAAAAAGTTGTTGTACAGCCTTTGCTAAATCGCCAATGGTGCTTGCGTCTGCTTTCTGGATAAACAAGTCGCCCGGATTGGCGTGTTCAAAGGCAAATTTCACCAACTCGACAGCCTCATCCAGATTCATAAGGAAGCGAGTCATGTTCGGGTCTGTAATTGTAATTGGATTCCCTGCATGGATCTGATCGATGAACAGAGGGATGACAGAGCCGCGGGAGCACATAACATTGCCATAACGTGTGCAGCAGATGACCGTTTCGCCGCGCTCAGCCGCCACTCTCGCGTTCGCATAGATGACATGCTCCATCATGGCCTTGGATATCCCCATTGCATTGATCGGATAAGCCGCCTTATCCGTGCTCAGGCAGACAACCCTTTTCACACCCGCGTCAATTGCAGCATGGAGTACATTGTCCGTTCCCTCCACATTCGTTTTCACAGCCTGCATAGGGAAGAATTCGCAGGAAGGAACTTGCTTAAGAGCCGCTGCATGGAATATGTAATCCACGCCGGGCATAGCGTCGGAAACAGAACGAGGATCACGGACGTCACCCACATAAAATTTCACTTTTTTTGCGTACTCAGGATATTTGGCTTGAAGCTCGTGCCTCATATCGTCCTGCTTCTTCTCATCACGGGAGAAAATGCGAATTTGACCGATATCCGTAGTGAGAAAATGCTTCAAAACGGTGTTACCGAAACTGCCGGTACCACCCGTGATCATTAATGTTGCTCCGCTGAATGCGCTCATGATTGTTTCCTCCACTAAATTACTTTGCCACCCATGGCTCATATGTCCCAAATTCAAGGATATCTGCTATTCTTTTTACAGGCATGGCCGTCACCATAGGGATTGCAAGCGTGAGCCATTTGATCGTAGGCTTCCTGGTTCTCCAAGAGTTCTTTGAAGTTCCTATATATTACTTCCTCGCTTGTGCCAACTAAGCGCAACGTTCCTGCGTCCACACCTTCGGATCTTTCTGTCGTATCTCTCATAACGAGCACTGGCCGGCCATAGCTCGGGCACTCTTCCTGAATTCCGCCAGAGTCGGTCAAGCACAGATGGCAACGCGCCTCGAAGTTGTGGCAATCAAAAACTTCTATCGGCTCAATGATATGAATCTGATCGCAGTTTCCAAGTTCTTCATCCGCAACCTGACGCACAATTGATTCATGTGGATGGGGTAGACAGCCTTGCATTCAGGATGCTCATCAAGAACACGACGAATCGCTCGGAACATATGATGCATCGGTTCACCGAGATTCTCCCGGCGATGCGCTGTGATAAAGATCAGTTTCCCATCGCCAACCCAGTCAAGTTCTGGATGAGTGTAGTCCTCCTTGACGGTATGCTGCATGGCGTCGATTACCGTATTGCCGGTTATATAGATTGTGCTGGGGTCTTTTCCTTCTTTGATAAGATGATCAGCAGCTAACTGAGTCGGCGCAAAGTTGTACTTACTGATGATACCAACAGCCTGCCGATTGAACTCTTCCGGATACGGACTGTAGATATTGTAGGTACGTAGCCCAGCCTCGACGTGGCCGACCGGAATCTGAAGATAGAAACAAGCCAGAGCCGTCACAAAGGTGGTGCTGGTGTCGCCATGCACCAGAACGACGTCCGGTTTCACCTCTTCCAACACGGTCTTGATCTTTTCTAGAATGCTCGTTGTAATGTCGAAGAGCGTCTGCTTGTCCTTCATGATGGACAGGTCGTAATCTGGAACTACACCAAAGGTCTCTAGAACCTGATCCAGCATTTGGCGATGTTGGCCGGTGACACACACGACCGCCTGTATTCCCGTTCTTGTCTTTAGCTCGTTCACAAGCGGACAAATCTTGATTGCTTCTGGTCTTGTGCCAAAGACCAACATCACCTTTTTCATGCGTTAAAACTCCTTAGATGTGGTAAACTCCCGGCTGACGGATGATGTTGTGACAATCCAGAACAATTTTATCCTTCAGCTTTTCCATGTTCTCCTTGATCTCGTTGTGCTTGACCATGATGACCACAAAGTCCACAGTTGCGAGGAATTCGTCCAGATTGTGATACTGATTCTTCACAACATCCTTCTCGATGAACGGGTCGTATACTTTCAAGCCAGTTGCCAGATGGCGTGCCTGAGACTCCAACAATTGAAGGGTGGGAGATTCACGCATATCATCCACGTTCTCTTTATAGGTCAATCCGTAAAGACCCACACGGGTAATGTCGGTCATGCCCTTCTCTTTCATAATCTCGTAGATGCGATTGAGTACGAAATCAGGCATACTATCGTTGGTCTTCATAGACTCATCGATAACCTTGGCAAGGGATGGATAGTCGCCCACAAGGAACCAAGGGTCAACGGAAATGCAATGACCGCCGACACCAGGTCCAGGCTGAAGAATGTTGACGCGAGGGTGCATGTTGCAGATCTTGATGATCTCGTACACATCCATATTGTCATGACGGCAAATCTTCGCCAACTCATTGGCAAACGCGATATTAACAGCGCGGAAGGTGTTCTCCACCACCTTAGTCATCTCAGCCGTTTTGATGTCGGTAACAACGATTTCGCCTTGGCAGAAAGATGCGTAAAGCTTTGCAACTGCCTCGCCAATAGCTTTATCATCAGCACCAATGGTACGGTTGTTATGAAGCAGTTCGTACACCATATTTCCGGGGATGATACGCTCCGGAGCATGAACAAGGTTGATATCCTTGCCGATTACCAAGTCAGCAGCTTCGATCTCCGGTCGGACATACTTTTCAATCGTTCCAGGAGACACCGTGGACTCGATAACCACAGTCGCGCCTTTTGGGAGCAACCTTAAGAACATCCTTCACAGCAGCAATGACGTAGCAGGCATCGACTTTCTTGCTGAACTTATCATACGGAGTCGGAACTGACACGATATATGTATCCGTCACCTGATACTCTGTGGTGAACTTTACACCAGCAGTAAAAGCATCCTGGAATAACTCGTCCAGTCCCTTTTCCTTGAAAGTCGTCTTGCCCGCATTCAAGGTGGCGACCAGTTCCGCGTTGTAGTCTGTGCCGACTACTTCAATCCCATGGGAGGCCATCATCAAAGCAGTGGGAAGGCCGATGTAGCCGAGTCCGATTACGTTTACCATGTTTTTCTTTCTCCTTCTTACAACTTTACAAAGTTGGGCAAATGATATCTTTAAAGGCAGAGTTTATCTGTCGATCATATATTTGCATACTGCTTCTGCCGCATTTCCCGTTTCATTTGAACCATAGAACTCAAGGATAGCTCTACAATTATCCCTTGCTGTCTCTTCTGTATAATTATCAATTAGAGTGAGCAGTTCCGATTGATTCTTTGCACACCAAAACGGGGTCGATTTCAAATCAAACCATAACGCTCTATCATTGCCCGTATAGGCATCCAAGTCATTAATATAGAAAAATGTTGGTCGCCCAGTTAAAACGAAGTCCGTAGCCATAGAAGAATAGTCACTGATTATCGCATCCGCCGCTAACAGAACATACCTGGAATCTTCATAGTCTGATGCATCTATAACCTGTTGCAGATCAACGCCCTCAAACAATAAATGTCTACCCGTATGGCCCCGTGAAAGCAGCCTCCACTCCTTACCTGATTTAGTTTCTAAGTGTCTTAAAACTTCTCCAAGATTTAGCTGTTCGACTTTCTGATCATTACTTTTATTGCTATCACGGAAAGTAGGTGCATAGAGCAACAAGTTTACACTCTCAGGAATATTGTATTCTCTCCTAAAGTCCTGGACTGCATCATCATCACCGTTGACCAAAACATCGTTTCGTGGAGAGCCCATCGTGAGCAATTGTCCAAAATAATGGAAGGAAGAATGATAAATCTTCTCTCCAAATGTAGATGCTGCCAAAGCAAGATCACAATTACTCGATTCGTAAAGATTTAAAGCCTTCTCATCATCATACATGTCATAAAGGAATTTCTTAATTGTTCTATCGCCATGCCAAGTCTGGATATATGTCTGGCCACTTCTCTTTATCGATTCCGGTGGTATGCAATAATTCTCGATCCAAAAACCAGCCGTTGCTTGATGATAAATAAATGCGAGAGAATTATTTCTAATGCACTTTACATATTCAGGGACAACAGATTTCTTTTTTTCAGGTTCCTTAAATGCCCAGACAATTTCCCACTCAGGATCTATCTCATGCATTTTCTCAGAAATTGCCCTCGGATTATCTGAATAAGATAGCCTCAGAAGACTTCTGCATAACATCTTTTTTCTTTTTAACTGGGCACAACCAGACCTTATTACTTGATAAAATACATTTATAGCCAGCTAATTTGATTTTATGTTTGATACTGCTCATACTCTTTTTTACCCCGCTTAAGCTTGACATTCGCAAGAATCATGGTGCGGTCATTCTTTGAGCACACCGTGAAGAAATATATAACAACACCGATGATTTCACTTATGCCTGCCATTATAAAGAAGCCAATCCAGGAGTTCAAGAAGCCGCTGCAGGCCCTTGTAATAGGATAGAAAATGAGTGCCATTATTGCGGTATATACCAATGATTTAATAATGTGCGGATAGAAAACTCCGATAGGAAAATCCATTTTTTTGCTGCATACATAGGTATAAAAACCAAGTAAAAAACCGTGTTACAAAAAAGAGGATACGCCTGTTACTGCAAATACTCCTAAGTTTGTCGTTTTAAGCAAAATCAGAGTAATTAATACGCTAATCAGTCCTGTTCCAATCAACACTAATGCAGGTGTCTTTATCTTATTGTTTGTTACATTAAGACCATATACCGTCCACATTGAGCTGTGGAGCAAGACGGGAATAACCGATATAATTGATAGCAATTGAAGATAATGAGCATCTTCATTGGGAACCCATAGTCTAAAGAAATACTCGCCATAAATTATTGTCATGGCCGCAGGAACGGTACAAATGATTCCCAGAATCTTTTGAGTGTTAATAACTGTTTGTTGAGTAGCCTCTTTATTTCCCTTTGCGTAAACAACAGTTATTCTTGCAAGGAGGACGCCATATATGGCGCTGATAACCGAAGTCATGAACTGTGGCAAAGTCTGTACGATCGACATATCACCAGATTCACTTGTGCCGATAAACTTATTTGCAAGGAGCACACCAAGACTCATGGTCAAAATAGAACCGAGATTATTCACCGAGTTCCAAATCCCAGATTTTACAAGCTCCATTACAGCATGTAAGTCGAATTCGCTAACGTGTACATGGTATTCCGGCATCAATTTCCGTGTGAATGCATACTGAACGCAACCATTACCGAGGGCTACCGCAACCGCTACAATCCCGAGAAATACAATAGTCGGTGAAAACAGACTAAACAGCAACACAAATAGTGTCGCACGGATTACGTTCTGCCCAAACTCTCGATATGCCCTAAGATCCATCCTTTCTTTAGCAAAAGTTGCAATACCGAATACAGATGAAATGAGATTAATGACCATTGAAAGGAATACCAAGGCGAATAGTGCCTTAACATCTCCTACCAAGTCGGTCGGCACATTGAGAACCGTGTCTACAAACACGGTTATGAGCACCATAGGAATTAGAAAAATTCCTGAGAGAATGACATTCGAAAAAAAATACCGATGAGAAATATGTATGCGCTTTCGGCTCATTTCCTTTGACAATCTCAATGGTAATGAAACGCGATGCCATGGAGTTCAATGCCAATGTGATGATCGTCATGTAACTGGCAAAATTATTCGCCAGAGGATAAAATGAATATGCCTCTTTCCCAAGTGTCCTTAAGAGGTAAGGTGTAAGCAGGAATGAAACACCTAAAGACACTGCAACAGAGAGGACATTGGAAACTATGCTTATAGCCAATCGCTTATTGTTGTTCATATAACTCTGCTCCACAAACGCGACAAGGAGTTTGTACATTACTTGATATTGAGTAACTGGAAGACCACCGAAAATCTATTAAACCAAGTGTGATGCGCCTCCGCCTTAATCCTAGTCGCCTCACGCATCTTTTTTCTTGTTTTCTCCTGATCTGGAGAGCAATAAAACTTTGCCTTATCAATCAATTCGTCTTTTGATCTATAAAAGATTATTTCTTTGCCATCATCAAAATATTCTGCCATTTCATCTGTATACTGACAAATCTGCAAGCCCCCAGACATAGGGATCTCAAAGCTACGAAAATTTACAATATATAGGGAATGCTTTAATACTCCCGTGTTTCGCGCAGCCGTACTCGACAACGCCAGCGAGTATTTGGAGTAAACCTTATAAAGCTCAGAAGATGGTGCAACTTCAACTTTATGGAGTTGTTCGTTCTCATTGAGCACTGCTGCCTTCTTAAACCGATTAACTACTGCGCCTTCAATGACTTTTCTCCCTTGACGGAATTTTAGAAATTCAAGCCCGACATGCTTCGAATCATGGTGTTATGCGGTTTCGGCTCATTATTTTGTGTTTCTTCGCTCCTTTTTAAGCATTGACAATAAACTGAAATTCCATTGTCGGTCAGAGCACTGATCATGTTTGCCCTGCTCCCATACGGGGTACCGACTTAAGAGGATTTATGATGCTCACATTGCAATCATGAGTTTTTATCTCATCGAAAATATGAACATGCTACCACTGATACATTGGTACCTGATAATCTTTGAAATAGTATGCAATCTCCATATTGGACTCTTCCAAGTGTACTGTGGCTCAGTATTAGCTTGAAGAAATCCACTCTTTCGCTTATTCAGTACTGTAATCCCAAATAATCAAATGCTTTTGAGAACCTTTGAAACCAAGTATGTTCAGTCTCAGCCCTTTTTCGGGCTGCAATTCTGATCCTTGCACGCTCATTTTCATGCGCAGGATCAAGATAATACCTGGCTTTTTCGATCATTTCTTCTTCTGTACGATAGAAGATGATTTCCTTCCCGTCTTCAAAGCACTCAGCTAATTCAGGAAAATACTCACAAAACTGAACTCCGCCGGACATAGGTATTTCAAAGTTTCGCAGGTGAACAATCATTACTGGTTGCTTGAGATTACCTGTGTTTCTTGCTGTTGCAATTGATAGGCTAAGATCGTGCTCGCTGTATATTTGGTTTGTCTCAGCAAGAGTAACAGAGTCGTGCTTCACAATCACCGAGCTTGAGAGATTAACCCCCTGGTTATTCCCTTTTAATCTTCCAACAACTGCACCTGCAATTACTTTTCTTCCAACATCCGTGCGCAAGAGTGTAGCTAATACCTTGAGCTTTGAACTGCTTATGCTATTATGCTGCGCGGATATGGATACCTTCTGAGAAGCCTCCCCCCCGAAATACAGGTCTATGGGGATGTTATTACTAGTTAGTTTATTAATCACATTTGCTCTACTCCCATATGGAGTTCCAGGGAAACAAATTTTATTAACGGTTTTTTCTACAATAGTCGGTTTAAAATAAAATGGATTTGCCGCATAGTGGGAGACAATGATATTCTTGTTGTACTTCTTAAAAATCCCTTGCTTGTCTTTCTGAGAAAGCATAAGAAGGTCAAAAATGAGGCAACATTCCTATGCCGTAATGGGGTCATCAAACTATCAAAAAGGATCAGAATCATTGGAATTCCAGTGCGTTTTATTTCCTTGATAGTTTCTATGTACAGCCATTCCTCATTATGAGGTGTGAGGAAGAGATCGTATGAATGGTCTTTCATCTTTTGAACGACCTTTTCATTTGCCTCATCTTTGTTTGCGTAATCCAGTGGATTGAATACTGCTACATGACAATCATGGTGCTCCAATTCGTCAAAAATATGGTACCTTTGCCACTGAAACATGGGTGTCTTGTACTCAGTAAAATAATATAAGATCCTCATTCAGTTTCTCCTTCTACCGATGAATACTGGTACATAGTTTCGATGCTTTTAGTAGAATGTACAATGTAGTGATAGTAATACATTCCAAGAATCAATATCGCATTCCAAAAGAATCTCTTGTTAATTGCATCAATAAAGAAGGCCGGCACGAACTGCACAATTAATAGCATTACAGGGAAGTGTATTCTCTTTTTAACCAGATCTAATGTCATGGAGAATATCGGAACCATAAAAATCAAAGTTCCAATCAAGCCCACATCGCAAAGCATCGTGAGAAACGTATTATGCACACCCAAGTTGGTTCCGTCTTGTGCAAATTCTCCAGTCAATGTCGTTGCGGTTCCCCAGCCGATACCGATGAGTATATTAAAAGGATCCTTAGTATATGTTCTCCATACGTTGGCCCATTGCTGGGAGCGACCAGATCCTCCAGCATAACCTTGCAGGTTGAAAAGTCTGTTGTATATTACCGGGCTTAATCTTTGTGCCAAGTACAAAGCAGCCACTATAAATATTACAATCAAGAGCACTCCGCTAATAACTTTTGTTATGTTCCTTTTTTCATCAGGAAGAAGAACACAGAAAAAAACAGCGACGACTATTGTGGCAAGCGCGGCTCGTGATCCCGTTAAGAAGCAACCATATGTGTTAACCAGTAGAATCAAAGCGGATGGAATTCTCCATCTTTTTCTAAAAAACAAATTAACCAGAGAAGCACAGATTCCAACCATCAGTAGCGCGGCTTGATTATTTGGGTCGACTTCAACTCCAGCTATTACCAACACTTGTCTTGATGAAACCATTCCAAGATATGACCTTGAGAAAAACATTGATAATAGTCCAACAATGCCACTACTTATCCAGTAAGTTATCTCGATACAGTCTAGAGTTTCATCTTCATAGTCATATGAGAATAAAACAAAGAGGAACATTACCATTCCTATTTGGGATATAAAGTGGAGCTTCGGTGTTGCATAATCTTTTGACCATATAAGAGAAACAAATTTGAGGATCAACCAAATCACCATAGCGTTGGAAATACGTGTTGGATACAGTTTTCCATGGTATTGGTATATGAGCACAATCATCGTGAAAAGGATATAATACTTGGTCAAGCTTCCTAAGATTCCATTAAGATAGGGTTCGAAAATCGACAAGGCGAAATAGATACAGAGAACAATTTTTGAAAACTTGTTAATCTGTATTTTTTCCTGATGCCCCTCTCGGAGGCTGATATCAGTTGTCTCTGTATACCGTTCATCTTAAGCAATGATTATCTCCTTACCATTCACACGACAGCATGAAGTGCCTTCCCAAATTCTTCTGTAATATCTTGTATTGCAAAAGCTCTACTCTTAGTTCGTGAATTATCACTCATCGCAATTCTGAGGTTTTGATTGCTCATGAGCTGATCAAGTCTGTAAACCATCCCATTAATATCACCCTCTTGCAACAAATATCCATTTTCGCCGTCATCAATGATTTCACTTGGGCCTGTTGGTATATCAAAACTTACAAGAGGCAACCCATTTCCAATTCCCTCAAGCAAAGTCATCGGAAAGCCTTCATAACGAGAAGTCATCACCATAATGCTATACTGCTTATATCTTTCATACAGATCCGTAACTTGCCCGTTAAAATGCATTTGTTCATCAATCTGAGCTTCCTTTGCTAACCTTATCAATTCTTCCAAATCTTCACCCTGCCCGAAAATATCCCACTGCCAATCGGGGAACTTTGGGAGAACCTCAGACGCCACTTTCACAGCAGCCTGAAAATTCTTCTGATACGTCAACCTTCCAACACTTATTATTTTTTTACTTTCCGGGTCATATTCTCCAGTTGCAGCAAACACAGCAGCATCCACTGGGTTATAGATCTGAACAGTGTTATCGGCTCCATATTTATCTATAAAGACCTTCAGTGCCCGTTTTGTTAAAACAACGTTCATATCAGACCGCTTTATTCCGAATTTTCTCGCCCAATACTGCCCTCTGTGGTCATTGTTTCCTTCGGGATCAGAATGTTCCCAACAAATGCTCTTTGTTTTGATCCCTTTGCATGCCAATACAGAAATCGGATAGAAGAGAGTTCCGCACGCAATTAAGACGTCAATATCGTTTTCTTTCAGAAATTGTCTGAGTCGCTTCACGCCGCCACACACCAACTGCTTTGCCATACTCGAATACGTTTGGAGGAAGAAACGTTGTTCGATTGTTGGCGACACATCATAAATATTTGGAAGATTTGGGTTGCAATAGCACAGTGCAGTAATATGGTATTCGCCTGACTGTACCATTTGGTTGGCCAACATTGCTGTAACGCGCCCAATGCCTCCATTTTGATAAAATCCTCCCAGGAAGAAACAAATATTCACCAGTAAATCCTCCGCTTTAATATAGAACTATTTCTTTTGCTGTGCGATGCTCTTCCTCAGATAATCCGTGTACTGCCTTGCGATATCAGCGTAGTCATATCCAGCCTCAACAAATGCCCTAGAATTCTTCCTGTACTGCTCATGCTCTTCTTTGCTCATAGCTGCAAATCTCATAATCTTCGCTCTGAAGTCTTCAACGCTTCCAGCCTCAAAGTTGTCACCGTTCTGATGACTGCAACGGTCACAGTTGACGTTGTTTGATTCTGAAACCACGGGCAGGCCACATGCCTGAGCGTCGTAGAAACTCATACTGCACTGCTTTGGAAATACAGATAAATCTGCCACCTGATAAAACTGAGCCAAATTAAGATAATTCTGAGTTGGAAACGTTATTATGCGATTCTCAGATTCATCAAGTATTTTCTGGACCTCACGGCCATAATCGTCATTGAGCGGTTTACCAACGCATACTAGCGTGACAGGAACTTCAAATTTCTTTCTGAATGCCTCTGCAAGCAACTTTCCGCCCTTATTCTCAGTAAGTTTACCTGTATATACGACAACGAAATCGTCCTGAGCTATGTTATACTCCTGCCTGAATCTCTTCCTAACTTCATCATTGGGACTGAAAAGAATGGTATCTGTCCCAAATGAGATAAACGGTGTGAGATTTTCAGGAATCCCAAGATGACTATTCACATAATCATCATCTTGGGTTCTAATTACATAGTAACCATTCTTCTTTATAATTCGCGTAAACACATTTCGGTAGACAACTTCATATACTTTAGCGAATTTGTTGTGGCTCGCCATTGAAAGCATATGAGAGTCAAACATCATCGGGTGATTTGGCCGTTTCCACAGGAAACGCATAGCGGTAAGCGTCTCAACACAATGAACAAACAGAACGTCGGGTTTCACCTGTTCAACTACTTCAAAAATCTCATTACCGTAGTTCAGGCGGCCCATGATATAGCCTTTTGCTGGAACACGAATGATCTGTACTCCAGTTGATTCCATATATTGTTTGTCTTGTTCTTCCAGCCCGGACCCATCATCTCCAAAGTCTTTATAAACCGGGTAAAGATAATCCTTAGTCGGTGTAGCTATATAAACTTCATTGCCTTGCTTTTGCTGGAATTTTGCAAGGGGGTTAGCTTGATAGCCGTATGCTGGGTGGAATGTCTCATCTATATGAAGTATCTTCATTGCGCTTTCTCCTCTTGCAAAAACCGCTCAATAGAGCCAAAATAATCTGCTGACTTTGAAAGTCTCTCATCCGGCCATTCCCACCACTTGCTATCCAGAAGCTTCTGAATCGTATCTTCATCAAACCGGTACCGTAGCACCTTCGCTGGTGCACCAGCGACAATAGCGTATGGGGGAACATCTTTCGTAACAACACTGTGAGCACCGATGACCGCACCAGTACCGATCTTCACACCATCGTTGATAAAAACAGCCTCGCCAATCCACACATCGTTACCAATCTCAACACCCTGATTCTCTTCTTCCGGGATGCTTGAGAAATTCTTCCCCATACTGTTCCGTCCAGCATAGAAAACAGGAGATGTGGAGACCGCGTCCATCGGGTGCTTTCCCCCTCCGATTGCGCAAGAGCTGGCAATCGAAAAAAAGGAACCAATATTAACGTCACTCATGGAATTGTAGAAACCCATGTAACTGTATCTTCCCATCTTTACGCGTATACAGTTTGATGCCATGCCCACTCTGGCCGACTTCTCAATCTCGCAATCTCGTAAAGCCGGGCGATGGATCAGCTTGATAAATTTGTTGATAAAGAATCCGGAATTTACTTTCATGTACCTTTTACCGTCTCTTCGATTATTTCTATATACTTCTGAACAGCCTGTTCCTTGGCCACTTGCTCTTCTGCATATCTCCGAGCATTCTGGCCCATGATTTTCACTATTTCCGGCTTATCTTTCAATTCTTCAATTGCCTCAGCCAGAGCTTTTGCATTCCCAGCCTGAACACAGTAACCACAACCTGCTTGTTTAATTGTTTTCTCCATCTCACCACCGAAATCAAACGAGGCAATGATTGCGGTCCCTGTAGCCATTATTGTCCAGGTCTTGCTTGGCATTCCGCTACCACCTGTCCCCGGCTTGCAGGGTATAATGGAAACATTACCAAGGCTGTAAACTTCTGACACGCGGTCTAGAGGTTGTAGCGGAAAAAGTTGTATGTTTTTCAGATTCTTCTCTGAAATTCTACGTTTAATGTTCTCCTCTTCGCTGCCATTACCAAAGATGATAAATTGTAGGTCAACCACATCCTGTAGCTTCTCAGCCGCATCGACGATAGTTTCTATCCCTTGCATCATACCAATATTCCCGGCATAAACAATATTAAACTTATCTCGTCCAATCCGTAGCTCTTCAAAAAGTTTGTTCTCTGCTCTATTCACCGGTACAGTCTTCTCTGTATCTATCCAGTTACGGACAACATGAACCTTATTCTTATCTTCCGTTTTGGATCGGATGTTCTCAGCCATATCCTCTGTGATCGTAATAATCACATCGGCATTCTTGTAGGCAAAGCGCTCCATCTTCCGCCCAATCTTGACTACCTTTGAATCCTCTGCAGCTTGACCGGCGATTACAAGCGAATCTGGGAATACATCCTGTGGATTAAAGATGAACTTCTTTTTAGTCCACTTATGAATCAATCCGCCAATGATCCCCTGTGTAGGAGGTCCTCCGCCAGTGAAGATCGCATCAGCTGGGAGGAACAATCCACGAACAAGGCATTGTAAACTGAATATGCTATATCTGATCGTTCTCTGCAGCATTCCTGTACCTTCCCGGTACAAATGCATTCTGTGAATAGTTAATCTGCCGTCGCAAAGAACTTCTTTCCGCTTCTTAGCGTACTCTCTGCGCACATCTTCCGTTACTCCTCTTGTCGGAGTCGGAATATATACATCAACATCCCATCCATGTTCTGCAAAGCCTTCTATCATATCAGTAACGACGGGAAGACCTGATGCTTTCTCAGGCGGGAAATACTGAACAAAGTATAGTAAGTGCATCCACAACCCTCTCAGTTATCTAATACCGACTTTGCAAGCCAGGTGAGCAATACCATACCCCATTGGTATTACCTTACCAATCACAACTGCTTTAAGAGGCCCGTAGTTCTCTTTCAAAATACGCCAGTAGTGCTGGTTCTGGTTATACCTGGGCTCAATAGCGAGCAGTTCTTGTCTATTCTGCTCGTATGCGGATCTATTTCCGGAATTGGCAGCCACAACCATTGTCATCAAAAGATAATAAGCAACTCGATAGTCGAAGTAATCTTTCCAATAGGAATCCGTAATGACGTTACTCATCACTGTTTGTAGTTCTCGTGAAGCATCTACAAATCGCTGGTAATGTGGGACATTAGTATAAGATGAACTCATAGTCCCACCACCAACGCGGTAGTTGTAGAGCGATTTATCTATTGTTACTGGATTCTTCGCTTCCATCAGGAGGCGAATATATATTTCATCAAAACAGGAGACAAAATAAGCACCAACATTGAGTCGCTCCATCAACTCTCGTTTGACTATTTTGTTCCATGGCTGTGAGTTGCGTTCTACGAAGGTTGCGTCTACTTTCCCCCTGTATTCCCGAAACCATTTCTCCTTCGTAGCTATCTTCTCTGGAAACCATGAATAGTCACAAATCACAAGTTCACTGTCGTTTTCGATTGCTGCAATGTACAGCACCTCAAACATTTCTGGTTCAACGTAATCATCAGCATCAACCCAACCAACATATTCGCCGGAAGCAAGAGAGAGACCAATCTCTCTTCCTATATAAAGACCTTTGTTTTCCTGGTGGATAACACGTGCATTGGAATGATCCGCTGTTAATCTGTCAAGAATTACACCCGTTTGATCTGTGCTACCATCATCAATAAAAAGTATTTCAATATCCGTCAAAGTCTGATTTAGAACAGAGTTTGCACACTGCTCAATATATGGTTCGGCGTTATAAGCCGGAATAATAACTGTAACTTTTGGCACGTGCGCACATCTCCTCTACCACTTTTGCTGGGAATAAAATCCCCAAAACACAACGGAACGTTCTAGGGCAGTTTCAAGCCCTGGAGCTTATTCTGTTTACCTCTTGAACTTTCCAACACGCTGTTCAGATGAACCAGCCTCCTATCTACCCACCCGGCATCTCTGCCTGTACTTATCTTCCAAAACTCCATCACTCCGCCATCCGGAAACACCGGAATCATCCTTGGAGCTATGCTCTCCAATTCTAACCTACCAGGCAATCCACACCGTGCCAGAAGTTTTGAGTTCCTGCAGTACTCTCCGTATAAAACATATTAGTTTATGTTCCCGGTTTTGAAACCACCCTGTTTTATCCTGAAAGTACTTTCTTCGTACAAACCCATGTCTTATATTCTGAAACCACCAAAAGCACATACTGCCAAGCTATGTGTTTGCTGCATAATCCCATGTACTTCTTGCCTGAGAATGCTGAAGTTGTACATTTCGTCATGGGCGTTGAATACCGTCAATTTTTGTGCCAATAATCCTATTTTACTGCTGCTTCTTCTGCATTTTCCGGTGCTTTTGCATCTTTTTCGCGCTCCATTGCGGTTGTCTGGCCTACACTTACGCCCTCGGTACTCTCAGGCAAAAGGAGGATTTTGACCGTTGCCAAGCAAATACGCAGATCTTCAAGGATGCTGGGATGGGCAATGTACATGAGATCCATCTGCAGCTTATCATACGGCGTGGTATTGTATTTTCCGTAAACCTGAGCATATCCGGTCAGCCCCGCTTTCGCCTGCAGGCGTAGCCGAAATTCCGGCATCGCTTCTTCATACAGCGCCGCGATCTCCGGACGTTCGGGTCTCGGCCCTACGATGGAAAGGTTGCCGGAAATAGTATCCAAAAGCTGCGGCAATTCATCAATTCTAAGCCGTCGGATAACTTTCCCCACCGGTGTGACTCGATCATCGTGATCGCCAGTCGACAGCCTTGCGACGCCGTCCTTTTCCGCATCCACACGCATACTGCGGAATTTATGTATATAAAAAGTCTTTCCATCTTTCGTCAGCCGCTGCTGCTTATAGAAAACAGGTCCGCCATCCGTCGCCTTAACTGCGGCGGCTGTAATAAAGAAAACCGGCGAAAGTACGATCAGCGCAATTCCGGAAACAACAATATCAAACGCTCTTTTTACAAACAGATAAAAGGGAGACGGACTATATCTGCTGACCCGCAGCATCGGCAGATGGAACATATGCATCTGCTTCGCGCCGCTCATAATGACGTCTCCGATGCGCGGAATGACATAAACACCGATGTTATTCTCAACACAATATTTCATAATTATATTGCGGTCATGACTATGAACGCCGCTGAGAAAGACCGTTTCAATACCTAATAAAGCGCCCATGTTATTTAAGCACTCGTCTACACTCGCCGTAAAACACACTGCAAACTTTTTTTTTCCAAGCCATATTCGCCGATCAGCTTCTCCAACCCCTGCCGGGTATCATAGATTATCGCTGATTTTTTGGAGCAAAAACGGCAAAATACCATTTATGTGCGAATATGCACCAAATCGCCGCCAAAATCAATTGACCGCAAAACGCGCCAAAGAGCGGCAACGGATTCGGCAAACGTTTCATCAATAAACAAGTCACCACATACAAAATAAAATCAGAAAAAACAGCGGCCAGCGCCTGACTGTAAACCATCTCTGAAATCCGGTTCAATGAAACCAAGAAAGCGTCGTATACCTTTCCGAACACAGCATAGACGAACAAAAACAAGGCGGCGACAAGCCAATTCCCCCAAAAATAGAACGGAGAGGCCAAACGATCCGCATAGTAAAAAAACCAACAAAGTAAAAAAGGAACCGTCAGCATCAGCGCGTCCGCCGCTTTTATAATTTTTTAGGTATAAAGCATGTTTTATGTTATTCATCTTTTTATTCTCCCATATTGCTTTACCATAAATAACATTCCCGCAGCCCTGTCTTTCGAAAATTCCTCCCTCGTCTTCAACTTTGCGCGCCAATATTCAAATGATCCCGAAAACAATGAAAAATGTATCTGCTCGCTCTCCTAAAACCTAAGCATCAAGCGATACGCTTCCCGGTTCCAAAAATTCCTTTTTCATCAAAACGTCAAGCGGAACCGCGTCTTTCAGCAACGTCTCGCCAAACGCGGCGCAGGACTGCAAAAACGCTTCTCCACAGCGTTTTTGAATAACTTCGGCACATCGCGCAAGATCAGGAATTCTTGTATGCATATTGTGGCAATCCGACCCAAGAAGATGAATTTCTTCTCGTTTCAACATACGCAAAGCCCTGCGCTTCGTTCGAAACGAATAAAAAAACGCAGAATTCGACTGTATCAGCACATGATGCGCCAGCAGGTTTTTCAAAACCCGCTCATGATATGTATATCTTTCTATATGGGCAAGAACCGGCAGAAGCCCTGCGCATTCGTGTAGCGCAATGATTTCATCCGTAACGGTTGTCGTCCATTCGTCAAAAGGCATCTCTATCAGAATACACCGGGAACCGGCAATGCACAAATCCCGTATCTGCGCATACCGGCTGATGCCCGGGAAATAAGCGACCTCGGCGCCAAGATAAACCGCAGGCGCATTTGTCTCGCCCAAAGCCTCGTATAATGCTTTCGCCGCGCCCATCCTTCTCTGCAAAAAAAGCCTCCGGTGATTCCATGTCCGGATAAAAGTGCGGCGTGGCAACAATTTTGCGCACACACTGCCCATGCGATGCGCGGAGCATCTGTACCGCTTCCTCCAAGTTCTTGGCGCCGTCGTCCATTTGCGGCAGTATGTGCGCATGAAAATCGATCAGATTCATGATTCAAGTTTCGTATAAAACAATTTTACAATAAAATCCTTGAGTTTTTCGTCATCCGCATAAAATTCCATGTACTCGTCTCCCGCGACCTCTTCACCCTCCGGAGATACAATATCCGCGCACGTATAGGACAACAGCGCCTCAAGCGCCCCGCTCACCATATTCGCATCGCAGTTCGTCACCATATACGGCGACAGCGTGTCGTACATCTGTGCATAATCGTCGTCGGTCATTTCTGTTTTAGACAGTTCTTGAAACAATGCGCGCAGATACAGCTTCTGCCGCTTCATCCGCGCGGAATTGCTCGGATCATTCATGGAACTCCGTGCTCGGACGAACTCCAGCGCGCGGTCTCCCTCCAAGCGTATAACGCTGCCCTTTGTATACCCCGCGTCAAGTTCCGTATAATCCTCTTCCAGCGCAACCGTTACACCACCGATACGATCGTTTACAGTTTTCACCGCGTCCATCGTCAATGAGACATAACCGTCGATCCGCGTGCCGAACAACAGATTGGACACTGCGCGGACCGTATTTTCCCCGCTCTCCTCCAAACCGTTCCCATAGGTATGAGCAAGCGCCAACTGCGCGTACCGGGTTCCGGACTTTTTGCCTCCGAGTCCCAGCATATCCATATCCGTCATTGTATCGCGGTCAAGCTGAAGCGCCGTATACGTTTTTTGCTTATTATCAAAGACGAAAAGCAGGATAAGATCCGCCTGCGCCGAGTTGTTATACGAGCCGCTGTCCGCTCTGCGTCCAAGCGCATCGAGTCCAATCACAAGCAGCGTAGATATCCCTTTTTTGGGAAGATACGCCTCACCGCCAAAATACACAGTGTTCATCTCATTCAAATATTCGGCGGCGGTTTTACGCCCCGCAGAGGTCGCGCTGCCAAGAAAACGATCTTCCAGCCAAACGGCGGCGGCCGCCGCTACGGCGGCCGCGAGAACAAATGACACAAGTCCGGCGATCGTTTTTCGATTGCGCTTTTTTCATTTGTTCTCCCTCCCGCCCGTTTATTTCGCTTTCTTCTTAACGAATGCAAATACTCCCGTTAAAATGACCGCACCCAAAACCGCAGCGGCTGCAGTGATTTCATACGGCGCCTCTTCCACGCCGGTCTTTGGGGATTCCACATCTGGGTCTTCTATAATCACATTCTGCGGAATGGTCAGAAACGCCACCGCGCAAAGCCGGTCAAAGGTCACGTCAAGCGTTCCGTCGTCGTTTCGAATGATCTTTTCAGCGGGCACCACATCCCACGCATCCTGGACGTCGCACTTGTAAACCACAACCGGCGTATATTCGTTTTCGCCGAGACTGAGGTCGAAACGCACATTCAGGCTGACTGTGGAACTGTCAAGGGACAGCGTACCGTCGCTTTGGTATGTATCCGCATAATCACCCGTAAGCGTGATATCAAACAGATCCCGGACGACCAGATCATCATACCCCGCATTGGCCGCGATTGCACCGGCTCTTTCATTCAAAATATCCCGCAGATTCGCCAGCGCATCATCCTGCCTCAAATAGTTATCCGCATCCGTCAGCGTTTCCTTGATGGATTCCAGCAGCACGCTGTCCTTTTCAGACAGCGGCGTGACGAGGATATCGCTTCCGGTCAGTCCCGCCGCGGCGACACCATCAGCGCCGGTCAAAACGGCAACCGCCTCTACCGTCTTTTCACCCTCATCTGTTTTTACAACCACTTCGCGACCGACAAGCTCGGGCGCTTTTTTCTGTTCAACGCTCGGCCTGTAGTCCGCCGCGAACGCAGCCGTTGAAAACGAGAGCATGAAAACCGCAAAAATCAAAAAGAAAGTGAGTTTTTTCATCGTATAAAATCCTTTCATGTAATTTTTATTTGCAAATATTTGATTTTCCGCCGCTGCGGCATACGCCGGACAACTGGAAAAACAATTTCAAAAGCATAAGCCCTACTCTTCATCCGTCTCATTCCGCACAGCCATCACAAGATACCGCATTTCGCTGTTCCCGTCAAGGCAGGTGGAAAGGATTATCACATGATCGCCGTATTGCGGCGCAGCAGCCGGCATCTTTGTTTGCATCCAATGTCCGGACCGACATGACGTCCTCGAAGAACGCATCGTATACATACGCATAGCTGAAATCATAGTAATATAGGATATGGATATTGCTGTACGGAACCGCCGCAAATATTGTGTACGCCATCTCCCGGGCCGGAAGATAGATACGAATCGTGCGATGGCTGTCAAAAAACGCCCGGTCGGAATAATTTCTCTGGAGAGTGCCGAACATCCTTCCGTTCTTTGCGGTATGCCCGTAAATCACCGTCACCGCATCTTCAAAATCCCGGCTGTTATAATCCTCTGTAAAGATCGCGCCGTAAATATCGGATTGTCCGGCGTCGTTATGATCCAGATAAAAAGCATTGTCCTCCGGCCGCTGCACGACCGGGTAAGAAACGCCTGCGCCGTCAATCTCTATCCACGCATAAATATCCGGATTCCCTTTTTGCAGTTCTTCAAAATCGATCGGACTGATATACGGCAGAGCTTCGGTTTGCCGTCCCGTATCCTCCGTTTCTTCCCATACGGCGCCGCTGTCCGGCGGCGAAACGCCATCCGTACCGAATTGCACGCCGGTGCTGCTGCCGCCGCTTGGCGCTTGTTTCCCGCAAGACGTCAAGGCGAGAGCCAAACATATGCCGGTACACAGAAGCAGAATTTTACGCATCGCGTTCGTCATGCGTCCGGTAATAGTTTCCATGTTTCTTATAATAATACCGATCGTGATCGCCAGCGTAATCGTTGTAAACAAAGCCCAGCATCCGCACTTTTGTATATTTCAACTGGCGAAACGCATCCATCACATCGCGCTTTCTGGTATATCCGTGCCGGACGACAAACAGCATACCGTCAAGATACTTCGCCATGATCGCCGCGTCCGGTACGGGCGCGACTGGAGGCAAGTCGATGATGATATAATCGAAACTTCCCGAAAGCAATTCCAGCGCTTTCATCATTTTTTCCGAATCCAGCAGAATCGTAGGATCGAGCGGAATGTCCCCGGCAAAGATCACATCCATATTTTCATGAAGCACATTTTTATGTATAACGGTTTTTTCGTTTCCGGTCAGGAAATTGGAAAGCCCGGTAACCTGCTCAAAGCCCAAATATTTGGCTATCGTGGGTTTTCTCATATCCCCTTCGATAAGCAGCACCTTATTTCCCACTTCCGCAAGCGAATAGGAAAGATTGATAGACACGCTGGTCTTGCCGTCTCCGGAAACCGCGCTTGTAATTCCGATCATTCGCCCCTTGCCGTCCTGTTTTTCAGGAAAAGAGAAGAACAGGTTTGTGCGCAAAAGGTTGAACGCTTCCCGTGTGGCAAAATTGACTCCGCGCCGAATTTTACCGTGCTGTTTTCATGTATACTTTTCGTTTCACGTTTTTTTGCATCTATGGATTCACCCCCTGTCCGTTTTTGAATTTATCGATCGTATGCCCTGCCGTATTTGCCGTACTTACCATACTTTTTCCCTTTGCTGCCGTCCTTGGGTATTACGGAAATCACCGGGCATTCTTCTTTGAAAGACTCTACAAGCCAGTCGGAAGAGGATATGGTATCGTTGAGATATGTGCGCAGCAAAATCCCCGCCGCGCTGATCACGATTCCGAGCAGCATACCGATTGCCGCATAACGGCTGTAGCTAGGCGAAGAGCGAGCCACGGGCACCACCGCCATATCCACGATTTTGACTGAACTGCCGTCCACCACGTCAGCAATCTTTTCCGGCAGCACAGCCGCTATGGTATTGGCGATTTTGCACGACTCCTCCGGATCTGTTGAAGTAACGACGACTCTGAACACCTCCGTGTTGTTTTCAGAGCCGGCGCGGATCATCGATTTCAACTCCTCATACGAGTAATCCAGTTCGGCCTTTTCGATGACATCCTCCAGCGTAAGGCGAGCGCTGAGAATCACGCAGTATGTATCCACCAGCGTTTTCGCCGCAGACAATTCTCCGGAACTGATGCTCACCGAAGTGGAACCGATGCTGATGGAAGAATTGTTGACATACAGCAATATGCTCGATTGATATCGGGGTGCGATGAACAAATACGAATAACCGCCCACAATCACCGCACCAAGTACGGCGGACAATGCCATAATCCACCATTTCTTAAGTAGCGCGCCAAGCATACTCAATAAATCAATCTCCATATAATCCTGTTTTTCATTCATATTCATTGTTCTCTCTATCCAAAAAACGTTTATAATCCGTAAAGCTACGCCATCTATGCCGAAATAGACCGATAAGATCCGTTTCAAATGAATCAAATCTAAACAAATAAAAAATAAAATATATTTTTTCGTTCGCAATGGCTCTTCCCCTGCGAACGTTCATTTAGACTTTATCATTTGTATTCTAACAGAAAAGATATAAAAGTTCAAGATTTATTCCCAATAAACTCACACAAAAATTCGTTTGGGTTTCACCTTAAAATGCACCGATTTTTAGAAATTCATCAATCACGCTGATGAAAGCGCGACGCGCCGTCAAATCAGCCGCCAAAAATTGACAATTCTTCCTATAAAATAGATAAATTTTATGTACATGTGCGGATACAGTAAATGGCAAAATAATCCCCCTTCCAGGAAAGAAAAAAGGGTTGAAAACGAAAAAGAAGACTTGAAAACGTAATGTTTTCAAGTCTTCTTTTGGCTCCCCCTGCTGGGCTCGAACCAGCGACATCATGATTAACAGTCATGCGCTCTACCGACTGAGCTAAGGAGGAATAATGGTGCACCTTCAGGGATTCGAACCCGGGACCCACTGATTAAGAGTCAGTTGCTCTACCAACTGAGCTAAAGGTGCGAATAGAAGAAATGCACAAAAAGATTCAAAAACGGAACGCAAAGAAAACGGCGCGTTCCAAACAAAGGACTTATGAGGAAAGAACAAAGGAAACCGAACAAATAGGAAGCGAAGCGAGGAACGAAGCACAAGCTTGGAACCGAAAAATACAGTTCAAGCCCTCGGTCGATTAGTATCGGTCAGCTGAACACATTGCTGTGCTTACACCTCCGACCTATCAAACTTGTAGTCTGCAAGTGACCTTACTCCATTAAATGGATGGGATATCTAATCTTGAGGCATGTTTCACGCTTAGATGCTTTCAGCGTTTATCACTCCCGTACGCGGCTACTCAGCTATGCCCCTGGCGGGACAACTGGTGCACCGGAGGTGCGTCCGACCCGGTCCTCTCGTACTAAGGTCAGCTCCTCTCAAATATCCTGCGCCCACGACAGATAGGGACCGAACTGTCTCACGACGTTCTGAACCCAGCTCGCGTACCACTTTAATCGGCGGACAGCCGAACCCTTGGGACCTTCTCCAAGCCCCAGGATGTGATGAGCCGACATCGAGGTGCCAAACCTCCCCGTCGATGTGAACTCTTGGGGGAGATCAGCCTGTTATCCCCAGGGTAGCTTTTATCCGTTAAGCGATGGCATTTCCATTCACTACCACCTGATCACTAACTCCAACTTTCGTTACTGCTCGACTTGTCTGTCTCGCAGTTAGGCCGGCTTCTGCGTTTACACTCACTGCGCGATTTCCGTCCGCGCTGAGCCGACCTTTGAACGCCTCCGTTACGCTTTTGGAGGCGACCGCCCCAGTCAAACTGCCCACCTGACATTGTCCCCCGGCCGGATTCACGGCCGCAGGTTAGAAATCCAGTAAATTAAGAGTGGTATCCCAAAGGCGACTCCACACAGGCCGAAGCCCATGCTTCCTAGTCTCCCACCTATTCTGTGCATAATTTACCGAATCTCAGTATCAAGCTGCAGTAAAGCTCCATGGGGTCTTTCCGTCTAGTCGCGGGTAACCGGCATCTTCACCGGTACTACAATTTCGCCGGGCGGGCTGTTGAGACAGTGCCCAGATCGTTACGCCTTTCGTGCGGGTCAGAACTTACCTGACAAGGAATTTCGCTACCTTAGGACCGTTATAGTTACGGCCGCCGTTTACTGGGGCTTAAGTTCACGCCTTCGCCTTGCGGCTAAGCGTTCCCCTTGACCTTCCAGCACCGGGCAGGCGTCAGCCCCTATACTTCACCTTTCGGTTTTGCAGAGACCTGTGTTTTTGATAAACAGTCGCCTGGGCCTTTTCACTGCGGCCTCCTTGCGGAGGCACCCCTTCTTCCGAAGTTACGGGGTCAATATGCCGAGTTCCTTAACAACCCTTCTCCCGTTGGCCTTAGGATTCTCTCCTCATCTACCTGTGTCGGTTTGCGGTACGGGCGCCTTAGATATTCATATGCCTTTTCTCGCCACCGTGTCTACCTGCTTCCCTACTCTAATTTCAGTCCCTTTCGCCCCGGACTTCCAATCCCGGGGTCAGGCTTTCACGTTGTGTCACCATACTTAAATCTTTCAGCGGCTACGGAATTTCCACCGTATGTGCATCGACTACGCCTTTCGGCCTCGCCTTAGCTCCCGGCTTACCCAGGGCGGACGAACCTACCCCTGAAACCTTAGATTTTCGGCCATTACGATTCTCACGCAATTCTCGCTACTCATTCCGGCATTCTCACTTCCGTACAGTCCACCACTCCTCTCGGTATGACTTCACCCCATACGGAACGCTCCCCTACCCAGTATTTGCATACTGCCTGAGCTTCGGTTATATGCTTAGCCCCGTTAAATCTTCGGCGCAACATCACTCGACTAGTGAGCTATTACGCACTCTTTGAATGAGTGGCTGCTTCTAAGCCAACATCCTAGTTGTCTTAGCATTGTCACATCCTTCTCCACTTAGCATATATTGGGGACCTTAGCTGCAGATCTGGGCTGTTTCCCTTTCGACCATGAGACTTATCTCACATAGTCTGACTCCTGCACTCATTTATCCGGCATTCTTAGTTTGATAAGGGTTGGTAATCTCTCGACCCCTCGCCTAGTCAGTGCTTTACCTCCGGTAAATATATTCAAGGCTAGCCCTAAAGCTATTTCGGGGAGAACCAGCTATATCCGGGTTCGATTGGAATTTCTCCGCTATCCACAGGTCATCCGCCAACTTTTCAACGGGGGTCGGTTCGGTCCTCCATTGCGTTTTACCGCAACTTCAACCTGGACATGGATAGGTCACCCGGTTTCGGGTCTTATACATGCAACTCTCGCGCTTTTCACACTCGGTTTCCCTTCGGCTCCGGACATCCATGTCCTTAACCTCGCTCCATACATAAACTCGCCGGACCATTCTACAAAAGGTACCACATCGCACCTTAACGTGCTTTGTGTGCTTGTAAACATAAGGTTTCAGGTTCTTTTTCACTCCCCTCCCGGGGTTCTTTTCACCTTTCCTTCACAGTACTTCTCCACTATCGGTCACTGGGTAGTATTTAGGCTTGGAGGATGGTCCCCCCATCTTCCCTGCGGATTCCTCGTGTCCGCAGGTACTCTGGATACAGATAGCTTCCTTTGCGTTTCATCTACATGACTCTCACATTCTTTGGTAGGCTTTCCCACGCCCTTCGATTACGCTCTGGAATACATGGCTCTGTCCCAACCCCAAAGGTATTGCTACCTTTGGTTTGGCCTCTTCCGCTTTCGCTCGCCACTACTCGCGGAATCTCGGTTGATTTCTTTTCCTCCGGGTACTTAGATGTTTCAGTTCCCCGGGTTCCCCACATATACCTATGAATTCAGCATATGCTCCGTGATTCTTCATCACGCGGGTTTCCCCATTCGGAAATCTGCGGATCAATGCTTATTTACAACTCCCCGCAGCTTATCGCAGTTAGTCACGTCCTTCGTCGGCTCCCAGTGCCTAGGCATTCACCTTATGCTCTTCTTCGCTTGAACAGTCTCTTTCTTGTTCTCTTTCATTGCCTGAGCTTCGTTACAGTTAATTGTTTGGGTTGCCTCGAACTGCTCTCGCAGTCGTTGGCACTTCTTTCTTTTTACCACTCTCGTGGCAAAATTGTAGTTTCCCACTTTCTTGGAAAGACCTTCTTTGATCTCTTGATCTCTAAAAATCTTTGCTCAATTATCTGTTCGTTTGCTTGCTTTCTATTTATTCAGTTTTCAATGATCTTTCCCGCCGGTTTATCCCGGCTTGCTGGGCTCAAGTGGAACATCGCATCACGCTCCAACGTACCGCGTACTTAAACGCTGCGCGTGCGCGCTCGGCTTTGTTCTATTTGATCCCCGCCGCTCTCGCGGCTCTGGTGGCAAAATCCTCGAACCTCGCTCCAACGTACCGCGTACTTAAACGCTGCGCGTGCGCGCTCGGCTCTCCGATTTTTCACCTTTGGTGGGCTCAAGTGGACTCGAACCACCGACCTCGCGCTTATCAGGCGCGCGCTCTAACCTGCTGAGCTATGAGCCCGTTTTCGCTTCCCGGTGTTTCTCATTCCACCTTGCCCGCTTCGCCTTCCGGCAAAGCTGGTGGAGATGATGGGATTCGAACCCATGACCCCCTGCTTGCAGGGCAGGTGCTCTCCCAACTGAGCTACACCCCCGCTCGCGACTCTCTCGAGTCCCCCTCGCGGGGTGTTGGCACCGTCCTCTTTTCCCAGGCCGTCTCCAGCCTAGTATCTTCGGCACTCCGCAGCTTAACTTCCGTGTTCGGAATGGGAACGGGTGGACCCTGCGCGTTATTGGCACCAACTTCTTTCCTCATTGGTCACTGAAAATTGAACAACGAAAGTCTTTCCTCTAACCCGATCGTCTTTCGACTTCTGATACCGACCTCTCGATCCGTATCCCATTCTCCATAGAAAGGAGGTGATCCAGCCGCACCTTCCGATACGGCTACCTTGTTACGACTTAACCCCAATCATTGAACCCACCTTCGACTGCTGCCTCCGTTTCCGGTTAGCTCACAGGCTTCGGGTGTTCCCAACTTTCATGGTTTGACGGGCGGTGTGTACAAAGCCCGGGAACGTATTCACCGCGGCATGCTGATCCGCGATTACTAGCAATTCCAACTTCATGCAGGCGGGTTGCAGCCTGCAATCCGAACTGGGACGCCTTTTATGGGGTTCGCTCCGCCTCGCGGCCTCGCTTCCCTTTGTTTGCGCCATTGTAGTACGTGTGTAGCCCAGATCATAAGGGGCATGATGATTTGACGTCGTCCCCACCTTCCTCCGTTTTGTCAACGGCAGTCCGGCTAGAGTGCTCTTTCGTAGCAACTAACCGTAAGGGTTGCGCTCGTTGCGGGACTTAACCCAACATCTCACGACACGAGCTGACGACAACCATGCACCACCTGTCTCCAGGTTCCCCGAAGGGCACCCCAGCCATTACGCCGGGTTCCTGGGATGTCAAGACCTGGTAAGGTTCTTCGCGTTGCGTCGAATTAAACCACATACTCCACTGCTTGTGCGGGCTCCCGTCAATTCCTTTGAGTTTCAACCTTGCGGCCGTACTCCCCAGGTGGAATGCTTATTGTGTTGACTCCGGCACAGAGGCTTACGCCCCTACACCTAGCATTCATCGTTTACGGCGTGGACTACCAGGGTATCTAATCCTGTTTGCTCCCCACGCTTTCGTGTCTCAGCGTCAGTGGTCGTCCAGTAAATCGCCTTCGCCACTGGTGTTCCTCCCGATCTCTACGCATTTCACCGCTACACCGGGAATTCCATTTACCTCTCCGACTCTCAAGAACGACAGTTTCAAATGCAGGTCATGGGTTGAGCCCATGATTTTCACATCTGACTTGCCGTCCCGCCTACACACCCTTTACACCCAGTAATTCCGGATAACGCTTGCCACCTACGTATTACCGCGGCTGCTGGCACGTAGTTAGCCGTGACTTCTTCTGCAGGTACCGTCACTTCCTTCTTCCCCTATCAACAGAGGTTTACAATCCGAAGACCTTCTTCCTTCACGCGGCGTTGCTGGGTCAGGCTTTCGCCCATTGCCCAATATTCCCCACTGCTGCCTCCCGTAGGAGTCTGGACCGTATCTCAGTTCCAATGTGGCCGTTCAACCTCTCAGTCCGGCTACCGATCGTCGACTTGGTGAGCCGTTACCTCACCAACTATCTAATCA